>WBZN01000090.1_pt1 | contig 141271 bp, 134 predicted proteins | sample 5204281 | NCBI WGS metagenome assembly WBZN01 (sample SAMN12344347, study PRJNA552823) | activated sludge metagenome | biome: Activated sludge suspended growth; feature: Nitrification reactor; material: Wastewater; isolation source: activated sludge from nitrification reactor of wastewater...
CCTCAGGCCTCTTCCCCCACCACAAACACCCACATCCGTCGGTTGTCTAATTGTTAAAGAGCTTCGCCTCTACTCCAGCGAGCCGCGCATTATACAGATCATTTCGCGACTGTCAAAATCTATTTTTATGGTTGCGGGGGCAGGATTTGAACCTGCGACCTTCGGGTTATGAGCCCGACGAGCTGCCAGACTGCTCCACCCCGCGCCCGATCTCGATTAACCTGCTGTCGAGAGGTGAGACTATAGCAAATATGGGCAAACCACGTCAACTGCCAATCGTGATTCTTGAGAACTTGCGCTTGCCAACCTGGGCCACAAAACTGGCGCCAACAGGAAAAATCGCCCCCTTGTCACTCAACTTCTCACCATCAATCCGGACACCCCCCTGCTCGATCATGCGCGCAGCCTCGGACGTACTGGCAACGAGCGATGCTTGCTTGAGCACTTGGCCAATCGACAGCCCCCCTGGGCCGGCAGTCAGCAACAGTTCGGGCATGTTCTCAGGCAAGGCGCCCTTTTGAAAGCGCGCTTCAAAATCTGCCAATGCAAGATCGGCTTCCTGTCTGTTGTGGAAGCGCGCCACCATCTCCTGGGCAAACATCACTTTGATGTCGCGTGGGTTGCGGCCAGCCTCGACCTCCTGCTTCCATTGTCGAATTGTGGCAAGGGGTTCAAATGAGAGTAGTTCGATGTAGCGCCACATGAGTTCATCCGAAGCCGACATCAGCTTTCCAAATATCTCCTGAGGCGGCTCGTTAATCCCGATATAATTCCCGAGTGATTTTGACATTTTGTTGACACCATCCAACCCCTCCAGCAGAGGCATGGTCAGAACGCATTGAGGCACATACCCGAAATGCTTCTGCAATTCACGCCCCATCAGCAGATTGAATTTCTGATCGGTGCCACCCAGTTCGATATCCGCCTTCAACTCCACAGAATCATACCCTTGCAATAAAGGATACAGAAACTCGTGTATCGCTATGGGCTGATTTCCACGATAACGTTTGTTGAAATCGTCGCGCTCCAGCATGCGTGCCACCGTATGCGTGGCTGCCAGGCGGATTACGTCGGACGCATCAAGTTTGTCCATCCATGTCGAGTTGAAAACCACTCTGGTCAAATCCGGATCGAGAATCTTGAATACCTGATCTGTATAGGATTTCGCGTTTTCACTGACTTGCTCTTTGGTCAGAGGTGGGCGCGTGGCACTCTTGCCGGTTGGGTCGCCTATCATGCCCGTGAAGTCACCAATCAGAAAGTAAATCTCGTGACCCAACTCCTGTAATTGTCGCAGCTTGTTTATGAGAACCGTATGCCCAATATGCAAATCTGGAGCAGTAGGGTCAAAACCCGCCTTGACTCGCAGGGCACGACCTGTTTTCAGCTTGTCAACAAGCTCCTGCTCAACCAGCAACTCGTCACAGCCTCGCTTGATAACTTCCAATGATTCATGAATGTGGGACATAAGGATTGACACCAGATCAAGGTTTTCTGTTAGCATTCGCGCTGGCAACTATTTGAAAACGCTTCAGTTCTTCACCAGTGCAGAAAAAGACCGACATTCTAACGCAAAACAAAATTACAGGAACGCGCCAGCTCAGATTACGCTGGGCCCTGGGTATCTCCGTCCTCCCATTGCTTGGGATCGCTGCCGCTTTTGCCATTGCACCTCAGGCGCTGCCAGCAAATGTTCAAACAGCGGTGGTCATCGAAGACATTACCCTGCCATCCTCACCTGCAACAGGGGCCGACACTGTTTTGGAGGAGCTGCCTCTCCTGCTGCAAGTCGATCAGATACGCCGCGATGATACCTTGTCAACCGTGCTGGATCGCATGAATATCCATAATCCAGAAGCTCTAAATTTTCTACACACGGCCCGAGATGCTCAGGCGCTTGCAACGCAACTGCGTCCGGGCCGCACATTGGTTTCAAAGACTACAGAATCAGGCGAACTGGTGGAATTGCAATTCCAGCTAGATGGTGCACATGCCCTGATTGTCAGAAAAATGCCAGGCGGCTACGTTGCCAATGAATTGCCCATATTGCTGGAAAATAGAGTCGTCGTTAAGTCTGCCGAGATTAAGAGCTCCCTGTTCGCCGCCACAGATACTGCCGGCGTCCCTGATCAGATCGCTGTACAGATTGCCAATATTTTTTCGTCAGATATCGATTTCAACACGGATTTGCGTAAAGGCGATCGCTTTGCCGTCATTTATGAGGCCAGCTATAGTAATGGCGAACTGATCAAAACCGGTCGGGTGCTGAGCGCAGAGTTCATGAACCAGGGCAAATCATACGATGCGGTACTATTTCACTCTGCCGACGGAAGGGAACGCTATTACTCCACAGACGGCAAGAGTCTTCAGAAATCTTTTTTGCGCTCCCCCCTCGAGTTTTCACGTATCAGTTCCGGTTTCTCCTTGGCACGGCTACATCCGGTACTTAACACATTGCGCGCACACAAGGGCGTCGACTATGCAGCCCCTACCGGGACACGCGTCCGCGCCGTGTCTGATGCCATCGTCACGTTTGTCGGCCCTCAGGGAGGATATGGAAATGTCGTAATACTGCAGCACACCAACGGCATCAGCACGGTTTACGGTCATCTTTCCCGTTTCGCACCCGGGTTGCATCACGGCCAAAAAATCATGCAAGGGGAGAACGTCGGCTTTGTGGGCATGACCGGCCTGTCCACCGGACCACACCTTCACTATGAGTTCCGTGTCAACGGGCAGCACCGAGACCCGCTCAAGGTTGCGCTGCCGAACGCGACCCCGCTGCCTGACGATCAGTTAGACATTTTCCGTGAACAAACAAAACCTCTGCTGAAGCAACTGGCGCTGCTACACGGCAGCAATCTGGCATCGCTGGAGTAAATCGGGTGCCACGATACATCGGACTCATGTCAGGCACGAGTCTGGATGGCATTGATGCGGCTCTTGTTGGCTTCGAAGCCAATCATTGCGAGGTGATTAGTACCAACTTCCTGCCTTACCCCCTCGAACTGAAGCAAGCCTTGCTGGCTTTACACATTCCCTTCGAAAATGAACTGGAACAAAGCCAGATCATCAGCAACCAGTTGTCCCGGCTTTATGCGGATGCGGCCCTTGCACTTCTTGGCGGCATAGCGGAGCCTGTAGTGGCCATCGGCTGCCACGGACAGACTGTACGACATCGACCAGAACTCGGTTTCAGTCTGCAACTGAACAACCCGTCTCTACTGGCTGAGTTAACCGGCATCAGCGTTATTGCGGATTTCAGGAACAGGGACATTGCTGCCGGTGGGCAAGGAGCACCACTAGTACCCGCCTTCCATCACGCAGTATTCGGGCACCCGAATATTCACCGGGGCATCGTGAATATTGGTGGCATTAGCAATCTGACCGATCTGCCAGTCAATGGGAAAGTCACCGGTTTTGACTGTGGTCCAGGCAACTTGCTGATGGATGCCTGGTGCCTGCGCCACACTGGCCAGCCGTACGACGACCTGGGCAACTGGGCTTCCGGAGGGACCCTCATCGAACCCCTGCTGGATCATTGTCTGAGCAACCCGTTCTTCCATCAGACCCCTCCAAAGAGCACGGGGCGAGAGCTATTCAACATGGCCTGGCTGGATAGCATGCTGGATGGAAAATATCACCCACAGGACGTGCAGCGCACTTTGGTCGAACTGACGGCCAAAGGAATTACGGAAGCCATCCGGCGCCACTACCCAAACACCGAAGAAATGTATCTGTGTGGCGGTGGCGCTCATAACCAATTACTGATCTCCAGAATCCGGCATCATCTCCCCGGAATTCGTCTGGACAAAACGGACTCGCTTGGGATTCCGGTCGACTGGGTTGAAGCCGCTGCCTTCGCATGGCTTGCAAAACAATCCATCGAGAGTCAGCCTGGCAATCTGCCTGCCGTGACCGGCGCCAGAGGTCCACGCATACTTGGCGCAATTTATCCTGCATAATATGCCTTAAATTTGACTCTCCACCCACAAGATGACGAAACCTACCAAAGTCACCCTGTCTTTTGACAACGGGGATAAACCCATTGAGCTGCCAATTCTGGCTGGTCAACTTGGCACTGATGTGATCGACATCACCAATCTCGGCAAACACGGTCATTTCACATATGATCCCGGATTCATGTCCACAGCCAGTTGCAGTTCCAGCATCACATTCATTGATGGTGACAAAGGGCTGCTTTACTACCGTGGTTATCCAATCGAGCAGCTGGCGGAACATTGCGATTTTCCTGAGGTGGCATATCTGCTGATCAAGGGGGAATTGCCCAACGGGGAGCAGAAAAAGAAATTTACCGATACCGTGCACAGCCACACCATGCTGCACGACCAGATGAGCAATGTGTTTCGTGGTTTCCGCCGCGATGCGCATCCGATGGCCGTGATGGTATCCGTCGTTGGCGCAATGGCTGCCTTCTATCCAGAAAATGCCGATGTTTCAGACCCGCGGCAACGCGAAATCGCCGCCTTCCGCCTGTTGGCAAAAATGCCGACTGTCGCGGCATGGAGCTACAAGTACAACATCGGTGAGCCATTTGTGTACCCGCAAAACCGGCTGAATTACGCCGAAAACTTCCTACACATGATGTTCGCAACCCCGTGCGAGCCCTACTGCACGAATCCGGTCCTTGCCAAGGCTCTGGAACGCATTCTGATCCTGCATGCTGATCACGAGCAAAACGCATCAACCTCAACCGTAAGAGTGGTTGGATCAAGTGGCGCCAATCCTTTTGCCTCCATTGCGGCCGGCATTGCGTCACTTTGGGGCCCACTACACGGTGGTGCAAACGAGGCTACGCTTGACATGCTGGAAGAAATCGGTGATGTGTCACGTATTGGTGAATACCTCAAACGCGCAAAAGACAAGTCGGATTCTTTCCGCCTCATGGGATTCGGACATCGCGTATACAAGAATATGGACCCTCGCGCTGCCATCATGCGACAGACGTGCCATCAGGTACTGGATGAACTTGGGCTGCACGATGACCCGATGTTCAAACTGGCGCTGAAACTCGAGCAGATTGCGCTGGAGGACGAATACTTCGTCAGCAAGCGGCTATACCCAAATGTAGACTTCTATTCCGGAATCGTCATGCGAGCCATGGGGATTCCAAACTCGATGTTCACCGCCATTTTTGCTTTGGCTCGTACAGCTGGCTGGATTGCGCAATGGAGTGAAATGATTTCAAGCCCGGAACACCGCATAGCTAGGCCTCGCCAGCTGTACACTGGCCAGCCACGACGTGAATTCGTACCCGTTGGTGAGCGATAAAAATAAAAAAGCCGTTGTAATTCAACGGATTTTTATGGCGTCCGGCTTAACTAAGCTGAAAAAGACGACCCGCAACCACAGGTTGTCGTTGCATTAGGGTTGCGGATCACGAATTGCGACCCCTGCAGGCTATCCGTGTAATCGATTTCTGCACCAACCAGATATTGCAAACTCATCGGGTCAATCAACAGAGAAACCCCATCACGCTCAATCAGCGTATCGTCTTCATTGGCAGTTTCGTCGAAGGTGAACCCGTACTGGAAACCAGAGCAACCACCGCCTGACACAAAAACCCGCAACTTCAGATCTGGCGTGCCTTCTTCCTCAATCAGCTCCCGCACCTTACTGGCTGCATTTTCGGTAAAAATCAACGGACTGGGAATGTCATTGATCGCGCTCATATACTTCTCCTTCTCGTTCTAACCCGGTTGATTATCCGCCTGAGTCAGCTGCGGGTCAATCTTCCTCTCCTGCAGGGGGTGTTGCCTCATTCATGTGTATCAACTTGCCGTCCACCACCGCCCCCAGATGTATTTCAAGCGTTTTATAGCAAACATCACCCATCACCCGGGCCTTGGGTTGCAACTCCACAAACTCGCTGACACGCAAAGGTCCGACCACCGTTCCATTGATCATGGCATGCGAGACGCTGATCGCCCCTTCAACCCGGCCACGCTCACTCAACACAAAGGTACCTGCCTTGGCACCGCGCTCACTCACGTTTCCATTGATCGCGCCATCCACGCGCAAACCACCACCGAATTCGACGTCGCCTTCCAGAACAGTATCCGCGCCTATCAGCGTATCGATACGGCTTTGAGCTTTCCGGCTGCTCTTGAAAAACATGATTTTCCTTTCATTAAGGTCAGTTAATCGATAGGACTTGCGTCAGCTTCGGGGCAGCCGAACCAGACTGAAAAAAAGTCGCACGCAAACTCTGCACAGAAATCCCGGGCGGGACGCTAAAAGTGCCATCCAATGGCTGGTAGTATTTGAAATTCACCTTGTCGCCAAACTGGGATAACTTGTCTCCCAATACCTCATGGGAGACAAGTTTGCCGTCCTGCATTCCCACGAGAGTCAACTGAATGCGCCCTTGAACATTTTTATCATGCTTGCCAGACTGGATTAGCAGGAGCCGATATCGATACGCTCCAGCGTGATCGCTTCGCGTCACTTTGAAACTGTGCAATTTGACTACGGCAACCCCGGTGCTTTCTTCCAGAATGCTTTTGTAAAAGACCACGTCTTCTTTCAGCCTGACATTTTCTTCCTGCAAGGTGGCAAGATCACGGGCCAGATCGGATTGCGCTACATTATTGACCTGCTGCTGACGCCCGACATGAATGGCCTGCGTATTCAGCAAGCGATTTTCCTGTTCCAGGTGAGCAATCTGCTCTCGTAGCAAGCCGGCATTGCCGCCGCCATATTGCCAGTACCCGAGTAGATATCCAGACACAAGTAATGCTGCCAAAAGCGGCAATCTCCAGTACCACGGCAGGCTGGCGCGGACCGCGACCCTTGGCGCAGCCGCACCAAAATGACCTCGCAGGAACCGGAAATAACGCCTCATGGGGACAATGGCACCTGCTCAAGTCCGGTCGTTTCCGGACAGCCAAACATCAGATTCATATTGTGCACCGCCTGGCCTGCTGCCCCCTTGACCAGATTATCAATCACGGACAGTACCACAACCGTGTCGCCGCCTTGAGGTCGATGCACTGCAATGCGGCACAGATTCGATCCGCGGACCGTGCGGGTTTCCGGGTGCGCCCCTGATGGCAAAATATCGACAAAAGGCTCACCGGCATAGCGTTTCTCAAACAGCAACTGCAAGTCGGCCTCCGCCTTCAAGGTGGCATAAAGCGTGGCATGGATTCCGCGTATCATCGGTGTCAGGTGCGGGACAAAGGTCAATCCGATCGGCCTTCCCGCCATCATGGCCAGCCCCTGGCTGATTTCGGGCAGATGCCGATGGCCGCCAACTCCGTAGGCCTTGAAATTGTCCGCCGCCTCGGCATGCAGAATATGCGTCTCTGCTTTGCGCCCAGCACCACTCACACCAGACTTCGCATCTGCAATCAACCGGTTTTCATCCCCCAGCCCGGCTTCCATCAAAGGCAAAAAACCCAGCTGCACCGCCGTCGGGTAACAGCCCGGGTTGGCAATCAGTCGAGCCGTTCTGATTTTTTCCCGATTGACTTCAGGCAGGCCATACACCGCCTGATCAACCAGATCCGGGCAGGCGTGAGCCATGCCATACCATTTTTCCCAGACCTTGACATCCTTGATACGGAAATCAGCCGCAAGATCGATCACTCTCACTCCAGCATCCAGCAGTTCTCGCACTTGCTGCATGGCAATGCCATTGGGTGTGGCAAAGAATACGACATCGCAGGATTTGAGATTAGCCTGAACTGGATCAGAAAACAGCAAATCTACCCGACCACGCAAACTGGGGAACATATCGCAGACGCGCTGACCTGCTTCTCCGCGAGAAGTAATGGCGGTCAATTCTGCTTGTGGATGTTGCGCCAGCAATCTCAACAACTCCACCCCGGTATAACCCGTTCCGCCCACAATACCAACTTTGATTTTTTTCACTCAATACACTCACAATAAAAACAGGAATCCGCAAACTATACCGCCCGCCGGATTGAAGATCAAACACATTGAAAAACAAAGAGAATTCTCTCTGGCAAAGCCTGAATCGCAAGTGGCTGTGATAAAATCGCGCCCCATGAATGAACTAGACAAATCCTTTGATCCCAAAAACATAGAAAACCGCTGGTATGAATTCTGGGAATCCGGCGGTTATTTTTCCGCCGGCCTTGAGCTCACGAAACACGACAATTTCTGCATCCTGCTACCGCCACCGAATGTAACCGGAACCTTGCACATGGGGCATGGTTTCAACCAGACCATTATGGATGCCCTGACGCGTTATTACCGGATGAAGGGGCATAACACCCTGTGGCAGCCAGGCACCGACCACGCCGGTATCGCTACGCAGATTGTAGTCGAGCGCCAGCTCGATGCTCAGGGACTGTCGCGTCATGATCTCGGTCGCGAGAAATTCCTGGAAAAAGTGTGGGAGTGGAAGGAGCATTCCGGCTCCACCATCACCCGCCAGATGCGCCGCCTCGGAACTTCGCCCGACTGGAGCCGCGAGCGCTTCACCATGGATGCCGGGCTCAACAAGGTGGTCACCGAAACCTTCGTGCGCCTATACAACGAAGGCCTGATCTACCGCGGCAAGCGACTGGTGAACTGGGATCCCAAGCTGCACACCGCCGTTTCCGACCTGGAAGTGGTGAGCGAGGAAGAAGACGGTTCGATGTGGCATATCTGCTATCCGCTGGCAGATGGTACGGCCAGCCTGACGGTGGCGACCACCCGTCCGGAAACCATGCTGGGAGATACTGCTGTCATGGTGCATCCGGAAGACGAGCGTTACCGGCACCTGATCGGCAAAATGGTCAACCTGCCGCTGACCGACCGCCAGATTCCCGTTATTGCCGACGATTACGTGGACCGCGAGTTTGGCACCGGCGTGGTCAAGGTGACGCCGGCACACGACTTTAACGACTATGCCGTAGGCCAGCGCCACCAGCTGCCGATGATTTCGGTGCTGACACTGGACGCGAAAATCAACGACCACGCACCCGAAAAATACCGGGGCATGGATCGTTTCGATGCGCGCAAATCGATTGTGGCTGACCTGGAAGCCTTGGGTCTCCTGATCAAGATCGACAAGCACAAACTTAAGGTGCCAAGAGGCGACCGTACCGGTGTGGTGATCGAGCCCATGCTGACCGACCAGTGGTTCGTGGCCATGAGCAAGCCCGGCAAAGACGGCAAATCCATCACCGAACAGGCGCTGGAAGTGGTCGCCAGCGGCGAGATTCGATTCCACCCGGAAAACTGGGTCAATACTTACAACCAGTGGCTGAACAACATCCAGGACTGGTGCATTTCGCGCCAACTCTGGTGGGGCCATCAGATTCCGGCCTGGTATGGCGTCAACGGCGAGGTCTTCGTGGCGCATGACGAGGCGGAAGCCAGGCATCAAGCTGATCAAGCCGGTTACGCCGGGCAATTGGTGCGCGACGAAGACGTACTGGATACCTGGTATTCCTCCGCCTTGTGGCCGTTTTCCACGCTGGACTGGACGCCGGAATGGCCGGAAAAATCCAACCCGGCGCTGGACCTTTACCTGCCCTCCTCAGTGCTGGTCACCGGTTTCGACATCATCTTCTTCTGGGTGGCGAGGATGGTGATGATGACCAGGCACATCACCGGCAAGATTCCGTTCAAGGACGTGTACGTGCACGGCCTGATTCGCGATGCAGAAGGCCAGAAGATGTCCAAGTCCAAGGGCAACGTACTGGACCCGATTGACCTGATCGACGGCATCGGCCTGGAGGACCTGGTGAAAAAGCGCACCACCGGGCTGATGAATCCAAAACAGGCGGAGCAGATCGAAAAGCGTACGCGCAAGGAATTCCCGGAAGGCATCCCGGCTTTCGGAACGGATGCGCTACGTTTCACTTTCGCCAGCCTCGCCAGCCCAGGTCGTGACATCAAGTTCGACATGCATCGTTGCGAGGGCTATCGCAATTTCTGCAACAAACTCTGGAACGCCACCCGCTTCGTGCTGATGAATTGCGAAGGTCAGGACTGCGGCATGGGCCAGTGCAACAAGGATTGCGGTCCTGACGGCTACCTGGATTTCTCACAGGCCGATCGCTGGATTGTCAGTCTGCTACAGCGCACAGAAGCCGAAGTAGAGAAAGGATTTAACGACTACCGCTTCGACTATGTGGCACAGGCCATCTATAAATTTGTCTGGGACGAATATTGCGACTGGTATCTTGAAATTGCCAAAGTACAGTTACAAGCGGGTTCCGATGCGCAGAAACGTGCGACGCGCCGCACCTTGCTGCGCGTGCTGGAAACCGTGCTGCGGCTGGCGCATCCGGTAATCCCGTTCATTACCGAGGAACTATGGCAGACCGTTTCCGAATACACCGGCCAGAAAGCCGACACGATCATGCTGCGTTCATACCCCAAGGCCCAGCCGGAGAAGATCGACGAAGCGGCAGAGGCTTGGGTGGCAACGCTTAAGCAGTCTGTGGACGCCTGCCGCAGCCTGCGTGGCGAAATGGGTGTATCACCCGCGCAACGCGTGCCACTGATCGCCGAAGGTCCATCCGAAGATCTGAAATCCTTTGCGCCTTATATCAAAGCCCTGGCCAAACTCGCCGATCTGAGCATCGTCGACACCCTGCCGGAAGATGATGCACCGGTGGCCGTACTCGGGAATTTCCGCCTGATGCTGAAAATCGAGGTAGATGTCGCCGCGGAGATAGAGCGCCTGGGCAAGGAAATTTCACGTCTGGAAGCCGAAATTTCAAAAGCCAACGCCAAGCTGGGCAATGAGGGTTTTGTTGCCCGCGCACCCGCATCTGTCGTCGCTCAGGAACAGGAACGGCTGGCTGGTTTCACCGCCACCCTGGAGAAAGTCCGGGCGCAGTTTTCCCGCTTGAAACACACCGGCGGTTGAAAAACAGACCTTCAGTCCTCTGAAGGCGGACAACGCTTGAGTGCGATCGTATCCATGACATCTTCCTCGAACTCGCTCAACCCTTCGAGGCTGACGCCTAATTCAGCGATAACATTTGGAAAGCACATATCCCATTCCGCATCATTGGCGTCCTTTGCCGACAGATTGTAAAGATGCGTGGCCATCTGAAGAATGGCAACAACTGTGCTTGCCGGATAGTCCACCGACTCGATTTCGTGGTGAAAACGGATGCCCCGCAAAATAAACTCCGGCAAACGCCAGTTTTTCCCAACCAGATATCCAACCACGCAATGATCGGTATTGAACTTCCGGTCCTCTTCGGCCAGCTTGGGCCAGTCACTTCCAGCTGCTAGCATTTTGCAATATTCCGGGAATCTCTGCATGAGCACGGGAACCCCGCAATCATGGAACAAACCAGCCATGTATGCCTGATCGGGAAAAACATTACATACCGTCACCCGCTTCTGCGCAACAGTGGCCGCGATCTCGGCAATTTCGGCAGATCTGTCCCAGAATTTTCCGTAGGCTTGTGAGTCTCCTCCCAGCACCTGCCGAATGGCGATGCTTTTCAGGATATTGTTGACTTGCTTGAGCCCGAGGATGGCAATTGCACTTTCGGCAGAATCAACCCTGCGGGACAATCCCATCCCGGAAGAGTTGGCCACTTTGAACACGCCGGCCAGCAAGGCAGGGTCTTTGGAAATCAGTTCGGAAATGGCCTTGACGCTGACACGCGGCCTGCTTGCAAGTGCATCAATCTCTAGCAGCACTTTGGGCTGTGGCGGAATGGTAATCCCCTGCCCCAGAATGGCATCGATTTGCGGACCGTCAATTTCTCGTGGCTCAGCCAAAGTTCAATCCTGTCAAAGAACCAGCAGTTATTGGGAGATGCCCAGGACTCCGCCCGAGTTGGGCATGTTTCAAGCCAAGTTTGGCGCCAGCCAGCGCTGCAAATATTCTACCGGCAAATTTCGGCGCTGCGCCAAGTCCCTGAGCTGGTCTTCGCCTACCCTGTCTACGCTGAAATATCTGGCTTCTGGATGGGCAAAATAAAAGCCCGAAACCGACGATGCCGGAATCATGGCCAATGAATCGGTCAAAGTCATGCCAATTTCGTTGCATCCCAGCAAATTGAACATGTCCGTCTTGACCGTATGATCGGGACATGCAGGATAGCCCGGGGCAGGCCGGATACCGCGGTAGCGCTCCCTGATCAGGTCTTCGTTGCTCAGCTTCTCGTCTGCCGCATAACCCCAGAGGTCAGTGCGCACTCGATGATGCAGGTACTCGGCAAAAGCCTCCGCCAAACGATCCGCGAGCGACTTGAACATGATCGCACTGTAGTCGTCATGCGCGGTTTCGAATTTCTCCAGATGCTTTTCCATGCCCAGCCCGGCGGTGACGGCGAACAGGCCGATATAGTCTGCAGTACCATTTGGCGCAATAAAATCCGCCAGGCACTGGTTGGGCCTGGCTATACCCTCGATGACGGGTTTCTCGCTCTGCTGGCGCATACCGTACCAGGTAAAGGCGACCTGGCTGCGTGTTTCGTCGGTATAGATCTCGATGTCGTCATCATTGACGCGGTTGGCAGGCAGCAACGCCACTACCCCGTTGGCGGTCAGCCAGCGGCCATTGATAATCTTCTCCAGCATCTTGCGCGCTTCGTTGTATACCTTGGTTGCAGCCACTCCCACCAGCGGATCCTTGAGGATAGCTGGGTAGGTGCCGGCCAAATCCCAGGTCTGGAAAAACGGGCTCCAGTCGATGTACTGGGCGATGGAAACCAGGTCGATATTGTTGAGCACACGTCGCCCGATGAATCTGGGCTTGACCGGCGCAAACTCAAGCTTGGCCTTGTTGGCCCGCGCAGCCCCCAAAGTCAGCATGGCCGGACCCTTTTTGTTGGCGTGCTGGGCGCGTGCTTTTTCGTAATCGTTGGCGACTTCGGCGATGTAGGCGTCGCGCTGCTCCGGCGTCAGCAGCGACTGCATGACTGAAACCGAACGCGATGCGTCCGGCACATAGATCACCGGGCCGTCGTAGTGAGGAGCGATTTTCACGGCGGTATGCGCACGCGAAGTCGTGGCGCCACCGATCAGTAACGGAATTTTCATCATGCGGAAATGTTCATCACGCTGCATCTCGCGGGCGACGTGTGCCATTTCTTCGAGAGAAGGGGTGATCAGGCCTGATAGCCCTATGATGTCAGCGCTTTCCACCTTGGCCGTGGCCAGAATCTCCGAGCAGGGCACCATCACACCCATGTTCACCACCTCGAAATTGTTGCACTGCAACACCACGGACACAATATTCTTGCCGATGTCATGGACGTCGCCTTTCACAGTGGCGATCACCACCTTGCCCTTGGGTTTGGCTTTGACACCTGTGCGCTTTTCCTCCGCAGCCTTTTCTTCTTCGATGAACGGGATCAGGTGCGCCACGGCGGATTTCATCACACGCGCCGACTTCACCACCTGCGGCAGGAACATCTTGCCCTGACCGAACAGGTCTCCCACCACGTTCATGCCATCCATCAGCGGGCCTTCGATGACGTTGATCGGCCGGCCGCCCTGCGCCATGACCTGCTGCCGCGCCTCCTCGGTATCCTCGACGATGAACTCGGTGATGCCATGCACCATGGCGTGCTCGAGACGCTTGCTCACCGGCACCGGGTGTTCCGCGGTACCACGCCATTCCAGTGTGGAGGCTTCCTTCTTGTCGCCTGCCTTCAGCGTGCCGGCGATCTCGATCATGCGCTCGGTGGCATCCTGGCGGCGGTTCAGCACCACGTCCTCGACGCGCTCGCGCAGTTCAGCAGGCAAGTCGTCATACACGCCCATCATGCCAGCGTTGACGATGCCCATGGTCATGCCGGCCTTGATCGCGTGATAAAGGAATACGGTGTGGATCGCCTCGCGCGCCGGGTCGTTGCCGCGGAAACTGAAGCTTACGTTGGAAACCCCGCCCGACACTTTTGCGCAAGGCAGATTCTCGCGGATCCATCGCGTGGCGTTGATAAAATCGACCGCATAGTTATTGTGCTCATCGATACCGGTGGCAATGGCAAAAATATTAGGGTCGAAGATGATGTCTTCCGGCGGGAAGTCGACCTCCTGTATCAAAAGATCATATGCGCGCTGACATATCTCGATCTTGCGTTCGAATGTGTCCGCCTGACCTTTTTCATCGAAGGCCATGACGATCACCGCTGCGCCATAGCGTCGGCACAATCTTGCCTGACGAAGGAACTCGGTTTCGCCTTCCTTCATCGAAATCGAGTTGACGATGGATTTGCCCTGCACGCACTTCAACCCCGCCTCAATCACCGACCACTTGGACGAATCGATCATGACCGGAACACGAGCGATGTCTGGTTCAGACGCAATCAGGTTGAGAAAATGCGTCATCGCTGCAACTGCGTCCAGCATGCCCTCATCCATATTGATGTCGATGATCTGCGCGCCGTTCTCGACCTGGTTGCGCGCCACGGTCAGTGCCTCGTCAAACTGGCCGTTGAGGATCATGCGGGCAAAAGCCTTGGAGCCGGTGACGTTGGTGCGCTCGCCGACGTTAACGAACAGCGAGGCATCGTCGATGGTGAACGGCTCGAGCCCAGAAAGCTTGGTCGTCGATGGGATCACGGGAATCTTGCGTGGCGGTACATCCTTCAATGCCTCGGCAATCGCGTGAATGTGCGGAGGCGTTGTGCCGCAACATCCCCCGGCAATGTTGATGAAACCGCTCTCGGCAAACTCCCTGAGCAACGACGAAGTGTCTGCCGGCTGTTCATCAAAGCCGGTTTCACTCATCGGATTAGGCAGACCCGCATTAGGATAGATGCAGACAAAAGTATCCGCGATCCTGGAGAGTTCTTCCGCGTAGGGACGCATCAGTGCCGCTCCCAAGGCACAATTGAGACCGATAGTCAGCGGTCTGGCATGGCGGACCGAATGCCAGAATGCGGTGACAGTCTGCCCTGACAGAATGCGGCCGGAAGCATCGGTAACTGTACCGGAAATCATGATGGGCAGGCGCCGGCCCGTTTCTTCGAAAAAGGAATTGATGGCAAACAGCGCGGCTTTGCAATTGAGGGTGTCAAAAATGGTTTCGACCATCAGAATGTCGGCCCCACCTTCGACCAGGCCGCGTGTCTGCTCCAGATAAGCGGCCACCAACTGATCAAAAGTGACATTGCGCGCTGCAGGATCATTCACATCCGGAGAGATTGATGCTGTTTTTGGCGTGGGTCCCAATGCACCGGCGACGAAGCGCGGTTTGTCCGGCGTCGCATACTTGTCACAGGCCGCACGCGCCAATCTGGCGGCTACCACGTTCATCTCGTAGGCGAGATGCGCCATGTGATAGTCCTCCTGAGCGACGCTGGTCGCGCCGAAGGTATTGGTCTCGATGATATCGGCCCCAGCCGCAAGGTATTTTTCGTGTATTTCCTGAATAATATGCGGTTGAGTCAGCGTCAGCAGTTCGTTATTACCTTTGACGAACAACTCACGTGCTCCGGCCATATCCTCCGGCTGGGCGTCATGCCCGCCGCATGCGCACCCTGGGCTTGCCGGGCCTGAGGACGCAGAAAAACTGGCGAAACGACCACTCGGTCCTCCCCGGTAATCCTCTTCTGAAAGCTTGTATTGCTGAATCATGGTGCCCATCGCGCCATCCAATATCAGAATGCGCCGGGCAAGCAGGTCTCTAAGGTAGCTTTCTGTTGGTGAAATCAAAGTTTTTTTCATCGTGTCAGCATCAATAATTTATGCGCAACCAGCATGGCTAAGGTTACCACTGGCGAAGCAACCGGCAGGAACGCTCAGTTCCCGACTTCCTCACCCAGACCGGATACCCACTGCATGGCCTCCATCCCTGCCCCATTCAGGTCCTCCTGCGACAGGCCCAACGACTGTCGCAGCAAGGAAATCCCGGAAAAATCCGACGTTTCAATCTTCTCTACCAGCGTGAGCAACTGCCCATAGACGCCTTCCCGCTGCAAAATGGCGCCGGTGACCTCGTCAGCCAGTCCCAGCTGGCCAAGAATTTCATCCATTTCCATACCCAGCACTGCATCCACAAGTGACAGCATTCCAATCAGGAAAGCACGATCGCATGCATCATGTGCATGGTATCGGGAATCCGGGTGATTCTGGATGAGGATTTCCATGGTTCTGGCACGAGTCGCCGCCAACTGCATGAGCGGGTTGGTCGCCATCGAGCCGTCATCTTGAGCATACAAAAGCAACTGCACCCATCGCTGCAACTGGCGCCGACCAAGAATCACCAGTGCCTGATGCAATGTGCCCACCTTGCTTCGTAATCCCATGGCCACCGAGTTGACAAGACGCAACAGGCCAACGATCAGGTTCGGACTTGCTTTAAAGCTGAGCTCGATTTCGGCCAGTTCGACATCACTCATGAGCTGATTGATCACGCGCAGCAACGTCAGCTGGCTTGGAGTTGCCTTCTTGCCGGAAATGACCGCCGGACGTGCAAAAAAATAACCCTGAAACAGGGTAAAGCCCATGTTCACACAATCCTGAAACTGGCTCCTTTCCTCGACTTTATCTGCGAGCAATTGCAACTGTGGCCATCGCCTCTTCAATTGCAACATCGCATCAATTCCTTGCCGATCAGCCCTCTTGATATCAACCTTGACAATATCGATGACTTCGAACAATGCATCATGTGCGGGTGTGTATTCAACATCGTCCAGCGCCAGTCGGAAGCCTTTCGATTTCAGTTCGTGGCAGCGCATGACAGCACGATCATCAATCTCCACTGAGTTCATGATCTCCAGCACCACACGGTCGCGCGGGAGCAATTCAACCATGTCGCTCATCATGAGCTCGTAGGAAACCTTGACCAAACCACTCTGCTTCCCCAGCACCGTATCGATGCCTATCTGACTGATGGTATTGACAATCACCGTTGCTGTCGCAGGCAGATCCTCCATCACTCCGGATTCTCCAGCACGTCCAGAGCGGAACAACAACGCATAGGCGACTATTGACTGTCGCACATTCAGAATAGGCTGACGGCCCAGATAAGTGTCCGTAAGTGACATTTTATTTTCTTCTATAATGATTCAGCCCGTCTGCTGGATTCTGCAGCACCCAGGCTGCCTGTCAGGCCCAAGATCGCCCATTATTTGATCGAATGCCTTATTATACGTGGATTGATTGACAGCCTTACATGCTACCGAAATGGCCGAACATTCCGACGTGACTTTATCTACGTCTTTATTTGCATTCAGTTACCCAACTGATCCATCACTTGTATGTATCTCCTTATTCATGGAATGGAAAACCATATGAACTTTCCTCGTCTATTGATGATGCTGGCTGGCTTGTTGCTAGCACAGATCTGCCTTGCCAATGAAGCCCCTGCCGAAGACGAGGCAAGCCAGCTACGCGGAATTGTTCACAATCTGATGGACGACAACACGGCCTTTGTCAAATCGCACAAACCTGATTACTACAAACCATTTGCAGAAGGGCAGCATCCTCGCGCCACGGTAGTGACCTGCTCCGACTCGCGGGTTCACATGCACGCGCTGGACAAAACTCCGGACGGCGACCTTTTCATGGTGCGCAACATCGGCAACCAGATCAGCACGGCCGAAGGGTCAGTGGAGTATGGGGTCCACCACCTCCATACCCCCTTGCTGATCATTGTGGGTCACGTTGCCTGCGGAGCCATCAAGGCGGCTTCTGGCGACTATTCCAAGGAGTCGGAATCTATCAAGCGTGAACTCGGCACAATCAAACTGCCTGCCAAAAATCCAAAAAATGAAGATCATGAGGAGTGGCTACGCGGCGTGGATGCCAACGTCAACAATCAGGTCGCGTTTGCCATCAAGAAATTCGAAGAAGAAGTCAAAAGCGGAAAACTGACAGTCATTGGAGCCATTTACGATTTTCAGAATGCCCTGCATCAGGGACAGGGGCGGTTGGTCGTGACCAACATCAACGGCAATACAGACGCTGGCAACATCATGTCCGGCCTCATCAAAATATCCGGGGATGGACCGAAACTGGACAAAAAGACGGGAGCCAAGCCCGTCAATAAAGCGCCTGGGGCATCTGGACGCAGCCACTGATGCATATCCACATCCTCGGCATCTGTGGCACTTTCATGGGTGGGATCGCAGCGCTGGCGCGCTCGTCCGGACACCGTGTGACCGGTTGCGATGCCAACGTTTATCCACCCATGAGCACGCAACTGGAGAATCAGGGAATCACCCTGATTGAAGGTTACTCCCCCGACCAGGCAAAAATCGGCGCAGATATTTTTGTGATCGGCAATGTCATATCGCGCGGCAATCCGCTGATGGAAGAAATCCTCAACCGGGGCTTACCCTATATTTCTGGCCCGCAATGGCTGGCGGAAAACATTCTTCGGGGCAAGTGGGTACTCGCCGTGGCTGGCACGCACGGCAAGACTACCACGACGTCGATGCTGGCCTGGATACTGGAATACGCAGGACTGAAGCCGGGTTTTCTTGTCGGTGGCGTACCGCAAAACTTCGGCATTTCTGCACGTCTGGGCGATACCCCATTTTTTGCTATCGAGGCTGACGAGTACGATACGGCCTTTTTTGACAAGCGCTCCAAATTTGTACATTACCACCCACGCACAGCCATTCTGAACAATCTGGAGTTTGACCACGCCGACATTTTTCCCGACCTGACTGCCATCGAAACCCAGTTTCACCACCTGTTGCGCACCGTACCCGGACAAGGACGCGTCATCGTTAACGACGAAGCAACCTTGAATCGCGTACTGGCTCAAGGCTGCTGGAGTAGCGTGGAGCACTTCAATGCGGATACGGGCTGGTCAGCTGCCAATATCGACGCTGATGGCAACTTTGACGTACTGATGAATGGTCAATTGCAGGGACACATACACTGGCCTCTGCTCGGCACCCATAACCGGAGCAACGCTCTGGCAGCAATTGCAGCAGCGCGACACGCAGGGGTTGCTCCGCGTACAGCCTGCGAAGCACTTGGCAGGTTTGAGAATGTCAAAAGACGAATGGAAGTGCGTGGCATGATCGATAACATCACGGTCTATGATGATTTTGCTCATCACCCGACTGCCATCGAGACAACCATCGCAGGACTTCGCACCAAGGTTGGCAATGCCCGCATTCTGGCCGTGCTGGAGCCCCGCTCTAACACCATGAAACTGGGAATCATGAAAGCGGCGCTTCCCGGAAGCCTTTCGGAGGCTGACAAAATATTCTGTTACTCCGCCAATCTGGGCTGGAATGCGACCGATGCACTTTCACCATTAGGGACACGGGCAGCCATTCACGACAACCTTGACCTGCTAGTCGAGGCCATTGCGGCAGAGGCCAGGCCGGGTGACCAGATTCTGATCATGAGCAACGGTGGTTTTGGAGGCATACACGAAAAACTGCTGACGAGACTGGCCGCATGAAATTGCAACTGCGTGATGAAAACCGTCTGGAGGTCATGATTGCTGCCTCTGTCATCGTGCATGCCATCGTCATACTGGGCCTGAAATTCAGCCCCCCCGACCTCAAAAAACTGAAGGATAATCTGCCGTCGCTGGAAGTCATTCTGGTGAATGCCAAATCCCTGACTCGCCCAGACAAGGCGGATGCCTTGGCGCAAACAAACCTCAACCGGGGTGGCAATACTGACGCCAATCGGCGCATGAAATCTGCATTGCCGGTTCCCAAAAACAATCCCAGGGAGACGGTTGCAAAGCCGGTGGCTGAATCGCAACAACTAGCTGCAAAAGTCGAGAAACTGGACACCGAGGCGACCCAGCGTCAGCAACAGGTTGCAGAACTCGAGCAACGGGTACAACTGGCCATGACTCAGCTGAATGCGGTCAAAGCAATTGAGCAATCCCCGGTGACGTCGCCCGCAACCAAACCCAAGTTGAACACCAGTGAACTGATGGCACAATCACTTGAGGCGGTTCGCCTTGAAGCCGAAATCGCAAAGGAACAGGATGCCTACCAGAAGCGACCAAAGCGCAAGCAGATCGGGGCCCGGGTTCAAGAGTACCGATTTGCGGCCTATGTCGAAAGCTGGCGGCAGAAAGTGGAGAAAATCGGCAATCTCAATTACCCCGAAGCGGCCAAGGCACAAAAACTGTATGGAAGCCTGCGCATGACGGTGGCCATCAAGTCTGACGGAACAATAGACTATATCGAAGTCAATCAGAGTTCCGGCCACAAGATACTTGATGATGCGGCAAGGCGCATCGTAGAAATGGCTGCACCTTATGCCGAGTTTTCTACGGACATGCGGCGAGATACCGATATTATTGAAATTGTCCGCACCTGGACTTTTACGCGCGAGGACACCTTGTCAGGTCAATGAGTGAATTCTATCCACGCCACGTGTTCTTCTGCCTCAATCAGCGCGAGGATGGCGGCCCATGCTGCACCAACCACAATGCGGAAGCCATGTTTGATTACATGAAGTCACGCTGCAAGGAGATGGGCCTCTGGGGCAAAGGAAAACTGCGCGTCAACCGGGCGGGCTGTTTCGATCGTTGCGTCGAAGGCCCCGTGATGGTCATCTATCCCGAAGCAGTGTGGTACACCTTCATCGATCAGGAAGATATCGACGAAATCATCAACGCGCACCTCAAAGCCGGCAAGATCGTTGAGCGGCTCAGGATTTGATGTAATCTTCCAGCTGCCGGATCAGGAAGTTCTGGTACTCGATGGTTTCTTTCACCAGATCACCAATCGACACCAATCCTACGACCCTGCCCCCGTCTAGCACGGGCAAGTGGCGAATACGTTTGTTCGTGACCAGATCCAGACATTCCTGCACCGTATTTTTGGGTGTCACCGTAATCAGGCAATTCTGAGGTGTCATGATATCGCTCACGGGCATTTCCTTGGATGACTTGCCTTTAAGCACCACACCTCGCGCATAATCACGTTCGGAGAAAATGCCCACCAGTTCATCCCCCTGCATGACCATCACGGCACCCACATGCTTCTCAGCCATGACGACAATCGCGTCGTAAACGGTAGCGTCAGGACTGACACTCAAAATGTAGTGTCCTTTGATTTGAAGCAGCTGTCCGACCGTCTTCATGGTTGAATCCCCCAAGGTTATTGTTAGAATGCCTCTCGTCTATGCAGTTTAGACAAATTTTCTTCCATGTAAAGAGGCAACGGCAAGTGGCATCCTTTATCACAAAACCTGCCCATTTCGGCCGACCTCTGCTCGCGTTGGCACTGCTTACCTGCATCTGGGGATATAACTGGGTCGTCATGAAAGAAGCCCTGCGTTATTCAGGGGCATTTCAATTCAGCGCCATTCGCACCTTGATTGGTGCATTCGTGCTATTTGCCGTGCTGATCGTAATGCGGAAACCGCTCAAGCCCGAGCAAACTCCCTGGGTGATTTTACTCGGTATCCTTCAAACCACAGGCTTTACCGGCATGATCATTTGGGCTCTGGTAGAGGGCGGTGCCGGCAAAATCGCCGTTCTGACCTACACCATGCCGTTTTGGGTGCTGGTACTAGCCTGGCCGTTGCTTGGAGAGAAAATCCGTGGCATGCAATGGCTGGCCGTATTTTTTTCCATCACCGGATTGGCGTGCATTCTGGAGCCATGGCATTTGCGCGGCTCAATGCTCAGCAACTCCTTGGGCGTACTGGCGGGCATCAGCTGGGCCTTGTCGGTCATACTGGCAAAAAAAATGCATGCAAAAATTCATATGGATCTGCTCTCTCTGACCGCCTGGCAGATGCTGTTCGGATCGCTCCCGCTCGTAGTCGTCGCCTTGTTGGTTCCATCGCAGCCCATGCACTGGACACCCTATTTAATTGGAGCAACGCTCTACAACATCATCCCCGCCAATGCAGTCGCCTGGCTGCTATGGCTTTATGCATTACGGCACCTGCCGGCAGGCATTGCCAGCATGGGAACATTATTGACGCCTGTCATTGGCGTTGCGGCTGCCTGGATTGAACTCGGTGAAACACCGTCTGATTTCGAACTCGTCGGCATGCTGTTGATCGGATCCGCACTTCTGACACTCACCATCATCGGCATTCTCCGTCACCAGCCAGTCGAACCGGAGATGGGGCAGGAATAGCGGATATGGTAAAATCCACGCCATTTCAATGGATTATCGAGGTTAGAAATGGCAGGACATAGCAAGTGGGCCAATATACAGCACCGTAAGGGCCGCCAGGACGCCAAGCGCGGCAAGATTTTTACACGTTTGATCAAGGAAATTACTGTAGCGGCCCGGATGGGTGGCGGTGACCCTGGCACCAACCCGCGCTTGCGCATGGCCATCGACAAGGCCAAGGCCGAATCGATGCCCAAGGACAACATTGAGAACGCCGTCAAACGTGGCTCAGGCCAATTGGAGGGAGTCAACTACGAGGAGTTGCGCTATGAAGGCTATGGCATTGGAGGCGCAGCCGTCATGGTGGACTGCATGACGGACAACAAAACCCGGACTGTGGCAGACGTGCGACATGCTTTCAGCAAATACGGTGGCAATCTCGGAACTGATGGATCGGTTGCCTTCATGTTCAAACACTGCGGCACCCTGCTGTTTGCTCCCGGCACCAGCGAGGACAGGGTGATGGAAGCTGCGCTGGAAGCCGGCGCAGAAGATGTGATCACCAATGACGACGACAGTATCGAAGTGATTACCTCACCAAACGACTTTGCTGCAGTGCAGGCTGCACTCGAGGCGGCTGGCCTGAAGGCGGAAATGGCCGAAGTGACGATGAAGTCCTCGACCGACACCATACTCAGCGGAGAAGATGGTCTGCGCATGCAAAAACTGCTGGATGCGCTGGATGACCTTGATGATGTGCAGGAGGTCTATACCTCCGCCGTGATCGAGGAGTAATGGCGGCACGTATCCTCGGCATCGACCCCGGCCTGCAAAGCACAGGCTTCGGGGTCATAGAGCAAGCCAATAAAAAACTTCTATACATTGCCAGCGGCATGATCAAAACAGGCACGGGTGGTGAGCTGCCAGCGCGGCTAAAAATCATCCTTGAAGGTCTGGCCGAGGTGATCGAGACCTATTCGCCGGACCAGGTTGCCATCGAAAAGGTCTTTGTCAACGTCAATCCGCAATCTACGCTGCTGCTGGGACAGGCCCGTGGCGCTGCCATCAGCGCCGCAGTATTACGAAGCTTGCCCGTAGCAGAATATACCGCGCTTCAGATCAAGCAGGCCGTAGTGGGTAATGGGCATGCCGCCAAGGAACAGGTGCAGGAGATGGTCAAGCGCCTGCTTAGTTTGTCATCTGCCCCCAGAGCCGATTCGGCAGATGCACTGGCTTGTGCCATCTGTCATGCCAATGGCGGGCAGGGATTGGGAAAACTGGCGACAGCGGGATTCCGGGTACGGGGCGGGAGGCTGGTGTGAGTATGGTGGCCGAACCCACGCCAGCCAGTTTCAACAGTGCCATCACACGCTATCTGGCCGCTACGCGACCACCATTTCTTTTCGCCACGCTGGTGGCCTGCCTGATCGGGATCGCCACTGCCAGACATGACGGCGTGGTGACGAATACCATTCTTGCCGGGATGACCATTCTGCTGGCACTGCTGACCCACGCCGGCGTCAATGTGCTCAATGACTATTATGATGCAATGAGCGGGACTGATGACGCCAACGGTGACCGCTTGTTCCCTTTCACCGGGGGAAGTCGCTTTATCCAGAATGGAATTCTGACTCATGACCAGACAGCTCGCTTCGGTTACCTGTTGCTTGCAGCCGCAATTGTCGGTGGGTTATGGCTTTCAGCGATAGTGGGTACTGGCTTGTTAATAATAGGCCTGATCGGAGTGTTCATCGGCTGGGCCTATTCGGCATCTCCGCTCAAACTCAACAGCCGTGGCCTGGGAGAACTGTGCGTGCTTGCCGGATTTCTCGGCGTCATCGTCGGGGCTGACTTCGTTCAGCGCAGGACTTTCGATTCTGTGCCGTTTCTGATCGGCCTTCCCTATGCCTTGCTGGTCACCAATCTGCTCTATATCAATCAGTTCCCTGATCGCAAGGCGGATGCCGAGACCGGCAAAAGGCACTGGGTGGTACGCCTGCCGTTATCGCTTGCTGCAAAAGTGTATCCATTGCTGACCGGTCTGGCGCTGGGCATCCTATTGGTGCTGCAACAACATGGAATAATCCCGGCTGTCGCGCTTCTGACAACCCTGCCGTTACTGATGTCGTTTCACGCCGCTGTCATTTTGCAGCAACAGGCGGGGCGCCCATCCGCTCTGTTGCCCGCTATCCGCCTCACCATTGCGGCCATGCTCGCACATGGTATGCTGCTATCTGTTGTTTTGATTTGGAGTTCCGCATGATCGGTCGCCTGACAGGCGTGCTGCTGGAAAAGAATCCGCCACAGGTGCTGGTGGATGTGAACGGGATAGGCTATGAAGTGGAGGTGCCCATGAGCACCTTCTACAACTTGCCCGAGACCGGCACCAAAGTCACGCTGCTGACCCAGTTCGTCGTGCGCGAAGACGCGCAACTGCTCTACGGCTTTTTCACCCAGAAAGAACGCGACGCTTTTCGTCAATTGGTCAAGGTCAGCGGCATCGGCGCAAAATCTGCGCTCGGCATCCTGTCCGGGCTTTCCGTAGATGATCTGGCACATGCCATCGCCGCGCAGGATACAGGCCTGCTGGTCAAAATCCCCGGTATCGGCAGAAAAACTGCCGAGCGCCTGTTGCTTGAGTTACGCGACAAATTCAGTTTTGCCGGCAGCCCCGCTGCCATTCTTTCGGGTAGTCACGCACCAGCCGGAAATGACGTGCTCAACGCATTGCTGGCCCTGGGCTACAACGAACGCGAGGCGCTGCTGGCAATCAAGCAACTGACGGCCGGCATTTCCGTTTCCGATGGTATCCGTCAGGCATTGAAACTGTTATCCAAGGCATAACTCTATAAAACCATGATCGAAACCGACCGCCTGATTGCCCCGGAAACCCAGAGTCGCGAGGAAGATGCACAGGAGCGCGCGCTGCGTCCCAAGGTGTTGGATGAGTACATCGGGCAGGAAAAGGCACGCGGCCAGCTGGAAATTTTCATCAATGCGGCGAGGGGGAGGTCAGAAGCCCTTGATCACGTTCTGCTGTTCGGCCCGCCGGGGTTGGGCAAGACCACACTCGCACACATTATTTCACGCGAAATGGGGGTGAGTCTGCGTCAGACTTCCGGCCCGGTGCTGGAGCGCGCAGGTGATCTGGCCGCCTTGCTGACCAATCTCGAACCGAACGATGTGTTGTTCATCGATGAAATCCACCGTCTTTCCCCCGTGGTCGAGGAAATTCTCTATCCAGCAATGGAAGATTATCGACTTGACATCATGATTGGAGAAGGCCCTTCAGCACGTTCAGTCCGCCTTGATCTGCCACCATTCACACTGGTTGGTGCAACCACGAGGGCTGGCATGCTGACCAATCCGCTGCGCGATCGTTTTGGCATTGTCGCCCGGCTGGAGTTTTACACCCCCCAGGAACTGGCCCGCATTGTTCACCGTTCTGCCGGGTTGCTGGGAGTGGAAATGGTAGAAAATGGCGCACTGGAAATTGCCAAGCGTTCACGCGGCACCCCCCGCATTGCCAACCGGCTTCTGCGGCGGGTCCGCGATTACGCACAGGTCAAGTCGGATGGCACCGTATCAGCCGAGATTGCGGATGCGGCATTGAAAATGCTCGACGTGGACAAGCTAGGTTTTGACGTCATGGACCGCAAATTATTGCTGGCCGTGCTGGAAAAGTTCGGGGGCGGTCCGGTTGGAGTGGAAAGCCTGGCTGCTGCCATCGGCGAGGAGCGTGACACTATAGAGGACGTGCTGGAACCTTACCTGATCCAGCAGGGATACCTTATGCGCACTCCCCGTGGTCGCGTGGCCACACCAAGCGCATACCAGCACTTCGGCCTGCCGCAGCAGGGTTCTGCACCTAACCGCGAGCTGTGGGATCAGTGAGTCTATCCAAAGAATTCATCTGGCCGATTCGGGTCTATTATGAAAACACCGACGCCGGAGGTGTGGTTTACCACTCCGAGTACCTCAAATTCTATGAACGTGCCCGTACCGAATGGCTGCGCAAGCTTGGCTTTGAACAGACAGCCCTTCGTATGGAATCCGGCGTGCTGTTCGTGGTACGCAGCATGCAGATAAAATATGCACAGCCGGCCAGATTTGATGATGAATTGGAAGTCAGGAGTTTTCTTGAGGAACTTGGCCGTAGCCGATTTGTCTTTAATCAGTCCTTGCTGCGCTGCACAGAAATCCTGAATCAGGCGACGGTCGAAGTCGTTTGCGTCGCTGATACAACTTTTAAACCAACGGCACTGCCGAGCCATATTCGCCAACAATTCGAGAAGGTTTTATCGTGAATGTAACTCAAGACCTTTCATTGCTTTCGCTGGTCACAGGGGCCAGTCTTCCAGTGCAGGCAGTTTTATTGATCCTGCTCATCGCCTCGTTGATGTCATGGTGGTACATTTTCCTGAAGGTGATGATGCTTGGCCGCGCTAGCGACGAGGCCGATGCTTTCGAGCATACCTTCTGGACGGGCGGCGACCTGAATCGCTTGTACGAGAACGTGACTGCCGGGCGGCGCAGCGCACAAGGCATGGCCAGCATCTTCGAGGCCGGATTCAAGGAATATGCCCGTCTGAAAAAACAGGGTGGCATGGAAGTCAGCGATCTTATGGAAGGCTCGCGCCGGGCCATGCGTGCCGCCTATAACCGCGAGCTTGACGAACTCGACGCCCATCTGCCTTTTCTCGCTTCGGTTGGTTCTGTCAGCCCTTATATCGGCCTGCTGGGCACGGTGTGGGGCATCATGAACGCTTTCCGGGGTCTGGCCAATGTGGCTCAGGCGACGCTGGCCCACGTTGCCCCAGGGATTGCCGAAGCTCTGATTGCCACCGCCATCGGGCTGTTTGCCGCGATACCTGCTGTGATAGCCTACAACCGCTTTACCGCCAACGTGGAGCGCCTTGCCGTGCGTTATGAATCGTTCATGGAGGAGTTCACCAACATCCTCCAGCGCAAAGCGTAGCAGCATCCAATCATGAGTTCCCGCCGCTCGCGCCGTAAGATGATGAACCAGATCAACGTCGTACCGTACATCGACGTGATGCTGGTGCTGCTGGTGATCTTCATGGTCACCGCGCCCATGACCAATCCGGGCGTGGTAGAACTGCCCCAGGTCGGACAGGCGCTCAAGCAGGCTGCCGCACCCTTGGTGATCACAGTCAAAACCGACAAAAGCATCGAACTGGACGGCAAGGTATTGCATCGCGATGAAGTACTGGCCGTTGTGCGTGACAGCCTCAACAAGAATCCCGGTCAGGCAGTGGTCATCGCCGCAGACAAATCGGCGCGCTATGAAGAAGTGATTGGCATCATGGATCTGTTGAAACAAAACCGGATCGACAAGGTCGGGCTGTTGCTCAAGCCAGCTTCAGGATGATCCGCTCCAGAGAAAATCCGGTGATGTGGCAGGCCGGCGCACTTTCTCTGCTGGTGCACGGTTTGTTCTTTCTGCTGCTGGTCATGACCTTCAGCTGGAAGGCCGTACAGCCCATGCAGGTCGCCCAGGTCGAGCTGTGGGACAGCCTGCCCGCACCCAGGGTCACGGCGCCGGAGCCGCCCAAACCGGATCCCAAGGTGGAGCCGCCGCCTCAACCAAAGCCCGAGCCTCCACCTGAACCACCGGAGCCCAAGGCAGAAATCCAGATCAAGCCCAAACCGCCAGCGCCGGAAGTCAAGAAGGTGGCCAAGGAAGAACCGAAAAAACCCGACCCCGCCCTCAAGGCGAAGGAGGATGACAAGAAGCGCAAGGAAGCGCTGCGCAAACTGCAGGAGGATTTGCTGCGCGACGACCAGCCGGTCGATCACGAGGCTGATAAAGCCGTTGCCGATGCAAAAGCGGCAGCCGAAGCCAAGCGCGCCGCTGAGCTACAGGCCGCATCCAGCGGCCTTGTAGATGAGTACAAGGCGCGTATCGTCGCCAAAATCAAACGCTACGTTAACAAGCAGGTGTGTGGCTCCGGCAAACCGGAACTGATATTTTCAATCACGCTAATGCCAACCGGAGAAGTCAGCGGCAATCCGCGTCTTTCCAAGAGCAGCTCGCTACCTGCCTGTGACGAGGCCGTGGAGCGGGCCATTCTACAAGCACAGCCTTTGCCACTTCCGCCACAGCCGGAACTGTTTTCGCAATTCCGTGATCTCAACCTGAAGTTCAGGCCGAACGAGTAACCAATATTTTTTTCATTTGGATTTATAATCAACCCATGCTGCGTATTCTGCTAGCCCTGTTTTTTTTATTGCCCCCGTTGGCGCAAGCGCTCGAACTCGAGATTGTTGGCGGCGCCGCACAGCAAATTCCCATTGCTGTAGCCCCTTTTGCGCAATCGGCATCACTGCCGGAAAGCGTCACCATGGTCGTTGGGGCCGATTTGCGACGCAGTGGCCTGTTCCGTTTGCTGGAAACCCGAGGCGTCGCCACCATTCCGCACGATCTGCCCGAGGTTAAATACCCCGAGTGGGCGGCTTTGCAGGCGCAGGCGCTGGTCATCGGCAAAGTGGAACCTTCTGCGACCGCCGGAAAGCTGAAAGTATCGTTCCGCCTGCTCGATGTCGTGAAACAGACTCCGCTCGCCGGGCTGGAATACGACATTACCCCGGGCCAGTTGCGCCAGACCGCCCACAAGATTGCTGACATCATCTACGAAAAGCTCACCGGGGAACCCGGCGTATTCGCGACCCGGATCACCTATGTCAACAAGAGCGGGAAGCGCTTTACACTGGTCGTAGCCGATGCGGATGGGGGAAATCCGCAAACCATTCTGTCCAGTGCCGAACCCATTATTTCACCCGCCTGGTCACCGGACGGAACCCGACTGGCTTATGTCTCCTTCGAGAAAAAGAAACCGGTCATTTTTGTGCAATCCCTGACCAACGGCCAGCGATACGTGCTCGCCAACTTCAAGGGCAACAACAGCGCACCTGCCTGGTCGCCGGACGGCAAACGCCTGGCCATCGTGCTGACCCATGGCGCCAATTCGCGCCTGCACCTGATCAACGCTGACGGCACCGGCATGCAAGCGCTCACAGCAAGCAGTGCCATCGATACCGAACCAGACTGGTCACCCGATGGCAAATGGATTTATTTCACCTCCGACCGTGGCGGCAGCCCGCAGATTTATCGAGTTTCCCCACAGGGTGGAGAAGCACAGCGCGTAACTTTTGACGGCAGCTATAATGTCAGTCCCCAGGTATCACCAGATGGCAAACAACTGACCTATGTCCGTCGCGAAGGAGGCAAGTTTCAGATTGCCATACGTGAACTTGCTAGCGGTCAGATGCAAATTTTGTCGGACTCCGCTCAGGATGAGTCGCCAAGCTTTGCTCCCAATAGCCGCCTGATTATTTATGCCACCAGTATCAACAACCGGGGCATACTGGCAGTTGTATCGGCTGATGGCCGTGTGAAACAGAGATTAAGTGAAGCAGGTGACGTGCGGGAGCCTTCATGGGGTCCTGCCGCCAATTGATTATTAAAGGAGAGATAAGAATGAACAAGCAATTGTTGGGTAGTGTAATGCTGGCAGTGTTTCTGGTGGCTTGCTCCAGCAAGGCCGTGAAGGAAGAGCCGAAACCACCGGTTGAAGACAAGAGCCCTGCTGCTGCGACGTCTTCCACCGTCAAAGCCCCTGAACCCAAGGCTGAAGCGGCGGCCACAACAGCCCCTGTCGCTGAGCAGCCGGTTGCCATCAATCCACTTAAGGATCCAAACAACATTCTTTCCAAACGCAGCATCTACTTCGATTTTGACAAGGATGAAGTCAAGGCGGAATACCGTCCCCTGGTCGAAGCTCACGCCAAGTATCTGAACGCCAATGCCGGCGCCAAGATCATGATCCAGGGCAATGCGGATGAACGGGGCAGCCGCGAATACAACCTTTCGCTCGGCCAACGCCGCTCCGTGGCAGTGAAAAAAGTAATGAACGTTCTGGGCGTTAACGACAAGCAGATCGAAACCGTCAGCTATGGTGAGGAAAAACCCCAGTGCGCAGACAAGAGCGAAGCCTGCTGGGCACAGAATCGCCGTGCCGATATTGTCTACGAAGGTGAATAATCCATGATGCGGCAACTGCTGGTGATTTGTTTGATGCTGGGCGGCATGCATGCCGCCCAGGCGGCATTTTTCAGTGATGACGAAGCACACAAGAAAATTGCCGAACTCCAGCAGCAATTGGCACAGCTGCAAACCCAGATTCAAGGCAAACTGGATGACGAAGCCAAGCAGCGACAATCCTTGGAAAGCCGTGTTACACCGCTTGAAAACCAGCTCAAAAGTCAGGGCATGATCGAACTGCTCAATCAGATTGAGCGTATCAATGGTGAAATCGCCAAACTGAAGGGGCAACTCGAAGTTATGGCACATGATGTGGAGGTCACGCAGAAACGTCAGCGCGACCTTTATGCCGATCTGGACGGACGCCTGCGCAAGCTGGAAACACCGGCAACCCCCGCTGCCACGCCAGTGCCTGCAGCAGCTTCACAATCACCGGCAGTTGTGCCGGTCACGCCAGCGACTACCGCACCGACACCGACCCCTTCGGCTTCTCCTGCCCCTGCGGCACCTGTAGTTGCTGACCCTGCGGCAGAGCTGAAAGAGTACGAAGCTGCCCATGCACTTTTCAAAACGGGCAAATATGGCGCTTCTGCAGAAGCTTTCGAAAAGTTTCTTTCTGCTTACCCCGACAGCAAATTTGCCCCTAATGCACAATACTGGACAGGTTACGCCCACTTTTCTCAAAAAAACTACAAAGCAGCGATTGCCGCTCAGCAGAAACTGCTACAACGTTACCCTGAGCATCAGAAGGCGCCTGATGCGATGTACAACATCGCCAACAGTCAGATTCAGCTGTCCGATATTGACGGGGCCAAGCAGACGCTGAAAGGTCTTGTGGCCAAGTATCCATTGAGCGATGCCGCAGCCCTCGGCAAGAAACGCCTTGCGGCCATTGAATCCATCAAATCCAAAAACTAAAGCGTGTTCACACTCATTTCTCAGCAGCGAAATCAGTATGACCACGCCATAGTTTGAGAGGAATGCAGGCTGCCTAGCGCACAGCGCTTGCATAGTTTTCATTTTGTCATTACGAATCCACGAAATCTTTTTCTCGCTACAAGGCGAAACTTCGCGCATTGGCTTGCCAACGGCTTTTGTACGGCTGACGGGTTGTCCATTGCGCTGTGGCTATTGCGATACTGCTTACGCTTTTCAGGGCGGGGAAACGCTTGAACTCGCCGACATTTTGTACAAGGTTGAAGCCACCGGCGCACATTATGTGACCGTAACCGGCGGTGAGCCGCTGGCACAAAAGGATTGTCTGACGTTACTGAAAATGCTGTGCGATGCCGGATTTGACGTCTCTCTGGAAACTGGTGGCAGCCTGGATATCGCAGGTGTGGACGCACGCGTGTCGGTGATACTGGATATCAAGACGCCTGGTTCGGGAGAGGCCGATAAAAACCTGTGGCGCAATCTCGATCATCTCAAGCCTGCCGACGAGATTAAATTTGTGCTTTGCAACCGGCAAGACTACGACTGGGCGAAACAGTTACTCGACCAGCACCATCTGTCGAGAAAATGCCCGGTGCTGTTCTCACCTGTCTACAAGACGCTGCAACCGGCGACACTGGCTGAATGGGTGTTACAGGATCGTCTGCCTGTGCGATTCCAGTTGCAGCTGCATAAAATCTTGTGGGGCGAGGAGCCGGGGCGATGAAAAAAGCAGTGGTACTGTTATCGGGCGGACTGGACTCTGCTACTGTTCTGGCAATCGCAAGAAAGCAAGAGTTCGACTGTTATTGCCTGAGCTTTGACTACCACCAGCGCCATGTGGCCGAACTCAACGCGGCGCGGCGCGTAGCGCAAGCATTGGGGGCAACCGAACAACGTGTTTTTCAGCTTGATTTATCCACTTTCGGCGGCTCGGCACTGACAGACGATTCCATCGCTGTTCCACAGACACCGACAAGCGGCATCCCCGTCACCTACGTCCCGGCCCGCAACACCATTATGCTGTCGTTGGCACTGGCCTGGGCGGAGGTGTTAGGAGCACGGGACATCTTTATCGGCGTCAATGCGCTGGATTATTCCGGCTACCCCGATTGCCGGCGAGAGTATATCGATGCTTTTGAACACATGGCCAATCTGGCCACCAAAGCGGCCGTTGAAGGTGCGCCGGTATGCATTCATGCGCCGCTGATCGATCTCACCAAGGCGCAGATTATCAAGCGCGGGGTGTTGTTGGGGGTAGATTATGGCCTGACGGTATCCTGCTATCAGGCTGACGCCCGTGGGCGTGCCTGTGGTCGATGCGATTCTTGTCGTATCAGGCGCGAAGGATTTGTGGCTGCCGGGATTGACGATCCGACCCTATACGCAGCAGACGAAACCTGAGCACCCGAAGATCCGGTTTTCTCAAACCAGGATCATACGCCCGGCCATAAATACTGCCGCCACAACCAGCCCCAACACTACGCCGAATTTGAAAAGTTGCCACGAAAAACGCAACCAGCGACGATCACCGGTGATGAAATAGACCCCGACCCCCACTGCAACGGAAATCAGGCCCAAGCCAAGCAGAATACGCATCAGTAGCATAGCGATCCTACAGATCAAGAAAGATTAAACGGGTTGCGCAAGCAACTGCACAAAGCCCCGTGGGGCTTCATCCACCCGTTCGAAAGTGGCATATTCCCAAGCCGTGCTATCGGCCAGCAGGGTTAACAACAAACGATTGTTAAGCGCATGACCGGACTTGTAGGCGCTGAAACTGCCTAGTACCGAATGTCCCAGCATATAGAGGTCACCGATGGCATCAAGCGCCTTGTGGCGGACGAATTCATCCTCATAACGCAATCCGTCGGAATTAAGAATGCGGTATTCGTCCAGCACTACGGCGTTGTCCAGACTTCCTCCTCGCGCCAGGCCCATTGCGCGCAATGCTTCCACTTCACGCATGAAACCAAAGGTGCGGGCCCGGCTGATTTCCTTGACATAGGAGTTGTCAGCAAAGTCGATGGTAACGGTCTGCTGACCGTGTTCAAACACGGGGTGTGCAAAGTCGATGGTGAACTGCATTCTGAAGCCATGATAGGGCTCGAAGCGCACCCATTTGTCCCCGTCCTTCACTTCGACTGGCTTTTTGATACGGATGAACTTTTTCAGCGCCCTCTGCTCGACAATACCTGCCGATTGCAACAGGAACACGAAAGGACCGGCACTGCCATCCATGATCGGCAATTCGGTCGCCGAAATATCAACATAGCAGTTATCAATGCCCAGCCCGGCAAAAGCCGACATAAGATGCTCGACGGTACCGACGCGCACACCTTCGATATCAAGCGTAGTCGAAAGACGGGTGTCCTTGACGTGATCAGGTGCAGCCTTAATGTCCACCGGGATGGGCAGATCAACCCGGCGGAATACGATACCGGTGTCAGGCGCAGCCGGGCGCAATGTCATGTAGACCTTGTCCCCGGTATGCAACCCGACGCCGGTGGCGCGGATAATATTTTTAAGACTGCGCTGCCTGATCACTCAATGATCTTTCACGGATTCAGTAACATGTTGAATCTTAGCATAATTCGCGACACCCCGACAAGCCGCACTGGTTCGGATGCGGCGAGGGCTGCATGTTTGACCCGTTTCATCTCGACCTTAAAGCTGTTTAAAAACGAAACAGGTACCGCATGCAGCCGAAATGGCGAGTACCGTCATTATTCTTGCCGCTTATCAGTCTGCCTGCTTGCGCAGGAAAGCCGGAATATCGATCTCATCCATGCCGGTACTACGCAAGGTTTCCACCTGCTGGCGACGACCTGATGTAAAAACCATCGGAGCCGCATCACTGGCATGGTCTGCGCCGCCAAACAAGATGGGAGTGTCGTGTGTCCCGGTACGTCTCAGGCTTTCTTCCCAGGCGTTGTTCACCACCATCGTCGGGCGTGCTTTCTGTCCGCCAGCACTGTTCAGACCAGTCGCCACCAGCGTGATCCGCAGATTGTCACCCAGCGAGTTGTCGAACACATTGCCATAGTAGACAGATGCGTCTTCTGCCGTGAATTCCTTGATGGTGTTCATTACTTCGTAGAATTCGTCCATCAGGAAAGTGTCTTCGCTAGCGGAAATATTGACCAGAACTCCGCGCGCACCCTTGAGGTTGACGTTTTCCAGGAATGGGCTGTTGACCGCCTGTGTCGCCGCATCGCGGGCACGGTTCTCGCCGGCAGCCATTGCCGATCCCATCATCGCCATCCCGTTCTCGGACATCACAGTGCGCACATCGGCAAAGTCGACGTTGATTTGTCCATAACCGTTGATGATTTCGGCAATGCCCGATACTGCGCTATGTAGCACGCCATTTGCGGCACGGTAAGCCTCTTTCATGGTCACACGCCCACCGAGCACTTCCATCAGACGTTCGTTGGGGACAATCAGCAGAGAATCGACGTGCTTGGTCAGCATGCTAATGCCGTCATCCGCCAGCTGCTTTCGGTTGTTCTCAAACAGAAACGGCTTGGTCACGACAGCAACCGTCAGGATACCCATTTCCTTGGCCACTTCTGCGATCACCGGTGCAGCACCGGTTCCCGTGCCCCCGCCCATGCCGGCCGCAATAAACAGCATGTCTGCTCCGCTGATGATGTCGGCTATTCGGTCACGATCTTCCAGTGCAGCTTCACGACCGATGTCAGGCTTACCTCCGGCACCAAGTCCACGGGTCAGATCCACACCTAATTGCAGCTGCACATCCGAGCGGCTGCGTTTTAACGCTCCCATATCGGTGTTGGCACTGATGAACTCCACGCCTGACACCCCCATATCAATCATGTGTTCAACCGCGTTGCCACCGCATCCACCCACGCCCATGACCTTGATCACCGCCTTATCGGACGGACGATCGATAATTTCAAAATCAAACGACATTTGTATTTCCTCCTATATCTGCCTGAATCGAACCAAAAAACACCGTTATTACTACTTGAACCTGCCGCTAAAAATTCCCCTGAAACCAGTTTTTCATTCTGTCCAGCAATCGTTCGAACGAGTTGCTTTCCATCTGCACCTGAAGGTGACGCTCAAGTTGACGCTTGCCCATCAGTACCAACCCGACCCCGGTGGAGAAACGCGGATTGCTGACGACTTCACTCAAGCCGCCAACTTTGCCTGGCAGTCCCAACCGTACCGGCATATGCAAAATTTCCTCGCCCAATTCGACCATGCCGCGCATGAGTGCCGAACCGCCCGTAATCACGACACCGGAGGCGATCATTTCTTCAAACCCACTGCGGCGCAGTTCTGCCTGCACCATGGTGTAGATCTCCTCGACTCGCGCTTCGATCACCTCTACCAGGGTCTGATGTGAAAGTTGGCGAGGTTCACGTCCATCCACGCCAGGGACCTCGACGATTTCACGTGGATCAGCCAACTGCTGCAACGCACAACCATGGGTAATCTTGATCTCTTCGGCATACTGGGTTGGCGTACGGAAGGCTACGGCAATATCGTTCGTGATCTGATCGCCGGCGATGGGAATGACGCCGGTATGGCGGATGGCTCCCTGCTTGAACACGGCGATATCGGTTGTGCCTCCGCCAATGTCCACCAGACAGACACCGAGTTCCTTTTCATCTTCGGTAAGTACTGCCAGGCTTGAAGCCAGTGGCTGGAGCACCAGATCGTTGACTTCCAGCCCGCAGCGCTTGACGCATTTAACGATGTTCTGTGCGGCAGCTACCGCTCCGGTAACGATATGCACTTTTACTTCCAGTTTCATCCCGCTCATGCCGAGTGGTTCGCGCACGTCTTCCTGGCCATCAATGATGAATTCCTGGGTCAGGATATGCAGTATCTGCTGATCGTTGGGCAGCGCGATCGCCTGTGCCATTTCGATGACACGATCCACGTCCATCTGAATCACCTCGCCATCTTTGATCTTGACTACCCCATGCGAATTGATGCTCTTGATGTGGCTTCCGGCAATACCGGTGAACACCGAGGCGATCTTGCAGTCCGCCATCAGTTCGGCTTCTTCCAGCGCACGCTGGATGGCGGCCACGGTAGAATCGATATTGATGACAACACCGCGCTTCAGCCCACGCGAGGGATGTTGGCCAAGACCGATGATCTTGACGTCGCCTTCCGGTTGCAGTTCACCGACAATGGCGACGATCTTGGAGGTGCCGATATCCAGCCCTACGATCAGATTTTTGTATTCTTTGCCCTTCATACTTTTCCTTTCCCGTCAGGCTGCCTTTTGAACACCCTGAACCTGCTGTGCTTGCGGTTTGCGCACCGCGAATCCATTGGGATACCGAAGGTCCGCATAGCGAACCTGTACACCGAGCGTTCCCAGCGTCTGGCGATAAACGCTCACAAATTTCTTCAGTCGCTCTTGCACCCGCTCGCGTCCTAACTCAATCACCATTCCCGAATCTGTGCCGATCTGCCAGGCATGACGCGGAGAAAGCGCCAGTTGCGATACCCGCATGCCAGTCGGTTGCAATAGTTCGCCGTAACTCTTGAAGCTATCAGCCACCTCCCGCACGCGGTCACCCGGGCCATAGAACACTGGCAGGTCCTTGTCCGAAGCTGCATGGAAAAGTTCACCGTAGGTGTTCACCAGTGCGATGTTGCCCCAACGGGCCAACTCCCGATGTTCTTCCATCTGCAGTTCCAGTCGATCCGGCCAGCGACGGCGGACGCTGACATTCCGCACCCACGGCAGTTTCTGAAAAGAATCGCGCGTCTTTTCCAGATCCATGGTAAAAAAATTGCCCTGCAAGTGCCGGCTCACAATCAACTTCATTTGCTCGCGCGTGACATGATGCAACTCGCCGCTCACCTTGACTTCTCGCAAGGGAAAGATCGGCAGATGAATCACCACGAACAAAACAGCATAAAAGAGCAGCACGGCAGCCAGCGCATACAGCAGGTTGGCCATCCATAACAGCGCTGCCGGCTTATCCCACATGAGCCAGCTCCAAAATACGCAGCACCAGCTGGTCGAACTCGATACCCGCAGCCTTTGCACCCATGGGGACCAGACTATGGTCGGTCATGCCGGGCGAGGTGTTGGCCTCAAGAAAGTAGTGCTGGCCATCTTCATCCATAAGGAAATCCACACGTCCCCAGCCTTGGCCACCTAGCACGTGAAACGCCCTTAATGCATCCGCTCTGATCCGGCGTTCAACCTCGGGGGATAATCCGCACGGGCACAAATACTGAGTATCGTCACGCAGGTATTTGGCGTCATAGTCGTAGAACTCGTTTGCCGGCACGATGCGAATAACCGGCAATGCCATATCACCCAGAATGCCAACGGTATATTCGCCGCCTCCGATAAATTGCTCTGCCAGCACCAGTGGGTCATACCTGGTTGCCGTTTCATAGGCCTCCTGCAATGCTCCAGCGTGCTTGACCTTGCTGATGCCGATGCTGGACCCCTCGTTAGCCGGCTTGACGAAAAGCGGTAATCCGAGACGGGCTTCCACAGCGGCAAAATTACTTTCTGCAGTAATCATTTCAAACTGCGGCGTTGGTATTCCTGCCGCCTGCCACAACAGCTTGGTGCGCCATTTGTCCATACCCACGCTGGAAGCCATCACACCACTCCCCGTATAGGGAATCCCCATGAGTTCCAGCGCCCCCTGGATAGTGCCATCCTCGCCATAACGTCCATGCAAGGCGATGAACACCCGGTCATACTTTTCAATATCGTGCAGCGGTCGTTCGGCGGGGTCGAACGCGTAGGCATCGACACCTGCGTGCCTGAGCGCTGCCAGTACGGCATTTCCGCTCTTGAGTGATACCTCACGCTCAGCGGATTTTCCCCCGAACAGCACAGCAACTTTTCCAAAACTCAGACTCACCTTGCTTCTCCGATAATCTTCACTTCCCGTTGCAAGTCCACGCCCTGCTGGTGTTTTACTGAGTCATGCACGTATGCAATCAGTCGCTCGATATCGTCGGCCGTGGCCTCGCCAGTATTGACAATGAAGTTGGCGTGTTTTTCCGACACCTGCGCCCCGCCGATGCGATAGCCCTTCAGTCCACAAATTTCGATCAGCTTCGCCGCAAAACCGCCCTCCGGATTACGGAATACCGACCCGGCATTCGGCAGATTGAGTGGTTGAGTTTCAAGTCGTCGCGCCAAAAGCGCCTTGATTTTTTCCTCTGCCACGCTGGCCTCACCCACCAGCAACTGGAACCAGGCAGCAACAAACCATTCCTCTCCCGGCAAACTGACGTGGCGATAGCCAACCTCCACATCGACCTGGCTGCGTTCATGCATCTGCCCGTGGCGGTCGATGGTAAGAGCCCGTTCCACAATGTCCCAGGTTTCGCCACCGTGACAGCCGGCATTCATTGCCAGCGCACCCCCCACCGTACCTGGTACGCCTGCCAGAAATTCTGCGCCGTGCAGATGCTGGCGAGCGGCAAACTTGGCAAGCTTGGCGCAGGTCACACCCGCCTCGGCATACACCCTTTCACCCTCAAAGTGCAATTCGGCGAGCGCGTCGTGCATCAGCACTACCGTGCCTCGAACCCCACCGTCGCGCACCAGCAGGTTGGAGCCCAAACCCACAAAATGTACCGCCTCACCATGTGGAAGACTTGCCAGGAACGCCCTCAAATCGGCCAGTCCGGCCGGCATATAAAGCCGCTCTGCCAAGCCACCTACACGCCAGCTGGTGTAGCGACTCATGGGTTCGTTTACCAGCAATTTTCCTTGCGTCGTCATTGCGCCAACTCTCTAGTTCTGGCCGCGACCTGGCCGATAGAGCCCGCACCCATGACAATGACAACGTCATTTCCACGTGCCAGATCTAGGATCGCTGGCGGCATTTCAGCTGGCGTTTCGACAAACAACGGTTCAACCTTGCCTGCCACACGCACTGCGCGCACAAGGCTGCGTCCGTCCGCAGCCACGATAGGCGCTTCACCTGCCGGATAGACTTCGGTCAGCAGCACAACGTCGGCACCTGACAGGACCCGCACGAAATCCTCGAAACAATCACGCGTGCGGGTATATCGATGCGGCTGGAATGCCAGCATCAACCGTCTGTTTGGAAATGCATCGCGCGCAGCGTTGATCACAGCCTGCATCTCCACCGGATGGTGACCGTAATCGTCTATCAGCGTGAACGTACCACCATCCCTGGCCCGGACTTCGCCGTATCGCTCGAAACGACGACCCACACCCTTGAATTCCGCAAGCGCCTTGACGATCGCAGCATCCGGGATGCTCAGTTCGCTTGCCACGGCAATTGCTGCCAATGCGTTCAGTACATAATGGCGTCCAGGAAGATTGAGCGTGACGTCAAACTCGGTCACCTTGCCGTTGATGCGCTGTGCGGTAAAGTGCATGCGGCTGTTGTCGGCTCGTACGTTGACGGCACGGATCATTGCGTCCTCACTGAAGCCATAAGGCGTAACGGGCTTGGTGACAAAGGGCAGAATCGCACGCACATTGGGATCGTCAATACACAGCACGGCACGGCCCCAGAACGGCAGGCACTGCAAAAACTCGACAAAGGCCCCTTTGAGTCGCTCAAAATCGTGGCCGTAGGTTTCCATGTGATCCTGATCGATATTAGTGACCACCGAAATCACCGGTGACAGATGCAGGAATGAGGCATCCGACTCATCCGCCTCTGCCACAATGTATTCCCCGCTGCCCAGTCGGGCATTCGTTCCGGCCGCTTCCAGGCGACCACCAATGACAAAAGTGGGATCCATCCCTGCTTCAGCCAGTATGCTGGCAATCAGACTTGTGGTTGTCGTTTTGCCATGCGTTCCCGCCACAGCGATCCCCTGCCTGAACCGCATCAGTTCGGCCAGCATCATGGCGCGCGGAATGATCGGGATTTTTCTTTCTCGTGCGGCCACAATCTCGGGATTCTTCTCGTCGATCGCAGTGGAAACGACAACCACATCGGCAGCGTCCAGATTTTCTCTCGCATGCCCCTGGCACACCTGTGCGCCCATTGATGCCAGCCTGCGGGTCACGGTATTGTCGGCAAGATCGGACCCAGTTACCGAAAATCCCAGGTTGATCAGAACTTCGGCAATCCCGCTCATGCCGGAACCGCCGATCCCGACGAAGTGAATATGCTTGACCTTGTGTCTCATAGGGCCATCTCCCTGCATACATTCGCAACGGCAATTGTTGCCCCCGGCTTGCCTAGCGCACGCGCTTTTTCAGCCATGTCCTGCAGGGCCGCACGCCCGAATCCGGACAGCAAGCGACACAGAGATTCCGGGGTCAGCTTGCTTTGCGGCATCAAAACAGCGGCGCCGTGCTCAGCCAGATAAAGTGCGTTATGCGTCTGGTGATCGTCCACTGCGTGGGGGAATGGCACCAGTACACTGGCGACCCCAGCTGCCGAAACTTCCGCTACGGTCAATGCTCCGGCCCGACAGATCACCAGATCACACCAGGCATACATTTCCGCCATGTCTTCGATAAATGCCCGGCATTCGGCCACAACACCTGCCTGTTGATAGTTTTCCTTTAACTGCTCAAAATGTTTGACGCCGGCCTGGTGGATGACACGGGGACGCTCTCCTTCCGGCAAACGGGAGAGTGCTTGAGGAACCACGCTATTCAATGCTGCAGCCCCCAGGCTGCCTCCAACCACCAGCAATCGTAGCGGGCCGGTGCGCCCAAAATATCGTTGCTCGGGCAGCGGGATCGCAGTGATATCACTGCGCACCGGGTTACCCACCAGTGTCGCTTTTGTGCCAAACGCTGACGGAAAAGCCGCCAGCACCCGGTTAGCAAAACGGGCCAGCGTACTGTTAGTCAGTCCGGCAATCGAATTCTGTTCGTGAATGACCAGAGGTCGTTTCTGCAGCCATGCCATCAGCCCCCCCGGGAATGCCGCAAAACCACCCATGCCCAGCACCACGGTCGGACGATATTGCAGAATGGCTCTACGGCACTGCAGACAGGCACGCATCAATTTGAACGGCAGGCCAATCCATCGCGTCAGCCCTTTACCTCGCACGCCGCTCATGCGAATCACGGCAACCTCATAACCCTTGTCGGCAATCAGTCGATTTTCCATGCCTCCCTCTGTTGCCAGCCAGACAATCTGCCAGCCCTGGTCTTTCAATTCATCAGCCACCGCGATGGCCGGCATAACATGGCCGCCAGTCCCTCCCGCCATGACCATTAAAGTTGGATTAAAGGCTGTCATGCGGGCATCCCTTTCGCAATGCGCCTGTTTTCCCAATCGATACGCAGCAATACCGCCAGTGCGACGCAATTAGCCAGAATGCCGCTACCACCGAAAGAAAGCAGTGGCAAAGTCAATCCTTTCGTTGGCAGCACCCCCATGTTGACCCCCATGTTGATGGTGGCCTGCACTCCCAGCCAAACGCCAATCCCTTGAGCCAGCAAGGCCGAATAGTGACGATCATTAAGAATGGCTTCTTTGGCGATGCCGAATGCCCGCATCACCAGCCAGGCAAACAGCACCACCACGGATACCACGCCGACAAAACCCAGCTCTTCAGCAATCACCGCCAAAAGAAAATCGGTATGCGCTTCGGGCAAATACAACAGTTTTTCTACACTTGCCCCCAATCCCACGCCGAACCATTCCCCTCGACCAAACGCAATCAGCGCGTGCGACAGCTGGTACCCCTTGCCGAAAGGATCAGCCCATGGATCCATGAAGCCGGTAATACGCTGCAAACGGTAAGGAGAACTCCAGATCAGGAAGATGAATCCGGTCACCAGCAGTACCAGCAAGCCGCCGAAAATTCTTATGTTGATACCGCCCAGCCAGAGAATAGAGACCGCAACGGCTGCGATGACCGCAAAAGCCCCAAAATCAGGTTCTCTCAGCAACAGCCCTCCAACCAGCAGCATCACCCCCAGCATCGGCAAAAAACCCTTGGTAAAGCTGTCCATCAGTGCTGCTTTGCGCACGGTGTAGTCCGCCACATACATTGCCGCAAACAGCTTCATGAATTCGGATGGCTGCAGGGTGATGATTAACAGCGGAATCCAGCGACGGCTGCCATTGACTTCACGGCCAATACCGGGAATCAGCACCAGAATCAGCGCAGCAATGCCAATAACGAAAAGATAAGGGGCTACCTGCTGCCAGAATCTGGTGGGAATCTGGAAAGTAACCAGTGCAGCGATCAGACTGATCCCGAGATAGGCGGCATGACGTACCAGAAAATAGGTACTGTTATGACCGGTCAACTTGTCAGATTCCGCCAGCGCAATTGATGCCGAATACACCATGACCAGCCCGAACCCCAGCAGCAATAGCGCCGACCACAACAAATTCTGGTCATAGCTGGGCGCCGTGATGCGCTTTTTGCTGCTGACGATCAGCATGCTGCCTCCAATGCTTTCACAGCAGCAATGAACACTTCGGCTCGATGTGCATAGTTACGGAACATGTCCCAACTTGCACAGGCCGGTGATAGCAGGACAGCATCACCTGGCTGCGCGGCCGTCTGACAGAGCCGAACCGCCTCCTCCAAAGTTTCAGCAGACAACAACGGTACATTGCTGTTCTTCAGCACTTGTCCGATTTGCGGCGCATCGCGTCCAATCAGGACCACTGCACGGGCATTGCGGGAGACGGGTTCCAGCAATGGCGCAAAATCCTGACCTTTCCCATCGCCGCCCGCAATCAGCACCACTTTCTGCGGCAAGCCAGCCAGTGCGGCACAGGTCGCACCCACATTGGTACCCTTGGAGTCATCAAAATAATCCACCCCACCGACGCGAGCCACCCACTCCACACGATGCGGCAACCCCTTGAAAATACGCAATGCGTCCAGCAAGGGTGCATACTCGATGCCTATTGCACGAGCCAGCGCCAGCGCCGCAAGCGCATTTGCGGCGTTGTGCAGGCCGGCTATTTTCATGGCTGACACCGGTAACAGGGCCTGCTCGCCTTCCGCCAGCCACATTTCATCCTCGTGCTGTATCAATCCATAGTCAGTGGGGGATTCCGGGGCCCCGGTACCAAAAGTAACCACATGCCGATCCGGCAATGCCATTGCGCGACTGAACCCGTCGTCACGGTTTAACACCTGCACACCGTTTCCATGGAAAATACGCGCCTTGGCAGCCGCGTAATCAGCCATACCGGCATATCGATCCATGTGATCCTCGGTGACATTCAGTACGGTTGCCGCTTCCGGGGCAAGACTCGAGGTTGTTTCCAGCTGAAAACTGGACAATTCGAGCACATAGACATCCGGATCGCCTTCATCCAGCGCGTCAAGCACTGGCAGGCCGATATTGCCCGCCACCACTGTTTTCAGTCCGGCTTTCATGCACATTTCGCCGACAAGTGCAGTGACCGTGCTTTTGCCGTTGGCTCCAGTGATGGCAATCACTTTTGCGCGGTTTGGCTTGAATTGCGCAAATAATTCAACATCCCCGACAACCGGTTTGTTGCTTGCCAATGCCGCCTGAATGACGGGTTCGGCCAGAGGCACACCCGGACTTGCCACGATGAGTTCGGCGGCCTCAAAGACTCTCTGCTCGAACGCTCCCAGATGCACCGCCACCTCCGGTAATTGGCTGCGCACGGTTTCCAGCCCTGGCGGAGTTGCGCGCGTATCGGCGACTGACAACAGTGCTCCTTGGCGCTTGAGCCAGCGCAACGCCGAGAGGCCGGTGTCTCCCAGCCCCAGCACTAGCACCCGTTTATTGTTCAGTTCGATTTTCATCTCAGTTTCAGGGTGGACAATCCGACCAGAACCAGCATCATGGTGATAATCCAGAAACGCACCACGACCTGAGTTTCCTTCCAGCCTTTCTGTTCATAATGGTGGTGAAGCGGGGCCATGAGGAATATCCTTCGCCCCGTGCCATACCTGTATTTGGTGAACTTGAAATAGCTCACCTGCGCCGCCACCGAAAGAGTTTCCATGACGAACACTCCGCCCATGATGAACAGCACGATTTCCTGGCGAACAATTACGGACACCACACCCAGTGCGGCCCCAAGTGCCAGAGCGCCGACATCACCCATGAACACTTCGGCCGGATAGGCGTTGAACCAGAGAAATCCAAGCCCGGCACCCGCCATGGCGGCACAGAACACGGCCAGCTCACCCGCCCCTGGCACATAGGGAATTCCGAGGTATTTTGAAAAATAGAGGTGTCCTGCCGCATAGGCAAAGACCGCCAGTGCGCTTGATACCAGTACCGTCGGCAGTATGGCTAGACCGTCCAGCCCGTCTGTCAGATTGACGGCATTGCTGCTACCGACAATAACCAGATAAGTCAGCACCATGAATCCCAGTCCGCTTAGCGGAAACACCAGATGTTTGAAAAAAGGAACGATCAATTCGGTATGCGCAGGCAGACTTGCCATCTGCCATAAATAAACTGCCGCACCAGCCCCAACGACCGATTGCCAGAAATATTTTTCTCTGGCCGACAGCCCCTTAGGATTGCGATGCACCACCTTGCGCCAGTCATCCACCCAGCCGATCACGCCGAAACCCAGCGTCGTCCACAACACCACCCATACATATCGATTGGATAAATCCGCCCACAGCAACGTTGAAACCGCAATGGCTACCAGAATCAGCGCACCGCCCATAGTCGGAGTTCCGGCCTTGATCAGATGAGTCTGTGGTCCATCATCGCGCACCGACTGTCCTACTTTGTACTCGGTCAGCTTGCGGATCAGCGCGGGCCCGACCATAAATGAGATCAGAAGTGCGGTCAGGGTCGCCATCACTGCCCGTAGCGTGATGTAATTGAATGCATTGAATGCGTGGATATCATGCGCAAGCCAGCGCGCCAGTGTTAGCAGCATGTGACCCCCTCTTTTTCCATTACAGCTTCGACCACCTGCTCCATGCGCATGAAGCGCGACCCCTTGATCAATACCGTGACATCAGCGGAGAGTTGATTTCGCAGGCATTCACCCAGCGCCTCGACCGACTGAAAGTGCTGCGCCTCCCTGCCGAATGCTTTCGCCGCACCGGCACTCAGTACGCCGATGGCGTAAAACGTATTGATCCCCGCTCTTTTTGCCTCGGCTCCGATTTCTTCATGCAGCTGCAGAGCATCCGCGCCCAGTTCCCCCATATCGCCCATGACAAAAATTTTTTGGCCCGGACTGCGTGCCAGAACACCAATGGCGGCTCGCATCGATGCCGGATTGGCGTTGTAGGTGTCATCAATGATGGTGGCGCCGCAACACCCGGCTTTTTTCTGCAGTCGTCCCTTGACTCCGCAGAAGGCATGCAGTCCGGCAGCAATGTGTTCAGGCGGCACACTCATCGCCAATGCCGCTGCACTTGCCGCCAGCGCATTTTTCACGTTATGCACCCCCGGCACGGCCAGGCTGGTCTCGATGGTGCCTTGCGGCATCCTGAGCAGTAAGCTGCTGCCATCAGCCTCCTGCACATAATCGGCACGCACGTCAGCCGCATGATCCAGCCCGAACGTCAGCACCCGGTGCGATTCCGCAAATTCCCGCCAAAGCGGTGAAAAACCGTCATCGGCATTGATGATGGCCACACCATCTTCAGTCAGTCCGGAAAATATTTCGCCTTTGGCCCTCGCAACAGCTTCCAGGCTTCCCACCCCCTCCAGATGCGCAAGTTGTGCGTTGTTCACCAGTGCCACGGTAGGTTTGGCGAGATGTGTGAGATAAGCAATTTCTCCCGGATGGTTCATCCCCATCTCGATTACGGCGTAACGATGAGAGTCGCGCAACTTGAGCATCGTCAGCGGCAAGCCAATATCGTTGTTGAGATTGCCTACCGTAGATAGGACTGCCGAATCTCCCGCGGCCTTGCGCAGGATTTCAGCGAGCATTTCCTTGACGGTGGTCTTGCCATTGCTGCCGGTGATTGCGACCAGCGGTATGGAAAATTTGTTTCGCCAGTGTGCGGCCAGATCGCCTAGACTTCGACGGGTATCCTGAACCACAAGCAACGCGACGCATGAGGTTTGATCTCCGCCAGGCGCTGACTGTTTCTGCACCATGGCTGCCACCACTCCCCGTGCGAAGCACTGCGCAACAAAGTCATGCCCATCAAAGCGCTCGCCTTTCAATGCAACAAAGAGATCGCCATCACCCGCCTGCCGGCTGTCAGTCGTTACTGCATCAAACCGGACATCCTGCCCGATGAAAGTACCACCGACCGCATGCGCCGCTTCAGATAAAAGCATCATGCCGCCAACTCCCGCAGCACCTGCTGTGCCACTTCAAGATCGCTGAAAGACAGCTTCTGGTCGCCAATCTGCTGATAGGATTCATGTCCCTTGCCAGCCAGCAGAACGATGTCGTCCGGACCGGCGTCGCGTATCGCCTGCCCGATGGCGGCTGCCCGGTCCTCGATAATGTGGTAGGGACCCGACATGCCTGCAACGATCTCCTTGATAATCTGGCGAGGATCTTCATGGCGTGGATTATCGGAAGTCACTACGGCCATATCCGCAAGCGTGGAAACCACTTCTCCCATCATCGGACGCTTGCCCTTGTCCCGATTCCCGCCACAACCGAATACGCAGATTAACTGGCCACATGTCTGCTCGCGCAGACTGGTCAACACCTTGGACAGCGCATCCGGCGTATGAGCATAGTCCACGACCACGAGAGGCCGCCCTTCCCCGCCTAACTGTTGCATGCGCCCAGAAACCGGGCGTATGTGCTTCAGCGCGGCAATCGCATCCTCAAGTGGAATTTCCATAGCCAGCAGGGTTGCCAGCACGGCCAGCACGTTGCTGGCATTGAACCTGCCAATTACCGGGACAGAAACATACGCCCCCCCCCATGGCGTCATGACTTCCATGCTGATACCGCCTTCGACAAACCGTAAGCACGTGCAAGACACGGCACCTCCATTCAATCCGTAAGTCAGCACTTCTTTTGCCTGTGCGTGCAACTGAACAGCCAGCCTGGCGCCAAATTCATCATCCACGTTGATCACGGCGGATTTCAACGTTTTCCATTCGAACAGTTGCGTCTTTGCCGCGGCATAGGCTTCCATATCGCCGTGGTAATCAAGGTGATCGCGCGAAAGATTGGTCAACAGGGCGACATCAAACTTGAGTCCGGTGACTCTTCCCTGCGACAGCCCGTGCGACGACACTTCCATCACCACACCCTCTGCACCCTGCGTTGCAAACTCTGCCAACAACCCTTGCAACACGATGGGATCCGGCGTGGTGTTGACGGCCTCGGATAAGGCATTGGGGAAACCGTTACCCAGCGTCCCGACTATCGCCACCTTTCTGCCCATTGCGGCAAGGCATTGCGCCACCCAGTGACAGCAGGAGGTTTTACCATTCGTGCCGGTAATGCCGACCATGTAAAGCCGGTGCGAGGGATCGCCATAAAACTCTCCGGCGATCAAACTAATCTGAGTTCGCAACCCCTTTACCGGCCAGTTCGGAATTGCCCATTCATTTTTCCATCCGCCAGCATCCAGTTCCCAGATCACCCCACAGGCACCACGCTCTATCGCCTGGCCGATAAAATCTCTTCCGTCAACTGTTTCACCGGGATAAGCGACAAACAGGTCACCGGCTTCCACCTTTCGGCTATCTGCCGTCATGCCTCGTGGCATGATCCCTGATGCGAAGATTTGCTGCAGGAGGGTCATGCATCCTCCCTAACTTCCGGCACATTTGCCGGAATCACAACATTATTGCTGGGGGCATCCTGCGGTACAGCCAACATGCGGAGCGTGCCTGCCATGACGTTGCTGAACACCGGCGCTGCAACTGCGCCGCCGAAATACTGGCCGGCCGAAGGTTCATCTATCATGACGGCCACGATAAGCCGCGGATTGCTGGCAGGTGCCATGCCGATAAACGAAGCAATGTAACGGCCTTCGGCATATTCGCCGTTTTCGACTTTCTGCGCTGTTCCGGTTTTGCCTGCCACGCGGTATCCCTGCACCTGCGCTTTTGGAGCAGTCCCGCCCGGCTGTACCACCAGTTCAAGCATGTCACGCATCTGACGCGCCGTCTGCGCTGAAAACACTTGCTGCCCGATCGCCGGTTCGTTCAGCTTGATCAGTGACAAGGGCTTCAATTCCCCGTCGTTGGCAAATACGCTGTAGGCCCTGGCCATCTGCAGCAATGTCACCGACACTCCCTGACCAAAGCACATGGTGGCCTGTTCAATAGGCTGCCAGTGTTTCCATGGGCGCAGGCGCCCCGACACCTCCCCGGGAAACCCGGAATGCGGTGCGACTCCAAATCCGAGCTGATTGAACACGCTCCACAGTTCCTGTGGCGCCATGCTCAGCCCCATCTTGGCAGTGCCGATATTTGAGGACTTCTGCAATATCTGCGAAACAGTCAGTACGCCCTTGGCATGCTGATCATGAATCACCCGATTTCCTATCGGATAGGATCCCTGCCCGACATCCAACTGAGTTTCAGGCGCGAAGCGACCGGTTTCAAGCGCTGCGGATATCGTGAACGGCTTCATGGTAGATCCGGGCTCGAAGGTATCAATGATTGCCCGGTTACGTGAGCGCCCCGAAATATTTACCGGTTTATTCGGGTTATAGGTTGGCAGATTAGCCATGGCCAGCACTTCACCCGTCCTTGCATCCAGGACAATGATGGAGCCCGCCTTCGCCTGGTTCACCTCTACTGCATGCGCAAGCTCCCGATATGCCAGATACTGGATCTTCCGATCAATCGACAGGATCAGATCATGGCCATCCTGCGGCACCTTGACCGCTTCCTGATCCTCGATAATGTGACCCTGCCTGTCCTTGATCACACGGCGCGAGCCAGGCTTTCCGGAAAGCCATTCGTTGTAGGCAAGCTCCATGGCTTCCTGCCCATTATCTTCAAGACCGGTAAATCCGATCAGATGCGCTGTTACATCTCCGGCTGGATAAAACCGCCGATACTCACGCTGCAGGAAAATGCCCGGGATTCCCAGTTGCATAATGCGCGCAGCGTCTTCGGGTGGCATGCGCCGCTTCAGGTAGACAAATTCCCGGTCACTGTCTTCCAGTTTTTTGGCGATTTCCGACGCTCGCACATTCAATAAATGGGCCAGATTATTGGTCTGCTCGGGCGCTATCCGTACATCCGGCGGACTTGCCCACACTGACTCCACTGGCGTGCTGATCGCAAGCGGCTCACCGTTACGGTCCATTACCATTCCGCGATGTGCAGACAGGATTAATGTGCGCCCGTACCGTGCATCCCCTTTTTGCTGCAAAAAATCCGTGTGCAGTCCCTGCAGATATACGCCACGTGCCAGAAGCGCCATAAACCCGAACATCAGCAAGATCAGCAGCATTCTGCGGCGCCATGCCGGCAACAATACGATGGGCTGTGGAATCCGACCGGTCTGCATGATGGCCATCAGTTTCCACCTCCGGACGTCACCACCTGCATGCGTGCAGACTCAGGCACCTGCATTTTCAGATAAGTCCTAGCAATCTGCTCAACACGCGCATGCATGGCCCAGGTGCTCTGTTCCAGTTGCAGTTGTCCCCACTCGATTTCGTACTGACGTGCCATTTCCTGATGGCTTTGCAATTCGATATAGAGTTTGCGAGCCTTGTGCTGTGAGGTGACGACACTTAAAGCACATGCAATCAGCACAGCAAACAGAATCAGATTGAGCTTGGTCACGCTGCCGCTGTCCTTTCAGCCACGCGCAACACTGCACTGCGAGAACGCGGATTAGCCTTGATCTCCTTTGCCGAAGCGCGAACCGCTTTTCCGACTGCAACCATGCGGGACGGTGGCAAATCGACCGCACGAACTGGAAAATTCGCTGGCAGATCATCTCTGTCCTGCTGTTCACGAATAAATCGTTTGACGATGCGATCCTCCAGCGAATGAAAGCTGATGACGGCCAGACGCCCGCCGGTTTTCAGCCATTCCACGCATTGGGGAAGTGTCAACGACAATTCTTCAAGCTCCTGATTGAGGAAAATCCGTAAAGCCTGAAATGTGCGCGTCGCCGGGTCCTGGCCAGGCTCGGCTTTGGGGATCGCATCTGCCACGATCGCGGCAAGTTGTCTTGTTGTACCAATGGGCTGCTCCCCTGAGCGAGCCGCAACAATCGCCCTTGCAATCTGTTTAGCAAACCGTTCTTCACCATAATCTTTAATGACCTCCCGAAGTTGTTGCTCTGATGTTGTCGCCAGAAATTCCTGCGCCGTCTGACCACGGCTTTGATCCATACGCATATCGAGCGGCCCATCCAAACGGAAGCTGAAACCGCGCGACGCCTCGTCGATTTGCGGTGACGACACCCCGATATCCAGCATTACGCCATCAACACGCCCAACCTCCAGACAACGCAAGACCATTTCCAGATTGCTGAATGAGTCATGCACGATCATGAATCGGGTATCCTGGATTTTTCTGGCCTCTTCTACCGCGGCCAGATCACGATCCAACGCAATCAGACGGCCGTTCGCTCCCAGCCGGCCAAGCAATTCCCGGCTATGGCCGCCCCGGCCAAAGGTAGCGTCCACGTACAGACCGTCCTGCCGCACATTCAGGGCAGCAATCGTTTCATTCAGCAGTACCGGAATATGCTGTGAGCTCACGCTCACAGCGAGAAACCTTCTAGCTCGGCAGGCAGGTCCACGCCCTCGCCAGCCATCATCTTGTCCAGTTGAGCCTTCCAGCCATCCATGCCCCACAACTCGAAATGACTACCCTGGCCGACCAGCATGGCCTGTTTATCCAGACCGGCAAACTCGCGCAGCACGGGGGAGACGAGCAGTCGGCCCGCGCTATCCAGATCGAGATCTTCGGCATAACCCACCAGCAAACGCTGCATTGCGCTGGACTGACGGTCGAAACTGGAAAGTGACATGATCTTGGCCTGGATAGGCTCCCAGGCAGGCTGCGGATACAGCAGAAGACAACGGTGGGGGTGGGCAGTCAGTACCACACGGCCGGACGACTCGGAAAGCAGGGCGTCACGATGCCGGCTTGGCACCGCAAGCCTTCCCTTGGCATCCAGATTCAATGATGTCGCACCGCGAAACATGCCACCCCTTTTTTACAATTTTGGGCCACAAAGGGGAATCGCCAGCCGCCCTTAGTTTCGGCCGCGATTCCCCACAAAAACCCACTTTCCTCCACTTCCGCCCACTATAGATAAAAAAAATGGGCAATGCAAGCCCTTTTCACGATTTTTCCTTTTGCGCTCAATGACTTAAGACGAAATGTTGATAAAAATTAATTCCTTAAAAATTAGATAGATAGAAAAACAACTGAAAGTGAATTATCAGGATTGTGGCGCGAAAGGCGAAAGAGGGCGAGGCTAATTACCAACCGTGTTGATCACCCTCAACATGCGTCCTTCCGGAATCTCGGCATGCGCCAGCACATTGAGATGAGGGATTGACCGGCGCAAAAAGCGCGCCAGCATGGCGCGAAGCGGGCCGGGTACCAGAAGAACCGACGGCATGCCCATCTGCTCCATCTGCTCTGCCGCCTGGCTTACTCCGTGCAGCAACTGATCGGCAAGCCCCGGTTCGAGTCCCGGACCATCCGCACCCGGAGTCTGGGTTGCCTGCATGAGAATGCCTTCCAGCCTTGGGGCCATCGCAATGACCTGAATTTCAGTATTGCCAGGAAACAACTGCTGGGCGATGGCGCGCCCCAGTGCCACGCGAACCGTGGCCGTCAGCAATTCGGCATCCTGAGTGCGCACGGCATTGTCGGCCAGGCACTCGATAATGGTACGCATGTCACGGATATGCACACCCTCGGCAAGTAAGGCCTGCAATACTTTCTGCACAGTCCCCAGTGGCATGCTTTTGGGGACGAGATCCTCCACCAGTTTGGGCGACTCCTTGGCCACCCGATCCAGCAACTGTTGCGTTTCCTCGCGCCCCAGAAGCTCCATGGCATGGTTCTGGATGATATTGGACAGATGCGTCGCCACAACTGTCGATGCATCTACCACGGTATAACCGAAGGCTTGGGCTTGTTCGCGCAAATCGCTTTCCACCCAGGTTGCCGGCAATCCAAAAGTGGGGTCGGTTGTTTTAATTCCCTTGAGATCCCCCATCACGCGCCCGGGGTTGATGGCCAGATACTGACCGACCATGGCCTCGCCCTGACCAACCTGAACACCCTTGAGGGTGATATGGTACGCATTGGGCTTGAGTTCCAGATTGTCCCGGATATGTACCGCCGGCACCAGAAACCCCGTGTCTTGTGCAAATTTCTTGCGAATTCCACGGATACGGCGCAGCAACTCGCCATCCTGGCTTCGATCCACCAGCGGAATCAGGCGATAACCGACTTCCAGCCCCAGCACATCGACAGGCATCACATCATCCCAGCCCACTTCGGGCATGTCGGAAACCGGCGCCGGAGCGGCCGCCAACTCCTGCTTCCGCACTTCCGCCTCACGCGCTCGCGTATCCATCAGGTAACCGATCCATGCAGTCAGCGCCGCCAGCAACAAAAAAGCAAAATGCGGCATCCCCGGGATGACTCCCATCACACCCAGCATGCTGCCGGTAATGTAGAGCACCTTGGAGCTATTGAACAACTGGCCCAGCATCTGCGCACCCACGTCCTCGACACCGTCTCCGCCAACGCGGGTTACCACCAGGCCAGCCGCTGTCGAAATGATCAGTGCGGGAATCTGCGCCACCAGCCCATCCCCAATGGCCAGCAACGTATAGTTGTTAAGCGCAGTGGAAAAATCCAGCCCATGCTGCGCCATGCCGACAATCAGACCGCCGACCACGTTGATGATCATGATGAGAATGCCGGCCACTGCATCACCGCGCACAAACTTGCTGGCACCGTCCATGGAGCCGTAGAACTCGGCCTCGCGTGCTATGTCCGAACGACGTCGGCGCGCCTCCTCCTCACCTATCATGCCCGCATTCAGATCGGCATCGATCGCCATCTGCTTGCCTGGCATGGAATCCAGTGTAAAGCGTGCGCTCACCTCGGCTATGCGGCCGGCACCCTTGGTAATCACCATAAAATTGATAATCACCAGAATGATGAACACGATGATGCCGACCGCGTAGTTGCCTCCCACCAGAAAATGCCCGAAGGCCTCGATCACCTTGCCCGCCGCATCAGGACCGGTGTGCCCCTCCATCAGCACGACCCGCGATGACGCGACATTCAACGACAGTCTCAGCAGCGTCGTCAGCAGCAGTACAGTGGGGAAAGCGGCAAAATCCAACGGCTTGAGCGTATGCACGCTGACCATGATGACGATGATGGACAACGCGATATTGAAGGTGAACAGCAAATCAAGCAGGATCGGAGGCAACGGCAACACCATCATCGCCAAAATCATGACGATGAGCAACGGCGCAGCCAGTGAACTCAGGCCAAAGCGGGGTGCGGTCAGTTCCGCCATTTATCGAATTTCCTCACCTGTGTCACCCTCGGCAAAATCCAATCCATCGGGAATTGCGATGTTTTCCGGCATGACCGGCATCTCCCCACTACCGCCATTATAGCTGCGCAACTGATACACATACGCCAGCACTTCGGCGACTGCGGCAAAGAGAGCCGTCGGAATCTCCTGGTCGAGTTCGGCATGCCGGTACAAGGCACGCGCCAGCGGCGGCGAGCGCAAAATTGGCACCCGGTTTTCCTCGCCCAATTCGCGTATCCGCTGCGCCAGCAGATAAGAACCCTTGGCCACCACTCTGGGGGCGCGCATTTCACCCTCACGGTACACCAGCGCCACGGCATAATGCGTCGGGTTGGTCACAATCACATCCGCCTTTGGCACCGATGCCATCATGCGGTTGCGAGCCATCTGCCGCTGCATGGCCCGTATGCGTCCTCTGATCTGTGGATCGCCCTCGCTTTCCTTGTGCTCCTGACGCACCTCTTCCTTGGTCATCCGCAATTTGAAGTAGTAGTGCCACAGTTGGAATGGCACATCAATCGCCACTATCAGCAACATGGCGGCTGTAATCAGCACGAAAGTCCAGACCAGCATGGTGGCCATATGGGGGATAGCGCCGGTAACAGGCTCGGTCGCCAGCGAAAGAATTTCGGCTCGTTTGCCCCACAGAACCCAGTACGCAACAAATCCAATCACGACCGACTTGAGCAGAGCCTTGACCAGTTCGATCAATCCGGTCACCGAAAACAGCCGGCCGATGCCGGTAATGGGATTCAGCCGACCAAAATCCGCCTGAATTACTTCGAAACTGAACAGCCAACCACCGATCATGATCGGTGCTGCCAGGGCAGCGATCAGAAGCAACGCGGCTAAGGGCATGAACAGCAGGAGGGATGAGAGCACAGCGTCAACAAAGCCGGACCAGAGCAGATCTGGATTGGATAGTGAAACGTGGTCAAATGTCATCCAGCGACGGAACAGATCCTGCAGCCCGCTTGCCAGACCGGGGCCCATCAGCACCAGTGCTGCCCCACCGGTCATCATGATGGCAAAGGTATTCAGTTCGCGAGAACGCGGAACATTCCCCTTTGAGCGCGCCTCGGTAATCCGTCGGGCCGTCGCTTCTTCGGTACGTTCAAGATCGCTGTCATCTGCCATGGAATCAGGATTCTACTGCAAAAAGAAAACCCGCCGATGGCGGGTTTTCTCAGACAAGACAATGAAATCAAAACTGGTAGTTTGCGTTCAGACCAATCAGCCAGTTGCAAGAAACCCCTGGCTCGTAATATCGGCCATTCAAATCGCCGACCCGGATTGAACTGACATAATTTCGATCAAAAATATTATCAACACGAACGAACTCGGAAATCTTCCAGCCTTGAACGTTTTGCGTGAAGCCCCCTCTCCAGTTCACCAATGCGTAGCCTGCCGTCTTTGCGCTGTTCAAGTCATCAACATAAGCATTATCATTGGCACGTGCTTCTAACGCAGTCGAAAAACCGGTTGGAGCGTGCTTCCAGGCAAGTTCAGCAAATCCCGTTGAGCGATAAACTCCAGGGATTTTGTTGCCGCTATTTACGACTGCTGTACCTGTATGTGAGGAAATAATACAAGGAGTTTTATTACAGGTTTCAAATGAATCCCGGTATTCGGCATTGATCCAGGAATAGGCCACATAGAAAGTAAAGCCGCGCCCAAGTTCAGCATCCACCGAAGCCTCGATTCCGTGACGTTCGGATTTGCCCGCATTTTGGTAAGCGGCGCGTCCATTTTGGTTGTTTGCTATGACGATTTCGTCATCGGTATTGATCTTAAAATAAGCCAGATTGATGCGAGCAAAATCACCTAGCATGCTCTTAATACCTGCCTCATAGTTGTGACTTGTAGCGGGCCGGAGAGCAAAATTCAACCCAGCTTTGGTTATAGTCGGGTTATAAGCCATTTCGATGAAAGTTGGCGTTTCGAAACCTCTCCCCGCATTGAAATAGACGTTGGTAGAAGGCGTGATTCGAAATAGAACTCCACCGACAGGTGTAGTTTCAGAAAAAGTTGCAGTGCCACTATCGTCTTTATTGGTTCCATTGATGTAATGATCATTGGAGTCAAAATGTACACGACTATGGCGAATACCGGCGGTAAGCAACCAATCCTTGCCTGGCTCCCAAGTAACTTGGGCATATTCATCCACGTTGAAAACCTTGTCGGTTTCGTCTCGCCTTAACTTACCCTGGACCCCCAATACCGAACCGATAAAGTTCTCATACCCTCGCCGGTCGTCTGTCATCGTGTCGTAGTTCAAACCTGCAGTGAAAGAAAATGGCTGACCAGCCAAAGTGTCCTTATATGACCAGCGCGCATCCACCCCTCCAAATTCACGTTCAATCTCCGCCACTCCTCCCCCATGTCTGGCATTTGCTTGCAAACCCGGAGAAATCGACTGAAATTGCGTATTGAATCTTTGCCCGTAATACCCCATCAGATGCACAGTATTGCTGGAGTTAATATCAAGATCATAGGCAAAACCAATCTGGGCATGACTGCGGTTGACGCGTGTATTGTACTTCTCGGCATCTGTACCGGCCTGACTTGGATCTTTTTTCAGTTGATTGATGTCAAGACCCAGCGGATCCTGTGTGCCCGGCTGGTTGAGCGAGGTGGCGACCATCGTCAAACGGGAGCTATCTGTCGGTGTGAACGTCAGCTTGGTATGGAAGGTATTTCGCATTGCTTCGGAATGATCCCGATATCCTTCGGTATCAAAGCGCGAGGCACTGGCAATATAATTCACCTCACCCGCCTGCCCACTGACGCCCAAAGTCTCTCTGTTAGTATTGTTGCTACCGAATTGAATTCCCCCGCTGATCGTGGGCTGTTTGGCTCCATCTGCAGTAAAAATTTGAACGACTCCCCCAGAAGAGTTGCCATAAAGGGCGGAGAATGGCCCTCTCAAAAATTCCACGCGTTTCGCAGTGTCCAGATTGAACGTTCCGGTCTGACCCTGACCATCCGGCATCGACATCGGGATGCCATCCGCGTAAAGCCTGACCCCTCTGACACCAAAAGCGGAACGGGCGCCAAAGCCGCGCGTGGACACTGCCAGATCCTGAGCATAGTTATTACGATTGCCTACGATCACCCCTGGAATACGTACTGCCGTCTCGGAAAGGTTTACTTGTGCCTGACCGTCGTGAATAGTTTCACCGCTCACGACATCGATCGACACTGGCAGGTCGAAGCTGTTTTGTTCCACCCGGGTGGCGGTGACTACAACAGGCGCGGTGATTCCAGTGTTGGTCACCGCATCATCTGCCGAAACCATAGTAGTGAGAAAACAGCCTACAACAGCCAGGCTTAAGGATTTTTGCGAAAACATGAGGTTGCTCCTGCGTGGGATTCTGATTTTTTTGAGTCGGTGATTTTACACAATTATTCAATAAGTTGCCATCACAGCCATTTTGTCCGGCATGGAATGGAAATCCTGAACAACTTTCGGTTACTTCCGGCGAATAAAACCTTTACCGCCAAAAAGCAAAAGAATGAGGTTGAGCGTCCGCAGGAAAAGAATCAGCAGGGTCATACCAGCAGCCTGCAAGGAAAATGGCTCTCTGATGCAACGCCTGGTCTTACATCCGGTGATCATGGCAACCACCAGAAACTCTTTGTGCGCGAGGCTCCCCATCACCACTCCAAACAAATGCCCGCAAACCAGCCAGAACCAGGAGTAGGTCAGGTAATGGTGCCAGACCTTGGCCAGATCATCGTCATACTCAAAAGCCCAGTACCCAGTAGCTACGGATGCCAAACCGAGACATAACATGCCATAGATCGCCAGCGCCCCGGCCGGATTGTGGCCGAGATAATTCCTGGCATTACCGCGGAGCAATGCCAAGGCATATTTAATACCTTTGGTCAGAGAGGGTGGGAAGCGCCGGAAAGCTGCCAGATCGCGGGCCACAAACCCATAAACAATGCGTATCGCCAGAATGGCCGCAATCACATAACCCGCATAGACATGAGTCAGTCGTTCCAGTTCGGAATCGCGTACCCACATGGCCACGACAAACGCAGTCACCATGCTCCAGTGCATCAGCCGCACCGGCCATCGCCATACTTCGATAATTTTCAAGGAATTGTCCGGAATCAAGAAAGATCACCATCGGAAACTTGCCCGAGGTGAAAAAGCGCACATGCTATGCAACTCAAGCCATCAAGGCAAGCAAAAGTCGCATATAAATTACATCAGGAAGCAGTCAGCGATGCTTCGATCTCTTCAATCGGAGCCGGCTTACCAAACAGATAACCCTGAAAGTGCATGCATTCCTTGTTCAGAAGGCGTTGCCGTTGTTCAGCTGTTTCCACGCCTTCGGCGATCACGTCCAGATTTAATCGATCTGCCACAGCCATAATGGTGCCGATAATGGCATTGTTGTCGCCATTATTCGAGATATCCATGACAAAAGACTGATCGATCTTGATTTGATCCACCGGCAACTTTCTAAGTTGTTGCAAAGAAAAGTAGCCGGAGCCGAAATGACCAAGAGCGAGTTGAACGCCAATATTCTTCAACTCGTTCATGGTTGCCGACAAGGTTCCGATATTCATGAGCATCATATTTTCATTCAGTTCCAGCATGAGCCGGCGCGGATTAATCTCATTGCGCAAAACCGCAGATTGGACCCGTGAGACAAAGTCGCGCTGATAGAACTGCTTGGCACTGATGTTGATGGTCAGAACAAGTTCACGTGTATATACATTCTGTTGCCAGGCCTTGAGTTGCTTACAGGCTGTTTCCAGCACCCAGGCATCTATGGCAAATATCAATCCCGTTTCCTCCGCCAGCGAAATGAACTGAGCCGTGGAAATCTGACCACGCTCGGGATGCTGCCAGCGAATCAATGCCTCAACTCCTGTCAAATGCTGTTTGCTGTCCACCTGCGGCTGATAGTAAAGCTGCAATTGCTCACCACCGATCGCCTTGCGCAGTGCGGCTTCCATTCGTGAACGTGCATTGATACTTTCCTGCATGTCCTGATCAAAAAAACGCAGTGTATTTCGACCCGAATGCTTGGCCTGGTACATGGCAATGTCGGCTTGTTTAAGGAGTTCGTCAACGCCCTGTTCCTGATTTCCAAACATCGCCGCCCCTATGCTGGGCGTGCTGTAATGGTCGAGAGACCCCAGACGGTAAGGGACGTTAAGTGAGGCAATGATTTTTTCTCCAATCACTTCTGCCTTTGCTGCGGCCTCGATATCCTCCTGTCCCAGGTCTTCAAGCATCACCACAAACTCATCGCCTCCGAGACGTGCGACAGAGTCAACCTCCCGCACGCACGCTGTCAGTCGTTCTGCAACCTGCAGTAGCAGCATATCGCCAACATCATGACCATGTGTGTCATTAAGCGTTTTGAAATTATCCAGATCAATAAACAACAGAGCGCCTTTTTTTCCACTGCGAGCACTGGTAATCAGGGCCTGCCTGAGCCGGTCAAGCAGCAACCTCCGGTTGGGCAGATGCGTAAGCGAATCATAGAAAGCCAGGTTTCTGATCTCGTCTTCCGCTGCCTTGCTGGTACTGATATCGTTGAAGGATCCGATATAATTGGCTATCTTCCCATCCTGGCCTCTGACTGCGGTTATACTTAAAAACTCCGGGTAGATGGCTCCGTTCTTGCGCCTGTTCCAGATCTCACCCTCCCATATTCCAGTTTTCCTGATGCATTCCCACATGGCGGCATAAAAAGCGGCATCATGGCGCCCGGACTGCAGAAAACTCGGATTACGGCCGATTGCCTCTTTCTCCAAATAGCCTGTTACCTTGGTAAAGGCATTGTTAACTCGCAGGATGATCCCATTTGCATCAGTAATGAGTATTCCTTCATGGGATTCAAAAGTGGTCGCGGCAATGCGGAGCTCCGCTTTCACCTGCCGGAGTTGATTGAAATAGGTTGCCAGCGCCATGCTGCTTACCGACAACGTCAGCATGTATATCCAGTAATCTGCCAGGTTTGCAGCTATATCACCCGATAAAAACACTCCTCCTCCCTGCATAACGCCGATCAAAGCGTAGACGGCAGTCAAGGTTAGCAAGATCACGGTTTCACATATACCAAGGCGCAATGCCGACCAGGTCAGGATCAGGAACATCCAGTAGCCCTTTGCAACCTGGTCTAACCATATTCCATGCCAACGGCCGATGAATATGGCTTCTCCGGCCAGGATAGTCAGGCTGGTCAGCACTAGGAACTCCGCCACTCGCCCCTTATTGCGCCAGTCAGACTGCATTCTCCAGGTCGCCAAAAAGAATGGCGTAAACAGAATGATCCCAAGCGTGTCGCTCAACCACCAGTGAAGAAATGCATGCCGATAGTCTGCCAGCATCAAGATTCCTGAAGTCAGCAGAATCGTATTCACCGCCACCGCAGCCACGGCAGCGCTAAGCGCTCCGCCAAGCAGCACCAGACGCAAATAAGCCTCCAGTGACTGAAGACGAATGCAAAAATCTTTGTTTCGATTGAGCAGCCAGACGCCACAAAGCGCTTCCAGTGTATCTCCCGCAGAAGTCGTCAAAGCCACTAGCAGTGGCTCACCCAGAATCGCTTGAGCCGAAATGCCGCCGAGAAACACAGCCCATGCGTATTGCCTGCCTCCGATCAATAATGCAGCAAGTGCAAATCCGCTGGCCGGCTCGGAATATACGAATAAATTCGCCCCACTGAAAAAATAACGCCCTAAAAAAAATAATGCCGCGAACACAACCGCGACGCCGAGATGCCCGGACCACGTCGTGATCCGGGAAGAGGCTAGAGACTGACTTTCAGAAATCATTGGTAATAATCATTGAGTTAATGAACCAGATTGTATTCCCTGAGTTCATCAATTTCCATTCTTCCTTCAATATTATCTCCAGTTTCCTGGTTTAATAGATAAAAACAAGATGAGCATCAGGAGCTAAGTGAATTAATGGAACCGCCATCACTGCATTTCGCTAGTTCTGCATCATGCCATCCTTGGTCACGCGTATAAAAATGAGGCATGCCGGTAGCAAAATAGGCCATCTTGATACCCAAAAGCAACTTCCGGGTCATAGGATTGACAAATAGCTTGAGATGCCCAGTTCCAATCGCCATACTTTTGAGACTATAGTTGATCGCTTCCGGGCACAATGCTGTAACAGTTACATTGTTCAACAACAGGTGATCATGCCTGCCTGGTCCTTACATGTTATGCAATATAAACAATAAGTTACGTTAGACTAACGTGGGGGTCAAGCAATAGAAAATTCTTAATCGCAAGATCAGCATGAAGTACGGATAAGAACTGTCTCGTCATGCCTGACCAATGCCAAACATGAAATTAACGTCGAGAACTCAGCTTGGCAAACAAGATGAGAAAGCTACTACCGGAAATCAAAGTAGCTTACTGCTTAACGGGTTGCACCATTTCTCGCTGTGACTTGATCGCAGTCACAACAATTTCTATCAGTCCTTCACCACCCTGGTCGGCATGGGCAATGATGGCAGCCCGCATACGAGGATCCCAGAAACGCTTGAGGTGCGAGGCAATGTCCATGACGGCCTGATCCTTGTCCGGCTCTGCTTCAAAGAAGCTGCCGATCTGGTTGGCCATTTTCACAAGATTCTCGATATGCATCTGCTTTCCTTATGAGTCTTAGCACGTCCTATGAACATGCCTTACTTTATCCGCTGCCCGTTGGCATAAACCACGTAGCTGTTGAGACGCGTAAATCCGATCAGCGTCATCCCTGTTTCCTTGGCCAGATCAATAGCCAAGCCTGTCGGTGCAGAAATCGCTGCCAGTAATGCAATCCCGAATGAAGCAGTTTTCTGCACCATTTCGTAACTGGCCCGACTGGTAACCAAGACAAAACCTCTGCTGACCTCGGTTTTATCCCACGCCAGCCTGCCGATCAGCTTGTCCAGCGCATTATGACGCCCTACATCTTCCTGCACGTATGAGACATGACCACCCTCATTTGCCCAGGCCGCAGCGTGAACAGCCCCGGTAACCGCCTGCAACTCCTGCTTGATGGCAAGCTGGTCAAATGCCGCAAGCAAAGCCGCCGATGAAACCGCACATCCGGCACCGACCGGTGGCGGATGCCGAACCACATGCTGCAGGTTCTCTGCACCACATAACCCACAACCGGTACGGCCCGCCATGCTACGTCGTTTCTCCTTGAGCGCAGCAAATCGTTGCTGGGAAATAGCCATCTGCAACTCAATGCCTTCCGGCCTGATCACAACTTCAAGATCGTACAATTCTCCCTTGTCGGCAATAATTCCTTCCGTCAGGCTGAACCCCAATCCAAACGGTTCAAGATCTGCCGGCGTTGCCAGCATGACGGCATGAGAGATGCCGTTGTACACCATGGCTACAGGCACCTCATCCGCAACTTGATCTTCAGCGTGGCAAGATCGGCCATCTTGCCAACGCTCTACCGAAACCTTCCGCCGGACAGTGAAAAAGTCCCGGACTTCATCGTCCGGTGTATCCAGCACCCGCATTAACGCGAACTTTACTGTGCTTTGACGGTTTCGCGCTGCTTCAGCAAATCATCCTGCTGGGCACTGAACTGCCGGTATCGCTGCTGCCACTCCGAAGGCTGCGTCACTTTCACCACCTGCACTGCTGTGACCTTGTATTCAGGACAGTTGGTGGCCCAATCCGAGTTATCGGTTGTGATCACATTGGCACCGGAGAATGGATGATGGAACGTGGTGTAGACCACGCCAGGCTGCATGCGGTTGGAAACCAGAGCGTGCAGCACCGTCTCGCCGGCACGGCTCTGGATACCTACCCAGTCACCATTTTCAATGCCTCGCTCTTCAGCATCGTGCGGGTGAATTTCCAGAATATCCTCTGGATGCCAAGCCGTATTGCTTGTGCGACGAGTCTGTGCACCCACGTTATAGTGCGACAGAATGCGCCCCGTAGTCAGAATAAGCGGGAATTTCTGTGTCACCTTTTCGTCCGTCGGCACATACTGGGTGACGAAGAACTTGCCCTTGCCGCGCACGAATTCTTCGATATGCATAATGGGCGTGCCTTCCGGGGCATGCTCGTTGCAGGGCCATTGAATGCTGCCCAGTTCGTCCAGCTTTTCATAGCTGACTCCATGGAATGTCGGGGTAAGACGTGCGATTTCATCCATGATTTCAGACGGATGGTTGTAATGCATCGGGTAACCCATTGCCGTAGAAAGCATCACTGTCGCTTCCCAGTCTCCGTAACCGCCCAGTGGTGCCATCACCTGACGCACCCGTGAAATACGGCGCTCGGCATTGGTAAACGTCCCGTCCTTTTCCAGGAAGGACGCTCCCGGCAGGAACACATGTGCATATTTGGCAGTTTCGTTAAGAAACAAGTCCTGCACCACCACGCATTCCATTTTTTCCATTGCCGCAATGACGTGCTGCGTATTTGGATCGGACTGGACAATGTCTTCGCCCTGGCAATACAAACCCTTGTAGCTACCGTCAAGTGCCGCTTCGAACATATTGGGAATACGCAAACCGGGCTCTTTATCCAGTTTGACCCCCCAGGCTCCCTCGAAAAGACTGCGTGCGGCATCGTCCGACACATGACGATAACCGGGCAACTCATGCGGGAAAGATCCCATGTCGCAAGAGCCCTGAACATTGTTCTGACCGCGCAACGGGTTGACTCCCACACCAAGGCGGCCAATATTGCCGGTAGCCATGGCCAGATTGGCAATCGCCATCACCATGGTCGATCCCTGACTATGCTCGGTCACTCCCAAGCCGTAATAGATGGCGCCATTTCTGGCGTTGGCATAAAGCCGCGCCGCTTCCCGCACTTCTTGCGCTGGGACCCCGGTTGCAGCCTCCAACGCCTCCGGAGAATTACGCTGTTCGGAAACAAAGTTCTTCCAGTCATTAAATTCCTTGGTTTCGCATCGAGCAGCCACGAATGCTTCGTCCACCAATCCTTCGGTAGCGATCACATGTGAAAGCGCATTGGCAACAGCCACATTGGTGCCCGGACGCAACTTGAGATGGTAGTCGGCCTGGACGTGCGGCGATTTCACCAAGTCAATGGCGCGCGGATCGACGACGATCAACTTGGCACCTTCACGCAAACGGCGTTTCATCTGCGACCCGAACACCGGGTGACCGTCGGTCGGGTTAGCACCGATGACCATGATGACATCGGCCTGCATCACGGAATCAAACGTCTGCGTACCGGCAGATTCACCAAGCGTTTGCTTCAAACCATAGCCAGTCGGCGAATGGCAGACACGGGCACAGGTATCGACATTGTTGTTGCCGAAAGCAGCTCGCACCAGCTTCTGCACCAGATAGTCTTCTTCGTTGGTGCAACGCGACGACACGATACCCCCAATGGCGCCCTTGCCGTACTCGGCCTGAATATGTCTGAACCGCTCGGCGGCAAAGCCGATCGCCTCTTCCCAACTTACTTCTCGCCAAGGATCGCTGATTTTTGCACGAATCATCGGTTTGGTAATGCGGTCAGGATGGCTGGCATATCCCCAGGCAAAGCGACCTTTGACACAACTGTGTCCATGATTGGCAAGGCCATCCTTGTCCGGGACCATACGCACCACTTGGTCGCCCTTCATCTCGGCCACGAATGAACAACCAACCCCGCAATAGGCGCAGGTAGTGACGACACTGTGATCGGCCTGGCCATGGTCCATGACGGATTTTTCCATCAGGGTCGCTGTCGGACATGCCTGAACGCAGGCCCCGCAAGAGACACACTCCGAATCGAAAAATGCCTCCATCTGCCCTGGCGACACCCGCGAATCAAAGCCACGGCTGTCAATTGTCAAGGCAAAGGTACCCTGCGTTTCCTCGCAGGCCCGTACGCAACGGTTACAGACGATGCACTTAGAAGGATCGTAGGCAAAATAGGGATTGGACAGATCCATCTTGTCCTTGAGGTGGTTTTCGCCATCAAAACCATAACGCACTTCACGCAATCCCACTACGCCGGCCATGTCCTGCAGTTCGCAATTTCCGTTGGCCGAGCAGGTCAGGCAATCGAGCGGATGATCGGAAATATAAAGCTCCATCACACCGCGACGAATCTCCGCCAACTTGGGTGTTTGCGTATGAACTTTCATGCCGTTATCGGCCAGCGTGGTACAAGACGCAGGATAGCCGCGCCTCCCCTCCACTTCAACCAGGCATAAGCGGCAGGATCCAAAGGGTTCCAAGCTGTCGGTTGCACACAGCTTGGGGACCTGAACGCCTGCCTCGGCAGCCGCCCGTATCAGCGAGGTGCCTTCAGGTACCGAAACTTCAATCCCATCAATTTCCAGCGTGACCAGTTTCTCGGAAACCCGCGCCGGGGTGCCGTAATCGGTGCCGCACCCTCCACCACATTGACATGCCATGATCCTGACTCCTTATGCAGCTTGCTGCTTATTTTGCAGGCCGAAATCTTCCGGGAAATGATTGAGTGCCGATAGAACGGGATAGGGCGTCATCCCGCCCAATGCGCACAACGAACCGTTCAGCATGGTGTCTGAGAGGTCGCGCAGTAATTGCACATTAGAGGCGTGATCCTTGCCGGCGATGATTTTGTCCACAACTTCCATGCCTCGTACCGCCCCGATACGGCAGGGGGTGCATTTACCGCAGGACTCGATAGCACAGAATTCCATCGCATAACGTGCCATTTTCGCCATATCCACGGTGTCATCGAAGGCGACAATGCCGCCATGACCGAGTACCGCCCACAGATTGGCAAAGGCCTCATAATCAAGCGGGGTGTCAAACTGGGACTCAGGCATGAAGGCACCAAGCGGGCCGCCAACTTGCACGGCTCTGATCGGCCGTCCGCTGACTGACCCTCCGCCATAATCGTATAGCAACTCTCTTAGAGTAACCCCGAATGCCTTTTCGACCAACCCACAGCGCTTGAGGTTCCCGGCCAATTGGATCGGCAACGTACCGCGCGAGCGGCCCATGCCGTAGTCGCGGTAGAACTCTCCACCCTTGTCCAGAATAATCGGGACAGAGGCAAGCGATATGACATTGTTAATGATGGTCGGCTTGCCGAACAGGCCTTCAATAGCCGGTAGTGGCGGCTTGAAGCGGACAACACCTCGCTTGCCTTCCAGGCTTTCCAGAAGCGAGGTTTCCTCGCCGCACACATAGGCTCCCGCACCACGGCGCACTTCCAGATGGAAGGTCTTGCCGCTACCAAGAATATCCGTTCCCAGATAATTGCTGGCCACCGCCACGTCGATCGCTTCATTCAGCACTTTCATGGCGTGGGGGTATTCAGAACGCAGGTAGATATAGCCCTGGGTTGCACCAACAGCTATGCCGGCGATGGTCATACCCTCGATCAACACGAACGGATCACCTTCCATGATCATGCGGTCAGAGTAAGTGCCCGAGTCACCTTCATCGGCATTGCAGACAACGTATTTCTGATCAGCAGCCGCATTGAGTACCGTGTTCCACTTGATGCCGGTGGGGAAAGCTGCGCCACCACGACCTCGCAGGCCGGAATCGGTGACCTCCTTGACAATCCCGGCACCATTCATGCCCAGGGCACGCTTCAGGCCACGGTAACCCTCGTGCGCCAGATAGTCGTTAAGAGAAACCGGATCCGTGATGCCGACGCGGGCAAAAGTGAGGCGCTCCTGTTTGCTGAGATAAGGAATTTCATCCGTCAGCCCCAAATACAATGGATGCTTTCCACCCGACAGAAATCCGGCATCAAACAGCCCTGTCACGTCCTCCGGCATTACCGGACCGTAAGCAATACGACCATCTGGCGTTCCAATCTCCACCATAGGTTCGAGCCAGAAGAGTCCCCGCGACCCGTTACGCACAAGGTCAATTCCGACCCCGCGCTTTTTCGCTTCAGCCGAAATGGCAGCAGCAACCTGGTCGGCCCCCAGAGACAAGGCACTGGAATCTCGCGGAACAAAAACCTGAATACTCATGTCTGCGCCCCCTTGACTGACTGGAGCAGTTGATCAAGTCGGCTCCCCGTTACCCGGCCGTAAACATCATCATCCACCATAATGGCTGGCGAACATGCACAGTTGCCCAGGCAGTAGACAGGCTCCAGCGTAAAATCACCGTTTGCCGTCGTTTCGTGGAAATCAATACCAAGTTTCTGTTTGGCATGTTCGGTCAAATTGGCGCTTCCCATGGCCTGGCACGACTCGGCTTGGCAAATCTGGACAACATGCTTGCCCGGTGGGGTTTGCCGGAAATAGTGGTAAAAGCTGATGACCCCATGAACCTCTGCCCGCGATAGATTGAGCGCGTTCGCAATGACAGGCACTGCATCGGGCGGGATATAACCCATACCATCCTGTATGTCATGCAATATCGGCAATAAGGCACCGGGTTTGTTCTTCTGCGCGGCAATCGCCTGCTGTACAAAATTTTCGATTGTTTCCTGCAATGCCATATTCTCCTCGCTCAGTATTCATGATACTGAATATTGCAGAGTAAAAATGCCCGGAAGAGGCGCCTTTTCTGCTGACTTTGAAATATAGCCATGCGGCCATGGTTCGTCAACAATCCACATATTGTGGCTATTCACCCAAACGCTTGACCTTGCGGTACAGCGTGGCCCGACTGATGCCCAACTGCCTTGCAGCAGCAGTAAAGTTTCCATTCTGATTTTTCAACGCCTGGCGGATCAGAATATTTTCCGCCGCACCGAGACTGGCCTCTTCATGGTGCGTGTGTTTGAGCGTCTTAACGTGGCCCATACACTCAAACTCTTCGACAAAATCCTCAGGAAGGTGATGCCTTCCGATAACCGAATCACCCTCAAGGAAAGCCAATCCCGCGCGCAAAACATTGCGAAGTTGCCGAACATTACCCCGCCAAGGATGCCGCTCAAACAAATCCATGACATCTGCGGCAATTTTGACGTTGCCGCCTCCCTCTTCACGCAGAATATTCCCTACCAGGACCTCAATATCAACGCGTTGCCGCAATGGCGGCAACACAACACGCAGTCCATTGAGCCGATAATACAAGTCTTCCCGAAACCGGCCCTGCTCGACAAGCAAGCTCAGCTTCCGGTTTGTTGCAGAGATGACGGAAATGTCCACGACCATCCCCTTGCCGCCGCCAAGCGGAACCACCTCCCGATCCTGAAGAAAACGAAGCAATCGGGCCTGAAGTTGAAGGGGCATTTCGCCTATTTCATCCAGAAACAAAGTGCCCCCGTTGGCCTTCATGATCTTGCCGGATACCCCCTGACGCTTCGCCCCGGTGAAAGCCCCTTCTTCATAGCCAAATAGTTCCGCCTCGATCAGGCCCTCCGGAATAGAGGCGCAATTGATTGCCACAAATGCGCTCTTTTGCCGCGATCCTGCCGCATGAATAGCCCTCGCAAGCAACTCTTTGCCCGTACCTGTTTCCCCTTCAAGCAGAACCGAAATATCGCGCCCCAGTATTTTTTTGACACTGGTGACAGCTTTTTGCATTTGCGGATCACCGGTATCGAGGGCATTCAGCATCTGATGTACAACCACTTTTTCCGCATCATTCTTTACCGGCTGACGGAAATCAGTACGGCTGCCAATTTCGGTCGCACCTGGTTCAAGTCTGGCATAAAGCCTGATGCCATGGCGTGCAGTCAGTTCAACACACTGCGGGAATGTTCGCTTTGCTGCATCAAGTGCTGCCCCGAGGGCCGCGTCAAACATTGCCTCAAATCTGGCAAACTCACCTACCCCACCAATACCCAGTATCTGTAACCCGCTTCGGTTTATCGCCAGAAGCCGCCCGTCCGAAGAAAATACTGCAATGCCCTCCCACAGCGTCCCCACGAACTCCGGCCGGGCATGAAAATGCAAAGTGATCTCACGTGTAAATTCTGCCCTGAACAGTCGATTCTCAATCATCTGGGCTGACATCTGTACCAATGCCATTGTATGACCTTGTGGCTGACGATAATCGCCTGAAACATCGAGCACTCCAATCGGTCGCCCATAAGGGTCCTGGATGGGCACGGCCGAACAGGTAAGGAATGCATTTTGATCAAAAAAATGCTCCGCCCCATTGACCATGATCGGCGCCTGCTCCACCAGCGCCGTTCCGATTGCGTTAGTGCCTGTGCTTTCTTCACGCCATGACACTCCCGGCTGCAAGGCAACTCTCTGTGCCCGGTTGATAAATTGCGGGTCCCCAACAGCATGCAGGATCGTACCGGCTGAGTCAGTCAAAACAATCATGCTCCGAGTGCCTGAAATCTGTGATTGCAAATTCTCCATTTCCGGCCGGGCCTGATGCAGGAGTCGGGAATTCTTTTCCTGCAACGCCAGAAGTTCGTGATGCTCGATAGGTGCAATACTGGGAGTAATTTCCAGAGACAACCCTGTTTCTGCACAACGCAGCCATGAACGTCCGATCGGCTCCGGCAGGAGTCCATCCGACACAACCCCGCGATCCAGCAATTGTGCGCGGGCCGCCTTGATGCGATTAAGATATGTGGATGAGCGTGACATGATTCAATCCGTCAACAATTGTCGCAACATGTCTCATTTCAATTTGACACAAGTGTTACGTTTTGAGACAGAATACCAATATGAATGACTTTGCATGTTTTGTAAAGCAAGCAAAATCAGTCAGTTGGATAAACCTTGGATTTGGGCACGCTTTCTGCTCATGTTCGTTGCACGCGATTAATCCCTTTTGCTTCATGATCACACTCAACTTTCACTTAAAGTTAATTCAGGAGACACCATGATTTACGCATTTCCAGGACAACCAGGCGCCAAGGTTCAATACAAATCCAAATATGACAATTTCATTGGCGGCAAATGGGTTGCACCGGTAAAAGGGGAATACTTTGACGTCATTACGCCCATTACTGGCAAACCCTATACCAAAGCTGCCCGCTCCGGAGCGGACGATATTGAACTTGCACTGGACGCAGCCCACGCTGCTGCCGACAAATGGGGTCGCACCGCAGCTGCGGAACGCGCGAACATCCTGCTCAAGATTGCTGATCGTCTGGAAGCCAATCTGGAACTGCTGGCCTATGCAGAGACCGTAGACAATGGCAAGCCAATCCGCGAAACGCTGAACGCCGACGTCCCCCTCAGCATCGACCATTTCCGCTACTTCGCCGGCTGCCTGCGCGCTCAGGAAGGCGCCCTCAGCGAAATCGACGATACTACCGTGGCCTACCACTTCCACGAACCCCTCGGCGTTGTCGGCCAGATCATCCCCTGGAACTTCCCATTGCTGATGGCTGCCTGGAAACTGGCTCCGGCAATTGGTGCCGGCAACTGCGTGGTTCTCAAGCCCGCAGAGTCCACCCCCATCAGCATCCTGATCATGGCCGAACTGATCGCGGATCTGTTGCCGGCTGGCGTGCTAAATATCGTCAACGGTTATGGTCGTGAAGTCGGTATGCCGCTGGCCAACAGCAAGCGGATCGCCAAAATTGCGTTTACTGGGTCCACCGCAACAGGCCGCGTCATCGCCCAGGCAGCAGCCAACAGCCTCATCCCAGCCACGCTGGAGCTGGGGGGGAAATCGCCCAACATCTTCTTTGAGGATATTGCCGATGCGGACGACGATTTCTTCGATAAAGCCGTCGAAGGTCTGGTACTGTTTGCCTTCAATCAGGGCGAGGTATGCACCTGCCCTTCCCGCGCCCTGATTCAGGAATCGATCTACGACAAGTTCATGGAACGGGTGTTGCCTCGTGTAGCCGCCATCAAACAGGGCAACCCGCTGGACACCGACACCATGATCGGCGCGCAAGCTTCCGATTTGCAGATGGAAAAGATCCAGTCCTACCTGGCGCTGGGCAAGGAAGAGGGCGCACAGGTGCTCGCCGGCGGCACCAAGGCCGATCTCGGTGGCGATCTGGCTGGTGGTTATTACATCAATCCGACCCTGTTCAAGGGGCATAACAAGATGCGTATCTTCCAGGAAGAAATCTTTGGCCCAGTGCTGGCAGTGACCACATTCAAGGATGAAGCTGACGCACTTGCCATCGGCAATGACACCCCTTACGGGCTGGGGGCGGGCGTATGGAGCCGCAATGGCAATGTCGCCTATCGCATGGGTCGAGGACTAAAAGCCGGACGCGTCTGGACCAACTGTTACCATGCCTACCCGGCACATGCTGCATTTGGGGGCTACAAAGAGTCGGGTATCGGACGCGAGACCCACAAAATGATGCTCGATCACTATCAGCAAACCAAGAACCTGCTGGTGAGTTATAGTCCGAAGAAACTTGGATTTTTCTGATCCGGCGTAATTACTGAAGGAGGCTCCCTTCAATGGAGGGAGCCTCTCATGTGCGGTTCTACTGGGGTTTGTTATGGTTGAGCGTGTATCTGCTACACCCGCAGCACTGGATCTGATTGCCTCCCTTGTCGCCACCCATGGTCCGGTGATGTTTTTCCAATCCGGTGGCTGTTGCGAGAACACGGCACCGCAGTGCTTTCCAGAAGGCGAGTTTGCGCTAAGCCCTAACGATATCCTCGTGGGGAAAATAGGGGGCGCGCCTTACTACATGGCACATCGGGAATTTGAATTCTGGCAGAACACACATCTGATCGTTGATGTGGTGAATGGCCGGAGCGGTACCTTCTCTCTTGACGGGCCGGATGGCAAAACGTTTATCTGCAGATCACGTCTTTTTACCAATGAGGAAATCGCAGAACTGGCAACATAGCTTCACCCCTTGCGCTGAAAAAGCCTGAAACTTTCGCGGCGATCGCTAGGCCGCCTGCCTTCCCATAACAACCTCCAGTCAGGCCCTGGCTCCACCTTGGCATGACCACGTTCATCCTGAATCAGATAGAGATCGCAACCTAGGTTCTGCACCAACTCGAAACGCTGGACACGCAAATTGGCATAATAATCCAGCGCTGCACGCTGCGAATCTCCGACTTCCCGCCCAGTTATGCAGGCATATCCCTGGGGAACCGCTTTAAGCATTGATTCGAATACGCTCCGGTAATTTTTACCTGCATCCAGCCAAGGTAGCCATAATGTCATCACCAAACCCCACAACAGTGTCATACCGACTGCCCAGTCGGTCACTGATGCCCGATTGGTTCTCTTGTTGGTCTTGAATACCACCGCAGCCCAGACCAAGGTCAACCCTAAGGCCAGCATAAATGCCAGCAGGCTGAACCTGGGTACATATGCCAGGGAAAGCTTGTGCATGCGCAATGCCAGTTTGGCAGGAGTTCCAGTCATCATGGCAAACCAGCCCAGCCAGACCAGACAACCCAGCGTTCCGAATAACATGACCCCAAACCAGTCCAGTGCAGCAGCAGCACCACGTCTTAGGCTATCGACCGCCGGTGTCGCCAGCAGCGCCAGAGGAAGCAGCAATGGCATGGCATTGACATCCCTGTTTTCTGCCCCTATTCCCAGCATGACGCAGAGCACTAGGAAAAACAGCACAGAAATCTGAATGGAGGCATGATCGGGTCGGATACGCCATAAGGCCCAGAAAGCCAGGGGCAATGCAGGCCAGGCGTACCAGGTCAAGGTTTTGGCAAAATAGATAAAATTGTTGCCATTGACCTTTTCTGCTGACAGCCACATCTGAAACAGTTCGGGTGACTGCCTGAGAAAGAAGAGCCATGGAGCCGACCAAAGCAGAAACGTCACTATCGCCACTAACAGCACCAACAGGTGAGAAGATCGCCGCCAATGCATGAACAAGGTTGGCAATAGCAGACTCATGGCAAGTGCGATTTCGGCCGGCAACAATCCCTTGGAAAGGAAACCGATACCGCACCCTGTTCCAAGCAGGATACCGGCTCGCAAAGGTTTTCTAGGCGCCAGCGCCAGTGCATAGAACACCATTGCATAACCGGTCAGCCCGGACACTTCTGGACTGAGCATGTGCGCAGAAAACACCAGACCGATCGAACTGAGGAATATCAGCGTCGACTGACGTCCGGATCCAAGTCCCCACAATTCCCTCCCGGTCATGCCAACAAGCAGCAGCGTCAACGCCATCCAGAATCCGGTGGCCAGGCGTGCTGCATCGTGTACGGCAAGTAGCGGGGAAAACACGTTGGCAGACGCCGCCGCAGAAAGATAATACAGCGGTGGCTTTTTCAGAAAAGGTTCACCGGCCATTGATGGGCTCACCCAGTTCCCGCCATCGAGGAAGTGCTTGATTACGCTGACCGTCTGAAGTTCATCAGGTTTCCATGGCTCGTGGCCGATCAGGCCGAAGCCTATCCAAAGCAGGCAAAGCAGCAACAGCAATTGTGTCTTGGCACGCTCACCGAGTTTCGGCTTGGGCGTGGCAAAAACGGATTGCCAGTCATGTTCAAGTTCAATCGACACGTCAGGGATTCTTGATGGGGGAGTCAGAGCGTAAATCGAAATGCTATTCTAGCAAACAAAAAAGGCAGCCGAAGCCGCCCTTTTCCACGCCCAGACGCGAATGTTACATACCATACTTCTGGCGGAACTTCTCGACACGGCCGGCAGTATCCACAATTTTCTGCTTGCCGGTATAGAATGGGTGGCACTGCGAGCACACTTCAATGTGCAAATCCTTGCAGTTTGTGGAACGAGTCTTGAACACGTTGCCACAGCTGCAAGTAACGTTGATCTCTTCGTAATTCGGATGGGTATCAGGCTTCATGCTCTATTGTCCTTACGGGGGTATCGCGTAAAACGCGCAATTATCAATGAATTAACAAAATAGTTCAAGAATTTTTAGCACCTCATCGGATTTCATCAGACAAACCGGGCAACCAATGCATTTCTTACTTCAGGTGGAGCCGCAAGCCTGACGACATGTCCACTGCCGGGAGCCACCTCAACTTGCCTGCCTTCGCCGTCAATCAGGGCTTCCACCCGCCATTCCCGGTTGCCTGAAGGATGAATGAATTCAATCAGATCGCCTACCCCAAACCGATTCTTGACCGCGATTTCCGCCATTCCCTCAGCATACCCAATGACATCTCCGACATACTGCTGCTGCTGTGACTCCGAGTAGCCGCGCAAATAATTCTGGTGTTCTACGGTTGTGTGACGCTGGTAAAAACCATCGGTATATCCCCGATTTGCCAGATTTTCCAACTCACCCAGCAAACGAGGATCAAAAGGCTCGCCTGCCATCGCCGCATCAATGGCCTTGCGATATACCTGACAGGTTCGGGCAACATAATAGCGTGACTTGGTGCGACCCTCGATCTTGAGTGAGTCGACACCGATTTTTGCCAGGCGCGCCACGTGCTGTACAGCACGCAGATCCTTGCTGTTCATGATGTAAGTTCCGTGCTCATCTTCCATAATGGGCATCAGTTCACCGGAGCGATTCTTTTCCTCAATCAGATATACCCTGTCTGCCAATGGGTGGCGCGGCAAGCTGCCACACTCGGAAAGCGCGGGCTTTTCCATTTCGGCTCGGAAATCAAAATCAGCGGCCCGAATCACGCCGGCTGCATCTTCTTCGGCATCATGTACTTTATAGTCCCAGCGGCATGAATTGGTGCATGTTCCCTGGTTCGGATCACGATGATTGAAATACCCGGAAAGCAGGCAACGTCCGGAATAGGCAATGCAAAGGGCCCCATGGACAAAGACCTCCAGCTCCATGTCCGGACACTGATGTCGAATTTCCTCAATCTCGTCCAGGGAAAGTTCTCGGGACAGAATCACGCGTGTCAATCCTAAAGCCTGCCAGAATTTGACCGCAGCGTAATTAACGGTATTGGCCTGAACTGACAGATGAACAGGCACTTCAGGCCATTTCTCCCTTACCATCATGATGAGCCCTGGATCTGCCATGATGAGGGCGTCCGGTTTAAGCGCAACAACGGATGCCATGTCGGTTATGTATGTTTTGACCTTGGCGTTATGCGGCATAAGATTAGAAGCCACAAAAAAAAGCTTGCCACGCGCGTGAGCTTCTTCAATGCCCTGCGATAACTGCTTCATGCCAAAATCATTGTTGCGTGCACGCAAACTGTAACGCGGCTGACCGGCATAAACGGCATCGGCGCCAAAATCGTAAGCAGTTCGCATCCGATCAAGGTCGCCTGCAGGTGCAAGAAGTTCAGGTCTTTTCATCATGGGCCTCAGATGAGTCTAGCTGTCTGCTAATAGGCACTTATATTGGCTGATCTTCAACAGCAAACAGCCGCCGGTGTTCAAGAATGGCGTAGCGATCGGTCATTCCCGCAATATAGTCCGCAATGGCCCGCTGTTTGTCCTGCCCTGCCCGCAACTGAAACTCTTCAGGCAACAGGCCAGTATCTTCCGAAAACGCCCGAAACAACTCTTTAATGATTCGTGTGGCCTTGCTACTCATGCGGTTGACACGGTAGTGCCGATACAACTGGCTTCTCAGAAATTGCTTCAATTCGCGCTGTTCCTGCTGCATCATCGGACTGAATGAAATCAATGGCTTGCCATTGCGCACAGCTTCGATATTTGCTGGAGATGCTTCCATGATATTCCTAAGGCTCTGCCCGCACAGATCGACAATCTGCACGTTGATCATTCGCCGGACGGTCTCGTGTATCAGCCTGCGACCGGCAAGAGCCGGATAAAGCGTGCGAACCTGATGCAGATGTCGTGCAAATAAAGCGACATCCTCAAGCTGAGCCAATGTGATCAGGCCCGAACGTAAACCGTCATCAACATCGTGGTTGTTATAGGCAATTTCATCAGCAAGATTGGCCACCTGTGCTTCAATCGATGGGCTATGCCCATGCAGGAAACGCTCGCCCAGATTTCCTAGTTGCCTGGCATTTTCTCGTGAACAGTGCTTGAGTATGCCTTCACGTGCTTCGTATGTCAGATTCAGGCCATCAAACTCGGCATATTTCTGCTCCAGTTCATCCACCACACGAAGTGATTGCAGGTTATGTTCAAATCCACCCGATTCTTTCATGCAAGTGTTCAGCGCATCCTGCCCCGCATGACCGAAAGGAGTGTGTCCAAGATCGTGCGCAAGCGCAATGGCCTCCACCAGGTCTTCATGTAATGAAAGACTTCTCGCGATGCCGCGGCCAATCTGCGCCACCTCCAGACTGTGTGTCAGACGGGTTCGGAACAGGTCCCCTTCGTGATTAACAAAGACCTGAGTCTTATACTCGAGCCGGCGGAATGCCGTAGAGTGAATGATACGGTCACGGTCACGCTGAAACTCGTTCCGTCCGGTTGGGGAATCTTCACTATAACGTCTTCCCAGCGTTGATTCCGGATGCGCCGCGTAGGGAGCCAGATCAGACATGCGATGCTGCGAGCGTATCGTAAAGAAGGGCTGGAGGATATTCAGCTGTGAACACGGCTTTGCCTATGGATTTAAGCAAAATCAGCCGAATCTTGCCATCCTCCACTTTTTTATCCAACCCCATTAAATTGAGATAAACATCTATGCCAAGCCCAGGGGGTGTCGTCGGCAGATTTGCCGCATGATGGATGGCTTCGATTCGCGCCACATCGGCGTCAGCCAGCCAGCCGAGCCGCCGGGACAATTCTGCTGCCAGCATCGTCCCCGCAGCCACCGCCTCACCATGCAGCCATACACCGTACCCCATGCCCGCTTCAATTGCATGACCGAAAGTATGCCCAAGATTCAGCAGCGCCCGCTCACCGCTTTCACGCTCATCAGCCGCCACGACGGCAGCCTTGTTCTCGCAGGAACGCTTGATTGCATAGGTCAAAGCCACGGCATCTCGGGCCAACAGCCGTGGCATGTTCAGTTCCAGCCAGTCGAAAAATACGGGGTCCCGTATCAATCCGTACTTGATAACTTCGGCAAGCCCCGCTGCCAGTTCGCGATCCGGCAAGGTGTTCAGCGTTTGCGTATCGGCCAGTACCAGTTTGGGCTGCCAGAAAGCCCCGATCATGTTTTTCCCCAAGGGATGATTGATCCCGGTCTTTCCGCCAACAGAAGAATCCACCTGGGCAAGCAACGTTGTGGGGATCTGGATAAAAGGAACACCACGCAAAAATGTCGCCGCTGCATATCCCGTCATATCTCCAATTACGCCGCCACCCAACGCAATTAAGGTCGTATTTCGTTCACACCGGTTTTGCAGGAGCGCATCGTATATCAGACCCAGGGTTTCAGAATTTTTGTGCTGCTCTCCATCAGGCAGCACGATCGGCACGGTTGCAACATCGGCCTGCTGTAAATTGTCCATCAGCTGCTGAAGATACAACGGTGCAACCGTCGTGTTGGTAACAATGGCAACCTGCTTACGCTTCAGATGCGGCAGAATCAAACCTGCGCTTGAATATATCTCATGCCCGATATGGATCGGGTAACTTCGTTCGGCAAATTCTACCTGTACTGTTTGCATGTCATTCACTTTGACTTAGGTTTTTCTCTATTGCCGCAACTATGGTACCGACCGGTTGACCTCCGGTATCCACCACCATATCTGCAACTTCCATATAGAGTGGATCGCGCTGGGCAAATAACATCTGTAAACGCTCCCGCGGATTTTCTGTCTGTAGCAGTGGGCGGTTACGATCACCCCTTGTTCGGTGAAACAATTCCTCAGCACTGGCTCGAAGGTAAATGACTTTACCGCGTCCGGTAAGCGCCTGCCTATTTTCAGGCAGAAGCACAGCGCCCCCGCCCGTAGCAACCACAACATTTTCCATGGCGGACAAATCTGCAATCGCCTGCGCCTCGCGACGACGAAAACCGGCTTCTCCTTCTAGCTCGAAGATCAAAGGGATGTTAACGCCGGTGCGTCGCTCGATTTCGTGGTCGGAATCGTAAAAAGTCTTACTCAACAACTTGGCAAGTGATTTACCAACCGTTGTTTTACCTGCCCCCATCAGGCCAACCAAAAAAATATTGCCCGCCACTTTCATGGCGGGCAATTCTACTGGAAGCGGCTGTAGTCTACCAACTAAACATCAGTTAAGCTGCATCGTGTCCGACATTACTTTGGGAGTGATGAAGAACAGAATTTCCTGTTTGCTGTCTTCCCTGGCGGTTGAACGGAACAACGGACCAACGATCGGCAACGAACTGAAAAATGGTACGCGCTCGTTGGAATCCTTCTTGGTTTCCTTGTAGAACCCTCCCAACACCGCAGTTTCGCCGTTATCCACCAACACTTTGGTCTTTACGTTATTGGTGTTGATGGCTGGGCCCGCACTCGTTTCAGCTCCTCGCGAATCATTGGTGACCTTGATGTCCATGTTCACCTTGTCATCCGGTGTGATCTGGGGCGTAACTTCCAACCCGAGCGTAGCCTTCTTGAATGAAACACTGGTTGCACCTGAACTGGTAGCCTGCTGATACGGAATCTCCTGACCAAAGTCAAAGCTTGCCGGAGTCTGATTGGCAGTAATTACCCGCGGACTAGAAATGATTTTCGTCTTGCCGTCGGCTTCTGCCGCAGAAAGTTCCAGATTAAGCAGAAATCCGGCCGGCAGCCTGAACAGCGAAAATGCGATGCTCGAAAGCGCTGCACCGGTTACGCTCGTCGCAGGAAGATTCACGTTCAGATCCTGTGCACCGTTAGGGCTCAATCCCGGAGTGGTAACGCCATGTATCTGGGTCGTGGCAAGTGTCGACGAACCGACCGTATCTTTGTATGTCTCAGTTAGTCCGTTGGCATCAGATTTTCTGCTGACAACCGCATTGCCTACCGTTCCACTTGAAGTAATGTTGGTTTTTTTGCCAATTCCCTGTTGCTGCACCCCGAATTTCGCGCCCAAGCTCTTGCTGAATCCTTCATCCGCATTGACGATTCTGGCTTCAATCAACACCTGGCGCGCAGGAATATCAATTTTGTTGAGGATTTCCTGAATTTTGACCATTGAATTGTCAATATCCTTGACAAACAGGGTATTCGTCCTTGGATCTATCACTGCACTACCGCGCTTGGACAGCAAAGGCTGTTTGGGATCGCTAATCAGCGTTCTGACATCTTCAGCCTTCTGATATTTGATGTCAAAAGCCTGAGTCACTAATGGCTTGTTGTCATCCATCTGGTTTTCCTGATCCAGTTCGTCTTTTTGACGCTTGGCCATTTCAGCCTTGGGTGCAAACACGAGCGTATTGCCGAGATTTTCCATGCCAAGGCCTTTTTGCTTCATGATGATGTCCAGAGCCTGATCCCATGGCACATCTTTCAGGCGTAGGGTGATGGTTCCCTGCACCTCATCCGATACGACGACATTCTTGCCGGTAAAGTCACCGATAATCCGGAGCAGACTCTTGACATCAATCCCGTTGAAGTCCAGAGACAGCTTATCACCGCCAAAACCTGATTTCGAACCCTGTACGACCTTGGTTTTGTCAAACACGATGGGCTTGACTTCAACAATGAACCGTTTGTCCGTCTGGTAGGCAGAATGCTCCCACTCTCCCTTGGGTTCGATCACCATTCTGACATTCTGGCCCTGCCTGAACATGTCAACAGTTGAAACTGGTGTTGCAAAATTATTCACATTCAAGCGGCGCTCATTTTTCTCATCAATCGCACTGTTCATGAAATCGACAACCAGATTCTTTCCCTGCTGACGGATGTCGATTCCGGCTCCAGCTTCCTGAAGGTCTACAATGACCCGGCCCTCGCCATTCTTGCCACGCTGAAAATCTACATTGGTGACCAAGTTGTTTTGCGCACCTATTTTGGGCTGACTGAAATGCGTTACGGCTGCATCCGAATTCACACCAGATGCCGAGCCAAATAATGTCACCATCAAATTTTTGCCCTCAATACTAGTGCTATAGGTAGACGGTGTATTCAGGTTAAGCACCAGGCGTGTCCGGTTGTTAGCTTGTACGGCATTCATGCTGCGCAGCAAACCATCACTTGCACTGATCGATTTTTTGGGCAATGCGCTACCAACATTGACAAAATCCAATGTAATACGTGGTGGGCTGCTGGTCGTAAATGCTGCAGGAGGCTGGGACAATTCCTGCTTGAGTGTTACTTTCACTACTACCTTGCCGCCGGGCAATGTCGAAAAATCGACATTCTCGATCGCATTTACCGGCAAGGCAGTCGGATCTGCAGCAAAAGCAGGCTCCAGCAAGCTGAACACAAGGGATAACACCGTCATCAGACGGCCAAAGTTACTAGTGTGATGTCTGGTCATGATTGGCACCTACCTTTTGCTCATTCGTATCTTGTGGATTAATCGTGACACGGCGCTCCATGTATTCTCCTGCTCCGTTGTCCACCATTTCCTTGATCACCAGTTCGTTCTTGCCAAGACTGGTCACCACGCCATAGTTTTGCCCCATGTAATTCCCGATTCTGACTTGATAAACATTGTTATCCGGTGCCGCGATCAAGGCCACATTTCTCTTGCCCTGCTCAAGATGCCCGACAAACTTCAGACTCTCGATAGGGAATGACTCAAGTGCTTCTTTGGGGCGCTTCAAGTCAGGCCTGATACCGCCCGCCCCCCCGACTTTCCGCCCCTTGAATGGATCACTCAGCAAACCATCAGCGTTATAAGCAAACGGCTCATATTTCTTTAATTCCGGCAAAGGTTCTATCCGACCTTTTATTTCAGCCTTTCGTTGCTTCATCCACTGATCAAGGTCATCTTCATTGTTCCCAGAGCACCCCGGCAACAGCGTGATCAACATCATCAATATCATCAGTAGCTTCATCAGCCGTTCTCCCTAATGCCCGCCCTTGGGAGCGTCAACAGTCTGTTTTACACCAGGCTTTTTCTTGTCCGAAACCGCAGGCACTTCGTTTTTGTCCAGTGCCCGGAACGTTTTGGCGACTGCCTCCATCACCAGTTTTCCTTGTGAGGTGCTCTTGCTGTCCTTGGCTGTTGATTTCCCATCTTTTCCTGCCCCTCCGCCAGAAATGGACAATTCACTCAGTGTGACAATCCGTGGCATTTTTGCAACATCCGCCGCAAATGAACCCAGATCATGGTAGCTGCCTACAACTCGAATATTGATCGGCAGCTCCGCATATAATTGCGCTGTTTTTTCGGCGCTTGGCTTAAATAACTCAAATTCCAGTCCGCGCCCCACACCGGCCTGATTGATATCCGTCAACAGTCCATCGATCTGTGACTTTTCAGGTAACTGCTTCAACAAAATGTTGGTTTTCTGCTCAGCTTCTTTCAGCTGTGCAACATAGCCAGCCAATCCAGCAGCCTTGGCCAACTTGATCTCATATTCGCCTCTCAGGCCACTTCTCTGGTCCGCGCCCCATTCGACATTTTTGGCTGCATTCAGATCATCGAACATGGGCTTCCAGACAAACCATCCGCCAGCAAAAACTACAGCAACCAACATCCCGAGAAGCAACACACCCTTAATTGCAAGCGGTAATGCTGCAACATTCTTGAAGTCAACATTTTTCAGGTCATCAAGATTCATGCCTTACCCCCTTTGGATTTGGGTCTGGCTTTAGCTTTTTCGTCCTCGGCTGATGTTGAAACTTTCAATTTTGCCGTGATCGTGAAAGTGCTGACTTTTCTCGTACTATCCAGTTGCAAGGCTGCCACTTCCACAAGCTGCGGCGTAAGCAAGGCCTTGGATTGGGAAAGATTCGTGATCAACTCGGCCACACGCGCGTTCGTATCCGCATATCCCTGAAACGTCACCAAATCCCCGACTTGCTTCAGGCTATTCAGGGTCACCGCCTCGGGAAGCTTGCGTGCCACTTCATCCAGCATGCTTACGGCAATAGATCGATTGTCCTGGAGAGATTCGACTGCTTGAATCCGCTCTTTCAATTCGTCAATCTTTTCCTTGAGCCCTGCAATCTCCTTGATATCGCCGTCGAGCTTTGCAATGGCATCTTTCAGCCGCTGGTTTCTTGAGTTCTGTGAACTGATGTCAGAATTGATATAGGTGTACCCCATGAAGGTAATCGCAAATCCAAGCACCACGACAGCGACTGCCATCAGATTAAACTGCCGCTGCTGTTCAGCCCGCTTGAGCTGACGGTGAGGCAGCAGGTTGATGCGTATCATCATGCGTCAAACCTCCTCATGGCCAATCCACATGCAATCATCAGGGAAGGAGCATCCGCAGCCAACTGAGCAGTATTGATGTGTTTTGCCGAGGCCATTCCGGTAAACGGGTTAGCGGAAATCGTATTGATCTGTGTACGAGAGCCTACCGCCTCATCTACACCCGGAATCGAGGCACAACCTCCTGCCAGCATCACATGATCCACAGCAAACTGGGTTGAATTGGTAAAAAGCTGAACTGCACGGGCCACTTCCATCGCCAGTGACTGGACAAATGGCTGCAGGACCTCTGCGTTGTAATTGTCGGGCAATCCACCCTTGCGCTTTGCAATCTCAGCCTCCTCAGGCGAAAGCCCGTAGCGACGAATGATTTCCTGGGTTAACTGGGCTCCACCAAAAGGCTGCTCTCGGGTATAAACCGACTTGTTATCATGCAGTACGTTAATGTGCATCATTTGCGCACCTGCATCCACAATCATGACGGTCTGTTCACGACCGGCATTGGGCAATTGTTTGGCGGCAAGACTGTAGGCCGCCTCTGTGGCGTATGTCTCGACATCCATCACCACCACTTTCAGTCCGGCTTCCTCTGCCGCACCGATACGATCCTCGATCCGCTCCTTTTTGGAAGCCGCGATAAGAACTTCCACCATATCGGCCGAAGTCCCTGCCGGGCCAAGCACCTGAAAATCGATATTAACCTCATCAAGTGAGAACGGAATGTACTGGTTGGCCTCGGCCTCAACCTGAAGCTCCATATCCATATCGTTCATTCCTGCCTGCATGTTGACCTTTTTGCTGATGACAGCTGCCGCAGGCAAGGCAAGCGCCACATTCTTTTCGCGGGTACCGAGCAGCTTCCATGCCCGCCTGATGGCCTCTGCCGTCTGCTCCAGGCTCGCAATATTGCCATCTACAACAGCACCGGCAGGCAATGCCGAGATTGCATATCGCTCCAGTTTGGGAAAACCCTTGCCATCATCACTAAATTCCACGATCTTGACCGATGTGGAGCTGATGTCGACCCCCAGAAGCGGTGGCGTACGTTCATTGAAGAAATCAAACAACCCGAAATCCCTTTCTATATCGATCAGTTACGGGCAATGCACATAATTTACGTTAAATCCTAGCAACAACTATCGGCAGTGTAAAGATTTTTTTTAGTTTTCATTTATTTCCAGTGCGGCGATATAATCTCCATTGCACAAAACACACACATGTTGCCACGCTCATGCTTTTTAATAATTGGTGGAAAAACCTGCTGGTGCTTGGCCTTGTTGGCGGCTTGGCGATTGCGTCTCTCATCGGCTTAGCGGCAGTACTCATCTACCCTGATCTGCCGTCTCTCGAATCGCTGACTGATTACCGACCCAAAGTTCCTCTTCGTGTCTACTCCGAGGATGGCTTTCTGATAGCCGAATTTGGTGAAGAACGTCGCGCCCTGGTTACGATCAATGATGTGCCGCGCCATATGAAGCAAGCAATCTTGGCTGCTGAAGACGAACGGTTTTATCAGCATGGTGGAGTTGACACCCTGGGCGTTCTCCGGGCCGCCATTGCCAATTTGAGCGCCGGAGGCGCCAAGGAAGGCGCCAGTACGATCACCATGCAGGTTGCAAGAAATTTCTTTCTCTCCAGTGAAAAAACCCTAAAAAGAAAGGTCAGCGAGGCTCTGCTGGCCATCAAGATTGAACATAGCCTGTCCAAGGACCGGATCCTCGAGCTATATATTAATCAGATCTACCTGGGCCAGCGCGCATATGGATTTGCTGCGGCCGCGCAGGTCTATTATGGCAAACCCCTCAATAAACTGAATGCTGCCGAGTTTGCCATGCTGGCCGGTTTACCCAAAGCACCGTCCCGTTACAACCCCTTCGCCAACATCAAACGTGCCACCGAGCGCCAGCGCTATATCTTGCACCGTATGCGCGAACTAAAGTATCTAACGGAAGATGAATACCAGACCAACCTGAAATACGAACTCAAATTCAAAGCCTCGCGCCAGTCACGCGATCTCGCTGCGGATTATGTGGCTGAAATCGTGCGCTCGGAACTTTACGACCGTTACCAGGATGCCATTTACAGCAGTGGAATGAAAGTCTATACCACCATCCTCAAAAAAAACCAGGAAGCTGCCAACGAGGCCATCTTCCGGGGCGTTCTGGACTACGATGCGCGGCATTCTTATCGTGGACCCGAAGGGATGGTGCACCTTGACCGTGCCGATCAGGGCAAAATCGAATCGCTCATGGATGACACCCTGGATAATGTCGAAATCTATGGAGAACTGCTACCAGCTATCGTTCTGGAGGCCACACCCAAAATCATCAAAGCCTACATTGGAAATGGTCAACAGCCGATCGAAATCAATGGCGAGGGGCTGAAGTTGGTGGCCAGATCCTTGTCTGAAAAATCACCGGACAAGCAGAAGATCAAGCGGGGAGCAATTGTTCGTCTGTATCAAGCGCGTGATGGGAAATGGAGCCTTGTGCAATTGCCACAGGTGGAAGCCGCTCTGGTCGCCGTTGACCCGAACTCTGGCGCTGTTCGTGCGCTGGTTGGCGGGTTTGATTTTACGCGCAACAAATTCAATCATGCCACCCAAGCCTGGCGGCAGCCCGGCTCCAGTTTCAAACCCTTCATTTATTCAGCCTCTCTCGAAAAAGGTCTGACACCGGCTACAGTCATCAATGATGCGCCAATTCTGATCAGTGCCGCGGAAACAGGAAGTGGAAGCGAATGGTCGCCTCAGAATTTTGACGGGAAGTTTGAAGGCCCGATGCGCATGCGAACTGCACTGACCAAGTCAAAGAACATGGTTTCCATCCGCATCCTCCAGAATATCGGTGTTTCTTATGCGCTAGACTATATCCAGCGCTTTGGTTTTCTTGCCAAAGATCATCCGCCCTATCTTTCCATGGCACTGGGGGCGGGCTCAGTGACGCCCTGGCAAATGGCGGGGGCATATTCCGTATTCGCCAATGGCGGATACAGCGTCAAACCTTACCTGATTAGCAAGATCGTCGACAACCAGGGCCGCCTTATAGAACAGGCCCAACCCACGCATGCAGGCTCAACGGCGCCAAGGATCATAGATCCTCGCAACGCCTTTCTCATGACCAGCATGATGCAGGATGTCACCCGTATTGGCACTGCGGCCAAAGCACGTGAACTCGGCCGCTCTGATCTCGCCGGCAAGACTGGTACCACCAACAATCTGGTAGACGCATGGTTTGCCGGATTCAATCCCAAACAGGTCGCCATTGCATGGATTGGGTACGATCAGCCGCGAACCCTGGGCAATCAGGAAACCGGGGGGCATGCTGCGCTACCAATGTGGATAAGCTATATGGGGAAAGTGTTGCAGGGAGTCCCTGACGAACCCTACCCTGTTCCGGAGGGGGTCCACCAAGCCAAGATCAACCCCACCACAGGCATGCGCACCGACGAAGGAGGCAGCGGACTGTTTGAGTATTTTTATCAGGAGTATCAGCCCCCTGAGGAAGGTTCCGGCGAAAGCAATGTGCTTGGTGGAGAAGATCCTGCCACCATCAATCGCATGGACGCAAGCGATCAGGATCAGTTGTTCTGATGCCCAGGGAGTTCACAACCCGCCAGCAGCATCGGCGCCAACTGGTCGCTCAGAAAGCTGCACAGATGATGGCTGAGGATGGTATTTCTGACTACGCATTCGCCAAGCGCAAGGCTGCGCGACAACTCGGCATGGAAGACGAACACTGTCTGCCAAACAATAGTGAAATCGATATGGAACTACGCCTGCATCAGGGGATTTTTCAGGCTGAGGAACATAGTGCATTTCTACGCCTCCTGCGTCAGGATGCCCTGAACACCATGAAACTGCTGACCCGATTTAATCCGCACCTGACAGGAGCCGTGCTGGACGGAACTGCCGGCCGATATGCGGAAACAGACCTTCATTTGTTTGCTGATAGCGACAAGGATGTGGAAATTTTTCTCCTGAACAACAAAATCCCCTACTTGACGGGCGAACGCAATTGCATCATTGGCGGCGAACGGCGCAGCATCCCGGTTTTGACGCTCGATGGCCCGAGCGGACCCATCCGTTTGAGTATTTTTTCTCCGGGGGAAGTGCGCTCCTTGCCTCGCCACAGCGATCTTTCTGTCACCCGGGCAGGTACCGAGGCACTACAGACATTGCTGGAAACAGATGACTGACCACACGATGCAATCAGGCGCAGTGACTCTAAAAGACAATTCGGAATATCTGATCAGCAATGCACTTGAAATTGCCCGGACATTGCGTGGTCTCAGTCACCGTAATGAAATGGTCAGTGCTTTTTTCAACGAGGGCCGCGACCTGCTGCTGACAGCCGTGCTGGACGTTCAGCCGGAAAACCACATAGTCATGCTCGACTACGGCTCCAATGACACACTCAACAACCACATACTCAAGGCCGAAAAAATCATTTTCGTCACAGCGCTGGATCATGTCAAAATCCAGTGGGTGAGCCAGCATATAGCCTTGGCCAGCTTTGATGGCCGCCCGGCATTCCGCATCCCCATGCCGGCTGAAATTCTCTACCTGCAGCACCGGGAGTACTATCGTCTCGCCACCTCTGTACTTAACCCGCTTCATTGCCGTATTCCATCGGAGCAAGGCACTGTGGTTGAGATAGCCCTTGCTGACATCAGCGCCGGGGGCATCGGAATTATCCTTCCCAATCCAATACCGGAAACTCTTAAACCTGAAGTAGGGAAACTGTATCCCGGTTGCCGGATCGAACTGCCTGACAGCGGTACCGTTGAATTCACCATCTCCATTCGGAGCATCTGGGAAGCTTCGTTGAGAAACGGGAACAAATGTACGCATGCGGGTTGCCAATTCATCGATATACGCCCCGGCATGCAATCAATGATTCAACGATATATCTCAAAAATGGAACGCGAGCGCATTTCTCACATGCCCGGGCATTCATAACGCCCGGCAGCGTCGCGCAAGACGGGATCAAAGGAATATCTGCAGCAAATCGTTAAGATGGTGCTGGCCCAGCAAGGTCGGTTGAATCCGTAAAGAATCACGTTCTATCAGCCCGCGCTGCAAAGCCATCTCCAACCCATGGTGAACCGCAGACAGTGGCAATCCGGTACGTTCCTGAAACATCGACACGGGGAATCCGCCGGTAAGTCTCAGGGCATTCATCATAAATTCAAAGCCGAGATCCCGCCGACCAATCGTTTGTTCACTTTCTACATGCTGTCCGGTATTGACCCCCTGCATGTAAGCAGCAGGGTGCTTGACACGGGCCTGTCTCACTATGCGGTCAGCAAAACTCAACTTGCCATGAGCGCCCGCCCCGATTCCCAGATAATCGCCAAACTGCCAGTAATTCAAATTGTGCCGGCAAGTCCAACCCGCTCTGGCAAATGCTGAAGTTTCATAATGGACATAACCCGCTTGGAGCAATGCCTGTTCGATGTCCTCCTGCATGCCCCCGCTGGTATCGTCATCAGGAACCGATGGCGGCTGATGATGAAATGCTGTATTCGGTTCTATTGTCAGGTGATAGGCAGAAATATGTTTCGGGGCATAACCGATAGCAGTATGAATATCAGCCAGCGCATGCTCCCGAGTCTGCCGCGGCAGTGCGTACATCAGATCCAGATTGACGTTATCAAAGGTGGCCAGCGCAAGTTCCACCGCATGGTGCGCCTCCCTGCCATCATGGATCCGCCCTAATGCTTTCAGGTAGCCGTCATGGAAACTCTGTATACCGAGGGACAACCGATTGACTCCGGCATTTCGAAATCCGACAAATTTACCCGCTTCCACCGTACCTGGATTTGCCTCCAGCGTCACTTCTGCTTCATAAGCCAGCGGCAACAAGGCGCGCATACGACACAACAGTTCATCCAGCAATTCAGCCGATAATAAACTCGGTGTGCCTCCGCCAAAGAAAACAGACTGTACCTTGCGCCCCCACACCAGGGGCAAAGACTGCTCCAGGTCGATCAGCAAGGCATCCACATAGGCTCGGTACGGCACTTCAGCGCGGACCTCGTGTGAATTAAAGTCACAATAGGGACACTTTCGTACACACCACGGGATGTGAACGTAAAGTGACAAGGGGGGCAACTGCAGAAGTTGAATCACAACGGACGTTGCTTAAGCTTTTCCAGCAAGATGGCCAGAGCACGACCACGGTGACTGACACGGTTTTTAATTTCCAGAGGTAATTCTCCGCCGGTCAGTCCGTATTCCGGATCGAGAAAATAAGGATCATAACCAAATCCATCGCTTCCTCGCGGCGATTCAAGCAAATGCCCGTGCCATTGGCCTTCTGCAATCAGCGGCTCCGGATCATCATGCCGACGTACCAGCACCAGCACACAATGGTAATGCGCTGCACGATTATCCACACCGGCCATATCCGCCATCAGTTTTTCGTTATTGCGGATATCAGAGCGTGGCAGGCCTGCATAGTGGGCGGATATCACGCCAGGCTTGCCGTTGAGCGCATCGACACAGATGCCGGAATCATCCGCCAGTGCCGGCAGTCCGGTAATGCGCGAGGCATGGCGAGCTTTGGCAATCGCGTTCTCTACAAACGTGCAATAAGGCTCCTCGGCTTCAGGCACGTTAAAGTCAGACTGCGGTAGCACTTCCAGTCCCAGTGGCGCCAGAAGTTCGCGAAACTCTCTCAGCTTTCCGGTATTTCCGGTAGCAATCACCAGGCGGATCATGGCTCCCTGAGTGCCATCTTCTGCCTGGCGATCAGCTGGGAGACGCCGGACTCGGCCAGGTCAAGCATGGCATTCATCTCCACACGCTGGAACGGCTTTCCTTCGGCCGTCCCCTGGATTTCAACAAATCCGCCACTGCCTGTCATCACTACATTCATGTCAGTATCGCAATCCGAATCCTCGGGATAATCAAGATCCAGAACCGGAACACCTTGATAAACGCCCACCGAAATGGCCGCTACAAAATCCAGAATCGGGTTGGATGTAATCAGGTTCTTTTCCTGCAAAACTCCAACCGCATCATGCAGCGCAACAAAGGCACCGGTAATACTGGCCGTTCGGGTTCCCCCATCAGCCTGAATCACGTCACAATCAATCTGTATCGTCCTTTCCCCCAATGCACTCAAATCAATTACTGCCCGCAGGCTGCGCCCTATCAGACGCTGTATTTCCTGTGTTCGACCAGACTGTTTGCCACGCGCCGCTTCACGATCCATGCGCGTGCCAGTAGAACGTGGCAGCATGCCATATTCCGCCGTCAGCCAACCCTGGTTCTTACCTTTGAGAAAACCGGGGACTCTCTCCTCGACACTGGCAGTGCAGACTACATGGGTGTCTCCAAACTTGATCAGTACGGAACCTTCGGCATGACGCGTGTAATGACGGATAATTTCAACAGGACGCAACTGGCCGGGTTCGCGCTGACTGGGACGCATGTTTATCCTTAATTCAAATCTATTTGGTTGATTTTTTGATGGCCGACTGAATTTCGGCAATGGCCAACTCGATTTCTTCGTCCGACAAATCCGGAACATCTCCTACCTTTGCGGAGATGCCAGCACCACTGCTGGTGTTTTCGCCCATGATGGTTGTGGTCAGGTCCATCGGCATGGTCGCCGTTGACACTTGCTGCATCCCCGGCAAACCACCCCAATTGATGGCAATCGCACTCATGTTGTCACCCTCCTCGGTGTCGCGGGACTCGGCCATTTCCATCAAAACAGGAAGCGTGTCAGTCACGGCACCACTACCGAGCGTGCCGGCAATTTCATCGTTACCAAGCAGTGACCACAGACCGTCCGTGCACAGCATCAACACGTCACCATCCCACACTGTCCGCCGCGTCGCCAGATCAACCCGGGGCAATATATCGCCACCTACGCAATTGTAGACCTTGTTGCGCTCAGGGTGAGTCAGCAGATCGCTCTTCTTGATCAAACCCTTCCGATACAGCAACTGGACCTTTGAATGATCTTCGGTGCAGAAGACGACTCGGCCATCGCGAATATGATACAGCCTCGAATCCCCGACATGTGCACAATAGAGATCCCCATGCTGCACAATCGCCGCCACCAGGGTGGTGCGTGGTGTTTCTGACAAATTCTTCGCAATCGCGTGACTTTCAATGGCATCGTGAATCTGCAGAATATGCTCTGTAAGAAACTTGAAAGGATTGGAAAGAATCGGCAGTGCCATGCGTTGAAATGCATCAGTCAACATTTTGATAGCCAGTTGTGCGGCAACCTCGCCATGGCGATGCCCCCCCATGCCATCCGCCACCACGGCCAGCAAGGCATCCTTACTGTATGAATAAGCGATCCTGTCCTGATTGTATTCGCGAGGGCCCTGGCGGCTGTTCTGGTAGACGGTAAATTTCATGATTTATACCCGTTGATTTTTTCACGAAACTTTGAAAACAAGGATTTTTTTCCAGGCTTCACTGACAACTCACCTGCCCGCAATGACTTTTGCAAATTAAATACACTTTGTGGCCGCTTCAGATGATCCAGTGCCATGCACCAGTCTATGGTCTCCAGCAGGTGATCCGAATAAATCCCCCGGCCCAGTTTTTTGGCCGGTACCAGCGTTTCTTCCTGCAATCGGGCATTGGCGGCCACCGGCGCGGTACGCATCAGGCAGGCATACATCGATGCTCCAATCCCGTAAATATCACTCCATGGACCCAGATGCTGGCGATCGTTATATTGCTCCGGCGCGGCAAAACCAGGTGTGTAGGTTGGCAACAATTTGATCTGTGCATCGCTCATCAGCGCCTGTCTTGCTGATCCAAAATCCAGCAGCACGGGGGAACCGTCCAGACGGATGTAAATATTGGCTGGCTTGATATCAAGATGCAGCAGCTTGTGAGTATGCACCTCGCGCAATCCTGTCAACAACTCACTGAAGACATGTCGCACGAATTTCTCTGGCAAAGGCTGCGGTTGTGCATGAATATGCTCCTGCAATGAACGGCCACGCTCGTAAAGCATCACCATATACACCGTTTCATTGGCACGAAAAAAATTCACCACCCGCACGATGTTGTGATGATCGATTCTGGCCAGCGCACGGCCTTCCTCGAAAAAACTTTTCAAACCATGACGAAATCCGGCCTTCGCCTCATCGGATGAAGCTACAACCCGCTCATCTTCGTCGCGCATGGCCAGCGAGCTCGGAAGATATTCCTTGATTGCCACCGTATTGCCCTGCTTGTCATGGGCCAAATAGACAAAACTGAACCCTCCGCCACTCAATACCTTGTCAATCTGATATTCAAGCAGTTGATAACCTACAGGCAAAGCATGATTGGAAGGCGCAGGCATAAGTATTCCGTCGAATTTAATGGGTATTCTGGCATGAAAATCTGCCAATTTGATAAGATGGGGCGGTTAAAGGAGATAAACGGCATGATTTTCAGCATGACCGGCTTTGCCGTCGCCCAGCAGGACACCGCGACAGGGACTTTGCTGGTGGAACTACGCTCGGTCAACCATCGCTATCTGGAACTACATTTGCGTATGGATGATACGCTGCGCACATTCGAGCCAAAAATACGCGAAGCCATTGCGGCCAGACTTGGCCGAGGTAAAGTGGAGTGCCGTGCCAGTCTGATTTCGAAAACAGATGAAAACCCGGGGGCTGGATTGAGCGAAGTCATGCTCGCCCGACTGGCACTTCTGTCAGACGTTGCACAAAAACACTTTCCTCAAAGCCAGCCCTTGTCAATATTCGAGATATTGCGTTGGCCCGGCGTGATGCAGACGGAAAGCAGCACCCCTGAGTCAATGGAACAGGGTCTGCTCCAGACAGTGGATCAATGCCTAGCTGAACTTGCCAACGCCAGAGAGCGTGAGGGAGCCAAGCTTGCCGCGATCATGCTCGACCGGGTGATGCAAATGGAATTGCTAGTAACCAGAGTGCGCCCAATGCTGCCTTCCCTGCTGAAGAACCATCAGGAAAAACTTGCTGCAAGACTTGCAGACGTTCTGCAAAACGCGGATGACTCGCGTATCCATCAAGAGCTGGCGCTTTTTGCCCAGAAAATTGACGTCGATGAGGAACTCGACCGACTCTCGACGCATTTGCAGGAGGTTCGCCGAATACTCGACACGGGAGGCGCGGTCGGCAAGCGGCTGGATTTTCTCATGCAGGAACTGAATCGCGAAGCAAACACACTTGGCTCAAAATCCGTTTCCACCGAAACCTCACAAGCTTCAATGGAGCTCAAGGTTCTGATCGAACAAATCCGGGAGCAGGTTCAGAACATCGAGTAATCGTGCCTTTTGAATTAAAATCGCCACATGGAAACCTCAGGTAATCTTTTTATCGTCACTGCACCGTCCGGCGCAGGCAAAACCAGTCTGGTCAATGCTCTGTTAACTGAGGACCCGCACATCAAACTATCCATTTCCTGTACAACCCGTGCGCCCCGACCCGGCGAAGTGGACGGAGTGGATTATCGCTTCGTAACCGAGGCGAGTTTTATGCAAATGCTCAATGCGGGAGAATTTCTGGAAAGCGCCTTGGTTCACGGTTCACGCTACGGAACGTCACAGTTGTGGGTTGAAGAACAGTTACAGGCTGGTGAAGACATTTTGCTGGAAATCGATTGGCAAGGAGCTGCCCAGGTACGTCAACAGTTTCCTTCCGCAGTAAGCATCTTCATCCTTCCCCCATCGGTGGAAGTCCTCGAGCAACGCCTCAGCAAGCGCGGCCAAGACGCCGCAGAGGTCATCGCAACCCGCCTGGCCAACGCAGGCGAAGAAGTCAGCCATATTGTCGAGTTCGACTATGTTATAATTAACGACAGGTTTGACGAGGCTTTGCGCGACTTGCAGGCTATCGTTCTGGCACAGCGCCTGAGAAGTGACAAGCAGTTGCGGCGACATGCCGAGATGGTCAATCGCTTCAAGCAACCCCCTGTTCAACCATCACTAATGGATACCTAATAATCATGGCACGTATTACCGTTGACGATTGTCTGGAAAAAATACCCAACCGGTTTCATTTGACACTGGCCGCCGCATATCGCGCACGTCAGGTCGCCAATGGTTCGGAGCCGCTGGTTGGTTTTGTCGAAAAAGACAAACCAACTGTGATTGCCCTGCGCGAAATTGCAGCCGGAAAAGTAGGCCTGGAAATCCTTAACCGGGGGCAGGCCTAACCATGCTTCGCGAGTCTTGCCAGACTCGCTGACGTGAGATGGCGCGTGCTTCCGCTTTACGCAAAACCCCTGCCGTAACCCCGGACAGTCCTCCTTTACTGCCTGCCGACAGCCAGAACTCCCTTCTTTCTCAGCACATCAGGCTCTACCTCCGGCAGGAAGATATCGAACAAGTCATGGCGGCCTATCGCCTGAGCGCGAAAGCCCATGCCGGCCAGATTCGCAAGAGCGGCGAGCCCTATATCAGCCATCCGGTTACCGTAGCCTGCATTCTGGCAGAACTACATCTGGATCCCCAGGCACTGATGGCCGCCCTGCTGCATGACGTCATGGAGGATACCTCCGTTACAAAACAGCAGATTGCCGAACAATTTGGAAAAACCGTCGCCGAACTGGTCGATGGGGTTTCCAAACTGGACAAAATCGAATTTCAGACCGCCACCCAGGCACAGGCTGAAAATTTCAGGAAAATGTTGCTGGCGATGTCCCAGGATGTGCGAGTGATTCTTATCAAACTTGCTGACCGTCTGCACAACATGCGTACTATGGATGCGATGTCACCCGAAAAAAGACATCGAATTGCCCGTGAAACGCTGGACATCTATGCTCCCATCGCCAATCGCCTTGGACTTAACCGCATCTATCAGGAACTGGAGGATTCGAGCTTCCGATATTGCTACCCGATGCGTCACCGTGTCATTCAGCAGGCCGTCATGGCCGCCCGTGGCAACCGCAGGGAAATCGTCGGGAAAATTCTTGGCGAAATCCGCCAACGACTCACCGACATGGGTATGGATGCCGAAGTCAGCGGCCGGGAAAAACACCTGTACAGCATCTATCGCAAGATGCTTGAGAAAACGCACAGCTTCTCGCAGGTACTTGATATTTATGGATTTCGCGTCTTGGTCAAGGACACCTCGACATGCTATCTGGCCCTGGGTGCACTTCACGGTCTTTACAAACCCATTCCGGGCAAATTCAAGGATTACATTGCCATTCCAAAGGCCAACGGCTACCAGTCCCTCCACACCACCCTGTTCGGCCCATTTGGTACTCCTATCGAGGTGCAGATCCGCAGTCGAGAGATGCACAACATCGCAGACGCCGGGGTTGCAGCACACTGGCTTTACAAAAGTAGTGACAACCAGTTGTCTGCCCTTCAACAGCAAACCCATCAGTGGCTACAGAGGTTACTGGATATCCAGAGCGAGAGTAGCGATTCTGTCGAGTTTCTCGAACACTTCAAGGTGGACTTGTTTCCTGACGAAGTCTACGTGTTCACGCACAAAGGGAAAATCCTGGCATTGCCGAAAGGAGCGACCGCTGTCGACTTTGCCTACTCGGTGCATACGGATATTGGCAATCGCTGTGTTGCCGTCAAGATCAATCACGAACTCGCACCGCTTCGATCCGAATTGCACAACGGCGACCATGTTGAAATTGTCACCGCCGCACATGCCAAACCTAACCCCACGTGGCTGAACTACGTCGTTACCGGGAAGGCACGCTCCCATATACGCCATTTCCTCAAAACCATGCAGTCGGAGGAATCCGCGCATCTGGGCGAACGCATGCTCAATCAGGCGCTGCGAGCTTTGCATGTCGATCCTGCCAGCATCGATGAAACCCGATGGGAAAAACTGGTACGCGACTATGGCGTCAGAAACAAGCAGGAAATTCTGACTGATATTGGCCTAGGTAAACGGCTGAACCTGATGGTCGCCCGGCAGTTATTGGCTCTTGGAGAAACCTCAGTGGTCAAGGAGGGGAAGCCGCTCGGCAGCATCACCATACGAGGAACAGAGGGCATGGCAGTGCAGTTCGCCAAATGCTGCCGACCGATCCCGGGCGATCCGATTCTCGGCTTCATCAACAAGGGCAAAGGGCTGCTCATCCATACCCATGACTGTCCTACCATCGCCAAATTTCGCCATGATCCGGACAAATGGCTGGACGTCGAATGGGATCCAGATACACGACGCCTGTTCAAGGTCAGCCTGCGACTGGCCGTGGCCAACGAACGCGGGGTGCTGGCAAAAGTCGCATCGGCGATGGCCGAAGCGGGCTCAAATATCGACAACGTCGGGATGGAGGAAGGGGACGGCAGTGCCTATATCAATATGCATTTCACGGTACAGGTGGAAAACCGATTTCATCTGGCACAACTGATGAAGCGCCTCAGATCCATTCCGGAAGTAACGCGCATCAACCGTATCAAGGGTATTAGCAACGAATCATCCAGACAATAAAGAGCGTATGAGCAAACAGATCATCTTTACCGACCAGGCACCTCAGGCCATAGGTACCTACTCACAAGCAGTTCGGGCGGGCAATACCGTCTTCCTTTCCGGTCAAATTGGTATCGACCCGGTCACCATGAACCTCGACGAAGGAATCGAGGCACAGGTAAACCGCGTCTTTTCCAACCTCAAAGCTGTAGCCGAGGCATGCGGCGGCTCACTTGATGACGTGGCCAAAGTCAACATATTCCTGACGGACTTGGGTAATTTTTCCCTCGTCAACACCATCATGGCCCAGTACTTCAAGCCCCCTTACCCGGCCCGTGCTGCAGTCGGGGTTGCCTCGCTGCCTCGGGGCGCGCTCGTCGAAGCTGATGCGGTCATGGTGCTGGAAGCACAAAACTGACGCAACTGGATAACCTCAAGGGCATTACCAAGCCCATCCACTCCCGGCTGAATAGACTGGGTATCCGCACCCTTTTTGAACTGCTGCTGCACCTTCCATTGCGTTATGTAGACGAAACCCGTGTAACGCCCATATGCGATTTACGAACGGGCGATCACGCGCAGGTTGAAGGGAATATCACTCATGCCGAAACCCAGTACCGCCCTCGCAAAGCACTGGTCTGCCAGCTACAGGATGCCAGCGGCCTTCTCCATCTTCGATTTCTGAATTTTTATCCCAGCCAGATTGCCCAACTCAAGCCCGGTGCACATTTACGAGTCCTGGGCGAGGCGCGGCAAGGTTTTTTCGGGATGGAAATGGTGCACCCTCAATACCGTGCCGTCCGTGAAGATGCCCCGTTAAATCAATCTCTGACACCGGTTTATCCCACCACAGCCGGGCTGACGCAAAACACCTTGCGCAAGCTGACATCACAAGCACTGGAAATTACAGAGTTAAGCGAAGTTCTGCCTGCGGACATATTGGAAAAGCTGCACCTTCCTACAATATCCGGAAGCCTGAATCTTCTGCACCGCCCACCTCCGGAGATGCCATTATCCGCACTGGAGAACCGGGATCATCCTGCATGGCAACGACTGGCATTCGACGAATTGCTCGCACTACAACTTTCGATGCGTCGCCATTACACACGACGACGGAATCAGGATGCGCCCCCACTGAAGCCAAAAAACCGCCTGACAAAACAATTGCTCGAACACCTACCGTTTGGCCTCACCACCGCCCAGCAACGCGTACTAAATGAAATCAGACTTGATCTCGCACATCCCCACCCAATGCAACGGCTGTTACAGGGGGATGTGGGCAGCGGCAAAACCATCGTCGCCGCACTGGCGGCTTTACAGGCCATTGAGAACGGCTGGCAGGCCGCCATCATGGCGCCGACCGAAATTCTTGCTGAACAGCATTTTCAAAAATTTTCTGGCTGGCTAACGCATCTGGGCATCCAGGTCACCTGGCTTTCCGGCAATCAGACCAGAAGTGAGCGTGATGCCTCCCTGCATGCCTGCAAGGAAGGTTCTGCACAACTGGTCATCGGGACGCATGCCCTGTTCCAGGACAAGGTTGATTTCGCACGACTTGGACTTGCCATCATTGATGAGCAACATCGATTCGGCGTGCACCAGCGGCTCGCGCTTCGCATGAAGGGTGGACAACCACACCAGTTGATGATGAGCGCAACACCGATCCCCCGTACCCTCTCCATGAGCTACTACGCTGACCTGGATGTCTCAGTGATCGATGAACTCCCTCCCGGTCGTACACCTGTACTGACCAAACTGGTCAGCGAAGAACGTCGTGAACAAGTGATTGCCGGCGTGCGTCAGGCATGCGCTGAAGGTCGCCAGGTTTACTGGGTATGCCCCCTGATAGAAGAGTCCGAAACACTGCAATTGCAAACGGCACTCGACACCCACGCAATGCTTTCAAATGAACTTCCGGAGTTCAGGGTGAACTTGGTTCATGGCCGAATGAAACCCGCCGAAAAGCAGGCAGCCATGCAATCTTTTTCTGCAGGCGAGACACAACTGCTGGTAGCCACCACTGTCATCGAAGTCGGTGTGGACGTCCCCAATGCCAGTCTGATGGTCATCGAGCATGCCGAGCGCATGGGCCTCTCCCAGCTCCATCAACTACGAGGCCGTGTCGGCCGTGGCGCGGCGCAAAGCGCCTGCGTGCTGCTGTATCAGAAGCCACTTTCGCAAACTGCGCGACAACGACTGAAAGTGATCTTTGAGAACAGCGACGGCTTCGAGGTCGCACGCGCCGACCTACAGATTCGCGGGCCGGGGGAATTTCTGGGTGTCCGCCAAAGCGGACTTCCCATGCTCAGAATCGCTGACCTGGAACGGGATGCAGGATTGCTGGAAACTGCACGAAGTCTTGCCGAACGTATGCTGGCAGAATTCCCCGAACAGACGGATCGACATCTGCAACGCTGGCTAGGCCAAGCAGAAGAATATGTGAAGGTATAATCCGTCCGTGAAAAACCGAGCCCGACACCCAGCCGACCACATCTGGCACCCTGCGCCCGCCGCCAGCGGCACATTCCGTCCCTGGCTGCAAATGGAAGAATCGCTGACGCGGCGTTTGCAGATCACGTTTCCCGATTTCAAGGTAGCGAACGTCAATCAGCACTGGACCCATCCATTTCCGGAAGAGGCCGACCTTCTCGGACTCCGGCGAGACCAGATCGCGCTGGTACGGGAAGTCTGGTTGCAATCGGGAAAAACCCCACTGGTATTTGCCCGAAGCGTGCTGCCGAGCACCAGTCTGCGAGGTGTCTGGCGCAAGCTTGCTCAACTGGGATCACGTCCGCTGGGCGCAGTACTGTTTTCTGATCGCAGAGTGTCCAGAACCCCGCTGACTTTCTGCAAACTTTCCCGCCACCACCCGATCTCCCAGCGCATCGGACAGCCTGGTCTGTGGGCTCGTCGCTCGGTGTTCATGCGATCTGGTCACGCCATTCTGGTTACCGAGGTTTTTCTGCCGGGTATACTGCAACAATGAATTACAGTCAATTCAAGCAACGCATCAACCTCTATGAAAAGCTGATGCGTCTGGACAAGCCGATCGGCATCCTGCTGCTGCTATGGCCCACGCTCTGGGCATTGTGGATCGCCGGCCAAGGACACCCGGACTGGATGCTGATATGGATATTCAGCTTGGGTACCGTGCTGATGCGGTCCGCCGGTTGCGTGATCAATGATTATGCCGACCGTCATGTTGACCCCCATGTGGAGCGTACACGCAACCGCCCGCTGGCAGTCGGCTTGGTCAGCGAAAAGGAAGCACTGGCACTGGCGGCAGGCCTGACCCTCTGTGCCTTTCTGCTCATTCTGCCGCTCAACCGCCTGACGATACTTCTATCGGTGGTTGCTGTTTTCCTGGCGGCCACTTATCCATTGACCAAACGCTTTTTCTGGATTCCTCAAGCTTATCTTGGCATCGCCTTTGGTTTCGGAATCCCGATGGCGTTCGCCGCACAGATCAATTCCGTCCCAACTACCGCATGGTGGCTGCTGGGCGCCAACGTGTTCTGGGCCATTGCCTATGACACCGAATACGCCATGGTAGACCGCAATGACGATATCCGTATCGGGATCCGTTCATCTGCCCTTTTTTTCGGGCGCTTTGACGTGGCGGCGATCATGCTATGCTACGTCGCAATGTTGTACTGTCTCGTTCATGTTGGCCAACAGCTGCAGTTCAAATGGCCTTATTACGGCGGCCTAGGCATCTCAAGCGGCATCGCCGTCTATCATTTCACGCTGATCAGGCATCGTGAACGCACCCGCTGCTTCAAGGCATTTCTGCATAACAACTGGATAGGCGCAGTGATCTTTATTGGCCTGGCTGCAAATTACCTCGTGAAATGATTTGACAATCTCTGGCGCACTGACATAAAATTCGCGCCTTTCTTTTTAAGCATCAACAAGGTTGCCCAAATGAAAACCTTTTCCGCTAAATCGCACGAAGTTCAGCGCGACTGGTACGTGGTAGACGCCACTGACCTGGTGCTGGGCCGTCTTGCCAGCGAAGTTGCCCGCCGTCTGCGTGGCAAGCATAAAACCATCTATACCCCGCACGTTGACACAGGCGACTACATTGTCGTTGTTAACGCCGACAAGATTCGCGTCACTGGTAACAAAGCCGAAGGCAAGATCTATCATCGGCATTCCGGCTTCCCCGGCGGCATCTATAGCACGACCTTCGCCAAGATGCAGGAACGCTTTCCAGGCCGCGCCCTGGAAAAAGCCGTCAAAGGCATGCTACCGAAGGGCCCGCTGGGATACGCCATGATCAAGAAACTCAAGGTGTATGCAGGCGGAACCCACGATCACGCTGCACAACAACCGAAACCTCTGGAAATCTAAGGAACTCGCATGATTGGCAAGTACAACTACGGAACCGGTCGCCGCAAGAGCTCTGTGGCTCGCGTGTTCCTCAAGGCAGGCAAGGGCAACATCATCGTCAACGACAAGCCTGTTGACCAATATTTTTCCCGCGAAACCTCGCGTATGGTGTTGCGCCAGCCGCTGGAACTGACTAACAACTCTGCCAGTTTCGACATCATGGTCAACGTGACCGGTGGCGGTGAGTCCGGCCAGGCCGGTGCAGTACGCCACGGTATCACCCGTGCATTGATTGACTACGATGCGGCACTGAAGAGCGCCCTGAGCCAGGCTGGCTTCGTCACTCGCGATGCCCGTGAGGTGGAACGCAAGAAGGTTGGTCTGCACAAGGCACGCCGCCGCAAGCAATTCTCCAAGCGCTAAGTTTCACGCGCTGGTACGAAAAAAGCCGCTTCTGCGGCTTTTTTCTTTGGGGAATTCTGAATCCAGGTTATCAACGGCATCATTATTTTCCTGTTCGGGTTAAGATTCCGGCATGGACTATCAGGCCCGCCTTCCGACCCCATTCGCAGTCATTGGCATCCATTGCGATGCGGATGCCATTACCGGCATAGAATTTCTTCCCCCCGATACCCCTGCGCTACACCCTGAGAACGACTTCGCACGACTGGTTTGCGAGGCCATTCTTGATTATCTGGAGCACGCCAACCCGTTGCCGCCAGTTCCCATGAAACCAGCGGGAACGCCGTTTCAACAGCGTGTTTGGTCCGCCATCAGCCAGATTCCGCCCGGCCAGACTTGGACATATACCAATCTTGCCAAGCAGGTAAGTTCTGGAGCAAGGGCCGTGGCCAATGCCTGTGGAGCCAATCCGATTCCATTGTTTGTCCCCTGCCATCGCGTGGTGGCCGTCAACGGAATCGGTGGATTCATGCAGGGACGTAATCCATCCTCGCTCAACATAAAGCACTGGTTGCTCGCCCATGAACGAGGCAAATCTCAGTCTGCTTGACGCCTTTATCGACCAACTCTGGCTGGAGGAGGGACTCGCCCGCAACACGCTGGAAAGTTACCGGCGTGACCTGTCACAACTGGCCGGTTGGCTGGAAAAACAGAATACGTCGCTGCTGGATGCCAACAGGGGCCACCTCGAAGGCTATCTTGCCGTTAAAAGCCCACGATCCAAACCGCGTAGCATCGGCCGTTTGATCGCCAGTCTGCGACGTTTTTATCGATACTGGCTTCGCGAAGGAAAAATCGCAACCGACCCGACACTGCAACTCGATTCGCCCAAGTTGCCTCGCTCGTTACCCAAGAGTCTGACCGAAGAAGATGTTGTCACCTTATTGAAAGCACCAGACGCATCTCAAATGCTGGGCCTGCGCGATCGGGCCATGCTGGAGACCCTGTATGCCACAGGCCTGCGTGTCTCTGAACTGGTGAATCTGAGGGTGAGCGAGGTCAGCCTGTGGGACGGGGTGGTCCGTGCTACCGGAAAAGGTAGCAAGACCCGGCTGGTGCCCTTGGGGGAGGAAGCCATCGAGTGGATAAAACGCTATCTTGAGAATGCACGGCCGCACATCCTTGGCGGGCAACTGGCAGACAGTCTATTCGTAACACAGCGCGGTGGGGCCATGACGCGCCAGGCCTTCTGGTACCTCATCAAACGCTACGCAGTGATCTCCGGTATTCGCAAACCGATGTCTCCGCACGTGTTGCGTCATGCCTTCGCCACTCATTTGCTCAATCATGGCGCCGATCTGCGCGTGGTACAGATGCTGCTGGGACATGCCGACATATCAACCACACAGATCTACACCCACGTGGCACGCGAGCGCCTGAAGCAACTACACACACTTCACCACCCGAGAGGATAACAGGTAGAATTTTCATCATGAAAACCGAATTTATCCTGAAGGCCGCACAGGCCATCAATGACGCCATTCTCGCCAACGAATCCACGATTGAATCACTGGATCGGGAAATCGGCGATGGCGACCATTACATCAATATGAAGCGTGGCTGCGCCACCGTTCTCGCCATGCAAAGCGAACTGACAACCCTGGCGCCGGATGCGGTATTGCAAAAAATAGGCATGAAACTGCTCTCAACCATCGGCGGCGCTTCCGGTCCTTTGATTGCCAGTTTTTTCATGATGATGGCAAAAACCGCCAGGGAGCAAGGAGCGGATACGCTGCCACAGATTGCTGCCGCCTTCGCTGCCGGCGTCGAAGCCATCAAACTCCGTGGCAAAGCCGACGTCGGTGAAAAAACCATGCTTGACGTACTGATCCCGGTAGCCCGCACTTTTCAGAAACTTGCCGAATCCGGAACTGACCGGGCTATCATGTTTGATGCGCTGAAGCAGGAGGCCGAACAGGGCATGCTCTCGACCCGAAACCTGATCGCCACCAAAGGCCGCGCCGCATTTCTTGGTGAACGCGCGATCGGGCATATCGACGCCGGAGCCAAAAGCAGTCAGGTGATGATTGCAGCCGTATGCGATATAGCGGAACGTTGTTAGTTTTCTGACTTCAGTAAAGTCACGCATAAAAAACAAGTACTAAAAACGGATAACTCTATTGCAGGAGGCAAGCATGAAAAAATTCATCAATCAGATCGACGACCTGCTGGTCGAAAGCCTCTCGGGATTCGGGGCGGCGCATCGCGATCTGGTCAACGTGTATCTTGAGCCGAATTTCGTCACCCGCGCAACCAAGCCATCAAACAAGGTGGCTCTGATTTCCGGTGGTGGTTCTGGCCACGAACCACTGCACACGGGGTTTGTCGGCTACGGCATGCTGGATGCGGCCTGCCCCGGCCATGTCTTCACCTCGCCCACGCCGGACCAGATGATTGCTGCCGCAGAAGCAGTGGAAAATGGCAAAGGTGTCCTGTTTATCGTCAAGAATTATGCAGGTGACGTGATGAATTTTGAAATGGCCGCCGAGATGCTGCCGTTCGAACATGCCACCGTGCTTACCAGCGATGACGTTGCCGTAGAGAACTCGACCTACACGACCGGCCGCCGGGGTGTCGCAGGCACCGTCATCGTGGAAAAGTGCGTGGGCAGCCTGGCTGAAACCGGTGCCGATCTCGCCGCCTGTAAAGCACTTGGCGACAAGGTCAACCGCCACACGGCATCGATGGGTGTGGCGCTCACCAGTTGCACCGTCCCTGCAGCGGGTCGTCCAACGTTCGACATCGAGCCGCATGAACTGGAAATGGGCGTCGGCATCCACGGCGAGCCCGGCCGCCGTCGCGAAAAGATGCGCACGGCGGATGAAATCGTGGGGGACCTCGTCGATGCGATTCTGGATGACCTTAAGCCGTCCCAGGACAGCGAGGTGTTACTCATGATTAACGGTTTTACCGGTACGCCATCGATGGAACTCTATGTCCTTTACAACACCTCCGCCAGGCTGCTTTCGGAACGCGGGATTCGCGTGACACGCTCACTGGTCGGTGATTATGTGACTTCGCTGGAAATGGCTGGTGCATCGGTCACCGTCTGTCTGCTGGATGACGAAATCAGACAGCACTGGGATAGCCCTGTTCAGACCGCCGCTTTGCGCTGGGGTCGTTAAAGAGAGAGACATGATTCGCATTTACGGTTTCCCTTACACCCGCACGACACGTGCTACCTGGGCACTGGAGGAAGCCGGTGTCGAATACGATTTCATCGCCGTTGATCTGTACAAAGGTGAGCACAAGAAACCTGAATTCCTCAAGGTAAATCCAGGGGGAAAAGTCCCCGCAATGGTGGATGGCACCCTCGTGCTGACCGAATCAGCCGCAATCTGCACCTATATCGGAGAAAAATTTCCGGCTTCCAGACTGGTTCCTTCCAATGTCGCCGATCGCGCACAGTTCTTCCAGTGGTGTTTTTTTGCCATGACTGAACTGGAAACGCCTCTCTGGACGATGGCGAAGTACACCAGGCTGTTTCCGCAGGAACGTCGCGTACCGGCAGTCTCCGAAACCTGCCTGTGGGAATTTCAGCGCGCCGCAGATTTACTGACGCAACACATGCAAGACCGGGAATTCGCGGTCGGCAATCAGTTCACTGCTGCCGACATCCTTCTGGGCTCTACGCTCCTGTGGGCACGCAGGTCAGAAATTGCTTATGGAACAGTGCTGGAAAACTATGCCGACAGGATGGCTGCTAGGGCAGGGTTGATGAGGGCGAGGGAGCGGGAGGCCGCAACCATGCCTTGATATCTTGTCAGTTTCGCTAAACAAAAAGGCCAAACCTGATGGTCTGGCCAGCGACAACTTCCGCAGAATAAGTTGAATCAAACCATCTTGATTATCCAGCCGGCGATCAATACCCCCAGCACACCGACAAGCCCGAAAATAAAATACCAAGCCTGTGGCGGCACCGGCTCAGGGCCACGCGCACCATGATCAGACATACCCCCCTCCTTCGTAAAATAACACAAGAGGAAATGCGAACACTCGCAGGTAAATCGTAACAATATAGCTATTGATAATCAATAGGCTGTAACTAATAAGCCAAATGGTGTAATAGGGGTATGGTCGAGTTTGTCAGATGCCAAATTTCTAGTGTTTCTGCCCCAGCGTCACCCGCAATATTCCAGCCAGATCGGCCGCAGACCTGACCTCGCTGAACCCGGCTGCACGCATTAACTGAGTAACTCTTTCAGCCTGATCGTATCCGTGTTCCAGCATCAGCCACCCTCGTGGCGCCAGAAATTTTGGTGCCTCACGGACAAGGTGGCGGATATCATCCAGACCATCTGTTCCTGAAGCCAGCGCGGTGATCGGCTCAAAACGCAAGTCGCCTTGGGAAAGATGGGGGTCATCTGCCGCGATATAGGGTGGATTACTGACAATGAAGTCGTAACGTGAATTCACGATTGCTGAAAACCAGTCGCTCACCTGAAAATCGACATTGCCAGCCCCCACAAGTCTGGCATTTTCATTCGCAACCCGTACGGCATCCGGCGAGCGATCTACACCGCTCACCCGGGATTGTGGCCGGTTGATGGCAATGGCAATGGCAATGGCACCGCTACCGGTCCCGAGATCAAGAACTCGGCAAGACTCGTTTTCCGGAATCTTTTCCAGTGCCGCTTCAACCAAAGTCTCGGTATCCGGCCGGGGAATCAGGACTTCCGGCGTCACCCGAAAATTCAATCCGAAAAACTCGCGTGCACCCAGAATATAAGCAACCGGTTCGCCGGCCAGCCGCCTTTGCAGCAGATTCGAAAATGTCTCAGCTTGAATACGGGAAGGCAACTCCTGATCATGTGCAATCAGCCAGGCACGAGACACCCCCCCCAATGCGCTGCATAGTAGTGCCTGTGCCTCTATGCGCGCCTCCCCCGCAGAAAGTTTCAGCTTTTCACCAAGAAGATGCTGTGTCGCGAGCAAAATTTGTCGGATACCTGACATGGCCGGCATATTACCGCGTCACCGGACGTTGCGCTCGATCGGTGATACCGTTAACCTTGGAAAGGTGTTCCAATTCCATCGACTGATACCGCAATCCAAACACACAGGGAGATCAAAAATGACTGACGACATCAACGCAAACGACAAGAACATCGCCGTGTTGACCCATATCGGCGGTATTTTTTTCAGTTTCGTCCCAGCACTGATCGTCTGGCTGCTGAAGAAAGAAGATAGTGCCTACCTCGCTGATCAGGCACGAGAGGCACTCAATTTCCAGATTACGATGATCATTGCCTACATGGCCGCAGGCATACTGGCCTGGGTGCTGATCGGTTTCCTGCTTTATCCCCTTCTGTGGCTTGCCAATCTGGTGCTGTGCATCATGGCAGCCATCAATGTCAGCAAGGGTGAAAACTATCAGTATCCATTTGCCCTACGTTTAATCAATTAGGAGTTTTATGAATCCTCTGCTTCACTTCAACGGTCTGCCGCACTTTGATCAGGTCAGGCCGGAGCACGTGACTCCGGCGATAGAACAATTGCTTGGTGAAAGCCGCGCTTTACTCGAGAAATTGGAAAACGAGAACTCACCCCCCACCTGGGACAATTTCGTCGGCCCAATGGATGATGCCGAAGAGCGTCTAAGCCGCGCATGGTCTCAGGTATCTCACATGAATGCGGTGGTCAACACCCCGGAACTACGTGAAGCCTATAACGCAAACCTGACAACGTTGACCGCGTTTTATGCCGAACTCGCACAGAACGAGGTGCTTTACTCCCGTTACAAACTGCTGAAAGCAGGCTCCGATTTTCAGGCCTGGAAGCAGCCACGCAAGAAGATAGTCGAAAATGAGCTTCGTGATTTTCGCCTGGGTGGTGCCGAATTACCAGCGGACAAAAAGGTTCGGTTCAAGGCTATTCAGGAAGAACTTTCCAAGCTGTCATCAAGGTTTGAAGAAAACGTCATGGATTCCACCGATGCCTTTGCACTGGTCATCGATGACTCAAGCCGACTGACTGGCATTCCAGAGGATGCACTGCAGGCTGCACGTGAAGCTGCCGAAAAGGACCATCAATCGGGCTGGAAATTCACCCTGCACTTTCCCTCCTATATGCCGGTGTTGCAATACGCCGATGACCGCAAACTGCGCGAGCAAATGTATTACGCCTATGCCACGCGCGCATCTGAATTCGGCAAGCCGGAACTGGACAATACTTCGCTGATCCGGCAAATCCTGCAACTGCGTCTTGAAGCCGCGCAACTGCTGGGTTATGACGATTACGCCCAACTATCGCTCGCCACCAAGATGGCCGAAGCCCCGACACAGGTCATGACCTTTTTGCGAGATCTCGGCCTGCGGGCAAGGCCTTTCGCCAAACGCGACCTGGCAGAACTTCGTGAGGCGGCGATAAAGTTGGGGCTTGCTGACCTGCAGGCTTGGGACGTGGCCTATGTGAGCGAGAAGCTACGCGAACAGCGCTACGCATTCTCGGATCATGAGGTCAAACAATACTTTCCTGAACAGCAGGTGCTGCACGGGTTGTTTCGCGTTATCAGCACACTGTATGGTGTCAGCGTACGCAAAACGCATGCTGCGGTATGGCACGAGGACGTCGGTTTTTACGAAATCATCGACGCTGAAGAAAATCTTGTCGGCCAGTTCTATCTCGACCTCTACGCCCGTGACAAGAAGCGTGGCGGCGCATGGATGGATGAAGCGATTACGCGCAGAAGGAAAGCCCATGGGATTGAGACGCCGGTCGCATTTCTTACCTGCAACTTTTCAGCTCCTGTAGGCGGAAAACCGGCGCTGTTCACGCATGATGAAGTCATTACCCTGTTCCATGAATTCGGTCATGGCTTGCACCACCTGTTGACCAGGGTCGAGGAATACGGAGTTTCCGGCATCAAGGGTGTAGAGTGGGACGCGGTCGAACTGCCCAGCCAGTTCATGGAAAACTTCTGCTGGGAGTGGGATGTTCTGCAACACATGACAAAGCACGTCGATACTGGTGCGCATCTGCCGCGCGCACTGTACGATAAAATGGTTGCTGCCAAGAACTTTCAGGCCGGCATGCAGGTGGTGCGCCAGATTGAGTTTTCACTGTTCGATATGCGACTGCACTGTGAATTCGATCCGCATGGAACGAAAGCTGCGCTTGACCTGCTCAATGAAGTCAGACAGGAAGTCGCCGTAATATTCCCGCCGGCATATAACCGATTTCCAAACAATTTTACCCATATCTTTGCCGGCGGATATGCCGCGGGTTATTACAGCTACAAGTGGGCGGAAGTATTGTCCGCGGATGCTTACAGCCTGTTTGAGGAAAATGGGGTATTGAGCGAAACGACCGGAAGAAGGTTCTGGGACGAAATTCTCGCTCAGGGCGGTTCACGTTCTGCCATGGAATCGTTCGTCGCCTTCAGAGGTCGCGAACCGACCATGGATGCACTACTACGGCATAACGGCATGGTGGAGGAAAAAACATGAAACTCTTGATGGCGCTGTTGCTGGCAGCAATCTCAATCCCGGGATGGGCGGGCGACATTTATCGCTGGGTGGATGATAACGGGGTGATCCGCTACAGCGACCTGATGCCGCCAGCCGGTTCCAAAAATGTTCAGAAATTTACCGGTAGCAGCACCAGTCTGACGGCCGAGAAAACACTGCCCCCGGCAACGGCCAAAGCAGCAGAACAACTGCCGGTCACACTGTACTCGTTCGATGAGTGCGGCACCCCCTGCAAAAGCGCAGAAGATCTGCTGAACAAGCGCGGCGTTCCGTACCATCTCCGGAACACCAATGACGACAAGATTGCGCTGCAGAAGCTGACAGGAAAACTGGAGGCACCGGTCATGGTCATCGGCAACACCACGCCCATTACCGGTTTTGAATCGGGACGCTGGAACAAGGAACTCGATCTGGCCGGTTATGCCAAAGGCAATCCAGGTTCAAAACCCGGCACCAGCATGGCGATCAAACCCGTTGCAAAAGAGGCGGAACCTGCAGCTAAATAATGTCCGCCACGAACTAAGAAACAGACAGCCTGCAGAAAATATCCTCTAAGTCGTCGACTTTTTGGTTGCCGCCGGTTTTTTGCGAGTTGCAGGTTTTTTGGGGGCTGCACCTTTGCGAGTTGCCGGCTTTTTCTTTTCTGCACCACCATCCTTGGCTGTCTTGGCCGCCAGCAACTCCAGTGCACGAGCCATTTCCAGTTCATTGACCGTTTCGTTCTTTCCTAGGGTTGCACGAATTTTTCCGTGCTGGACATAGGGGCCGTAACGCCCGTCGTATACCGCCACTTCTTCACCATCCTGCGGATGCTTGCCTAGCACACGCAATGCCTGAGCGCCCTTGTTGGCCATCGCCAGCACCTCGACTGCTCGCGGCAAATCAATGGTAAAGACACTGTCGGTCCTGGGGATGGATTTAAACTTTCCATCGTGGTTGACATAGGGTCCATAAGGGCCAATGTTGGCAACAATCTTCTTGCCGGTTTCAGGATGGAATCCGATCTCTCTCGGCAACGCCAGCAACTGCAAGGCAGTGTCAAGATTAACGTCCACCATCGCGACTTCCTTGGGCACGCTGACCCGTTTTGGCTTGGATTTATCGACGGCCTCACCCAACTGGATGTAGGGGCCGTAAGGACCGATCAACAGCAGGATATCCTTTCCTGATTCAGGATGCTGCCCGAGCCTGACGGGTTCCTTGCCGCTGTCTGCCCCATCCACGTTACGGCGATAATCGCATTTTGGCTGGTCGTTATAGCCCGTGCAGCCAATGAAATAACTGTTGAACTTGTTGAGGATTTTTTGCAGCGGTTTGCCGCACTTGGGACAGCGCTCGTCGAGAATTTCCGTACCGGGACGATCCACTTCCTCCTTCAGAACGATCTGCTTGCTAAACCCCTGCCAGAAATCATCCAGCACCGGAATCCAGTCACGTTCGCCCTCGGCAATTTCATCAAGTTCGTTTTCCAGTTCGGCCGTAAAGCCATAGTCCACGTATTTGGTGAAATGCTCGGTCAAGAACTTGTTGACCACCCGGCCCACATCGGTCGGCGTGAAACGCTTCTTGTCGAGCAGGACATATTCGCGATCTTGCAGTGTCGAGATGATGCTGGCATAAGTCGACGGGCGGCCAATGCCATACTCTTCCAGCACTTTGACCAGGCTGGCCTCGGTATAGCGCGGTGGGGGCTCGGTAAAGTGCTGTTCGCCAAACAGCTTCTCGATATCCAGCACTTCGCCCACTTCCAATGCCGGCAACTTGGCCTCATCGTCCTCGTTCTCCGCATCGTCTGCCCCTTCGGTGTAAACGGCGATAAAGCCAGGAAACACCAGTGTCTGGCCAGTAGCGCGGAAAATGTTGGCCTCGCCACCGACAGTAAGATCGACACTGACCGCATCAAATTTGGCTGGAGCCATCTGACAGGCAAGTGCACGCTTCCAGATCATGTCGTAAAGCTTGAACTGCTCCGGAGAAAGATGCGCCCTCAGGCTGGCTGGTGTACGGCTAATGTCGGTAGGCCGGATCGCCTCATGCGCTTCCTGAGCATTTTTGGCTTTGGTCTTGTACATAATCGGTGATTTCGGCAGGTATTCCGGCTCGAAATTGCCTTTGATAAAGCCTCGAATCTGCATCACTGCCTCGGTGGCCAGACTAAAGGAGTCGGTACGCATGTAGGTAATCAGGCCAACCGTACCATTGCCGATATCTACCCCCTCATAAAGTTGCTGGGCAATACGCATGGCCCGGCTGGTCGTGAAGCCGAGCTTGCGAACGGCTTCCTGCTGAAGCGTCGAAGTTGTGAACGGAGCCGCCGGGCTTCTTGTGCGCTGTTTTTTCTCAACCCGGGTCACCAGGGCCTTGCCCGCGCTCACCGCCAGCAGTTTTCCGACGACCTCCTGCTCCTGTGCTGAACTGGAGATATCAAACTGATCCAGCTTGCGCCCCTGATACTGCACCAGCTTGGCATCGACGATCTGCTTCTGCTTGCGGGCGTTCAGGTGGATCGTCCAGTATTCACGGCTGGTGAAAGCCTCAATTTCCAGTTCGCGCTCAACAATCAATCGCAAGGCCGGACTCTGTACGCGACCGGCAGAAAGTCCACGACGGATTTTTTTCCATAATAGCGGGGACAAATTGAAACCTACCAGATAGTCCAGCGCGCGCCTTGCCTGCTGGGCATTGACCAGTTCCATGGAAATTTCGCGCGGATGGTCTACCGCATGCTGCACAGCCGTCTTGGTAATTTCATTGAATACGACGCGGCGCAGAATTTTATCCTTGAGCAGCCTTTTCGATTTCAGAATCTCGGCAATATGCCAGGCTATCGCCTCCCCTTCGCGGTCCGGGTCAGTCGCCAGCAAAATCTGATCAGCTTGCTTGACCGCTTTGGCAATGGCATCGACATGTCTGGCGTTACGATCGATGACCTCATATTTCATCGCGTATCCATGCTCGGTATCGACCGCTCCATTCTTGGGAATCAGGTCACGCACGTGTCCATAGGAGGCCAGCACCTGAAATTCTTTTCCAAGATATTTATTCAGGGTCTTGGCTTTTGAGGGCGATTCGACGATCAGCAGTTTGGACATGAGTGACGCGAGTTAATGACTGGAGCGGCAGATAATAAGAGGAAACGTGTTGCCAGAGCAAGAAAGCACTGCTCCATCAGGCAACATTTCTTACAAATTCGATGCGATTTCCTTCCGCACTTGCAAAACTCAGTGCCGAATCCTGATCCATCTCTCCAAACAGCGGATCCACATCGCCCAGCTGCTCCGAGAGGGACTTAAAGTCAAACAGATCGTTATCCGCCAAGTGTGAAGGTGCGACATTGGTCAGCGATCGAAATATTTTCTCTGTTCGTCCCGGATACTCGTTTTCCCACTCGTTCAGCATGGCCTTGATCTTCTGGCGCTGCAGATTTTCCTGAGAGCCGCAAAGGTCACAAGGAATAATGGGAAACTCCATGCCACGCGCATAGGATGAAATATCCTTTTCAGCACAATAGGCCAAGGGTCGGATGACAATGAACTCTCCCTTGTCTGTTGCCAGTTTTGGCGGCATGGCCTTGAGCTTGGCACCAAAGAACATGTTAAGGAACAGCGTCTGCACAATATCATCGCGATGGTGACCCAATGCAATCTTGTTAGCTCCGAGTTCCTGTGCGGTACGATAAATAATGCCCCGTCGCAAACGCGAGCAAAGCGAACAGGTGGTTTTTCCCTCGGGGACCTTTTCTTTGACAATGGAATAGGTGTCGGCCTCGACAATGCGGAAATCCACCCCGAGGGTTTCCAGATAATCGGGCAAAACATGCTCCGGAAAACCGGGTTGTTTCTGGTCAAGATTCATCGCGATCAGCCTGAATTGAATGGGGGCTCGTTCCTGTAGCGCCAGTAGCAGCATGAGCAGGGCATGTGAGTCCTTGCCGCCACTCATGCAGACCAGGATGGTGTCACCATCTTCGATCATGTTGTAATCGCCAATTGCCTTGCCAACAGAACTGATCAGTTTGTTGCGGAGTTTCAGAAAGCTGTTTGAAGCGTGAGGTGGGTAGTGTTGCATGTCGATTATAAATTTTGTGATCTGCCGCCATCGACTGCAATGACCTGGCCGGTAATGAATGGCGCATCCTGAATCAGGAAACGCACCGCCCTTGCAATGTCTTCAGGCTCGCCAATACGTTTGAGCAAGGTTTGAGAAATGACTCGCTGCCGGTAGACCTCGTCAAACTGCGGGTTTGCCTCCGGCCACAACACCGGTCCGGGAGCAACGGCATTAACACGCACTTCCGGTCCCAGTTCATGGGCGAGCGATTTGGTCAACGTTACCAGTCCCGCCTTAGCCACGCTGTACACCACGTAGCCTTTTTTGGGTCGCTCTACATGCATATCAGTAATGTTGACGATGCAACCCTTCTGCTTCCTGAGTTCTGCCGCCGCCGCCTGGGATAAAAACAGTGGGGCCTTGAGATTGGAGCCAATGAGGTCATCCCATTCATGCTCGCCGATCTCGCCGATCTCGGTCGGATAATAGCTTGATGCATTATTGATCAGGACATTCAGACGGCCAAAGTGGCCCACTGTTTCCTGTACCAGATTGTTTAGCATGGCCACATTCAGCAGTTCACCCTGAATAATGGCCACAGACTGAGAACGTTGCAGATTGAGCTCGGCCTGCAGCGCATGCGCCTCAGCAGCCGAAGTCCGGTAATGAATCATCAGGTTGGCGCCTTCCGCATGCAATAGGCGGCAAATAGCCGCGCCGACACGCCTTGCGCCACCGGTGATCAGTACCACCTTTTGCTGGAGTTGGTTGTTCAATGTGGGATTCGGTAATTTCGGGTGGGCTATAATGTAGCATAAAGCCATGCTTTCCTTGCCCATTCCTTCTCCAGAAGCGCTTGCCCATAGTGACCTTCTCGCCGCATTGATTCGCGACGAGATAGGCGCAGCTGGCGGCTGGATACCCTTCGACCGTTACATGTCACTGGCACTTTACGCACCTGGGTACGGTTATTACAGTGCAGGGTCAGCTAAATTCAGGTCTGCCGGTGATTTTGTCACAGCGCCGGAGGTCTCATCACTATTTGGTCGTTGCCTTGCTAGCCAAATCGCTCAAGTACTCGCCAGAACGGGAGGAAGCATTCTGGAACTCGGTGCCGGAAGCGGCAGACTGACCATCGACGTTCTGACCGAACTTGACAGACTGGGTGAGCTACCGGAGCACTACCTAGTGCTTGAAATCAGTGCGGATTTGCGTAATAAGCAGAAAGAATTGGCCATATCCTCCATTCCTCTGCATTTATCGCAAAAAATTACCTGGCTGGACGATTTGCCGCAAACATTTACCGGCGTGATACTGGGCAATGAGATATTGGATGCTCTGCCTGCGCACATTGTCTACTGGCACGAAAACGGGATCTGTGAACGTGGCGTCACGACAGATGCGGGACGCTTTGTATGGCAGGATCGCCCTCTGACGCATGGAGCACTGCATGATGCAGCCAAAGCATTGGAAGTCACACCGAATTATCTTAGCGAAATCAATCTGGCTGCCGAGGGCATGATAGCCAGCTTGGTTCGGATGCTGACTTGCGGAATTATCTTGATGCTGGATTATGGTTTTCCACGCGGCGAGTATTATCATCCTCAGCGCGAGCAGGGCACCCTGATGTGTCATTATCGCCACCATGCTCATGACGACCCGTTTTTCTATCCCGGCCTGCAGGATATGACCACTCACGTCAATTTCACCGCCGTTGCCGAAGCGGCCATCGCTCATGGGGCAACGCTGCTGGGATATACCGGACAGGCACAGTTTCTGATCAATTGCGGCATCACAAAACTTCTCGAAGAAGTTTCGCCGTCTGACATGGCAGCTTATCTACCACTGGCAACACAGGCGCAAAAACTGCTTTCTCCGGCAGAAATGGGAGAACTGTTCAAAGCAATTGCGCTGGGCAAGTGTTATGACCATACGCTTTCAGGATTTGAGCGCGGAGACAAAAGGCATACCTTATGACTGAATTGAAACACAGGTCGATTCGGAGCTTCGTCCTGCGCCAGGGCCGCATCTCCGAAGCACAACAACGTGCATACGATCTACTGCGTCCACGTTATCTCATCGAATATGCGCCGAAACTACTGAATCTCGAGTCCTTCTTCGGTCGCAAGGCACCGAAAATTATCGAGATTGGCTTCGGCATGGGGGGCGCCACAGCCCAGATCGCGGCAGCACACCCCGAGAATGACTACCTCGGCATCGAAGTCCACACTCCCGGCGTCGGCGCACTGATGCGACGACTGGAAGAGGAGTCACTCAGCAATGTCCGCATCATCCAGCATGATGCCGTCGAAGTAATGAACAACATGATTGCAGCGGAATCTCTGGATGGCATTCACATCTACTTTCCGGACCCATGGCCAAAAAAGCGCCATCACAAGCGTCGTCTGGTCCAGGCCCCACTTGTCAGCCTGCTGGCCTCACGACTCAGACCGGGTGGATATCTGCATTTGGCCACGGATTGGCAGGAGTATGCTGAATGGATGCTTGAGGTGCTTCGTGGCGAACCACAATTGAAAAACACGGCATCCGAATACGCACCAAAACCGGATTTCCGACCGGAAACCAAGTTTGAACGTCGCGGACTTGATCTGGGTCACGGCGTCTGGGATTTGCTGTTCCGAAAGATATGATACGCCCGACGATTGGCGACTGTATCAGCCCTTCACCAGCAGTTTCTCGAGTTCCTCTGCCGGGACCGGCTTGCAGAAAAGGTAGCCTTGACCGTAGTCACAGCCAATCGAGACGAGCAGATCACGCTGCGACTCCGTTTCCACTCCCTCGGCGACCACCTTGAGTCCCAGTTTGTGCGCCATAACAACAATAGCTTCTGACAGGACCAGTTCACTGGTACCCGGTGCCAGATTACGCGTAAATGACTGGTCGATTTTCAGGTAATCGACATCAAATTTCCTGATGTAGGCCAGAGAGGAGTATCCGGTTCCGAAGTCGTCAATCGCAAACTGCATGCCCGCCTCACGGAATCTAGCCAATTTATCCGTAACACTGAGTGCCGTGTTCAGCAACAATCCTTCTGTAATCTCGATCACGATACTGCCACCCTCCAGACCGCACTCCTGCAAGTACCGTGGCCACAACACCTGAGCGTTATCATTGGCCAGGAACTGTACAGGAGATTTATTCACGCTGATCTGGAAGTCCTTGCCGTAGCTTTCCTGCCAGCTTCCGGCCTGAGCCACCGCCTGCCTAAACACCCATTCCCCGATATCGACAATGCTGCCGTTTTCTTCGGCGATCGGAATAAATGCCGCCGGGCTGATAAAACCATGAACTGGATGCTGCCAGCGTACAAGAGCTTCTGCCTTGCGAATCGACCCAGTATTAAGATCAACAATCGGCTGATAATGTACCCTGAATTCTCCGGCAGCAACTGCCTTGCGCAAGTCCTTGGCCAGATTAAGTCTCAACTGGGATGCATACTGCATTGCACGGGTGAAATAGCTGATACGGTTCCGACCTTCCTGCTTGGCGTTGTACATCGCCTGATCGGCATTCTTGAGCATTTCCTGGGCACTTTCCGCATCCTCTGGATACACCGTGACACCGATACTGGCGGAAACATTAACCTGCTCCCCACCCAACTGGAATGGTTGACTCAGAACCTCACCCAGTTTCTGTGATATGCGATCAACATCGGCCGAATTCTCCAGCTCCGACAGAATGACAGTGAATTCGTCGCCGCCTAGGCGGGCAACCGTATCTGACTCTCTCACACACGACTGAATACGCTTAGCTACCTCAATTAGCAACTCGTCACCGACGTGATGCCCCATGGTGTCGTTCACTTCCTTGAATCGATCCAGATCCAGAAACAGCAAGCCCACCAGATGCTGGTCGCGGTGTGCCTTCTTGATGTCCTGTTCAAGGCGGTCGGTAAACAGGCGTCTATTGGGCAACTGCGTAAGCGTGTCGTAATTGGCCTGTCTCCAGATCAATTCTTCGCTGCTCTTGCGTTCCGTGAAATCGTAAAACCACCCAAGAATAGCGGGCTCGTTTTCGTATTCCAGATATGAGTAGGAGGCCAGCACCCAGATGGTATTACCTTCCAGCGTTCGCAACCTGATCTCGCAGTTGCTGACATTCTCCCCACGCGAAAGACGTTGCAAGATTGAACTATAGTCTTCCGGATCCTGATAAAAACTTACAGGATCAGCCCCCAGTATGACTCCGGGATCCGCCTGCAACATGTCGGAATAACTTCGGTTGATGAACACCAGTAATCCATCACTGGAACGCTGAATCTGAACAGCGATTGGACTGGTATCCAGCATCTGGCGCATTTGGTGTTCGCTGGCAACAATATGATCCACGAACCGCTTGCGCTCGACGATCATTCGATTCATGGTTTCGCTCAGGGTACGAATTTCCGTTGTGCCCGAGTCTATCGCGTCCGGCGAGAACTTCTCTCCACGCCCATAAGCCGCAACCTGTTCAGCCAGCTGCCCCAATGGACGACTGATACGACCGGCCCAGTAAATGCCAATGCCGATCGCAGTCAGCAACACCAGCAGGGAGTAGGCCAATGATACGAGATAGGCAGACCGGATATCCTCCTGAAACTTGTCCTCATCCAGGCCAATATGCAAGTGAGCGCCCAGATGATTAATCATGGGATAGGAAACATCACGAACCTTGTGCTGATTCAACGTAAATATCAGCATATCCCTGCTGTCATCGTGTCGTGAAATCACTGCCATCACTTCTTGCGGCAACTCCACCCGCAGGCTGCTGGCAAAAAAATTCCCATCGAAATCATCGACGACCAGATACACAATATTGTTGTTGTCTCGCTGAATACGGCTCAGCAAGTCAGCCGTCAGCTGATGCCTGCCTTCCAGAACATGGTTCAGGGTCGCCTTTGCCACGGCAGCAGCCAAACTGGTGGACCAGCTGCTTATCGCCTCTTCACTTTTCAGAAGAAGGCGCTGGGTAAACAGTGTTGTAATGACCAGAACGGCAAGCGAGATGCAGAACGCGATCAGGAGTACCAGTCGAAGACGCAAGCTCATGCCGACAAGTGCTCCACAAGCAGGAAACTGTTACTTCTGGACATAGTCACGAAATCCCGCCGTAGCGGCCGCCGCTTTCATATAGCGGATATCGTCATAGTTGGCATCATTGGCTGGATCAAACCTTAGCAGCAGCGCCTTGGCCAGTATTTTTTTCCCCTCCGGATCCTTGTGCATGTTGACCAGGGCACTTTGCAAGGGTTGACGTAACGACGGGTCAGCCCGGGCACTGATCACTACCGGTGGAGCCCCGGCTCCGCCGGGAAAGAGTTGTTCAATCACGCGCACATTTAGGGCATCAACATCCCCGATGGATCGGTCATAATCCAGCACCATAGAATCAACCGAGCTGGCATCAACGACACCCCTGGATACTAGGCGGATGGATTCCTCATGCGAACCACTGACCACCACTTTGGAAAAAAAATCCTCCCAGCTGCTAACGCCCATCTTCACCAGTTTATAACGTGGCATGTTGTAGCCCGAGTTACTAGTCACGTCATTGAAGGTGTAGGTTTTGCCCTTAAGGTCAGCCCATTTCCTGAATGGGGAGCTCTTGCGCACGATGGTATAGGAGTAATACTTGCCAGGCGTCTTTTCATACCCGGAAGTGACATCGGCAAAACGCCCGGTAGTTGTCGACATGACGGGTATCGCCAGCAGTATGTATTTGCCTTCAGCCGATTTGTGGGTATATGGCATTCCGCAGACGAAGCCGACTTGAATAATGCCGCGATCCAGCAACTGATCCGCATCGGTATAGGACACATCCGAAACCACCTGCACCTTGCGACCAAGTTTTGCTGAAAGATACTGCGCCAGTTGATTGTAAACCGGGAGACCTTGCTGTGATACGAAAGCAGAGGTTACGACGATGTTCACCGTGCTACCCGCAGCCAGAGCAGGCAGGTTAACAAAAGCCGTCAGCAGCAGTATCAGTAACCGGAACAAGCTCCCACCCGCAAATGAACTCAAGGAGAGTTCATTTTGCAGTACCTGAGTAGATTTCTCAACAAGTTACTGCCCATTTGGGATTGAAGAACTTGGCATTCTGTCTATGAAGACAGAGAAAGATGCCATGCAAATGCTAAGCACACACGCTGCAGGCAGGATCTTTGCGAAAACTGATGCTGCGCCACTCCATTGCGAGCACATCCAACAATAGCAAACGTCCTTTCAGACTAGTCCCGATATTCAGCATCAGCTTCATTGCTTCGGCTGCCTGGGCTGTGCCTATCATTCCCACCAGCGGCGCAAATACACCGTTTTCGGCGCACCGCATCTCGTCGTTCCCGTCCGGGCCAACGTCCGGAAACAGGCAGTGATAGCAAGGGCTGTCGTCTTGCCGCATATCAAATACGGTCACCTGCCCTTCGAATCCGATCGCCGCCCCCGACACGAGCGGCTTATGCAACTGCACACAAATACGATTGAGCGCATACCGGGTGCGGAAATTGTCGCTGCAATCGATGACAACATCAGCCTCGAACACCAGCGCCCGCATTTCTTCTTCCGTCGATTTTTGCGTGACTGCCGCAACATAAATCTCGGGGTTGATAGCGCCAAGCGTACGCTGCGCGGACAATGCCTTGTTGGTACCGATTGCCTGGGTCGTGTGAATGATCTGACGTTGAAGATTGGTCAGATCGACATCATCATAATCGCAGATCGTGAGCTTGCCGACACCGCCAGCCCCCAGATACAGCGCCACGGGAGAGCCCAATCCCCCCGCCCCCACGATCAACGCGTGCGAGCGAGAGAGCTTTTCCTGGCCCTCGAACGCGATCGATGGCAACAGGATATGGCGGCTGTACCGTAAGAGTTTTTGGTCGTCCAAGGTGGCATCTGCTCGTAATAATTCAGCCGTCAATACCTGACATACAATCGGTATCCTGCCGGTTTTGCCCCATCAACCAGCAGCGGCAGCCTGGAGTGAAGTTCGCTGCCGGCGGCAAGACCCGCCCTGATATCTGTTCCTGATGGCAAATACTCCTGCGGTGTAAAGGTGCGACGCAACAGCGGTTTGTCATAGGTATCCGTCAGCGTCAACTCAAGGACAGGGTAGGCTTGAGGAAATGGCGCACGGTTATAGAGTGCGCTGACCAGCAACAGAACACCATCATGCTCCGGATCAGCCTGCAAGTCGGAATCCTCAATATTGAGCAAATCGGCATGCCGGGGCAACTCCACGGTACAGGTCAGATAGTGGCATGCCTTTTCCAGCCACGGCCGCATGGGTGGATAATAAGCGGCAATCTCCGTACGCAAAAAATAGGTGCTCTGAGCCAGAGCCCCCACCAGCAACATCAGCAGAAACAGCATGAGCAACCAGAAAGTCGGTCCTTCTTTGGTTGCCGGCAACAGCAAAACAGGCTCTGAAATCGGTGGGGGTGGCGTATCAGAAACGGGTATGGCCGTAGACGAAGCGTATGCCTCAGACATGACCGAGACAGATGCAGGGGGCGTTTCCAAAGGGGCTTCAGCAACATCCGCCTCTGGTTCCGGGGTTATTTCCGAAGCATCCTCCGATACCGGATCCTGACCTGATAGGTCAAGTTCCTCAACAGTCGCTTCATCTTCGGCCAGTTCATTCTCTGCCGACGCTTCCGATGCCAGCGTTTCCTCATAGCCCTGGTCCAGCGGCAGGAGGGGATTATCCTCCATCCGGTCCAACGGTGCCCGTTCCAGCGGCTTCTCATCCGCTGTTGGAACTGAGGCGCCAACGTAAGATGCCGAAGCAATCTCTTCCAGCTTTTCCAGTCCATTGAAAATATGCTGGCACTGGCCGCATCGTACATCTCCCCGATGTGCCGACAACTGCTCCGGCGTGACCCGGAAAGCGGTATTGCAAGCGGGACAGGTAGTCACCAGGCTCATCGCTTAAGCCCGGATAGCAAGACCCAGTTTTCCATGAAAACCGGAGGCATCATGTCAAACCACTGCGCATAAACACTGGAAACTTCCTCTGCCTGCTGGGCCAGAATACCGGACAGAACGATACGACCGCCATTGCGACAGGATTGCGCAAACAGGGGCGCCAGCATCTTGAGCGGGATTGAAAGTATATTCGCCAGTACAACATCTGCCGGTTGGGAAGGCATGGAGTCCGGAAGGCAAAAATCGGCCTGAACCTGGTTCATCAACGCATTCTCACGGCTGGCCAGCACGGCCTGCTGATCAATATCCACGCCCAGAGTAACTCCTGCACCCAGCTTCTTTGCTGCAATGGCCAAAATGCCGGAGCCACAGCCATAGTCGAGCACGGTCTCGCCCCCACGTATATTTTCGGTCAGCCAGCGCAGGCAAAGATGCGTGGTCGGATGGCTTCCGGTACCAAAAGCCAATCCCGGGTCGAGCACAATATTGATGGCGTTGGCCTGCGGTGCATGGTGCCAGGTAGGTACGATCCACAGCTGGTCCGTAATACGGATCGGTTCGAATTGAGATTGGGTGGCCCGCACCCAATCTTGCTCAGGTACGGACTCCAGTGTGTAAACGGGTTCTGCAATTCCGGCAATTGATGTCGCTTTGAGAACGATTGCGTGAAGATCAAGGCCATCGTCAAAAAGTGCACTAACCACGTTGCGCCGCCAGACCCCTGGATCGCCGACACCTGGTTCTCCAAATACAGGCGATTCATCCGGTGTCTCGGCATCGGCATCTTCAATGCCGACGGATAATGCGCCGAGTTCCATCAACGCGTCACTCAGGGTCTCGGCAACTTCCGCCCCTGCTTCCATCCTGAGCGACTGCCAAGCCATTTACTTATGATTCATTCCCAGCTTCTGTTCCAGATAGTGGATGCTGGTGCCGCCTTGTTTAAAGGCATGGTCGTTCATCAGGTCGATATGCAAAGGAATGTTGGTCTTAATGCCTTCCACGACCATCTCGGATAGCGCAATGCGCATGCGGGCGATCGCCTGTTCCCGTGTGTCCCCGTAGGCAAGCAACTTCCCAATCATCGAGTCGTAATGCGGTGGCACCATGTAGCCATGGTAGACATGCGTATCTACCCGGATACCGGGGCCACCCGGCATGTGAAATCCAGTAATCCGTCCAGGAGAGGGCACGAACTTCTCGGGGTCCTCAGCATTGATACGACATTCGATGGCATGACCGCGCGTAGAAATATCCTTTTGCTTGAACGGCAACTTGGCGCCGGAAGCGACGAGTATCTGCGTCTGAACAATGTCGATACCGGTGGTGAGTTCGGTCACCGGGTGTTCAACCTGAACCCGGGTATTCATCTCGATAAAATAAAACTCCCCGTTTTCATACAGAAACTCGAATGTTCCCGCGCCGCGATAACCAATCGTGCGGCATGCTTCTGCGCATCGCTCACCGATCTCGGCAATGCGCTTTCGATCAACACCTGGCGCCGGCGCCTCTTCCAGAACCTTTTGATGGCGGCGCTGCATCGAGCAATCACGCTCGCCCAGATAAACGGCATTACCGTGCTCGTCGGCCATGACCTGGATTTCGATATGGCGCGGCTGGGTAAGGAATTTTTCCATGTACACCATGGGATTGCCGAAAGCCGCCTGCGCCTCGGCCTTGGTCATTTCAACCGAAGTCAGCAAAGCCGCTTCAGTATGCACAACCCGCATCCCCCGTCCACCGCCACCGCCGGATGCCTTGATAATGACCGGGTAACCCACTTCCCGACCGATGCGTAAAATTTCCTCCGGATCATCCGGCAAAGCACCGTCCGAACCTGGTACGCAAGGTACTTTGGCCTTTTTCATGGCATCCTTGGCACTGACCTTGTCACCCATCAAGCGTATGGTCTCTGCCCGCGGACCGATAAATACAAAGCCACTCTGCTCGACACGTTCGGCGAAATCGGCATTTTCAGACAAAAATCCATAACCCGGGTGAATCGCCTCGGCATCAGTCACTTCGGCAGCACTGATGACAGATGGAATGTGCAGATACGACTGACCCGACGGGGCCGGGCCGATACACACCGATTCATCGGCAAGCTTGACATACTTGGCTTCTCGGTCAGCTTCGGAATGCACGCAGACGGTCTTGATGCCCAGTTCACGGCAAGCCCGCTGAATTCGCAGGGCAATTTCTCCGCGATTGGCAATGAGGACTTTTTCAAACATTGGACACCCCTAATCAGCCGATAATGAACAATGGCTCGCCATATTCCACCGGCTGGCCGTTCTCGACCAGAATGGCCTTGATGACACCACCGTGATCAGATTCAATTTCATTGAGTAACTTCATGGCCTCAATAATGCACAGTGTATCTCCAGCAGAAACTGAGGAGCCAATCTCCACAAAGGGTTTGGCTTCCGGAGACGGGGACCGGTAGAACGTGCCTACCATGGGTGATTTCACCACATGACCATCCACAGCCGCAGGAGCGGATGCTTCAGCAGCAGGAGCAGAAGCGGCAGCCGGAGCCGAGATTTGTGGTGCATGGTGCATCATTTGCGGCATATAAGCCGGCGCATATTGCATCATCTGCTGCCCGGCCGGCTGGCGGCTGATGCGTACTTTTTCTTCCCCCTCGGTCAGTTCAAGCTCGGCAATGCCGGACTCTTCTACCAGGTCGATCAGTTTTTTAAGTTTTCTCAGGTCCATAGTGCTGATTACCCCTGTTCATTTGCAATTTGGTTAATAGCGAAATCCAGCGCATATTCGTAGCCAGCCGCCCCAAGACCACTGATCACGCCCACGGCGAGATCAGAGAAATAGGAATGGTGGCGGAAAGTCTCACGTGCATGGACATTGGAAAGATGCACTTCAATAAACGGTGTTTTCACTGCCGCCATTGCATCGCGCAATGCAACGGAAGTATGAGTGAACGCGGCAGGGTTGATAATGATGAAATCGGCTGGCTGTTCAAAAAGGTTATGAATCGTGGCGATCAGATCGGCTTCGGCATTGCTTTGGCAGGTTTTCAGTTCAACTCCTGCCGCCTGAGCTTGCGCCACCAGCCGCTGGTTGATGTTCTCCAGCGTATCGCTGCCGTAATGTTCCGGCTCCCTGACACCAAGCAGGTTCAGGTTGGGACCATGCAATACTAGGATGCGTTTTCCGGTTTTGGTCATCATTTGGGAAACTCTTGCCGCCGGTTCGAGTTTGCAAGTTTGCCGCAAATGAGCGCTCATTGTCCAGCAAATTTGCCGAATTTAGCAGAAGATGCGGTGATTCAATGAGTTAAGAAGTAAAATTGATCTAACACTCCAGCGCCTTGGGGCAGTCTCCTTTTTTCACCGAAAAAACGCCATTCAGCGTGACGGTGAAAGTATTAGCATCCTGGTATCCAACCACCTTCTGCGCAATGATTTCCTGGCCTTTTGGATCGTAAAACACGATACCCGGCGGGCCATACAGTCCAAACCGGGCCAGCATGGCCATGTCGGCCGACGTGCTTTCGGTAACATCGGCCTGAAGTAACACAACGTCACGCAACAGTTTTTTCACCTGTGGATCGGCAAAAGTTAGGCGTTCATACTCCTTGCAGGAAACACACCAATCTGCATAAAAATCGAGCATGACATACTTACCTGAGGATCGTTTGATCGCCGCCTCAAGCTCTTCAACATTTCTGACACGCGTAAACGGTAATGCATGTGTATCCTCGGTACCGCTTTGACCAAGCAGCCCGGCCAGCGGTCTGAGCGGATCGCGACTGCCGGAAAACACACCGACCAGCAATGCAATCCCTGCCACCAGCATCATGATTCCGGCCCCCTTGCCGATTCTCGCAAGGTTGCCGGCATGCGCGGGCAATCCATCCAGCACACGCAGGTAGATCGACGTCACGATCAGCAATCCCGCCCACAGCGACATTTGAGCCGCAACGGGAATCACCGGTGATATCATCCAGATCGCCATCCCCAACATCACAACACCAAAAAAGTTGCGTACCGTATTCATCCAGGCACCGGCCTTCGGCAGCAGAGTACCGGCGGAAAGACCCAGCAACAGCAACGGCACCCCCATCCCCATTGCCAACGCAAACAGTGCCACGCCACCCAGTATGACGTCATGCGTCTGACCGATATACAACAATGCCCCAGCCAGCGGAGCTGCCACGCAAGGGCTGACAATCAGGGCAGATAGCCCTCCCATGGTAAATGCGCCAATGAAACGCCCTCCCTTGATACGATTGGTCGTTTCGGCCAGCCTCGTTTCCAGGCTGCTCGGCAGATGCAATTCGTAAATCCCGAACATCGACAGTGCCAGCGCCACAAACAATATCGAAACGAAGCCCAGCGCCCAGGGATTCTGAAGTGCATTGCTGATCAGGTGCCCGGAAAGCCCCGCAGCCACCCCGGCAAGCGCATAGGTAATCGCCATGCCCAACGTGTAGGCCAGTGATAGATTGAATGCATGTACGCGACTCGGGTGTTCACCCTGGCCCACAATAATTCCGGAAAGAATCGGGATCATCGGAAATACGCAGGGGGTAAATGACAGCAGCAAACCGAAGCCAAAAAATCCGGCAGCAATCAGCCACAACTTGCCGCCACCCAGCAACCGCTTGATCTGGTCAGCCTCTCCTGCAGGTGCAGGTACAGGGGAAGTCGTTGCTACATTTGCCAGATCAAGGTCAAAAGTCTTGCGGATGGGCGCATAACACAGCCCTTTTTCACTACAGCCCTGAAAGCTCGCCAACAAAGTAATTCCGGATGGTGATTTGGATGCGTGCTCAAGCCTGACAACTGCCTGGAACGATTGATGATAAACCTCCATGTCCCCAAAATTAGCGTCATGTTTAATTTCACCCCTGGGTAGCTCAACGGATGCAATGCTGCTTGTCGCCTCCCCCATGAGCTTGAACGAAATCCTTTCGCGATAAAGATAATAACCGGGAGTCACCTCAAAATCCGCCAGGATCGTGTGCGCATCCCTGGTCTGCAAGGTTAGCGTGAATGCCTGTTCCGGTTTGAGAAAACCGTCATCAACCGCACTTTCTATGAGCGTGGAAGGTGACTTGTTGGCGGGCGACCGCTCCGGCAACAAGCCGGCGAAAACAGTCACAGGCAAAAGCCATACGAGCAATATCAATAGTCTGTTGATCATTTTAGGCAATTTCACATTAATTTCGCGTCAGCTACGGGGCCAATTGAGATGCCATTCTCAAAGCACAATACGTCGATCAAGCCCCAGTTTCATTTTCAATCCAATCAAGATATTCAGGCAAGCCACCACAAATTGGGACTTGTATGATCTCTGGAAGTTCATAGGGATGGCAGGCGCGAATCAGTTTCTCGACCTCATGGTAACGCGCCATCACAGTTTTAATCAGCACTGGCGTTTCTTCTGCACTTTCGGGTTTGCCCTGCCAGTGGTAGATTGAAAGGCATGGTGCAAGCACATTGACACAAGCGGCAACGCGCGCTTCGATCAATTTATTCGCCAACCGGACAGCAGCCTCTCTATCCGGCAAGTTAGTAATGACTAATACCGCACCCATGGGATATTTCATATGCCTGCTTTGTTGATTCTGGCGATTTTACTCGCATTCCCGTTTATCGAAATTTTTGTACTGATCCGGCTGGCCTCGGAATATGGATGGTGGCTGGGGCTTTATCTGCTATTCACCACATTATCCGGATTGTTGCTGATTCAGGAACAGCGACTGACTGTGCTGGGGCGGCTATTCCAGATTGTACAGAATGGCCAGCATCCGGTTGTTGCCCTTCTTTCCAGCGCTAAAAAATTGTTTGCAGGATTGTTACTGATTTTTCCAGGCGTCATCAGCGATGCGATCGCAGTCATACTGTTGCTGATCCCTTTGCCCAAAGGCGGAATATCGCCAAGTTCCGCCGCCAATGACGACATTATTGAGGGAGAGTGGCGAAGGGAAGATTAGGCTCCGTGGTAAACTGCGCCCCTTGAATGTGACTCTTTCATTTCCATGAGCTTCCGGATTACTATCCAACCCAGTGGTCATCAATTTCCGGCTCCGGCTGATGACACCATCCTCAACGCCGCGCTTGAAGCCGGATACATCCTTCCATACGGATGCCGCAATGGGAGTTGCGGCGCTTGCAAAGGCCAGATACTGGAGGGTGAAATCAACCACGGACCAGCGCAAGCGCATGCCCTGACCGAGACGGAAAAGTCTGCAGGCAAAGCGCTATTCTGCTGTGCCAGTCCAGCCTCCGACCTCATCATAGAATGCAGGGAAGTCGGCTTGAGCGGTGGCATCCAGGCCAGAATTATGCCCTGCCGAGTAGAGCAAAAGCTCCAGGCGGCACCCGACGTGTTAGTGATGTACCTGAAATTGCCTGCCAATGAACGCCTGCAATTCCTCCCTGGGCAATATATCGAGTTTTTGATGAAAGACGGCTCGCGCCGAGCTTTCTCACTTGCCAATGCTCCACACGATGACCAGACCCTGGAACTGCATCTGCGTTTGATCCCCGGTGGAAAATTTACCGAATATGTGTTCCATGAAATGCCGGAAAAAGCCATTCTGCGCTTCGAAGGTCCTTTGGGCACGTTCACTCTGCGCGAGGAAAGTGACAAGCCCATTATTTTTGTCGCCGGTGGCACGGGGTTTGCCCCCATCAAAGGCATCATTGAGCACGCATTCCACCATCAAATCAGGCGTGACATGACGCTCTACTGGGGGGCACTGGCCAGACAGGATCTTTATTTGCCCCAACTGCCCGGGCAATGGGCCACTGAGTATCCGCATTTCCATTTCATCCCGGTATTGTCGCAACCGCAACCTGAAGATGCCTGGGATGGGCGCACAGGACTTGTGCACGAAGCCGTACTCCATGATATTCCGGATCTGGCACAGTATCAGGTCTACTGTTGCGGCGCCCCGGCAATGGTGGAAGCAGCCCATCGGGACTTCGTCGCACACGGTCTGCCAGAAAACGAGTTTTTTTCAGATGCATTCACTTTCGCACCCAAGAAACCATAGCCCGGGCTTCAGCGCCCCCCGGCTCCCACCAAAGCAGTTCCCCGATTTTTACGGACGCTGGAGATCGTAGAATCAGATCCTCCGGCGTAGAATATCCTTACTTTAATTAAGCGCAGGAAGAATTTTATGTCGAACTATACGACGCAATCCATCCGAACCATCGCTCTCGTCGGGCATGGCGCGGCCGGCAAAACCACGCTGGCAGAGGCATTGCTGTATGGCGCGGGTGCCATTAAAAGCAAAGGTCTCATCGAGAAAGGCGGTACGGTCTGCGATTTCGACCCCCAGGAAAAAGTGGTTGGCCATTCCTTGCAAAGCGCTATTGTCCATTTTGAACATGAAGGCGCGCGCGTTCATCTGCTTGATACACCAGGATATCCTGACTTTGCCGGACAAGCCATTGCCGCGCTAGAAGCAGTCGATACTGTGCTGGTGGTGGTGAATGCGCAAGCCGGCATCGAACTCATGACCGAGCGCATGCTGGGTTGGGCGAGAGATCGCAAACTCTGCACAATGATCGTGATCAACAAAATCGATACCGACAACCTTGACCTGCCTGCGCTGGTGGAAGATCTCCGAGCCAGATTTAATGGTCTGGTGCTGGATCTGCCCGCTCACGGGGCCAAGGACGTCGTGGAAGTGTTGGCTCACGACTCCGGCCAGACTGATTTCGGCTCGGTTGCCGACGCACACAACAAGTTGATAGAGCGCATCGTCGAAGAGGACATGGGGCTACTGGAAAAATATCTGGAAGAAGGCAAGGAACCTTCGTCCGCCGACATCCACTCCCCGTTTGAAAGTGCCTTGCGTGCCGGTTTTGCCCCCATTGTCTTTACCTCGGCAAAGACCGGCGCCGGCATTAACGAACTGCTACATGTCATCGCCTATCTTGCCCCCAATCCAGCTGAAGGGAATCCGCCGCCGTTTTTCAAAGGCCAGCCGGGCAGTTCTCAGGAAACCTTTCAGGCCTTTCCCGACCCGGAAAAGCATGTGCTCGCGCACGTTTTCAAGGTGGTAAGCGATCCCTATATGGGCAAGGTCGGCATCTTCCGGGTACATCAGGGGACAGTCAGACGAGATACGCCGTTGTTTGTGGGTGATGGCAAGCGTCAATTCAAGGCCACCCATCTTTACCAGGTTCATGGCAAGGACTTTCAGGAAGTCGATGAACTGATTCCCGGCGACATCGGCGCAGTGGTCAAGGTGGATGAGATCATGTTTGATGCCGTGCTACATGACTCGCATGACGAGGATTACATTCATCTCAAACCAGTTGATTTTCCGCAGTCAATGTCAGCCTTGGCAGTGGAGACCCGGCGCAAGGGTGACGAGCAGCGCCTGTTTGACATTCTTGACAAACTGGCGCTGGAAGACCCGACTTTCATCGTAGAACGTCGCCCCGCCACTAACGAGACTGTCATACTCGGACTGGGGGAGGCACATCTCAAGGCCAAACTGGAAAAAATGGCCAGCCAATACAAACTGGAAGTCGACACCAAGTCCCCTGTCATTCCCTATCGGGAAACAGTCAGTCTCGCTGCAGAAGGTCACTATCGCCACAAAAAACAGACCGGCGGTGCCGGACAGTTCGGAGAAGTGTTTCTGCGCATTGAGCCCCTGGAAAGGGGCGAGGGAATTGAATTTGTCGATGCCGTCAAGGGCGGAACCATTCCCGGAGTATTCATGCCTGCAGTGGAAAAAGGCGTGCGGCAGGCACTCGAAAACGGTGTCGTGGCAGGTTTTCCAGTCGTAGATCTGCGAGTTACGGTTTATGACGGCAAATCTCATACTGTGGACAGCAAAGAGGTTGCTTTTGTTACCGCCGGCCGCAAAGCCGTGATTGAGGCTATCCGGGCCGCACACCCCCTGTTGCTCGAGCCTGTCGTCAATATAGAAATTACCGCGCCGGAACCGGCAATGGGCGACATTGCCGGCGATCTTTCTGTCAGGCGCGGTCATATCACCGGGACAGACTCGCTTGGGCAAGGAAAAATCATCGTCAACGGCAAGGTTCCATTGGGTGAATTGGCCGATTATCAGTCCACCCTGAACGCGCTTACCAGTGGACGCGGTCATTACTCCATTACGCTAAGTCACTACGCGGCATTGCCGCCGAATATTCAGCAGCAGTTGTGCGGCGGGTTCAAGCTGAAAGAAGAGGACGATTAACAGGCACAATGGGCGACAGGTCTCGCAATTTGCGGATGTCATCTGTTGGTCTGGCGACCCTAGGATAATAAAGAAACGATTATGTCCCAGTCACCCGGATCAACCGGCGTGATCGATAGCCGGTTACCGCGCTGCAGGATTCGCAGATTGACGAGCTTTAGATGCTCACGAAGTTCTTTCAGGCTCAGCAAGCGCGTTTTACGCACCAGCTTCACATCCACATTAAACCAACGGGGATTTTCGGACGACGCCTTTGGATCGAAATAACGATGCTGCGGATCAAACTGGGTGCGATCTGGATAGGCCAGCTTGCATACCTCGGCAATGCCTGCAATGCCCGGTTCAGAGCAGTTGGAATGGTAAAATAGCACGCCATCGCCCACTCTCATCTGATCACGCATGAAGTTGCGGGCCTGGTAGTTACGCACACCGTACCAATCGACGGTCTGGCCAGGAAAAGACGCCAAATCGTCAATCGAAACGTCCGAAGGCTCGGACTTCATCAGCCAGTAACGCATGGGTCAATGGCCGTGATGATGCAGTGTCTGGATATGCGCCGCGCGGCCATGCAGCGGGTCATGTGCCTGCGGATGCGGATGTCCGATCCATTGCGGCAGCAAGGATCCGGCGACCATGCCGACAGCCGAAATCACCAGCCCGATCAACTGCGGCGGCACCAGGCTTGACTCTCCGATCATGACTTCGATCATGATCCACGACAACAGCCCACCCAGGGTGGCCACCAGCGCGCCCTGAGTCGTTGCACGCTTCCAGAAGGCTCCAAACACCAATGGCACGAAGGCGCCTGCCAGCGTGACCTTATAAGCATTCTCCACCATTTCAAAAATGGACGAATCAGAGTTTAGCGCAAATGCCAGCACCAGCAATGCAAAGCCGACCAGGCAGCCACGCATCACCTTGAGGAAAGTATGGTCGCCCATATGCGGAAAAAATCCCCGCACCACGTTCTCGGCAAATGTGACGGACGGCGCCAATAGTGTCGCCGACGAGCAACTCATGATAGCCGAGAGCACCGCGCCGAAGAACAGGACCTGCGCAAACAGTGGCATTGATTCGAGCACCAGCGTAGGCAGCACAAGCTGCGAGTCCTGGGCGATGATGGCAGCGAACTTGTCTGGCTCCAACATCGTGGCCGCATAAGCGATAAACATGGGGACGAAGGTGAAACAGAAGTAGATGGATGCGCCCAGCACCGAGCCCCAGACCGCAATCTTGGCACTTCTGGCTGAAGTGATGCGCTGAAAAACGTCCTGCTGCGGAATCGAACCGAGCATCATCGTGACCCAGGCACCGAGGAAAGTAATCCAGAGAAGTGGATCATGCCCTTTGGGGAAGAACTGCAACTTGCCAGTCTGCGAGGCATGTTCTATCACCGGCGCCACCCCACCCGTTAAGTCGCTCACTGTCCAGCCGATGAACAGCAGCCCCCCCATACTGACGATCATCTGTACAAAATCCAAGAACGCTACCGAAAACATGCCACCGAACGTAGTATAGGTCAGAACGATACACGCCCCCAAAATCATACCGGACGACTGGCTGACCTCGCCATGGGTAACAACATTGAAAATCAGCCCCAGAGCCTTGATCTGGGCGGCCACCCAGCCGAGGTAGGAAAGCACAATGCAGATTGTGGTGATGATCTCCACCGCGCGGTTATAGCGCATGCGGTAAAAATCGCCAAGCGTGATGATATTGAGTTTGTATAGCCTCGTAGAAAAGAAAATCCCTGCGAGTATCAGGCACATGCTGGAACCGAAGGGATCGGCCACAACACCACCCAGACCTTCCTGAACAAAAGTGGCCGGAATGCCGAACACAGCTTCGGCGCCAAACCAAGTCGCAAACACCGTAGCCGTCACCACTGGCAATGGCAGACTTCGACCAGCAACAGCAAAGTCCTTGGCGGAATGCACTCGCGTTGCAGCCCATAAACCAATGCCTACCGAGACCATAAGGTATGCAATGACGAACCAGAGCAGCATGGTAGTGTCCTGGAAAAAACTAACTTATGGCAAAGCCTCTATGGATTCACCCGATGAGTTCTTGATGCCGAGTTGGTTCTCGTCCGCAAACTGGCCCAGTTGCGCATAACCTTCCGGATTGACATCACGTAATTGGGTATCAACCACCAGACAGCGCACGCCATTAATAAGCCGGGGCTTCAGGTAAGGTGAGTAACGTAACTTGCGATCCGGTCCAAAGGTGGCGTACTGACTGCACATACGATCCACCCAGTCGCTGGGTCTGAAAGGTTTGCCGGCCCTGGTCAGGCCCTCAATGATGATTTCTTCGCTCATGATTTCAGCTTGGATATTGTAGGAATAACGCGATTATACAGGAGCTTATTCGATCACAACGTATTCAAACACCTTGACCACCTTCTGCACGCCATCGGTCCCGCGCGCAATTTCCACGGCATCATCAGCCTCTTTTCGTGTCACCATCCCCAACAGATACACTGTCGAGTTCTCTGTCACCACCTTGACATAATTGGCCGGAAACTTGTTCTCGGTCAGCATACGGGTTTTTACTTTGGAGGTCAGGTAACTGTCGTTGCTGCGTGAAGCCATCGAGCTGGCGCCGGCAATGCTTAATTCATTGGTCACGGCACGGACGTTCTCGATATCCTTGACGATGGACTCCGCCTTCTGCTTGCTCGCCTCATCGATCGCCTCTCCCGTCAGCAGCACATTACGGTTGTAACTTGTCACGTTAATGTGGATTTTGTCGCCAAGCGCATCGCCCACACGCTTAAGTCCCTTCCATTCGATGGCTTCGTCTTCAACATAGGCACCAGAGGTGCGGCGATCTGCGGCCATCAGGCCGCCTTCGGCGGCGGCCCCGACGGCCACAGGGGCACAGGCAGACAGATTGGCCATCAAGAGGGCGGCTGCAATCAGGGTAAGTATCAAGCGCATGTCATACTCCTTCAAAAGCGTTTTTTATCCACTCGATACTTCCTGCATCGAGCCTGTCCAGCAGCACCGCATCGAAACGGCAAGGTGCGTCGGTCCGGTTTTGCTGCAAATACATTTGTGCTGCACGAATGATCCTGGTTTGCTTGCTGGTCGTGATGCTGGCGGCAGCCCCGCCATACCCAGCATTCGATCGTAACCGCACTTCGGCGAAGACAAACACAGGGCCGTCCTTGAGAATGAGGTCGATTTCTCCCATGCGGCAACGGAAGTTGGATTCAATCAAACGTAATCCGTTCCGTTGCAGAAAATCTGCAGCCAGCTTTTCGGCCTGGGCACCTTCACCGCTCATTCCACACGCTCGGGCATGACGCCTTCACGGCGGAACTGCGCAGGTGTCAGCTCACGGGTCAGAACATTGTTTTCCTGTAACAGGATGCTGCCTGTTGCCCCTTGCAGCAATTGCTTGCCGACCACAGGTGAGTTTTGCAGCACTGCAACCAGCCGGTAAGCATCCAGTCCCAACGCGTATAGTCGTTGCAATTCGGCGCTCTGTAACGGTTCAGCTGGCCTGAGCACAGCATACTCGGGATTGTCCGGCTCGATCAGCCAGGGAGCATCAACGAAATGCACGGCCAGCAGATCCTGATTCTGGAGACTTTTGCCTGCACCATCGTACAGGTGCGACGTACCATAGGTGGGGATAGCCGGGTCCAGCCAGGGACGTACCTCCCGCGCCTGTACCGCATCAGTGGCTAGAAAGATCATGTCGACCGCCATCCGTGTTGCCTGAGCCTTGAAATCAGCGCGTACTTCAGGGGCCGGCAATGTGAGTTGATCGGTCACCGTCCCATCCAGCAATCGCCACTCTTCACCGAAAGCTTTGGCCATGCGCTCGGCCAGCGGTGTTGCAGCCGCGATAATCAAGGCCCTTTGCATCCCATGATCGCGGGCCAGTCGGGCGACCTGCCGCGATTCGCCTTCCGCCGAAAGTCCAAACAGGTTCAGATTGGGTTGTGGCTTGAAGACACCTTCAGGCTGATTCAAGGCCAGCATGGGCACGGAAAGCGGCTCCGCGGCAAACTGAGAAACTTCATCGCGCGTTAACGGGCCAATGACGAATGTGGCTCCCTCTTTAACTGCCTGTTGATAAAGTCCGACTACACCCTCTGCCCCACCGGTCGCATAAAACCGTACTTCCGGCTTGCTTGAATCGGCTGCCTGCGCTGCCATCACTCCCGAGCGAACCGCATTGGCCACGCTGGCATAGACCGGATGATCGAAGGGAAGCAACAAGGCTATTTTTCCGGAAAATGACGTGCTGGTCACTGGCCGGGATTCATTCTCAAGACTGACAATCCGTTCCAGTAATGCAGCGGTGACAGGGTGGTCTGGATAGGCACTGCGCCAATGCGCGACATTGCGCGCCTGTTGACCGGGATAACTCGCGGCCAACGCCAAGTCTATCCACCCCTGTACAACCGTGCTCGAACTTTCACCGCGCATTTCAATCAGCACTTCACGAATCTGGGAAGACAGCAGGTTCCAGATCACCGATTGATTGTCCTGGATGGCATTAGCTTCAAGAAATGGCTCGGCCTGGACTCTCTGCTCCAGTGCACCAAGGATGTTCTCCTGGGATTCATAGGCGAGCGCCAGGGTTGCGTGTAAACTCGCTATTGCCTCGGGCTGCAACCCGGTTTCGGCCTGTAAGGGAATCAATAGGCGCAGGGACGTTTCAAAATCACGATTGAGCACTGCAATCTGGGCACGCAGTAACTTGGCATAAGGCGAGAACGGATTCATGCCCGCAAGCACAACCTCCGCGCCTCCTGCATCTTTTGCCTGTATGCTGGACAGTGCGTCGTGATACAGCGCTTCGGTCGACTTTTGTGGTTTTTTCTGGGCTGAGGCGGTTTGCACAGTACCCTTATCCGCCTCGGCACTGTAGGCGGCAGACATAACCCCAGCGCACAACACAACAAGGATCAGAAGACGTTGAACCAGATGGCTGAACATAAGGGCACATTATATGTGGTTGCCACGCCGATTGGAAATTTGCAGGACATCTCGTTGCGCGCGCTGGATACCCTGAAAACGGTGGACCTGGTTGCCGCCGAAGATACACGGCATTCGGCGCAATTGCTCGGCCATTTCGGCATCCAGACCAAACTCACTGCATTGCACGAACACAACGAACGCAGTGCCGGGCAAAAGCTGGTGGAACTGCTACAGGCCGGGCAATCGGTCGCCCTAATTTCCGATGCAGGCACGCCGGCCATCTCCGACCCCGGTGCACTGTTGGTGCATATGGCACGCAAAGCCGGTATCAAGGTTGTACCCATTCCCGGCGCCAATGCAGCGATTGCCGCCTTATCGGCTTCCGGTCTGCTCATGCGACGATTTCTGTTTGTCGGGTTTCTTCCCTCCAAAAGCGCCCATCGCAAACAGGTGCTGGAATCGTTACATACCGTGCCCGCAACCCTGGTGTTCTACGAAGCTCCGCACCGCGTACTTGAAAGCGTTGGGGATCTGGCCGAAATTCTGGGCGACCATCGCAACATCACTTTTGCGCGCGAGTTGACCAAAACGTTCGAGACCATACACGCTTGTCCGCTGAATGCTGCACTGAACTGGCTGCAAGCCGACCCCAACCGGCAGCGCGGCGAATTCGTCCTGCTGGTTGAAGGGGCATCGATCCCCGAGGAGCAATCCGTCCCAGACGAAGCAAGACATATCCTCGAAACACTGCTGGCTGAACTCCCGCTCAAACAGGCGGTAAAATTAACAGCTGAAATCAGCGGCGCAAAAAAGAACACCCTTTATGATCTGGCTCTGACAATAAAATCCAAAGACAAATGATGATGCAAACACTCACACTCACTCGGCCCGACGACTGGCATCTGCATCTGCGCGATGAAGCCGAAATGCGGGATGTCCTGCCGGACACCGCAAAACGCTTTGCCCGCTCCATCGTCATGCCCAACCTCAAACCACCGGTGACCAGCGTAGCGCAGGCCGCCGCCTACCGGCAGCGCATTCTGAGGGCCTTGCCCCCGGACATGCACTTCGAGCCGCTGATGACGCTCTATCTCACCGACAACACCTCTCCAGCAGAAATTGCCAGCGCCTGTGCCAGCGGTTTCGTACATGGGGTCAAACTCTACCCGGCCGGTGCGACCACCAACTCGGATGCGGGTGTCAGCGACCTTGCCAAGTGCGATGCAACCCTTGCCGCGATGGAAAAACACGGCGTCCCGTTGCTGATTCATGCTGAAGTCACTGATCCCGATGTCGATGTGTTCGACCGTGAAGCCGTGTTCATCGAACGCCACATGATTCCACTCATCCATAAATTTCCTGGCCTCAAACTGGTGTTCGAACACATCACCACCAAGGACGCTGCCCATTTCGTCTCAGCCGCATCCACCAATATCGGAGCCACCATCACCGCCCACCATCTGCTGATGAATCGCAATGCCATGTTCAACGGCGGCATCCGCCCACACCATTATTGCCTTCCGGTGCTCAAGCGTGAAGAGCATCGTCTGGCCCTGGTGGCTGCTGCCACATCCGGCAACCCAAGATTCTTTCTCGGTACTGACAGCGCCCCGCATGCCCAGTCTGCCAAGGAAGCCGCCTGTGGCTGCGCCGGCATGTATACCTCCCATGCGGCAATCGAACTTTATGCCGAAGCTTTTGATCAGGCAGGCTCGCTAGACAAACTGGAAGCTTTTGCCAGCTTTCATGGGGCGGATTTTTACGGGTTGCCGCGGAATACGGGGAAGATTAAGTTGGTGCGGGAGGATTGGACAGTAGCTAGCAGCCGGTCATTCGGGGAAGAGTCTCTGGTGCCATTGAGAGCCGGGCAGAAGGTCAAATGGAAATTGGTATAAGCGCCTAGTCCAGCTTTGACTGCACTATCATATGCCTAGCCTTCTTCACCTAACGATGCCAACAACTCCGCCTGATGCTCACCAACCAGCGCATTGACAAGTTCATCCAGATCACCATCCATAATAAAATCTATCTTGTATAGCGTCAGATTGATGCGATGATCAGTCACCCGTCCCTGCGGAAAATTGTAGGTGCGGATACGTTCGGAACGGTCGCCACTGCCGATGAGACTCTTGCGAGTGGCGGCCTCTTTTGATTGCTGTTCGCGCACCTGAACATCCTTGATCCGGGCCGCCAGCACGGCCATCGCTTGCGCCTTGTTACGGTGTTGCGAGCGGTCGTCCTGGCATTCGACCACGATGCCGGTAGGCAGGTGTGTGATGCGCACGGCAGAATCGGTCTTGTTGATATGCTGGCCACCTGCGCCGGAGGCACGATAGGTGTCGATACGCAGGTCAGCCGGATTGATGACCACATCGCTGACCTCGTCAGCTTCCGGCATCACCGCCACCGTACAGGCTGAGGTATGGATGCGACCCTGCGTTTCCGTTTCTGGAACACGTTGTACACGGTGACCTCCAGACTCGAACTTCAGCTTTGAATACGCCCCAAAACCTTCGATCTTGGCAATGATTTCGCGGTAGCCGCCCAATTCGCTTTCATTGGCAGAAACAATTTCTACTTTCCAGCGATTGCGTTCGGCAAATCTTGAATACATGCGAAACAAATCGCCAGCAAACAGCGCAGACTCATCTCCGCCAGTGCCGGCACGAATTTCAAGAAACAGGTTGCGCTCATCATTGGGGTCCTTGGGCAGCAATAGTTTCTGCAATTCGATATCCGCTTTCTCCAGTCGGACCTTGCCTTCCGCAATCTCCTCCTCGGCAAAAGCTTTCATCTCGGGGTCAGCCAACATCTGTTGCGCATCAGCCATATCGGCCTGGATTTTCAGATAAGCACGATAGTGTTCGACCACCGGAGTGATGTCGGCATGTTCGCGCGAAATCCTGCGATAGTTATCCATGTCCGCAGTCGCATCTTCACTCGACATCAGACGATTAAGTTCTTCCAGCCGCTCGTTCAGGGTGGCAAGCTTTTTTTCCAGGGAGGGTTTCATTGTATCGGGATGCTGCTCAAGGCAATGCTATTGTCGGTGAAAGTGCCCAGTAACTTCTTGCGTATATACAAGTTCAGCATGATACGCAGTTCGCTGCCCCGCAGGGTTGCGGCTAACCAGTACGGATCGTGCCGCACAAGACTTTCGAAGTGCATCGAATGGTCTAGTGGCAGATAATGCGTGCCATGACTTGGGATTCTACAGCGATCATTTACGACGCGCCGTGGCATTTCAAGAATTGCGGATCTGGTACAGCTGGCGCAACAGAGCTTCCAGCTGTTCCCGTTCGTCGCCGCTGACATTGTGCAGCGCATGGCTCGGCCCATGCAAAAGCTTGTTGGTCAGCGCTTGGCTCATGGACTCTAGCACGTGCTGCAAATCATCTCCATGGGCCAATGCTTTTTGCGCCTTTTCCAGTTCCTGGCGACGCAAACGCTCGGCATGGTCGCGCAAGGCCCGAATCGTGGGAACGGCTTCTCGGGTTTCCAACCAGTGCATGAAATGATTCACACGGACTTCGATGATGGCTTCAGCTTCTTCAGCCGCTTGCTGGCGATTACCGATCCCTTCCCTGACCACAGCAGACAGATCATCCACCGTGTAAAGAAACACATCATCCAGTTCAGCCACCTCAGGTTCGATGTCACGCGGCACTGCGAGATCGACCATAAACATGGGCCGATGTCTGCGAATTTTAATGGCACGCTCCACTAGGCCCAAACCGACAATCGGCAGCTGACTGGCAGTAGAAGTCACCACAATATCGAAATCTGCCAGATATTCAGGCAGATCAGCCAACACGATAGCATGTCCACCCAGACGTTCCGCCAGCTGTTGACCACGTTCCAGCGTACGGTTTGCGACCGTAATGCCGGCTGGATGCTGTGCGGCAAAATGCTCTGCACAAAGCTCTATCATCTCGCCGGCTCCGATGAACAGGACTTTTAACCCCTTGAGATCCCCGAAAATTCGTTGCGCCAGCTTGACCGAAGCGGCCGCCATCGAAACCGAACTAGCCCCAATATCTGTAGACGTGCGAACTTCTTTTGCAACAGAAAAAGTGCGTTGAAAAAGTTGGTGCAGCAGCGTCCCCAAAGTGCCTGCATGCTCGGCAATTCTGACTGCCTGTTTCATCTGGCCAAGAATCTGCGGCTCACCCAGCACCATGGAATCGAGCCCGGAGGCCACGCGAAAAGCATGCTTTACTGCGGCTTCCTGAGGCAAATTGTAAGTGTAAGGCTGAATCGCCTGCGGCTCGATCCGATGATAACGGGCTAGCCAGAGCAGTGCCGCTTCCGGCTCCTCGGTATGACAATAGAGTTCAGTCCGATTGCAGGTTGACAGAATCGCCGCCTCTTTGACTGAATGTTGGGAGGTTAAATCGCGCAGGGCCTGGCCCAGGCTTTCCTGATGGAAAGCCACGTTTTCACGTATCGCAAGGGGGGCAGTGGTGTGATTTACACCAAGAGCAAACAGATGCATGACGCAATTTTCGCGGATAGCCGTCGCTTAAGCAACAATTTCAGACTGTTAGAGGTCGTTGATTGAGGTTAAAATGCATCTTTTATATGTTTAATTTCTATCTACAAGCCAAATTCTGGAGCCATCATGAGCAAGCAATTCCGCATCGCCCCCAGCATTCTTTCGGCTGACTTCGCCAAGCTGGGTCAGGAAATCACCGATGTCATCGCATCCGGTGCAGACATCATCCACTTTGACGTAATGGACAACCATTACGTCCCGAACCTGACCATCGGCCCGCTTGTGTGCCAGGCGATCCGCCCGCTCACGGATGCCATCATCGATGTCCATCTGATGGTAAAACCGGTTGACCGCATCATTCCTGACTTTGCCAAGGCAGGGGCCAATATTATTACCTTCCACCCCGAAGGGTCCGAACATATCGATCGATCACTGGCGCTGATCAAGGATCAGGGCTGTAAGGCCGGACTGGTGTTTAACCCAGCCACACCGCTGGACTATCTTGATCACGTCATGGACAAGATCGATATGGTACTGTTGATGTCTGTGAACCCCGGTTTCGGCGGCCAGAAGTTCATTCCCCAGGCACTTGAGAAACTCAAACTGGCCCGCGCCAGAATCGACGCATACACCGAAAAGACCGGTCGCGAAATCTGGCTGGAAATAGACGGTGGCGTAAATACCGCCAATATTGCAGAAATTGCCCGTGCCGGCGCTGATACCTTCGTGGCTGGCTCAGCTTTGTTCGGCGCCCCCAAGGATACCGACCCGCACCGTTACGACACGATCGTCGCCGCGTTGCGCGCCGAGCTGGCCAAGGTCTGAATGTGATGAGGCTTCTCGTTCTTCTTCTGGGTGCGATGTTATTGGCTGGCTGTGACAAGATCACTGGCGCAGCCAATCAGAAAATCGCCGATGCCGAGGCAGTGGGCTTTGCCTGCCGCGTATCGCAAAAACAGCCTGAGGCCTGCATGAAAGAGAACGAGGCCCTGTCACCTTCCTCGCTACTGGACGGCTGGAAAGCCGCTGACGAGGACATCAAAGCCGGAAAGCTTGATCCCGACATGAGCAATGTTGCGTCCTCCAAGCAGGAAAAAGACCAGGCGGCCGAGAGCGAAAAGAAGCCGGAAGAGGGCCAACCGGCAGAAGGTGCGGACAAAAAGGAAGAAAAACCCGCTGGGGAAACGGCCAAGGACAAGCCGGCCCATGATGCCCCTCCGGCCGATGCAAAGAAAAATGTCAAAGCCGACACCAAGATCGAGCCAATTGCGACAAAAAAACCTGCCGAATCTGCTGCTCATGACAAACCTGCCCATTAAGACCTGATGACTGAAAATAAAAACTTTCCGCTAGCCATTGAAGTGGTAGTCATCGATCTCGATGGGACCCTGTTGCATACTGCACCTGATCTGGCAGAGGCCGCCAACCGCATGCTGGCCGAGTTGGGTTTGCCTTCCATCGGGGATGCACTGATCAAAACCTATATCGGCAATGGCGTCACGCGACTCATCAAGCGGGTCCTGACACGCAGCATGGATGGAGAACCGGATGCAGAATTGTTCGCTCGCGCCAAACCGGTTTACGAAAAGCACTATGCTGAGGTGGTCAGCCTGCACAGCAGGCCGTTTCCGGATGTCGTAGAAGGATTGCAGGCACTTAAAGCTGCCGGTTACCGACTGGCCTGCATTACCAACAAAGCCGAAAAGTTTACAGTACCACTGCTCAAGGACACCGCGCTTTACGAGTATTTCGAAATCATTCTGAGTGGTGACTCGCTGCCCAAGATGAAGCCAGACCCTTTGCCCTTGCAACACGCCTGCCAACATTTCGGCATCATCCCAGACAAAATGTTGCTGATCGGTGACTCTCTCAACGACACGCAGGCAGCACGTGCAGCTGGGTGCCATGTGTTCTGTGTCCCTTACGGCTACAATCGTGGCGGCGACGTACAGGATCTTGACCTCGATGCAGTCGTCGACAGCTTGCTGGCGGCCACAAAACTCATCAGAAAAGCATGAAAACCTTCAAATTACCTGGAGAACGCTGGCGATGGTGGTGCTGAACTGATTTTGTTGCATCACTGCGCCGGATCACGGCTATCAAGTAAAAATTGGAGTTTTTATGCTGTCCACCATGACCCAACAGGAATTTGACGCACTTGCGTCCAGTGGCTACAACCGCATACCGTTAGTAGCCCAAACCTTCGCCGACCTGGACACTCCCCTCTCGCTTTACCTGAAACTGGCTAACAGGCCATTTTCCTACCTGCTCGAATCCGTACAGGGCGGCGAGCGTTTCGGCCGTTATTCGTTTATCGGATTACCCGCAAGGACGCGCATCGTGGCCAACGGCCGCAATGTTGAGGTCAAACTCGGTGAAGAGATCGTTGAATCCGCCGAGGACATCAACCCTCTGGATTTCGTACAGGACTTCCAGGCCAGATTTAAAGTGGCAACCGCGCCCGGACTGCCGCGCTTTGCCGGAGGACTGGCCGGTTATTTCGGCTATGACACCGTACGCTACATTGAGCACCGGCTGGCCGATACCCGCAAACCGGATAAGCTAAACACTCCGGATGTGCTGTTGCTTCTGACAGAAGAACTGGCCGTGGTGGACAATCTTACCGGCAAGCTCATGCTCATCGTCTATGCCGACCCTGCACAAAAGAATGCCTATCAGCAGGCAAGATCACGATTAAGCGAATTGATGCATGCTTTGCGTCAACCCGTGGCAATACCTGATGCCCCGGCCCTGAAGCCCGTAGCGGCAACCTCGGAATTTGGTGAAGACAACTTCAAGGCAGCCGTGGAAAAAGCCAAGCGTTATATTTTCGATGGCGACATCATGCAGGTGGTGTTGAGCCAGCGCATGTCACAGCCTTTCCATGCTTCACCCATGTCACTGTATCGTGCCCTGCGTAGCCTCAATCCTTCACCCTACATGTTTTACTATGACATGGGTGACCACCACATTGTCGGCTCTTCGCCCGAGATTCTGGTACGGCTTGAAGGTGACACCGTCACCGCAAGACCCATTGCAGGCACACGCCCACGCGGCAAGACGCCTGAGCAGGATACGGAACTTGCGACCGAATTGCTGGCCGACCCCAAGGAGCGCGCAGAACACGTGCAACTGATGGATCTGGGTCGCAACGACGTGGGTCGGGTAGCACAGACAGGCTCGGTCAGAGTCACCGACAACATGGTGATTGAGCGTTATTCGCACGTCATGCATATTGTTTCCAATGTCGAAGGCAAGCTCAAATCCGGCATGGATGCAATCGACGTGCTTAAGGCCACATTCCCGGCGGGCACGGTCAGCGGAGCGCCAAAAGTGCGTGCCATGGAAATCATTGACGAACTGGAACCGAGCAAGCGTGGCATTTATGCCGGTTCTGTCGGCTATCTCGGCTTTAATGGCGACATGGACGTGGCCATTGCCATCCGGACCGCCGTGATCAAGGAGGGCATGCTGTATGTACAGGCCGGTGCGGGTATCGTAGCCGATTCCATCCCCGATAGTGAATGGATGGAAACCCAGAACAAGGCGAAGGCCGTTCTGCGTGCCGCCGAAATGGCACTGGAAGGCCTGGACGTGCAAATGCACCGTTAGGAGAAGAACATGTTACTGATGCTCGACAACTACGACTCCTTCACCTACAACCTAGTGCAATATCTGGGAGAACTCGGTCAGGAAGTGGTCGTATATCGCAATGATGAAATCACGGTAGATGAAGTGGGTAAACTGAATCCGC
>WBZN01000091.1_pt1 | contig 138185 bp, 122 predicted proteins | sample 5204281 | NCBI WGS metagenome assembly WBZN01 (sample SAMN12344347, study PRJNA552823) | activated sludge metagenome | biome: Activated sludge suspended growth; feature: Nitrification reactor; material: Wastewater; isolation source: activated sludge from nitrification reactor of wastewater...
GCACTCCGATTTGAGGACTGATAAAAGCCTCGTAAAATCCTTTTGTCCGAGAAGCCCTGACGGGCAGCACGCTTTTCGTAATTCCACTGCTCAACGAGGTAAAACGTCCGATTTTGGGCATGACAAGCCTCCGGTCGCAAAAATGCGACAGCGGATCATTTAATTTTTTCTATTTTTGATTTTAAAAATTTTTATGCTCGGCAGAATTCAGATCTGGGTTGGAGTAGAACCCTTCCCCAAATGTTAAAAGATGGTTGCGGGGGCAGGATTTGAACCTACGACCTTCGGGTTATGAGCCCGACGAGCTACCAGACTGCTCCACCCCGCGACAAGGAAAGTTCGGCCACTATAAGGGTCGCCCCTGGGTGGGTCAACTGCTCATCGAGCTTTGTCTTGAGAATAATACTACGTATCATGTGAGTTCGAAAGCAGACTTCGACTGGTCACTAGCGACGCGCGCAGCAGCTGTCGAAAATCAAGTTTTCCTAAGGAGGACTTTTCTCCCTCCGGTTTTTCACAAACTTCAATGTCCAAACCGATTAAAGACATTTCTAGCTCAACAAGTCTTGGATTCATCTGTTCGATATTCATCTCTTTATAGCAACCCATCTTTGACCGCCTTTTATTTACATATAATTTACATATATTAAAACCTGAAAGTCCAGAAAAAAGTGAAAGGACGCTTCTACGGGTCAACCCAAGGTCTTTTAAGGCCTTAGGTCCAGCTCATCAAAATCGCTTTTCAATTTTTCGCGCAAGAAAGCCGATAGAGCTTTATGAAATGGATTCCTTTCCTCCTCTTTTTCCCCTCACTGGGCTTCGCCCAATTTTCTGGAGGCGGCTTTGATCGCGTCCAGCTGAGCGACGTCAACATTCAAGGCGAAGCGAATTCCGACGGCATGCGCTTTTCGCAGCGAAATATGCACGACATCAACGGAAAACTGAATATCCGTACGAATTTTTTAGATCGGGTACGCGAGCTGGTCCCACCAGATTGGCAAAAGCCCCCGCCTCAGGCTACACCTTAAATCACTGTGATTCTTTTTGGGGTTCGACTACGAAATTGGTGCCAGTCCAGCCCTCATCCACTAGAACCCGCATCACTTTTTTAATATCGTCCATCGGTGTATTGACGTCGGCTTGAATATTGACTTGATCGCGCAAGGCCTGCGAACCACCGATTTGTTCGCCCATTTTTTTAAGACGCCGCAAATTCGCGCGCAATAACGGAACTTTTTCATCATTTAACTCTTCGGTGGTGTAAGACTCCTGCCCCGGCAATTTTTCGGCATCGAACATCACCTTGCCTTTAACTACGCTGAGCAAAGGGAGGGACTTCAAAGGCGTGCTGTGACCACTTTTCGGGATAACAATATCCTTTGAAACAAAAAACGCGTCCCCTTCGGTCGAAAAATTCATGATCAAATAGATAACCAGAATCGAAAACATATCGACCATAGGAGCCAGAGATAAAGTAAATCCCGGCTTTTTACTTCGCCTTTCTGCGATAATATGCCGAGTGTGAATCATATCGTACTGCGGATGGATGTGGTAACCCGGGACCGTCACCAATCGCGCAGAGGATGTCTTCACTTTATCAGATGCCATAATCTCCTTTTAGTAGGGACTGATGCCCACATCATTCCACTCTTTCGAAATCAAGAAGTCGTACATGTTGATCATAGCCCCGTAGGTCACATTGGCTTCGGTATTTAAAATGATGTCCTTTTTATCAGGATACCTCTGGCGCCACTGGGCAAGGATCGTCGCGACGGCCTCCCGATCCGCTCCGTTCCCATTGTTCGGGATATCGGTGTTCAAATCATTTTCGCTCGCCGTGATTTTTTCGGTTGTCATGGTGAGAGCGAGTTTTGTTTTTTTCTCTTTCTCATCGGGTAAAGGAGCTTCATTCGGTTGCGCCGAAGCGGACGGATCTTTCTTTTTTTCAACCAGGACCTGCATAGACTCAAGCTGCAGCCAGGCGGCGGTCATCAAGAGAAAGCAAATCAACACCGAAAAAAGATCGATGAAGGGAGTTAAATTAGGTTCGTTACTGCCGCCCGCAGACATCCTTAACCTCTAAAGATTTTATCTTTATTGACCAAAATAAAATTCAAAGTAGAGACACTGGCTTCGTGGACATCATCGATGACTCGCGTGGACCAGCCACTGAGCCAGCCCCAAGCCGCAAACAAGACGATCGAAACCATCAGACCAAAACCCGTGGCATTCAGAGCCTCCGCGATCGAAGAAGCGAGGACCTTCGCCTTATCTGCCGGAGGCAAATTGGCCACCGCCCCGAAGGCCGCGATCATCCCGGTCACCGTGCCGAGAAGCCCCAAAAGAACAGCGACGTTTGCGAGCGCCGAAAGCGTGTCGATGCGGCGGCTGAGACGAGGAATTTCACGTAAAGCCACGGCATCCATGGCCGTCTGCACCTCTTCAGGGCCCTTGCCGTTCGAGACAGTCACGAGCCCCGCCCGTACAATATTTGAGAGCGGCCCCTTCGACTGCGAGACCGTGTTGATCGCCTTTTGAATTTGTCCCTGCATGCAGTAGGAGTGAATGAAATTAAGCAGCTCATCCTTATCGACGGCACTCGCCGACTGCAAAACCAAGGCGCGTTCTACGACGATAGCGACGCCCGCGGCAGAGCAGCCGGCAATTGGAAACATAATGTACCAGTGATCAACAAATATCCGGCCGAATTCCTGTAGCATATTTTTTTGCCTCCACTAGACAAAGGCTAGCTGGCCCCGACGGAAAAGGCAAATCTCTATTGCTTGCCGAAAGGAAAACCGACGGAGGCGACCGTAGCTAGGCCATTCTTCGCCACCGGAAATTTCATTTGACGAATGACTTTTAGAACACATTGATTCAGCCCATCCGCGCCCGAAATTTCGGAGCGCTTCACGTGGGATTCGGTGACATTTCCGGGAGCGGCGATGGTCCACTCGTATTCGATACGACCTACAAGCTGCGGATTATCGAAGAGAGACCTCTCGTAACAACGCTGAATCTGACTCACGTGTTGGTTGATCACTTTGTTAAGCTCATCCTGACTCAAACCCTGTTGACTGTCGGCTAAAACAGGAGGCTCAGCAAGAATCGCTTTGACGGCACGATGACCCGCTTTGCTTCCGCTTGTTGCGGCTAAGCCCCCCTGTCCCGCTTGCGCGAGCGCGCTAGGTCTTTGACCTAGACCACTTGCGACGGGCGGACCGTTACTAGGAACTTGCCCCGCGATGCCACCCACTTTAATTCCGGGGATGGGGGCGCCCCCTGATTTAGCGACGCGAATATTTTGCGGAACATTCGCCGCCTGAGCTCCAGGCGTTGCGGCTTTGTTGAGCATATCGGCCAGAACTGCGGCTTCTCTTTCTGCGGGCGAAGGCTCTTGCTGCACGGGCTGAGGCTTTTCAGGCCCCTTCATCGGTGGAGGGACAGCGGCCTGCTTAGCCTGCGGAACAGGCAGAGGTTTTTTAGTTGGCGTCGGTTTTGCCTTCACGATTTTGTGCGCGGGAGGTTTGGGATGAGGGGGCGGAGGTTTCGGGACAGGAATTGGCTCGGGAGGTTTTTCCTCGACTACGGGTGTGGGCGTTGGCGTGGGTGTTGGAGTCGGTAAAGGTGGTGGCGGAGGAAGGGGCTTTGGAGGCTCCAGCAACAACCTTGCAAAGCGAGGCGGAACATTTTCGATTTCGGGCGTTTTTGACTTCGGAACCGAAAACAGGCAAGCCAGCGAAAGCACGAGATGAACCCCAAGCGAAATTTGAATCGCTTTCTTGAACTGCTCCCTGTTCTCGATCCAGGTCCGCGGGAAATCTGGTTTAGGGCGCGGAATATAACGAAAGTGGGCCTTTAACTCTTCCGAGAAATGCACCGTCAACACTTCATTTTTCATCAACGCAAAGTGAATTCTGTTTTTATTTTCGTTCAGTCGTTTTTCCTTCAAAAGAGCATCGAGAGGAACATTGACTCCCTCTCGCGCAAGACTCCATGAGGTTTCCTTTTGGATGGCGAAGGCCCCTCCGGTCGCCGCAAAATGCCCGAGCGAAACCTTGCGCGCAAGCACCGGAAGGCAAATTTCATCCTGTAACTTGGGACTCACGGTCAGACGGTCCCCGGGTAAAAAATTTCGAATATCAAAGAGATGCTCTCCCCAACTGACGGCGGCTTGAAGCGCGAGGGGTTTATTTTGCAGAAGAGACACATCTTGATCGAGAACGAAAGAGAATCCACTGAGCTTTCCGCGAAACAAATTATAGGGCTCAACGATCTCTCCGTACTCGAGGCGCTCATCGACAATTTGAGGCGCGTAATGGGCTGGCGGCACCGGTATTGCGAGAGGGCCTGCGGAAATCTCTTCAGGAATGAGCGTGAGCGCCTCACCCTTAGGGACGGATTCCACCGCGGACTGGACCGAGTGATGAGAAATTGATTTTTCAGGAGCTCCACTCCAACTGAGATGGATATTGATTTCACCGATGTGAAAAGTCCCGCTCTGCTCAAATTTGATTTCATCAAGAATTTGCGTCCCGTCGGAAAGACGATGGGTGCTTCCCAAATCCGTGACCACGATCCTGTCTTTGATAATCGTGATCACTCCATGATTTCTAGAGATAAAAGAAAAGGGCAAATGAAGGTGGCATTCGGCGCTTCGTCCGAAGACGACTGGAAACTGGCTGAAATCGCCTTTAAAAATATTTCTTTTTTTTGATTCCACCTCGACATGTAAGGTGGGCGATTCCTTGCTCACTGTCCTTTTCCTTGAGATTGAGCGGGTTGTCGAGTCAAGTTGGTTTCACCAAAAATCTGCGCGAGCCCACGTCGGGCCTCCACTTGAGATGTATTCAACTTTAAAGACCTGCGAAAGGCTTCAATGGCCTCATCCCGAGCCGCAACTTTCAGCGCGGCCCTTCCCAAATCGCTCCAGGACTGCGCCGACTGAGGATCGATTTCGGTCATTCGTGATGAAATGGCATAGGCTCCGTAAAAATTATTTTGACTCTCATTCAGCTGCAGGGCCTGGGCCAAAACATCCATTGCTTTTGGAGCCTTTAACAATTTCAAACGAATTTCACTGGACATCGCGACGGCGGGATGCCCCCCTACAGGACTAATCTTCATTTCGCTGAGCTCAGTAACAACAGTCCCACGCCCCCGGCACATGCGAATATACTCCGACGGAATGGCTTCCTTTTGCGAGAGATCCAGGCAACGCGTGTTCGCAATCTTCGCCGCTTGGAGATATTCAGCGACTCTGGGATCAATCAGCTTGCGAAAAGCAGGAACCGGAAGTCCCGGCGGCGGCGATGCCTTTGCGAGGAAGCCGGCAATCTCTGAATTTAAACGTCCCATCACCGCGAGCGAAGCCACCGACCAGCGACCCGATTCTTTTTGCAGAACCTCTTGCAGTGTCTGATTGGTATTCTTAGAAACTTCGAGAATTTTTTGTAAAATCGGAATCGAAAAGCTTTCACGCTCCAGCGCAGCCAATTCCTCGATTTGACTCTCGGCTAAGATAATTCCTGCATGGGCCTGAAGATCCTTCGGCGCTTGGCCCGAACGATCACTGAAACTTCTTTGCAGCAAACCTAAACCTTCCACTTTCTTCCCTTGGCGCCAAAAAGAAAGACCTTGGTAATACAAACCGACGCCACCAGAAAGACCCGCAGAAATTTGCTGAACCTTCGGCCACCGACCAAATTTAGCTGCAAGAAACACGGCCCGCGAGGAATTATTCGCATGCAGATTGGCTTCAATCGCTTCATCCGCTTGTCCCGTGAGCTCGAGCAATAGAACAGATTGCTGAAGATAGTGGCCCGCCTGTGCATCACCAGGATACTTACTCGCGTAAATTTGCATATATTGTCCCGCCCGCCCTAATTCGACGGTGACCAGAGACATCTTAATCATTTGATTTAAAATATCTTTTGCGCGCACATTCGTACCGAACTGAGCCAGATACTGTTCACCCACTTCATAAAACTTATCATCGGCACCAGCGCGGAGCGAATTGAAGGCTTCAAACAGGGCCGTCTCTCCGACCGCCGAGTTTTTGCTTTTCTTCGCAACTTCTAAAAACTTGTCGGCGTATTTTCTCGTCGCGAAATCACCCGCAACGGACTGAACCTGTTTGAGTTGCGCTTCTTGCAGAACCTGGGCGAGCTTGGTTTTAACCCTCGCGTCCAGATTGCTTTGCAAAAGTTTTCGCCCTTCACGTAAAAGGCCCTTCATATCGTCTTGAAGATAAAAACAATCCATCATCAGAACGGCCGCATGGGCCGCCTGAGGTGAATGCGGGTAGACTCTTAAAAAATCCCGGAGGGCTGCGCTGGATTCTGCGTAACTTTGTTCATCGTAGAAATTCTTTCCCACATTGAATCTCAAGGCTGGTAAATTCGGATCTTGAGGGAAAAATTTTGCGTAGGCCTTTGTCAAATTCGCGTAGCCCACCCTAGATTGAGATTTATCGAGCAAGCTATAGTCTTCAGGCGCCGTCAAAACAGCCGCGAAGGACTGGGCGGCCGAATCAAAAAATTCTTTTTGCTTAGGTAGATTTTTTCCGGCCGCTCGATTGGCAAGCTTAATATAAAGATGCGCCGCACGTACGTAATCCTTCGCCAAAAAAGCCGCTTCGGCCTGATTCGTTAAGATCGCCGCGAAGGTTTTCGCCTGAGGGTATATTTTCAAATAGGTTTCATAACCATCCACCAAGGCGCGTAAATCCTCGACCCGCTTAATGGACAGGGCAAAGGCATGAGCTTTAGTCAGGAGTTCGCGCACGAAGGGTTCATACTTAGCTAAATCTCGCTCACGCTTTCTCTCGTTCAGCAACCACAAATTCTCAGCCACTTTATCGAGGACCGCCGCCGACAAATCTGTGCGCTTCGCTTTTCGTCGCTGGGTAAAAAGCACTTCCATATTTTCGAGACTCTCTTCTAGATCCGCCTGGATGAGAAAAGCGGTCTCGGTCGCATCGCTGGCCTCACGGAAGCGTTTCTTAAAATCCAACCGTTGAGCGAGCCGTCTCAGGACACGACGGAACAGAATCTTATCGCCTGCCACCGACTCGTAATAACCGATGGCCTGCGAAAAGCGGGGATTTTCTCGAATATCTTTTTCTGAAAGCTCGCTGTAAGGCAATACGGAAGCGAGAAGAGCGTCCTCTCGAAAGTCCGCTTTTTTCCCCTCATTGTCGCCGGAGCTCATCTGCGCTTCCGGATTGAGATAGGTCTTTTCAAAGAAAAGCAAAGCAGATGAAAAATGCTCTAGATTCACTTCGCTCCACCCGGCTTTAAAGCTAGCGGTCACGGTCGAAGGATTCTGAGGAAGCTCGAGAACTTTCTTATATTGCTCGAGGGCGAACTCGTAGTCTTTTTTATCGAAGAAAATATTTCCAACTTCCAGGAAGGCTCTGGAAGCATAGGGTCCCTGGGGATTTCTCTCGGAGAGCCGTTTAAAAACCTGCAGGGCCTTCTCCTGATCACCGACTTTTCTTAGTTCAAGCCCCATCGTCAAAAGAACTTTGTCCATTTCTTTAAAGGACGGGTATTTTTCTTCGATGAGCTTTAATTGTTCAACACCCTCTAAAACCTGGCGTTTTTCTGCCGAAAAATCCAAATCACTATTTTTAGGGCTGGCCTCTTTCTTAACGATCACCATGAGTCGCGCTTTCTGCAAAAGCAGTTCGGCTAAGACAAATTGCAGATCTGGAACGAAACTCACTTCTTTCGTTGAACGAATTTTTTCCTTCGTCAGCGCGATTGAGGACTGAATTTTTTTTAGCTGAGCTTGACTCGATTCCTTTTCTTGAGCATGGATCGAAAGTGAAGCCAAAATAAAACTGAGGCCTAAAGAAAGAAGGAAGCTTCTTTTCATTTTCCTTCGCTCCTTCGGCTCTGCGAACATCTATCGGTCACGAGCACCTTGTAGGTGCCTAGCTCATCTTTCCAGTCTTCTCCGTCCACGGCCCAGAAAAGCCCATTGCTTCCCGTCGCATTCGGTTTTTCGGCAATGTAAGAACGATCTTCAGGCGCTATATTCAGACGAAACTCCTCAAGATCAGAAACGTACTCAAGAAGTTTCATTTGCTCCGTGAGCCCCACCAGCCGCTCCGCTTGTTTTTTAAGCTCTGCCTGGGTTCTTAACTGAATGCGCGAAATCAGAATTTTTTCGAGATCAAGGCTTTCCTGTCGCAAATTCATCGCCAAACTGGCCGAATCTAAATATTCATTTCCCAGCGTTTTCCGCTGCTCTTTGAGCCGGCCGATTTCTGTGGCCAGATGGGACCAAGGATCGACTTGCGCCACCATATGTTCGAGAACAGGAATTTCTTCTAGACCGGCCCCCGATTTAATGGCCGTCAGAGTCGGGGCAAAGACATCCGTAAACTGCTTGCGAATTAAATGCACCGCTGGATAATGGCAGAGATCACGGTAAGCGAGCATAGCGAGAACATAGGCTTCCGGTTCGATTGCCATACGCATGGATGAACTTTTAAGCGACTGAAGAAGGCCCAAAGAAGCTGAGTACTGCTTTAAATTATAAAGCAGCCAAGCCCGCTCAAACATTTGCCGTCCTAATTCTCGCCCCTGAGGCTTAAGAGAGTCATAGACATCCAAAGATTGTTTATACAGTTTAAGGCTTTGCAAAAGACGCGCTTCCTGTAATTCCATCTTGGTTTTCAAAGTCGGATAGGGGACGGCTTGATTTTTAAGACTCTGCCACTTCGCCAAATCCTCCTCCGTCGGCAGCTCGGGCAACTGCTGAACGAAATTTTGGATTTTATAAAGCAAACCCCAATAGGAGCTTTCATTCAGTTGAGTGGCCGCGAAGCTCGCCCACTTCTGGGATTGCTTATTGTGATTTTCCATGACGATCATATAGGCCAGCATCGGAAGTTGCTCGACCGGGACTTCCTTGAAGGCGCCGGCATTCACCAGCCGTTGGATTCCCTTGATGTCGTATTCTTCCGACTGCAGCAAGCGGTCCACAACACGCAGAGCCAAGAGAGCGGGCATCGATCCAGGATTTCTTTCGACGATGCCCAAGGCGCGATGAAAGGCGATAACACTCTGATTATTCTTTTCTAAAACCAAAATTTCAGCAACATCGACTTCTGCCCTTTCGAGATCCTTGGTTCGACGACGTTGTCTTTCGATGAGCTGGATCGCCTGGGTCCACTTGTTTTCTTTGAGATCTTTTTCGAAATCCGACCAAAATTCCAGGCGCAAAGGACGGTACTTCCAATCCTGAAGAACTTGGTAGCGCTGCGCCCGGGCAAGACCTGGCAGAACCAGAAATCCTAAAGACAAAATAACTTTCAGCCTAATCATCGATCCCACCAAAACTGTAGGAAAAGCCAAGATCGATCGACATAAGAGAATTAGAACTTTTCTGCGCGGCCGTATGATTGTAATAGCGGGTATCCAATTTAACAGAGGATTTGGCACTCAAAAAATAACGCAGGATCAAGCCGCCTCCATAAAGGGACGCCTTTTCACCAGATTTGAAGCTGACGCTACCGCCGCCTAAAACAAAGGACAGTTCTCCCCTGATGATGGACTCATTCATAAAAAGATTCTTCGAATAGAGCGGGGTATACACAAGATTTGTCGTATAGTAGGACTTAATGCTGTCCAAAATTCCCGCGGGCTGGACTTGAAAGTTGTTGATCAGATCTTTTTTAAGCCCTGAATCAGAGGTTGAGGTATTGGAAAAATTAATCACTTCCCAGCGCAAATAATTTTTCCAACCGTAGGTATAACTCACGCCATAATCATAGGCCTTGTAAAAAGCGTCCAAGGGTAAAACACCGACGTGAAAGGAGAAATCATGGATCGGATTAAATTTCTTGTTATCAACGGCGACAACGGTCGGAAGTTCGTAAACATCTTCGTGCGCTTTCGCAGCAGCAAATGAACGGCAGCCGAAAGCGATCAAATAAATCGACAAGACGAAGACTCTTAATTTCATAATATTATTATTCCACAGCTAGAAGCGCTTTGCCTACTAATGTGAGGCCAGACGGCTAGATCAAAGTCCGCAAACAGAAGACAACCTGGACTTTTGGTTCAATGGGCTCCGTCACCGCCCGAGCCACCCCTCACTTTATCGCAGGAAAGAATCAAAACGGAACTCAAGCAAAGCGCCACCGCAACCGCGAGAAAACAATCATTAAAGCTCATCACATTTGCCTGCTTGCGAACACTCATGTCTAAAACCGCAATCGCCTTGCCGTGAGCCGTGTAAGCATCGAAACCACCAGCCATAAATGTCTTTGTCATGATTTGAATCCGCTCAGCCGTTTCATGGGCATAAACACTGACGCCTTCCACTAGTTTCGCGGAGTGAAATTTTTCACGAACGCTCATAAGACTTGAAAGCAAAGCGATCCCCACAGATCCGCCCAAATTGCGAAGCATATTAAATAAGCCTGAGGCCGAGCCCGCTTGCTGTGGCAAAATAAGCCCCATGGTTACCGTTGACAAGGGCACCATCAACAGCGGCTGACCAATCGCCCTCACGATTTGCGACCACATCAATTGATCGTAACCAAAAAGCGAGGTCATATGGCTATTCATGAAACAGCTGATGCCAAAAATATTAATTCCGACGAAAGCCACCCAGCGACCATCTATTTTAGCGAGAATTTTCGGCACAAACGGAAGAATCAAAAGCTGCGGAAGACCCGCCCACATCATGGTCTGCCCGATGGTGATGGAATTATAATTTTGGATGGTTGAGAGATAAAGAGGCAAAAGGTAAAGAGCCCCGTACATTGCAAGGCCTACCACGAAATTCACCATGCAGCCAAAACCAAAGTTTTTCTGCAAAAGCAGCCGCAAATTGATAAAAGGATTTTTCACCTTCAGTTCGATCCAGAGAAAAGCGATAATAAAAAAAACCGCCATCGCAGCCAATGTCACGATCATCTTCGAACTGAACCAATCTTCCCGCTCCCCTTCTTCTAGAAAAATAGTCAGAGAGGATAAACCAATGGTCATCGTGAGAATGCCCCATTTATCGAGAGTCTTCAGCAGGTGAAGATTTTTCTTCCCCTTGTCGATACCGTAAAGAATGGCCGCCATTTGCAGAGCGCCGGGAATCAAGTTCATATAAAAAATTACGGACCAATGAAACATCTCGGTGAGGTAGCCTCCGATCGTGGGGCCGATCGCGGGGGCAAAAGTCGCGGTGATGCTAAATAAAGCCATCCCAATCGTGCGCTTCGACCGAGGCAAACTGAGAATGACCTGAAAGGCCAGCGGGATCAGGGCTCCACCGGTGAGTCCCTGCAGGGCTCGAAAAAAAATCATCATCTCTAAATTAGAGGAAAGCGCGCAGCCAATCGAAAAAACCAGAAACAGACTGGATGTCCATAATAAATACGTCCGCAAAGAAAGAACCTGCGTCAACCAACCACTGATCGGAATGATCACGATTTCGGCCACGAGATAGGCCGTCGAAATCCAAGAGGCCTCATCGATCGTCGCGCCCAAACCGCCAGTGATTTCCTTGATCGACGCGTTAGTGATTTGAATATCCAGCACAGCCATGAAAGCCCCGAGGATGGCGCCAAAAACCGCGACCCACGCGCGGAAAGACATGGGCTGTTCTTTTTCCGCCATCTTACGGTGCCTTCACTATTGGACCTTCACGGTCACTTCAGTCGACATGCCAGGAACAAAACGATCTTCAAAGCCCTTAAGAGCGCCCTCTTCGAAAGCCACGCGGACCGAAATTCTTTGCACAATTTTAGTAAAATTTCCGGTGGCGTTATCGGGCGGTAAAAGCGAAAAAGTCGATCCCGAACCTGGAGAAATACTTTCGATGTAGCCCGCAAAATCATGATGGGGAATAGCATCCACTCGAATCGCAACTTTCTGGCCCACGCGAAGCCTAGCCACTTGATGTTCCTTGAAATTAGCTTCAATCCACGGCTTGGCCTCAACGAGAGCCATCAATGCCTGACCCGGCTGAATCAACTCACCTGTTTCAACACTGCGTTTGCCAATTTTACCGTCTTCGGCCGCAACGATGTTGGTGTATTCATATTCCAACTGCGCCTTTGTGAGTTCGGCTTCTGAAACCAAGGCATTCGCCTGATACTGATCAAAAACCGGACGGTCCGTGGGCCCGAGCTCATTCATAAATTGACTGAAACGCCCAATATCCTTGTGCGCTTTACTGAAATTCGCCTGCGCAATTTTAATCTGCGTCTCGTAGTCACGCGGATCAAGCTTCACCAGAATTTGGCCTTTTTTGACGAGCTGATTTTCATCTACCAAGACTTGCAAGACCGTGCCGGGAATCCGCGAACTGACCACATGCACATGGGCCTTAACGAAGGAGTCATCCGTGCTTTCAAAAAAAACCAAATTATAAACCAACCGCACAGTGAAGAGAGCGAAAACCACGACGACTGACAAAATTAGAATTCGCTTGGCCGGAGAAAATCTTTTTTTCTTAAGGGAAATCGGAAGTGAAGGCGTTGTTTCCATATTGACCTCATTAGGACGCTAAGTTGTTCTACCAACTTTACATCGTTGAAGCAATATTAAAGTCCCCCGCTTTACAGCTCTCGTTGGCCTTGCCAAAATTGGAAAACTTTTTGTACTAGTTCGTGGGGCTCAATAGGTTTTGAAATATGCAAATTAAAACCCGACTGAAAAGCTCTTTGCTTTTCGTCCTCGCGAACATGGGCCGTCAATGCAATGGCCGGAACATTTTTTCCTTCGGGCACCGAAAGGAGGCGAATCTCTCTCATCAATTCGTAGCCATCCTTTCCAGGCATGCTGATGTCACTGACTAAAATTTGCGGCGTTGATTCTTTAAAAAATTCAATGGCCTGCTCAGCACTTTCGGCCAACCGAACCTGCGCTCCGGCCTGCTTGAAGACAAGTCCTAACATCGATCGATTATCCTTCTCATCATCGACAACTAAAATTTTTAGACCTTCAAGCTTCTTCAATTCACTCCATGCCGAGTCGCGGGATTCGAGGGTGGTCCCGCGCACATGAGAAGTCGCCTGTTGCGAAGCCGCTAGCGGCAGGGAGACCGTAAAACAAGTGCCCTTATCATGCCCCTCGCTCTGAGCGGACACCGTTCCACCATGGGCCTCGACAAGATGCCGAACAATCGCAAGGCCTAAACCAAGACCGCCATATTTGCGGGTGGTGGTGGAATCCTCTTGGCGAAAACGTTCAAAGACATAGGGCAGAAAGGACGCATCAATCCCTTTGCCATTATCAATCACCTGAATCTGGGCCTTTGATTGCACGCGCTGTAACCGCACCTGAATCAAACCCTGTTTGGGGGTGAATTTGACAGCATTTGAAAGCAGATTCCACAAAATCTGCTGTAAACGACCACTGTCACCGCGGACGATCGCCACATCGGGATCAAGCGAAATCTGCAATTCGATTTCCTTCGCGGCGGCAGCCACCCGAATGGATTCGACCGACTCCTGAATCAAAAGAGGCAAGCGCACATCATTCAAACTCAATTGCATTTTCCCGGTGATGACGCGCGAAACATCTAAAAGATCGCTGATGATTTGCGTCTGTACACGCGCATTCCGACGAATGGCGTCCAGTGAAAGAGCCACTTCGTCTTCATTCATCCCACCCATTAACAGCAAATCACTATGGCCGATGATCACGCCCAAGGGAGTTCTAAGCTCGTGCGAAACGGTGGCTAAAAATTCATCTTTCAGACGATTAGCAATTTTAGCTTGTTCAAAAGCCTCTGCCAATTGTCGCGTTCGTTCTTCAACTTTGTATTCGAGCTCCTGATACAAGTAAGAAAGTTTTTCTTCCGAATATTTTCTTTGCAAGAAGAGGCCAACGTAGCTTCCGATGTTGCTAACGAGGTCTAAAAGACTTTGCTCCAGCACGTTGTTCCGGGAAGTATAGAAAGCCATCACTCCTAAAATTTGATTCTCGGAGGCCATCAAAGGAAAAGCCAAAGCGCCTTTTAGGCCCACTTCATTCGCAACGAAGGCACGCGGAAAATTTTGATCTGTCGAAAGATCCTGGATCACGTGGGTTTGCCTATCATTCCACACACGCCCCGGCAGTCCCTCGCCTTTGCGAAATACCGTATTTTGGGTGAGTTCAATAAATTTTTGCAAGCCCAAGGATTGCTCTGGCCAAATCTCGGCGCACTCGAGCAGCGAATGATCTGGATTAAAGAGCCAAACCTCACCGATACACCACTTCATCTCTTTACAAATAGACGGAAGGAGTTGCCGCAAAGCTTCTTTTTGGGTGTTCGACTTAGTTAAAATTTCACCGACTTTGAGTTGGGTCGCCTGCAATTGTTGATTGCGAATTTTCTCGCTGATGTCATGCAAAAAAGATCCGAAGAGAATTTCGTCCCCTTGTTCGATCGGATAAATCGTGAGCTCGATGGGAACTTCGTAGCCCAGACGATGTAGTCCCGTCATTTCTAAGCGATGATTGAGAACAGGTCCCTGTCCCGTCGCTAAAAAATGCTTAAGCCCTCGCGCGTGGGCCTCTCGATGAATGGGCGGCACGATGAGGTCACCCAAAAGTTTTCCGATGGCCTCTTCCGCACTCCACCCGAACATTTTTTCGGCTTGGCGATTCCAATCGGTGACAAGGCCTTGTCGATTCATGCCGATAAAAGCATCATAGGCAAAATCAATCATCGCCCGTGTACGCTCTTCACTGATGCGCAGGGCGCGGTTGGAATTTTCCTTTTCATCGAACTCGCTTTTAATGCTGACTTCTAAGCGTCGCCGTAAAATCCGGATCAGGATAGTCACGCCCAGTAAGAGGACGGCCCAAAGAAATTGCCGTCCGTACATTTGCGCACCCGAAGCCCGCGCAAGATGCGTCGGAATGATAAAGGCCACGTAAATCCAGGTCAGACAGGCCATGGCCAAGGCCGGAATAAAGTCGATCACGAAGGCCAAAAGAATGACAAGAATCAACGACACGGGAGCAAGAAGGGTCTCGGCCCAGTGATGAAAAGAAAAGAACTCAAAACAAAAGAGCAGGGTCAGAACAATGAGAGGCCCGACGGTATTCCGAACCCATTTTAATAATTTATGTTTTCGATCGAGTTGGCGAAACATGTTTCATCCAATGTGGATAAGACTCATAACCTCAAAATCCCCCCATTTAAGCACTTTGTCACAGCAATGGGGAGATTTTTAGATTTTTTTAAATAAAATTAGATCATTATATCAATGGAGTCTGCGCGCCAAGGAAGAGGTCAAAGGCAGGATCATAAAAGGGCTTTGTCTGACGATCGGGGGTTTTCATAAATTTGAGCCTTTCCACAATGAGCTGTAAAGCCTCTCTCGCTTCGGGGAGAAGCGCCGTCATGCCAAAAAACTCGTGGGTGACGCCATCAAAACGCTTCACCTGGGTATCGACACCAGCCTCTATTAGACGCCAAGCATAGGCTTCGCCTTCACTACAGAGAGGATCTATTTCTGCCGTGATGACCGTCGCCGGCGCAAGGCCGCGAAGGTCCGCGTGAAGCGGCGAAGCATAAGTTTGTTCTCCCTCGACCGGCGAATTTAAGTAATGCCCCCAAAACCATTTCATCATATCGGCGTTGAGAGGCTGCGCATTCCGATGCATTTGGTAGGAAGCCGTTTCGAAATTGCAATCGACTACAGGATAAATAAGAATTTGATGAGCGGGCTGAGGTAAACCTTGATCGCGGGCCATCAAACATAAAACAGTCGCTAAATTTCCCCCCGCGCTTTCGCCCGCGACGGCCACATGATGGGGATCTCCACCAAAACTGCGCGCCTGACTGAGAACCCATTTGTAGGCGCTCAAAGCATCTCGCGGAGCGGCCGGAAAAGGATGCTCAGGGGCCTGTCGGTAAGCGACCGAAACAACGATGAAGCCCGTGGCTTGGCACAAGGAGCGGCAAGACGAATCGTAGGTGTCTAGATTGCTGATGACCCAGCCGCCGCCGTGAAAGTAAAGAAGCACAGGCAGATTTTCTTCAGCCTTCGGCGAGTAAATTCGCACGAGGATGTCCCCCCCTAGACCTTGAATCACCCGATGCTCAATTTTATCAATGGAAAGAACGGGACCAAATATTTTTTTAGAAAGATGCTTTGCCATGACTCCCAAAACGGCATCGGCCAAAGTGGGCAGCTGACGAGCGGCCTCCGGCGTTAAGTGCGTCACGGGCACGGGACCTAGATCTTGATAGGTCTCAATTATTTCCTTCATTTTATCTGTCATCATTGGACACCCCCTGCTCAATACCTGAATTCAAATGCTTTCGTCTCTCATTGCTCTCTCTTTAAAGTTGCAAATCAAATGCCTTACAAGATCTCTAACAAAATCATTCTTAGCTCTTGCTGTGAGTCATTTTTCCCCGTACACCAACAAAAAACCCCTCTCTGCTTGAACCTTCCTTTCTTTACGGCAAAATAAAAATTCACACTTAAGGAGAAGCGATGACAGGAGAAGCAATGACGAAACCAATCGAGCTCTACTGCATGGCCCTTCAGGATCGCAGCGACCGGGTCAGATGGTTACTGGAAGAATTAGAACTTCCCTATCAAAATCATTTTTTGAAAAAGGCCCAGGGCGACCTCGATAGCAAAGACTATCGAAAAATGAATCCCATGGGCCGCGTTCCTACCTTGATCGACCAAGGGACCGTCATTCACGAGTCTGCCGCGATCTGCCTGTACCTGGCTGATAAGTACCGCACAAAAAAAATGGCTCCGTCCCTTGATTCACCCGAGCGCGCCGCCTATTTGCAGTGGATGGTTTTCTCGACCGCTTCTCTCGAATGCATCGTCGCACGCATGTTTACTCTGCAAGGAAAGACGGAGGCGCAGAAAAACGACATCCTGCAGACCGTTCAGGAACAATGCGCAATTTTGGAGAAACCTTTGAACGCGGTTCTCTCGCAACAAGATTATTTATTAGCCAGTGGGTTTTCGGCCGCCGATATCATGATGGCCGCAGTCATTCCGGGAGCGAGTGAATACTTGATGAAACCAGGTTCCGCGATTGCAAAGTATATGGAAAGAGTGATGCAACGACCTACTGCAATTAAAGCCAAGGTTTTTGAAAACTAGCTCCTCCCATGACGAACTTGAAATTTACTGACCGCCTAGACGAGGCACTTTGGCAGCGGCGGCCGGTGGAGTGATATGGGCGAGCATGCTTTGAAAATTCCCTGCTTCAACTAGCTTGAGGGTTTGTCCCATAGTTTGATAATAATTTTGTTGTCCTTGGGTACTCACTGTAAATTGATAAGTTTTATTATTCGTCAAAATGACTGTAATTGTCGAATTTCCGAAGCAAACCTGTTGAATATAGTCTCGGGCCGCCTGATTCCCTACAAAAAAACCGCCAGAAATATGACTTTCAAACATAAGCCGATCATTTGCTCCTGCAAAAATCTTCAAGGCCGCGCTGACACCTGATCCAGGCACTGTGGTTAAATAAATCGGCAAATCCTCTATTCCCATTTTGTCTACAAAGCTTGCAGCACTTGCAACGCAACTTGAACTCTGTTGCTGCGCCTGAGTCTGCGGCGAACCCAAAAATAAAGCCAAGGAAACAACAAAAAAAGCAGAGGAAGAAAATTTGAAAAGCATTTCGTTTCCTTTTCCTGATGGTTAGGATTTCGTCTTTTTCATTGCACACTATGGACCACGCTGTATCCCGAACTGAATCATTTTGAACGTCTAAGAATTGAGCACTCCACAGGCGCAAAAAGGCATTGTCAAAGTTCGCGCGCGAGCAGCTCCTTGAAGGTGGGATGAACTTTAATGAATAAGGGTGGGTATTTGGGAAAGCCCGAGGGCTTGAAGAATTTGGTGACGAAGGAGCTCTAATCCAAGTTCATGGCGAGAACTTAGTCCCCTCCGAAAGGGAAATCCAATCGATTGTTTTTTGGGAAATCATTAGATTCACTTATCTGCGTACGGCGGCACGGAGGTGTTCGGCCAGCCTTTTTCACCAGGCTTTTTCAAAGGCCCCTGCCTTCTCAGACTGAGCCAACAAAAAGTCATGTATCTTATTGTTTTTATTAATACTTTATGAATTTCAAAGAAACTGTTGAAGTTTTTTACCCCTTTTTTTTGGTATGCCTTATAATAGACTAAATATTATTTTATTTACAATTACAGTCCAGTAATTACAATGTGAAAGAATATTATAATAATGCTCAGGTACTAAAATACGATACTTTAAGACGCAGTATTGAATACGAATCCTTTCAAACCGAATATGAGTTTAGATTCATTACCAGAATGTAACTTCAAACGGAAAGGGAAGGATAAGATGGAGGTTTCAGTGACCGCAACATTAACAAATAGTCATCTCAGCCAGGTCAAAAGATATATGCTGAAAGTTCCTGTTCAGAAAAGATCACGGGAAACAGTTTCCAGCATCACCGAAGCCTGCACACGACTTTTGATTTCAAACGCCTACAATGAAATCACCACGGATCGCATCGCCGAACTTGCGGGTGTCAGCATCGGTTCCCTTTATCAATTCTTTGCCAATAAAGAAGCCATCGTTTCGGCGGTCATTGATGATCTGCTTGTGAAAGACATTGAGTTCCTACGTGAAGGGCTTTCGCGCCTGCCCGCGACCGATTTCAAATCGAAGCTACAAGCCATGATTGAAATGGGTTTCTCCCGCTTCAATACAGATCGCGAATTGCGCTTAGCTTTGCAAAATGTCCAAGGTCTTTTGGACTATTGGGAAACCCGTCGGGTCTTTTTTGAACACTATCAAAAATATATTCTGCTGCATCTGCCTGAACTGAACGGCAGGGACCGGGAGCTCGTGGCCCTGATCATCGTGAGCACATTCAACAATGCCTTGAATGTGAATCTTCTGCAATCACCACAGCCCCCCGAAAGAGAACAAAATCTTAAAAACGAAATTTATCTGCTGGTGAGCCGCTATCTCGGAAACATTTAAGATTGTGTTGAGGCTTCCCATTCCTCTAGAATGGGAACATGCTCAAGCGACTTTTTCTTTCTCTCGTTGTAGGTGGTCTTGCCGGAATCATGTCGGGATTCTTTCTCATCTCGCTCGAGCAAGTCACCGCCTTTCGCATCTTTCACCCCTGGTTGCTTTACTTTTTACCCCTCGCCGGCGTCGTCCTTGTCGCCGTTTATCACTTTTACGGAAAAGGCTCTGAGGGCGGAAACAGCCTTTTGATTGACTCCGTCCATGATGCGCAAAAAATAATCCCTTTTCGTATGGCTCCTTTGGTTTTTTTGGGCACCCTCGCCACTCACCTCTTTGGCGGATCAGCGGGACGCGAAGGAACGGCCGTGCAAATGGCCGGCGCCCTCGCCGCGCGCATGTGCTCCTTTTTAAAACTCGAGAAGGATCAACGTCGTTTTTTATTAATGGCGGGACTTTCTGCAGGCTTTGCCTCGGTCTTCGGAACGCCCCTGGCCGGTGCGATTTTTGGGCTCGAGGTCCTGAATGTGGGGCTTCTTCGTTACGAAGCTCTTCTGACCTGTTTTCTGTCGGCCTTCACGGCGCACTTTGTCTGCTTAGCGGTGGGGGCTCATCACTCGGCTTATCCATTGCTTGCTGCTCCTGCGTTTGATGCAACAGCGTTGGTGTGGTCGCTGCTCGCGGGAATTTTCTTTGGCCTTGTCGCACGGTTTTTTTCTGGCCTTTCTCATTTCGTCGCGGGATGCTTTCAGCGATGGATCCGCCTTCCTTACTTGCGCCCTCTTGTGGGCGGAGGGATTTTTATCCTGATCGTTCTTTTCCTACAAACGGATCGCTATTTAGGGCTCGGGGTTCCCGTTATTTTAGAAAGTTTTGAAAAACTCACGAGGCCCGCTGATTTTTTCTGGAAGAGCCTCCTCACCGCCCTTATCTTAGGTTCTGGCTTTAAGGGAGGCGAAGTCACACCTTTATTTTTTGTCGGGGCCACCTGCGGAAATGCCCTCTCGCGTTTTATTCCTTTGCCTTTTCCCCTGCTCAGCGGGATGGGTTTTGTTGCAGTCTTTGCGGGAGCAGCGAACACTCCGCTCACCTGCCTCCTTCTCGGTATTGAACTTTTTGGACACCAGAGCGCATCCTTTATGGCCATCGCCTGCGTGATGAGTTATCTTTTTTCTGGACACGCCGGCATTTATCGAACGCAACGATTGGGTACACCTAAGGATCACGCATGAAACTCGAAACCCCTTTTACGAAATTAATGAAGATCGATCTCCCCCTTATCGCCGCCCCCATGTTTTTAGTGAGCAATGAAGATATTGTCGTGGCTGTCGGCGAGGCCGGGGGCCTAGGGACTTTTCCGGCACTCAACTACCGCCCCCTTGAAAAGTACACCGAAGCCCTTAAGAATATTCGCCAGCGTTCGACAAAACCCATCGGGGTTAATATTATCGTTAATAAAAGCAATACCCGGCAAAATGACGATTTGAAAATCGCCCTCGACCATGGGGTCGAAATGTTCATCACCTCTTTGGGAAGCCCGAAAAAGGTGATTGAAGAAGCCCATCGCAATGGGGCCAAGGTTTTTTGCGACGTCACGAATCTAGAGCACGCTAAAAAGGTTCAAGATTTAGGGGCCGATGGAGTGATTGCCGTCGGGGCCGGAGCCGGGGGCCATGCGGGACCCATTTCGCCTTTGGTGTTGATTCCTTGGCTCAAAACAGAATTGAAAATTCCTATCATTGCTGCGGGCGGCATCGCCCATGGCTCGCAGGTGGCAGCGGCTCTGGCCCTCGGAGCTTCAGCTGTTAGCATTGGCACACGCTTTATCGCCAGTCGGGAAGCCCCCATCGATGCGACTTACAAAGAGGCCGTGGTCAAAGCCACTCCGGAAGACATTGTCATGACCACGCGTATTTCCGGAACGCCCGCCGCCGTGATCAACACCGAGTATGTTCAAAAATGGGGGACCGATCTTAATTGGATTCTAAGAATTCTGAAAGACAATCCCTATACCAAAAAATATGCTGTTCCCTTGATTCATCTAATGGGAACGAAGTCCCTTGAAAAAGCGGCGGGGGGTTTAACCTGGAAAAGCGTTTGGTCCGCGGGGCAATCGGTGGGCCTTGTCGAAGATATTTTAAGCTGTCAGGAAATTATCGATAAATTAACTCAAGAATACGCCGCGAGCGTCAGCTCACTTCCGCGGCCGGTGACGAACGGATAGCACGAGTTCGTAGGTCATGATGGGTTCAGGGCCCTTGCTTGGAACGCAGGCATAGCCTTTGAAACTTCGCTCTAGTCTTTCCTCTGTTTTTTGCGCATCGGCAATCAGCTGGCGCACGCCCGCGATGTCTTCACAAACAAAATGCGTATGGCCGTCCGCCCTTTTTAAAAATTGCGCATTGAAATTTTTAAAAACGAAATCAATCTTTTCACCGCTGTCATGAATGGCAAAGACGGCCGCGGCGGCGATACAAAGTTCGGCGCCCACGGCTAAACCGCCAAAATACATAGAACCTAAATGGTTCTTCGTTCGGTACCCTAGGCGAATGCGGATCACGCATTCCTTTTCGTCAAATTTTTCGACGGTGGGACCAATAAAAACGAGGAGAGGGATTTTAAAGAATCCGTAGATGCGAATAAAGGTGTTGTATTTCAGCTTTTGCAAGTTCATCAGAGGCTCCTCTATAAAAAGTCTAACTGAAATGATTGCCCATCACGAGATTAATTTTTGCGAACTGGCCCTCGCAAATCGCTATTTATTTGACCCCTCGTTCCTTTTTCGGCTATTCCTAAGCCATGCTGCGCCCCACTCTTTTCCGCGATATTCATCTGACTTTCAAAACCGACGGCTTGCGTGGGATTTGGAAAAAATTCGGCTGGAAATTTTTTGCGGCGTTTTTTTGTTACTATTTGATTCGGGATTTGATGATCTACATTTTTGTCCCATGGTATGTGGCCCAGAAATTTTTCTAAGTTTTTACTAGATTTCAAAACCCAAAGAAAAACTTAAACCCAGAGCGATCAAAACCACCAGAGCCAAGCCTGCCAAGACCATTTCTTTTTGTTTAAAGAAAAGAAATGCGGTCATCAGCACCCGCAGCAGGGGCAAGCTGATCAAAACACCGAGACCAAAATAGGCGATCAGAAGTCCCCACTCTCGTCCCTGCCAGAGATGCTCGAGGCTTTGCAAAAAAGGAATTTGTTGATAGGTTTGAAAGTGCGAAAGGGTGTTTTCTCCGGGATGAATCGTCATCAGCCAACCTAAAAGCAGAAAAAATCCCGCGACCAGAACCCCGCCGCGCAGAAGTTGGGCTATTTTTAATTCGAGAGAATAAAGCGGATCCCTCATGACAGGCCTTTCATGATCATCTGAATCGAAACGACTCCCAAAACCACTACAAAAATTTTGCGGATGGTCTTGGCTGGCATATGCACCATCACCCTGGCACCAGTATAGGAGCCGATAATAATGCCGATCGAGACCGGCGCCGCAATTTCGGGACGAATATCACCGCGAAACAGAAAAGCTCCCGCGCTGGCGGTGGCCGTCACGCCAATCATAAAATTAGAGGTCGCTGAGGAAACCTTCATCGGCACTTTCATGACCCCGTCCATGGCGAGAACTTTAAAAATCCCGCTGCCTATCCCCAAGAGTGCGGACAAAAGCCCGGCCAACAACATCAAAAAAAGCCCCAGGGGAGCATGCTCAATTTTATAACTAATCACCTGCCCTTGCGGCGTTGGATAAGAACCTCCCAAACCCAGGCTTTTCGACCACGGATGATCATTCTGCGAAAGGGAGTCCCCTTTTTTGAGCAACATCATGATCGCCGAGAAAAAAAGAAATCCACCGAACAAAACAAACAAAAAAGCCGGCTTCACCTGGCGCGAGATCAAAAAACCCAGAATGGCTCCGCAGACGGTACCGATTTCTAAAAAAACCGCAAGACGCAAATTAGTCAAATGATCCCGCAGGAAGCCCGCCGCTGCTCCAGAGGAAGTCGCAACAATGGAAATCAGACTGGCCGCGATGGCATAGCGGATATTGACATGAAACAAAAGAGTGAGAGTGGGAATGACGATGATGCCGCCGCCCAAACCCAGCAAGGAGCCAAGAAAGCCCGCGATCACCGAAACGAAAAGAAGGATCAATTCGGCCACGTTTTAGTTTTTCGCGCAGTCGTAAAGTTTAAGAAGTTGTGCACCAAAATAGGTCCCCTTGCGCTTAAAATCCCAAGGCGGATAAGGAAAAAATTCAGCTTCAGCGCACTGGCCTTTTTGCGCCGCGGCCCAAGGCCTTTCCTCGCTGGAGGCCGTGTAGATTTCACCGGTCTTTAAATCGCGAATTCCTACCGCAAACGAGAACACTTTATTGTTAATATCCGTATTGGTTCGCGCGATCAGAGCGACGGGAAGATCAATGCGTTCCACCGCGGTGATCTCGCCCGTGACCTTTTTAGAAAAAATCAGGCTGTAATTATCAACAACTGCCCAAATCAAAATGGCTAGGACAACAAAGACACCCAAAAACTTAAGAATTTTTCCGACAGATTTCATGCTGTTAGAGATAGCGTGAAGCCTTCGCGTCATCAAGGACTAATTTGCGTCTGGCAGACAGAGGGGTTAAGCTAGCGCCCGAGGAGATCCTATGCTCGAAATCATTGGCGCCGCCATTTTAAGTCTGATCATCGGAGCGGCCGCAGGCTATGCTCTGCGCCAGCTGCAAAATGCCCAAACCTTACGCCGGGCCCGTGAAGAAGCGCAGGAAATTCTGGCCGAAGCGCAAGAAGCCAACGAACTCCGCTTAATAGAAGAAAAAGAACGCTCTCAAGAAATTGAAATGACCGCTTGGACCAAAGTAGAACCCGAAATGCTCAAAGTAGAGGCACGCCTTGAGGAGCTTCAAGAACTCGTCGATGAAAAAAAAGCCAAGGCTGATCAAATCACGAACGAAGAAAAGAAGAAGACTCAAGCCAAAGAAGTCGAAGTTCACGAGCAAGAGCAAGCCATCAAAAACCAAGAGGCTGAGCTCAACAAAATTAAACTCGCTAAGCATGAGATTCTGCAGACTTACGTCGAAAAGCTCACGCAGCGGCTGCAAACGTCGAAGGACGAATTTAAAGGTCAGCTCAAAATCCAAATGGAAGCCGAAACGCTTCGGCGCGCTCAAAAATCCGCTCAAGATTTTGAAGATGAGATGAAAGAGCACGCCGAAGCCCGCGCGAAAAGAATTCTCGCTTTGGTGATTGATCGTTTCGCGCGCCCCTATTGCGCCGAACGCGGAATTGGGTCGGTAAACTTTCCCGACAATCACGTCCGCAAACTCTTTTGCGACCCTCAAGGGTTAAACATCAAGGCGGTGCAAAACTTCTGCGGCTGCGATATTGTGGTCGAAGACGGAATGGAAATGGTGGGCGTTGCCGGCTTTGATCCCGTGCGTAGAGAACTCACGCGAAGAACTTTGGAACGGATTTTTAAGGAAAAAAAGAGCATCACCCCGGACTTCATTCAAAGGATTGCCGAAAACCAGAAAAAAGAACTCTTTAAGAACATCAAACATGATGGCGATGCTCTTGCGAAAGAGTTGCGCTTAGAGGGCTTGCACCCCGAAGTGCGGCAGATGATGGGCTCTCTCCGTTATCGCTATTCCTTCACCCAAAATCAGTATTTTCACTGCGGCGAAGTCGGCTGGCTGGCGGGCCTGCTCGCCTCGGAGCTTCATTTAGATATCAAACGCGCCCGCCGCGTGGGCATGTTGCATGATATTGGGAAGGCGATGGATCACGCGATGGACGGTGGCCATGCGGTTATTGGCGCCGATTTTATCCAGGCCCGAAACGAATCGCCCGAAGTGGTTCATGCGGTTAAGGCCCATCACTTTGATGAACAGCCCAACAGTGATCACGCCTTCTTGGTGATCGCGGCGGACGCCATTTCGGGTGCACGCCCGGGTGCTCGACGCTCAACTATTGAATCCTACAATCAAAAAGTGACCGAATTGCAGGATATCGCGCGCAGCTTTGATGGCGTCACCGATTGTTTTGTCTTAAGTGGCGGCCGTGAGTGCCGCGTGCTTGTGAATGGCAAGCGAGTGGATGATTTGAAAGCGCTTGAGCTTTCAAAAAAGATCGCCCACCGAATTGAGGATGAATGTAATTATCCGGGCCAGATCAAAGTCGTTGTCGTCCGTGAAACAACGGTCTCTGAAACAACTCGCAAGGAACTTGCTTAATTACAGAATTTCTTTTGAATTTTGTCGACCTTGCTTTTTTTCGCTTGGTTTCATGACGAGAGTGCTAATATGAATGATCGTGGAGGATTCGCATGAATTACAACAAGGGCTCACACTATCATGGACGTAAAGTACTTGTTGTTGATGACAGCGTCGAATCCGTTCAGTTGATGATGCGGCTTTTGGATCACTATCATTGTGCCGTGACTATGGCCTTTGACGGACAAGACGCCATCCCGCTTCTGGTGAATGAAAATTTTGATTTGGTCATCTTGGATTGGCAAATGCCCCAGATGGGTGGTCGCGAAACTCTGGTCATGATGGATAAATTGATCTCGGAACATAAAGTTCGCAAGGATCGAAAAATTCCTGTGGTGATTTTTTCGGGTCAAAGCGAAGAGGAATTGCAGGTTCCCGATTGCCAAAGTTTTACGTCCTGTGGTTTTATCTCCAAGGTTCAACCTTACTCTGAAATGATCCGTCATTTCGCCGATATTTTTCAGAAAGTTGATACGGCAAATGTCCGCCTTCCCCGAGAAGGCAAAAAAAAGACCCCTCTCGCGAAGGGCCTTTTTTAAATTTTAAGTTCTTTCTGCGAACTATTTAATCACGGTATTTGCGTGGTACTGCTCTTCGCTGTAATCATCCACCAGAATCGCGTCGTAGCGCACGCCATCGGACTCTTGGATCAATTTGAACTCTTCTGCCGTAATGACATTTTTCTCACGGGCCTCATCGAGCAATAAAGGAATTTTTTTCTTCGGCAAAACTCCGGATTTGACGGCCGCACGGATTTTCTTTTCAGCTACCTCCGCCTTCGTCACGAGATCAAAGGCATACTCGAGGCGGCCCACGGCTTGATTTCGATCCGTCGGCAAATAAATCCCATCGGTGATGCGATCGCGCAAAGCGCCTGGCTTTAACAGAGCCGAAGAGATCTTATGTGAATAACGATCTGAAGCCTGAGATCCAATCGAATTGATTCTTGACCAAGCTCCTAAAAATCCCTTGAAGAACCAGCCCAAACCGGGAACCGCGAGGTTATCAAAGAGCCCGTCAAAGGCTTTTTGAATTTCGGCTAAACAGAATTTCATATTGTAATGAACAAAGGGCAGATCCTCTTCCTGGCGCCCTTCCGCTTCGAAACGACGGAGTACGCAAGTTCCGATGTACATATGAGCCAGGATATCCGCGAAACGACCGGTGATTTTTTCCTTCAACTTCAACTGCCCGCCCAAAGATCCCATGGCGATATCCGCCATGATGGCAAAACTGGCCGAAGACCATTTCAAGCGACGAACGTAGCCTCGCATATGAGGATGCACATCCGCAGACGAAGCCAAATAACCTCGACTGACAGAAAGCAGAATCGAACGGCAGAGGTTATTGACGATGTGACCAATATGCCCACAGAAAGCCCGATCAAAATCCTTCGTATTGTTCGAGCCAACCGCACGCACTTCGGCATAAGCAAAGGGATGGGCACGCAGGGCCCCTTGACCGAAGATGATCAAAGTTCGAGTCATGATATTTGCGCCCTCCACCGTGATTCCAATCGGAGTCGCGATGTAGATTTCGGCCAATACGTTACGGGGGCCTAGCGAAATTCCGGCTCCGCCCATGATGTCCATGGCGTCGTTGATGTTTTTACGACCCATTTCGGTCGCATAGTATTTTTGCATGGCCGTGATGACGCCAGGTTTGATTCCCTTATCGATCGCACCTAAACAATATCTGCGCATCGCTTCGAGGGCGTAGGTCGAGGCGCCAATCCGCGCTAAAGGCTCTTCCACTCCTTCAAATTTTCCAACGCTCACGCCGAATTGACGGCGAATCAAACCATGGGCTGAAACCACGCGAGCAATAAGCTTAGATCCTCCCGTTGATTGCGCGGGCAAACTGATCCCGCGGCCCGCCGCCAGGCACTCCATCAACATGCCCCAACCTTTGCCGCAACCGCCTTCACCACCCACAACTGCGTCCACCGAAACAACCACATCTTTCCCATGCGTCGGGCAATTGTAGAAGGGCGTAGCCAAAGGATCATGACGACGCCCAATGCTGACCCCCGGAGTATTGGAAGGAATCAAGGCGCAGGTGATTCCCAAATCTTCGCCTCGGCCGAGCAGATTTTCTGGATCGCGCAGACGGAAGGCCAGGCCAATCAGAGTCGAAATGGCGGCTAAAGTGATCCAACGCTTGTTCCAATTGATACGGATATAGATTTTACCGTCTTGGCCTTTAAATAAAATACCGGTGGAGGTGATTGATCCCGCATCGGACCCCGCCGTGGGTTCGGTCAAACCGAAACAAGGAATTTCTTCCCCCGTCGCGAGTCGTGGCAGCAGACGTTTTTTTTGTTCATCCGTTCCGTAATGAACCAGAAGCTCAGCAGGACCCAAGGAATTGGGCACCATCACTTGAATCGCGACGGCAAGAGAGCGCGAAGAGATTTTCATGATCACTTCGGAGTGGCAAAGAGCCGAAAAACCCAGACCACCGTATTCCTTGGGAATGATCATACCCAAAAACTTTTCTTTTTTGATGTAATTCCAGAGCTCTGCGGGAATCGTGCGTGTTTTATAAATCTCCCAGTGATCGGTCATGCGGCAAAGCTCGTTGACTGGACCGTCCATGAAGGCTTTTTCTTCGGCCGTCAACTGAGGATAGGATTCTTTCATCAGAGAGTTGAAATCAGGATTTCCCGAGAAAAGATCTTTTTCAACCCAAGTGACGCCGGCATCGAGCGCCGCCCGTTCCGTTTCCGAAATTTTCGGCATCAGCTCCAGTTTCTGCATCGTCTTCATCACGATGTTCGAGAAAACCACGGCGCGGATCGCGGGAATGAGGAAAACCACGAAGATCACACCCACCACGATCATCAGCCAGCAGGGGGCGCCAAAACCGAAGAGAATGGCCTCTGCGACGAGAGCCCAAATAAAAAGAGGGCTATTAAAAAAGCCGAGGAAAAGTAGAAGAACAACAGATCCCAAGGCCCAAAGCCACGGGCAAGTTTCTAGAAAGTAACCACAATATTCCACGATGCGTCTCCTTTGATGACATCACAATTAGACGCTTTTTATAAGTTCCGCGCAAGAATTGAAAGTAAGTCAGGACCGGAGGAGGGCCGTTCATAAAAAAAGCCCTCCGAGGAGGGCTTTTTTGAGACTTCCTTTTATTTACAAAAGTGGGTCCCGTTTAGTATTGATCACTTAAGGATTAAATCCTAGTGTCCAGCAGCTGGAGTTTCAGCAGGAGCCGCGCCATCGGCAGGGGCACCGGTTGCATCCGCAGGAGTCGCAGCACCCGGCTGAGCCTCACCCGCTGGAGGAGTCGTTGTGGTTGATTCTGTTGTTGTCGTTGTTGCTGGAGCAGCCATTTGTTCTTGAGCCGTTGGAGGAGCTGTTTGCTCAGGTGTGTTTTTTGAACAAGTAAAGCCAGTCGTGAAAGAAAGAGCCAGCAAAGCTGCGATAACGATTGTTTTCATGAGGATCCCTTCGTAAAATAATTCCTCCGCAAAATGCGGCGGATTGTTAAAACTCGATTATAAAACTCGACTCTTGACCAGACTACATAAAAGACACCGGACCCTCAAGCACTTATTTTTGGCATTTTGAGCACCAAAAAGTATTTCGACCTCCCAGCATAAAACTGCGGATCCTCTGCTGACAATTTGCACATTTTTGTCCAACGCGATCGTAGACGAGAAAATTATTTTGAAAATAGCCGCTTTCCCCTGTGGCCTGGGCAAAATCGCTGATCGAAGATCCCCCCTTTTCAATCGAGAGATGGAGAATTCTTTTTACTTCCTGCACCAAACGCTCAGCCTTCGCTAGACTAAGCTTGGAAGCGATCAGCTGGGGTTTTATTTGAGCCGCGAAAAGCGCTTCGCTCGCATAAATGTTGCCAACTCCCACGACAATTTTTTGATCCATCAAGGCGACCTTCAGGGCGACTTCTTTCTGACGAAGGCTGCGCCACAGGGATGCGCCGGAAAAAGCCTCTTCGAGAGGCTCTGGGCCTAAATGAAGCAATCGTTTGTGTTGTTCTCGGTCATAGACCACATCAAAAATCCCGAAGCGCCGCGGATCGCGGTAAGCCAGGCGCAGACCCTTCGCAAAAGAGATGTAAATATGATCATGGGGACGCTCATCCCCCTTTGCCGCAACCCGCCATGTCCCGGTCATCCCGAGGTGGGAAAGCAGGGCTCCTCTGGATGTACAGAACAGGATATACTTGGCGCGTCTTTCCACCGAGCTGATGACCTGGCCTTCAAATTTATGAATTTCTCTCGCAGGCATTTCGTCGCGGAGGTCGGGTCTGAGCAATTCGATTTTTTGTATTTTCGGTTTTTCGGCGAGAATCTTTTCAAGACCTCGTCGCACCACCTCAACTTCTGGAAGTTCTGGCATAGCTATCTTGACTACTTGAAATTATGAATCTCGACAAGTGCGTAAAGTGCCATATGCGACTTGGCATTTGAGGTCCAAAAGCGGGGATCGCACGGGGCCGGGAGCTCTATAAAATAGGAACTGGTCCCCTACGCTGTTGATGAGAGGGAGTGTCGCAGACTTGCTCTGCTCTCTCGGTCATGCTGGTTACTTGCTCTCATTGTCATTTACAGAACTTGTCTTCCGGAGAACGGCCCTTGATCGTCCGGCGCGGTAGCTATCTATCGCCTTATCGATCGTTCTTCAAAGTTCCACTTAAATAGATATCTTCGTTCAGCTGTTGCCGGTTATGCGAGGCTGTGTCCATCCTGTGACGGCCTTTCTGAAGCGCTTCCTGCGCTTCAGATCTAGGTGCCGGGGGATAATTTTGTTGGAGAGTGCGAAGGGTTTTGGTGTTGTGGTTTGTTTTTTGGACCACTTTTTCTTTTTTCCATCAACACTTTAAGGGTCCATTTCCTATAAAATAGGTTGTCCCCATCCAAATCGAATGGATTTAGAAGCCGTCCCTACGGAAGCCTTCATAAAGGCGCTGTATGAATCCCTCCTCGGTGTTTCGAGTTTAAGTCGAAATGGTTTGTTTCGACTTCCATTGACTTCGTTTATAGTGCGGACTATTTCCAGGGACCATGGAACTGATTGAAGTTTTAAAATATACCTATAAAAAAAGACAAGCGATCAACCGAGGTTACTCGCAGAATGCATTTGCTCGTGATCTTGGTGTAAGTCCAACCGCACTTTCGCAGGTTCTTTCGGGAAAACGTAATTTCTCTGCAAAAAATGCCGCAAAGGTTTCTCATAATCTTAATTTGCCTATCGAGACAGTCAGAGATTCAGGAAATAACAATCACTTCTCTAAGGCGATGCGGTTAAAAATAGATTCCTTTTCGATAATCGCAGATTGGTATCATTTTGCGATCCTGAACCTCGTTGAAGTTGATAAGGTTAGCTCTAATGAGCAAATCAGCACGAGGCTCGGCCTTTCTCCTAAAGTGACGGAAGAGGCCGTCAAAAGACTTTTAAAGCTTAAACTCCTCGAGGTTAAGGGTAAGAGATACTCTCGTCTTCAATACGCTTTAGATGCGGGGACCGATATACCCTCTGAGGCCCTTCGTAAACACAATCGCGAGAAGATGGAGCTGGCGATTGAATCTTTAGAAAAAGTGTCCATCCATAACCGCGACGTTAGTTCTTTAACGGTGACCTTTGATCCGTCAAAAATGGATAAACTTAAAGAAGAAATTAAACGTTTCAAGAGCCGCGCTCTAAAAATTTGCGATTCAGAACAAGATTCAGAAGTGTATTCACTTAACATTCAGTTCTTTCCACTCACACATTCGGAGAAACAATGATGAAAATATTATTAATGTTCTTGGTTCCTCTCTATTTTAGCTTATCTGCAAATGGAAAACCTCGCTCAGATGGTGGCGATCACGCCGGGAATGGCGGAGACCTTTGCGAACTTAGAATCCAGACGATTGCAAATGATATTGCGTCATGGATATCCAAAGGCGGGGCATCCGGTTTAGAGCTGCCTCGGGGCTTAGATATAAATGTCTATCAGATTCGGATGTTGGAACAAATTTCAGAGAGCATTGTCAGTTGCACTTCAGCCCCCATCATAGTCGGCAAGGCCGAAAAAACTTGCATGAATTTCATTGATTCTGGACAGTCACGGATAGTCTGTAATGAAAAACGTTTTTCGGAATCTGATGCTTCCGCTCAATACGTTTTAGTCCATCATGAGTATGCAGGTCTTGCGGGATTCGAAACTAATATTACCGATGCTTCTAAATATCCCATTTCGCAACAGATATCGGGATATTTAGAAGTTCACGAAGTTAAAAAGTTAGTGGTTAAGCCTGGTGCGGCTGGTAACTGCAATTTGATCAGCTCGGATCTAGACAAAGAATTAATTTCTACAATTCGGCGCAATGACTTGGTCTGTCTGAAAAAGATCGCCCCCATGGTCAACCTCAATAAAATATTTGACGTAGGCAATGCGGTTCCCGGAACAAATTGGGGCAATCGATTGTCGGCTCTTTCCTATGCCTCCTGCTTAGGAAATGTAGATGCCATTCAAATTTTGATAGATAGTGGAGCTTACATTCATTACGAAGGAATTTATGGAACTTCTCCGGTAAGTGTAGCTGCATACACTGGACAAGCAGATGCAATCAGGGCGTTATTTAAAAATGGGGCGTTTCTGAATTACAATACATGTACTTATGGAAAAGATTTTAGACCCTGCGATTCTCCTTTAGGAACGGCCCTTTTAACTATCGGAATGAAAATTGAAACATTCAAGGCGGTTGAAACGCTTCTTCAATTGGGTGCAAACGTGAATCTTTTGTCTCATGACCAAACTCCGTTGGCCTACGCTACCGTCGACTTTAGATATGTAGATTTGCTTATTAAGTATGGAGCGTACCCCGATCTAGGTGATAACATTGGAAACTCGGCGATTTTCGCCTGCTATACAGGAAGTTGTGTAGATAAGCTCGTCGCTGTTGGTGCCGACGTTAATAAGAAAAATAATCGGGGGTGGACTCCATTAGATGCGGCTTTTTCCGAAGACGTTAGAATAGCTCTGCTTAAATATGGAGCGGTCTCTGGGAAAACTCCATGAAGAGCTATTCGTTCTAGATTATCAAGAACAATTTAAATTGGGTTGTGGTACATTCCTGAAACCCTTCAAAGCCACTATATGTTAGCTATCAAACTCCACATGGGAAAAATAATCTGTCTAGAATTTCCAAGTGCGGGAATGATATGGATCAACGCAATCGTGGGTTGAGCTAAAGGAGAGAGTTCTATGGGAGGTCAATTTTGGAAAAGCGTACTCCTGTTCGGGTTCATTCAAGCATCTCTCTCTGTCGCGGCACCGACCCCGGAAGAAAAATTGGCGAAGGCCGTAACCAGCAAGCAGCTCTGTAAGGCTTGGGAGGAACTTAATCCAGAGCGCTGGCCTTTTTACTCCAGGGCCATTAAATCAATGAATTTGTAATTACGCCTTAATTTAACGACTATCCGCTCATATAGAGTGACGAATAAAAATGGCAAATCGTAAAAAAAATAAGAACGAAGAAGGGCTCCACCGACCGCGAGACTGCAAGAAATATCGCACTCCGCGTTTGATTTTTCATGTGAGTTGAATGGAGGCTTCTCAGTCTCCTTATGTTTCCTTTAAAGAAACATACGTTTCCAAAATGTTTCTTTTTTGATAGTTCGCAGGTTGATATAAGGATCTAGAAAAATAAAAAGGAACTTTTATGAAGACAATACTTTTCCCAATTTCGAGTCTAATTTTGCTTTCGCAATTTGCAATAGCGGGTGGCCACTGGCCTTGCCAGGACGAGCCTGGTGGCTGCCAAATGCCTCAAGTTGAAAGCATTAAGCTAAGCTGCGCACAGACTCAAATTGCATTATATTATAATCCGCCGATGAACGATTCGGGAACTCTTAGAGTACGGCAAAATAATAGCACTCGCTATGCTTACTACTCCTATCATTTGAGCCAGATGCCAGGTAGGGGCCGGGTCATTTCCTATTCAGATAGTTTTTGCTCTCGACACCTGACTGAACTTAGCAAAACCGATTGGCTTGAGACCAGTACCTGCGAAGGGACGCAATTTTCAAATCGCTGTTCTACTTCCATAACTACCGAGGCACTAGTACGGAGAACACGTGGAAATTAAGGACGTCCCCTTTATGACTACTGACTGGAAACAGATCCCGACAAGCCATCATCCAGGTGAGCGTGGCACGGCGGCGTGGCAGACCACTGGTGTTCCCGAGGACACGTTTTATTTGGCCTTGAGGGCGAACTTTTCACTGAGCTTAAAGACGGACGGAATTTTACTCTACGCTCGGGGATGAGCTATCAAGTTGCAACGGATGCCGAACCCCACAGTTCATCAACGTCTATTGGCGCAAAGCTCTTTATCGTTGATTAAACTCACTTGAATCTTGATGGCTTCTAAACAAGAAGGCCCGTAAATTTCGAGCCCTTTTGCATTCTGTAGAACGTTCGTTATTTCAGAACTTTCTTGTGTGGCCCCGTGCTCCTTAACCAAGGAATTTGGGGTCAACTAAAACTTTGGAGTGGTCCTTTTCATGAAATCTAGAAGCTCTTGATGCTTAGGATCATTGGAATGCGAGAGCGCCTCAATGACCAGCCGGGAGTTTTGCTACCACTTACATTGTTAACGATTCGTTCGCAAGCATCTTGAGATTGGGTTGAAAAAACTCTGGTGCTGGCGGGATTCCTCCAAGGCTACTGTGCGGTCTTTTTGTGTTGTAATGCTTCCTCCAGTTTTCGATCACGATCTTTGCTTCAAGCAGCGAGTAAAATATTTCACCATCCAAAAGCTCGTAGCGCATTTTTCCATTGAACGATTCACAGTATCCATTTTCCCATGGGCTTCCTGGTTGGATAAATAATGGCTGTACCTGCAGACTCTTCATCCAGGCCACAAGTTTTTTTGCGATAAATTCTGGCCCGTTGTCAGATCTGATAAATTGTGGACAACCTTTCTGCAAAAATAAATCAGCCAGAACTAAAATCACATCCTGTGCCCTGATCCGTCTTGCCACATGGCTTGATAAACATTCCTTCGTGTATTCATCGATGATGTTCAAAATCTTAAACTTTCTTCCGTCATGCGTTTGTTCAGAGACAAAATCATAAGACCAAACATGGTTCGGGTATTCCGGACGGTGCCTGATGCAAGATCCATCAGCAAGCCAAAGCCTAGATTTTTTCGGCTGCTTCTGTGGAACTTTTAGCCCCTCTTTGCGCCAGATTGTGTAAACACGATCTTTTCCCACTGACCAGCCCTCCATGTTCAATAAATTTGTCACCTGACGATAGCCGTATCTGCCGTATTCAGTCGCAAGCTCGATCACTCGCGATTCAAGCTTTTCTTGGCTCTCATTCGGCAGTTTTTCGTATCGCTGGGTGGATCTGATTTGCCCGATAATTTTACAAGCCCGACGCTCGCTCACTTTAAGCTCTCGCATCGCCATCTGAACCGCATCCTTGCGCTTCGCCGGGCTTAGAAGTTTCCCTTGGAAACTTCTTTTAAAATCAAAATATCAAGAGCTTGATCAGACACAATTTTACGAAGTCTTGAAGCCTCTTGCTCAAGCTCTTTGAGCCGTTTTGCTTGGTCGACGCGCAGTCCACCGAACTCTGATTGCCATCTTGATAGGGTTATCGGGGTTACGCCGACTTTTCGGGCTGCTTCCGCTTGGGTTAAGCCCTTGCTTTGTTCAATCTCAGCTGTCCGTAGATGCTGGATGATTTCTTCTGGGGTAAATCTCTTTCTTGCCATGATCCGGGTCCTTTCTTGGCCCAGATCTTATCACAGATTCTGGACCGGGTTAGCCCAGGCAGGTCACTCAGTTTTTCTCGAAGATGTTGGAGGACCTCTAAATGAGCATCAAAGCAAAATTCTTTCTTTTGCTTCTTGCGCTCACGGCCTTCTTGCTGCTGAAGAAAAAAGAGGAGGCCCACCAACAAGGGCTTCAACCGGTGACAAGTCGAGCCTCTGAGGTCAAGAGTAAAAAAAACCAGCCCCTGACGGTGGCCACCCTCGTCGCAAAAAAAGGCTCGGAATCCCATGCTGTGGCTCCTCTTGTACTGGAGACTTCGACTCCTGATATTTTGGATTTGAAAACACCTATGGATCAACGGGGTTTTGCTTTGCAGAGGTTGATCGCTCAAGGGCTCCGGGCCCTTCCGGCCTTGACCCGGGTGATTTCCGCGCCCGTGCCCCTCTTTGCGGAACTGGAGAATCCCCACTCGGTCAACAATGCTAGGGATCGCTTCGAACGAGGCCTAAAAATCACTGCTCTTGAACAGCTGGATCGCTTGGCCTCGCAAAACACGGCAGAAGTGCGCCGCAATCTTGTGACTATTCTGAACACGCAAAAAGACCCACAGATTCTGTTTCTCGCGCAAATCAGTTTGCTCGGCATCCAACAAGGCCGACCCGGTAAATTAGGTCGCTTCATTGAAGCCCTGCTCGACCAAGGGGCGAAAATTTAACTCACTATAGGCTTTCGACCACATGGGCTTTTACCCTCTCAGGGGCGCGGCCCTTCCAGCATCAATACACAAGGCACTTGTTTCTCCGCAGCCAAACGCAGGAATCCGTAGCCGATGCCGGCCAGGCCTTTCATCAGACCGACCTCCATCACTTCCGGTGGCAGCGGCGAAACCCAGCCCCGTTGCCTCACCTCTTGCAAAATGGCCTGGGCTTTTGTGGAAATCACCGATGGCAAAACTCCATGGCGGGCGCCAGCGCAGAGCAGGGTTTCTAAATTGCCGAGGGAGCCGTGACAAAGAATCTGATTTTCTAAAAGGGGCGCGTTCAAAGTGGCCTGAACGGCTCTTTCAGCATCCGCGCTGATCTCTTCTTCATGGGGAAATCTTTTTTCCATTGCCACTCGCGCCAGGGCGATTCCCGGGGCCCCATGGCACCAAGTGGCGGCCTGAGGCCGCTCGGGGATATCAGTCCAGTGAGCATCTCCTAACAGGTCTCGCTCATGGCGAGCTGTCTGAAGGGCCGCCTGCAAAAAATTATCCTGGCCCGTGGCATGGGCCAATTCACTCAACGCGAAGGCCACTCCCGAATGCCCGTGGGAAAACCCCCTGGGCATTACCAGATTGGGAAAAAGACGACGCTCTTTTTCTACCGTGGATGAACTTAGCAACAGCTCGCCGCATTTTTTCGCTAAAGCCAAAGCCTGCATGCTTCCGGAATGTTTCCACAGCGAAAGCAAAGGCGGGATGCAACCGGCCGCACCGCCGATAAAATCCAAATCTTTATCTTCACCGATCAAGTTCTCCAGCGCGGGCAAGAGCCGCTCCGCTTGGCGCAGCAACTCGGCGTCTTGCCAAATTTCAGCCAAGTGAACATAGAGATAAATAAATCCCGCAAGCCCCGTGAAAGCTCCCATCTGCGGATAGGAGGGCGTGGAGGCTATGCGCCTCTCTAGCATTTGCAGGCCCCCGCGGGCCAAACGCGTGCACTCTGGATCCGCAGTGATGGAGCCGAGGTAGGCCAAAAAGAAGATCACGCCGCTCAGGCCGCTGTAGAGATCGTCCTCCACCAGTCCTAAATTATAATGGCCCGCGTCCGCCGCCTGCGATTCCAATTTAAAACGCAAAGACACCCAAGAAACCGATCCGTTCGGATGAACCACGGCTGAGCTTTTCAGTTGCTCTCCAGCGGCGATGGCCGCATCCAAAAATGTTTTTACCCTCTCGCTAGAGACTGCTTTCGTGGACTCTCCCCAGCGCATCCCCTCCCGAGAAACCTTCGCCGTGGAGGCGTAGGTCGCATCGAGCAACCAGAGCTGCGTTTTCAAATCCTCATGACCCAGACGTCTCAAGCGGTCACGCGCAATTTGCCATCCACTGCGGAACAGAAATTTTTCGAAGCGATGCCCGTTCGTATCACTCAAATCCAAGGAGTCCGTGGTGGACATAAAATAGGGAATGTCCCCCTCCATCAACTGACGCACTTCGGAGGTGACAATGGACTTGTAAAGGGGAGTCCGTTTCGTTTCAGACCAAAGCTGATTGAAAAGCAATTCGCGCTCGAGAGAATTTCGGTTCATCTTCGGGTGCAGCCCCTCGGCCAACAAAAGCCCATAGGTCGAAGACGGCCGCAAAACAATGCGGGTAGGGATGTTCTTAAAACTTTCCAAGTGCCCTTCGATTTCGGCGCGGCGGGCCTGAAAAAAAGCATAGGCCTCAGCAAAACCTTTTTTGACGAAGGCCCGGTAAAGTTGAGGCTCAATGGCTTTGCCGTTCAGCACCGGGCTGGAGTGCACTTCACCGATGCGGCCCGGGACCTTCACGATGCGGATTTCATCGCTGTTGGAATTCGTAACCCCATCCACTTGAAAATTCAGAGTTTGATTTTCTGAAGCGCCGAGACCGCTCTTGTCCATGATCTGACCATCATCCATATGCACGGGCGAGGGCAAGAGACCAATAGAAAGAACGGAGTCAGACAATGTCTCCATGGCCAGTTCATCGCTTTGCGAGGCCTCGGCCGGCAGAAAATGCGGATGAAAGAGGGTTTCCAAATCGATATTGATCGGATACTCACCCGAGGCGATGACGTTTTCCAAATGCAAATCCGTCCCCCCTAAAATGTAAAACAGCGCGAGCCACACTCCCTGCCGCTCGTAAAACCTTTCGATCTCGTCCTCACTCCCGCAGCCCTTGAAAACGACAAACTCGCACCAGCCATAATTCCCGCGATCTAAAATTTTGTAAGTTTTCAAATCCAAGGTGGCTTGCTGGGTTTGCATCCAACCGACAAAATCCTGAAACTTCTGATCCAGAGTCAAGGAGCGGGGTTTGTAAACCACTTTGATCCCGGCGGAAAACTCCGCGGCAATGACCGAGCGCCCATGGCGGTGAGCATCGCCCAAATTTCCGTGGAGGGACTGCAAAGTTCCTAATGGACCAAAACTTTTTTCTAGCTGCGAGAAATCCGCGGTCAGCCTTTGCAAAAATTCAAAAGAAGCCTCCTGCCAGTTTTCCAGGCCCTCATGCAGTCGCCGCGCCAGAACTGGATACTCGCTCAGCAATGTTCGGCGGGTTTCTGGCTGTTGAAGGCCCTGAAGAAAAGATTGAAACCGCTGCTCAGGGGTCTCACCGGTGAGCCGCCCCTCCATCCGCGCAATATTGATTTCTAAAATCAAAGTGCGGTGCAATTGCCGCCGCAGATGGGGAATCAATGCTTCCAACAACAGATTCGCCGCACCTTCAATTTCAAAGGGAGGCCGAGAGAGGGCCGCAAGCCGGGCCAAAAGTTTTTGCTTGCAAGAGTGGACCAGGGGCCAGATCAAAAACAAAAAACCCGCCGTGGGGTCCCCTGCCCCCAAAACTTTTTTTAAAACCGCATCTCTCTCTGAAGAATCCTCCAGGCTGAGCAAGATCTCCTTTGCCCAGTGGCTGTCGCCAAAGGCTTGGGGCTTCCAGGAGAGCCACCGCAACAGCTCTTCTTCTTTCATTTTCTGAGCATCTAAAAAATGAGCGAAGACCTCGGGGTCAGAAAAGGCCGGGCTCGCCTTCCAGCGTCCCAACCGTCGCTGGCCCAATTCAAAATCAAAGTCAGAGGACGAGGGCTCCCCCGCCCTCAACTCTTCTAAATGTTGCGCTAAGAACCAACGTGGATCGAGACTCATTGAAAGCCACTGGCCTGTAAAGTGTAGAGCTCGGCGTAACGGCCCCGGGCTGCCATCAAATCTTCATGGGGGCCGTCTTCAATGATACGGCCTCCACTTAAAACTAAAATGCGATCGGCCAAGCGCACGGTTGAAAAGCGATGGGAAATAATGAGGCTGGTTTTATCCCGGTGCAGGCTCTTGATACGATTGAGCAGATCATGTTCGGCCTCCGCGTCCAAGGCAGCCGTGGGCTCATCCAAGATCAAAATATCGGCGCGATCGTTAAAAAAAGTGCGGGCCAAAGCCACCTTCTGCCACTGTCCTCCTGAAAGCTCCACGCCATCCTTAAACCAACGGCCCAACTGTTTTTCAATATCCTCTCCTAAAATTTTCAGAACCTCATCCGCTCCCGCTAAGGCTGTGGTCCTTCGAACCTTTTCACCCTGGTCGATGGCTTCCAAATCACCGAAGCCGATATTTTCACGGAAGCTCAGCTGGTAGCTGTTGAAATCTTGAAAGAGAACGGCAAAGCGGCGATAGAGACTCTTTTTATCCCACTCTTGCAGGGCCACCCCATCCAGCCAGATGTGCCCCTCGCTGGGTTCATACAATCCGCAGAGCAGTTTGATCAGGGTGGATTTGCCAGCGCCGTTTCCACCCACCATGGCCACTGTTTGCCGTGGGGGAATATGAAAGGAAACATCCCGCAGGGTCCATTGCTCTTGTCCTGGGTAACGAAAGCTCACCTTGTCAAAGACAATGCCTTGGGTAAAGGGCGCAGTCCCCAAGGGCTTCGCGGAAGAGCGCAGGGGGATTTCCATTTCGAGAAATTCAAAGAAGTGAGTCAGGTAAAGCTGATTCTCATAAAGCGAGGCCCCGCTGCTCAACAGGGCATCGAAGGCGGACTGGCCATTGCGAAAGGCTAAAAAATAAAAAGTCAGCCCACCAATGGTGAGCCCCCCCACCAAGGTGGTCCGCACCAAACCGAAGTAGACGGCATAAATGGCAAAGATAGAAATAAAAGAGCAGGCCATGGCCCAGCAAGAGCGGCGACGCAAAAGGGCGCGGTCCTCGCGGAAGAACAACTCATTCAAATACCGGTACTTTTCCAGAAAAAAATCTCCGAGGCGTAGGAGACGCACTTCTTTGGCATGGCGGTCATTGCCCAGAATAAATTCAAAGTAGCTCACCTTGCGATGATCGGGCGAGCGCCAGTCCTGCAGGCGAAAAGTGGTCTGCGAAAATAAAATCTCGGAAACCGCTGCGGGAATGGCCGCGAAGGCCAAGCCCACCAAAATCCAGGGATTCAAATTCGCCATGATCCCGATGACTCCCGCGAGCAATAAAAAACTTTGCAAGAAACTGAGACTTTGATTCAAAAGCTGAATCGGCCGGTGGGAGGATTCACGCCAGGCCTGATTGAACTTGTTGTAGGTCTCTGAGTTTTCTAAATCCACATAGGGCAAACGGGAAAATTTATTTAAAAGGCTTTGGTTGGCATCGGCCACCAGCCGCGACGATAAAACAGAAGAGAAATAAAACTGGGCCCTCGTCACCAGAGCTTGAAGCGCGATCAGCACTCCTTCCAAGGCCACAAGATTCAAGGCCCTGCCTGTGGAACGCTCAACCACGGCATCCAAGAGATGACGGCCCACACCGATGATCGCCAAGGGTAAAAAAGCAAGTGCGGCCATGCAGATCAGTGATCCGACCAGCGTTGCCGGCGCCGCACCCGAAATAAAACGGTAACTCAAAGCGAGAAGACGCAGCCGAAAGAAAGTGAATTTCTTCACCTTCTCGACGGCACTCACTTCCAACTCGGGTGCCCGTTTTGTCAGAGACATCTAGCAGCAACCACTGGATGAGATCGAAGTGTCACAGGTCCCGCCAGAAGAAATGCTCGTGCTGCAGCATCCACTGGAAGAAATCGAAGTGTCGCAGGTCCCGCCAGAAGAAATGCTCGTGCTCGGAGCTTTCGCCTCGATCATGGCCAATTTCAAACTGAAAGCACCGGCTGGATTGCTGGGCACTGCACTGCGATGACTTGCGCTTAAAGCCTCTGCGCAATCTTCATCACGCCACGCGTTCACGATAAGATCTAGAGCCAAATTGTCCATGAATTCTCCTTTTGTTCTTGGACCTTTAGGTCCAATGGTTTTTTTTGATAAAAACAGGCACCTTTTGGCACCCATTGGCTACGCATCTTTGTATGTCGACGATGCAGAGCAAGTCTAGTGCCGAAGATAAACAGAGGAGCGGAAAGGAAGCGAGGGGAGATGTGTCAAAGTGTTGACCCGCAAGGTTCACACTTTGATAAAGCCCCCTAATATTCAAACCAATCCAAGTTGAAGCAATTAGCGGGTATTCTTAAGCGATCCACAAACCAGCTTTGCGTTTTCGCGAATCCCTCACCGAACTTCCGTCAAAGAGATGAGCGCTTTCAAAACACCGGCTTTAGAAAATCGCCAAAATGGCAAATTCTCGTTGAGGAAGTTCGGGGGCGCTCGAATTGTAAGCATATCCCAACGTTTGAAAGCAATGATCCGTCATTTTCGTGTGGTAAGCCGTAAAGAGAGTCTCATCTCCTGACCGGTACTGATAGCACTTGATTGGAGTGTCGCCTCCCTGAGGTGGGTTGGTACAAAACATCTCGGTGTAACCATAACCGAGGCCCACGGAAAGGCTATCGTTAATGGCCCGCAAAAGGAGGCCCGCCCGAACTGTTTGGAGAGGAGCGGTCACCCAATCGGAACAGCCGGAAACTTTGCTACAACCTCTTTCTCTCTGTGCAAATATATAATCCATTGTTCGTGCATTGGCGCCACGCTGAAACAGCGGGCCTGCGTTCCGGAAGTAAAGATCTTGGCCTTGGCAAGAGCGGGGATCAAAGGCATCCAGTGACTGCGCTTCTCCATAGGCCGGAAGAACGAATAGGAAAAGGGTCAACAGTTGGGTGCCAAATTTTTTTTTCATTTTATTTCTCCTTCGAACATATTTGTTTCGGAACGTATTTGTTCCGACTGCATCCCTATCTAAAGAGCCCGGCGGAGACAAGCGCCTGCCTGCCGAAAGTGTTCGCCTTCAGCAAACAGCTCCGTCCACTGTTTGCAATTGACGCCACTCAGATACCCGTGCTACTCAAGCGCGCTATATGCAGCAAACGCTCCCCCACACGAAGCTCGACTATCGAAATCTCCTTCGCCTTGAGCTCAGCGAGCGCCAGCGTCGCAACCCCGCCTTTTCCCTGCGCGCTTTCGCGTCGTTTCTCGGGCTTTCGGCCCCTTTTCTTTCCCAGGTGCTGACGGGTCAGCGGGTGCTTTCCGAAGAGAAGGCGATGGAGGTCGTCAAAAGATTACGATGGCCCCTCCGCCGGCAAAAACTCTTCCTTCACCTCGTGCGCTACCAGCGTACCCCGACCGCCGCTCACCGCGAGCTCGTGCTCCAACAAGCCGATCTGTTGTCAGAGATGGACTTTCTCGAGATCGAGCGGGAACAATTCGAGCTGATCTCCGGTTGGCAGCATTTTGCTCTTTCTGAACTCACCTTATTGCCTGACTTCTCGCCCGATCCGGGCTGGATCGCAAAGCGGCTCGGGATCTCTCAGCGGCAGGCCTCGGAGTCCATTCGCCGATTGAAGAAGGTGGGCTTGCTGCAAAATAAGGGCGGCCGCCTGGTCAAGAGTCAGAGTAACTACCGCATCCAGGACACTCCACTCGCAGCGATCCGAAATTTCCATCGTTCCCATCTCGTGAAAGCGGCGGTTGCCCTTGAACACCAGCCCCTGGAGACGCGCGATTTGTCGGGTTCGACTATCGCCTTCGATGCCGCCCGTCTCCCCGAAGTGCGCGCCCTTATCCGCGAGTTTCAAGAAAAACTCGACACCTATTGCGCGAACGGGGGTCCCGCTAATTCTGTTTACCACCTCGCGATTCAATTCTACCGTCTTGACCAGGAGTTATTATGAAGCGTCTCTTTCTTTTCGTATTCCTCTATTCCTTTCTGGCCTACGCCGAGGGAGGCCACGTGGGTAACGGCGGCAACGCTCTCCAGTGTCACCCCAGCCCAGCCAATCACCTCGATGGCATCTACTCCCTCGACTATGTCCTGACGCTGGATTCCGCCACAGGCGACGACGGTCTCTCTCCAGTAGCCGATTGGTCTTCTTCCGCTGTGCGGCTCCAGCGCCTTCTGGAAGAAAAAGTCCCCGGACTCGCTCCTTCGTTCGCGGATTTTGTGCGGCAACTCTATAACCGCGACTATGGGCAAAACTCCGTGTGGAGTCCGCAGACTCGCGTCTGGGAGCCCGCGCCTTTCGGGCTGGTCAAACTCGATGATCAAGAGCTCGTCTCTCTTTTGCCGGAAAACTGCAGTGAAAATGGGACGTTCAAAATCATCCAGGCCGTGGTCCGCCAGCGGCCCGGTTCCTCCGGCGCGCCCGATTCCACTGTCGTCTACCGCTATTTTCCCCAGGTGCTCGACCAACTCAATCGCCAGTCGCCCCTCCAACTTTCCTTCGTCTTGGTGCACGAGTGGCTTTGGGATGTGAGCCGCAACGTCGATCGCAACCGCCGCGTGAACCGCTTTCTGCACTCTCGGGATTTCGAGCAGATGTCTGCCTCTCAGGCCAATGCCGTCCTCCGGGGTATGGGCCTGGTGGTACCGCCACGGCCCGCAAAAGCCTTCGATCGGTCCAGTTGGCCGGAGCAACCCCTGGTCACCCCTGAACAGTTGCGAGAAAAATTTGGGCAATTGAGGTCAGCCTATTATCCCCTTGAGATCGCTGTCCTGGGTTTCGATCGAGACTACAACAAGATCTCTTGCAGTGAAGAGCATCCCGAATGCGAGCCGGGCTGGCGAGGTCCTCTTCCTGAGGACGATGTTCTTACCACAAGGAAAATCGGTCTGTTCTATGCGGGGGGTGATAAGGAATATCCCATACAGCTGGGCGGAAAAGGTTCCGATGGGTTGATGTATATCCAGACCGAATGCCGCTTTCTACCTGGCAAAGATTCCAATCTCGAATGCCGCCGGTTTGTCGATACTTCATCTTCTAAATCTTACCGAGAGAGTCTCCCGCCCGGTGAATTGCCCACGACACCTGCGGCTATGACGATCTCCTCGTTCCGAATGATCACCGGTTTTAGTGATAAGTTCCGATTTTGGAGTTCGAACGGCAAGCAGCTCGAAGGAAATCAGCTCGTTGAAACGGCTACGACGGGGTGGTTTCCTTAAGGCTCTGAGCGGAATGGGCAAGGTCTGCCTCTGACAGCAGATGCCTTGCCACTGCCTTATATTTTGCTGTTTAATGAGATATGTCAGCCATTGCCTTGTCCCAAATTTTAGAAAGTTCATCGCAAAGAGCCGCACCTTTGCCCGCTAGAATGCCAACGGTGTATACTCTCACTCCAAATCCAGTTTTGGACCTCAGTGGGGTTGTTGAACACATTATCCCGAATGAAAAAAATTATGTCCTGGAGGAAAAAAGGTTTCCGGGCGGAAATTCGGTAAATGTGGCACGACTGCTTTCCAAATTTTCTATTCCAGTCGTTGCTACAGGATTTCTCGGCGGTGGTATCGGAGAAGAATTTCAAAAACTATTGGATTCCGAAGGCGTCCCACATGATTTCGTGAAAATAAAAGGCGATACCCGCATCAGTGTTACAGTTTCGGTCCAGAAAAATCACCAACAAACTCGGCTGAGTTTTCCCGGTCCCCGAATTAGAAAACAAGAAATAGAATTGTTGGTCGAAAAATTACAGCAAATTCCTCGAGATTCATGGCTGGTCATCGGCGGAAGTTTTCCGCCGGGATTTCTTCCATCTCATGCAAACAGAATCATTCGGATTGCTCGAAGCAGGGGAATCTTGGTCGCTTTGGATGTCCCAGGGCATTTGCTTAAAAAAATCAATCTCAAAGGTATTGCTTTAATCAAGCCCAATCTCATTGAATTTCAGGAACTGGTGGGGAAAAAAACTGAATCAGTTGCGTCGATTGTAAGGGAAGCCAAAGTTTTCGCTCAAGGCGTGGACCTTATATGTATTTCATCCGTAAAGGGCGGAGCGCTCCTTTTAAGCCAGGATGCTGGATGGTTTGGAACTCCGCCTAAAATAAAAATTCGCAGTACGGTGGGCGCTGGAGATTCCATGGTCGCTGGTATCTTAGCAGAACTTTTGAACCAACAGCTTTCCGCGAAACCTTTCAACTACGACCAGATAGGTGCCAAACTTTTACGTAGTGGACTAGCTTATGCCGCAGCAACTCTCTCAACGGAGGGGACCGGGCTTGGTCACGTTCATATGATAAAGCGATTTTACCCTAAGATTAGAATTCATCCGGTTTAGATCATTATTTCATCTGACGCCATTCAAAATTGCTAAAACTCTCAAAGCTGCACACGAATCTCGTGCACCCGCCCGTCTTCAACCAGAGCTATCTCGTTCGAAGCTTGCTTTACTCCATCAAGCTCAATGCCAGGCTGTTTCGCCAACTGCGAAGGCGAAACATTTAGAACAGAAATGCGGTATTCACTTTTTTCAGTACGGTAGATCATTGTAAAGCCTGGCCAAGCTTTGGGAATCGCAGGCCGAATGCGCAAAATTTTCCCGTGCAATTCAAAACCTAAAATGGATTCTAAGGCCGCTCGGTACATCCAACTGGCTGATCCCGTATACCAAGTCCATCCACCACGGCCCACATGGGGCTGGAGTCCGTAGATGTCAGCCGCCATCACGTAGGGTTCCACTTTATACCGAGCCATGTCCGCAGGATTAGAAGCGTGGTGAATCGGATTCAAAAGCGAGTACAACTCTGTCGCACGCTCGCTGTTTCCAGAAGCGGCATGCGCCATGACGACCCATATCGCCGCGTGAGTATACTGACCGCCGTTTTCACGAACGCCCGGCACATAGCCTTTGATATAGCCTGGATCGGATTTGCCTTTGTCAAAAGGGGGAGTAAATAATTTAATCAAGCCCTCTTTTTCTTGCACTAATCTTTCGTCGACCGCGGACATGGCGACGCGGGCGCGAGCGGCATCCCCCGCACCGGAGAGCACGGCCCAAGTTTGTGCGATCGAGTCAATTTGACATTCATCATGAGCGGCAGATCCCAAGCTCGTTCCGTCATCGAAATACGCGCGACGGTACCAGGCTCCGTCCCAAGCTTCACTTTCGACGGCTCTTTTAAGCTGTACCAGATGAGCGGCATAAGCTTTTTGTCGTGCGGAACTTTCTGGAGAATCGCAAAAGGGCAGAAACTGCTCAAGGCTCGCATAGAGAAACCAAGCCACCCAAACACTTTCACCTAAGCCTAAGTGTCCTACTCGGCTCATCCCGTCGTTCCAATCACCCGAGCCCATTAAAGGAAGCCCGTGAGATCCGACCTTGAGACTCCGATCCAGTGCACGCGCGCAGTGCTCGAACAAGCTGGCGGACTCATGGCTGATAGCCGGCTGAGTATAGGAATCGTCCACTCCGGATTCTAACAAAGGCCCTTCGATAAAAGAAATTTCTTCCTGCAGAAGGGAACGATCTCCGGTGATCTTCACATAAAAAGAAACTACAAATGGCAACCATAGGAGATCATCTGAAAAGCGGGTCCGAACACCGCGACCCGTCGGTGGATGCCACCAATGTTGGACGTCCCCTTCTGAAAATTGACGACGGGCCGCACGCAGAATTTGCTCTTTTGCCAAAGCAGGCTTTGAATATGCCAAAGCCATCACGTCTTGTAGCTGATCCCGAAAGCCGAAGGCCCCACCCGATTGGTAGAAAGCGGAGCGGGCCCACAACCGACAAGACAAAGTTTGGTAAATCAGCCAATGATTCACCAGCAAATCCATGGCTCGATCCGGAGTTTTGATTTCGATCGCTCCCGAGATTTTTTTCCATTCCGATTGCACATCTTGTAAGGCTTTTTTAGCCGCCGGAATTTTTCGGTATTCAAGACTTATCCGCCGGGCTTCGGCTTTAGTTTCGGCCTGACCTAATACAAATAGGATTTCGCGCTCTTCACCGGGTTCCAAACTTAATTTCACTTGCAACGCACCACAAGGATCGAGGCCCGCTCCAAAACTGCCAGACAAATGGGTCCGCTTCAATGCGGCAGGATTATCCAAACGTCCATTGCGTCCCAAAAATTCTTTGCGATTGCAAGTGAAGGTCCTCTCATTTTCGCTTGTCGCCAGAAAGGCCACGCGACCGGCAAATTCATTATTATAAGGATTGCGTGCGAAAAGAGTTCCGCTTTCTTCCTCCCATTCCGTAATCACCGACGGCGCGGTCACTCCACGCTGAAATCCAAGAACCCACTCCACATAATTTGTAACTGATATTTGCCTTGTTTCATCACTTAAGTTCTGCAGACGCAATCGGCTGATCTTGACTCCGTCCCGAGAATCCACGAAGAGTTTCAACTCTTGCGCGATTTCATGACTGATGTGTTCAAACTTACTAAACCCTTGGCCGTGAGTCACAACATAGCTCTCGGATTCTCGAATCGGTAGTGGCGTCGGCGACCATATCTCACCGCTTTCCTCATCGCGGATATAGAAAGCCTCGCTGGGCGGATCGCTAACCGCATCGTTTGACCAAGAGGTCAGCCGGTTCTCGCGGCTATTGGCGGACCAAGTATATCCCGAACCTGATTCTGAAATCTGGAATCCAAAATCTTGCGAATTCGCGATGACATTGATCCAAGGCGCAGGCGTATTCTGATCCTCTTTTAGAACGATGATATAGTTTCCGGTTTCAGCATCGAAGCCGCCAAGACCGTTAAAAAATTCTAACTTTCGATCGCCGATGAGAAAGGCCGCTCGTGCCTGTTTTGCTTTTTTATTAGCCAGGACCGCTGGCAAATCCACTTTAATGGGTCTCCGTTCCAGCTGCTCGTCCAGGTCTCCTTTAGCGGCACTTAATATCACCCGAGCGACGAATTTAAAAAGTGTTACGTCCGCCTCCGGCATAAGATCAGTACGACGAATAAAAATGCCACCTGGTTTATCTAAAAGAGCTTGGGAGCCGGTGACGCGAATGAGTCTTTGCAATTCGTCTTGGAGAGACTGCATATAGCTGGGAGGGCGTTCGTTTAGAATGACGAGGTCAATCTTTAAACCTTTGAGCCGCAAATACTCGTGCGCATGAAGAAGTTCTCGCACCATTGCCACGTCCTTTTCGTGAGTAATTCGCATAAGTATAATCGGGACATCGCCGCTGATGCCATAGGCCCAAAGACCGGACTGGGTTTTCGTATTCAGCGCTAGAACGTGGGCTCGGGACCGCAGGGACGGATCCGAATATATCACCCGCCCAGCAAGACGTTGAAAGGCGTCGGCCTTTTCAGGGCGAATATTTAAATGCCGCAACTGCACTTGGGACTGGGTCCAAGCAATGTCAGCCTCGCGAGAAAAAATATGAGTATCGTGATATTTATCGGCCAAGCGCAAAGCCTGTTCGCGAGTCTCGGCCACGCCGGTAGCGAAACAGATTCGAACGCTCGCTCCAGCGGGAATGCGCACAGAGGAGCGCAACGAAAAGAGGGGATCCAAGACGGATCCCACGCTATTAGATAAGGATCCCAATTCGGTCAAAGCCTGAGGTGATGCCACCGTTCTGCCGCGCCCTAAGAAACGAGCCCTGTCTGTTTCGTATTGAACCGCACCCAGTGCTTCCCCTTCAGTCACGCAGACATGAAATCCCCAAATCTGCTTTTCCGATTCGGAGCGACGACGGCGAGTCGCAAGCAAAGCGCACTCCCCTTCAGCGAATTCCGTTTGCACGAAAAGGTTACTGAAAGCCGGATGAGCAGCGTCGTCCTGGGCTTTTGAAAAAGTCGTTTCTAAATAACTTGTGATGTCCAATTCACGGTCAAGATCGGAAAGATTGGTCAAAGAAATACGCCGCAACTCAACATTGTCCTCTGGCGAAACGATTATTTCAGTGTGCGCTTGGATGCTCTGATACTTCAGCCAAAATTCAGCCCGGTCTTCGGCAAAGCTAACTTCGTAGTCATCAGGCTTTATCAAAACCGGCTGGTAGGTAGGAGACCAAAAAACTCCAGACTCGCGGTCCCGGATATAAAAAAACTGGCCCCACGAATCGCGCGTGCCATCCTCGCGCCAGCGGCTGATCGAAAGTGGGCCGCATGTGGAATAGCCGCCGCCGGAGGAGCTCACCATCACCGTGTAGGTTCCATTCGATAGCAGTTGAATTCGAGGAATGAAAGGATTTAAATCCGTGTACACCCGCGGCTTTAAATTCTGCAAAAAATGAATCGCATGTTCGGAATGAACTTCTTCCGCCCGGGGGCGGGTGATTTCCACTCGATAAGGAATTCTTTCTTGTAATAGAAGTTCGGTCGCCTGAACAATAGGTTCGGCATGAAACCGCTTTTGCATAATATTCGCATGCAATAAATTATTTAGAGCCACCAGACTCATTCCTTGATGATGCGCCATAAAGGATTTGATGATCACGAATTTTTTCTGATCCGGCACACGCCCCACGGTGTAATCGGCGGATTCAAAAAAGCCATAAAGTGAAAGCATTCCATTTCGATCCAAATGACGCAGATTTTCTAAAGCCGCCCAAGGATCAACTGCTGCCGCCAACATAGTGGAGTACGGAGAAATCACCAAATCGTCGCTGAGTCCACGCTTCAAACCAAGTCCGGGAATACCAAACGGACCGTACTGATAATTTAAATTTAAATCTCTAGCGTTGTATCCAGACTCTGAGATACCCCACGGAATTCTATGCTGTTTGCCGTAGTCTATTTGTTTTTTGACGACGGAAATATAAGTTTGATCCAGCAAGGTCTTTCGGTAAGACCGCATAATCAGTGTGGGCATCAAATATTCAAACATCGTGGCGGTCCAGGCAATCAGGGCCCGGCCACCCAAAACCGAAGTTAAAGACCGGCCCAGACGAAACCAATGCTCCTGCGAGACATCACCTTTCGCAATGGCCACAAAACTGGCCAAACGGGATTCTGAAGCCAAGAGATCGTAAAAAGAATTGTCCATTTTACCGTCTGAAACATTATAGCCAATCGCAAAAATTTTGCGTGTTTCATCAAATAGAAAACGGAAGTTCATTGCAAGGACGAATTTTTCACTCTGAAGGGCCAAGGATTTAAGCCGAGAGGAAAGTTTCGCGTCCTCGCTTCCGCTTGCATCTCGCATATACTCGGCGATCTGATGTAATCCTGCATCCATCCAAATTCGTATCTGCGAAAAGGATTTGGCACCATTTTCAATTTCAAGAGTTTTTAAAATTCCATCGGCCTCCACAAGCTTTTTTTGCAAATGGGGAAAAGGCTCGCTGCGGGCAAGATTCAAAATCTCTTCGATGGAAGATTGGAATTGAACTCGTGAAGCGCCATGACTCTGAAGGGCCAACCCATCCAGCATCAAGGTCTTCTGCAAAACGAAAAAAAGCGTGTCGGCCAAACCCTGACGAATGACCCTGATGCCTGCGGGCTTTTGACCAATCTCTAAACAGGCTTGCTTAAGGGTCAGCAGATGACCCGCTAAATTTCCGCTATCGACCGTTGAAATATAACGAGGACTGAGGGGATCTAAAGTAAGAGTGTCGTACCAATTGAAAAAATGCCCTTCCATTCGTTGAAGCTTACAAAGCGTTGTGAAAGTCTTCTCCAAACGTTCCACGAATTCGTTGAGACCGATGTAGCCAAAATCATAAGCTGATATCGTGGCTAGAAGTTGCAGACCCATATTTGTCGGCGATGTTCGGTGCGCCACGATCGGCACTGGATCTTCCTGGAAATTATCCGGAGCCAAATAATTATCTTCTTCGCGAACGAATTTTTCGAAAAAATGCCAGGTCAACCGTGCATAATGGCGATAAGTTTTGATTTCATTTTTTCCCAAAGGTTTCTGTAAAGCTCGCGGCTTCCTTCGAAGGAGCATCTTAAAAAAGGGAGCACCTACCCACAAAATCAGGAAAGGCAAAGCGCAGAAAATCGCATGGGGTTGAAAAAGGATAACTAAGGCGATTATCACCATTGTCTGCAAAAGGCCCTGATCGATAAAATTTCTATCAGAAAATTTTTCGCGGACCTCGGTCTCGGTCTGTGCAAAACTGACCCATTCCAATAAATTTTTTCCGGAAACTGTTTTGCGATAAAGCGTTCGGATCACGGCGTCTATTTGCATCCAGCTTTGAACCGGAAGAAACGCGATGAGCAAGATCACTTGCTCTATTTTTAAGCCAATATCTGCAAAAAACCCACGCATATCCAAGATCAGGAGAGGAAGATAGACCGGGAAAGCTAAAAAGACGCTTAAAGCCAAGGTCCATCCCCACGGATGGGACGAAGTCGTCCAGGCAAAAATTAAACAGAGCAGAGTGGCCGGAGCAACTAAGCTGCGGCGAAGATTGTCAAAAATTTTCCAGCGGGAGATCAGGCTTAAGTCATTTTTTACCAAAACTCCTTGCGCATTTCGGACTCTCCTGAAAAGCCAAGGAAAAAGCTGCCAGTCTCCGCGGGTCCAGCGGTGCGCCCGCTTGGAAAAGGACTCATAGTCCGATGGATAATCGTCAAACAACTCGATATCGGTAACGAGAGCTGATCGAGCAAAGGATCCCTCAAAAAGATCGTGACTTAAAACCGAATTTTCCGGAACTCGATCTTTAAGCGCGCTTTCAAAAGCGTCCACGACATAAAGGCCCTTCCCGGTAAAGCTTCCCTCCGCGAAAAGGTCTTGATAAACATCCGACACCGCCGTTGTATAAGGATCCAATCCCGTATTGCCTGAAAAAATTCGCGCAAAACGCGAGGCCGAAGCGCTGGTCAGGGATACACTGATTCGCGGTTGCAAAATGCCGTAGCCGCGGGTAACCCGTCCGTTCTCTTGATTTATCTCAGGCTGATTCAGAGGATGGCTGATCGTACCAATCAAACGACGTGCAGCACCCCGAGGAAGCTCCGTATCTGAATCCAAAGTGATGACATATTTAATTTTAAGGAGAGAATGCAGATCGCCTTCTAACGGCAAAAAACTGGTGTCTTTTGCGCCTCGAATCAGGCGATTGAATTCAAGGAGTTTTCCGCGTTTTCGCTCCCATCCCATAAACCGATCCTCGGAAGGATTCCAAAGTCGGAGCCGATGAAAAAGTCGAAACGGCTTGTGTGAAGCCGACCCATGCCGAAGATTGAGTTCTTCTATTCCTTTCGTTGCACATTCGAGGATGGCCCTATCTCGGGGAGTTTCCGCGCTAGATGCGTCGGTAAAGTCCCCCAGAAGGGCAAAGAAAATTTGCTCGTCCTGATTGCCGTAATACTGGACTTCCAGGTGAGCTAATAGTCCAAGCACAACATTTTCACTGCTGAAAAGCGTTGGAATGACCACGATTGTTTTTGCGTCTTCTGGAATTCCTTTTTCAAAATCCATTTTAGGTAAAGCTTTAGGTTTAATGAATGTGGTCACATAGAAATTAAAAATGCTGAGGGCAAATTCGCTGGCGGGCACGACCGCAAAAAGACAAAACCACCAATTTCCATAAATTGCGACTGTGGATAAACTGAGAGCAGTTAAAAGTCCGACACCACCTAAATAAAATAACGTCGAGAACCGTCGAGTGAGCCTTAATATTCGCACCTTGAGTGGCGGCACATAGGAGAACAATTCTTCAAATTCTTGAAGACCACCGCCGTAAAGATAGAAGCCTATGTGAGCGTGCCTGTGATTTTCGGACTGATTGGTCCGCGCTACCGTGGCTAGGCTCAAAGCTTTTTTTACGACATCTGTCTCGGTTGTTGATTTCTTTTTTGCACCACGGGCTATACGCTCGACGGAGTGTCGGTAAAGATCCCGGGTCGCAAAATCCATTTTTAGATAAGCTCCGGCCGGATCCAGAGCCAATAAAGGATCCACTACGCTGACACTTTCGAAAAAGTCTCGCCAATCCAGGTCCGATAGCATTCTTAGGCTTGAGATAATATTTCCGACGGTAGTTTGAGCGGCGGCCTGTCTGTGATGTTCAAATTGAATCACTTGCTGCATATCGGTGCCCAAGATTCGAAGCTGCTTCTCAAGCCACTCGAGGACGGGCCAGACCTCTGGATCTTGATCACGCAACCTCTGAATCAACTGCACGATGAAAGATCGGTCAAAGCCCTGCGTCGGTCCCAGGTTTTTAGACAGCATCGAAATGAGTTTCTCAGGTTCCGTTCCCGAGGCGATATCCAAAAGTTTATCGGCCAGCGCATCCGCATCTGAACGCTTCTTACGGGCACTGACGATCAAAAGGGCCAAGGGCTTTAAATGTTGAATCAGTGAAATACGCAAAGTGATCGGAAGCGCCCAAACCTCGCCGATGTTCAGTGGCGACGTTTTTTGAAAGGCCAAAATAAAACGTCGCAAAGTTTCAACATCCAGACGGCTGTCCGTGTGGGCGATAAAGGCCAAGGCCAAGGCGTATATTCGAGGATAGCCCCTCAGTTCGCCTTCAGACAATTTACTAAGTTCCCGGTAATAATTGGCCGGCAGATCGCGCTTGATGCCATTGAGCTGCTCTTCGACGATAAAGAAATTATCTACAAACCATTCAGCTGCGGGTGATATATTTTGTTTCTTACGAATGACTTCTGCCAGGGCTAAATAAGCATTAACAAGTTCTTTTCCGTTTCGTTTGAGATCAGGAAGAAGCGAGGTTCCATAGCCGGGACCAGAGCTGACCTTCAAAACGGACGCAAGGTAGGAGGCGTATTGTTCAAGTCTCTCGACGCTAAAAATCTCTTCCCGAACGGGATCCTCAATTAAAGAATCCGTCGAACGACGCAGAATCCTCAAAAAATCTTCATAGGTTCTGCTATTTTCTGAGTCGTTTTCGAAATGGATAGACGCCTCTTATTGTGATGCGCCTCAATTCGACGCAAAGATCGTGGTTATTCACCATGATCTGCTTTGCTGTCCTCGTCAAAGCTTCGTCTTCGGGAGCTAAAATGATATTTCAATTGACATGGCCTTTGAATTTCAGTTTCAAAATGCGAAAGGCCCTTTCGGGCCTTCCCATTTGCTTTATTTTGAAAGTTCAAAAAATTTCGTTTAAATTTACTGTCCGCAACGGAAAAGATTAAACTGGTTCTGTTGGATAGCATTGTTCCACCACCAGCCATCATGAATATAACAAAGTGCTCCGGGGTTATAGCAAGAACGACCTGATGGAGCCACATCGGAATCGCAATTAGGGATGCCGCTCGTCTGAGAAGGATCACTGTAAGCAGGAGTTCCCGTAAAGCCTATGCGAACCCATTGAAATTGAGGGAATCCACCACCGGGACCCCAACCGCCACCATGACCGGGTCCAGGACCCCAACCACCGCCAGGACCACCATGACCGGGTCCGCCCGAACCACCGCCATGACCAGGAAAGCCGCCAGGACCACCATGAATAGGTCCACCGCGGAAACCACCGCCTTGGAATCCTCCACGACGATCGTCATCGCGATCGTCTCGGCCATCAGAACTTCGACCATTGTTATCTTGAAATTGTCCCGGTCCACCGGAGTTGCCTTGTCCACGATTAAATTGAGAAAAGGCCTGTTGCGAAATCATGACGCTACCAGCGACCAAAACGATACCTAAAAATTGGGTCCAAGATTTACTTACGTTCATACGAGTCTCTTTCATTATAAATTGTTAACTTCAAAAACAGGCTGTCTCGGATCCGCGAAATTGGTGACAGAGCGGCTCCGATCGACGTCCGTTGAAAACATGAGCAATTAAAGTGCCATCTCCGCCCGTCGTCATTTTTTTCAAATGGGCTCTTTAGAGGGGCTATAACGTCCCTCTTTTTCAGACAAAAAAGAATTTCAAAAAATTCCCCTCTCGCTTTTGAAGACAATTCCTAACTGTCTAAAAGGCAGGCAGAGGGCGTTTTTGGAGGCCGGGATTCAGGGCTTCGTCTGACGGCAAGATAAAATACTTGCTTAGCCAAGGGCTTTGCATAGAATCCTCGGCTAACCAAGGAGATCCTATGCTTTATCAAATCACAGTCCCACAGTTGACAAAAATGCTGCACAACCTCGACCACATTCTTGATTTAGGGGCGCAACAGGCCGAAGCTAAAAAGTTTGACGTCGAGGTTCTTTTGAACTCGCGTTTAGCACCCGATCAGTTCAACTTGATCCGGCAAATTCAGATTGTCACCGATACCGCGAAATTGGGCGTCTCACGGCTAACCGGCAAAGAAGCGCCGACTCACGATGATAGCGAAAAAACTTTGCCTGAACTGAAGACTCGTATCAAACAAGTTTTAACTTTTCTGGGGACCGTGCAGGAAAAAGATTTCAAAGGTGCCGAAGAAAAAAAGATTTCTCAACCGCGTTGGGAAGGTAAATATTTAACCGGCGAAGAATACACGAACCACCATCTTCTGCCGAATTTTTATTTTCACATCACCACGGCCTACGCTATCTTGCGCCACAATGGCGTTCCGGTTGGCAAAAAAGATTATTTAGGCGAAATGCCCTATAAACACTAGGAAATGGCCCCTTAGAGTGTTGATGGAAAAAAGAAAAAGTGGTCTCAAAACAAACCTAACACCCAAACCCCTCGCCCTCTTCAACAAAATTATTCCCCGCTACCCAAATCTGAAGCGCAGGAAGCGCTTCAGAAAGGCCTTCACAGGACGGACATAGCCTCGCACAACCGGCACAGCTGAACGAAGACACTCTCCGTGTCCAGTTTCTGTTGATTCCTCTCGAGGCCCTTTACTTTCACAACCCGTTATCCGAAAAGAGGAAGAGATTTTTTTAGTTCTTATTTTTGTTCTTTTTCTGAATCAATTTGAGACAGAAAAACGATAAATATAATTGCAGGGTCTTTTTGGTTTAAACTGGAAGTGAGGAGACGAGTATGCAAAACAATTCTTTCTTCATGGGCCTGTGGCTTTCAGGCACTTTCGCGTTAGCCGGTTGCAACGCCTCTGTGACTGACTTTGTTAAAAGCGCCACTCCTTCGAATATCATTAATCCACCCGTCGTTGCGGTGGTGTCAAACGGACCCATGGCTTTAAAAGTCTCTCCAGGGCAGATGAAGGCTTCAGCCACAAATGGAGCTGTCCTGGGAAATGTCAGTCCGACCAATATGATCTTACGCTCTTCCGACGTCACCGCGCGCGTGGCCATCAGCCGGAGCCGCACGAGCCCTCCCTAACTTTCCATAGAATCAGGTTTTTAGAAGATCCTCAATCCTCACGGGAAGCTCACGCACCCGCACTCCCGTCGCATGATAGACGGCTGCAGTAAGGGCCGGAGCGACGCCCGCAAGACCGATTTCTCCCACACCCCTCGCGCCATACTCATTCAACTCCTTATCGGGATAGTTTAAAAAAGTCACATCGATATCGGGGCAATCGGCGTGGCTCGAAACCAAGTAATCGGCGAGGTTGTCATTCACGGCTTGACCCGTACGTTCGTCGAAGAGTGCTTCTTCAAAAAGGCCCATGCCGATTCCCATGACCACAGCCCCCTCAATCTGGTTTCGCGCGGGAAGAGGATTGATGATACGGCCCGCATCGATTACAGTGACCACCCGGTGAACTTTCAAACGAGCCATCTCGGGATTCCAGCCGATTTCGACAAATTGGGCGCCAAAGGAATGAAAGGAAAATTTCGCTTTTTCTCCGCCCATCATGGCTTCGGACTGGCCTTTGCCAATCGCCGCGTTCACGTTGGCTTTTTGCAGCACCTCACTGAAAGAGAAATGACCCTTTGAGGAAATAACTTTCCCTTTTTCGAATTTTAAATTTTCGGCTTTCTCTCCTTTTAGGGGAGACGACGGAGTTTCACTCGCAATTTTGAAAAGATTTTTTTTGGCTTTTTCGGCAGCCTCAATCACCGCCGGGACCACCGAAGCCGTTGCCATGGATCCGCCCGAGATGGGTCCCGGTGGGAGAATTGTATCGCCAAGGCTCACCAAAATATTTTCAAACCCCACTCCGAGTTGCTCATTTACAATTTGTGCAAGCACCGTATATGTTCCCGTGCCAATATCTTGGGTTGCACTACTGACGCGCACCTTCCCGTCCTGCCTGATTTCAACCACGGCTTGGCAGGCTAAGCGGCGCGCCCCCCAGGAGCAGGCGGCGACGCCCCAGCCCAAAATTTCTTCGCCCTTTTTCATCGAGCCCACCAGAGGATTCCGCTTCTGCCAGCCAAACTTTCTTGCACCGACCTCAAAACATTCTTTCAAATGCCGCGATGAAAAGGGAAGGCCATTGCTTTCATCTTTTTGCGGTTCGTTGATGAGACGCAACTCCACCGGATCTATTTTTAATTGAATCGCAAGCTCATCCATCGCTGACTCCAAGGCATAAAGGCCCGGCACAGCCCCTGGGCCGCGCATCGACGTGGGAGGGCTTTGGTTGCGACGTGCAAGTCCTGAAGTTACTTTTAAGTTGGCCGTACTATAAAGATAAGGTGTCGCCTCACCGCAGTTCTCTTTGTAGTCTTCCAGGATGCTGGTCTGACTGACGTAATCGTGCTGCAGGGAAAGAAGTTTTCCTTTTCTGTCGGCGCCCAATTGCACCCGTTGCTGGGTGCGGGGACGATGTCCCACATTTGAAAACATCATTTGACGAGTCACCACAAGCTTCACCGGTCGGCCCAAATCACGGGCGATCGCGGCCGTCATGATGCTGTGGGACCACGGCCATAATTTCCCGCCGAAGCCCGATCCTAAGAACCGCGAAACGACGCGCACATTTTCTTTCGGAAGCCCCAGCATCTGCGAAATCACGGTCTGATGATTCAGAATGGCCTGCGAAGCTTCGTACAAAGTCAAATGATCGTTGTCTTCCCAGACCGCAACGCTCGCGTGCAGCTCGATGGGATTATGCACTTCCACGGGAGTCAGATAAGTTTGATCCACCTTGACCTCCGCCTGAGCAAAGGCGGCCCTGGCATCCCCGCGTTCACTTTCGATCTTTTTAGAAGTCTCCTGTTCCATTTTTTTTTCAAGATGGGGTTTTTCATTTTCGTAAGTGATTTGCAAGGCCAAAGCTCCGGCCTCGGCCGCCTCGAGAGTTTCAGCCACGACGGCCGCCACGTACTGCCCATAATAGCGGATGATATTGTCTTCAAAGGGGGGACGTGCTTCATCCGTATGGGAAACTAATTTCTCTTCAGCTCCGGGTCGAAAGACGCCTGGTAATTTTCCATGGGAGTATATTTTCAGCACGCCTGGAATTTTTTGTGCGGCCTCTGTTTTGATACTTGTTACTTTCCCCTTCGCGATGGTGGCCCGCGCGGGAACCGCAAAGACCAAGCCTGGCACAAAGTGATCTGAAGTATAAAGGGCTTCACCCGCCACTTTCAGCGGGCCATCGATGCGGGGTTCCGCGCGGCCCCTGAGGACATTCTGCAAATCGGTATTTTTTTTCATGATTCTCGTCCTTCTTTTGTCACTTGCTTAAGCGCGTAGGTGAGGCAGCGCTTCGTCAGTTCAACCTTAAATGCATTGCCACTTTGAGGCTGGGCCTTCTCGAGGGCTTTTTCCGCGGCGAGGCGGAATTGCGAGGCCTCAAGGGGTTTGCCAATTAAAAACTCTTCCGCTTCTTTTGCGCGCCAGGGAATAGTTCCCACTCCGCCCAGAGCGATGCGGATTTTTTGGAAATGCCCGTCTTGAACCGTCGCGATCACGGCCGCAGACGAAAGGGCAAATTCATAGGAGGCCCGGTCTCGAAGTTTTAAGTAATAGGATTTTGTATGCGAAGCCATAGCCGGTAAAGTGATGGAGGTGATGAGTTCACCTGCGGCCAAGTCGTGTTCTAAGTGAGGCGTTTTTTGTGGCAGCAGATAAAAATGCTCAATTTCAGTTTCGCGCTCTTGACCACCGGGAGTGAGAATTTGAATTTTTGCTCCCAAGGCCATAAGAGCCACGTTCATATCAGAAGGATTGGTCGCAATGCAGGAGGAACTTGTTCCCAGAATGGCCAGATTGCGATTGATCCCCTCAATGGCAGAGCAACCTGATCCCGGACTCCGCTTATTGCAAGGTTTTGAAATATCGCGAAAATAGCTGCAGCGAGTACGCTGGAGCAGATTGCCCGCGGTTGTCGCCTTATTTCGCAACTGGGCCGAAGCCCCCGAAAGCAAGGCTTGGGATAAAACGCTATAATTTTTTTTAACCAAAGGATCATGGGCCAAGTCAGAATTTTTAACCAGCGCGCCGATTCTTAAACCTCCGTCCTTCAGAGGCTCAATATTTTTGAGCGCAAGCCCGTTGATATCCAAAATCTCTGTGGGAGTTTCGACTTCCAGCTTCATGAGGTCGATCAGGGTCGTTCCCCCCGCTAAAAATTTGCTGGTTTTACCAAAAGAGATTTCTTTAGAATTTTGTAAGCGATGGTAGTTGAAATTTTTCATCTGCGCCTCAAGCCTTTTTCCCGCGAACCTGTTGAATCGAAGCTAAAATATTTTTATAAGCTCCACAGCGACAGATGTTGCCGCTCATGGCTTCACGCACATCCTCGTCGGCCGCTCCGCAGGGTTCCTTCAGCAGAGCCAACGCCGACATGATTTGACCGGGCGTGCAGTAGCCGCATTGAAAGGCATCGTTTTTCACAAAAGATTCCTGCATCGGATGAAGCTTCTGGGAATTTCCCAGGCCTTCGATGGTCGTGATCTCATCGCCTTCATGCATGATCGCAAAACTCAGGCACGAATTGATCCTGCGCCCGTTGACGTGAACGGTGCAGGCGCCGCACTGACCATGGTCGCAGCCCTTTTTTGTTCCGGTGAGATATAAATTCTCGCGGAGGGCATCCAGTAAGGTGACCCGAGGCTCTATGCGAAGTGTTTGCTTTTTTCCATTCACATGGAGTTTCACAATTTGCTGGGTTGGCAGAACAGCCGTCCCGTTGGGAGCCTTTTCTGTGGGAACAATTTCGGCCGCATGACCGAAGGAGGTCGTTCCGACCGCAATTCCCAAAACTCCCACATGTTCCAAGAAGGATCGACGGCTGAGGCCTGAAGAATCGTCCTGTCTATTTTTTGCATCTTCCATTATTCCTCCTCGAAGGGTCATCATTCTCAGTTGACTATCGTTTCGTGAAAACCCCTGCTTGTCGATAGAATCCCGAAACGCCGGTAAGAAGTTTGATAGACAACAAATTTCAAAATTTTCGCTAGAGTCGCCTTAAAATCTTTCTCATTTTGAGACGGCACTTCCTCGTGCGCCCTTCCGCCTCCGAAACTTTGTCCTCGTGTCTCTCCTTAAGACGATCTGGCTTTGCTTTTTCCTTTTACGAGACGAACGCATACACTAAAAGAGGGCTTTCGTTTGATCTTTCAGCAGCGTCAAGTATTCCTAAAAGATCATTCATTCCCAACGCCTAGTTTCCGATAAGAAATACTCTACGGAACGTATTTGGAGGAAAATTGATTTATTTGAAAAATAAAGTCATCCTATCAGCCGGATCACTCTTGGCTCTTGTTCTTTTAGGTCAGGCTTTTTCTAAAATCACCCCCAATGAAACTGCGACCGCGTCCCCGGTTTATAGGTGGATTGTGCAATCTGTTTGCGTGGATTCCAATGACAACGTGATTGCCGAAGACCCTTTCATTTGTCGTAGTAAATATGAAACACGTCCCTTGCGTATTGGCGAAAATCTTCCCTATCATAAGCTTTATCAACCTTACATCGACAACACCCTTCCTCTCGTCGGCGGGCGCTATACACGTCGCGATTCTTACCCAACTCGAAACATGAATGGGGATACTCTCATCGTGCATACTATTGACATTGGTGCGGCCAGTGCCGGAGCGAGCGATCCTGCCTATGAAAATTCCGGCAATGGTTATGATACAGAAATCGTTAAGGATGGCTTCGTCTCTATTCCAGAAACATTTGATGGTTCCAATTTTGGCACGACTTGGTGGGGTGCGAAACTTGATGAAAATAAAAAAACCTCTTGTGTCCCCTACAACGGATGGAGACTTTTTCCAGAGAGTGCCATCACAACGGCGGCGACAGCCATTTCAGGTCGTTACGACGATCTTTTCACTGTTTTTGCGAATTGGGAAAAGCAGGGTCTCAACGACAGACCAGCCGGGCAGATTCCAGGGTCAACTCCAGGAAACTGTGATGAAAGTTCCTATAATAATCCACCGAAAGAAGACGGCTACCTGCGCGGGGGCAACGGAATCACTTGGCACTGGATCGAGAATTTTCCGTACGGAGGCGCCCTCGTCGGAGATTCGGTTCTCAACAGAAGGCCGAATGCGCCAAAAGGCACTCGGCTGACTCCTCTGAAACCTCTTCAAACTTTAATTTCGGTGGATGGTTCGCATCTGGCGGCGGACAAAAAATCCTTTGATCCCGACTTTTTGGCGGTGGGCCATCTTGAAGTTTTCTTTTACAATAACATTTACGGCCGAACGCGCTGGGATTCTTGGCTCCCGTGGCAGCGCCTCTTCAGCGAAAATTATCCCTACTCAAGCACGACTCCCCTCAATATCACCGTCGCCAGTGATTCTCAATTGGTCACGGCCCTGCACTCAGCCATTCGTTGCACGGGCGTTCCGCTTGCGCAAAATCCTGATCTGATTTTTAAAAGGGTCAGTGTCAATGCCACTGTAAAAAATGGTGCAAATTCGACTTTGTTAAGCGGCGACATCATGACGGTGCAATACACTCCTGTTCATGGAACAACGCTCGCTGCGCTTCAAAAGGTTCCCTTTATCGTCACGGCCTGCGCCGATTTCTCCGGCATTGAAGTTCTGAAAAAATCAGAACCGCCCTTGGCTTGGAATCTTCCCGAAATCAACCTGCTGCGGAATTTTCATTTTCAGGAAAGCCCCGCATTGGATTCCTGGATTTTCACGGGCTCTTTTTCACATCAACCCCATGTTTCGCAAGCTCCGGCCGATCTGCCTCAGCTTGGAAAAATCACCGCGCCCGGAGTTCCCTATCTCGGCATCGACATGAACTGCGGAAAGAGCGACTGCACCTCCGCCCAGGCCATGTATCAGGAATTGGATGCCTCCGCGTTAGCAGACGGAAAGTATGCTGTCGGACTACGTCTTAAAGCCAATTTGCCGGGGGCAAGAATTTCGGTGGGTTTACGCCAACTGGATAATAAAGGACTTATCATCGAAGGCACGGATCAGAGCTTCAACGTCGCCGTACCGGTCGAGAATCCGTCTTTTGACGCTTCCACTCGAGAGGATAGCGTGGTTCGCAGATCCACAAAATTCATTCAGACCATCGATTTCCGTAAAGATCCCCGCACACAAAAAGTAAGATACGTTGTGCATTTTGGCCTTCCAGGACAAAGACTTTCTTCCTACAAAATCGTCGAAGCCTATCTATTTGCAGTCGCCGACGAAAACCCCCTTGCTAATCATGACTTCTCGAATGGTCTTACTTTTTGGCAGGCCTCTTCTGATTCCTTTCAACAGAGACTTTCATCGCAAAGGGCCGACCCCCAGTCTCTTGAAAATTCTATTCGCCAGCGTTTAGCAGGAGCAGGAACTCCTTACCTTTTGATCGACTGCGTGACCGCGGCTTGCCCGAAAGACGCGGCTTTGGTGCAAGACATCCCTGTCGCGATGATGAATGACGATGATAAAACATTTTCTTTCGGCGCGCAAATCGGCGTCCGCGACGGAAAAGGTCATATCGTTCTCGAGCTGACCCAATTAGATGCAAACAAAAAGGAACTCTCCACGGTCCCTTTGATCATCGAAAGAGATGTTCCCGCCTCAAATACAGGACCGCATTTATTGGTCGGCTCGAGCCAGAACCTACGAAGTTACTACGATCATCAGGTGATCACGGGAGCAAAATTTTTGAGGTTTAAAATTATTCCGAAGTCTGCTTCAAAATTTGAAATTCTCGAGACTTATTTGAAATTTTAAGCGGCACGTGGGACCAGGGGAAAAGTATGAAATCGAAGAAAAGTTTAAAATTTAAAATCAGGATTTACTCACTCTTGCTTGTTTGCATGAGTAGCTTGCTGTTCGTCTTTAACAATTGCTCGAGCAACGCTTTTCAAACCAACTCGGACGAACCTAACCAAAAGGATCTCTCGATTCCCCCCGTGCCTCCAGCGTCACCTCCGGGTCAAGGACAGGCCATTTCTTCGGATATTTTGGTTTTCGGTGCGACACCCGCAGGGATCATGGCGGGAATCGAAGCCCAACGCTTGGGCCGAACGGTCACGATCGTCGAACCGACAAGATGGCTCGGCGGCATGGTCGCGGGCGGGCTGAGCTCCACCGATTCAGGAACCTCGGGAGTCATTTCAGGTCTGACCCTTGAGTATTTCAAACGCACCAACGCTGCGGAAATTTCTGCGGGAGCCGCCCCCAGAAATAATTTCGTTTTAGAACCGCACGTCGCCCGTCACGTCTTTACGCAAATGCTCGCGGAAGCCGGTCTGCACATCATCACTTCGACCCACGTCGTAAAGGTCAACAAAAGCGGAACGGTCATTCAATCCGTTTTGATGGACAACGGCGTCCTCTATAAAGCCAAACAATACATCGATGCAAGTTACGAAGGTGACTTGATGGCGAAGGCCGGCATCTCTTACACCTGGGGTAGAGAATCCACCGCGCAGTACAATGAGCCCGATGCCGGAGTTAAATTACCGCTTGCCCCGCTCGCCGGGCTCAACCTGGATCCTTATATCATTCCCGGCCAAGCTTCGAGCGGACTGCTTCCTTACGTTTCGGCTGAGGCTCCGGCCGCGGTGGGAAGCGCCGATAAAAATATCATGGCCTATAACTATCGTATGTGCACAACAGATTTGGCGACTCACGGTTCAAACGCCATTCCCTATAGCCAATTGAAGCCAGCCAATTATGACGCGACAAAATTCATCGGCACGCAGAGACTGATCTCAGCCATGACTAAGGGAAATTATAAAGCTCAGAGCGTGGCAAATTTTTTCTTTTATCCTGCAACCAATCAATCCACGGGGGCCCTCATCCCCTACGCGAACGGAAAGTTTGATATCAATGGCTTAGGGATGTACGGTTCTGACCTTGTGAAAATTGTTAATTCCTATCCCGACGGCGACGAGGCCACGCGAGATATCGTGCGGCAAACCGTAGCTGACTACGATATGGGTCTGCTTTATTACTTGGCCACGGATCCAAATGTGCCCGCCGATGTACGCGCTTATATAAATCAATTCGGCGCCTGCAAAGATGAGTTCGCCGATAATGATCATTTTCCGAATCAACTCTACGTGCGTGAAGGACGACGCATGATTGGCAGCTACGTGATGACCGAGGCCAACGTGCTTTTGCAAAAAACCGTGGATGACGTCATTGCCATGGGCGGTTACAGCATGGATTCGCATATTCGCCAGTATTTTGCGATCAATGGAAAACTCATGCACGAAGGAATGGCCGATCGCACCCCCTACACCAAAATTGGCTTAGACCCGGGAACGCCCTACGCCATCTCCTATAGGGCCCTGACCCCGCAACGGACAGAGGTTACTAATTTACTCAATCCGGTCACGCTGTCTGCGAGCTCCATGGCCTATCGGTCTTTAAGAATGGAGCCCCAGTACATGATGATGGGGGCGGCCTCTGGCGCCGCGGCGGCCCTCGCGATCAGCAATCAAAGTGCGGTCCAAGACGTCCCTTACAGTCAACTGCGGGCGATCCTGCTCACGCAAAATCAAATCATGCTTTTAAAGGGAGATTGTCTTCTCGGAAATCTTTATGTCGCGAATGGAAAAAGCGAGACAGCTTATCTGCACGCTTCCGTTGCCGCGGGGAAAACCTGTCCTTCACAAATACGAACTTGTAAAAACGGCAATCTGTCGGGAAGCTACGCTTACTCGAGTTGCAAAGTGGAGCCTTAGAATGAAAATCACACGTGTTTTTTTAATATTTGGAGTGTTAGCTGCTGCCGCGATCGCTTGCCTGCGCATCGCTGGCGTCATCGAAGCCGATATGGCTTCTGACGTCCTTGCCCGAAGCCTAGGCATCGTGACCGTTATTGGCCTCACCGTCGGGCTGGTGGGGCTGCTCGCGGGCGCAAAGAAATCGGGCTCGAATCCATCGTCTGGACCAGGACCTCAGTTTTAAGCCTTTTCTTCCGTTGAGCTCTCGCTGAATCCTGCCGATGGGTGGGATGGAGGACAATATTATGACCCCTTTGAGCCTGTTGATTTTTCTGGGAGTGATCTTTTGTGGACTCGCCGTGATGGCGGTGAACGCCTACAATGGTTTGGTCAGCTTACGCAGCCAACTCGAAAGAGCGTGGTCCAATATCGATGTCATTCTAAAGCAGCGCTTTGAAGAAATCCCCCAACTCATTCAAGTGATCGAGCAATATGCCGGATATGAATCGGGCTTATTAAAGAGTCTCGCCGAAGCCCGCAACGGTTACGGGCGCGCACAAAACGTGGGAGAAAAAATAAAAGCTTCACAGGACATGAGCTTAGCCCTTCAGGGCGTTGTCGCGATCGGAGAAGCCTATCCTGCACTCAAGGCGAACGAAAATTTCAATCAATTGCAATCGCGCATTTCTTCGCTCGAGAATATGATCTCTGATCGTCGCGAATCTTACAACGAAGCCGTTGCGAATTTCAATACTCGCATCGAGCAATTTCCCGATGTCTTCGCGGCACGTCTCCTGAACTACTCGCGACAGGATATGTTTAAAGCCACAGAGCTTGAGCGCAAGGCGCCTCCTCTTAAGATGGACCTGCCTAAATTTGGTCAAGGCGCTTAGGCGCGAGGTGACAGCCGCAACAGTTAAAATCATTCTGTTTTGTCTTTCGCTCGGCGCGGGTCTGGTTTATAAAACCATCCGCCGGCAAAAGCGCGTGCGCAGTATCACCGACACTCCCCGTTCCAGAACCTCTTCGGCCGCCCAGGGTTATGTTGAACTGGAGGGCTTCGCTTGGCCGACCGCGCAGGCAAACACCATCCCTTCGAAAGACGGCGCCGAGGCGCTGTATTACAGTTTTCAATTGCAGAAAAGCGAATCCCGCGGCAGCGGAAAAAATCGCCGCACTGAGTGGGTGACCATTTTTATTTTTAACCACGCCGAGCCCTTTTACCTCGTCGACGCGACAGGTTTAGCTTTGCTTGATCCGGGTCAGGCCGAACTGGATTTGAGCGGACTGACCACGCGGGCCTGGCGCGCACTTGAGGCTCAAGAAAAGACCCGGATCGCAGAAAAAATCATTGCGGGGAGTGTTCCGAACTTTCCTCCCTCGACATTTTTATTTGGTCTCTTCGCGCCGAATTACCGGGTGATCGAAAAAGAAATTCGGGTGGGATCACCGCTCTTTGCAAGCGGTGATTTTCGCACCGCAAATGCGGCTGCTGAAAAAGTGAGCTCTCTTGGCCTGACCGCTTTTTACAATCGTGTCTTTGATCCGACCGGTCGCTCGGTCAAAAATCTCAGTGGATTGCTCGACACGAACCATGACGGCAAGGTCAGCGCGGACGAACTGAAGGCGGGCTATTCCTATATCGCCCAGAGCGCGCGCGTCCGCTCAAAACTGGAGGGCGCGGCCGAAAGCGCATTTGATTGCCATGGCTATTTGGGCTCGGCCGAAACCTCGGCCCTCTTTGTTGCCGACACCGACGAAAAAAATTTAAAAGTGCGCTTATCGAAATACCTCTGGGCTCAATTTGCGGTAGGTTCGGCCCTGATCACCCTAGGTTTGGTTATCTGTCTCAGTGGAGGCCTTGAAAATTTGCGCCTGCCCGCCCGCTCCCAACAAAGCGCTCACCGCGTTCCTGCCCGGGTCCAGCCCAACGCCAATAACCTGCACGAAGGCTGCATCGCCGGTCGCGCCGATCAATGCGCCCAACTGCTCGAGCAGCAAAACAAGCTTCACCTAACTCCAGAGCACATCACTTACTACCGTCGCCAAGCCTGCACGGCGGGCGCAAAAAACTATTGTCCCTAACCTATAAGCTGGAAAATCGTGCAAGAGAGCCTCTTTTCCCAATCGCCTCAAACAAAGTATCACCTGGTAGAGCTTCGTGTGGCTTTAGAATTTAATTGAGCTTCACGGGCATCCTAATATCTACTGCGTCTTGGATAATCAGTCCGAATTGAACTGCCGACCAGATTTTAGTAAGACACTTTTCAATTTTCAGGGGTCTCGAATTTTTCCAAATAAACTTAAAGTTTGAAGCCGTTGCTGTCTCTCCCACAGGGTTCAAATTGAAGGCCACAACAAATTCTTTCGGCATGAACTTTTCTGATTTTGCAAAACACTCTAGGATTGGCTGAGCACAATTGATCAAGCCTCTTTGAACGGCCAGGTGATCTATATTTTTAGGAAATTTCTCGCCTCGACCGCCGATCAAAATAGTTTTGCCACTCAAAGTGAGTTCATGCGAAGGGTCCATGCCATCATTATATTTGAGAGAAACTTCAGAAGAAATTTTGCATATCTTCGTATTAGCATAGGCTTGATTCAGAAAAGCAAGACAGGCAAAAATTAAAAACACTTTCATATTGATTCGTCCACTTTTTTAACCGTTCTTTGATGAAATTCCATTGACTTTTTCCATATCGTCTTCGGCGTCATTTTCTGTTCTTTGCAGCTCTTCAAAAAATCATTTAATAAAGTTTGATAAGGGACATGGGTTTGTTCGCTTAATTTTTTGAAATACTCGATGACATCAGCATCGAGCCGAATGGTGACGCTTTTTTTAAGCTTTTCGATATAAGGATTATCAACCAGCTTCATTTTTTTTAAGTCATACTCTTTACGCATAAATTTCTCCCTTAAATGTTCTCAAAATAATGTTTTTCTTTTTTAGTGGCTCTACGGGCACTAACGATCTGAATTGTGCTCTCGTTTTCTTTGTAAACATGGACAACAAATAACAAACTATTCTTCTGACTTCGAAAGAAACTCCATGCTTATCAAGATTGACTTTAGCTTTCTTGGAGTCCCATTTGAAATCCATGACTTATTGTACATACAGAGTATGTACTCATAAAGGCGAATTGTTAGCTCTGAAAACTTCAGCCATATCTATTTGAATTTATGGAATATTATGAAAAATCTCAGTAAGAGGCAAGTGGTGCCCCTTACTCGACGATTATCGAACCGCTGTCTTGGAGCTTTGCGGTCAATTTCGATTTGAACTTACTATAGAGGCCCCTTGACCAGTCAAACTCGAACTGAACCGCAAATCGTTAATGTAGCAGAAGGTTGCCAAGTACACATGATCGCCGTATCGTGTCAGGCGCTTTTTGATAAACCTTGAATCAATCCTCTGACGACGAAGTCTTTAAACGTATCTAATATCAAACAGTGAATATTCGATTAGCTCGACCCAATGAAACATCAACTCTCTCTGAATTGCCATTCAGATCAAAAGCTTATTAGCCCTACGAAAGCAGTTTGCTGGAGAGCTACAGGCCTGAATTAGAGGTCTTTGAAGAAGATATTCTAGCGGGCTCCGTTTACGTTGGTACTATCGACGAAAAAATTGTTGGTTTCTATGCCTTGTCCTCGGATCTTCAAAAACAAAGACTTCATTTTCTTTTTATTGAACCATCTATGATAGGTCACGGTTATGGCAAAGCACTTTGGCATCATGCACTTTCGATAGCCAATGCGAAAGGATGGCAATCTATTTCATTTTATGCTGATGCTTATGCCGCAAATGCATTTTATAAATATCAAAATTGCAAAGTGATAGGATCTATGGAATCAAAACTTGGCCGTTTGGTCGAAATGGCATTTGAAATTCGATAAAATCTAGGCACACTCCTCTCTCTTTTGCGAGTTTCCGCAGCAAAAAAAATGAAGTAAAAACGATAAAATGTCAGCCTCAGTTGGTTTTACAAAACTCAAGCTGACAAAATTTTTGGAGGCCTGATTAAAAATATTAAGAAGTATCCGGATAGTGAAAACGAACTCGCGTATTTCAGCAACTGTGAGCATACCTGCAATACTCAGGCGAAGCCAAACGTTTTACTTGCTCGATAGAACGCTAAATTATGAAGATTTCTTTTTGAAAACGGCTTTCTCTAACTTTTCAATTCGATCTTCCAAAGCTTCTTCTCCAAGAACTGCATTTCTTAATTTTTTGTTGAGCCAAGTCAGATACCCAACTCCTTCGTCTCGAGCCTTTTGCTTAGCAACAGCGATAATATCGCTATCAAGGCGAATTGAAGTTAGAGTCTTTTGTTCTTTAAGAGCATTTTCTATCTGAGACTTGGATTTGATCGGACCTTTAATCACAGCCCCTTTTGAAAAATCATAATTGCGTTTCATAGTATTTTCTCTCCCTTTTATTAGCTTTTCGAGCGGAAATGATTCTCGTTATATCCTCGTCGGGATAAGCAACGACCACGACAAGCACGTTTAATTTTTTACATATTCCTAAATAGACATATCGCTCTTCACCAGAATTTGATGAATCTTCTTTTAAAATAACGACAGTTTCACAAGTGAGAACTTCTTTTGCTTCCTCGAACGAGACGCCGTGTTTTTTTAAATTTATTTTAGCTTTTTGTTGGTCCCACTCGAATTTCATTACCTCAATTGTACTACAATGTACTACGAATCGCTAGATGTTTGTTAAAATGAAATCTGGTTCTAGCAATGGAATCGGTCTATTTTGTATCGTTTTAATATTATTGAAGAATTTGAATTGGCAATCTATAACCTCAAGCCAGACCAACAGTTAAAAGAGAAGAGCCGATTGCTGAAATGAACCAAACTGAAGAATGGTGCTCGAGGCCGGAATTGAACCGGCACGACCCTGTAAAGGAATCCCAGGATTTTAAGTCCTGTGCGTCTACCAATTTCGCCACTCGAGCATAGGTGTGGAAGATCTTGTTTGGCAGAAAGAGGGATGATAGTGACAAAAAACTCCCCTGTCTAGAAGGCTTTGCGCGGAAAGCCGCTTAAGAAGCTTTGCATTATGAAGCCCGTCTTGAAAACTTTTGACTCTCGATCGGAGTCGAGATTTAACTGGTGAGTGACATTCTTTGCTGGAAACTTGAAGGCCTTCAAAAAAATATTTCTGCTGCTTTTTGTAGCAACTTTTTTGACCAATGAACTGGATCAAGTGATCTCTCAGCAAGTGGAGAATGCCATTCGCAGTCCCACGGGCGTCACCAATGCAGTCTATATTTATGGTTTTCTTTCTTTGCTGACGGGGCTTTTCTTTCCCGCTCTCCTGGGCCTGCTCTGCCTTTTTGGCCTCAGTGAAGACTCCTTCAGCTGGGGCCACCTTAAAAATTACTTCCGCAAATATCTGAATATTTTTATGATCGAAACTCTGCGTTCCTGGGGAAAGATCCTGCAGGGTTCCCTGCTGTTGATTGTCCCGGGCCTGATTCGTTACTTTTCCCTCGTGCTTGTCCCCTTCGTCGTGACTCAATCCAAAGTTTACGATCGCGGTGAAGTCGACGCTTTAGAACTTTCCTCTCGCCTTGTGCGCAAAAGCTTCTGGAAGATTTTTTTTCTTGTTCTGCTGTTTCATTTTTTCATCCCTTTGATTTTCACTTCTTTTTTTGATGAATACCGGGTTTTCCTTCAGACTCCCGTCGTCTGCCTGCTGCTCACCTTGCTCGACGCTTATATTTTTCTTATTGGAACCCAGTGCTTTCTGTGGGTCTTCCAAAAATCAACGCGAGAGGCTTTATGACGAACCTGATGTTCAGTTGGAAAGACATTAAGAATCGTGGTCGTGGCCTGACCTTTGATGATGTTCTTTTGATGCCCATGCGCTCCGATGTCCGCTCACGAAGGGATCCTCAGCTCACCACCCTCCTCACAAAAAAATTGACGATCGAAACGCCGATCATCAGTTCCAATATGGATACCATCACCGAATACGATATGGCCTTTGCCATGAACCAATTGGGCGGCGTAGGAATTCTCCACCGCTTTTTCAGCATCACTGAACAGAGTGAACATGTCGCTCGGCTGAAACAAAATGGCGTTCAAATCATCGCGGCCAGCGTCGGCGTGGGGGATGAATTCAAATCCCGGGCCCAGGCGCTGATCGCGGCCGGGGCTCATTTGTTAACGATTGATATTGCTCACGGTCACTCTGTACAAATGATCGAAACCTTGAAATGGCTGAAAGACACGTATCCCGATGTGCAAGTCATCGCCGGCAATCTCGCGACACCCGATGCCGCGAAGGATTTGATTGAGGCCGGAGCCGACGCAATCAAAGTAGGTATCGGTCCCGGCTCCATGTGCACCACACGCATCATCACCGGATGTGGCGTCCCGCAACTCACGGCCATTGCTCTATGCGCAGAAGTTGCGGAAAGTTATGGTGTGCCTGTGATCGCGGATGGCGGCATGCGCACCTCCGGGGATCTCGTCAAAGCCTTTGCGGCCGGGGCCAGCACGGTGATGCTTGGAAGCATGCTTGCGGGAACCATCGAAACGCCCGGCGAAATAAAAAATGGTCGCAAACAATACCGCGGAATGGCTTCACGAGCAGCGCAGGAATCCTGGCGTGGCGGAGTCCCTACAGGCATGGCTCCCGAAGGGGAATCCACTCAAGTGAACGTCAAGGGCCACGTGAAGGATGTCATCCTGGAAGTCACTGGCGGCATTCGCAGTGGCATGAGCTACCTCAATGCGACAAGTGTTCATCAGATCCGCGATAAAGCGCTTTTCATGGAGATGTCCGCCCACGGCATCGGCGAATCACGCGCGCACGGAGTTCTGTCTTGAGCGATCCCCGCCCCATCGGAGTTTTTGACTCGGGGATTGGCGGCCTAACCGTGCTGAAGGAACTCGCCGAAGGATTCCCTCAAGAAAATTTCATTTACCTTGGGGATACAGCGAGGCTTCCCTACGGGTCAAAATCGGCTTCGACCATCCGTAAATATTCAGAGCAGAATATTGCTTTTTTAAAAAATCAAAACGTCAAGGCCCTTGTCATCGCCTGCAACTCGGCTTCATCGCAAGTGAGCGAAACCGAGATCGACGGCTTACCTATTTACGGCGTGATTTTACCAGGAGCCAAAAAAGCTTTGAGCCTGACGCAGACCCACCGCATTGGTGTCCTGGGAACGCGGGCAACGGTCCAGAGTGCCGCCTATACTCAGCAGATTCAAGCTCTCGCGCCGCAGAGCCAGGTCTTTTCTCAGGCTTGTCCACTGTTTGTCCCCCTCGCGGAGGAGGGCTGGGATCAAGATCCCATTACAAATTTAATCGTCTTTCGCTACCTGCAAGAAATTCTGCAGCACCATGTGGATGTCTTGATTCTGGGTTGCACTCATTATCCTCTTTTGAAAAATTCCATCCTGCGCGTGACTGGTTCTTCGGTGGAGCTGGTCGATTCGGGCGAGGCCCTGCGCGAATGGCTGCGGACTGATTTTGCAAGTGGCCGCCTGCAGACAAACGGCTCGAGTGAGCCCCAAAGCATTCAGGTGCTGACGACGGATTCTTCTGCGCATTTTAACCAACTCGGTGCTAAAATTTTGCGCCCGCTCAAGTTGCAGACCTTCCAGGTTGTGACTATTTAAGGATTCTCGCTGAGAATTTTCTCTTCGGGCAGATCCTGCAGATTGTAGGTGTTCGCCATGGAATAACCGTAGGCACCCGCATCCGCTATGATCAAAAAATCATCCGCTTTCAGGCGCGAAAGTAGACGATCCTTGGCGAAAAAATCCCCCGACTCGCAAATCGGGCCGACCACATCCACTTTGGTTTTCTGACCTCGATCCACAAGGGGCCAGATTCCGTGGTGGGAGCCATAGAGCGAAGGCCTGAGCAAGTGATTCATGCCTGTATCTAAAATAACAAATTGTTTATGAGAGGTTTCTTTCACGTATTGCACTTGCGACAGCAAAAGACCGGCGTGGGCCACGAGCCAGCGACCAGGTTCGCTCTGCAAGCGCGCGTTTAAAGGCTTTAAAATTTGCAAACTGATCTTCGCGTAGGCCTCCAGCAGGCGTTGTTCCTCGGCGAGATCCTGTTTTTCATAGAAAACGCCTAAACCTCCGCCCATATCAAAAACATCCATTTGCGGGAAGTCTTTCTGCAAATCTTGAAAAATAGGGACCAGCTTTTCGAGAGCTTCTTGATAGCCGCCAAAATCCATCATCATCGATCCCAAATGCAAACTGAGCCCGCGCAATTCCAAGTGCTTTGCATTTTTTTTGAAAAGCTCTTGGATTCGCGGCAAGAGCTTCAACTCCATTCCAAATTTATTGTCCTTCAGGCCCGTCGCAATATAAGGATGCGTTTGAATGCTCACATCGGGATTCAAGCGCAGAGCGAGCGGAGCTCGTTTGTTTTTAGACTGCGCGATTTCGAGAATTCTTTCGATTTCAGGGAAACTCTCGGCATTGATTTGCGCGACGCCCACCTCCAAAGCCAACTCAATTTCACGGCGGGTTTTACCAACGCCACTGTAAACGATGTGCGAGGCCTTAAACCCTGACTCGAGCGCACGCTGGATTTCGCCTCCGGAAACCACGTCGGCCCCAGCCCCCGCCTGAGCCAAAAAGCGCAAGATTTCGGGATGGGAATTCGCCTTCATCGCGTAATAAAGTTGAACGCCTTCGAGAGCTTTCGCCATCTGTTCATAGCGCTCGCGAAGAATGGCGAGATCGTAGATATAAACAGGCTTGTGATAGTTTTTCGTGAAGGTCGCGAGCGGCCGCGCCTGGGCCTCGAGGCCAAAGCAAAGTTCATTGTTTTTGTAAGTCAGATAAGCCATCACACACCCCGTAAAGCCTTGCCCTGAGGACTCGAAAACCCTATGGTGTCCACTTTAAAGCCAAAAAGGGATGGTGTCATGAAGTGTTCTGTTTTTTCGAAAAGCTCCTTGGGGCTCCCCGTTATCGCCTACGAGTTTTTGCAGACAGGTCCGAATGTTTTGATTTTGGGTGGCGTCCATGGCGATGAGACCGAAGGCAGCTTCTGCGCGCAAAAACTTCTTGAGCATTTCATGGCAGGCTTTTCTTATCAGCTGAATCTCACCCTCGTTCCGCAGTTTAATATTGAAGGAGTCCTTTTAAAAACCCGCGGAAACTTTCGTGGCATTGATTTGAATCGCAATCTTCCGACTCAAGACTGGTCCCCTGAGATTAAAACCCCTCGCTATAACCCGGGTCCTTCGCCCGCAAGCGAACCTGAAAATCGTGGCCTGATCGATTACATCGAAAAAAAGAAACCGGTTCTTATCTTGTCTTTGCACTCTTGGCATCCCGTTCTGAATTTGAATGGCGACAGTCCTGCGATCCAAAAATTTGCGGAGTGCTTGCACACGTTCACCTCCTACAAGCTGGACAACGACATCGGTTATCCCACACCGGGATGCCTGGGAACCTATGCGGGTCTCGAGCGCCACTCCCCCACTCTCACCTACGAAATTGAACGGGGCCTCAGTCCCGAAAAGATTTTAGAAATTCACGTTCCCGCCATCCTCGAAGCGCTTAAAACTTTAGAAGTTTCATAAGGAAATTTATGTCTCAACAAATCAATAAAATTTATCAAGATGTTCTGAATGGCAAAAGCCTTGACGAAATGACCGCTGCCGAATTGCAGCCGATTTATGAAACCATCGAAAAATTAGATACGGGAGAAATTCGGGTCGCGCAAAAAATTGACAACAAATGGGTGACCAACGAATGGGCCAAACAAAGTATTTTGCTTTATTTCCGCCTGCAGAAAATGCGCACCATGCAAGCCGGTGATTTCACTTATTTTGACAAGGTGCCGGTGAAAACGTGGAGCGAAGACCAGGGCGTCCGCGTTGTTCCCCCGGCCGTCGTTCGCAAAGGGGCCTTCATCAACCGCGGCGTGATCCTCATGCCTTCCTACGTCAATATCGGGGCCTATGTCGATTCGGGAACCATGGTCGACACCTGGGCCACCGTGGGCTCCTGCGCTCAGATTGGAAAGAACGTGCATCTTTCCGGTGGAGTCGGTATTGGCGGCGTCCTTGAACCCGTGCAAGCCAGTCCCGTGATCGTCGAAGATCATGCCTTTATCGGCAGCCGCTGCATCGTGGTCGAAGGTGTGGTGATTGAAGAAGGCGCCGTGCTAGGCGCAGGCGTCACTCTGACTGCTTCGACAAAAATTATCGATGTGAGCGGATCTACCGCAAAAGAGTACAAAGGCCTTGTTCCCAAAAATTCCGTGGTGATTCCAGGGTCACAGAATAAAAATTTCCCGGCGGGAAGCTACGGAGTTCCTTGCGCTTTGATCATTGGGCAGCGTAAGCCAAGCACGGATTTGAAGACTTCACTCACAGAGGCCTTGCGGGACTTTCAGGTCAGTGTTTAACCGACTGGCCTGTCTTCGAATTCAGAACTAATATCGCTCCATTTCTAAGTCAGGCCTAACCTTGAAGAAATACATAGTTCGCGCCTTTAGGTTGTTGAACTGCACAGGTTAGGCGTCATTCTTCGCCCTTTCTTGTCCCCTCTCACTCGCTCCTTCATAATAAGCCTGAGTTCGCGCTTAAATCTTTACGAAAGGATTTTTTATGGCGACATCTTCGACTTTCTCTCGCGGGCCTTTTGCTCGAGAAACTCTTTTGCAAGAGGTTTCGGCGGCCCATCCCTTGTCCTGGGGAATTTTACTGATCATCCTTGGATTTTTGGCAATTGTTTTTCCCTCGGTGACCTCACTCAGCATCACTTTGATTTTGGGCGCAATTCTTGCCCTTAGCGGCGTCATTCAATTGGTCCACGCGATTCAACGTAGGCATCACAAAGGTCTGCGCAGCCGACTGGTGCTTTCGATCGCCACTTTGGCCGCGGGGGCCTTGATTTTGAGTAATCCCTTCGTTGCGACCGTGAGCTTAGCCTATATTTTAGTTGGTTTCATGATGGCTTCCGCAATTCTGAAAATGACTTTTGCTTTCGAGATGGGGAAAACCAAGGGGCGCAATTGGCTGATTTTCAGCGCCTTGCTTTCTTTGATCCTGGGACTTGTGATGCTCTCATTAATGCCCATGGCGGCCTTCATTTTGCCAGCGCTCTTTTACGGAGTGGATATGATCTTTTTTGGTTTTGCGCTGACGGCACTGAATGCATCTCACGCATCGCCCGCAAAACCGAGAACAGCTTTATAGTGCGCTGGTTTCAGTGCAGAAAGTCTTCATTCCCGAAAAGAATCCTAATTCTTTGCCCGCAAGGCTTCCGTGGGTTCAATCTCCAGGGCGGATCTTGCGGGGATCCAGCATCCTAAAAAGGCCAAGCCCAAAGCCAAAATAAAAATCACGAGAACAAGTTTCATATCAACCAAGGCCGGAATTTGAGAATCGTAATAAATATCAGGCAAAACATTGATCGGGAATTTTTCGATGTAAAAACTCAAACCTGTGCCTACAAATGTTCCCGCAACAATTCCGACTCCCGCAAGCAAGGCCCCCAACTGCGTAAAGATCTTCACGGTGCGGCGACCGGAAAGGCCAATCGTGCGCAAAATGGCGATGTCGCGTTTTTTTTGCGATAGCAACAAAACCAAGACCGTTAAAATCGAACTCCCCGCAATCAGTCCGGCAAGTCCCAAAAAAAGACCAATGCAAATTTTTTCTAATTTCAACGCATAAAACAAGGCCGAATTCCGCTGCTTCCAATTTTCAATTTGCACGCCGTCAAATTTTTCGAGATTTTTCTGTAGGCCTTCGACTTTGTTCCCATCCGGAGTCCAAACCTCAATCCCACGCTGCACACTAGAGCCATGGCTGAGTTTTTTTAAGCCTACTCCGCGTTGGTAGAAAATAAATTGCGCATCCAAGTCCGCTAAGTTCGTTGAAATAATTTTGCGGATTTTGACCTTCTCAAAGGCCGGAGCTTCGCTCATCGGCAGCAGCAAGGTTTCAGGTGGAATGATGGTCACGCGATCACCCTCAAAAACTCCCAAGGCCCGCGCGAGATCGATGCCCATGATGATTTCGCCCTCCTGGGGGAGCTCGTCGCGGTCCCAGGCGAGGGAAACGTTTTCATTTTTTTTTGCCTGCACCTGATCAAGTTTACGCAATTGATCGATCATAAAAGACAGGCTTTCGCGACTGATGCCACGGGCGGTCGCTCCGCGAAACTGCCCGTCGAGCGTGCGGATGATGATGTCTTGGGATTCAAAAAGGTAAGCCTTGTTTTCAGGAGTCTCTTTTAAACGCTGAAAGACCGGATGGGATTCAATCAATCCTAAATTAGCAATCGTCGGAAAAGTGAGATACAAATGGGGTTCTAAAGCCATCAAGCGAGTTTGAATGCTGTTGTTCATGCCATTCATCACAAAAAGCACGATGAAGAAAGCACTCATGCTCAAAGTGATCGCGGTGAGCGACAGCCACGAAATCCGGCGAATCAAGGCCCCTGCACGTGGCGAAAAAATGAAATGACGGAAGAAATGCAAAACGAGCATGATGTAGTTTTATCAAGGATCACTCGACAAGCAAGTCTATTTCCTTGGAGCCACGCTACTTGGGAAGCGTTTTTTCAGAGGTTTTTTCCTGGGCCGGCAAACGCAAGGGGCGGTTTTCTTCCTCTTCCTTCACCTCACGCACATTACTACGAAAGAAAAAGCTTTTTTGCATGGCCTTCAGAACAATCACCGTCTCATTGAGGGCCTCCATCAAACGATGACTTGCGTCAGGAAGCTCGGGACCAATTCCTTGAACGGCCGGACCCAGGGCCTTTAAGACCACTGCTAGATTTTGAGTCATGACACCCAAATCCTTCGCCAGTTCAGGATTTTGTTCATTTAAGACAGGTAAAATTTTATTCATTTCATCCGTCAAGCTCGCTAGATTGTTCACAACTTTTTGCAGCTCGCTTTTGTTTAACTCTTGAGTCAATTTTCCCACTCCAAGGGACATGGTGTTCATATTCTTCATCAAAGGATCGATGCGGTCAAAGGCCCGGATCATGGCTTCCGTTCTGTCTTTTTCCAGAAAGGCCGAGGCCAAGCGCTGGATGCTGTCCAACATGCTGCCGAATTTACCTAAAGTGGAGTTCAACTTTCGCCCACTCATCATCGTCATGAGATCTAAGCTCTCTTGAGACGCCAGAACCGCATTGGCCGCGACCATGGGTTGATCTTCAGACCCCACCGAAACATCGAGCACTCGCTCCCCGATGATGAAGGGCCGCAAAAGTTGTACGTGGCTGTCGTCGCGAAGGCGCTCTTTGAATTTTCCTAGGACGTAAAAATGAACTTTGACTTGATTCGCACTCAGAAGCTCGACACTTTCCACCGCACCCGCACGTAAACCCGCAATTTGTACGAGAGTCCCTTGATGAACTCCGTCCGCGCTCTCAAAATTGGTTGAAAGATAGGTTTTCGATTCAAACCAACCTTGCTTCACCGCGACCGATAAGGCCGTTAGAGCCGTCCCACCGATGGCGGTGAGCATAAACAACCCCGCAATGCGCTCAAAACGATTCAATTTTATTTTCATCATACATGGACAGCCTTTTTCGCATGGTCCACACTCTGGAAATAGAGTTGACCCTCATCCAGATGCACAATTTGAAAATCAAATTGCGCCATAAATTTATCATCGTAAGAGCTAATGAACACATGCTTCAAAAATCCCTCACGGCGCAAATCATGAATCAAATGAGCAAAGTCCTCGGCCGTCGTATTGCCGATCCCCACGCTAGGATCATCTAAGAGCAGCATCTGGGGTTGCATCACGAGAGCCCGCGCGATACAGACAATCTTGCGCACACGACCTGGCACATGGGCTGGTCTTTCATTGGCGAATTTCTTGATTTCAAAAACATCCAGCAATCGGTTCACGCGGGCCTTCGCCTCTTCACCGGAAACAACTTTATGGTAGAGCAAGGGGAGCATCAGATTATCGAAAAGACTGCGGTTATTGATCAGGCCGCCGTAATCAAAGGAATAGCCAATTTGCAAACGGTAGGGCAAAAACTCTTCAAAAGACATCTCACCGATCTTCTCGCCGTTGAGCAGGTAGTTTCCCGATTGAGGCAATTGCAAACCCGCCATCAACTGCAGCAATGAGCTTTTACCAATCCCCTGCTCAGCTTTCAGCCAAATGACCTGGTCCGTGGGAAAATCAAAATCCGCATTTTTTAAAAGCAACTCTTGGCCTTCGTGGCTGAAACACACCTGTTCAAATTTGATCGTCTCGAAACGGATGTCTTGACGAACACTTGAGTTGTTTTCCATTAGACCACTCCTAAATCTTGAAGTTGCTTATAGTAAAATAAAGCCGTGACCACGAGGTTGAAAACCGTGACGTAAATGACCGCATTCACCACCGCCTGCGTGGTCTTCTGCGGAACCTCGTGGGGACTGCGTTCGACCGAAAGGCCTTGGTAACAAGAGACCACAAAAATGATCATGCCGCTGAAACCGTTCTTGAGCAGAAAGATCAAGAGATCTTCCTTCGCAAAAGCGCGCATCAACGAATCGCAATAAAAAGTGAAGGGCATATCTTGCAGAAGCCGGGTGAGGAAAAATCCGCCAATCAGGGCGATCACGTTAAAATAAAAAGCGAGCCCGATCACGCTGAGAATTCCCCCTAAAATACGGGGAAAAACGATATAGCTCAAAGGATTGATACCCAAACTCTCAAGAGCTTCGATTTCACGATTGGCCCGCATATTTCCTAGCTCAGAGGCCACGGCCGTTCCCGAACGCGCGATGACGATGAGAGCGACCAGCAGAGGCCCCGCTTCGCGCACCACCATGACGATCAAAAAATTTCCGATCATCTGCGTGCCGCCGAGAAAAGTCAGATTGGTCAACGATTGGAGAATCACGATACTGCCGGTCCCGAGGGCTAAAACTGAAACCAGGGGAAGGGCCTGCCACCCGGTAAAATAAATTTGTGCCGAAATCACCGTGACGATTTGCCGAAAACCTTGGGCCTGATCGAGGATCGTCGCCCGCAAGGAAAGGTAAACCATCGCGAGAATACGAAGCGTGTATTCAAAATTTTTTGTGACGATTCGACCTACTTGGTCGATATGCCTCAGCAAATAATTCATTGATCCCTCTTTGGTCCGAAAGACCTATCGGAATATCAGAACCAGGGAATGAGGTGGAAAAACGAATTCTTAATTAAATTTGAGCGAAATCTTCAATAGGCCCAGAGCGAATAAAACAAAGACTTCAAGGCCTCGATGGCATTCTCCCAGACTAAAGTCTCGTAGTGACCGCTGACGACCGAATGGGCCTGCAGGTATATGTTCTCGGGAAAAGCCGCCCGGAAAGTTCGGTACGAGCGGTACATATGAATGCGTGAGGTGACGAGAATGACGTCACGGCATTTCAGGGCCTCGACGATGGCAAGACTCTGCTGGGCATTACCAAAGGTGGTTTCTGAGCGTTTTTCAAGAACGACATCATTTTCATTGAGGTTCCCGTAAAGCGGCCACATCGGCATCAGCTCGTGCAATTGCGCGAAATTGTAAACGCCCGAGATAATCAGCTTCTTGACCGCGTGATTGGCGAGAAGATCGAAACCTTCGCGCACCCGCCCCGCCCCACCGGTGAGGACCACTGCACAATCCGCACTTTGATTGCTCTGCCAGGCCTGGACCGGCTCATATTGAACCGCCTTGAATTCAATGTAAAACCGATCGCAAAGAGCCAGCGTGAAAATACTCAAGGCCCAAAAAGTTTTCGAGCGAAGGGCTCTTGCAAACAGGGAAGTCGATATTTTAACGATGTGCCAAAACCTCGATTTCGACGTTCACACCCTTCGGTAAACCCGCCACGGCCACGGTCGATCGCGCGGGAGGCTGAGCTGTGAAGGATTTCGCGTACTGCTCGTTCACCGTCGCAAAATCGGCCATATTGGTTAGATAAATCGTGGTCTTGATCACATGTGAAAAGTTCAGATCAGCGGCCTTTAAGACCGCCGCGATATTCGTCATCACCATCTCGGTTTGTTTTTTAATATCGCCGGTAAAAACCTCGTTGGTCTTTGGATCAATAGAAATCTGGCCCGAGCAGAATAAAAAATCACCCATTTGCACGGCCTGCGAATAGGGACCCACCGGAAGAGGAGCTTCTTTTGACAAAATAACTTTTTTCATTGGCACACCATTCTCGCAGCCACCGCCGCGGATTTTTAAAAGTAAAAAATAATCCCGGCACTCAAGGGGCTGTCGCCCAGAGTACGGAAACGGACGTCGCTGGTCGAAACCACGCCCACGCCACCTTCAAATGTAAATCCCAGGGAATCGAGGCCCGGTAAGAAAAATTCTCCGCCGAAAAGACCACTCAGCTCAAAGCCTGATTTTTTGTCACTGGCTTTTTCGTAATTGATCAAGCCCAGTCGACCGCCTAGGTAAAAGTTCATATTGTCTTCTTTAAAGATGATCCGGCGCACGCCTCCGTTGAAGGAAAAACGCGATTCATCTTTTTTGGTATCGATCCCTAAACCGCCCGTGACGCCAATGTCGGGGGTGGGATAGTAGACCGTCGCGATTTCGGGCAAATTGTCCAAGGCCGAATCCTGTTTAACGCCGATACCTAGGCGATTGGTTAAAACTTTAGCTTGCACCGCTCCGCTGTAGACGAAACCATAAGCAAATAGGACGAAACTCCATAGGAGCAGATTTTTTCCGGTCATCGCTTTCCCCTCTTCTTCAGATCTTTTCTGGAGTCATGGTAATGGCAGGAGGAAGTGAAGGCTAGCGCACACGCGTTATGTCACGGGATTTGACAAAACAAAAGTCAGGCCCTTAAATCATTTTTGTTAGGGAGTAGTTGCCTTCACTGAATTGAAACTTCAATTTTTTGGAAGGAGCTCAAGTCGACATATTGGGGCGTTTCCCCCGGCTGAGCCCTCGATCCCGATCGAGTTAACGAGACTGACACAGGTGTTTCAAACACTGTGTGGTCTCGTGTCTTTTACACCGAACCCCACAGAAAAAATCTGCCCTCGGGCAAAGGAAGAAAGTGGGACCTATGTTCACGGTGATTCTGAATTCTTTTCTCTTGGTAGCTTTGACCGAAATGGGTGACAAAACCCAGCTTTTGGCCTTTGTCCTTGCCTCTCGCTTCAAAAAACCATGGACGATCATGGCCGGTATTTTCACCGCCACTGTTTTAAACCATGTGCTCGCCGCGGGCTTCGGCGAGTGGGTTTCAAAAGCGGTTCCAGAACAGTATCTGCGCTGGATTCTGGCCCTGAGCTTTTTCGCTTTCGCGATTTGGATCCTCATCCCCGACAAAGAGGAAGAAACCAAAGAGACAGCGGGCTTTGGCGCCTTTCTGACCACCGTTTTCACTTTTTTCCTGGCCGAAATGGGCGATAAAACTCAACTCTCGACCATGGCCCTCGCGGCCAAATACCAAAGCCTGCTTTGGGTCACCATCGGGACTACGGTGGGGATGATGTTCTCGGATGGACTCGCCGTTTTTTTCGGGAGCAAGATCAACCGATTTATTTCCATGACGTGGCTGCATCGCCTGGCGAGCCTGATTTATATTGCCTTCGGTCTCGCGGTTTTACTACATTAAGGGAAGTTCACCATCGAAAGGTTTTTATGCTGAAAATGGCTTGCTTCTTTCTCTTTACTTTCGTTTTGACCTTCTTGCCGTCGAATGGTTTTGCCTCCCTGCTTCATCCGAGCCCGGGCGAGCAAAAAATTTTGGGTGTGACCATTGCTCCAGCCGCGGTTTTTGAACAGGACGGCAAACCCATTTCACTCACTTCAGTGGGCGCTGGTTTACGCACCAAGCATATTGTTTTTGTGGACGTTAACGTCTACGTGGGACATCTCTTCGTGAGCGATGCGGCGACTTTTAAAAAAGACCAGCCTCTGGATAGTTTAGCTCAGCAAAAAGTCGTTGCCTTTCAACTCAGCTTCTTGCGTGATGTGGAAAGCAGTAAAATTCGTGAGGCGCTGGAAGAATCTTTTCGTATCAACGAGGTCCCCCTCGACGAAAAATCGGTCGCCGCATTCGTGGACCAGGTGAAGAAAATGCCGGTTTTCAGGAAAAATCAATCCTTCACCCTGGTCGGCTTTCAGCGCGGCGATAAGGATGTTTTACAGACCGAAGACGCCCAGGGTGGAAAAAACGAAATTGTAGCGGAAAAGGGATTTGTGCGAAAAATATTCTCGCTCTGGCTTGGAAAAACCACCGAAGCTGGTGCCCTTTCCATGCAAAAAGAAATTCTTAAATAAGGACATATAAAAAAGCCTCCGGCTTTCACCGGAGGCTTTTCATTTTTCTTAACCGATCAGTTTCAAAGCCAGTTGCGTCGTTTGATTGGCCTGCGCCAAAGTCGCCGTACCTGCCTGCAACAGAATATTATTTCGAGTCATTTCAGAAGAGGCCATGGCCACATCCGTGTCACGAATTCGTGAGTTGGCGGCAGACAAGTTCTCTTGGCTCACACCGAGGTTATCCACGGTTGAAGTCAATCGATTCTGAAGGGCTCCCAGATTCGCACGGGTTCCATTGACGGAGTTTTGCGCATCATCCAGTTTTCCCAAAGAGTTCTGAGCTCCCTCTTTTGTACTGTAATCCAAATCTGAAAGACCCAACGCATCTAAAGTCGCCACGTTGTTTGTCGAATCAAAACTGATGCGGTCTTCTTCTTGTTTATTGAACAAGCCGACTTGGAAATCCAGGACAGGAGCGGAACCATCCAGAAGTTTCGTTTTACCCCATGTGGTCACGGAAGCAATACGTTGCACCTCTGATTTTAACTGCTGGACCTCTTTGTTGAGCATTCCACGTTCTGTATCGCCGACCGTGTCTGAGGCGCCTTGGATTCCCAATTCTCTCAAACGCACGACGATGTTACTGATTTCATTCAGGCCGCCCTCAGCCGTTTGCACCAATGAAATACCATCGTTTGCATTGCGCTGCGCTTGTCCTGCTGAACGGATCTGAGCTTTTAATCCCTCAGAAATTGCTAAACCTGCTGCATCATCCGCCGCTTTATTAATGCGACTTCCTGAAGACAGTTGGGCCATAGAGTTACTAACAACTCGTTGTGACGTGTTTAGATTTCTTTGCGCATTAATTGCCGCGACGTTCGTTGCTACTCTCATTCCCATTTAGAACCCCTTTATGTTGGTTTCATCTTCTATACCCTCCTTGATTGTTGTTTCTCACGTGATGAACGATCCTTCGCCATCTGTGAACTCGCATCTGTGCAAGCAGCTATTTGGTCGGATCTCTTTGACAAGTTCTTTACGTGCTTCCAGAGGAATTATGGCTTTCATCTGAATTACTAGTCTGAAGCCAAGCCGAAAAAAAAAGATCCCTATCTGAAGGCCGAGATTGACTAGAGGAAAGTCTATCGGCCAGACTAGCTGCGGAGGTCTATTATGAAATCACTACTACTCGTTCTGCTTCTTTCGTGGTCTGGGTTCGCGCAGGCGTCGCTGCTGGTGGAACCTTTCATCGGTGTCGCTCGGCCCGAAATTGATTCGGTGGCAGGACGTGAAAATGGCTACGGCACGGCCCTTGGGGCTCGCTTGGCCTATCAAGACTTTGGTTTTCAGTTGGGCTTAGACATTGCGAGCCTCACCTCCCGCGTGGGTGGCGGCTACGGAAGTGACATGAGAAGCACTCAGTATGCGGCTTTTGTCGGTTTCCGCTTTCCCGTTCTTTTCCACGTTTATGGTGGCTATATCCTCAAAGCAGATGGCGACACGAGTTTAAACAATGGCAGCACCTGTAAATTTTCGGATGGCAAAGGTTATCTTCTCGGCGTGGGTTTCAGCGGAATGCCTTTTATCGACGTGAATCTCGAGTATCGAAATTTAAACTACGCGACCACCAAACTCAATGGAGCCGATGCGGGCCGGGGTTCTGACTACACGGCCTATGTGCTTTCGCTCAGTCTGCCCCTGAACTTCTAAACCCCTGTCATCTTACATGTCAGCTCACACAGTCTTGAGAGAAAAGACATCACGGCGGCGACAACCAGTTGCCGCTTTTTTTGATTTCCATTAGTTTCATCCCAACTAAGGAGCTCTCTTTTGACAGATCAGCTGGCTAATATGACGATCCTGGTTGTCGATGATTTTGAAGATAATCAAATTATCTTGGAATATTTTCTGTCGCGTGCAGGCGCTCAAGTCCACTTTGCCGAAAACGGTTTTTCCGGTATGGAAAAGGCCCTCAGTTACAATTATCAAATGGTCCTCATGGATATTCAAATGCCCATTATGGATGGCTACGAATCCGTCGCGCAACTCAGGCAACAGGGTTATCTCAAGCCGGTCATCGCCCTCACCGCCCACGCCCTCAAGGGAGAGCGTGAAAAGTGTTTAGCGGCAGGCTTTACGGAGTATCTGACAAAACCTATTCAGCCCGAGAACCTTATTTCAAAAATCTGTTTTTTCCAAAAAGCCCATCTACTGTAGAGAGCGGGGCTGCCCCATTTCCCAGGGCATAAACATTTCGTCCATCATCCGTTGGCGAAACTCCAGATCTGTTTCGCGCCCGATAATTTTATTCACTTTCTCGACCGAATCAAAAACTAAAGACAATTGGCGCATTTCATTCTTTCTCAGTTTTTTCTGCAGGACCTGCACTTCGTTCCGATTATAGTGAGGAGAGAGCATTTCTTTAGCTAAGACGCTGCGTAGGCGCAGAGATTCGTCGTGCAGGGCGGATTGATCCTGTCTTGTCGCCTCTCGCAACTTGTAAATTTCCGCCTTTTGCGCGGCATTGAGAGAACTTCGTTGAAGCTCTTGATCCATACGGCTTTGCAAATCCCTTTCATTGCGCAAAGGCTGCTCTTGTTGCACTTTCTGACTGACCGCTTGCTCTGTCCTATGGGCACAGCCGGTCATAAATAAAATAAGCGTTGCTAGAACTAAAATTTTTTTCATAAAATTCCTCCCAGTTTGAAGCTGTGCATATTCAAGGCCAGAGTAAAAACCATAAAAGAAGCGCATCTAAACAAAACTAGCTATTTTATGATTTCTTCTCGTCGAGGGAGGGGGTATTTTGACCCGGGAGAGGGGTTTTCTTCGGAAAAAATAGCCTTTTTCTCCTTTCTGCTACAAATGGATCTCTAGAAGTGATACCCCTCCCTTTCGAACCCCTCGCCCAAGGATGTCGTCATGCTTAAAATTATTTTTTCCGTTTTTAGTTTCGCCCTTTGTTTCCATTTCTTAGGCGAACGCTCCGCTTCTGCGGCTCCCCTTTCGCCTCCGACCTCGACGCCGCTTCATTCAAACTGGACCTGCGATGGCCTCGTTGAGCAAAACCGTTTTGTGACCAGCATTCGCTCTGATCTCACCGACACCACCAATCCCCTTTACTCCTCGACATTACTTATTAACAATATCTCGATCCCCTCGGTCGGAGTTCATTGCGCGGTTTCAACACGTCCTGGAACAACCTACATCCGTTGCGCCCACGAGGCGGGTCACGTTCGCTTCGAATTCTATCCTCTTGTAGAAACCACGACCGGAGCCCTTAAGGTGATGCAATTGATTGTGTGGACGGGAATCACTCCTCGCCAGGCAAGTTTAAGCCACTGCCTCGAAATCCCTTAAAAGAGAAACGCGGTTCTAGACCTGGACTGCTTAAGTTCTAGACATTCTTCTCCGATAACTCCTGAGGTTGACGATTCCCCAGGAGGTTTTTTTGAAGAAGTCTCTCACTACTCATTGCGCTTTTATTTTGTTCGTTTGTTTTTTCAACTTCGGTCTCTTCGCTCAAGCGAACACCGTGCGCTCGCTCAACTCTCCCGAAGCGGCCTATCTGGAATTCATCAATCAAATGACCCAAGCCACAAAAACCATCGATGTCGCCACTTTTATTTTTGAACCTTGCCACCCCAGCGTTCAGGTGTTGATGGATATTCTTTCCCAGAAAGCCCAAAGCGGAGTGAAAGTCCGTGTCCTGCTCGATGGTTTCCAGCAGAGTGATGAGCAGCTCCAAAACATGGCGGCCTACTTTGCTAAAAACAAAATTCAGTTTTCAGCCTACAACGGCGGCAAGATCAACCCGAACATCGGCTTTCGCATGCACACGAAACTGATGGTGGTGGATTCGGCGAGATACATTGCCGGAGGCCGCAATCTTTCCGATCCTTATTTCGCGATGGACAGCAATATCAATTACGTTGATCAGGATTTATCGGTCACCGGGCCCGCGGCCCTTGAAGCCCAGGCGACCTTCAACGACCTGTGGGCCGCCACCGCGACATCTCGAGTCCCCGCAAAGACAAATTTCATCAAGTGGGACAATTTCTGCAGAAAAGACAACTCCGCCCGTCGTTTGCAGATCAGCAATTATTTTAAAACAGAGGCCGTCCGCATCGAAACCCTTTCCCCCGTCCGAACCTGCTCCAACGTCCATTTTTCGGGCGATCTCTCTGATTTTGTCAGCAACAAATACAGCGACACTCCCGCAAACCAATACGCTCAGCCCGATTCGGAGTTCATGACTCCCATGCGCTTACGCCGCAAACTTTCCACCCAAGCGGTTTTAAATTTCGTCAACAACACCCAATCGGATCTCAAGGTCGTCAATTGGGTGTATATCCCGATGGGTTTTTTGGATGACGCCTTCGCGAATCTGCGCAACAAGCAGATCACCGTTCGCGCCTTAACCAACGAAGACATGGAAGATGGACCGGAATTTTTCAAACAATCCATGGAGTACACGATCAAGAACGCGGCCATCGAAGACTCCGTCGGTTCCGAGCGTGTGGCTTTGGTTTCTTCGAAAGGCAGCATGGGAGATCGCTATGCTCTCACTCCGAAAACCGCGACTTTCTTTATTCACGCCAAAGACATGGTGCGAGACGGAAAAGATGCCATCGTTGGAAGTTTTAATATCGATCCTCGGTCTTACAATACAAATTTAGAGGCCGTCACGACATTGCTGAATTGCCCGACCATTACCCGCGACATTCAAGCGTCCTTCAATGTTTTGAAACAAAATAAAATCAATGACGTTAACTCCGGGCAGATTCCGGTGAAACCTGAACCTAGCTTTGGCGCAAAAATGTTCGCGGCCCTCAGCTATATGTTCTTCTAAAGCGGACTCCCAGACCCGTCTCCAAGTTCTGCGGAAGTGATCCATTCGTCCTCTTCAACGACGTAATCGATCACTTCGGCCTCTTCGATTTTGCGACGATTCAAAAAGTAATAAACGAAAGCACTCGCCACGCCTAGGAAAAACCCCAGAAAATGACTGAGATAGCTCACCTGGGGTTTGTAACTTTCCGGCACAAACAGCACAAAAGAAAGAAATAAAGCGACGGCGAAACGCCGACGTAACTTCTGCCGTCGATCGATGATGGTGACGAGAGTCAGCCAGGCGCCGCCCATCCAGTAGACGACGCCCGAAATGCCGACCAAAGCCATTTGAGAAGGCAATGTAGAAAGCACGATCCCGTTAATGAAGCCCCCGAGAAAAATTCCCAGAAAGGGAAAAAGAAAAAAGCCGAAGTGAGCGAGAAGCAGATAAGCCAGCGGAAAAAATAAAAGCGCATTGCTCAGCAGATGTTCCATATCTCCATGTACGAAAAGACTGGTCCACAGACGCCAATAGTGGTGGTGCTGGAAAACCTCTTCTCCGGAGGCCGGCAGCCACTGATCGGCCTGAAAGACTTTTGCAAAAACCGCGATGCTGATACTGAGCAAAAAAACCGCGAAGGCCACGAGCACCCCGAAAGTCTTTCGCTCGGTTTTTCGCGTCAACCAATTTTCACGAACGATGGCTCTTGTGTCCATAGATTAAGAGGCGATCATCACAGCACAAAAAATAAAGAAAACCGCCACGCTGATTTCAACAAGTTGCCGAGCTGCTGTGTTCATCAAAGCCCCATTCCTTTCTGTTACTCAATTCGTAACAATTAAAAGCCAAAAAAAACTTACTTCTTCAAATCGGAAATCACATCGGCCAAGGAAACCTTCTTGAGACTGGCCTCCATGGATTTTTGCGTGTCGCTCAAAATTTTTTCCATCGACGTCTTGATCTGACAACTCACCTTGCAATGGCTTTTTGCCGCATACTCATGAATCGCAAAAGGCTTAGGAGCCTCAATAGCGTGATAAATATCAAGCAAAGAAATACTCTGCGCCTGGCGAGCCAGAGTACAACACCCCGTTTTCCCCACAGTTGTTTTCACTAGGTGGGCCTTCGCCAACTTAGAAAGAACACGGCGAACAAAACTAGGACAGGCATTCACGCTGCTCGCAATCTCCCCCGAGGTGGATTCCACTTCGGCCTTGTAGCCGAGGCTCGCTAAGATATGCACTGCTATGGAGAACTGAGTATTCGTTGCCATACTGTTATCGTAACAGTAACAGTTAAAAATCACAAGGGCTTTTTTTGTCTTTTCACCACCCCTGCCAAAATTGATTTCCTTTTTCGATTTCAAGGATTTAAGTTGGTTCTTGAGTGGATAGAGCTTTTTTTGATCTCATCGACTCAAACCAAGATTCAGTAAGGAAATTTTATGTCCCTCTGTCTGCCCCTGAATTTGCTCTTTGTTTTTTTTACTTCTCCGCTGGCTTCTTGGGCGGAACTCAAAGACAAGGCAGGGCCTGTTCCTCAGCCGGGACAAGAACAACCCTTCGAATATGACTACGAATTCGGCCGCCCCCTTCATCCCGGCGAAATGACTTATAATATTTATCGCAAAAAACATATGGAAGAGTCGGCCAAGAAAGCCAAACTTTCTCCCGAAGCCATTGGCGATGGCATGGACACTTGGCACTGGTGGGTCGGTGTCGACAATCCGGGCTTCTGGCAGGACCTCACTAATCTCACGGGCGGGAAGCACAACTACACCAATTTGCGCATCGATCTTTTGCGTTTGCTCATGATCACTCCCCGCGCGGAACGTTTTGAAAAATTAGGTTTGATTAATGATCCGGATGCGGTCGCGGCCGATCATCCCGATCAGTTCGGTCTTGTTCTTGACCGGATGAAGGATGGGACTTTGCAGTGGGATCCCGAAAAATTCGGTTACTCGAGCGGCGTCATCGGCATTCAACTTTTTAAGAATGAAAAATTCGATCCTAAAAAATGGTCCGCCGAAAAATACCTTAAAGACCCCGTTTCGATGCAGCCCCCTTACCGTGTGGGTATGGCTTGCGTTTTTTGCCACATCGGCTTCAATCCCCTTAATCCACCGAAGGATCCGGCTGAACCCACCTGGGAAAATCTCACCTCCACAATCGGCAATCAATATCTGCGCGAAGGCATGGCCTTTGGCCTGAACATCAGTGAGAAATCGATCATCTATCAGTATTTGCACACCCAGGAACCAGGGACCAGTGAGACCTCGCGCTTTCCCAGCGACTTCATCAACAATCCGACAAACATCAACGCCATTCTTCGTTTGCAAGACCGCTTGAAAGTCGCGCACGTCGAAAAAATCACGCCCGCTCAGGCCACTCTCATCCGCTCAATGTACAAAAATGCCGGCATCGATACCGATAACATCGGCGGGGCCCTCGGCGGAACCGCACAGGAGCCGACGATCAAAGTCCCCCACATCTTGACCGATGGAGCCGACTCCATGGGAATTCTCATGGCTTCGGTGCGTGTTTACGTGAACGAAGGGATGATGCATACGGATTGGTACCCTTCCTTTCCATTGAATCCTTTTAACGTCTTTGGCAGTTTGAAGAAAAATTTCAAGCCCCAGGAATTTGATATCATCAATAAAATGCGCAAGGATCCCGAAAGCCCGTGGATGCAAACCGAGCGGCGCATGCCGAATATGGCGACCTTTCTGATGTCCTATGATTCCTTCCCGTTGAAGGATGCGCCCGAAGGCAAAACCTACCTGACAGAAAATGAAGTTCTGCTGCGGGAAGGAAAAATTGTTTTCGCCGATTCCTGCGCCCGCTGTCACAGCAGTAAAGTGCCCGATCCCTTGCCAACAGCTCCCGAGGAACAAAAAAAAGCATGGCGCGATCTGGTTTTGCGCAAAGACTTTTTAGACAACAACTATCTTTCGGATGACGCCCGTCACTCTGTTCTCGAAGTCGGCACCAATGCGCAACGGGCGGAAGGCACAAACGCCCAAGCGGGATGGACTTGGGGCCAGATGTCGAGCCAAACCTATAAGGATCAGCGTCAAGAGCGCATTGAACTGGTGGACCACGATGCGCAAGGGAAAGCGATTCCGCTCTACAATCCTCTTTCGCAAAAATTCGACTTGAAGTGGAGCGGCAGCAACGCCTATTACCGCACACCCACCTTGGTGAGCATCTGGGCCACCGCTCCTTATTTTCATAATAATTCCCTCGGACTTTATAATGGCGATCCTTCGGTCAAGGGCCGCATGGAAGCCTATCAAGATGGCATGCAGAAACTTCTCTGGCCGGAAAAACGTTTGGGAGTGAAGTCCATGAAGGTCACTTCCGAAGACACAAGTCTTCCCGATATTTTCCCAGGCTTGCAGTCGCATTTGAAACTGCTGAATGAAATGGACTTAAAGCTTTTGCTTTTGCCGAAAGGGACTCCCGTCAATCTCGTGATGAACCTTCATCCTCAATACGCGCCTCAATTGGTCGAGGCCTATATCAAGGGAGTGCTCAAGGGCGAATCGCGCAGTCACTTCAAAAGCCTGATCAATCGCCGCCGGGAAGCCGGCATGCAGGCCTTGAAAGAAAAGATGCTTGAGCTCAACAGCTGCCCTGATTTTATCGAAGATCGGGGCCATACGTTCGGCGCCGAACTTTCAGACCAGCAGAAAAAAGCCCTCATCGCCTATATGAAGCATTTTTAAACTTTAAAGGAAATTTTTTATGACCTTCTGCAAACTTCTTTTTTTGCTTATTTCATCCCCTGGTTTTGCCGCCACCCAGGCGGTCACGATGAAAAGCATCAGCTTCGATCCCAAAAGAATCGAAATCAAAGTGAACGACTCGGTCGAATGGGTCAATAAATCCTATACCTCGCATTCCGCCCTTGCGGACGACAAGACCAGTTTCGATACCGGATCCATCGAGCCCAATAAGAGTTCGCAGAAAATAAAATTCGCGACGGCGGGGGTTTATAAATATCACTGCGCCGTCCACGGAAAAACCATGAGCGGCGTCATCACAGTTCTCGGACAATAAATACTTCCACCTAAGGACAGGCCATGGATCTTTCTTCGTTTTCGCAAAAATTAGATCAAACCTACAGCGAACTCAAAAAAAACATCTCTCCGCGCACGCAAGGCTATACCTGGCGCACGGAGCAGCTGCGCGCGCTCAAAAGACTGCTGACCGAAAACGATGGGGCCTTCAATGCGGCCATGTGGGCGGATTTACGCAAATCTCCTTTCGAATGCTCCACCACCGAGCAAGGTTTGGTGATCGGAGAAATCGATTTCACTTTGCACCGTCTTGCCGACTGGATGGAGCCACAAAAAGTTTCGACGCCACTTTTCAATCAGCCGGGAATCTGTGAAACCCATCCTGATCCTTTGGGCCTCGTCTTGATTATCGGAGCTTGGAATTACCCCTTGCAACTTCTACTCGCGCCCCTGGTGGGGGCCATTGCGGGCGGAAACGGGGCTATCCTGAAACCCTCGGAACTCGCGGTGCAAACCGCGCAACTCATCGCGCGCCTGATTCCCCTCTATCTAGACCCTCGATTTTTCGCGGTGATCGAAGGGGGACCGGATGAGACCGGCCTGCTGCTCGATAAGGCCTTTGATCTCATCTTTTTTACGGGCAGCGGTCCGGTCGGGAAAATCGTGATGGGAAAGGCCGCAAAAAATCTCACACCCGTCGTCCTTGAACTTGGCGGTAAGTCGCCGGCGCTTGTCCTGAACGATGCCGACCTTGAGGTCACCGCCCGTCGCATCGCCTGGGGGAAATTCATGAACGCAGGGCAAACCTGCGTGGCTCCTGACTATGTTTTGGTCCAACCTCAAGCGAAAGAGCGCTTCATTGAAGAAATGAAGAAAGCCATTCTCCATTTTTATGGCCTGAGGGCCGAGGACAGTCCCGATTACTGCCGTATCATTAACGCTAAAAATTTTGACCGTTTGCATGGCCTCTTGAATGGAACGCACATCATCTGCGGGGGCCGCAGTCGGGCTGAAGAGAGATTTATTGAGCCGACTTTGCTCAGCAGCGCGGTTGATGCCCCGGTGATGCAAAAGGAAATTTTTGGTCCCCTGCTGCCCATTCTTGAAATGGCGACGCTTGAAGAAATGATCGCTTTCGTGAATTCCCGGGCAAAGCCCTTGTCCCTTTATCTTTTTACCCGCAATGAAAATCTCAAAGAAAAAGTTCTTCTCGAAACCTCCGCGGGCGGCGTTTGCATCAATGACGTGATCATGCATATGCCCGTTCACAGTCTGCCCTTTGGCGGAGTCGGCGCAAGCGGCATGGGCCACTACCACGGAAAATTCAGTTTCACGACCTTCACCCACGCCAAGGCCGTGCTGCGCAAATCCACTTGGTTTGATTTGCCCATTCGCTACGCCCCCTACACTTTACGAAAACTCCGGTGGCTGCGTTGGCTCTTTTAGAATCGGCCTCTTCTTCTTCCAGCGCCAAAAAAATTGTGCTCTGTTGCGACGGCACGGGCAATCAGTTTGGGGATGAAAACTCCAACGTGATTAAACTTTTCAGCGTGCTCGCCCGCAACAACTGCGATCAGATTTTGTATTATCATCCAGGCGTGGGCACCAAGGGTTCCATGGAGGCGCCCACTTATCTCGGGCTTCTCAAACAAAAAATCACCAAATGGCACGGCTTTGCCTACGGCTACGGCGTGATCAGCAATTTGGCCCACGCCTACAGTTTTCTCATGGACAACTACCGTCCCGGTGACAGTGTTTACTTGATCGGTTTCAGCCGCGGCGCTTTCACCGTGCGCGTGCTCTGCACCCTGCTTTACGAATTTGGTCTTTTAGAAAAAGGCAACCAGGCGCTCATCGAATACATGATGACCTTGTTCATCAATCCGAATCGCGCGACCCACCACATCGCAAAGAATTTCAAAGCCACTTTCGGCCGCGCCTGCGTGCCTCATTTTGTCGGGGTCTGGGACACGGTCAGTTCGGTGGGTTGGGTTTACGATCCCTTGATCATGCCTTTCAGTAAAGAAAATCCCGGATTCAATATTGGCCGTCAGGCCATTTCAATTGATGAAAGACGCTGCTTCTTTCGCACTAATCTCTGGCATCAGTCCGCCCCGACCCAGGATTTGAAGCAGGTCTGGTTTGCTGGGGTTCATTGCGACGTGGGTGGAAGTTACCCTGATCGCGAATCGGGGCTTTCAAATATCGCCTTAGAATGGATGCTCAACGAGGCCGAAGCCGCTGGCCTTTTAGTCGATCACGAGGCAAAAGAAAAACTCTTCAGCGCCTGCCCCCCCGATCCCCATGCGCTCATGCACGAGTCCCTGGTGGGCTGGTGGTGGATTCCGGAGTACCTCCCTAAGCCCTACATCGTGCGCGAGGGCGATCACTACAAAAAAAAATTAAGAGTCTACGCCGGCCGTAGGCGCCTGATCCCGGAGGGGGCTTACCTGCACAAGAGCGTGATTGAGCGAATGAGCCGCCCCGAAAACAACTACCGCCCAACGAATCTTCCCCAGCATTACCACGTGACCAAAAACTAGGTCCTGAAGAGTGCCCACGCGGTCGGATCTCAAATTGAGATTTAACCGCGTCTTATAAAGAAGAAACCCGAATATTCCGACAGGATTTCTATGCAGCTCGTGCTTTTAATTTTCATTTTTTCACTCGCCGGCCTGTTTGCGAGCGCTCACGAAGACTCGAGGCCCCCCTTGGACGAGGCCTATGAAGCCAAATGGGTGCACGAGTTTATCAAGAAGGCCGAGCAGTCAAAAAATATAGGTGATCTGGTCCGTCATCTCGGCAGCGTTCAGAGCCGAGATGCTTTTCAATTGAGTCAAATCATCGATCCTCATCATCCCCTGCCGCAAATGACTTACCGGGACCACAGCATTTTTTTTGATAAAAATGTCGAGCTGAAAATCGTCAGTCTTTCGAGCTACCAATTTCGTATCAATGGCCACTCTTTTAAATACGACCCTAAACAAAGCCTCTTGGCCAATGCGCAAAAAATCAATCTGGCCATGCGCCGCCGCTCTTCGGTCAAAATGCTTTGGCCCCTGGGCCTCGGCGAAAGCCTCTCTGCCGCGAATAAAAAAGCGGAAGACAGCGGAGATGATGATGATGACGATGATGACGACGATTCCAAAAACGAATTGTTCTTTGATAAGTACGAACCTTACACTCGCGATCCCTTAAAAGTGGGCGATGACAGCGTGATCGGATGGGTGTTCATCAGTCCCGCGCTGCTGGCTGACTTCATCGCAACCAAGGGCGAATCTTTTTTTGCGACGGATTGCCCGCAGCAGGTCTCCGAAATCAATAAAATTCTTGAGGATAATAAATTAGGCATACGCTCTCTTTATTGCGGCAGCGAATATCGCGGAACAGACCGGAAGATTACTTTTTGGGTGCCGAAGGGGAAGGGTCAAAAACCGGACAAAAAAGTTTTCCTTTTGGATTTCAGGGCCGGAACTCTCCACGAAGAAGATTCGAACCGAATGATGCTTTTTGGCTACGATCACTTAGAAGAAATCCGGGACATCAAGTACAACCAAGAGGGCCATGCTTACCGTGTCGACTATCATCCCAACTCACCCGAGTTTGAAAAAGCTAAAAGCGAAATTGAGCGCTTCCGCAAAGTGCTTTTTTATATGGGCGTCAACCGCAGCTGCGACAAGTGTCCAAAAGCTCTTAAACAGCAGGTAGCGACAAAGCTCCCCCCGCCTTCGTTGATGACCCCTGTCTCCAACAAGGGCCCCTCCGCAGACGCCTCGAAGTCCCCGAAAGGGCGCCGGTAAGAACGCCCACTTTCGATTTGACTTCGCGCTCAAACCACCCTAAAAATTGAAGCTTCTCAAGGTGGTGTGGCCGAGGGGTTAGGCAACGCTCTGCAAAAGCGTTTACATCGGTTCAAGTCCGGTCACCACCTCCACTTTCCCGCGGCGCGCGAAGCGCCAGCTCACATCAACAGCGCAAAATTGCGAAAATCGATGGCTCTTCTTTCGATTGAGGATGAATTCCAAGCTTTGATGAAAGTGCGAGCTCCGTAACTCCACTGATAATGACCTAGGTTCATCTGGAAACTTTAGCGCACTTGCCATCGATGAAAGTTTCCCATTCTTTAAGCCTCGGACTTTGAGTAAAGAATGTTGAGTCTGGGGTCTTTTGATCTATTAGGTAAAGCGAGTTTGTTTGGTCGATGTTCTCGCTTAACATTCCATATTCAGTTGCATCGACTAAACCCGTTGCGCCCCCCGCATCAAGCGAGGCTTGGGCCTGTTGTAAATCATTGAGCGACTGAGCGTAGTAAGCCGTATCGGCCCATTCATCGAATTTGGCCGTTTTCGTTTGTCCGTTTTGTGTTGTGTTCAGCTCAATCCAGTTTTCGAATACGACACACTCTTCTTCAATCTGCTCGATTTTTGGTTTAGTGTAATTTCGGATGATCGTCCGTTCGAACAGTGCTTTGCCACTGACAGCCGGCGCCGCTGGGGCCGTCGAAAAAAACAACATCACGATAGATACCAGTAATTGCGCTGAAAACTTCATGCGGCCTCCCTTGCGATCGGACGATCAGCTTTCATTCGATCGCGAGATTCTTGGGCCGTCAAAATGATAGCGTGAAATGCGCCGCACCATGCGGCTTTCTTAGCGCGGAATTCGCTTTTCGAAAATCTCTTCTAGTTTTTTGCTGGCGCCTAAATTTTCAAGAGCTTTATGCAAAGCTTCAGCGAGTTCAGCTAAACGTCTAGTCTCCACTTGTTCTTCGAGCGTGGTTGAGGCCAGATGGCTTTTTTGCCTTAAGGCCAATCCTTTTTGGTGGACATCTTCAAAAATCCGGAAAAGTTCTTCGGTGATTTTATCGACATTGGCGTGAAACTCTTCGGCGGATTGAGATTTCATATTTTCTCCTCTCCCCCTTTTCGGTGTTTTCATAAGCAAAAAAAGGAGTGAAAGAAAATCTTTTACTAAAACGACACCACAAAGCTTTTCAAAAGAATAATATTCCCTGCAAATGCCCGAAATATTTAAATTAACTCGCTTACTTAAATTATTTTCATCTTGAATAAGTCAAGTCCTCTTACTCAAGTCCCCTCACGATCCAAATTGTCACACTGTCTAAAAATCGTCACTCCAGAGCAAAAGCAACCGCCTAGGGCGTGGCCTAGGGCTTGCATTTTAGCCTCCCATTTGGAGAAAGAGATGAAAAAACCCTTTAAATTGACTTTAAATTCTTGTCCTTTCCTTGTCTTCGCTCTTCTTCTCACGCCCGGCGCAAAAGCCACTTCTCTTCTTAAAAATTTCCCTTCTCTGTCCCGGGCCGAAGCCCCCACCACGCCCGCTGTGGAAACACCCCTTCCCCACCTGTTTCAAGGGGAGTTTTTGCAACAAGATATAAATGCCTGCATTACAAGCGTCTGCGGCCCTGCGAGGAGCAATTGGGGCGCCTTCGACACTCTCTTGAGCCGGATGACTCAACCCTCTTTTTCAGCGCAACAGATGTGGCAAAAAAGATTCCAGGCCCAGGTCAAAAAAAATCTGGAGTGGAAAAAAAAGAATGCCGTGCAGTCGGCCCAACGCCTGATCGAGAGCTTAAAAAAAGAAATGAAATTAACCCCCGGCGAACCTATTCAAGCCTTTGCCGGTTTCTTGAAGGCCTTCGCCCCCCTTCGTCCTCACCTGGCGGAGTTCGTGACTTGCGATAACAACGCAAAATGCGAAGTAAAGTCCGAAGCGCTTGAACAATCGCTCGCGGGACAGCCGGAAGAAACCAAAAAAGCCAGTCGCCTGCTTTTTACCCAATTGCTTTTTCCTTCTTATGGAATTCCGTCTGACGATCACATCAAGTTGATGCTGAGCACTCGTTTGGCCGAGCGTTTGAAGCGTAAATTCCCAGGGCTCGCTCTGAAAGAGGCGCAATCTCAAGATGCGACTCACCTCTTAAAAATCGGCAGTCTTCTTCGTCAAAACCTAGGACCTCTGGGCGAGACTTTTCTCGATAATTATGCCACCCATCTTTTGAACCAAGCGAAGATTGGCAAAGACCTCAACAAGCTCGAATCGGACAATTATGTTGATGTCGCTTCGAACTTAGAAACGATGGGAGCTATTTTCGATGGCCAGGAGCTTTCAAGAGCTTTGCTGGCCGTGCCCTTAGATCTGGTTTCCGAAATTCAAAATCTCAGAAAAAGTGGTTATGCCGAGAAAAATTTGGCCCAGGCGCAGAATATCAACATCGATGACGCTTTAATAAAAATTTCCAGTTCTTGCCAAGTTAAATTAGCGAACTCCTTAGACCTTAATGCCTCTCCCCTGCGCTATCGCAAAGCACTAGAGATGGTCAAGGACGTCAAGGCCGCTGCCAAAATCGTCGCGGCCCGGTTTGCTGACCCCAATATAAAGACCGAAATCGAAAAAGCCCTCGATGCCGTCGAATTTGCCCTGCCTGAAACCAATCAAGAACATCTCCAAACCTTACTGAACGGTCTTAAAATGGAAACCCTGGGGATCGTTAAAAACACAAAACTCTTCGCCTCCAACGACAGCTCTTTGGACAATTTTTTAGTCCTTGCGGCCCTCGTTGAAAATAACTCGGGGAGCTTCAATCCCGACAAGAATGATCTTTCGAAGGATTCTGAAGTCGTCAAAGCCTGCGATGCACTGCCCCCCGTTGATTCCGTGAGCGATTACACTCTCACTTCTCTCGGAAAAATTTCGCTGAGTTGGTTCACAGCCGCCTATCCCGATCTTGGCGTCAGTATCATCGCCCATGAATTGGGTCATGCGGCCTCTTTTAACCTGCGCCTGTATCAATACAATACCAACGTGAAAAATGACAATTTCAACTCTTCGCTCACCTGTATAGCGAACCGCAATCCCTTCGTCATGACCGCGAGGAATCTCTCCCGCTTCGACAATACGCCTTGGTCCGAAGAGGATTTTGCAGACCACTTTTCTTCCTTGGTTCTTGCAGAATTAGAGAAAAGTCATAGCTTCTGGTTCAGTCCAAAGAATATGGCCTGCGGTCTCGTCCTTGATATGGGCGATTTCTACGCCGACACAAGCTTAGCTCCTGGAAAGACGGATGTGCACTCCTCGGGATTCCTCCGCCTTTTAGAAGTTGCTCAGGATCGCAACCAGGTGACTCCCGCATGCCAAAGAATTTTGACCGCGATGCTCCCCCCTCAAGCGGGACGCTCTCTCAGTTGTCAATAGCTGGACTCTAGGAATTCAATCGAGCGCCTTTAAACGTTCAAAACTGCGCCAGGCCATCTCGAGGGCTTCCTCTAAGTGTTCCGCTTCTATTTGCACGGAGTCCTCCAGATCGGCCAATGTGCGGGCCACACGCAGGCTTGCCAGTTCCCGACGGCGCGAAGAAAACTCTTGCGGCAGAAGATTTTCGACGACAAAGGGATTCATTTCTTGTTTAAGAAATTCCTTCGGTAACTGCCCGTTATTCATTGGACGGCGCTGCATCCGTTGAAACTCTCGCCCCTTTTCGACTCGGTTTAAGATGTCCTGGCCCGAAAGACTTTCGCCTTTTTTAAAACGCGACGTGAAAAACAGGATATGAAAGCGATCCACCAAAGGCCCCGACAGACGGTTCACATAATCCCGGCAGCGATGCAAAGACCGCGAACAGCGAACGCGGCTCTGCGGGATCCAGTCCCCGCAAGGGCAAAGGTTGGTGCAAGCGACAATCTGCGCGCAGGCCGCAAATTCGGCCACTTGGGAACTGCGGCTGAGTCGAATAAGTCCCTCCTCCATCGGTTCACGCAGGGCCTCCTGCGCTTTGGGATGGAATTCTAAAAATTCATCTAATATAAGTAAACCCTTGTGAGCACGGGCAAACTCTCCGCGGGCCGGCGGTACTCCACCGCCGATAAGCGATAAAGGCGTGCTCGAATGATGGGGCTGAATCACCGGGCGCCAGGTGAGGGTCGTCGGAAAAATCTTGCGGAACTGGCGAAGCTCTTCGGCCGAAGGCGCGGCCATCAAACCGGCGAGGGCCTTTGCTAAAGTGGTCTTACCTGAGCCCGCAGGCCCCGCGAGCATCACCGAGTGCCCGCCGAGGGCGACCACTTCAAGAAGCCTCGCCTGCGCGAGCGGAAATTGCATCTCGAGAAAATCCTGGGGCCGCAAAATATCCTGGTCGCTTACCTGCGCTGCACAAAAAACGGGCTGCGCAAGCATGCGCAGTTCTTTGATCTGCAATCGCGGAAAACTGAAAGTTTTTCTTTCAGATATTCCGGTGAGTATCTGAATCGCGCCGTCATAATGAAAAGCCAAATCCTCTGGTTCACGCACATCCCCTTCTAAACCCAGTTCACCGTAGACGATCATTTCTGAAAGTTGTTCGGGGATTTTGATTTGATTTGTCTTCCAGAGAATGCCGGCGGCAACGGCGAGTTCCACTCCGCGTGAAGATTTCTTGGTGTAGTTGGGACGGATGTTCACGAGAATCTGATGGGTTTTTGGCAGATCAAATCCTTGAATTTTTAAGGCGGACTTGATGCGATGGACACTTTCGCGAATCATTTGATCGGGTAAACCCAGAAACTGGATTTGCGGGAGGCCCGGGAGAAAAGTGATTTCAACTTCGGCCGGAATGAGATTTTGCTGATCGCGAATCAAGGATTTTATTTTCATCCCGAAAAGCAAAAGCAAATTTCATCTCCGAGGCCTATCAAATAGACTTCAAGTTCAACTTTAAGACCTATCGAGCTTCGGATTCTTTATCAAGTTGAGACAGCGGATGATGTTCATCAATGGTTTTAGCCATCGTATTTGTTGTGACCGTCGTGTAGATCTGCGTCGTCTGGATACTTGCATGGCCCAAAAGTATTTGAATAGAACGAAGATCAGCCCCACTTTCGAGCAAAGCCGTCGCGCAGCCATGACGGAAACGGTGGGGGCTCACGGGCTCTGCAAAACCCGCCTTGTGCGACCAGGCAGCGAGCCAGCGCCAGACGTCGACCCGCGAAGGACGGTGTCCGCGGTCATTCATCAAAATGGCGGGGCTTGGCTCCTTAATCAAAAAAGGCCGGGCCTCTTTCAAATAGCTCGTCAAGCGCTCAGCTAACATATCTGTCAGGGGAATCAAACGCTCTTTGCTCCCCTTGCCTAAAACTTTGACCCATCGCTCAGTTTGATTGAAGTCCGATGTATTCAAACCAATCAATTCCGTCACTCGACAGCCCAAACCATAGAGAAACAACAATGTCAGTTGATTGCGAGCGGTCTTAAAGGCATCCGCTCCCTCGCAGGCTTGATAGAGCTGTTCAAACTCTCCGGGTGTGAGGACCTTTGGGAGGCCGACCTTCACTTTTGGTGGACGCAGTTCTCGCAATTCGGGAGCGTCCTGGCCTCGCGATTCAATAAATTTAAAATAAGTGCGCAGGGAGCTGATCACGCGGGCCTGCGAACGAGTGGAGAGCTGGTGCTTCTTCATAAACTCGTAAAAGCCGCTGATGCCCGTGTTTTGCTTTTGATATTCGAAGTAAAGCTCTAGATCGCGACGGTAAGCCATAATCGTATTGGCCGAGCGGCCTCGGACATTTTGCAACTCATCGAAGAAGTCAATCCAAAGAGGTAATTCCATAGATGTAAATTAAAGGGCGAGCTCGTGAGGAACGCAAGCTCTAATCGAGAATTTTGCCTTGCATCTGTCTTCCGACGGATATTGGTGCAAAATCCGTCGGAAAGGAATGCTTTTTAGCGGATAAATTTAGTTCACAACCAGAGAAACAGGAGAGCAAGGAGCGCCATTGACCGAAGTGATCAAAATCGTGGCGTAAACTTGATTCGCTGTCTGCGTTGGATTGATCAGCACGGCGTTCGCCACACGGAAGGTAAAGCTGACAGGACCTGAAGCCTGCATTTGCGGCAAGACGAAAGCGCCTTGAATCATTTGCCCTGGCGTGATGGTGCCAAAAGTATAAGTTCCCGTAGGCAGAGTACAAGTTCCTGGGTAAGCGGTCGGCGAACCCGGAATGGTCATTTGTCCTGAGGCATACAAGGGTCCACGGTAATTCGCATAGTTCGTTGTTCCGGGAAGAGCCATCGACAAAGCATTTTGATCACCGGAGAACTGCCAACTGATATTAATAGGGTAGCTCGAAATGGCCGAAGCCAACGGAACACCACCACTCAGTCCATTCACGCCAACGCAAGTGGGGCAAACCGGAACAACTGGAGCGGGCTGATTGTTGTTGCCTCCACCCCCTGGATTACAGGCGGCCAAAACCGAAATGACCGTTGAAGTGAGGATCCACATCGAGAGCATTTTTTTAAAATTAGGTCTTTGCGTTTTCATAAAATTTTCCTTTTTCTTAATTCGTCAGAGAAAGTCCACTGAAGGTCCCGAGTTTGCGGTACGAGTCTGTGGGATAAGGACTGGTTTTGTATTTAACTAAATCGGATCCACAAGCGAAGGGCCCGTCGTAAATGAACCAGCAAGTGCGATAAGGGCTTTGTACCGCACCGGTGTAAGGTCCAAAGTTACGATACCAAACTTGCCCGCTCATTGTTCCCGTTGTGCCTTGGCCATCACCTTGGTTCGTCGTTGTTCCAACATTGTCGATCACGAGAATGATGGCACCATAGTTATCTTGGAAGAAACCGGTGAAGATTTTTTTGCTCCCGATATAGTACCAATAGTTGTAGTTCGCTTCGCTCACGCCCACATCCCGAGCCGTTCCGTAGGAAGCAAAATTGGGATTGATACAATTTCCAGTGAAGCAAGCCCGGAAGTAACCTTGGTGCACAACTCCATTATCAGTAAAAGTCAGCATCACCTGACCCCCCATATGGTTATTACCGACGTTAGCCAGATTGACTTGCAAACTGATATTGGTTGGATTGACCAAGCCTTGACCGGTGTAGTTGCTCAGCTCCCACAAAGAGTCGGGAACAAAGGCGACCGTATTGGTACCGGCAACTCCCGTGGTGCCTGCCGGTGTTGTCGCGGGCGTTGAGCCGTCAGGATTCAGCGTTGTTGTCGCAACAACCGCATCGGGGCTACTATTACTTGATTTGGTGCAACCCGCGCCAACAAAAGCCAGGGTCACCAGCAATAAGGGCAGCGTCTTGTTCAAATTGTTCAGAGTGTTGTTCATAACAGCCTCTCTTTCACATAAAAGACAATGCAGAGGCCATGCCGAAACTCTATTTTTGCCTTAAACTTTTGAAAGCATTGGTTATTTAAGACTTCATGGAAAAAGGATTGAAGCCCGCGGAAGTGTCAGAACGGCTTTTCGCCGACAAAGTCCGTCACCGGTCGAGGCTTTGGCCTTAGGTCGGGGTCGTCAAGTTGAGATAAATTATTGATATTGCTAAATAATTCGCGACAAAAAAGTGCACAGGACCTCTCTCAAAATGAGACAATTTTGTAGAAAAACTGATCATATTAAAAAAGCCCTCAAGATATTCGCAACTTAACCGAAAAGAGATGTGTACAAACTTTTTTCAGAGGACACATTTATGACACTGAATCCGTTTAGTCTGATCGCGATCTGCGCCGTTATGGTTTTCGCAGCTCGTGTGATCTTCAGTATTTAATTCCGCGCTCACTTAAAGGCGAACTATCCAGCCGCGCCAAGGGATAGTAATGCTTTAAAATATCCCGGTAGCTTTTGCCTTGCAGACCCATCGCGCGACTCCCCCACTGACAAAGCCCCACACCGTGACCAAATCCCCGTCCTTCAAACAAAAATCCTTTTTCATTTTCTTCCACCGTAAAAAGCGTACTTTTTAATTCTTGAAATCCGATCAAGCCGCGGAATTCGTTGGCCGTGAGGCTGCGGCTTTCGCTGTTTTCAAATTGCACCTGCACTTCAGAGATTCGCTCTTCGCCCGGAAGATGCATAAAGTTGACGGCGCTCACCCGCTCAGCAGAGGGACCCAATTGGAAAAACTTTTTTATGCGACCATAGAGATTTTCTTTATTGAGACTGTACTCCCAATGCGCTTTAGGATTTGCCGGACAGGAATCATCGGCGGTTTCACCCGCGCTCACCGCACTTGGCCACACTTGCTGCGCGGGCACGGTTTTCCCCCCGCAGTCGGAATGGTAGTAGGCTTTTAAGACGGATCCACGCTCTATAAGCAATTTTAAATTTTTCGTTTCCTGCACGGCCTGAATGGCCCTATGTAAAAGCTGCGGAGAATCCATCGCGCTGATATGGCGATAAACTTGATCCAAGATACTGCTCTCAAGATGGTAGGTCTTCTTGCGTCGCTCTCCGATCACCGCCAAAGTATAAGACCTCGCCGCCACCGCCTGGGCCTTGAGGGTTTCAAGGGGCCAGGTGAGCGGCATCTCGCTCGCAAGGACACCCACTAAATAATCCTCAAGATCAAGAACACCGATGAGATCCATTTTTTTCGCAGCAGCCGCTGTGAGCAACAAATGCGCCGGCAAGGACTGCGCCGCACTTCGCAGATTTTGGCCCGAGATCGAAATCATCTCGCTGTGAAGAATTTGTGAGCGCGCAAATGAAGAAGGCCGACTGATCAGCCAAAATATTTTTTTATCCTTTTCAAAGCGACGGATGCGGATCGTTTCTGAACCTGAGGGAATCGCCACGGGTTGAAAATTGGAATTGAGCCCCTGAACCCGCAACCCAGTCCCGCTGATCAAGACCTCGGACTGGCTCGCCCTCAGCCGCACACGGATTTTTTCGCTGGAATTTTTCGCGAGGGCAACAGGCGCCACGAGGGGAGCGAGGAGCAAAAAAACAAACAAAGCAGTGAGGCTCTTCAAGTCCGACTCCATTCACGCTAAGAGCCCAGCAAGCGGCCCACCGACGTCCTGTCGATGGGCCTATTAAAACCTGATTTTGGTCGAGATTCGAGTCTAGGTGATCTGCGTGATGAGCTTCTGGACTCGACGAAGGGCGAGCTCCGATGCCCCTTCTCGATGAAATGAAATTCACTCCGTCGCGGCTTTTTCGATTATTTTGGCCACTTGAGAGGGCTGCGAAATAAAGACAGCGTGGCTGGCTTTGATTTCAACGGTTTGAACCGCGTTGGCTTTCGCAGCGAATTTTCTTTCATCGCCCGGTGGGATCATCCGATCTTGGCTTGAGACAATATAATAGCTCGGCTTGGTTTTCCAGGCTGCTATTGTTACTTTGGCTCCAACGGCCGCCAGTCCTAAAGGCGCTTGGGCCGCCGCTAGAAACTCCGCTTTGCTAGACTCGATGTCGGCCGCGAAGGCCGCGGGAAATTTTGTCCGATCAAGAAGCGCGATTCCTTTTTTTTCATCGATAAGAATGGGCGGGGCCGGTGCATTTTTGTCAGCTTGTCCCAGCAAGTCCCCGACGGATTCGCCGGCATCCGGGACATAGGCCGCCACATAAACAAGACTCTTCACTTTGGGTTCATTCCCCGCTTGGGTGATGACGGCACCGCCGTAGGAATGCCCCACCAACACCACGGGTCCATTTTGATTAGCAAGAGCGTCCTGGGTGGCCTTTACATCTGCGTCCAAGGACACCAGCGGGTTTTGCACGATGGTGACGTGATAGCCATCCTTCGTCAGAATGCGATAGACACTTTCCCAACTGGAGCCATCAGCGAAGGCGCCGTGGACGATAACGATGTTCTTCGCCACAGAAGAGTTCTCACTTGCGCCTTTGCGAGAGGTTTTAGACGGGCCAGTGGCTAGCGAACTTGCGCTTGTTAACAAGGCGACCGCGGTAAATGCCAAAGTCATAGAATGTTTCATTTTCAACTCCGTTCCATTTTTTTAAGGGGTGTAAACAGAGATATCTCTGATAATTAATATAAATAAAAGTTCATAAATTTAGAGATTTATGTTAGTTTAAATGACAATGATAAATTTATACCATCTTAAATATTTCTGTGACGCCTGCAGGGCTGAAAGCATTTCAAAATCCGCTGAACTCAATCGAATCACCCATTCTGCGATAAGCCAGGCTATTCAGGCACTGGAGCGAGAATTAGGCACTCCATTGCTTCAGCACTCCCGCAGAAGTTTTTCTTTGACCTATGAAGGTCAAAAAATATTTGAGAACTCCGATGCCATTTTTGACAGCATTCAAAACACGATCAATTCGGCTAAAAACGATATGAAATCCATTTCAGGGCCCTTGCGCGTGGGTTTCTCTCACAGCATTGGGAAGCATTTATTCGCCAAGAAGTTGACTGAATTTTCCGCTAAGAATTTAAATGTCACGGTCCAAGTGTCCATTGGAAATTCAAAAACACTCGAAACTTTGCTGGCTTCGAAAGAAATTGAAGTAGGGTTTGGAACCGAGGACGGAAGTTTTGCACAATACGAAAGAAAAATTCTTGGCGATTGCCCCTTTGTTTTGATTGAAAGAAAAACCGGGGATCGCAACCGCCATGTTTTTTTGGTTGGCGACAAGGGCCTGGAAGTTCGCGCTGTCCGTGCCTATTTCCGCAAGAAGAAGTCATCTCCTGTCTTTCACCAAATCCAAAGTTGGACGATGGTGCATGAACTTGTTTTGCAGGGATTAGGAGTCGGTCTCGTGCCTGAATTTGTTTATAAATCAGACCGGCAAAATTTATCTCTTCTCTCTTCGGACATTCCCCTGCCCCAGGTTAAGTTTTGCGCCTTTTATAGATCTAGCATGAACTTAAGCCCTGTTTCTCAGGCTTTCATTGGATCGCTTTGATGATTTTGTAAGCCGCCCGCCAAAGAAGCTCTGGCCGGTAGGCTTAAATCTCCCGCATCACCTTCTGCATATCGTTCCACACAATCTTCTTCGACGCCGGATTCTGCAGCAAAAAGGCAGGGCTCAGGGTTTCGAGCCAGCGTGCCGGGCCCTTGATTTGGAATTCTCCCAAGTGCGTCGGTTCGGTGGCAAAGAACAGAACAATTTGCGGTTCGCAAATTTTAAAAAGCTCATTGGGAATGCGTTCATGCTCGTTCATCACGCAGTCCAAAACCAGAACTTTTTCCGCGGGAATTTTCATCGCGGCGAGCATTTTGCCGAAGAGATCACCGACCGCGGGATCGAAGAGACTTTCGCTTTGCTCATGCACCCAATTGACGATGGCCAATTCTATTTTCTGAAAATCTTGTCCCTCGTGCCAAGGCCCTGCGGCCGAATAAAAAAAAGCGGGTTGATTCCCACTCTCGGCAGAGAGACCCGTCGCCGCAAGGGGAAGGGGCATCATCACGGCGTTTACGCCCAAGACCTGGGTGAGATATTCAAGGTAGGTTTTCATCGGGCCATCCTATGCTATTGCTGCTTTTTCAGCAAGTGCCGCGCTTCCGATGTTTTATAAAGGCCCACCAGAGCCAATAGCAAAGCCGCTTGGATAAACGCCGCATTGAGCCCCTCGATGCGGGCCACACTGCCCCAAATCAGGCTGCCGAAAGACATGCCGGTGTAAAAGACCGCCAAAAAAACGCCGAGCATCGTGGCCTTGAGGTGCGATCTCCCCGTCAGCTGACGCGAACTCATATTCATCAGCGTGGCGAGCACCAGCCAGCCCACTCCCGCCATAAACATCCCGAGGCACATCCATAAGTAATGATCGCCGGAACCCAAGATCAATAAACCGATCGAGTAAAACAAATAGGAGACCGCTAAGGCCTTCGCCGTCGCCCCACCCATCAGTTTTTTCGAAAAGAAGGCGCTCAGGCAAGCGCCCAATCCCAAAAATCCCAGGAGCGAGCCATATTGCAAGGAAGACAGTTGCAGCTCTACGCGACCCTTGGTCGGGTAAAGCGCCCACAGGCTCGAAGCACAAAAGGTAACCACCAAAATTTCTAGCCAGAGACGCATATTGTGCAACGAAAAAAGAAATTTCCAATCCTCGGGCTGTACGCGGATTTTCTGCTTCGGTAGGCTCGAAGGACTTTTGGAAACAGGTCCCTTCCAAAAGAAAAAAATCAAACCCAAGAAAGAAATGGCATTGAACCAGTAGGCAAAGTTAGGACCGACGGTTCCCAAAATCCCTCCGCCAATGGCAGGTCCCAAAACCCTGGTCACATTGATCCCCATATAAAAAACCAAAACCGCATTTTGCTGCTCTTCCGTGGGGACGAGGTCCGACAAGACCGTTTGAAAAGAAGGTCCGTTCAGGGCCGCGCCGATTCCCATCGCCACTGAAATTAAAAGCAGCAAGCTTTCGCTTAAATTTCCGCTGCTCACTTTCAAACCCAAAGTGACGGCTGCTAAAAACATCAACCCTTGCGAAAACAACAAAATGGAACGGCGATCACGAAAATCGGCGAGCAGTCCTGCAGGAATGGAAAGCAGCATCATGGGAAGACTTGTCGAAAAAGACAAAAGCGCAATGACCAGGGGCGAGCTCGAGAGGTGGGTCATCACCCAACTGGAAGCCACATCCTGAATCCACGTCCCCAAATTAGAAATAAAGGCGCAGATCCAAAAAGCACGGTAGGCAGGAAATCGAAGAGGCGACCAGACGGATGAATTCACAGGTTCTGATGCTACGTTTTTTTAAAACATTAGCCAAGATCCTTTTTGAACTCTTCCGCAGGCGCCTCCCGGCGAAAATTTAAAACTATTCGCCCTTTTCAGAGGCCGTGTCACGGGCTGGCGCCTGCGGCCCGTGGTGGTGATGTTTCTTCAGTTCGGCCAGGTCAATCCCTTTGCCGACGAGACATTTATCGATCACGGCCCGCTGGGCTTGCGTCGGTCTGTCGGGACGTTGGCCCTTCGCCACCCGCTCAAGACCGGCTTCGGTGCGGCATTCGTCCATGGCCTGGTGGATCGCCTTATGATCCACTCCATCTGTCGCATGAGCCCGCACGGGAGCAAAGGCAAGAACACAGACATAAAGGGACATCAGTAGACTTCTCATAAAAACTCCTTTTGTTAGAGCTAGGATAAATGGAAAGTCTGAAACAATTATGGAAGAATGATTTTTTGCGCATTTCGTCTCGGTCTGGAACGGCGAAAAAACCTTTGTGCCTTGTTTCTAAGGAAGGGTTCGACGGATTCGACTCCACGCCTTATCGACAAAGGGCTTCACGTGTTCAATTTTTAAAAGGTGGCAGATGAAAAAATAAAGCAGGCCGTAAATTCCGAGGCACAGCCCCGCCCGCAGAATGAAAAATTGATCGCCAAAGAGAATTTTGACCCCAAAGGCGAAAACGGCACTGAGCACAGCCGCCCCCCACAACTGGACCTGGTAACGAAAATTCAAACCGGTCGAACCAATTTTTTTATTCAAACTTTTGCGCAAAAAATAAAATTCAATCCAGCCCGCAAGTCCCGCGGAGATCGTCAGTCCGGCCGTTCCCCACGAGGGATTGATTTCCAACCAGCGGGGCAGATAAAAAGCGAAAAGCCAGCCTAAAAAGGTCGTCAGCAAAACCCGGATCAGGGCAAACTTCAAAGGCGTTTTCGTATCTTTTAAAGAGTAAAAACAAGAGGAATAAAGACGCCCCATGGTCGAAGCCAGAAGCCCGATGGTCGAGCCCGCAAGCACCGCCCAAACCGACATCGTTCCCTCATGGCGAAACTCTCCCGTCTGGAAAAGAGCGCTGACAATGATATCACCCAAAAATAAAAAAGCCGCTACCGAGGGAATGATGAAAAAGGCAATTTTAGAAAGCCCTCGGTTTAAACGCAGTCGCAGATAATCCGCAATTTCCTGCGTCGATCCCCGCGCCTTCGACATCTCGGGAAGTTCGGAAGCCGACACGCTCATGCCAAACAGACTCACCGGCAGCAAATACAGAGTCTGCGCGTAGGCCAAAGCCGAAACGGCCCCCGCAGGCAAAAGAGAAGCTAAAATATTATCAATGTAGGCACTCACTTGAACGACCCCGCGGGAAACGACAACGGGTCCGAAGTTTTTTAAGATCGTCTGCACCGATTTGATTTTCAGCGCGAGCGATGGCCTTAATTTGCGGCTCAACCGCAGAGCCGTCGGGAACTGCAGGGCGAATTGCAAAAAACTTCCGAGGACGAGACCCCAAGCGGCCGAAAGCGCCAAGTCCGCTTGACTTTGCCGACGGCCAAAGAAAACCAGCACCGCGATGATCGAGACATTCCAGATCACGGGCGCAACGTAAGAAAGAAAAAACTTGCGGTGTGAATTGAGAATTCCCAAACACCAGGCCGAAAGAACCAAGAACCCCGTTCCCGGAAAAAGAATTTGCACGATATGAATCGTCAGCTCACGTTTTTCCCCGGTAAATCCCGGAGCGATGAATTCAATCAAAAAAGGTGTGGCAAAAACGCCGCCAAGTACCAACAAAGAGGTGACGAGGAATAATAAACTTCCCACCACCGAGGCCACTTGCGCGGCCTCTTCTTTTAAGTCGTGGGCTAATAATTCAGCATAGACCGGAATAAAACTCGCGGACAGCACCCCTTCACCAAAAAGATTCTGCAAAAAATTAGGAATTTTGAGCGCGGCTTTAAAAGCGTCACTGGCGTCCGAATTTCCAAAGTAATGGGCAAAAACCCTTTCACGGACGAGGCCGGCCAAGCGACTGAAAAGAATCCCCAGACCGACGAAAAGGGCGCCTTGAGAAGAAGGATTGGCAACGGGAGCGGATTTATTTTCTGACATATTTTTACGCCTCAGAGATATTCTAGAAACTCCGAGCGGCCTTGGCAACTAGTCTTCTTTGGCTTCGGCTTCGATAATCTGCCCGATTTGCTCGACCTCCTCCCCTTCATTCAGCTGCAAAAGAATGCGCTCGGCGAGCACGCGATGAAAGCCTTTCAAGGCCGCGATTTCTTCCACATCCGCCGCTTTAATGTCGTCGACGGAGTTGAATTTAGAAAGCAAAACACGCTTACGCTTTTCTCCGAGGCCAATGACCATATCCAGTTCCGATTCTAAAGAGGTATTTTCCCGCAGTTTGCGATGGTAGGTGATCGCAAAGCGATGGGCCTCGTCGCGGATCCCCACCAAAATATGATGGGCTTCGGAATTGTTTTTAAAAATCACGGGATTCGCGCGACCGGGCAGAAAGAACCGCTCTTCCGAGCTGGCCACATCGGCCGCCTGAAAGTCTCGCTCGGTGCGCGCTTTGGCAAGACCCACGACCGGAATATCCTTGCGGCCAATCTCGCTCAAAATTTTCATCGCTTGGGTGAGCTGCCCCTTTCCCCCATCGACCACAATCAAATTCGGATCTTCATATTCCGTGTGCTTGAATCTTCGACTGAGCACTTCGTACATCGAGGCGAAATCGTTACTTCCCTCCACCGTTCTGATTTTATAGCGACGGTAATTTTCTTTACTCGGAACTCCGTCCTCAAAGACCACCTGGGAGGCCACGCTTTCGGCGCCTTGAAAGTTCGAAACGTCGTAACACTCAATGCGTCGGGGTCTCTCTTTTAAACCAAACCGCTCCTTGATTTCGTCGAGACCCAAAAGTTTTTCCTCTGATTTAGAAACATACTTCAAAAACTGAGCTTCGGCGTTTTGGTGGGCCATTTCGACTAGCTCCCGTCCCTTTTCGTCCGTGGCGACCCGCACGACAGGACGATGGCCTGCCCGCTCAAAAAGCACGGCTTCCATCAATTTCATCATCTCGCTGCCGATATCCAGGGGCAACAAAACCTCATCGGGTATAAAATTATCTTCATAGTACTGATTCATAAAATCCACCAGCCAGTCCCGCGCGTCCTCTTCCTGCGCATGGGGGTTCAGTTGCGGCAGGTAGTGGGGCCGCGTGCCGATGACCCGTCCGGAACGGATGTGGATCATTTCGATCAGGCAACCGCGCTCGTCGCCAAAAAAACCGATCGCGTCCTGATCTTTTTCGGTCGTATCATTAATCACGGACTGCCTTTGCAAAATCGCCTTGATCGCCTGCACCGAGTCCCGTAATCGCGCGGCCACTTCAAATTTTTCTTCAGCGGCCGAAATCATCATTTTTTCCGAGAGACTTTTCACGACTTTGCGATTTTGCCCTTTGAGAAAAAGCTTCGCGCCTTCCACTTCGCCGCGGTAATCGATTTGGCTAATGAGCTCCACGCAAGGGGCCGTGCACCGGCCGATTTGGTGGGTCATGCAGGGACGCTTACGGGTTTTGAACATCATATCGGTGCAATCGCGGATTTTGAAAGTTCGATTCAGAAAGCGAATCGTCCCGTAAACCGCAGCGCCGCTGGTATAGGGACCAAAATAAAGCGAGCCATCTTTTTTAACTTTACGGGCGACATAAAGGCGGGGGTATAGGTCAGACCAGCTCAGACGGATATAGGGATAGGTCTTATCATCGCGTAAACGAATATTGTAACGCGGCCGATGCTTTTTGATCAGAGAGGCTTCGAGTAAAAAAGCCTCCACCTCCGTTTTGGTGAGAATATATTCAATTTCGTGGATGTGCTGAACCAGCACCCGGGTCTTAGGCGAATGATCCTTACTGTCGGTGAAATAGCTGCGGACCCGACTGCGGAGATTTTTGGCCTTGCCGATATAGATGATCTTATCGACATTGCTTTTCATAATATAGACACCGCTTTGCACAGGGAAGCCGCGAACTTTCTCCCTGATCTCGTCAAACCGGCTTGAGGTCATTCTCGATCACTTTCGCGGTTTCCTTTTCTACCTCGCCACTGCGCAGATTCAGTTCCATGATTTGCAAGCGTTTGACTTCGTCCCTGATTTTCGCCGCCGCCTCGAAATCGAGTTCGAGGGAGAGTTCCTTCATGCGCACGCGGAGTTTTTCGATTTCTCCCGCGATCTTCGAGGGCTCTTTCGCAAAGCGGTCATGCAAACTGGCCATTTTATTATCTCCACTCAAAGGAGAAATGCCCAGGGCTCCGTCAAACATATTTCCCAGGCCTTCGCTGATTTTTTTGCGGATCGAAAGGGGAGTGATGTTGTGCTCGATATTGTAATCATTTTGAATACGACGCCGGCGATTGGTTTCATCCATCGCCTTTTTCATCGATTCGGTGATCGTATCGCCGTAAAGAATTACATGTCCGTTGATATTTCTCGCCGCGCGGCCAATGGTTTGAATCAGGGATCTCTCAGAACGCAAAAATCCCTCTTTATCTGCATCGGTAATTCCCACCAAGCTGCATTCCGGGATATCTAGACCTTCCCGCAAAAGATTGATTCCCACCAAGACATCAAAAACACCCAACCGCAAATCCCGCAGAATCTCGCTGCGCTCAATGGTGTGAATTTCACTGTGAAGGTATTTGACCTTTACGCCGAGGGATTCGTAATATTCCGTCAAGTCTTCGGCCGAACGCTTGGTCAAAGTGGTGACCAGCACCCTTTCTTTTTTCTCTACCCGCAGGCGGATCTCTTTGAGCAGATCATCCACCTGGTGTTTGACCGGTCGCACTTCAACGAGAGGATCAATCAGCCCGGTGGGACGAATGATCTGCTCGACGATCACCCCTTCAGATTTCGCAAATTCATAATTACTGGGCGTCGCGGAAACATAGGTCGTCTTATCGACCATGCGTTCAAATTCCTGAAAATTGAGCGGACGATTATCGAGGGCGCTTGGCAGTCTGAACCCGTGTTCGACCAGGGTCATTTTACGAGCGCGATCCCCGCGGTACATTCCACCAATCTGCGGAATCGTCACGTGGGACTCGTCAATGATCGTGATATAATCCTTGGGAAAATATTCAAGCAAGGTCGGAGGGGGTTCACCCGGCCCCCGCCCCGTCATATGGCGTGAGTAATTTTCGATTCCTTGGCAGAAACCCATCTGTTCCATCATTTCGATATCATAGTAAGTGCGCTGTTCAAGGCGCTGGGCTTCTAAAAATTTTAAATTTTTATTCAGCTCAACAATCCGTTCGCGCAATTCTTCTTGAATGGTCTTGATCGCATTTTTGATATTCTCTTCGCTGGTCGCGTAGTGGCTCCCGGGATAAATCCCGATTTGATCGATTTCCTCGAGAATCCGCCCGGTCAGCGGGTCGACCCACGACAGCTTTTCGATGAAGTCGCCAAAAAACTCCACGCGGATGGCACGCTCTTCTTCGTAGGGCGGGAAAATCTCGACGTTATCGCCTCGCACGCGGATGGTCCCACGGTGAAAATCCACATTATTCCTTTGGTAGCGGATGCGGATCAGCTCGCGCAACAAATGATCCCGTTTCACTTCGGTATTGGAAACAATTTGAATCATCATGCCCTCATAGGCCTCGGGGCTTCCGAGACCGTAGATGCAAGACACCGAACTCACAATGATCACATCACGACGGTCAAAAAGAGATCTCGTGGCCGAGTGGCGCATCCGATCGATCTGCTCATTGATGGCCGAATCTTTTTCGATATAGGTGTCAGTGGTGGGGATATAGGCTTCCGGTTGGTAGTAATCGTAATAACTGACGAAATACTCCACCGCGTTCTTAGGAAAAAGCTCCTTCAATTCAGCATAGAGCTGAGCCGCTAGAGTTTTGTTCGGCGCAAGCACCAAGGCCGGTTGGTTCAACTGCATAATCGTATGCGCCATGGTGAAAGTCTTTCCCGACCCCGTCACTCCCAACAAAGTTTGATGCTTCAAACCGAGCTTGAAATTTTCAACCAACTGCTCAATGGCTTTCGGCTGATCACCCGCAGGCTTGAAATCGGAAACCAACTCAAAATTTTTTTTATAGCTTGTCATTGATACTCCACTGACATTTGACTTCAATGGGCCAATCTGGCCCCTGGACTTAGCTTAGCTTCAAAGCCTACCATTGGATTCTAGCCGGGATAAGGAGCAAAGGCAGCCTTGCGCCGCGCTTCAAAAGTTCTGTGGCAAAGAACAGATTTCTGTTCAGCAGAAACAGAAAAAAGGCCCTCTCCTCAAAGGGCCTTTTTTCTTGGGAAAACTTCCATTCTTTTCTTTTCCTCCCGTTTTTTGAATAATAATAATTAATTTTTACGCTTTATATGATAGTCATTTTTTATGATTAACGAACAGGACCTGAAGTACTTTAACGAAATCTCCCATTCCCTCAACCTGACCCGAGCGGCCGAGCGCCTAGGGGTCACTCAACCGACGCTGACCCAGGCTCTTAATCGCCTCGAGACGGCTTTCGATACCAAGCTTTTCTCGCGCAGTAAAAAAGGTGTTCAGTTGACCAAAGCCGGGGAAAAACTCCTGGTCGCGAGTCATGGTCTTTTGGCTGAATGGGACAAGGTCTTCGCTTCGGTCAAAAATACCGATCTTCAGGTCTCGGGACAGTTCAAGCTGGGCGTCCACACGGCCGTTGCCCGCTATGCCCTTCCGCCTTTTTTGAAAAAGCTTTTAAAAGAGCACAACGCTCTTGAAATCCAGTTGCGCCACGACCTTTCTCGCAAAATTGCCGAGGAGGTCATCAGCTGGAAATTGGATTTTGGAATCGTCGTGAACCCCCCGCCGCATCCTGACCTGGTGATCAAAACGCTGTGCGAAGACACCGTGACCTTCTGGTGCCATGGCGAAGATTATCTGAAAGACGTCTTAATTTGCGAGCCCGATCTGTTGCAAACTCAAAGTCTTCTCAGCAAAATGGAAAAAAAGGGAATTCGTTTTAAGCGCACCCTGCACTCTTCAAGCCTGGAGGTGATCACTACCCTCGTACGCGAGGGCTGCGGCGTTGGCATCTTGCCCGAGCGAGTCGCTCTAGTGGAAGGAAAATATAAATTTCATAAAATGTCTGCGGAGGCCCCGGTTTTTAAGGATCGCATCTGCCTGATTTTCCGCGCCGGAGCACAAAACAACCTCTCGGCCCGCACGATCATCGATGCCATCATGAAGGCCACCTATTAGGTTACTTCATGACTTCCCAGTAGCTTCCCTGCGGCGTATCCATCACGGATATTCCTAAGTGCACCAGTTGATCGCGCAATTCGTCGGACTTTTTAAAGTCCTTCTGCGCGCGCGCTTCGACACGAGCCGTGATCAAAGCATCCACCTGCGCGCGCTCTAACTTTTTTTCGAGCAGAAGCATATTATCCAAACGATAAAGATAATCCGCCGCCCTTTCACCGAAAAGTGCGGTGATGCCAGAGACTTTTTTCATCAAGTTTAAAAAACTCAAAGCCTTTCCCTGTAAAGCCAGCGTGGGCTTAGCCCCTCGCTTCACCTGGGTATTGAAAACACGAACCACGTCAAACAAAGCGGCAAAGGCCAAGGGAGTCCCGAAATCATCATTCATGGCCTTGCTAAATTGAGCCCATGCCTCTTGAGTGACTTTCTCAAAAGCCTCATCGGTTTGGATTTTTTCACCGCCCGGAATAAAGGTTTCCGCCAAAGCCATCGCCGAATAAATACGCGCAAGACCACTGATCGCCCGGTGGGTGGACTCTATACTGAATTCGCAATTTGTGCGGTAATGAACGCTTAAGATGATCCATTTATAAAGTTCGGCATTGTAAGTCTCCACAAATTCACGGAGGCTTACGATATTTCCGACGGATTTCGACATTTTCTGGCCGCTGAAATTGAGCATCGCCACATGCAACCAGTACTTTACGAAGGACTGCCCCGAGCAGGCTTCACTCTGGGCCAATTCGTTTTCATGGTGCGGAAAAATCAAATCAGTCCCTCCCCCATGAATATCGATCTGCGCGCCAAAATGTTTTTGAATCATGGCCGAGCATTCAATATGCCAGCCAGGGCGTCCCTCACCCCAAGGCGCTTTCCAAGAGGGTTCTCCCGGCTTTGCATTTTTCCAAAGGGCAAAATCCAGGGGATTTTGCTTTTTTTCATCCACCTCGATGCGCGCCCCCGCTTGAAGCTCTTCGGGCTTACGGCCGCTGAGTTTTCCATATTCAGGAAATGACGAAATCGAGAACAGAACATCACCGGCCGCGGGGTAGGCTTTTTTCTTTTCTATCAGCTCTTGAACCATGGCAATGATTTCGGGCATCGTTTCGGTGACTTTCGGATTCAAATCATGGGCCCGCAAACTCAAAGAAAAAAAATCTCTTTTATACTCTTCGATAAACTGGGTGGCCAAAGCCGTGGGCTCCATCCGGCGCTCCTGCGCGCGTTGGATGATTCGATCATCCACATCAGTAAAATTGAGTGCATAGGTGACCTGATAACCTAAATGTTCAAGCCAGTTGCGAACCATGTTGAAAAAAACCGGACCGCGAAAATTCCCGACGTGCAAAAGATCATAGACCGTCGGGCCGCAGACGTACATGGAAACATGTCCAGGACGCAAAGGCTTAAAATCTTCCATTTGACGGCTTTGAGAATTGTACAGCTTGAGCGACACGGCGATCCCCTTTACGTGTGTTGCAGCGCCAGATCCGCACGCGCTAACAAGGATTGTTTCTTCATGAGCGGAACCAAAATTTTCAACTCGGTTCCATGAGGTTTGCCGATGACGGCGACACGAATCGGCATGAAAAGATTTTTGCCCTTCGCACCGGTCCGATTTTTCACCTCGTCCTGAATTTTCAAAAATTCCGCTTCGGTCATATAGGCCGTTCCCATGCCCCCAACCAAATCACGCCAGGCCTGCAGGACCGCTTTCGTGGGCTCCCATTTCAGTGTTTCTTCCGACTCCGGTAAAATCGCAAAAGAGCTATCGTCCAAAGGGCGATAGAGCTCAATCGCATCCGATAAAATCTCCATCGAAGTTTTAAAAACGGCCACGGACTGTTCCTGCCACTGCCGATCTTCCGGCAGCTGCATTTTTTCCCGCGCAAGGAAAGGCGCAATCAACTTCCACAACTCGCTATTCGAAAGCGCCCGCAAATGCATGGCATTCATCCACTTGAATTTGACCCGGTCAAAAACGGCACCCGAAAGAATCATGCGCTTCAAATCAAATCCCTGGATCATCTCGTCCAGGTTCATGACCTCTTTCCCTTCAGGATGCGACCAACCTAAAAGAGCGATGAAATTCAACAAGGCTTCGGGCAAATAACCTTCCTCTTTGAATTGACCGCAGGCGACCGCGCCCTTTCGTTTAGAAAGTTTTTGGCGGTCTTCATCCAAAATCAACGAGACATGTCCAAACTCAGGAACCTTCCAATTCATCGCTTCGTAGATCATCATTTGCCGAAGCGTATTGGGAAGATGCTCCTCGGCCCGCAGAACATGCGAAATCTGCATCAAATGATCATCGATCGCGCAGCAAAAATTATAAACCGGCATGCCCCCCGAACGAAGCATCACGAAGTCCCCGACCATATCGGAGGGAAAGCGCACTTCACCGCGGATAAGATCCTGCAGAAGATAATCTTTTTTGAGATGTTTCGTTTTAAAGCGCACAACCGCCTTTTCTCCAGCTTGAATTTTAATCAGAGCTTCTGAGAGAGGCCTATCCGCGTAAGGAGAATTCACTTGAGGGGGCCGTCCCGCCGCTTTGGCCTGATCCCTTTGTGCTTCAATTTCGGCTTCGGTCATAAAGCAATAATAGGCTTTCCCGTTTTGCAGCAGTTGCTCAGCGATCTCTTTATAGATCTTTTGCCGTTCACTTTGGCGATAGGGCGCGCAGGGACCCATATCCTGCAGCGTGACGGGATCGACGCCTTCATCCCATTTCAAGCCTAGCCATATCAAATCATCGACCACCCCACGCACGGACTGCTCAGAAGAGCGGGCTTCGTCAGTGTCTTCGATACGTAAAATGAAGTCCCCTTTGTGCTTCTTCGCAAACATATAATTGTAAAGTGCGGTGCGGGCTCCGCCGATGTGCAGATATCCCGTGGGTGAAGGCGCAAAACGAACACGAACCTTGGAAGCCACAGAAGCAGACATGAAAACTCCAAACAACGTTTAAAAGAAAAAGGGCCTGGTTTCAGCCAAGCCCTTATTAACGCTTAATTTGTTCTCGAAGTCTAGTGTTCCGCTACTGAGTCATTCCAAAGATATGCTTCATTTCATCTTCTTTGAAAAGATCCTCTTGGCTCGTCGCGAGTGAAAGTTCCTTCAAAAGCAAAGTGCGCGCGCTGTCCAGCATCTTGCGCTCGCCAAAGGAAAGCTCTTTATCGGCCTTCAGCAAGAACAGATCACGCAGGACTTCCGCGATTTCAAAAACCGAACCCGTTTTGATCTTCTCCATGTACTCACGGTAACGGCGATTCCAAGTTTGATTGTCGATCTTCACGTCTTTTTCTTTCAAAATATTCAAGACGGTATTCGCCTCTTCTTTCGAAATGATGGGGCGAAGTCCCACCGATACCACGTTGTCCCGAGGAATCATAATTTTCATGCCGGTTTCTAAAATCAAAACAGAATAGAATGTTTGCTTGTTCCCGAGGATTTCCTTTGTTTCAATGGCGGTGACACGACCGACACCATGACCTGGATAGACTGCATTATCACCAACTTTGAATGTCACCATTCAGATACCTCCGGAGTGGTCAGACGCTAGACCTGTTGGGCTCTAGACCTTTGGAGAGGACTAAAACCACTTGAGATATACCAAATTTGACACAAGTTATCAATCGAGAGCAGTGTGACATGAAAAAAAGAAACAGATGCTCAGAAAAAGAAGGGCTTTTCAGTTATTTCAAGCTCTTAGAGATCATTCCCAGTTCAGGAAAAAGCAGCTCTGCCGCCTCGCCCGTCGAGTGCTCAGAACCACTGCTCTGGCTTTGAATCTGCTCAACACCTGTCATCGCGGCCACCATCGGGATGAGGTTTCTGGGCAGCAGCAAATCAAGGGACCGTCCTAGGTGCTCTTGGATCAGGACATTTTCGCTCATCTCACCGATGAGGCCCGTCAATTTAGGCCCTTCTTGGGCTTTGAAAAAGTGAATGGTGAGAGCTTCACGACGATCACAGTTAAAAACATTCGTCATACCGATTTCGGGACTGATTTTAAAACTGCCCAAAAAAGGAACAAAAGTGGCCACATGGGAATGGGAGAGTCGATAGCTGCGCAGCGTTTTAAAGTCCGTCCGAACAACTAAAGCATCATCGGGAATATAGTCAAAAATTTCGATTCCCGATTTTTGCAAACCGCGACGATCGCTGTAGCGAATATGACTTTTGAATTGGACAATCCACTCGGTCGCCAGTGAAGAATGTTGCAGCCGAGAGACTTGCCTTTCAATTTCAGAGGTCTTGAGGATGCCCACATTCAATTTCAAAACATCGCCCGCGAAAGAATTGCAAGGAAGGCCTATCCCGCTTAGAAAAAGACAGGCCGAAAAACAAGTTTGGACCAGTTGCAAAAAGGTTTTTGGCAAAAGTTCTCCTCCAAAAAAGAGATCCAACCACGACCTTGCGCACACAGCAATCTAAAGTCAGCGACAGATGCAATGAGTCTTTTTCAAAGAGTCGTTTTAAATCGGGTTTGCAAGAACGGCGAGAGATAAGTTCTCGCGCCCTTTGCGGCCCACGCCCACGCGCATTTCGGCCTCCTGGTTTTCAAAGGCGAAAATCTGGGCTTTTTCAGTGGATCGCACAGAGCCCCGCACGGTTTTTGTGACTTTGACGTCAATCATTAAACCGGCCTTTTGATTTTGGAAAGATTTCCACGGTGTCATCTCGACCAAAGTTTCGCTGCCATCGTCAGCGATCTCGGTCACGGAAGCTTTTTTACCCGCTTTTGCCACCGTATTCACAGAAAAAGGCATGGTCCCTTTGAGACCGATGCGCATATTCACGTTGTAACGAGAACCTTCCTCAAAGATTTCTTTTGGAACAGCGGCGAAGGAGGGATTTTCGAAAGCGAGACTGCCAAGACTTAGGATGAAAGCCATCCCCATTTTTATTTTCATGAACACATCCTTGTGATCTCTGAAAATTGTGACAATACAGTAATGAATGAGCAAGAACTTATTTTATTTTTTTGAAGACTCTCGCAGAAACGCGTTGAGCGAAGCTTTAAGCGATTCCCGCAAATGCCGCAGGACCGTGGGTTTTTAAAAGTTCTTCGCGCAGGCCTTTATGATCTTGAAAATTTAATTTTGGATCTTTACGCAAAACTTCAAAGGCCGCCTCCCGCGCTTCCTGCAAAAGAGCCATGTCGCGCACGATGTTAGCCATTTTGAATCCCGCGAGGCCTGATTGCCGTGTACCCATAAACTCTCCCGGTCCACGCATCTCTAAATCAAATTCGGCAATTTTAAAACCGTCATTGGTTTTTTCCATGAAGGCGGTGCGTTCGCGACCTTCTTCCGAAACAGCGTAACCCATGATCAAGACGCAAAAACTTTTGTGCTCGCCCCGCCCCACACGCCCGCGCAGCTGGTGCAGCTGACTAAGGCCGAAACGTTCGGCGTGTTCAATCATCATCATGTTCGCATTGGGAACATCCACACCGACTTCAATCACCGTGGTTGAAACAAGGATTTGAATCTCATTGCGACGGAAGAGATCCATGATTTCTTCTTTTTCGCTGGACTTCATTTTGCCATGCAAAAGTCCCACTTGAAATTGAGGAAAACGGGCTTTCAGTTTTTCAAATTCGGAGACCGCATCCTTTAAATCAATCTTCTCGCTCTCTTCAACCAGGGGATAGACCACGTAGGCCTGGCGCCCTTTAAGAACCTGCTCGCCCATAAAGTCCAAAGCTTGAGGGCGCTTCGTTTCAAAAATCACACGCGTTTGTATCGGACTGCGACCGGGCGGCATTTCGTCGATGATCGAAACATCTAAATCGCCATACACAGTCATCGCGAGGGTGCGCGGAATAGGGGTTGCCGTCATCACTAAAAAATGCGGAGAGGCCCCTTTTTGCTTGAGTATTCCCCGTTGCTCGACACCGAAGCGGTGCTGCTCATCGATAATCACGAGACCCAATTGTTTAAAGACGACTTCATCTTCGATCAAAGCGTGGGTCCCGATCAGCAAATCGATTTCACCAGAAGCTAATTGCGCAAAGAGCTCTCGCCGCTCCGAGGTTTTTGTTTTCCCAGTGAGCAATTGAACTCGCAGGCCTAAGGGCCCTAAAAATTTTTGGGCGCTCTTAAAATGCTGCTCAGCCAAAATCTCTGTCGGAGCCATCAGGCACGTTTGAAAATGGCTTTCGCTCGCATAGACCGCGGCCAAGAAACAAACCAGGGTCTTACCTGATCCTACATCCCCTTGCACCATCCGGTGCATGGGCGAACCTTTTTCTAGATCCGTCTTGATTTCTGTAAAAACTCTTTTTTGTGCGCCAGTCATCGCAAAGGGCAAGGACTTCACCAAAATGTCGAGTTGACGTCCCGAATTGGAAATCAGCGGGGCCTGCTCTTTTTTAAATCCCGCCTTACGAGAGGCGAGGAAAAGTTCCAACCAAAAAAACTCTTCGAAGATGATGCGCCGATGCGCCTTTGATTTGAATTCGGCATACTCGAGGGCCCTGTCTGGCTCTGGATAATGCAATTCGCGCAGAGCGGCCTTGCGCGAAATCAATTTGTATTTTTCGAGCAGCCATTGGGGGAAGACTTCGGGTGGCCAATCAGCCTCCTGCATTTGCGTAAAGGCCATGCGCACGAGTTTCATGATTTTTGCCGTCGAAAGACCTTCAATTTCCGTATAGAGCGGAATCAACGCATCTTGATTGACCTCATCGGGCTCGATATCCCGAATATCGGGATGGTGAAACTCGAGTCGCCCGCGGTAATCAATGACCTTTCCCACAACCCGAACTTCTTTGTGCGGCGTGAATCTTTCAAAGTAGCCGCGATAGGGCACGCGAAAGTATTTGCAGTGAATTTTCCCGGAAGCGTCCACAACGGTGACGTCGTACATCTTTCTTTGCGAACGTCCCATATTGATGGCACTGACATTGTGGATGCGGGCTTTGATGCTGACGATGTCTTCGGGACGGAGGCTTGCGATATTTCGAGCTGCCCTTTGGTCCTCATAGGCCCGCGGATAAAACTCGAAGAGTTCCTGGAGGGTCTTCATTCCCTTGCGCGAGAAGAGGTCACCTAATTTCGGACCGACGCCTTTTAAATATTGTATCGATGTCTCTAGACTTAGGCCCATTGGTTCTGATTTTCCACCTTTTCACAGTGGTGTCAACACTGGCAGACTAAAGAGATGGAGCAGGACACAAACAAATACTTTCGGATTCGTTTGAGCACGATCAGACCCGAAAAAATAACGAGCTTCGATATCTATATTTTTATCGATCATAAGTATTTTAAATACTTGAATGCGGGCGATAAATTGTCAGATGGGAAAATCGAAAACCTTCACCGTCATGACAGCGGAGATTCATTTTGGGTGCGCGAAGAAAATCGCGACACCTACCGCCTATGGGTCCGCGAAGAGATTAATTCCAACCTAGTTTCTCCTCTTGAAAAAGCCAAAATACTGCGCGAAAGCTCTATCGCGTTGATGGAAGACCTTTTTGAAAATCCGGACGTCAACAAGGCCCTGGATGACTCTCGTCCCATCATCACGGATTTCATCAATTTCATGGAGGCCGCACCCGAGGCCATGGGATTTATGATCTCCCTCTCAGGCCACGATTTCTATACCTACAACCATTCGCTCGATGTCAGCATTTACTCTTTAGGCCTTGCAAAAGCGCTGGGTTTTAACAGTCAAGATCTGACCGAGTTGGGAGTGGGATCGCTTTTTCACGACATCGGAAAAAGAAATGTGAGTTTAGATATCCTCTGCAAAAAGGGGTCCTTGAACGATGCGGAGTGGGAACAAATGCGCATGCACCCCCAATTTGGTTTAGTCATTCTGAACAATCACCCCAATATCAGCGACGCGATCAAGGCCGCTTGCTTTGAACACCACGAATCCTGGGCCGGCAACGGCTATCCGCAACAACTGCTGGCCGGTGAGATTCATCCCTTTGCCCGTATCGTCGCCATCACCGACACCTACGATGCCATGACGACACAGCGTTCATACAACACTCCGCTTTCACCCATCGATGCGGTCACGATGATGCGGGATAAGCTCGCCGGCCGTTATGACCCGGAAATGTTAAAGGCCATGCACTCTGTCCTATTCAAAATAAAGGCGCAAGCGTCATGAATATGTTTTTGAAGTCCCTTTCCGTGCTTTGGCTGATTCCTCTGCTGACCTTGGCGATTGAACCCAGTAATCCCAATACCATCTGCGATCGCTTTGTCGGTGATAAGGACCAGCAGGCTTGCGAAGAAAAAATGAAAAAGGACGATGTCGACTGGTACGCGGCAACAGTGTGTTCATTGACCCAAGAAGATTCTCAATTCTGGAGCTGCTGGGGAAAAATCAAGGGCGCGCGCTTCAATCCCGTCGCAATCGAAGTCTGCGCCGAGACAAAAGAAATGAAGGATGCCGAACGCATCACTTGTTTGGATAAAGCACGCTTAGAAAGAAAACCGGCCTCTGATAAATCGGACAAAGAAGACCCAAAGCAATACCAGCCGCTGTTGGTTAAACCACCACGGCGGTAAGGACAACTACGATATTCGCATGGTCTATGATCTTGTTCGTGGGTTCTTTTTTAAGACCTCTGCTCACGTAAGCTACTCACTTTTTTCTTTCTCATCCCCGTGCAAACCGAAAGATCCTGTTTGCTCAAAAGGAATTGAAAACAAGGAGACCTTCGCATTTCCCTTGATTCGGTACTCGAGTTTCTCGCCGAAAAGCAGCTTCTTTGCGCCTCGTACAAATTGAGAGTACTCGATGGGCAGAGGCAGTTCGACTTTTTCAGTGCCGCCGGCCGGGACGAGAACAGCTTTGGCGGTTTTGGCTTTTGAGAAAAATTTTTGATCTAAAAAGATTTCGTAATTCACTTCATCGACTTTCAGATCTACTTTATTGGGATTCGAAACTTCGAGGACCACCATGATCGTGGCCCCCGTGAGCGACGGATCGCGCAGATAAACGTGATCGAGTTCGACCTTTGGTTTTTCGGTGAAATTTCTCTGCAATGAACTGCAGCCGCAGAGCAGGCCCCACAATAGAAGAAGAAATATTTTTTTCATTCGTTCCTCGCCAAAGCGTTGACCACGAATTTTCCGATGAACTCGACGGCTTTCTTTCCGTCGACGCAGATCAGGGTTTTGACCGCAATTTTATTTTTGCCTTCATCGGTTAAATGCCGAACCCACTTTTTTTCGCTCGCGACATCCATCGCTTTGACGAAAATCGCCCGGACTTCGTAGTCTTCAGCGATGGGCCGTAAGTAGCGAATCGAAGCTTGAGCGATGACGATATCCTCCGTCGTCACCTGATGTTGCTGAAGCAATGCTAAAACCAAAGAGTAGGCTGCCGTCACGGCGCCGGCATAGAGGCTTCCACCAAAGGCCGTCTGCTTGTGGTTTAAATTTTGTGAAAGATCGGCATGAAAGACCGCCTCGTGAGAACTGATCCGCATCGCTCTTAAGCCCAAATGCTTGTAAAGCGTGATTTTTGTCCCCAGGGTTTCAACTATTTGTTCACGTTCCATTGCTCATAGCCTCCCGAGAAGTTGGCGCTTTTTTTAAAGCCCAGGGTTCTGAGGGCGTAGGTCACGGCTCCGGATTCTAAACCATTATTGCTAATCACATCAATTTGGGTTTCAGGCCCTATTTTAAATTGTTTCAGCTTTTCAACCACCGCCTCGTTGACGAAACCTTTGTCGTTGAAAAACTCCTTCCACGATAAGTTCACGACGGAGGCCGTGAGACCTTTTTTTTGCCGCATATTCTCCGTGCCGAATTGCGCGGCCGAGCGAGCATCCAAAATCACGTAATCCGGTAAAGCCGGCGTAGCCAGGGCCTTCTTTTTGAAATTGGCGAAATCAACCACCAGACTTTCATCCTCTTCGGGCTTCCAGTAAGATTTATTTTGCGCGAGGGGCATATCTTGAACACGCAAAGCGCGAAGCTCTTTGTTGTTCATCGTGAACACGTGATGGATCCCGAGGTATTTCAACGTCCAGGCCACTCGCCCCTCTTCGCCATTCCCCTCATGGGCCTTGCCCAAAATCAAGACCTTGGTGTCGGGATCAATGCCGATCAGGGCCAGGCGGCGCGCTAAAGCAAAATGATCGGTTTCTAAAACTCCACGGGAGTGAGGATCTTGCTGCGAAAAATCTTCCCAGCGCACATTGATCGCCGAAGGCACGTGGGAAAGATTAAAATCAAAGGCCGAACGGGTATCCAGAATCACCGGCTCTTCCAATAAGAGTTGCTGCAACCAATTCTTGGTTGCAACCTGCGAGCTCTCGGTGAGGATCGGCGGCTGTACCGTGATTTGCGTCGGTTTCTGCTGACAGGCCGTGAAAAGAAATGCTCCCCCTAAAAAAACCAAAAAGAATTTCATCGCAGGCCCCCTCAAATTAAATTTAAAAACCTAGCGACCGCATGGTCGGAAAGAAAATAATATCCCGAATACTGGGTCGATCGGTGAGAAGCATCACGATCCTCTCAATACCAATCCCCACACCACCCGTGGGCGGCATACCGGAATCAATCGCCAAAATAAAATCCTCATCCATCGGATGGGCCTCTTCATTTTTGCCGCGCGAGGCTTCTTGTTCCTGCAAACGCGCGAGCTGCTCTTCAGGATCATTGAGCTCCGAATAGGAATTCCCGATTTCCATGGCCGCGACGAAAGGTTCAAAACGCTCGACCAGTCTCGAGTCGCCACGATGAATTTTCGTCAAGGGCGAAATCTCGACCGGATGATCCATAACAAAAGTCGGTTGAATCAAATGCTCTTCGGCCGTGGCTTCAAAAAGGGCCATCAGCATCTCGCCTCTCTTTGCCATTTCCGCGTCGCGGGAGTGTTTTTTAAGAGCCTGAAGAATCTCCGCCTCGGTCGCCTTATCAGGATCGATCCCTGCGTATTCACGGACCCCTTCAAAAACGGTCAAACGCCTCCAGGGCGGAGTGAAATCAATCTCATGCTCTTGGTATTTCACCTTCATCGAGCCCGTGATTTTCAAAGCCAAAGTCGAAATCAGTTCTTCAAACTGCTTCATCTGGTCATTGTAATCGGTATAGGCTTCGTAAAACTCCAGCATGGTGAATTCAGGATTGTGCGAACGATCGATGCCTTCGTTACGGAAATTTTTGCCAATCTCATAAACTTTTTCAAAACCGCCAATGATCAGGCGTTTCAAATAAAGCTCAGGGGAAATTTTCATATAAAGTTTCATATCCAAGGCCCGGTGGTGGGTCGTGAAAGGATGAGCTGCGGCCCCTCCGTAAATAGGTTGCAGCACCGGCGTTTCCACTTCGAGAAAGCCTCTGTTATCGAGAAAATTTCGCACCTCTTTGATGATTTGAGAGCGCGTCTCAAAAACCTGGCGTGAGGTTGGATCCGAGATCAAATCAAGATGACGGTGACGGTATTTGATTTCAACATCCTGCACGCCATGAAATTTTTCCGGCAAGGGCTCGATCGACTTCGTTAAAATTTCAAACTTTTTAACGTGCAGAGACAATTCGCCTTTTTGAGTTTTAAAAACAAAACCCTCGACGCCCACGATGTCGCCCAAATCCACCAGCTCAAAGGCGGCTCGATCTTTTTCGTCCAGCTCTTCGTTTTTGATGTAGAACTGCAAAGCGCCCGTCTGCTCTTGGACGTTGAAGAAGCTCGCCTTTCCCATGGCCCTCAAGGTCATCAAACGACCCGCTACCCGGTAAATCGATTCAGGACTTTTCTCTCCGGTTTGCAGGACAGCCCCGTGCTTTTCAATAATAGACCCGACGCTCGCGCGATCCTTAAAGGTATAAGGATAGGGATTGATCCCTTTTTCACGGAGAGCTTTTAATTTTTTTCTTTTTTCGGCACGGAGCGGGTTTTCCTGAATCGGCATCTTTAAAGTTTCTTTCCGGCAAAAGCATCCATCACATCGTGAAGGAGCTGAATTGATTCCTGTTTAGGACGTTGGAACGCATTGCGACCCATGATCGAACCGAAGGCTCCGCCCTGTGCCAGTTCTGAAACTTCGTTCAGAAGATCGGCCGTAGTTTTAGGCTCACCGCCCGAGAAGATCACGATGCGCTTGCCATTGAACGAGGATTGAACGACGTGGCGAATGCGATCGGCCATTTTCGCGATCTTAATGCCTTGTTCCTGGTAAGCCTTCGCCGCCGCAGCTTGCTCAATATGCGCGGTCGGAGGTTTGACTTTAATAATATGCGCGCCCAATTGCGCCGCGATGTGGGCTGAATAAGCGATGACGTCAATGCCTGTCTCGCCCTCTTTCGAAAGCTGCTCTCCGCGAGCGTAGGACCAAATCACGACGGCGAGTCCGGCATGCTTCGCATCGGAGGCGGCTTGAGCGATTTCTTCGTACATCTGTTTGCGCTCACTCGATCCGGGATAAATAGTAAAACCGATTCCGCCGCAGCCGAGGCGAAGGGCATCGTCCACGGAAGAGGTCAAAGCCGAGATGGGACTTCTATTTCCGTAAAGCGTTTCTGAGTTGTTAATTTTGAGAATCAAAGGGATTTCGCCCGCGTAATCACGGGCGACGGCCTCCATCGCACCCAACGGGGCCGCGTAGGCGTTGCAACCGGATTCAATCGCAAGTTCGATGTGGTAGGCGGGATCATAACCATCTGGATTTTTTGCAAAGGAACGGGCCGGTCCATGTTCAAAACCTTGGTCCACGGGAAGGATGACCATTTTGCCGGTGCCTGCCAATCGACCGTGATTGAGAATACGCGCAAGATTCGCGAGAACACCTGGGTTTTCCGCTCCATACCAACTTAAAATCTCTCTAACTCTTGGCGTCATCTTGGTCTCCTGTCTGCTGTTTGAATCTTCTGCATAGGTTTTATTTTCATTTCATTTGAGAAGTTCACTAAGGTAGTCATAATCGACGATGAAATCAAGGCGGCCCTTGCAATAACACGCTTGGCAGAAGCCCTGGATGAGGCTAAAACAAAGTTCTCTATGAGGTTCCCATGTCATTCGCAGCTCCTGTTCAATTTGAAGTCACTCCGAATCCCTCCACTTTAAAGTTTTTGTTGCATCAGCATGTGACAGACGAAGGATTTAATTGCGCAAACTCTCAAGAAGCGGAGCGCTCTCCCCTGGCCAGTAAAATTTTTGGCTTTCCTTGGACCAGCTCCGTTTACGTCGGCACTGATTTTATTACCGTCACCAAGCAGGACTGGGTGGATTGGGAAATTCTTGCGGCCCCCCTCGCGAACCTGATCCAAGAGCATGTGGATCATAACGAACCCTTGGTGCTTGATTTTGTAGCGACCAATGAGGATGACACCACTGACAGCCCTTTAGTGAAACAGATCAAAGACGTTTTAAATCGTGAAATTCGTCCCGTGGTCGCTCTGGATGGCGGAGATATCGTTTTTGCAAAATACGAAGATAACAATCTCTATATTCATATGCGGGGAGCCTGCGCCGGCTGCCCGAGCTCGACCGCGACCTTGAAGGATGGCATTGAAGTCCGCCTGCGCGAACTCTTCCCCGAAATCAAAGAAGTCCTTTCTGTCTAATTCCTTTTGGACGGAATCTAAAAAGCAACTTACGCTTGCGACACCGATTATTTTTGCGCAAGTGGGCCAGAACTTGATCGGACTCACGGATAGCTTGATGGTGGGGCACCTCGGTCCCACGGCCTTGGGAGCTTCGGCTTTTGCGGGAAGTTTGTTCATCATCTTTTTTGTTTTTGGCATCGGTGTTCTTTCGCCCCTCGCGCCGCTGTTCGCGCAGATCGAAGGACGAAAGGACCATCCCGCGGCGAGCACCCTGCTAAAGCATGCGGTTCTGATCACGACGGGCCTCAGTCTTCTGCTGGTTTTGGCCCTGTACGTGATCTTTCCCTTTCTTTCGTATTTTGGTCAGCCGCCCGAAGTGTTAGAGATCGGGCGGCCTTTTTATTTGATCATCGCCTGGTCCCTTGTTCCGGGATTATTTTTTCAAGTCTACCGGCAATTCACCGACGGCATTGGTCAAACCAAAGTCGCCATGCTTGCGACCCTGGGCGGAGTGATTTTCAACATCCTCGGAAATTATTTTCTTATCCCTCTTTTTGGTTTGGAGGGCTCGGGCTACGCCACCCTCACCACCCGCATGCTGATGGCCTTGGTCTTGATCTTTTCCATTCACAAAAGCCCGCGCTTTCAAAAATACCTTCCTGGGAAATGGGATTGGGATTTCCATCTGGGAACATTGTTGCACACTTTGCGTCTCGGGATCCCCAATGGCTTCACCGTTTTTTTTGAAGTGGGTGCTTTTGCTTCGGCCGCCATCATGATGGGTTGGTTTGGAACTCTGCCATTGGCCGCCCACCAAATCGCGATCAGCCTCGCGTCGACGACTTTTTTGGTGGCCCTGGGAATTGGTATCGCCTCCAGCATTCGCGTGGGCTACGAAATGGGCCTGGGAAATCCACAGGGAGCGCGCCATGCGGGCTTCGTCAGCATTTACCTGGGCGCTCTTTTCATGACGGTGGCTGCCTTGGTTTTTTATTTTTTAAGAGCTTTTCTGCCCACACTTTATGTCAACGACCTGGAAGTGATTCAGATGGCGGCGGGATTTTTAACCGTGGTGGCTTTTTTTGAAGTCTTCGATGGCATTCAATGCGTCGCGATTGGCGCCCTGCGCGGACTTTCCGATACGAGATGGCCTTCGCTCCTAGCTTTTGTCGCTTACTGGGTTTTGGGCCTTCCCCTCGGTTACCTGATGGCCTTCCGTTGGGGCGTCGGTCCTATCGGGATTTGGGTCGGCCTGCTGATTGGTTTGGTTTTTATTTCCATTTTTCTGACCATTCGATTTCATCTGTTGAGTCGGCGAGTCAGCCCGAGAATAAACCCATGAGATGGGATGAGATGGGACAAGAAAAGAACTTCGTTGACTGGGTTTCGGGGCGATACCATAATTTGAGCCATCGAAGAGGTGCCTATGTCTGAAGATATGAAAGCTGAAATCGCCCGACTCAAAGCCGAAAATGAAGCGCTCAAAAGCAAACCCTCCCGCGGAACTCTTTCTATGAAGGTCAGCGACAAGGGCGCCTTGTCCGTTTATGGTCTTGGACGTTTTCCGGTGACTCTTTACAAAGAGCAATGGACAAAACTTTTGGGCATCGCCGAAGAGATTCAAAAGTTCATCGCAGACAATAACGACCGTCTTAAAACTAAAGAGTAAAAAGCTGTTCGCAGCGCGGGGCTTGCACGGCCGCAGGCGGAGCGATTTTCGTGTCTTTGCCAGCGGATTTAGATCCGATAAGAGAGACTCCCATTTTGGCAAGGTCTTTCGTTGTCAGTTTTCCGTACTCGGTGAGTAACCGGTAGGTTTTCAAAGGATTTTTCAAAGTGATTTTTTTCACCAAAGTGGCAAGGCTTTCCTTGCTCCCCGAATCCTCCAACAATTTGATGATGGTGACCAGACCCCGATTTAAATTCATGAACTCATAGGGAAGTCGCAGTCCTTGATCCAGAGCCCAAACGGTCCACTCGTCAATTTTAATCGCCGGCTCTTGCCCTGCGCGAATACGGCCCATTTTCTCAGCGAGAAGGGTTTTAAATTGGGATTCATTCAGCTCATTGCGGTTCTTGTCGCTGAGATTCCAGAAGGATCGACCCAGCAGGGTTTCATCCTTAATTTCCACCGCGATGCCGGTGATCATGCCTTGCGCACGCAGTTCCGGGGAGATGCTCCCGCCCATGCCAAAATCTAAAAGGTTTAAATGAACTTTAGCGTCTTCCACATGCACCATGAAATTTCCTTGATGCAGATCCGAGTGGTAGAATCCTTTGTCGAAAAAAGCCTCTTCGATCCACATTTCTGCGAGGACCTCATCGACGGCTCTCTTCAAATCGGGGATCGCGTCTTTATAGATTGCGGCCTCTTTATCCAATTTTTTTCCGATGATCATTTCCTGAACCATGAAATCAGACTTGTGGGCACCAGGATAAATACTAGGAACGTGAATATCAATCACCGAGTGATATCTCCCTGCCTTGAAAGGAATTTCGCGGTTGTAGGCGATCGCACCCAATTTCTGGCGCTCGATCGTTGCGGGCTGATCCAGTTCGGCTGAAATAGTTCGGGTTGCATCTTCGACGAAGGGACTCATCTTGGGGAGTCCGCTTTTAGAAACTTCGGGATTTGCATCGAGAATAAAGGCGACTTCTTTCATAATTCGGTCATCTTCCATCACTCGTTCGGCCATGCCCGGTTTGATGAAGCGGACAACGACATCGACTCTTTGCCCATTCACTATGATCTTTGCGCGGTGAACCTGCGCCATCGTGCCGACGCCCAAGGGCTTGCGCTCAAAGTAAACAAATTCGTAATTATTTCTTTCTTGCGTTAACAAAGCCTCGACCTGTACCCAGGGAACGGCCTTCGCGGAATTCTCCAGCTCAACGAAAATTTTCAACATTTCAGGAGGAATATTTTTTTCGTGGGAGATCACCTGCAAAGTTTTCTGGAATTGCGGGCCGCTGTTTCGCACCATGATTTTGAATTTTTCAATGGCATCGGCGTTCAAATCTCCGCCCAAGTAATCGGCCGCGATCAGTTTCTTCGTCGCCTTGTTCAAACGCTTGAAGTATTCCGTCATCGTGGTTTCAACCACGATTTTAAGAGCCGGGTCGTTGACCGCTTGGAGATTCGCCTGCGCCATCTGTTCGCCGATATTGTCTAATTGTTTCAATTGGTCGCCCACGAGCTTATCACTCACGTCCATGGCCATTTTAGCGAGATTGGCTAAAGAGAGATCCCTTTGGGCCGGCACGAGTTGCGCGAATGAATCGACGGCATTGGCACTCAAGAATTTTTGATAGCTCGAAAGTTTTTCCGGGCTGACCAGACTTTTAATTTGCACCACTTTCAGCTGAAGAAAGTTATCGATCTGGCGTTGAACACGGGGACTCTGTGCTTGAAAAACCAAAAATCCACGGGCTTCCGCTTTTTCGACCAACTGCATGTCAAGATCAAGACTATTTGTCCCCGCGAAATCACCGCGGTAGGCCGCTAAAAATTCGTTGAAATTACTGACTTGGCGAACCTGTACGCCTTTTTGCAAATTACGCATCATCAAATCTTTGAAGCGGGCCATGATTTCATTTTTTTTCTGTTCCGTCTCGCCTTGAGCGAGAAGAGCGTAGGAGGCCGCCATTCTTTCTTCGAAAGAAAGATAAAGACTCGGCCTTTGCGCGGGCGCCTGTCCCCAGGCGATGGAAATTTTCGCGATGGCGAAGGTGACGAAGATTAAATTTCTCAAGAAGTGGCGCATTTCAAAACCTCATTAAAGCGGGTATTCAATCCTAAGCTCTCAATGGGCTAAAAGCAGGATATGGACCACTTTAAAACGAAATGAAGACCGAATCATGGAAGACGCTCTGTTGATCTTTTGAAACGGCGACAATCTTCGGCAAGAATTGAAAATGTTGCCAAAGCCAAAATCTCGTTTTGAGACGTTTCTTCGGGGCTAGAAAACCGCCGTGAGGGAAGCCGCTAGCCAGTACTTCACATTCAAATCGATATTGTCTTTATTAATAAATCCCTGCCAAAACGGCAGGCCTCCTTCAAGACTCGCAGAGAAATGGGACCACGAAGGACTTTGCAACTTCGCCACAAGATCCGTTTCCCAGTTGGTTTGGTAGGCGTGATAGTATTGATGACCATCTCCCGAAATACCGGTTGAAGGATCATTGTAGTGATTATTGATCTCGTATTTTTCGTCGCGGCCTTGGACCGCCTCGCGCGATTTGAAGCTGCCGGCAACACCCACATTGAGGTAGGAATCCACTTGGTATTTGCTCGAGAGACTGGCCTGGTATTCGGTGCCCAAATTCCAGCCTTCCGCATTTTTCCCGCCCCGCACGGTGACTTGCCCCCGCGCCGATTGCACCCAGGATCCCAAAGTATAACTATAGGTGCTTCCCACGATCAGATCGGGGGTGCCAGAACCCGGCTGCATATTATAGGAGGCGCGCTGGTGCAGGGACTGAGCGAGATCTGAAGAAAAATTTTCGTTCGTCGAGCCCGTGGGCAAAGTGACGCTCACGTCATACATCCACAGATGCGCGTCCTGCGCAAGCAGAGGACTGATCCCCATCATTCGCAAGTCACCTAGGCCTTGTGTTTGATCCGTGGTCATCAAATTGAGATGGCCCGGCTCATAAATCGTTTCGACCCGGCTCTTGATCCAAGGAGCGATGGCCACGAAGGTCCAACGAGCGCTATAAAGCCAAGTGGCCGAGAGCACCTGCAGGTCCACGCTCCCCTGGCCAAATTTATAAATTCCGTTATTGGCGGCGCGACTGCCCTGAAGATCGTATTTATAGTAGCTGTAACCAAAGATCCACTGAGGGCCTGCGGCGACCGAGGTTTGCGCGGTCGCCGGATGGTCTGTTGTTCCTGGCGAAAGCTCTTCCGCCGATGCGGTGGTTAAGCTCAAACTGAGGCCCGCGCCCAGGCCTACGATAATTTTTAAGAAGTGCTTCATAATTCCCCCCCATTGAACCGAGCTCACATAAACTTTCTCGCAAGATTTCCGTCAATAAAAAATAGATGAAAAAGTCTAGAGCAATTACTTTATTCGTGAATTTCCTCAACAAGCTTTCAAAAGTTTTCGCTTGAAAGATTCCTAAGTGGAGAGATTTGATGAGCAACCGCTGCGCGAGAGGCGGCGGCGAGGTTCGAAGGAAAGGGCATATATTTTTGCAAGCTCGCGTCGACAGAGAGGCGATGAGAGAAGGAGCTCAGACACCCGTCAAAAACTCACTGATCTTCTGTTAGGGCATTTGTTAGGCTTTAATTTAGAGCAAAAGTTTTCTATAAAATGACAATTTTTGAGATTGTGACTCAGAACCGCTCAAGCTCTTTTCTAGAGTCCACTGCCTATAATTTAGGCTTAAAAATAAATAAGAATATCATTAGTTCTGACTAAACATGTATTTGTGCTGGTCCTTCCCAGAAGTCTCAAGTTGGAGCGTTAATATCTTTTTATTTATACCGACAATACCTTGGTCCATGATTCATGGCACGTTGATGGGGGAATTGAATGAATGCAAAAGCGATGGGTATTTATTTATTGGGCTTGGGTTCTCGTTTTTTTAGAATAATCCTGTTTTCTATTGTTTTAGCGCTGCCTTTAATGGCCAATGCAATCACTCCGGGTGATTTTGAAGATATAACCTATATGGGCGAGTTCAGCCTGCAGTCAATTTCCTTAACTTCAGTAACAGACCCTTCGGGAATGAATAAGACTTTTACTAGAAGTGGAAATTCTTTCACCATTCCAAATACTGTCGATTCCGTTTTTCTGGAATTTGCTATTCCGATTACCAGCACCTCGGCCCATCCCAGTCTGGGGGGATTGGTCTCAATAAATATTGACGGTCAGCCGGTTTTCGCTTGCGCGACTTTCACCATTGATTCTGTCGTGGCCGATTCAGTCACTTACAGGCCAACTATTCCTGTTTCTGTCTCTGCTCTTGTGGGGACTCATACAATTTATGCTTACGTTACACCATATACTTGCGGGTATTTTGGGTTGAGATTTTTAGAAAGTAATATTGTCTCGATGTCTCTGACGGTTTCAAATACATCCTCTCCGCCGCCCTCTCCGCCGCCCCCTCCTCCGCCCAAACAACTTTCCTCCGTCGATTCTGAAGACAGCCCAGGTCTGTGCGCCAGCTCGTCGATCAATCTAGATTCTCTTTCCTTACAGGAAGACATTCCTTTAGTGGGCGTCCCTTTTAGTTTGAACTACGCGAGCGAAAGACTTCGCAGTGGCAGCGCCTTTTCGCCTCAGTCGCTGGGGCTTGGGGGGTGGACGCCGAGCCTTTTGCACCACTATGACTCGCAAAACAAGGTTCTTTATTTCGGTGATGGAGGCAAAAGGAATATCCAAGCGGTCACCACTGCTGATGGTGGATTCTATGCGACGAACTCTGCGGGAAGTGAAGTCTATTATTTTGATTCCAGCGGGAAGCATTTGCAAACTCGCGATGCTTTGACCGGAGTGGTGAAATATAATTTCACTTATAATTCAAGCGGCCAAATCACTGCGATCAGCGATCTGTTCGGCAACTCTTCGACGTTTCAGTCCTCTTCTCGAAGCGCGACGCTCACATCTCCTTTCGGGCAGGCGACCCTCATCGGAATGGATAGCAATGGCTTCCTTTCTTCTGTCACGAATCCCAATCAAGAAGTTTACGCTGTTAACAATAATCCCTCTGGCCTTCTTTTGAATTTCCGCAAACCGGGAGGTCAAACCTCGACGGTCACTTATGATTCGAGCGGCTTTATCGTCAAGGACTTGGGAGCCGGTGGTGATTTCATTAGCCTTCTGAAAAACTTTGATTCCACTTCAGGCCTTCAAACGGTGAACGTCAGTACGGCCTCGAATAGGTCTTCAATTTATACTTCAAGTGCTTCGGCAGACGGTTCTGAACATACCGTACAAACGCCCGCGGGCGCAGTTTCAAGCTCGGTTAAGCAACGCCAAGGGACCAATAGTTCAACCGACGTTTATGGAAATACCTCTCAGGCCGTGCAGGCGCAGGATCCAAGATTTGGCTGGCTCTCCCCCTTGAGCCAGAGCTCAAGCTTCGTCGTTCCCAACTCCAATATAAATATCACGTCGTCTGTTAGTAAAACCGCGGACCTTGCAGATGCAAACGATCCCTTTAGTTTTAAAACTTTGGTTTCTCAAACGACTCTGCAAAATGATCCCAGTCGTGTCTTTACATCGAGTTACCAAGCTTCCAATCGCCTTTTGACTTCGACCTCGCCGCAGGGACGTGTGGTCTATCAATCGTTGAACTCTCAGGGACAGATCGCGGCCGTAAAGAGAGGCTCATTGCTGCCCGTGAATTTTTCCTACGATACCCGTGGTCGATTGGTTTCGGTCACTCAAGGCGGCAGGCAAAGTCTTTTGAGCTATGATCAGTATTCAAATATCGCGGTCTCTACCGATCCGCTTCAACTAAAAACTCAATTTAAGTACGACAAGGCCAATCGATTGATCTCGCAAATTTTACCGAACGGTCAAGCGATTGCGATGACTTACGATGCGAACGGCAATAGGACAAGCATCACGCCTCCAGGAAAAATGGCCCATACATTTTCTTATAATTTATTTGAGCTCGTGGGATCCTATTTGCCCCCTTCCCTCGGTGCCGGTTTGTCAGGAGCGACCACATATTCTTACAACTTAGATAAGCAAGTGACCCAAATCAATCGACCCGATGGGACTGTGATTAATTTTAATTATGACCCGGCGAAGGGACTTTTAAACTCGATTCAAGCCCCGAACGGCAGTTATGCTTATAATTACCAGGCTCATTCTGATCTGGTCAGTTCGTTGACCTCTCCGGATCAAGTGATCTTAAGTTATCAGTATGCCGGTAATATCCCTCTTCAAGAGAGTTCTTCAGGCCCTGTCACAAGTTCTATGAACTACGCTTTCAACCCAGATGGATCGCTTGCGCAGCTAGCGCCTAGCGGCGGGAGTGCCGTTCCTCTCTCGTACGATAAGGATGGCTTTCTGATTAAGGCCGGTGATGAAAGTTTAACCTTAAATAATGTCGGAGCGATCTCGGGCTCTTCGTTAGGTAAAATTTCAGAAGCTTTAACCTTCAACAATATGGGGGAATCGCTCAGTGATAAATTTGTCCTGAATAATAAACAAGTTCTTTTCCAGGCGGCCTATAGCCGAGATGCCTTGGGGCGGATTGAATCGGTTTCGAGAGAGTTCTTCGGTCGACCCTTCAGGAAATCTTACCAATACGACTCAAGTGGTCGCTTAAGTTCCGTGTCACTAGGGCACTTTGTCGAGCGAAGCTATAAATATGATGCCAATGGCAACAGGATCGAAGTCAGCGGCTTCAGAGGTCGTAAAATTCACGCAAGCTACGATGCCCAAGATAGACTGATTGCCTACGGGCCGACCGAGTTTAAATACAATGCGAATGGCGACCTCATTGAAAAAATAGAACACGATTTTGATTGCGATGAACACGGGTCGTGGAGGAATTTCGCCAAGAGAGATCAGAAACAATCGACATTTTATAGCTACGATGTTTTCGGTAATCTCAAATCGGTTGAACTATCAAAGAATAAAAAGATCGAGTACATTATCGATGGGAAGCATCGCCGTGTCGGTAAGAAAGTGAACGGTCGTTTGGTCCAAGGATTTATTTATCAGTCTCAAACCCAAATCGCCGGCGAAATCGACGGAAGTGGCAAATTGGTGAAGCAATTTATTTATGGCTCCAAATCCAATGTGCCTGATTATATGATTTATAAAGGCAGAAACTACCGCATTATTTCCGATCAGGTGGGAACACCGAAAGTTGTCGTCGATGCCACGAACGGAAAAATCCTCGAAGAAATTATTCTGGATGAATTCGGAAGCCCCGAAATCCAATTCGGCGCGTCTGTAATTCCCTTCGGTTTTGCGGGTGGATTATATGATCGAGACACGGGACTTGTGCGATTTGGAGCGAGAAATTATGATCCAGAGGTTGGAAGATGGATGAGCAAGGATCCGATACTTTTCAATGGTGGGGATGCGAATCTCATGTCGTATGTTGGTACTGTCGGAAAACCTGGTATTGAGACAAATCTTTATAGTTATGCTTTTCAGGATCCCATTAATTTCATAGATCCAAATGGAGAGAGCGCGGTAGGTTATGGTATTGACCTCGGAGCAATTG
>WBZN01000092.1_pt1 | contig 138159 bp, 147 predicted proteins | sample 5204281 | NCBI WGS metagenome assembly WBZN01 (sample SAMN12344347, study PRJNA552823) | activated sludge metagenome | biome: Activated sludge suspended growth; feature: Nitrification reactor; material: Wastewater; isolation source: activated sludge from nitrification reactor of wastewater...
TCGTCACGAGCCTCCAGGTCAGCCACCGTCGGCCACGGCTGTCCACCTCAGGGGCGGACGCCAGGCCTCCCGCGACAGACGGGCCATACCGGGCCTCGCCAGGTTGACATTGTCAGAGGTATTGATAGGTAAAGTTCGCATCGGCCGTCAGCTGATTGCCGGCATTCGTCACACTGCCATTCGTGGTCCGATTGCCCACCGCATCGTACGCAAAGGCCTGTGGATCGAGTAGCAAGGGATGACTCGCGCTGGTCAGTCTATCGAGCGTGTCGTACCCAAACGTCTGCGGCCCACGTCGATCCGTCAGACTCGTCCGATTCCCCACCCCATTGTAAACGTAATCCGCCTTATTGATCTGCGTACTACTGGCAGTCAGTTGATGCAAGATGTTGGTGACTTGGCTCGCGGGATCGTAGGTATAGGTGGTCTGCGTCCCGTTCGACAGGGTCATGGCCGTCCGACGCGACAGCACGTCGTAGCTCCAATTGGCGACGGGTTGCTCTTGGCTGCGAGGCGCCTGCAGTTCGGCCAGGGTCCAGGCTCGATCGGCGATCGTGATTTCATCCAATTGGCCGGTGAACAGACTCGTGCCGCATCCACCGGTCCCCAGGCGCAATCCGCCTGTCGGGAGTCCGGTGAGCAGCGGCGGGCCGTTGACATAATTCAAGAATCCCTCTAGCTGGCCATCCAGATAGAGCCGTTGTTCCGTGCCATTGCGCACGGCGGCGAGGCGATGCCATTGCCCGTCATTGATCGGATGCGTGGTGGCCACGCCGGCGCTCACCAACGTGGTCCCAGCCCCTGCGTCCGGGCCCGCGACGGCAAAGCTGGCCGTGCCGTTCGGTTGCACCTGTAGCTCCCAGGAGGCCGCGTTGGCCGGAGACGTGACGGTGCAGGTCAGCCGATCACTCATGATCGTCTCGCGCCGCGTCGAGGTGGTCTTGACCCAGAATTCAACGGTCGCTTGGAATCCGAAGCGGCCCACCGTGCTGGTAAAGCCGATCTCATCGTCGACGCCGTCGAACTGAAAGGCCTGACCGGCGAAACCCGCCACGAAGCTCACCCCATTGCGCAGGGTACCGGGGTTCGTCCCCTGTTCGTCGGCCGCTGTGCCTTCCCCCTTCCACCAGGCCACGCGGTTGGTGGCCGGCGGCGGCAGGGTCACCCCATTCCCCAGGCCCGTCAGGCGATTCACGCCGTCGTAATGATAGCTGATGGAGGTGGCCTGGTCCGCACGCGTCAGCCGGTTGCCGTTCTGGTCATAGGCATAGCCCAGTGTCACGGCCGGTTGGTTCGGCGAGCCGTCGGTCTTCACACTCAGCAGCCGATTCGCCTGGTCATAGCTCATGGCCAGCACGCTATCCGGATCGGCCACCGTGGTCAAGTTGCCCACGAGGTCGTAGGCGTAGCTGGTGACCTGGGTGCCGGGCAGGGTTTTGCTCACGAGCTGGTTCACGGCATCGTAGGCGAAGAGGATGTCGTCGCCCTTCGGCGTGTGGCGCTTGATGAGGTTGTCGTTGCCGTCGTAGGTGTAGGTCTCGACCTTGCCCAAGGGATCGGCGGTGCTAAGCAACCGGTTGCGGCTGTCGTAGGCAAAGGTGGTAGCGTGGTTCTTCGGATCCGTGACCGTGAGGAGATTCCCGTTGCCGTCATAGGCGTAGGCGGTGACACCGGTGTTGGGATCGGTCACTTGGGTGAGGCGGTTCCTGACATCATAGGCGAACGTCGTGACCCGGTTCAGCGCATCGGTGCTGGTCGCCACATTGCCCGCCGCGTCATACGTCAACGTCGTCGTACGGGCCAGCGGATCAGTCGTGGTGAGCAGCCGACCGAGGGCATCATAGGTCAAGCTGGTGGTCTGATTCAGCGCATCCTTCGTCGTGAGGAGCAGGCCCTGGGGGTTGTACGTGAACGTCGTCACCTGGTTGAGCGCGTCGGTGATCGTGAGCGGGTTACCGTTCGCATCATAGGCGATCTGGGTGAGATTCCCTTTCGGATCGCGGATGCTGGTCACCTGATTGAACGTCGGCTCATAGGTGAACGTCGTCGTCGCGTTGATGGCCTGCTCCGTCGAGGTGAGCAGGTTACCCTTGGCATCATAGGTCATCGTGGTCACAGCGCCGTTGGGCCGCGTGATCTGCGTGGGATTCCCCTGGGCATTGCGCGTGATGGTGGTCACCCGGTTCAGCGCATCGGTCTGTTTGATGATCCGGCTCAACGCATCCAATTCAAACGTCGTCGCCTGCGCCTTGGCATCGGTAAAGGTCGCCCGATTCAGGCTGGTCGCGCTCAGCGGCGCGGGATTGCCGGCCGTGCCCTGGCCAGTGGTGAAATTGGGGACGGCCACGGTCTGGCTCGACGCCAGGGCTCGGGTGGCCCCGTCCGGCAACGTAGCCTCGGCAAACCGGCCGGCGGCATCGTAGCGGTACTGGAAGACCTGATTGCGCGCATCGGTGCGGCGAATCAGCCGGTGTTGGGCGTCGTAGGCGAAGGTCACCGCCGTGGCATCCGCGCCGCGCACCCGCTGCAAGTTTCCACTGGCGTCATACTCCAACTGCGTCACACGCCCCGCCGGGTCGGTGACGCTGCTCACCTTACCCCCGCTATAGTCCAGCGTCGTGACCTGCCCGGTCGGATCGGTGATCGTGAATGGCGCCTGGCACCAGTTTTTCCTGAAGCCACGCTGGAATTTGCCCTCCACGCGCAACGCTCCCGCCGTTTGCCCACATCACCTCGTTAGCGCGCTTCCCTCTCAGACGGGCCTGAAGCGGTTCCTGCCACTATTTTCTTCCCCTTTGAAAGCATATATGCCGATGGGCACAAAATCCTCATCATCTTCGGTTTCCAGACTTGCCCCCTCCAGCGTTAAGGCTTCGCGCATTTTTTTCACAACATCCGCTTCAATCAGGCTTGGAAGCAGAACATACTCATTCAGTATATGGGCATATGAACTCCGTGCAGCGGTTCCTGATCGCATCATAGGCGCAGGCTTACCAGGCGGCAAAGAGCTGAGGCTGGCTGCCTCGAAGTGGCGAATCTGATCGTAGCGAACGGATGGACGGCGACTTGGGCTGATCACTCTCTAGCGGGACTGCAGCGCATCCAGGAAGCTGTCTCCCCAGGGCAGTCTGGTCGCACCCAACGCTTCGCCGATGGTTTGGCCAAGGTCCGCTGCGGTCGATCTGGTCCCAAGATTCACGCCGCGCGCAAGCCGCGGGCCGGTCACCAGGCAGGGCACATACTCGCGCGAATGACCGGGATCAGGCCGGGCACAGTCGAACCCGTGATCGCCGGTGATGATCAACACGTCTCCGACCTTGAGGGATTCCTGCAAATCCCGAAGCCGGCGATCGATCTGCTGCAATGTAGACACCGTGGTCTGAAGATCGGGATTGATGACCGGAAGGCTCGCGTAAATCAGACCACGCGGCACCTTGCTGAACATGCCCACCACTTCATCCATCACGGCTTCCGCCTGGAACAGCGGCACCGATCTCGTCACCCCCCGCCCGCTGAACAGGTCGCCGACTTTTCCTACCCCGATCACGAGCTGGCTGGCCCGGCTCAAGTGATCCAGTAACGTCAGCCCCGGCGGTTCCACGGCAAAATCCCGCCGCCGCTCCGTCGCAGTCAACTTGCCTGATTGTCCGACGAAGGGGCAGGCGACCACGCGCACAATCGGCACCATGCTCTTGAGCAACTTGCGGGCTTCACGCGCCAGGCGATACAGCTCCTCAGGTGGCACCACCTGTTCATGCGCCGCCAGAAAAATAGTCCCCGCCGTATCGATCCAGGCAATGGGCATCCCCAATTTCTGATGCTGTCCGCCGAACTCGGCGATCGGCTCCTGCGTGACCGCCCGGCAATTGCCCAAGGTCTTCTGTCCCAGCGCGGCCTCGAGCGCATTCGCCAGCTCCGTCGTGAAGGTTTCACAGGGACGCTCGCCTTCTTCGATCACGTATCCGGCGATTTCCCAATGCCCGGAGAGAGAATTTTTCCCCTTGGTCGAAAACCCGAGAGTCCCGTAGCAGCCTTCCGGCTGTACCATCGGGCGAATACCTTGAAATTGGCCCAGATGCCCGAGACCGAGTTGCTCAAAATTCGGCAGGGCGAGCCCCTTGGAAATGGCAGCCAGCCGCTGCAGGGTGTTGCAGCCGGCGTCGCCATACAGGTCGGCATCAGGCAAGGCACCGATCCCGAAACCATCAAGAACGAGCAATACGATTCGAGTCATCATGGGCGCACTATATCAAATCCACCGGAACGAGCAAGACTTTCACACGGCATGCCGATCACCGCGCCGCGACCAGCGCTGCGCGCCATTCGTTCAGGATCTTCAGACTCGCGCTCGTGCCGATCCGGTCGGCGCCTGCTTCGAGCAACTCCCGCGTGGTTTTCCAATCTCTGATTCCACCGGAAGCCTTGACCTTCGCCCGTCCGGCCACGGCCTCTTTCATCAGCCGAACGTCTTCCACTGTCGCTCCGGCCTGATTGAATCCGGTCGAGGTCTTCACATAGTCCATTCCGGCCTCGACGGCCAGACGGCAGGCCGTGATCTTTTCTTCTCGCGTCAGCAGGCAGGTTTCCAGAATCACCTTGTGGTTCACGCCCGGGGTCGCCTGAACGACGGCGGCCATATCGCTCCGTACCAGATCGTAGTCGCCGGATTTCAGGCGGCTGATGTTGATGACCATATCGAGCACCCGCGCGCCATGCGCCACCGCCTCGATCGCTTCCGTCACCTTCGCGTGCGTCGAATGCCCGCCCAGGGGAAAGCCGATCGGAATGCCGACCTGGACATCGGTTCCCGCAACCGCGGCCACCGCCTCATCCACATAACAGGGCGGCACGAAAATCACGACGAACCCCTGCTCCCTGGCTTCCGCGCAGAGGCGTAACACATCGGCCTTGGTAGCCTCCGGACGCAGCACCGTATGGTCCAGGTAAAGCGGCAACGATTCATTCCACGACTTCACACTCATACGAATGTCCCTTTCACATTCTACGATCGATGAGGAAATTAGACAGGACGTGTAGCGACCGGTTCTCGATACGATCACGCACCGTGGGCGACAAGGTTGCCCCTGGTACGTTTGCGGAAGTACTGTTTCTGATATTTCTCCACCGCTTGATTGTGCTCGGCCAGCGTGGAGGAAAATTGATGAGTCCCGTCGTTCCGCGACACAAAATACAGGTACGACGCCTGGGCGGGAAAGAGCGCCGCGCGCAATGAATGGGCCCCGGGGCTGGCGATCGGTCCCGGCGGGAGACCCTGCACACGATACGTATTGTAGGGGCTCATGACGGAGAGATCGCGTTTATGAATGTTCCCGTCGAACGCCGGTAACCCGTAGATCACCGTCGGGTCGCTCTGCAGCGGGATCTTTTTCCGCAATCGGTTATGAAACACCGCCGCGATCAGTTCCCGCTCATCCTTCGCTCCGGTTTCCTTTTCGATGACAGAGGCGAGGGTCAGCACCTGATGCAGGGACATTTTCATGCGGGCCGCCTGTTCCTGCAACTCGGCACCCCAGACCCGATGGAGACCATCGACCATCGCCCTGATCACCTCCCGCGCCCTCGTACCCTTCGCAAAGGAATAGGTTTCGGGAAAGAGATACCCTTCGAGGGAATCGGCCTCGATGCCGAGGGTCGAAATAAACGCACGATCGCGCACCAGCTTCGTGAACTCCTTCGTATCCGTCACCTGCTGCGCCGCCAGCACCTCGGCAATCTGCGTCAGGCTGTACCCTTCCGGGATCGTGACGGGATGCAGCACCACCCGACCGGCCAGCAGCTTCGTCAGAATGTCCTGCGGCGACATACTGGCATCCAACTCATACTCACCGGGGCGGATCTTGCGATCGATGGCCCGCGTCTTGCCAAGCAATAAAAAGGCCGACCGGCTGCGGATCAACTGCTCGTTTTTGAGAAGTGCGGCCACCTGCTGAAAGGTGCTGCCTTCAGGGATGAGGACAATGTGGGAGGGAGGTTTAGGAGGTCCGCTCGCGACGGGACTCTGCGCCCAACGCAGTACCAGATACCCCGCGAGAGCCGCGAACATCACTGCCGCCAGAGCCAGGCCCATGATCGCTTTCTTCTGCATCATCGACTCGGGGTTCGTCAAAATCCCAGGGATCGGTCTCCACGGGTGCGTTCAGATCGTTCGCCTGGCTGGTGGCCGGCTGTTCCAAACTCGCCAGATAACTCTGCAGGAGAATCGCCGCGGCAATACGGTCGACGATCCCCTTCCGCTTCCGGCGGCCGACGTCAGCCGCAATCAGTAGGTCCTCCGCCGCGCAGGTGGTCATCCGTTCATCCCAGGTGATCACCGGGACAGACAGTGCCGGCTCCAGTAGCTGGATGAACTCCGCGACGACTTTGGCCGCAGGACCGATCTCGCCATCCAACCGCAACGGCATACCGACCAGCACCTGCCCGACTTCATGTTCACGAACCAGGTCCTGGATATGCCGGATATCGGCATCGGGATTTCGCCGGTAAAACGTTTGCAGCGGCTGAGCCGTCCACCCGAGCTCATCACTCAGGGCAAACCCGATCCGCTTGGAGCCGTGATCGATGGCGAGAATCCGTTGGCCTTTCATCAGTTTACCCTTCGAGGGCCTTCTGGACCAACCCAAAAACTTTTTCTAACGCGGTGCCGAGTCCCTCGGGATTTTTTCCTCCGGCCTGCGCCATCTCAGGACGCCCTCCCCCGGTCCCGCCCACTTCCGTTGCCATCTCCTTAATCAGGTCGCCCGCTTTCAGACGGCCCACCAGATCCTTCGTCACCACGACCAGCAGCGACACTTTGCCGTCATTCGCCGCCCCGAGCGCCACGACGCCGCTGCGCAGTTTGTCGCGCAGTTGATCGGCCAGCGCCCGCATGCCATTCACATCGAGGCCGTCCGTGCGTTGCGCGTGGACCTGCACCCCTTTGATCTCGCGGGCCTGCGAGTCGCCGGACGAGGTACTCGCCATCTTGAGCTTCACTTCCGCGAGTTCCCGTTCCTTTTCTTTCAATTGTTCACTCAACTTGCGGGTACGGGCGACGACTTCACCCGGCGCCACTTTCAGGAGGTCGGACAACTCACGAACATCCGCTTCCAATCGCTTGAGCGAATCCAACGCGCCGCTGCCGGTGAGGCATTCGATGCGGCGCACACCCGCTGCCACTCCCGATTCGGACACGATCCGGAACAGGCCGATTTCGCCCGTGCGCCGGCAATGCGTGCCGCCGCACAGTTCCTTGCTGAAGGTGTCGATGTGAACCACTCGAACCTGATCGCCATACTTGTCGCCGAAAAACGCCAGCGCTCCGCCTGCCACCGCTTCCTGCACACCCATCACATCGGTTTGCACCGGCTGATCCTGGCGCACCTGCTCATTGACGATCGACTCGATCTCATCGATGTCGCGTGACGCGAGGGGGCGGAAATGCGCGAAGTCGAACCGCAGCCGATTCGGGGCCACCAGCGACCCGTACTGTTTCACATGCGGCCCCAACAGATCCCGCAGGGCGGCATGCACCAAATGCGTCGCCGTATGATTGCGGGCCGCATCCTGCCGGGTGCGACGATTCACGGAGAGCTGCAACCGCTCCCCCTCACGGATCGAACCGGAGGTCACCACACCCTTGTGCACGATCAAGGTCGGTACGGGTCTGGTGGTTTCACGAATCTCTACACGGCCATCCGGGCCAGTCAGAAGTCCCTGATCGCCGGCCTGCCCGCCGCCTTCCGCATAGAACGGCGTCACATCCAACACGACTTCGATCTCATCACCCTCACGCGCTTCCTTCACCAGGCGATCGCCCTTGAGCAATGCCTGCACGACCCCTTCCGAATTCAGAAGTTCGTAGCCGACGAACGCCGTCGTGCCGACACGAGCGGCCACTTCACTCAACGCAGGACGGGCCGTCTCACTCTCGAAGCCCCCCGTCTTTCTGGCGCGTGTCCGCTGCTCTTCGATGGCCGCTTCAAATCCCGTCTCATCAAGTCGGATGTCCTGCTCACGGCAGGCTTCCGCAATGAGGTCCATCGGAAAGCCATAGGTGTCGTACAACTTAAAAATTTCGGTACCCGAGAGCATGTTTTGACCGGAGGCCCGCACCTTGGTCAGCATGTCGTTGAGAATCGGCAACCCCTGGTCGAGCGTGGCGATAAACCGTTCTTCTTCGCCCCGAGTCGCCTCCGCTACCGTACCGGCTGCCGGACGCAATTCGTGATAGGCCTCGCCCATTTGCTCCACGACCGTCGCCGTCAGTTCATGCAGAAACGGTTCGGTAATACCCAGCAACCGGCCATGGCGGGCCGCACGTCGCAGAATCCGGCGGAGCACATAACCCCGCCCCTCGTTCGACGGCAAGACCCCGTCGGCCATAAGGAACGTAATGGCCCGCAAGTGATCGGCGATGACGCGCATGGAACGATCCGCTTGTTCCACCGCACCGTACTGCGCTCCGGCCCTGGTCCCGATTGCCGCCAACAAGGGCGCAAACAAATCGCTGTCGTAGTTGCTGAGCCGCCCCTGCGCGACCGCCGTCAACCGTTCCAACCCCATACCGGTATCGATGCTCGGTTTCGGAAGCGGATTCAGGGTGCCCGCGCTGTCGCGATTGAACTGCATGAACACCAGGTTCCAGATCTCGATGACCCGGTCGCCTTCACCGTTCGGCGTCGCGTCGCCCGGCACGGAGGGACCCTGATCGAAATGGAGTTCGGAACAGGGACCGCAAGGGCCCGTATCCGCCATCTGCCAGAAATTGTCCTTCTCGCCGCAACGCACGATGCGGCTCGGGGAGACGCCGATCTTTCGCCACAGACGGTCTGCCTCGTCGTCCTCGCGGAAGATCGTGATCCACATCCGGTCTTTCGAGAGCCCGACGACGGAGGTCAGAAATTCCCAGCCGAACCGGATGGCCTCTTCCTTGAAATAGTCGCCGAAAGAGAAGTTGCCGAGCATCTCGAAAAAGGTGTGATGCCGCCTCGTGTACCCCACGTTTTCAAGATCGTTGTGCTTGCCGCCGGCGCGCAGACATTTCTGCACGGTCACCGCCCGGTTGTACGCACGCGTCTCCTCGCCCAGGAACACCCGCTTGAATTGATTCATGCCGGCGTTCGTAAACAGCAGCGTCGGGTCTGCCTGAGGAATCAAGGGAGCGCTCGGAACCGCCCGATGTCCCTGCTGTTCGAAGTACTGGATGAAGGCTCGTCGCAGATCGTTTACACTTTGGCTCATATCTCGTCCAACCCCGTCTCCAAATCTACTTGAGTGACTTGCTGAATCGTGTCGTCATCGAACCCGCGTTGCCGTAGAAACCGCACCCACTGCACCGGACGCGTCCGGCTCGCCCGCCCTTCGAGCGCCTGGCAGGCTAACTCCTGCTCGGAAATCGAACGGTAGGCTTGCCGCAACGCCCGCTCGGCGACACTGTCTTCAAAGCCACGGTTGAGCAGTTCCACCTTGAGCCGTTCCCGGCCCATCGGGTGTCGCGACAGTCTCGTTTCCGCCCATCGGGTCGCATAGGCCTGATCGTTCAGGTACCCTCTGCGCTCCAGTTCACGAACGACCAAACGCCCCTCCGCCCGGTTCGCACCTTTTTCCTGCACATACCGCTCGACCTGGGCCACCGTCCGATCGGTTCGCGCGAGATACCTGATCGCCAGCGCCAGATAATCCGGCGTCGGTTTTGTACGCCGCCCTGTGCTGCGCGCTGTCCGCACTGCCACCACCTAGGTCGTGACTCTGGCACTGTGACCGCGTTTATCGTCCTGGCGCCCCTCGGGCTTCCGTTCGGGCTTGTCGTCCTTGGCTTCCTTCGCCTCGACCTTCTTCTCAGTGCCGCGGGAAGGCAGCCCGGCGAGATCGCGCACCTTGCCCTCGATCTCTTTCGCAATGGCGGGATTCGTCTTGAGAAAATCGCGGACGGCTTCACGCCCCTGCCCCAATCGTTCACCTTTGTAGGAGTACCAGGCGCCGGCTTTCTCCACCACACGCTTCTCCACGCCGATATCGACGAGCTCGCCGGATTTCGAAATCCCTTCGGCAAACATGATGTCGAACTCGGCCTGCCGGAACGGCGGCGCCATCTTGTTCTTGACCACCTTGACCCGCACGCGGCTACCGGTCACATCCTGACCGTCCTTGATCGATTCAATGCGGCGGATGTCGAGACGCACCGAGGAATAGAACTTCAGCGCGTTGCCGCCGGTCGTGGTTTCGGGATTGCCGAACATCACACCGATCTTCATACGAATCTGGTTGATAAAAATCAGGGTCGTCTGCGACTTGGAGATCGCCGCCGTCAGTTTGCGAAGCGCCTGCGACATCAATCGTGCCTGCAGTCCCATGTGGGAATCACCCATCTCGCCTTCGATTTCCGCCCGCGGCACCAACGCCGCCACGGAATCGACTACAATCACATCGATCGCGCCGCTGCGCACCAGGGTTTCCGCAATTTCAAGCGCCTGCTCGCCGGTATCCGGCTGCGAGACGAGGAGATCGTCCGTCTGAACGCCGAGCTTCTTGGCGTAGGTCAGGTCCAACGCATGCTCCGCGTCGATAAATGCCGCCACACCGCCCGCCTTTTGTGCCTCGGCAATAGCATGGAGGGTCAATGTCGTTTTGCCAGAAGACTCCGGACCGAAGATTTCGATGACCCGCCCGCGAGGGAAACCACCCACACCGAGGGCAATATCCAACCCCAACGAACCGCTGGAAATCGCCGGGACATCGGCGGGACGGTCGTCGGCGCCGAGCTTCATCACCGCACCTTTCCCATACTGCTTTTCGATTTGGGCCAGGGCCAGGTCCAATGCGCGCTTTTTCTCGTCTTTTTCAGTCATTCCAAACTCCTTATCGAAGCGTGACTCTGAAGCGTTTCTTGTATCGAACGCCGTGGGAGACAACGCACCAGCCGGCGCTGAGTTGACCGAACGTGAACTGGACCGGGGCCAGTCTCTTAGAACGGAATGAATTGCGGATTATACCGGAGTTAGAAGGGAGAAACCTAGCCCGCCGGGGCCGCCATGAGGGTTGAGCCTGACCGGTCGGAAATGGCAGGACGCGGCGGCATGGCCACACCAAACCAGAGGTGAACGTAAAGCCCGCCGGGGCTTCTCTCAATGGGGCCGACGCAGGCGTACCGGCAGTCCGGCGAGAAGGCCAAACGAGCAAACCCCCGCCGGGTGAGAGGATCGGACGACGTAATAGGCACTCATGAATAGTCAGGGCTAACAGGCGACCTGGAGGCCGAGTTGCGTGCGAATGGTCGTGGCAAGAAACCGATACTGCCCGGCAACAGTGAGCAGATACTGCTTCCTGGCTCCCTCCGGCGTCCGTTCGGCTGCCTGAAGGTGCGTGCGTTCCGCGCTTTCGTATACCAGGACGAGCGACGATTGAATCTGGAGTTGCCGCGAACGGCGAACCCGAATCTGGCGTTGCAGCGGCGCCGCCCCCACCACCTGAAGAATGGCCTGGGCCCGGTGCAAACTGGTGTGGGCGGCCATCACCGCCTCGTATCCCTGCCTTGCCACCGCATCCCGCTCGGCCGGACGATCGCAATAGTGTTCGACGATCTCGATCACCTGCTCGACATTGCCCCTCTCATAGAGGGCACAATGGGTGCGATCCTGGAACAAGTCGTTGAAACCGTTTCCGATTCGTTCGCCGACCAGGAGCGCCCCGCAAGCCATGGCCTGGAAGGTGCGGAAATTCACGTCATTGGCGGCCGATTGATTCAGCACCATCAGGGAACGGTTGAAAAGTTCTCGGTACCCGCCGCTCCCCACCGCAATGGGATAGCGTCGTTGCAAGCCTTCGATCAGCGCGACACGCTCCGGATTCCACTGCCGGTTGAGTGTTCCGACGAACGAGACGGGCGTATCCCGTAAGCCACCCGAATCACCATCGTCGGGCACATGACAGAACAGCGGCTGCCACGAGACGATCTGCCGTTCAGGATCGACCCGATACCGGGGAACCCAATCTCGTTGCGCCACACAGATGACGTCGAACGCCGCCGCATATGCTTGGTGCCACCGTGCATGAAGATGGGAGTCGATTGCATACCACACCAACGGCACGTCGAGCGCCTCCAACCCCAACAACTTCGGTGGCCCACTGTCGTCCCCCACCACAACCAAGTCGGGAAACCATCGCGCAGGAAACTGCGCCGAAAGACTATGCATGCTTTCTACGTACGGGCTCAGGACAAAATCGGCCGTGCGATCGTAGGCCGCCCATTTGACATCATGGCCGAGCTGCCTGAAGTCCTGCAGAAAAAACGGATTGCCGAGGTGAAGGATGTTCATATGCCTGTCGAACGACGCCGCCAGTCCAGTTCCTACATCGGTGTATCGGCCTGATAACTTGAAGCAATGGGTCGCTCGGAATGGAAACACAGGAGCCGTTGGGCTAGTCTGAGTAAGAGCGGCCATCAGCGCAAGGCCGCTGCCGAGTGGCAAGAGTGGTTGATTTCGTTGACGAGTGACTCAGGCTGCCGCGAGAAGAGAAAAAATGATCACGGGTCAGTTGTCCGGAGTGGAAGTTTCCGGCGGATCACTGCTGCTCTGGCGGCTCTTCAACCATTCAATGAGCTCAGTGCGGAGCGTGCGATTGAGGCGTTGTTGGGCTTCAACGGGAAGACGGACAAACTCCACGCCGAACTGATGCCCGTTCACCCATTTGATCGTACCGAGATCGATGGGGAGTGCCGGCGGCTGATGGTCGAGGAGCACACTCACGCGCACGTCACTGCCGCAGAGGACTTCCCTATCGCACAGAACGGAACAGCCCTTGAGCGACAGATTCGTCAGGACACCTTCTCCGACAAAGGGCGCCCCGCCGAAAATGACCGGGTAGTTGAGCGGAAACCGGTAGTAGGTTCGAACGTACCGACGAGGTGCCATCACATCCTCCCTGTGGGCGGATGGTACTCAGGCCGTCCCTGCAACCGATATCCTACCTTGGGAGGGTGAGAGGACATTTCGATCCGTGACTCTCCTTGTTTTGCCGGCGAGGTCTGAGTAGGCTACGGCGAAAAATGAAACTGCGAACCCTGGAGTCCTACCGAGAAAGAAAGGGCTGTATGCGGAGGTATCGACAGGTTGTGATGTGGATGGCCGGGGCCTTGCTGCTGCAGGGGTGCGTCGGTTTCGGGGCCTGGACGCTGGGTAGTCGCACAGAATCCAGCGACCATCCAACAATTGATCGAACGAGAGGTGTGCTCGACGTGCGGAACGGTGCCCCAGAAGGGACACTGAAGACGGCCACCGAGCTCCGGGCACAGTGGGGCGAACCAGATCGGGTGGAACCGCTTGACGGCGGCAAGGAGGAATGGATCTATAAGACCGAAGGCCTACGATGGTCCGGACTCGTTCTCTTTGTCGTCATTGTTCCTCTCCCCGCCATGCTTCCGGTCGGTTCACAATACGTATCGTTTCTCATGCATGACGGCCGGATCGAGAAGGTCACACGCGCCGACTGGGCGTTTAAGGCCGGTGCCTACTGCGGCTTCTTCGGGATGATGTACGGAGGATTGGGCTGCGGAACGGGCACGTTTGGAGAGCAGCGGAGTCTCGCCACCCGCTAAGCAGTTTCCACAGAAAAACCGGGCTGCAGCTGCCCGCAGCCCGGTTTCCCCTTCACTATTTCTGCCCCCGCGTCAATGCGCGCATGACTTTTCCGGATGCACATCGATGATGTGGCCGGCTTCGTTCAACTCGGCCCGTACCCGTGCGCCATCCTTGATCGAGGCTGAGAGCACTTGTTTCTCCAGCGGAAACTTCTGCTCACCCTTTGCAGTCTTTAATGTGATCTCATTCTGCATCGTGCCGATTGACACGACTTCACCCGTGACAAACCGATGTTTGCCTTCCGTGCCCTTGGGATGCACTTCCAGCACCATGTTGTTCTCGTCGATCACCACGGTGACTTCGTCGCCGGCTTTCGGCAATGCATGACCATGACGCTCGGCGCGGTTCTCATTGAGCTGATATGTTGAGCCGTTGGGAACCTTCACCGCAAGCGCGCCGCCCTTCTCCACCACCACCCCTCGCAGCTCCTGGTGGTGGCTATTGGGGGAGCCTTTGTGGGAGCCTTCGTCGGCCCTTCCAACCTGACTCGTCATTCCGACCACAGCCACTACCATGCACACATAGATGAACAATTTCGACATATCCTGCCCTCCCGTTAGCGAGTTGTCTGTAAGATCTCCCTACGACACACTCAGTAGACTGGAGGATAACGGTTTTCTGCGTATTGAAGGACTAGGAGAAGCCCTGGCGTACGTTCAGAGAGAAGAAGAACCTGATGAGTGCGGGTTCCTGCGTGGCGCGGTATCTAAATGGACTACCGTTGATCCTGCTCGATCAAGGCCGGCCGTGGAAGGAACTCATGCACCCGGCCCGCGTGGACGAACAGGACATCCTCGCAGCCGCTCGGTCGAGGCATGGTTGGGAACGGATTCAAGTATGCAATCTCTGAAACGAACGGCACGATTTCCATCGTGCCGAAGGCCGGTTAGCCGATGTGTACCCACCGTTCACACGACAATGAACGGCGAGGAAAGCCGGGGCCCGCTGCTAAAATCCGAGTTCTTTTTCGAGATCCGCTTTCTTCTTATCGAACTTCTTCTGCTCCGCCTGGCTCTGCTCCGTGAAGGCTCCCTTCACTTTCTCGCCGGACTTTTCCAACGCACGACTGGACTCTTCCATCTTCTTCTTCACCTGCGCCACTTTGTCTTTCGCCTTCGAGGACCCGGCGAACTCGTAGTACATCACGGCATTCGCCTGGGTGAAGGTGGAATCGGGACGCGCCGTGATCATATCGCCCCGCTGCTCGGCCCGTTCCCGCGCCGCCTTGTCGCCCGCTTGCGAGAACTTCATCCACCCGGCTGCGGTTCTGAGCTTCTCAAGAGACTTGGTCGTGGCCGCAGCCACTTCGATCGCGCTGCCCGAAAGCCCCTTGGCATCCTGCTCCTCCGCTTTCATCAGCCGATCGGCCGTGGAAGACGCCATCTTCAACAGCTCCTGACGATAGGCCTGTGGAGAGACATAGGGCTGACGCTCGCCCGTCTTCTGATCCGGTACCACCCAACGACCTTCATCCACTCCCCAGGCCGCCGTGAAGAGCGTGAGATCGTCCGGTTTCGCCTGCACCGCTTTCATCATCACACGATTGGCCTCCGCATAGTCGCCAATGGCTTCGAAATAGCGAAACGCCGAGGTCTTCCCATCACCCCGCACCGGATCGGCAGAATACAACAGGCCCTTCGCCTCAGCCGCCTTGGCTAAGTCACGGCCCAGTTTCGGCACACCGGTTTTGGCGCGGGACAAAGCGGTCTTGTCGTAACGATCGAGACACTCGTTGCCGAGGATGGATCGATACGCCACGAACAGCTCGGCAGGCCGTCCGGCCTGTTCGGCCTTTGTTAGAGCGGCAACCGCCGCCTTGGCGCTCTTCTCCTCTTCATCCCCCATACAAGGATCGTCGGCGTGAACCGGGGACACCGTCACGGTAAGCAGCAGCAGGGCACCACTCAGGATTCTGACCCTACGCATCGCGCACCTCCCCTATCGGCCGAAGAGACCTTTGAGCATCTTGTTCACTTCGGCAGCAGGCGTCTCGCTCTCCTGGCTCTTGCTCCCGCTGTTGCTCCTGGACGAGCGTTTCTCCTTCGCCCGTTCCTGCCCGGCGTTCTTCATCATCTCGTCCAGATTCGGCATGCCGCCCTGCCCCATCATTGCGCCCATATCGTTCTTCGTCGCGCCGGGGGGAACCTCGAACAGCGCAGGGTTCTGCTTCTCGATTTTCACATTGGTCAACTCGCTGGCCATACGCATCTTCTTGTCGCCGTCCTTCGACAGCAGATCCATTTTCACCGTGACACCCTCTTTGGTGGTCCAGAAGAACCCGCCGAACTTCGACCCGTCCGGCTTGGTCGCGATGATTTTCGTTTTCGTGGTCTTCAAGCCGTTGACCGTCTCTTCACCGACCTCGGTCTGTTCCTGAATGTCGAAGCCGCCCATGTCGGGCGCGTTCGATTGATCCAACGGCATCTCCATATACATATCGCCCATCACCTGCCAAACGACCTTCTTGTCCTTGCGGATGATGGTCACGCTGCCGTCCGCCCCGCCCATTTCCATCCGTTGCTTCGTGGGCGTGTGATAGATGCGGGACTTCATCGTCATACCACCCTCGGTTTCCATCGTACTGTCCGCCGAATACTCCACGGTCGGCTCCGGCGGCGGCGCAGCTGTTACGGTCAGAGGCACAAGGACTAACGAGACCAACATTGCGACAGATCGAAACAGCGTCATGGCCTAACCTCCTGGTAACCGGGTGACTGTCGAAGGGCGCTAGAGGCTAGCGGGGATTTAGAGGGGAGTCAATATGCGCGGAGACATTCACGGAGGAGTCGGGGGGCCCTGGGGGGGGGAATGCAGAAAATGTAGAGGTTCACAATCGATAGGCCGTTAGACACACCAATTCCTAGCCCTGAACCAACCGTTACCCTTACAGTCCTGTGCCTTTACGTCAACCCTACGGAGGCAATGCCTAACTGCATCCAAACAGATACTCCCCTTCTCGATTTGCCGATCTCACTCGGGTCCGATTGTCATATCCTTGTAATTTTCGTCACGCGCCCCACTAGCCGCCATGATCTCACGCTCGCTCTTCCGACAACCCACCAGGGTAGAAACCTTCCTTTCCTAGGGTCATGGCGAGCCACATCCCTGCGCTAACTGTATGAAAATATGTTCATGGTAGGATGAATCATGAGCCCTGCATTCTCAGTTGAGCATTCCGCCGAAAAAACCTTCGAGACACAGAGAAGCGAAGGGCTGATCTGGCACTAAGTTTGCTCACTCATCCGAGTAGCGAGCATTGAACGGTCGTCTCACAGAGGGAGGATCTCATGCGACAGGACATGATGAAGGACGAAGGACATCGCAACACGGTGGAGTCGAAGCCGTCAGACAGCACCCGACAACGGTCACTGACCTATGACGAAACGAAGGCCGCCGAAGCGGCATTTAAGGGCGAGCCCTTCAACCCGGCTTGGTCCACCGCTGCTGCCACCGTGTATGCGGGAATCACGGAAGCCATAGAGAAGCGAATGATGACTGTGACTGTTGAGTCCGAGGTAGCTGAGGAATGCCTTGCCGGACGATAAGCTCGGCAATCTTTGAAGGTTTAGATGCAGTGGCTGAGTCGATCAACGTTTGGAAACCCCATGGGACAGTATGGGGACCTGCCGGCGGCCCGGCTTCGTCCAGGCGGGAAATGTCATGTTTGGTAAGAATGGAAATCGGTTAGCTGGTTGGTCTTTGCATCTCGCCCGATACAGGCGTCACGGCTTCTTTGCCACCACCTTGCCGTTCTCCCACACATAAATTGGTGTGCCGTACATGCGAGCAGTCTTCCGGGCAACCTTGGCCGCTCGGCGCAGCGCGGCGCCGACCTGTTCAGCACCAACGCTCGGTTTCACTTTCCTGCGAGTGACTCTCACGGCCCCTCCTCCTGGAGTCTCGGCACTGGCTTTGAATTGTCATAGAGGTACCACTTGTCTGCCAGATCCTGGTACAGCATCTGAAAATTCTTCAGGCTCCGACGAAACCGACGCACGACATCGACTCGTGGTACATCATGCCCTCCCTGACGCACCCGCACGGCGATCCGCTGGAGAGCCAGCGCGACAGAAGGCAGGGAGAGAAACACGATTTCAATCCGATAGCCATCAGCCTTCCACTGTTCTAATAGCTTGAGGTATGTCCGTCCGCTCAAGGTTGTCTCAAAAGCAAAGTCTGCCCGAGCGCTAGCCAATCGATTCAACTCCATCAGCAACAGGCGTCCTCCTTGCCGGGCTGCCAGTTCCGGCTTGAGTGGTGACAGCCCGCTCGCAATGAGATCGGCATTCACGAAATGGATGACTCCGCCCTCACGAGGAAGAAACTCCCGAGCGAATGTGGTTTTCCCGGCGCCGTTCGGCCCGGCAATCACAATACATCGAGGAGTTCGGCTCGATCGACCTCGTACGCGTGGCATCGGCGCATTGTCTCTTTTTTTCATGCATGAGACAAGCCGGCAATTGCACGCCACACCTCTTCAATGCTGCCGCCAAGCTCACTCGCATTCTCATCTCTCAGACAGGCCGATGAACAGGTACGGGCACTCCCTGCCCTCTCGATTTAGGCGGCACCAATCCTCTTCCCGAACCAGGCACTCCCCCCTGCCAGGACACACATCACTCCGCCGATCCCGATGATGCTGGCGACAGAGCCGAACGACTCCGCTACCCAGCCGAAGACTGTCATGCCGAGCATGGATGTCGCGGTGGCACTCGCAGTGTAGACCGCCATGACACGGCCGACCATTCCCGACGGAGCCACTTCCTGAATGATGCCCCAGGCGATGGGAGTCCATGTCCCGAAGCCGATGCCGATGCAGCCCACGAGCACGGCAGCCAGCCGCAAATCATCCGTCCACGTCAGGCCCACCAAAGCCAATCCCGCCAGGGAGCAAGAGAGCGTGATGACTGCAAGCCGCTTCGACAGATCCCACGCGCTCAACCGGATCAGCCCGATCGATGAGAGCAGCAACCCCACCCCGAGCCAGGACCAGAGATACCCGACCTCAACGGGTCCGAGCCCGAGCAGATGGCGCCCGAACACCGGGAACAATGTCGTGAACGCGCCGCTGCCGAACGTATAGACCGACGCGAGGACAATCAGAATCAGCACGGTGCGGTGCGTCAGAAACGCATACCGGATGCCTTCGAGCAGGTGCCCGATGAACGGTCTCCAGCCACCTCCGTCAGCCGTTGTAGTCTCTGCCACTCGCAGCCGGATGGGCAGCAGGCATGCCGCTGAGGCGAAGTAGGTCACGGCATTCAGGCAGAGCACGTCTTGAGAACCGGCAAACGCAATACCGAGTCCGCTGACAGCCGGCCCGATGATGATACCGAGACTGGTCGTACTTTGGAGGAGCGCATTCGCCGCCGTGAATTGAGGGCGAACGACCATGAAGGGAACGGCCGATGACAGCGTGGGCACAAACACCGCCGTGGCGACACCATAGAGAAAGGTAAGAAGGTAGAGCGACCCGACGGTGAAGTTCTCCACCGAGACCAGGCAAGGGATGAGCCCGATAAGTATTCCTCTGGCAACATCGCTCCCGATGAGGATGGTTTTCTTGGGAAACCGATCGACGACCACGCCGATGAACGGCCCGAAGAGAATCGGCGGAAGCGTCTGTAGAAGCCCGATGACGGTCGTCTTGAGCGGTGAGCCGGTGACCGCATAGACGAACCAGAGCAAGGCCAGCTTGCTGATACCTTCAGCAACCTGGGACAGCACCTGGCTCCACCACATCAGACTGAAGTCTCGTGTGAGCAGCCACCGATGGGCTTCGGACATGCCGCCAGTATAAACGTTTGCCGCAGGAGTGGAATCAGGAGGAATGGGTGGCGCTGAGAAATATCCCACGCATGGTCCTTCCGCTCACGAGGGCTCGGTCAGGCTGCATCATCGCGTCCATTCAAGGCGGTACACATCACGTCGTCGCCGGCCGGAAGGATACTCACGCCTGCGCGAGAGTGATGGGGCGGGCTCTGCGCACGCAGGACACCGCCACGGCTGCGGTGAGCAGGAGCACGAGCCCCAAACCCACAAGGCTCGCGGCGGGACCGGCCGTATCGGCCACCCAGCCGAAGCCCGTCATCCCTGCCATGGCCGACGCCATGGAGCCCGCACTAAACGTGGTGAGGACGCGGCCGATCAAATGATCCGGGGTCACTTCCTGGAGCAACGCCCACACGATCGGATTGAGCACCGCCGTACTGCCGCCCACGATGATGACGATCCCTGCGGCGATCAGAGGCGTCTCCAGCAGGCTTAGACTACAGACCGCAAGGCCGCCGATAGTCATGCCGCTGACGACGATCCGTAAGCGCCCCTGCAGGTCACTCTGTTTTTTCCACGCCAGCCAGGTCGAAGCCGCGAGCATTCCGACACCCAACGCAGACCACAACCATCCCAATTGCACCGGCCCGACTTGGAGAAACTCCTTGGCATAGACCGGCAAGATGAACACGAAGGCGCTCACACCTAGATTGTAGAGCGACGAAATGATCACCAGCGTCAAGACCATGGGCTGCTGCCCGAATACGAAACGAAATCCGACTTTCAATTCCTCCCACACGGAGGAGGAAGCATCCCTCGCTGCACCATGAGGAATGCTGAAGCGAATCGGCATCAGGCACAGGGCGGAAAGAAGGAAGGTGGCGGAGTTGACGAACAACACGTTCTCCGCGTCGATCAGCGCGATCATCACGCCGCTGATCGCCGGCCCGAGCAACATGCCGATATTGTTGGTGCCTTGGATGAGTGCATTCGCCGACATCAGCTCCGAAGGTCGAACAAGCAATGGTACGGCCGACACCAGCGCGGGACCGAATACGGTGGACACCACCGACGTGAGAAAAATCAGTCCATAGAGTCCCTCGATCGACAGCCTGTCCATGGCATACAGGGTTGGTATGAGCAGGGTGAGCAGCGCGCGAAGCAAATCGACCCAGATCATCACGGCTTTTTTCGGCAGCCGGTCCAGATACACCCCGATCAACGGGCCGAATAAGAGCGGGGGCATGGTCTGAAGGAGTCCGACCATGGTCATCTTCATGGCCGAGCCGGTCAGTTCATACACAAACCACAGGAGCGCGACCTTGTTTAACCCCTCGCCGATCTGAGAGGTGGTCTGCCCCCACCACAGTAGCCCGAACTCTCTGGTTTGAATGAGACGCCAACCGCGACTTGGAATCGAGACTGAATCATCCTCTGACATGATCGGGTCCCTCCTGGAACGACCGACGCGCTATGGTCGTAGCGCCGGAACGTTCCACCGTCGAACACCGTCGCCTGGTCCATGTTACCCATTCCTGGGCTCCAGCCAGGCTAGGAAAAGCCCTGGTGTCACATCGACAACCGCCTGGCAGGCATCACGATCTTGTCCAGTGAGCCGCCTCGGAGCAATGTCTACATACGCGCGTCCAACGAGGGGGAATCCCCGACCGCGCGTTGCGCGACCAGGCCGCGCTCCTTACCCCTCAAGCCTTCCCCTCCTCCCTCCGATAGAGGATCAGGAAACCCTTTTTCTTCATTTCTCGGGAGGTCGCATGTCCAACATCATCGAACAAATCGACAAGGCAATCGGTGCCCATGGCGCGTGGAAGGTGAAACTGCGGCAGAACATCGACGGCACGCTGGCACTGGTCCCGGCAGAAGTCGGGGTAGACAACCGCTGCGAATTCGGCAAGTGGCTGTATAGTCTGGCCGGTACCCCCGCCGCTTCGGACCCCTATTACAAAGAAATCCTCGAACTGCACAAGGCCTTCCATAAGGTTGCGGCGACGGTCGTCACTAAGGTGCAATCGGGAGATAAACCCGGCGCGGAAGCGTCGATCGGCTTGAAGGGTGACTACACAGCGGCATCGTCCAAGTTGACCGCCAAGATGATGGAGTGGAAAAAGACAGCCCCGAAGGCAGCCTGATCGAGCAGGGCCATGCTGTGGAGAAACTCCCTAGCTCTAGGGAGTTTCTCCAGACTCCGCGCCGACCGGCAACGCCTCTTCCGCCCCTTCAGATCAATGCGCGCGGGACTAAGTCATCGTTTTCTCACACACTTTCTGGAATGGCTCCGCGGAAAGCTCCTCCGGCACAGTCCCTGCTCTACGCTTCGTGGGAAGTCACTGGATCTCTACGAGATGCCCTCATCCATCCTGCTCATCGACGACAGCCCCGGCGAATGCGAGCTCTTTCGCCAGGCCCTGACGCAGTCCGGATACAAGGGGCGCTTGGAGATCACCGACGGCAGCCGTGCGGCAATGACCTATCTCAACGATCACGTACTCAGCGATGAGCCGGGCTTGATCCTGCTCGACCTCAAATTACAGGGAGAACGCGGGGTGGATGTGCTGAAACGACTGAAGCAGGATGCGCGATTGGCGCCGATCCCCGTGGTGATTCTCACCAGTTCCGATGACGCCGTGGACGTGCGAGCCTGTTACCAGGCCGGAGCCAACGGCTACGTGGTCAAGCCGGGGCAATTCGATGATCTGGTGAGCCTTTCCCTGCACCTCTGGAAATTCTGGCTCGAACACAACTGCACCCGACGGATAGCCACCCCATGCTGACCCGCGCCGCTCTCAAGAACCCCTACGCCGTCTTCGCGATCTGCATGATCGCGCTGATTCTGGGCGCCGTCTCTTATCAGAAGATGCGCGTGGACATCTTCCCCGAGATCAAGCTGCCGTCGATCCTCGTCACGACCTTCTATCGCGGGTTGAGTCCCAGCGAGATGGAAGGGGCCATCACGCTCAAGATGGAGCAGCGCTTCGTCGAAGCCAGTTACGTCGAGCACATCGAGTCCCAGTCACTCTCAGGCATGAGTTACATCAAGGTCTTCTTTCAGCCGGACTACGGCATCGATTCGGCCCAGTCGGAGCTGACCAGTCTGGCCTACAGCATCATTCGCCTGTTGCCTCCCGGCGTGTACCCGCCCTCCGTCTATAAGTTCGGTGTGTCGAGTCTCCCGGTGGGCTATCTCTCCATTTCCAGCGACACGCTCGGCCCCAAGGAAATCCGCGACCTCGCCTACTTCAACGTGCGCCAGCAGATCGCCACCATTCCCGGTATTTCCTTCGGCCCTCCTTTGGGCGGCAAGGTCCGGCAGATCACCGTGTTTCTCGACCAGCAACGGCTGCTCGCGCGCGGCGTCTCGCCCTCCGAGGTAGTCAATGCGCTGAACGCGCAGAGCGCCATCATTCCCGCCGGCGACATCAAGATCGGGGACCTCGACTACTACGTCTACTCCAACAGCCTCGTGGACGTGGTGGACAAGATCAACGACATTCCCATCAAGATCGTCAATGGCACGCCGGTGTTGATCCGCGACATCGGCACCGCCGCCGACAGCGCCGCGGTGCAAACTTCGATCGTGCGGGTGAACGGCCGCGAAGCAACCTACATCCCGATCACCAGGCAGGAAGGCGCCAACACGCTGGAAGTCACCGACGGCATTCGCGCGAAGCTGTCGAAGCTCACGGAGATTCCAGCGGGCACGACCGTCAAGTTTCTCTACGACCAGTCGCTCTATATCCGACAGGCCATCGCGAACCTCCAAAAAGAGGGCCTCCTCGGCGCCGGACTGGCCGGCCTCATGATTTTCATTTTTCTGGCGAGTGTCAAAGCGGCGCTCGTGGTCGGACTGGCCATTCCCCTCTCGCTGACCGCCGCACTAGTCGCGCTCTACCTGACCGGCCAGAGCGTGAATTTGATGACGCTGGGCGGACTGGCCCTGGTCATCGGCACCCTGCTGGACAACAACATCGTGGTGCAGGAGAACCTGCATCGGCATTTGGAAATGGGGAAGGACGGGCGATCAGCGGCAGAGGATAGCGCCATGGAGTTGACGCTGCCGATCCTGGTGGCCACGATCTGCATCCTCATCGTCTACCTGCCGATCATGTTTTTTACCGGCATCGTGAAGTATCTCTTCGTGCCGCTGGCGATGACCGTCGCCTTCGCCATGTTGGCCGACTATGTCGTCTCCATGTCGGTGACGCCGGTGGTGTTGGCCTGGCTCTACCAGGCGGGGCATGCCAAGTCTTCCGACCATGAGGCGTCGGCCGACGAGGGATGGTTCCGGTATGTGCTTGCCATCTATGAACCGCTGCTCACCGCCGGTGTGCGCTTCAAGCCCGTCGTGATCGGCCTGGCCGCGCTCGCCCTGGTCGCGACCGCAGTCTTTCTGCTGCCCCGTCTCCACACCGAGTTTTTCCCCAAAGTGGACGCCGGCAATTTCACCATGCTGGTGATGGCACCGGAAGGATCACGGATCGAAAAGACCACGGCCATCGTCGGTCAAATCGAACAACTCGTGCACGATACGATTCCCAAGGGCGATCTGGAAGAAGTGATCTCGAACACGGGTCTTTACTTCGGCGATGCGGCGCGCTTCGCTCCGAACACCGGAAACCATACGGCCTTCGTGCTGGTGAATCTCGTGACCGGACATCAGGGTCACACGGAAGACTACATCGCGGACCTTCGCAAGAAGTTCAAGGCTTCGCTGCCCGGTGTAGAAATCGCCTTTCAAACCGGCGGTATCATCAGCGATGTGTTGAACTTCGGCCTCAAGGCTCCGATCGACATCCAGGTCAAGGGCCCCAGCCTCGAGGTCATCCGGCCGGTCGCAGAGCAAATCCAGCAGCGGATCGCGCAGGTACCCAATACGGTCGATGTGCGGATCAAGCAGGGCAAGAGTTACCCCGAGCTGCATATCGATGTGGATCGCACCAAAGCCGCGTACTACGGCATCAACCAGAATCGCGTGGTCGTCGATGTCATCACCGGTATCAGCTCGAATCTGGCCCTCTCCCCCAACTACTGGCTGGATCCCAAGACCGCCAACGGCTATTTCCTGCTGGCACAGTACCCGGAGCAATCGCTCACCACGACGGAAGATTTGCTGAACATTCCCATCATCGGCGCACGCACGCCGCTGCTTCCGACTGCCAGCCTCACGGGAGGCGGTATGCAAGGCTCCACGCTGGCGCTGCAGAATACGCCGTTTGCCGGGCGGCAAATGGACATGGCGAGCGGGTATTACGCTACGGGAGACGACCGCCGCGGCCCACCAGTGATGCTGCGGGATGTGGCATCCCTGAAATTCAAAACCGGCCCGGATTCAGTGGACCACTATGATCTCTCGCGATTGATCAACGTGCTGGTGACACCGGTCGGAAACGATCTCGGCCATGTGGCCAAGGACATTGAAAAAGCCCTGGCCGGCGTGCCCCTGCCCAAGGACGTGACGGTACAACTGCGCGGCGAAGTGGCCAATATGCGCGGCGCCATCCAGAACTTCGCGCTGGCCCTCCCCCTCGCCGTGGTGCTGATCTACCTGGTGATGGTCGCGCTGTTCCGGTCGTTCATCGATCCCCTCATTATTCTGGTCGCCGTACCGCTCGGCTGGATCGGCACCGTGCTCACATTGCATCTCACCAACACGTCCGTGAACGTCGAGTCGATGATCGGCACGTTGATGATGATGGGCATCGTGGTGTCGAACAGTATTCTGCTGGTCGACTTTGCCAATCGTATGGTCCGCCACGGAGCCACGGCTGAACATGCCGTGCTCGAAGCAGGACGGCGACGCATTCGCCCGATCCTGATGACGGCTCTTGCGACGATTCTCGGCCTGCTGCCGCTGGCTCTCGGCTTCGGCGAGGGCAATGAAACGATGGTGCCTCTGGCCCGCGCGGTGGTCGGCGGGTTGGCGGTCAGCACGATCATGACGTTGTTGGTGGTCCCCATCATGCATTCCCTGGTGCTGATCCGCCGGGAACGTCCCCCTGTGTCTTCGACCGCGCCCGCGACTCTGGAGGAAATTTGATGACCGAACAGGTAGTCCCGCCCCCGCTCGTGAAGCGACCCAACCGTACGCCACTCTGGATTGGAACGGCCGTACTGCTCATCCTGGCGATCGGCGGCTATCTCTCTTGGCAGAGTGACGAACCGACTGCCCGCTCGGTCCCGGCAGGACCGGCCGCAACGGCGCAATCGGAACCGCCGGCCGGCCCGACTCCCTCGGAACTGGACTCCACACCGGTCGATGTGCAAGTCACCAAGCCCACCCGGCGAGACCTGATCTATACGGTCAAGCTCCCGGCCAATGTGTCGCCGCTGTATCAAACCACGCTCTATGCCAAAGTCGCCGGCTATCTGAAATGGATCGGCCCGGACAAGGGCGACGCGGTGAAAAAGAACGAGGTGGTCGCCGTGATCGATGCACCGGAGGTGGAAGAGCAGTACCAGCAGGCCGTGTCGGATTACAAAATCAAGAAGCTGACCTACGAACGACTGGCCAAGGTCTGGAAGGAATCGCCGGACGTGATCGCCAAGCAGGACGTGGACGTGGCCGAAGCGGCTTATCAAGGCGCCCGACATCTGATGGAGCAACGGGTCGTCATGCGGGACTACACCAAAGTCCGCGCGCCCTACGACGGCATCGTCACCGCGCGCTTTGCCGATCCCGGCTCGCTGATTCAGATCGCGACCTCTTCAGCCGCCAGCGCAATTCCCCTCTTTACAGTCATGGACCTCAACACCGTCCGCGTCTATGCGAACGTCTCGCAGGACGACAGCCCCTGGGTCGTTCCCGGCAAAACCAGCGCAACCGTGAAGGTCACGGAACTGCCCAACCGGTCGTTCAACGGTGTCGTGACCCGCTCCACCCTGGCACTTGATCCCGCGACGCGCAGCCTGCTCGTCGAGATCGATTTGCCCAACACAGACCATGCGCTCCGGCCCGGTACCTTTGCCGAAGTGGCGCTCGGGTTGCGGGAAATCCCGCAAGCCCTCGTCGTTCCACCGCAGGCGGTTATCAGCACACCCAAAGGCAAGTCGGTCTTCATTATCGAAGAGGGCAAGGCCAAATCGGTCGCAGTACAGACCGGCATCAGCGACGGCCGATGGATCGAAATCACCTCCGGCTTGCAGGGCCACGAAGAAGTCGTCGCGGTCGGAAAACGCCGCCTGCTGGACGGCATGCCGGTCCAGGCTTCGCCGTTTAATCTGCCTGATGCCAAACTGTCCCAACAGAAATTCGAGCGTCGCGTTCCCGGTGGCACTCCCCCGCCACCGACGGCCGCACCGAACGGGGCCTCACACAAACAGGGAGAACGCCCATGAGTCGCTTGTTGCCCCAAACCACCCTCCTGACGCTGACGACGTTGGCATTGACGGCACTGTTGGCCTCCGCCTCTCGAGCCGCGGACGCAGAGCAGCCCCTGACCCTGCCTCACGGCAGTTTTCTCGGAGTACAACGCGCCGTCGATATTGCAGTGAAAAACCACCCCATGCTGCTCGAAGGCGCGGCAAACTTGAAAGCCTCGGAAGCCCGCACCGAACAGGCTCGCTCCCTCTACTACCCGCAGGTCTATGCGAACGCCAACACGGTGGCGGGGGCCGGAGTGAGCAACCCGCGTTTCCTGGTCGGCGGTGGATTGCTCCGTGAAAACCAGACCACCTTCACCGGCGGCGTCATCGCCAATCAACGCATCTACGACTTCGGCTACACGAGCAACCTGGTGGAATCGAGCAAACTGGCCGAACGCGCGCAGGGACAGGATGTCAGCGCCCGCCGCGCCCTGGTGTTGCTGTATGTGCAACGGGCCTATCTGAATAGTCTCAAGCGGCGGCGACTGGTTCAGATTGCCGAAGAAACCGTCCGGGAACGCGGGATCATCGCCGGGCAGATCGAAACCCTCTACCGCCAACAACTGAAATCGAAGCTCGACTTCGATCTGGCGCATGTGGAGCTGGTCAATGCGCAATCGCTCCTGGTGCGCAGTCGCAACGATCTGAAAGCCAGCTTTGCCGATTTGAACCGGACCATGGGCATTGCCGGATCCGACGACTACGTCCTCGAAGATATTTCCGTGGAGGTGCGTCCGCAGAAGACGCTGGAAAGCCTCATCAACGAGAGTCTGTCGCATCCGGAAGTGAAACGCGCGAAGGAGCAGACGGCTTCAGCCGATGCACGACTCACCGCGACCAAACGCCAGTACCTGCCGACGGTCTCGGCGATCGCCAGCGGCGGGACCTTCGATCCCTTCGATGCACGCCAGAACCAGCAGACCGGGGGCTGGTGGATGGCCGGCGCGATGGTGTCGATGCCTCTGTTCACCGGATTTCTGATCGAGAATCAAGTCGTGGAAGCGAACGCCAATCGTCAGGCCGCCTCCGCCGCCACCAGCAATATCGAACAGGCGCTGACGCAACAGGTGACCAACGCCTATCTCGACACCCTGACCTTCGCCCAACAGATCACCCTGGCGGAAGAACAGGTGAAGACCGCGCAAGAAGCATTGCAGCTTTCGAAACAGCGCTACAAACTGGGGTTGGGCACGGTAGTGGAAGTGACGCAATCGGAAGTGGCGGTGACCGCGGCACAAACCCGGCTGGCAGAAACCCAATTCGACTACAAGATCGCGGAAGTTACGCTGGCCTACACGTCGCAGGGCGACGACACCGGCCGCGCGCTTTTATTAAGCCGCGCCAGCCTCCCTTCATCGGATGCAGTGGGCCCGCACCCGGCCAATTAGGCAGCGTGTGAGGACAGGGCCGAAGCAGGTCTCGTCGGTTCGTGAAGCCTCGTTCCTATCTCATGTCGCAGCGATCAACTCGTTTGAAACGAGTGACGAGAGACGCTTCAGGAACGACGCAGCCTTCGGCTTACACCGGTTGGCCGGGAAAGACCCGGGCGAGGTCGATCACCAGTTCGTCCTTGGAGTTGGCGAGAAGCCAGTCCCAGATGCTGGTACTCTGAATGACCATGGCTTGGTCGAGATCAAAAAACAGGTCGAAGCCTTTGGAGACGATGGGGTTCATCGGATAGCGCCGATCGTAAATCATGCCGTAGGCCGGAATCCCGTATACGGTCTGCCAGTTCCCCAAAATAAAGTGCAGTTCAGTCCCCTTCACGTAGAGCCCGCCTGACGTGATGATTCGCTTGACCGACGTCTGCGGCTGACTCAGGTAATAGGTGACTCGTTCATTCTCACGCGCCAAGCGTAACGCTTCGACCAACTGCGGAACCAGAATCGCGATCTCCCCGTCCCGAAACATCGGCAACCGGATCGAGTCCCCGGAAATCCAGCGCTGAATCGAAGCCCGGTGCTCCTGCACCGTAAGGCCCATCAGCACGCGACGCACCTGGTCGTGAGAGAACTGAGCCGGATGCGTGAAATGACCAGGCGGCCACTCCGGCAGCACATTGGCATCCAATTCGAGGCGGACAAAATTGACGGGATCTTCGTAGACGGTCCGCGAGGGGACCTGGGGGATGGCACATCCGGCGGCGAGCACAGAGAGCACAACCAACCGGGACACGTGAAACGTGAAGCGCAAGAATCGCACAGGCACGCTCGCTGAGACTATGGTCTTCTCGCGCTTCACGAACGACGCTTGAGGCTACTCGGTAATAGTGACGGTCATTTCGACGCGCTCCAGCGGGTTATCCCGCCCGTCGCGCTTGGAGCCGACCACTTTGTCGACCACGTCCAGTCCGCTTTGCACTTCACCGAAGACCGTATACTGCCAATCCAAAAAGTTGGCATCGTTGACGCAGATAAAAAACTGCGAGCCCGCACTGTCCGGATCATTGGCGCGCGCCATGGACAGGGTGCCGCGCTTGTGCGGCTTGCTGTTGAACTCCGCCTTCACGTTATGACCGGGACCACCCATCCCATGCGAGGCACGGTCCGGATTCTTGCTGTTGGGATCGCCGCCCTGAATCATGAACCCGGGGATCACCCGGTGAAACGTCGTGCCGTTGTAGAAGCCCTTCTTCGCCAGATCCACGAAGTTCTTCACGTGATTGGGCGCCACGTCGGGAAACAGACGCAGCACGATCTCGCCCCATGGCTCGTTCTTGGATGTGACAGAAATGGTCGCGACCGGTGAACCTGCTTGTGCCGTCATCTCGTATCCTTTCCTACTCAGTTAAACTTGAAGGGCGCCACACTCTCCCCTTCCAATCCCTGGCTGACCGCCGTCCAGGTGACGCCATCGTCATCGCTGCGAAAGACCCCCGAACTGGTGCCGGCGTAGAAGCCCCCTTTTTCACCTTCGATCAACACCTGCACCGACAGATTGCTGAGCCCTTTGTTCAAGGGAACCCATTGCCGCCCCTTGTCCACGGTCTTGAAGATTCCCCGACCCGTGGCGACATAGACGCCGCGCTCGTTGCTGATCAACCCGCGAATCGAATCGTTCGGCAAGGCCCGGCTGATCGGCAACCAGGTCTTGCCCGCATCGCCGCTGCGGAAGACCCCGCCGTCGAACGTGCCGGCATAGACGCCCTGTTCCTTGTCCACGGCCAGCACCCGGATAAAATTCTCCACGAGCCCTTCATGGTCCTTGAGTCCCTGCCGGAGACGCGTCCATCCCGGAGTCCGTTCTTTCAAACTATGCACACCCTTGCCGGAAGTGCCGGCGTAGAGGGTCCCGTCGTCGGTCCGGGCCAGCGCGTGCACCAGAATCTCATCCAAACCGGTGGACACGACCTTCCATTGATCCTGCGCGGCATTCAACAGATAGACGCCGTCGCCGGTTCCGGCATAGAGACCCTTGGCATCCATCATCAGGGCCTTGATCTCCAGACGCTTGAGGCCCTTGTTGACCGGCTGCCAGCTCTTGCCTCCGTCACGCGACCGGAACACGCCGCCGCGAAACGTCCCCGCATAGATGGCGCCGTCCTTGCCGGTGGTGAGACAGAGCACGAAGGGATCGGTCAGTCCCTGGTTGGCTGAGGTCCAGGACCCGCCACGATCGGCGCTGCGAAAAATGCCCATGCCGAAGGAACCGGCATAAATGATTCCTCCGGAGCCGGCCGTAAGGGCCTGAATACTCGTATTGCCGATATCGGCGGAGGCGCCCGGCTCCTGGCCCGGATGCCCCTGCTCCAGATTCAACGGAGCGCCGCCCTCGCTCCCGCCCGGGAAAGATGCCGCATGCGCAAACCCTTGCAGACTGCCGAGTGTAAACACCGTCAACACCAGCATATGACGCAGCATAAAATGATCATCCTTCCAAAAGCGTGAGCGCCGGATTACCGGACGCGATGACCGGCTGTGCCGATGGGTATATCAGGATCGAGCGGCAGATTCATGTCGGGAGCCGGCCCTGCGGCCCGCCCGAAGATCTTGGCCCCGATGATCCCGATCTCATAGAGTACCATGAGCGGGACCGCCATCAGCAACATGGTAAACAGCGTGGCGTCCGGGGTCACGATGGCCGAAATGATCAGCGCCGCCATGATGGCATGTTTACGATAGTGTGACAGCACCGCTGCCGAGACGACCCCCACGCGCGACAACAGGGTCAACACCAGCGGCAGCTCAAAGGCGCAGCCGAAGATCAGAAGAAATTTGACGTTGAAGTCGATATAGGTCCCCACACCGAGCGCGGGGGTGATGTCGCGATCCATTCCGAAGCTGACGAAGAAGTCGATGACGAGCGGCAGAATGACAAGATTACAAAAGACCAGGCCGAGCGCGAACAGCAAGGCCGCCAGCAGGAACAAGGGAATCGCCCAGCGTTGCTCCTTGGGGAGCAACGCCGGTTCGACAAACTTCCAGCACTGGTAAAACACCATGGGCAGGCTGAGGATGATGCCCGCTAGAAACGACACTTTGATGGACGCAAACAGCGCTTCCGTCGGCCCGTAGAACACCAGTTGATTGGGAAACGGACGATTGAGCCAGGCGACCATCTCGGAGGAGTAGGCAAACGCCGTGGCGAACGCGACCGCCAAGGTCACCACGATGATCAGCAGCCGCTTCTTGAGCGACTGAATATGGGCGGCCAGTGGTGCGAGCATTACCTGTCTGAATCAACGACCCGTTCCTCCGCTCCTTCGGCTCACACACCGGCTCGAGGCGAGCAGCGGCTGGATGCGACCGGGACAGAGGACACGGGGATCCCGGCTAACGCGAGGATCGAATGAGTTCGGCTATTTTGTCTTTGGTGGCCAGCTTCTCTTTTTGCAACTGCTTTTTCAGCACTTCTTCCGCCGGCGTGAGCACATGCCGCTTCTGTAAATCGGCTAATTCGGCATCGAGGCGATGGTGAGATTCTTCAAGCGCACGGAATTCCGTGTTGGATTGCCGTAACCGTTCAGTGATCGCCGTCTCCGTCTGCATGTCGCACCTCCTGGTTGACTACATACGTTCGTGGATGACTGTCCTGTTGCCCGGCTCCCGGAATCGCCCTACGACCGCTCACACAAGGGACCTAACTCGAGCGGCGCCATTTCCATCAGCACTGCATCTTCGTCAGGGTTCACATAATACCGCGCCCGTCTGGCTGTCTGCCGAAACCCCAACCGATGATAGAGGGTCAACGCCTCCTGATTCGAGGCCCGCACCTCCAGCATCGCCCGGCTGGCACCACGCTCCAACCCGGCCCGCAATGCCGTACAAACCAGCCGACTCGCCACACCCTGACGTCGAAACGGGGCGAGCACCGCCAGATTCATCAACCGCACTTCCTCGAACACGATCCAAAAGCAAAAATACCCGGCAATCACGGAGGCTCCTGACACGGGATCAGGACACTTCGCGATGAGGAACTGCGCAAATTGATTACCGGACAACTCGGCTGCCAACATTTTGCGCGTCCAGGGGGCAGAGAAGCAAGCCTGTTCGATGGCGAATACCTCATCGAGGACCTCAGCGGTCGCCGGTTCAATCAACACGGAATCTGACGCCATATCCGATCCAATTCCCAATTCAATTGCCTACTTCTGCGCCCGCGGATGGGCATCTTTTTGAGCACGTTTCCGGCGGCCCTGCGCCAACTTGCCGGCCACCCGCTGCCGGCGCCGTTCGAGGGCCGACACCCCCTGCTGCTCGTCGAATTTCACTTCCGCTTCGGTGCGTTGAACATAACGGGGAACCAGCTCCGGCCCAGCAACCTGTCCTGCCTCCAGGCGCTGTCTCCCCGCGAGACCGACACTCACGCCCGAAGGACGCTGTTGCTCCGGCCTGACTTCCCGCACCTGCCCGCCTACCGCTTCAACGCCCTCCCGGATACCTTTTTCATAGGCTTGCCAGCCGTCGCCAAACAACGTGCAAGCTTTGGCCCCTTGTAACGCCCGGGCCACCGAAGCCGGAGGACCCACCTGCTCGGCGATGTGAGTGTGCAAACCCGTTCCCGGCCGCCACTCGTACGCGGCCCAGTACACTTCATTGTGCCGACTCTTCAAGACCGGCACCAGCAAGCCCTTCACGTCGCGCAGGTTCCAGGCCATCGCTTCCAAGGTCGGGACCGTTACGATAGGAGTGCCCAACACGGCACGAAATCCCAACATGGTGGCAAGCCCCACACGCAGGCCGGTGAAGGAACCGGGCCCGATCGACACGGCCAACCCTTGAAGATCCGTCAACGAAAGTCCGGCCTCGCGCAACAGACGATCGATCGCGCCCATCAACGAACGCGCGTGCGATCCTTCGGCATCCTGTTCGAGCAGGGCCAGCACGTGCTCATCCTGCAGCAGCGCAACACTTTGCCAGGCCGTGGCCGTATCGATCGCCAGCAGATGCCGGGCCGGTTTCGTCTTCATACCCGCCCAAGCTCGCTGGGCTTGATCGGTTCGTTCGGCACCAATTCGTGAAACGTCACCTGCAAACTACCCGAGCCTTGCCCATCGGTCATCCGGATGGCGAAGGGACGCATGATCCGCTTGTCGGGTGCAGGGGCCTGATTGTCGGGTGCGGGGGCCTGACCATTCACTGCCGATACGACCTCGACCCCGCCGCCGACCGCGCGGTAGTCGTCGAATTGCATCGTGGCTTCGACGTCACCGGACGGCGAAAGGCGCTCCTCCTGCACGACCAGCAAATTGCGACGATCGAACCAGATCCGCCTGGCCACGAATGGAGCCGTGCCATTCTGGCCCGGCGCGGTCACCACATCGAGTCGATACCGGCTGCCGTCCTCCGTCAATCGTACCGACTCGTCAGGCCCGACCACCTGGGTGCCGATGATCCCGCTCATCGCCCAGACGCTCAGTTGAAAGGGGCGCGTCAGCTGGCCGAGGTGATCCGCCTCAGAGGGACGGCCGGTCACCTCACGTCCCATGGTCGGTAGCCGGAGCTTGAATTGATCTTCGATCTGCACAAACTCGAAAATTTCGCTGCCCACCGCAGAGAAGCCGCGCAACCGGATGGCGTTGGGACGCTGATAGAAGACGGTGCCTTGCACACGCTGGCCGATCGGCAGGATGCCGCCGGTGATCTTTGCGCTGAAGAGCCCCTTGATCGTCCGGACCTCGCCGGCCTGTTCCTGCAGGAGTGCCGTCAACTGCTCCGCCGTCGCCTGTTTAAGCTGGATGGTCTCAGACGGACCGAAGAGCGCACAGCCTGGCAGAGACGCCAGTGTCACGGCACAGAGCAACAGTGCACCCGCCGACCTGCGAGCGTTACGCCAGTACTGCATCCAACGCGTCTCCGACTTCATGAATGCCGATCAACTCAATGCCTTCGACAGGCTCCAGCTTTGCAACGTTCCGTTCCGGCAAGAGACAGCGTTTAAATCCCATTTTGGCGGCTTCGCGAATCCGCAACTCAGCCTGGCTGATCGCCCGAACTTCACCACCCAGTCCGACTTCGCCCATGACGAGCGTCGTAAAATCGATCGGACTCTCCCGCAGGCTCGACGTGACGGCAGCGACGATACCCAGGTCGATGGCCGGTTCATCGATGTGGATTCCGCCGACCACATTCACATATACGTCCTGGCCTGAGAGGTGCATGCCCAATCGTTTCTCCATCACGGCCAGCAGCAACGACAGCCGATTCGGTTCCACGCCATTGGCCATACGCTTGGGCATGGGATAGTTGGTCCCCGAGACCAACGCCTGCAGTTCCACCAGGATCGGTCGCGTCCCTTCCAGGCTGGACACCACCACCGAGCCGGTGCTGCGTTGCGGCCGCTCAGCCAGAAACAATTCGGAGGGGTTGCTGACTTCCTCCAAACCGCCATCCTTCATTTCAAAGACGCCGATCTCGTTCGTCGACCCGAAGCGATTTTTGACCGCGCGCAGAATCCTGAAACTGTGGCTCTTGTCACCCTCGAAATACAGCACCGTATCGACGATGTGTTCCAGCAAGCGCGGTCCGGCGATGGCGCCTTCCTTCGTGACGTGCCCGATGATAAACACCGGCACGTTGCTGCGCTTGGCGAACCACATGAGCTGCCCGGCCACTTCCTGCACCTGGCTGATACTACCCGGCGCAGAGGTGAGCTGCTCGGTGTAGACCGTCTGAATCGAGTCCACCACCACGGCCGCCGGTTGGATTTCCTGGATGGCTTTGAGAATCTGTTCGAGACTGGTCTCCCCGAGGATGAGCAGATGTTTGCCGTCGATGCCCAGACGTTGCCCCCGCATCTTGATCTGCCGGGGAGACTCCTCGCCGGAGACGTAGAGGACCTGCTCACCCGGAGCGGCCAGCAGCGGTAATGCCTGCAACAGTAGCGTGGTCTTGCCGATGCCGGGATCACCGCCGATCAGCATGACCGAGCCTGGTACCACCCCCCCACCCAAGACGCGGTCGAACTCCCCCATGCCCGTACTGTGTCTGGGTTCACCGACGATTTCGATGTCGGAGATCGGCGTGGCCACGGCCATGGCTGTTTTGGGCATACCCTGGCGGCCTTTTGGGGCAGCCGGCAATCGCTCTTCCTTGAGTGTGTTCCAGCCTCCACAATCGGGGCAACGCCCGAGCCACCGGAGCGCCTGATGGCCGCAGGCCTGGCAATGAAATGTCGTTTTCGCCTTCATCCCTACTCGCTCCACATCATCAACACCTATCTCAAGGCATCGTAAAGGAAACAGGAGAGAAAAAGGAAGGAGGCGCAAGGCAGCGAACCACGGGAAACTCCCTGCAGTTCGATTGAAAGGACGCTTTCCGATTGAATGCGCTGCGGATAGAAGAACGACAGGGGGAGAGGGGAAACGGAATCAGGTGGCGACCGTCAGGCCTTTACACCCTCAACCGGCAATCCCGACAATTGGAAGAGTGCGATGGCCGTCGCCGCCGCAGCATTAAGAGATTCCACCCCCGGTTTCAACGGGATGGTACATCGAACGGTGGCGGCATCCAGAACCGGCTCAGACAGGCCCCGACTCTCGCTGCCGATCGCCAGCACCGTTCGCGCAGGAATACTCCGAATCGCCCGGATGGGCACGCAGCCCTCGCTGGTTCCGGCGTCGGCGGCTATGATCACGCAATCCAGGTTCTGCAATTCTTCGAGACTGGTATGGGGAAAGATGGGCAGCTGAAACAACGCGCCGGCGGTCGCCCGCACGACTTTCGGATTGAACACATCGACGGAGTGGGGTGCCAGCCACAAGGCACTCACATCGAGTCCCGCCGCAGTTCGAATGATCGTCCCCATATTCGTCGGATCCTGCAGCATATCCCCGTAAAGGCCGAAGATTTTCGGTTGCGCCAGTATGGCCGACTGGTTCCAGGTCGGCTGATGAACGATGGCCAGCACACCGCTGGAGGTTTCGACATCGGACAATTGGGCCAGCTGGTGCTCCGGGCAGCTATGGACGGTACACCCGCTGCTGACAATCTGTTGCGCGATCTCCGGCGGTTGTCGTTCAAGGAACATGGGGGTGACGACAAGGCAGACGATGTGTTGAGGCGCCGACTGCAACAACTCCAGGATGGGCTTGGTGCCTTCAAGCACGAAGACCCGCTCGCGGTCACGCGTACGCTTCGTCTTGACGACATCCCGTATGTGGGAGAGAAAGTTGCGAGAAACGGTGCGAGGTGAGAAGGTCAACAGTTACCCAGGGTCGGCGACACTGCAGGGAGGCCTTGCTGATTTAGTAAGGCCTCCCCGACATATACCTATTTGCGTTTCTTGCCGGAAGCAGCTTCCGCGGCGCGGATACGTTGCGCACGGACCTTGGCTCGCTTGAGCGCCGACAGCTTGCCGCGGGTTCGATCCCGCTCGGCCTTCAATCGCTCCAGCTGGGCACGCAGGTGCACGCGCTCTTCCTTGTAAATATTGGCACATTCCGCAGGTGACAGGTTCGTCCAGTCTCCCGTTCCACGCGCCCGCTTGATTCGCGCTTCCAACGATTCACGCAGCAGCTTCTCGCGCATCGACATCAATGACTGCAAGGCTTCCTGCCGCCGCTGGACTTCTTCCTCTTCGGCCATAATGCCGCGAATGTCGGTTCCTAACATCGGCTGATCCTCCTCGCTCGAGACAACAATTAGAACGCCTCATTCTACCCGATTTGGCGGCCTTTGTTCTACCTAGGAGAATGGATCGTAACGCGTTGATGTTACAGGCAAGTATCAGAGGCGCCTCAGAAATGCGCCGTTGCAGACCTGGAAAGGGATACAGTAAGATCCGTCCATGCCGAACGTTGGAACGTTCATTCGCGCCTGGCGAATCTCGCAAAAGTGCTCTGAGCAGGCGCTCGCAGAACGAGCCGGAATCGCAGCCTCGGTGCTGGAAGCGCTGGAGTCGGAACAGGCCGATCCTCAGGCCTCCACCCTGGAAGCGTTGGCCGGCGCACTCAAGATTCCCCTCCCCTGGCTCTTTATCCACCCCACGGATTTGGACCTGCTGTGTAAGGATGACGATGAAGAGCCGGCCCCCCTGTCCACTCTAACCGGGGCCGACCCCGTCCTTGAGAGAATTCTCGTGGCAGCCGGACATGACCGGTCGCTGTACGTCCTCCTGACGGCGCTCATGCAAAGCGGCGACCCTAAACTCCTACGCGCCGCAGAGGTGAGCCTGCGAAGCCTCGTCAAACAGTCCAAACAGGCGACAGTCCCCTGGCAATCGCGTCCACCGGGACATTTTGAACCGCCCAGCGATTAGCCCCCCTCGCCGGACGCTTCTCCCCCCTCCCGTACCATTAACGTCGAAGAACAGTCGCCGAATCCTTTTGAGCGGATGCAGCCGGCCGTGCGGCGCGCACCAGTAGCAGCCCGACCAGCACCAACGCCGCAAGCCCCGGCCACCCGCCCAGCGGAGGCTCGGTAAACAATTGAAACGGATCTCCCGAGAGGGACGGCCAGAATGAACTGAGCGCAATGGGAAGCGCCAACAGGATTCCGACCAGTGCCTCGCCTGTGACCAACCCGGCTGCGCACAATAATCCTCGATCCTCCGTTGGAGCATCGGGAGATTTCCCGGCGGTCCGTACATACTCAGCCAGCAGGCCTCCGAACAAAATCGTCGCCGACAGCTTGAGCGGCAGGTAGATACCAAGCGCCACCGCCAGGACAGGGAAACGAAGGGCGGCATTCCGTCGCGCCTGCCGCAAATCGAGACCGATCACGACCACCCCCAGCACCATTCCCACGCCCACCAGGTGCCAGGGTAAGGAACCGCCGAACACTCCATTGGCAAGGTTGGCCATAAGAGTGGCCTGCGGCGCCGAGAGAGGATGGGGATGGGCGGCCGTTACTTCACCGATCCCATATTTCGCCTGCAGCAACGACAACACCGGCACAATGACCACCGCGCCGGTCGCCACCCCGATGACCTGCATCACCTGCTGCTTCCATGGGGTTGCCCCGACGACATGCCCTGTTTTCAAATCCTGGAGATTGTCGCCGCCCATCGCCGCGGCGCAGCAGACGACCGCCCCGACCAGCAACGCCGCAGCCGGACCGGCCGGATTGCCCTTCCCAAGAATCCCCAGCAGAAGCAATGACGCAAGCATGATGGTGGCGATCGTCACACCGGACACCGGATTGCTCGAGCTGCCGACCAGACCAGCCATGTATCCGGCCACGGCCGAGAAGAGAAACGCCGTCACAACCATGAGCAGGGTCAACCCGATGCCGCCCCACAGATCGTGATTCAACAGGCCTTGATACAACAGCACCATGGGAACCAGTGCGGCCGCCGTCAGCCCGATCAGCCAGACCACTCCTGCATCCCGCTCGGTGCGCAGAAGCGCCGATTGCCCAGCGAATCGGTTGCGGGCGCCGTACAGCGCCATGAGTTGACGCAGACTCTGCCAAATTGGGCCGCGCACCTGAAACAGGGTCCAGACTCCACCCACCAGCATAGCCCCGATGCCGATGTAGCGAATCTGCCCGCTCCACGTCGCTTTCGCCGCCGCCACGCCGATCAATCCCTCCGGCGAACCGACGATCGCCTGGTACAGCGGCAGCAGAACCAGCCAGCCGATCGCCCCCCCGAAAAACACGACGACGGCCGTGTTGAGACCGATGATGTACCCGACTGCCACCAGAGCCGGTGACAGGTTCAGCCCTCCATAGACGGTCGACCGCCCCAGTTGGAACGCCCCTTCCAGCGACTCGCTCCAGAGCTTCAATCCTCCCTCGACAAACTTGAAACCGCCGCCCAGCGCCGCCGCGCCCAAGAGCAGACGAACCCGTCCGCCGGTCCCGGCGTCCGACGAGGCGCCGATCTTCAACACCTCCGCCGTCGCAACCCCTTCGGGGAAACGCAGCCGGGCATGGATAATCAGGGCGCGGCGCAGGGGAATGGTGAACAACACCCCGAGCACCCCACCGACGAGCGACACCGTCAATGTTTGCCCGTAGTCGAAGGTGGTCCAATAGCCGATGAGGACCAGCCCCGGAATGGTAAAGATCACTCCGGCTGCCAATGCTTCGCCTGAGGAGGCCGCAGTTTGCACGATATTGTTTTCGAGAATATTCGACTGACGGAAGAGACGCAGCACCGCCATGGAGACGACGGCGGCCGGAATGGACGCGGACACCGTCATTCCGGCAAATAGGCCCAGATAGGCGTTGGCTCCGGCCAATACGGCGGCTAGCAGAATCGACAGGACAACCGCTTTCACGGTGATTTCCGGCAGCGTGACCGAGGCGGGAACGAGCGGCGAATCTACCGGTTCGGTTGGCGCATCCTGCTCGCGCATAATCCCCTCAGAACACCTGCACGATGTAGCATTTGAGATAGCGCGTTTCAGGCATGCCGGCGAGCACCGGATGGTCCGGCCCCTGCCCACGTTGTTCAAGGAGCCTGATCTGCCGGCGCGCATCCCGCGCGGCGGCCTGCAGCATTTTCCAGAAGTCATCGTCCGTGATCGGCTGCGAGCAGGAACACGTTACCAGCACGCCCCCCGGTTGAAGCAGACGAAGTCCGCGTAAATTCACTTCCTTGTACCCGGCGATGGCATGGGGCACAGCTTTCTTGCTGCGCGCGAACGCCGGCGGATCGAGAATGACCAGGTCGTACCGCTGGCCGTTCCGTTCCAACAGGCGCAACTCTTCAAAGGCATCGGCCTGGCGATAGCGACAACGGGCGGCCACCTGGTTCTGCTCCGCATGCGCCTGGGCCAGCGCCACGGCCGCCGCGCTCACATCCAACCCTTCCACCGACTGCGCCCCCGCCAGCGCGGCCTGTATGCCGAATCCACCGGTGTGGCAAAACGCTTCCAACACGGTTTTCCCTTTTGCGAAGAGGGCCGCGGCGATACGATTCTCGCGTTGATCGCAGAACCAGCCGGTCTTCTGCCCCTCCGCAATATCGACCGTGAACCGGGCCTTCCCCTCCTGAATGTTCACCGTCGTGGCACCCTCACCGCGCAGAAACCCTTTCGACAACGGCAGTCCTTCCAACGTCCGGCTCTTGGCATCGTTGCGGAGGTACACCGCCTTGACCCCCGCTTCCTGCACTAACAATTCGCCCAGCAGTTCCTTTCGCAGATCCATGCCATACCCCAGAGTCTGCATCACCGCCACATCGGCAAACCGGTCCACCACCAGGCCCGGCAGCAGATCGCTTTCACCATGCACGAGACGGCAGGCAGTGACATGGGACGCGACCGTCCGGCGAAGGGCCGCCGCGGCGCGGAGACGCGCGGCAAAAAACTCGTCGTCGATCGGCTCTTCCCGGAATGTGAGCATACGAATGCGAATCTTGGAATGGGGATTGAAAAGGCCGCGGCCGAACAACCGGTTCTGATGGGTATACACATCGACGAGGTCCCCGGCATTCGGTGTGCCGAGCACGTCGGCCACGTTGCTATCGAACACCCACAGGTGCCCGTAGTAGCGCGGCCCTTCACGTTCGGCGGTCAGTCGGACTTTCGCAGTAGAACCGGTCACAAGCTGTGTCATGGCAATGGTGATGTCCCGTATGAGCTGTTTGATTCAACGATGGTGAAATGGCTCACGAGGGTGCCTGAAATCATCTCGCGAAGCAACCAGACAGTGGGCCGGCAGCATGCCGATGTGACGATCGCTCCTATGCTTGACCTTCCTTACCACCTATGGTTTGCTGCAGGAAGACGGGCAGGCAGTACGCAGATTCACGACCTCTCACTCGACAGCCGAGGCATCATGACCACACAGACGATCGGAACAGCAGTCCTGGATAGGCTCCACCGGCTCGGAGTGCGTCACATGTTCGGCATCCCCGGCGACTATGTCCTCGGCCTCTATAAATTGATGGAATCTTCTCCCATCCAGCACGTGGCCACCACGCGGGAAGACTGCGCGGGTTTTGCGGCCGACGCCTATGCGCGTATCAACGGGATCGGCGCCCTCTGCGTCACCTACTGTGTCGGCGGACTCAATACCGTCAACGCCATCGCCTGCGCTTATGCGGAACGGTCGCCCGTCGTGTTGCTGACCGGCTCCCCCGGATTGTCGGAGCGTGCCCGCAACCCCTACCTGCACCACATGGTGCGCGAGTTTTCGACGCAGCGGGAAGTCTTCGAAAAAATGACCGTGGCGGCCGTAAGCCTGGAAGACCCCGTCACCGCCGAACGTGAGATGGATCGCGCCTTCGCAGCCTTGCTCCGGTATCGCCGCCCGATCTATCTCGAAATTCCGCGCGACATGGTGCATGTGCCGTTGGCCCAGACGTCGCACAGGACTCAGACCCAAGGCGAACCGACCGATCGGGCAGCGCTGAGCGAAGCTTTGAATGAAGTACGCACCATGTTGGAGTCGGCCAAACGCCCGGTGATTCTGGCGGGCGCCGAAGTGGGCCGATTCGGGCTCCATGACGAATTGACGAGCCTGGTGGAACGCCTGAATGTGCCGATCGCCTCGACGCTCCTCGGCAAGTCCATCATCCGCGAGGACCATCCCCTCTATGTCGGCGTCTACAGTGGATTGGTCGCCCGCGATGAGGTGAAGGAATTCGTCAATCAGACCGACTGCCTGCTCATCCTGGGCTCGATCCTGTCCGACGTGGAGGACCTGGATGCACACAGCGCCCTGTTCTCCGACGGCCATACCATCCATGCCACGGCAGATCGTGTCGCCATCAAGCATCACCGGTATGACTCGATTCTGTTCGAGGATTTCGTGAAGGGACTGGCCGCAGCCTCGCTGCCTTCGTTTCCACCCCCGCAATTACCGGCGCCCTACACGCCCCAAGAACCCATGCCGCCGGCACAGGCGTCCGTCAGTCTGCAGGGAGTATTTCGTCACCTCGATACCGTGCTCCATGAGAAAACCCTCGTCATTGCCGATGTGGGCGAATCACTCTTCGCCTCCGTGGATCTCCACGTACACCGCCGCTTCGAATTTTTGTCCCCCGCCTACTACACGTCGATGGGATTCGCGGTTCCGGCCGCCATCGGCGCGAGTTTCGCCGACCCGTCGCTGCGGCCGATCGTGCTGGTGGGCGACGGCGCCTTTCAAATGACCGGGTCGGAGCTCTCGACTGCCGTGCGCTACAAACAAGCACCGGTCGTGATCGTCCTGAACAACCACGGCTATTCAACCGAGCGCGAAATTCTGGAAGGCCCCTTCAACGACATCCATGAATGGCGTTATGAACGGATCTGCGAGCTGATCGGCGGCGGTCAAGGCTCCCGGGTGGCTACCCACGGGGAATTCGTGCAGACCCTGGCCAAGGCACTCGCGGATCCCAGCCAGCCCCATGTCATCAATGTGCTGCTCGATCCGGCCGACCGCTCGCCGGCCATGATGCGGCTGGCGCGGCGACTGGCGAAGCGGCTCTCGACCGACCGCCCCTAACCCCTGCGCGTATCACGATTCGTTGGCTCCGCAGGCCCTCTCACGGGAGGGTCCTGCACCCCACATCCAGACACCTGTTTCACGCTGATACAGTGCGGAGTTGCGCCCGCCTCACCCATTGACCCTCCGTGGACAAATGTGGTCTTCTAGGGGCGTACTTGTCGAATTGTCATTTGACGGGGAATTCGCCACTATGTCGACGAAGTTGCCGGATGGAAAGGCCATGCGAGACGGTCAGATCTTCTCTGCACGACTGAACAATGTCGTCACCACGGAACGAGAGTTCGACGAGTTGGTTGCGAAGTCGCTGCCGGAATTGTTGGATCGCGCCACGGGTCAAACCAAGCGTTTTCTCCGTGAAACCAATCAATGGGGCGACGACATCACGCATGAAAAGCTGGCGCTGCGCTGGGGATATGAGCTGGTGGAACGGTTTGTGGTCTTCGGTCGCACCGAAGTGCCCTGCCGCCCCTTTTTCCTTCTGGACAGCCTGATCGCCAAATCGTTCAGTCAGCCGGATCCGCTCTGTTATCACAAGGAGCTTCTGACCCCGGTGGGACGGTTTCTCGATGGACTGGCCTCTCGCGCCGTCGTGAGCCGCGACGCCCTGATCGCCCTGTTCTATCACTTCTATGGGTTCAGTCAGGCCCATGTGGTGAAATTGTTAGGGTTCGGACAGGCCGAAAGCCAGCGGGTCTATAAGAACTTCGAGCGGTGGCGCCAAACGGGGTGGCAACGCACGATGAACGAAACCGGGTTGAGTGGATCGGAAATCGAGGTGCTGGAACAGGAATTACGCACCAGACCCGACCACCTGAACCACGAAGTGGATCGGCTGATGCCGGTCTTGCAGTCACATTATCGAAAGAGCGAACCGGAGCACTACCCCTGCCTGTCCGAACAGAAGTGGGGTCAACTATTTCACGATGACTACGGCCACGATTACCGCGTCTGGCATTTGGCCTTTTGCCGCGACTGCTTCCTGGAAGTTGCAGATCGCCGGCACGCCGAGGTCAGCAGCGGGTTAAAGCCGCAGGTCAATCTCCATATACATCCGCTGAAAAAGGGAGGCGTCTTGGCTCTCTTTGGAGGGGATCGGGGGGGACGGCACCATGGAAACACCAGAGCTCAACGACTATCGCGCACATCTGCTTGACGCCCTGGATGATCAGCCGCGTCGCGCGGGTGAGGAACGTCCGGAATTCCTCCAGGTACTGGTCAACCACGAACGCGTCGGGACGCTGAATTGCGCCCACACCGATCCGTCCTTCTCCTACACGGCCCGCGAGCGGAGTATTCAACACCTCGAGATCCGGAACGAGTCCGGTGTGCTGGTCGGAGGCTGCGTGGCTCCCGAAGCCGGCCAGAAAAGTGTTTGCGTCCCGATCGGCAAGGGCAGCGTCGCCATTCAGGTCCAGAACCATTTCGACGGCGGATCGCTCAAGCTCCAGTACGCAGCCGCCCCCGGCTGGTGGACGAACCTGGCGTCGTCGATCGGATTCGCCTCCGCAACATCCTCGACCGCGGCAACCAGAACTCCCGTCTGGACCATGACGACGGCCTTCGCGCAAATCGTGCTGGCCGTGGGAGTCGTGGCGCTGTTGGCTGAACGGGTCCCGAACTGGCTCAACGCCGAAGACCGGGCGCATCAGGTTGAAGAAGAACTGGCGGCCAGGCAATCCACGCAGGAACAGATCGATCGTGTACACCAGCAACTGGCGCAACTGCTTGAGGCACAGGCGGCAGCCGTTGCCGTGTCCCGGTCGGAACAGGACCGGATCGCCCAGCTGAATGCCCTTGTCGATACCGTCGCCCATGCGCAACAAAAACTCAACACACAAGTCGTCTCCGTCCAGGAAGACCTCAAGACAGTCAAGACCGATGTCGCCCAGGAAGTAGAAACCGGCCTGCGCGTCGCGGTGAATGCCGTGGAAGCCGACCGCGACCTCGTGCAGCAGGATCTGAAGTCGGTCAAGTCGGTCAATGAAACGCTGATCAAGCAGGTCGCCATGCTGGAGAGCCGCAATCGGGAGTTACATGCCCGCCTGGCCCTCACCTCGCTTGAAGTCGCCAAGGCCAACGCGGCGCCTAAACCCACCGTCGTGGCCAAGGGGGACCTGCCGAAAGAAGCGCCCATGGCGACCCCGGTCGCGGATAACATCCGGGAGGCAGACCGTCAGGCGTTCATGTTCTGGGTGGCGTTTCAAGACGGCACCACCGAGAAGAGCATCGAGGATCTGGTCCAGGAACTGAACGGCATCAAAAAGGGACCGATGAAGTCGGGCTGGTATTCCGTTGAAGTGAACTTGCCGAATCCGGAACCTCCGGACCGCTTCCTTGAGTCTGTGAAGCGAGCCAAGATCGTGAAGTCGGTTGTGACCAGCAAGGCGATGCCTCCGGCTCAGTAGTCGCGATCTCCCCTCAGCAAATTCGACCACCCGGCACGGTGGGTGTCCGCCTCCCGCGTGGAGGGCGCCTTCCTGCCGCACTGGTCATTTGCTTTCTATCATCCGCTCCAAACCCGACACAGGAGGGAACATGTCGGATTTTCATCAGAACGGGCTCGTGACGGTCTTGCACCGTCTGGGCGCCTCCAATCTGGAACAACTCGAAAAGGAACTGGAACGGCACGCGGCGACCAACCCGATCGCCCTCGTCCTCCCCTCGCTGTATTCGGAACTTGAGAACCCCGCGCTGAAGCACATTGTGCAGGTGCTGAAAGACATCCGGTACGTCAACGAAATCGTCATCTCCCTGGATCGCGCCTCGGCCCTGGAGTTCAGGCTGGCCAAACAATTCTTCTCGGTGCTGCCGCAGCGGGTGCGGATCGTCTGGAACGATGGGACAGGCATTCAGGACATCCTCAAACTGCTGGCCCACGCGGAAATCGACACAGGGCTGCAAGGCAAGGGCCGGGGCTGTTGGATGGCCTTCGGCTATGTGTTGGCTCGCGGACAAAGCAACGTCATCGCGCTCCACGATTGCGACATTCTCAGTTACAACCGGGAATATCTGGCGAGACTCTGTTATCCGATCGTCAACACCAATCTCGGCTACGAATTCTGCAAGGGCTACTACAGCCGGGTCACGAATCGCCTCCACGGCCGTGTCACCAGGTTGTACCTCACCCCGCTCATCCGAAGCCTTCAGCAGGTGGCCGGATCGCATCCGCTGCTGACCTTCCTGGATAGTTTTCGTTATCCCCTGGCCGGTGAGTTCGCCATGGTGCGGGATCTTGCCTGGATCAACCGGGTTCCCGGCGACTGGGGACTGGAGGTCGGAGTCCTCTCCGAGATCTATCGCAACTGCGCGCTCCGGCGGATTTGCCAGGCCGACATCGCCGATGCCTACGAACACAAACACCAGGGCCTGTCGGCCGACAACGCCGAGCAAGGGCTGCAGAAAATGTGCGTGGATATCACCAAGTCCCTCTTCAGAAATCTCGCGAGTGAAGGCGTGGTGCTGTCGGAGGCCGTGCTGAAAACCTTGCGAGCAACATATCTACAAACCGCGCAGGAAGCGATCACCCGCTATCAGAATGACGCGGCCATCAACAGCCTGCAGTTCGACCGGCACGAAGAACGGATGGCCGTCGAAGTCTTTCTCAAGGGCATGAAGATCGCCACCGAAGCGTTTCTGGACGATCCGCTCGGCGTGCCGATGATCTCCAACTGGAGCCGGGTGACGGGCGCCATTCCCGATATTTTCGAACGCTTGATCGGCGCGGTCGAACGCGACCATGAGTGGGATCCCGTCGGAGACCGGGTGTAGCGAGCGAGAAATGACCCGGGCGACCCTGCGCAAAGAACCTCCTTCTGCGACTCCGGAGGTGGCCGCGATACTTCTACCTGGCCAATCATGGCCGATGAGCATCTTGCCGCCCTCCCGCCGATTGGCGTAGGATTCCGGCACAGGTTGCATCACAGAGCGCCGACGACACACGCATTCGCGAGGAAACAGAAGGACGAGCAACGATGACAGACGATTACGCTCAGAGGAAGGTGCAAGTCATTCGGGAATTTCTGGCTGCCGGATATCCTGCCCCCTATATCGTGGAGGCGGTAGTTCCCCGAAGAGATCCGTTGGCGGATACGAAGTTCAAGATTATTTTGAACAACCAGGTGGAACGGACCCTGGCAGTTTGCGCCGCCGTCGTGTTGGACAGCCTCCCCACCCCGGACCAACTCAAGCAGCTGCTGGTGTCGCAGAGCATTCTGGAACAGGTCAAGGCATCGACGGATTCCCGAATTTGCCATGAGGCCTTGGGAACCGACGAAGAATCACATGCGCGACCGATGAGGTCGGTGCGGGGGACCTGAGAGAGATTTGCCAAGAAGAAGGCGTGACCCGCATTTCCCACCCCTGTGATCGAGCCGAGTAGGGTTGAAATTCCTCCGGACACTCCCCCATCTCTCCGCTGCCCCCACAACAAAGGAGGCGAAGCCTGCTGCCTCGCCCCCCGCTTATCGCATTCCCCGCCGTGAGCAACTCACTCACGGAACCTTACGCTTTCGCCTTCTGTGCGAATACCGTGGCATCGCAGGCGATGTACTTATCCGAAAGTCCAAAATTGCGACTGACTGCGATTTATTGCGCTAGCCTATGAAATACAAGGAGAAAGTGGCCATCACCGCCGCGACTCGGTCACGACCATTTAGGACCAAATTTGACCTGGAACCGTGACCAAAACCGTGACCAAGAAATTACTTAGAGCAGGAAGACAATTTCTAATTTGAAGTATGGAACAGATCCGCGCTCCATATCCTTGTCGAGCACAAATTCGAGCTTTAAAGACAACCGTTCTAGAGGTCGAACCCGGTGGACATGTCGTGCTGTTTAACATCGACACCACGTTAACAAGGCTTGCTGCTTAACAAGATGTCTTGATAAAGAAATGTGTATGGCACCAAGAGTTACGTCGCCGAGAGGAGGAATTAGCAGCAACCGCTGTAGTTGAACGACTTCACCACTCCATCTTTATCGGTAGTGAAGACTTTCCTGCAGGTGCCGTAACAGCGTAGACCGAACTCAGTATTATAGCCTTGAGTGACATAGACAAGGCTTTGACGACCATCGGTAAGCGTGGCGGTGTTCGTAGGCGGGCCCCATGTGCTTATAAGTTGATCCTGATGTTGACCAATCCACCGTTCCATACTCGCATTAATCGAACCACACCCAGCGATGAGAAGCGACAACGGAATTAATATCATTCGAATCATTTTCATCTCTAGCTACGAATCAGAGATTCATTATGCCTGACCATAATGGGGGGCGCAACTTCACTTCGGTATCGATTAGTGAGCAAGCCTGTCGCTCATCGTGGACGCCTCTTCGCCACTCGGCAAAACTCCTATGACGCCCGATCTAGCGATAACCTGACTGACGAACAAGTCCTCTTCTAAAATACGGGACCTACAGCTACGGAGGAGTTTTATCCTTCGGCGAACCGGGTATGTCCACTACTCTTATTCAGGGCAGACACCTGGATACCCTTGTTCTACCCAATCGCGGAATTTGCAGGGGACGTATTCCCAGCGTAGGCGCGGATAGGAATTTTGCATTCGGCGAGTTACCCCCGCGGCATCCGGTCCGACGAGAACAATATTGAGACCATCACTTCCTGCTAGCAGTGGGTCATATGATGCGACGTCGTGTGGATTAAAACTGTAGCCGATGACAACAAGCTTGTTGGATCGACGTAAAAGAGATTGTGCCTGCTCATACGTGGCACCAATTAGTGCATCCGTAAGGCGACTAGCCTTATTAGGGACTGGTGCTATGCCGCGCTCCGAGACGTGTCGATAAAAATGTCCCGGTTGAATGCGCTGGAATGGAGGAAAGCAAGGCCCCAAGGCGTCAGGATCAAAGAGAAACTCCGGTTGCGTTCTCGATCTCAATGTGTCGAACGCACGACCGGTGCTCTTCTCGATGAAGAAGGACTGCGGGTATAGGCAGAGACTACCGTGGAGATGCAGTACGCTTCTTCGACTGCAATGGGGGAGGATCGAAGGATCAATGTGGTGCAAGCTGACCTGAACAGGGATCCCATAACCATCCTCAGGCCGCCACTGCTGCATGCCGAACAGAATGATCTCTGGCAAAGAGTCATAGTTGAACGTTAGGAGAGACGCGGTTGGAAAGTCTGCCAAAAATCGTGCGTAGACATTGTTGGGATGCGAACCGTCCGGTCGAAGGAGTTGAGCGATGCAGTAGTCAGCTTCCATTACCAGGGCATACAGTCTATCTATGGGCTGGTAATTACCGCTATCAATCGACGATTGGAACATCTGCTCAATGGACTGCCCGGGAGAAACAGTGTCGATATTGAAGCAAGGCTTAAGCAGATCCGACATGAGGGGATAAGTTCGTTGACAATCGCCAGCCTCCCCTGCCGCATCAGCGTTGAATCCCGCACCGAGCAAAAAAACAACTTGGGCCATAGGCGCTTTCCTCTTTTCATAGCCTTCGATTTCTAGACTTAGTTGGCCTCGATATAAATCGCGAGTGACACTGTAAAAGAAGAATACTTTAGCCTGATTGATTGCGGTCATAGCAGCGCAACTACAAACGAAGTGCTAATTCTCTCATAGAAGCTCAGCTTCGCGAAGAAGCCTCATACAATTCGAGAGAATTGCACACATGTAGTCAACGCTCCTATCCCCTCACCAACCTGATACATGCGATTTGTCTAATGCGACCGTCAAGGACATGTCTTTTTGACTGAACAACTTTATGACCGGATGCTAGAGGTTTCAGCAATGCTAGGCCAAGGTTCAGTTGACACGAAGTCATCCCCCTAGAATCAGTCGATGATGCTACTTTAACCATATAGATCAAGTGAAGCGGGGGCTGCGCCCCCGATCCCCCCGGCCGTCCGGTCCAGTGGTCCGGAACGGCCGTGCGGCCTCGTTGGGCGGAATCTTTGTGCGACGATTCTCCCCATGGTTTCAGTATCCCTGTTCTCTTCTTTTTGTTCGTACGCACCAACCACCGAGAACGACGGCCAAGCTGACGCATCGCCGCCTTCTGGATCGAGGAGCCGTTCGCTAGTTCCCCGCCACAGCGGCCCCTGATTCCGAGTGACGCCACCGCTCTTGCGGTTCGCATCGGAATCAGCGGCCAACACCATCCAGCATCAACGGTCATCAACGCGTATGCCATCGAAGCACACCTCTCTCGATTAACGTCGGCTTTCCTGCGCACGTTTGTCTGAAAAGGACAAATATTGTTTGAGTCAGAGTCCTCGCTCAGGTCCCGACACGTTTGCTTGAAGAGACCTCCTCAAGACAGAGGCTCAAACATATTGGAATATCAGCCCATTGCATAGATCGTCTCTCCAACCATGTCCCCACAGCACCATCAGAGAGAAGAGGGCATTGCGCTTGCTCTACAGGTCCGATGATGGTTCGGCGGATGTTCTCTCGGGAAAGAGGCCGGCGGGACGCTGGAAACGCCTCCGCATCGCCTCATGCAGATCAGGAGGAACGTGGAATGAAGAAGGTACTGCTAACAGGAATCGGAACCCTGCTCCTTGCCGGATGTGCGATGGACGGAAGAAACCCGAATGTCGGAGTTGGCGTATCGGTCGGGAATCCTGCGCCGGAACCGGTGATCGTCGCGACTCCGCGAGGTGGCCCGCCGCCATGGGCGCCGGCTCATGGGCGGCGAGCGAAGGAGGTCCGGTATCGCTATCAGTACTATCCAGCGAGCGGCGTCTATGTGAATGTCAGTACCGGAAGCTATTTCTACATGAACGGTGGAAGTTGGCAGGTCGGTATGACGCTGCCTTCGACCCTCATGCTTGATAGGAGCAACTACGTCAGCCTTGAGTTAGAGACTGATAGACCCTACCTCTACTATGAAGACCACAAGGTGAAGTACAAGGGCAATGGTCGTCCCGACAACCCAGGGCGCGGGCGAGGGAATGGGAAAGGGAAAGGCCATGGTAGAGACAGGGATTAACGCGCCGGTGTGGTGAACAGGGTAAAGCCAAGGGGTGAGAACGCCCCTTGGCTTTTTCGCTTGTAGGAACACTGCGCGACGAACCTTCACCGCTGCTACCTCAACCCCGCACAATCCGCACAGAGCCAGACCTCACACATCACGTCGTGCTCCCCGTAACAGAACCGTACCCAGGCTCGTTCGAGTTGGCAGAACTCACACAATCGTTCCTTGGTATGTTCAGGACAGAGCCACGCCTTTCGTGCGCGATCATAAATGGTCGCTTCCCGTCCGCAACAGGCTGGACCGAACAGACTTGGCAGTTTGAGACTGCATCGATGCCAAATCATGGTTATACCTCCTGGTAGACAAGCCCCTTCCCCAGCACGAGTTGCAGAATGCATCCGCTAAACCAAATCGGATGCCCCGAGAGCAGATCCTCCCAGGTCTTCAGAAAGACGACCTTTGGGATTTCGATCTCGCCTCTGATGCGGCGATAGGCGTTCCTGGTGGACCATTGGTGCCGCATCTCTTCCCACAGCCGGCTGATGGGAAAGCCGAGGGAGCGCTTCCAGGACCAGCACATGTTCACGTAGCCGCATTGAAACGGCCGGCGACGATCGAGGAATCAGAACTGGCGATCTTCACGCCGGAAGAGGAAGGCCTCTTACTGGAAACCATCCGACGCGAACGCCCACTGTTTTATCCGATGGCGCTAACCTTCTTTCGCACCGGCCTACGAGCGGGAGAGGTGCTGGGACTCCATCGTGGCGATCTGAACTTTCACAGCCGATCGATCTACGTTCAACGGAACTGGTCGCGGGGAATCCTGGGCACACCCAAGAACGGGAAGGCCAGGCGGGTGGACATGTCGCAGGGTCTCGCAAAGGCTCTGACGGAATGGATCGAACTACAGGATCTGGAGGCGGCAACCGCTGGACAGGCAGCGCCTGAAATCCTCTTTCCAGGCAATCTCGGGGGAACCAGGCGGGAGCCAAGTTATATGGACGAGAATTGGTTGTGCTACGAATTGTGGTTGCCGATGGTGGCGAAGGCGGGACTGCGACGGCTGGATATGCAAAGTGTCCGACATACCTATGCAAGCCGACTGATCGCGAATAGCGAGAACCTAAAATACGTCCAGGAGCAACTCGGTCATGCGTCGATTACCATCACCTGTGACACGTACGGGCATCTGATCCCAGGCGGGAATCGACAAGCGGTCGATAAGCTAGATACGTTTAAAATCGGTTTTGGAACCGTGACCAAAACCGTGGCCAACGCACCTGAAAATTTCTAAGCCTTTGCCTTCTGCGCGAATACCGTGGCATCGCAGGCGATGTACTTAATCTGTTTCATGGGGACGATGATCACTTCCTTGGCCGAATCGACTTCCAGCACTTCCATGTCTTCGCTGATCGTGTGACGAATCGCATCTTTCACCAGTAATTCCTGATTGTCGGCAAACACGACTTTCACCCAATATTGCACGAGACGCACTCCTTGTTAGAGGTGATGGCTCTCTTCTTTTCCCAGTTCCTGCGATCTCTGGGCCGCAGCAGTCACTGCCGACATCAAGGTCGCGCGCAGCCGCCCCTGCTCCAGGCTGGACAGTCCCGCAATCGTGGTGCCGCCCGGCGAAGCCACGCGATCTTTCAACACAGCCGGATGTGTCCCCTGCTCCAGCAGCATACGCGCCGCACCGGCTACTGTCCGCGCCGCCAGCACTTGCGCGGTGCCCCTTGGCAATCCCATCAACACGCCGCCGTCGGCCAACGCTTCGATCATGGCGAACACGTAGGCCGGTCCGCTTCCGCTCAATCCGGTCACGGCATCCATCAACCGCTCTTCCACCACAACCACCTTGCCGACCGATTCGAAGAGGCATCGTGTCCGGTCCTGATCTTCGGACGACAACCCCGGCGCGAGACTGACCGCCGTCACCCCCTCTCCGATGGTCGAGGGCGTGTTCGGCATGCCACGAACCAGTCTGGTTGCTGTCTCGAGATGAGCTTGTACTCGGGAGATGGGATACCCGGCTGCAACGGATATCACGAGGGGCCGGGACTGGAGACTTAAAACCACTTCATCCAGGACGGCGTCGAGCACCTGCGGTTCGACACAAAACACGACGAGCCCCGCGCCGTGCGCCGCCGTCCGGTTGTCGGCATGGACGGCGACCCCGAATCGCTCCGCCAGCAGCTCCCGGCGATGACCATCGGGATCGCTGACGGTGAGGTGCTCAGCGGCCGCCACGCCCTTGCGCAGGAGACCTGCCAGCAGCGCCTCAGCCATATTGCCCCCGCCGATGAACGCGATTCGTGTCCCCGTCAACATGGCGCGATTATACGGACGGCTCCCTGACAGGCGCAACTTGCAACAGCCGGAAGTGGTTGTATAGAGTGACGGCAGGGTTCGTGATCATCGTCTTTTCATAAGAATGGAGCAGACATGAGATGCATCCTTTCGCTCATCACCCTGGGGGCACTGGTACTCCTGGGGGACCAGAGTTGGGCCCGCCGCGACTCCTTAACCGCCGAACAAAAGAGCCAACTGGAACGCATCGATCGCGTGTTGGTCGATGTGATTGCCCTCTCGGACAAGGGCAGCCTCGACGCCAAACCCCTGCTCGACGTGGTCGTCACCCGCATGAAAGAATTCGACTACACGACCGTGACCGATCCAGCCCAACCGCACGATGTGGAGCTGAAGATCAAATGCGAGCAACGAAAGACCTGGGAAGGCACCACCACGATGGGGAGCGATGCCGACCTTCCGGACGCTCCATCACGAATCTGGAAAGGGCCCGCCTGCCAACTCGGCTATCTCCTCAACGGAAAAAAAATGGCCTGGCGCAAAGAGGTCCGGACGGACTTCGACGATGCCCAAGCCGCGGCCACTCTTGCCAAAACGGGCGATCCCACGGCCTACGCGATGGCCAAGTTACAAGCGCGCCTGGAAGAGTACGATTTCCCCGCGCTCATCACCGCTGAATGGGGGCAGGAATCGCGCCTGTTCCGCCTTTACGACGATCCCAAGACTCCGGTCGCGCGCAAGGTGAAGCTGGTGGCCCTGTTCGGCGACCTGTTCTCCGTGAAAGCGATCCCTCGCCTCCTCGACGGACTCAATGGAGCCGATCGCAGTATCGCCAAAGCCTCCGCCCTGGCGCTGGGCAATATCGGCCAGAAAGACACGATCCCGGTGCTCATCAAGACGATGAAATCCGGTCCCCCGGATTTACGCGCGCCGGCGGCGAAAGCCCTGGGCATCGTCGGCGCTTTGCACGGAGACTTCACGATCGTGGATCCCCTGCTCGAGACGTTGAATACCGAGGATGTCGCCGTGAAAACCGAGGTCGCCTGGGCGCTCGGCAAACTACCGGACATGCGGGCCTATGAGCCGCTGTTTGAACTCCAGAAATCGCTCTATCGCGTGCACGAAAACGACGCCGATCCCAACCTGGTCAAACTGAAAGAAGCCGTCAATTGGAGCATCAAACAGATCGACACCTGGGAACACGTGCAATAGCCGACTCCGCCTTTTTCCTCTGCTTCGGCCGGTCGGCCATGCGGCGGACTGTCGTGGCGGGCCAACTCCTGACGGCGGCGCTCGTCGTCTGTATGGCGCTCAACGGCCAGGCTCAGGTCATGGGGGAAGAGGCGGAACTCGACCGCCTCCGGGCAAAGGCGGAAGATGCCATGGGCAATGAGGATGCGGAAACTGCCGCGATGAGCATGGGACGCGCGGCATTGATGGCGGCGCAACTCTCCAAGCGGCAGACCGAACCCGCTCCAAGACAGACCTTCACAGCCACGGAGCACCTCTACCGGTCGCAGGAACACGGGTATCGGGCGATCGCCCTGTTTCGGCGAGCCGGCGGGGAACTGCCCGCCTCAGCCGGCGTCTGCGGCAGTCTTCAGCTGGCACAGCTCGAACTACGCCATGCGCAGGAAACTCTCAGCCGGCCGGATGATACGGAGGGGAAGAACACCGCCTCCCCTCGGCGGAAGGCGGCGCAGCAGAGTATGGAGGACTGGTCGATCGTGTTGGATTCGATACAGGGGGAATTTCGCTGCCCCTCCTAAGCCCGGACTATTCATGAATACCTGCTCCGTCGTCCGATTCTTTCGCCCGGCGGGGCTGTTCTCGTTCGGCCTCCTCGACGGACGGCACGTACGCCTGCGTCGGCCTCACGTGCGAGAAGCCCCGGAGGGCGTCGGTCTCACACGCCTCGCGACGGCATTCATGATTAATCCTGGCCAGCCATCCGTTGAAAAAGGCTACTCATTAGCAACCTGCCTAGCCATCACGCCCTGAAAGGTTGCGGAAGAACTTGTTTTACCCGCATGCGGTCGGGAGTAACTCACTAGCCACGTTGACGGACGGATCGTCTGCAGGATGCGCAAACAGGCCGTCCAGCAAGGCCGCAGCGAGTGAAGGCCCGAGGCGTACCCTTGCGGTACGTTGAGGGCCTGAACGAAGCGAGAACGCCGCTGGCGGGCTGTTTCCGCATCCTGCTACGGCTAGTCGTCTTCGGGATTGATGATATGGAGTCCCGCGGGACGACAGGCCGCCAAGAGCTGCTTATCCGCACTCACGACCGTCAGGCGGAGCGGCTTGAGTTCCAACGCCAGGGCCAGGTGTTGAAGCTGCGCCGAGCGCAAGGCCGGATAGTCCAGAATCAACTCCTTCGCAGCCAGATAGGTTTCCATCGTCGGGGAAATGAACTGGAAGAGCCCTTGCGAGGCTTCCATCTCGAACTTGTACAGCACCGAATAACAGTCGTCTCTGGTGATTTCACCCTGCTGCGCGCGAACCGAGAGGGCCGAGTAAAAATCCGTGACGCTCCACATGGGCAGAATCGCGACTTTGCCCCGTTTCACCATGAGCTTGTTCACTACCCGCGTTCCGCGTTCCATGCTGTACCGCTTCACCAACGCCGTGGAATCGAAATAGTAATACGGCATCCTACACCCTCCCCTTCAAGAGACTGTCGGCCAACGGCGACTGGAGCTTGGAGAGGCGATCCTGCAACTCATCCAATGGCAATTCCTCGTAATAGCCCTGTTTGCGAAAAATGCTGACGATGTCGCTCTTCAGCACCTGTTGCGTGTCTGCCGTCAGCCGTTCGCGCAACCGTTTCTTCATCGCTTGACTGGACAGCCGGCGCCCGCCGTTGCCCTGCTCGCCCGCGTTCCGGGTCCCTATTTTACGCATCCTTGCTCCTCTCTCCTGTGGTTGACTCACCGCGTTAACGACTGACCGGCGGCTGCACCGCCTCTTTCGGACAACCGGACGGCGTCGCGGCCGATGCCGGCAGATCCTTCTCTCCATACACATGCGCGGCCACGGACCGGGCCAGATCGGACGCAAACTCCTGCTGCATCACACGGACCGCTTTGGCGGCCGCTTCGCGCTCCGTGACATGCCCTTCCTTCCCGCCTTTCGACAGGGCCCCGACCACACGATGGGTCGCGACCTCTTCGATCACAGATTCCGCGCACCAGCGTACGTACCGAAAATGGGGATCGTTCACCTCGATCGGCCAGAGACGCACCGATCCGGTAATGAGCAATTCCGCAGGCCCGGCACCGGCGCCACCCCCGACTACCGTGAAGCCTTCCTGCGTGAGTCCGTCTACGAGCGCGCGTTCAAGCGGTTCGGCTTGATCGCCCGACAGAACGACGGCCATGAGGAGATTCTTGGCAAGAAACTGCTCCAATTCCGCGGTCAATTCCGCCACGCGATGGGGCGATGCATTGCCCTGACCGTTGGAGCGCACCACGCGAAGATCGGTATTGTAGGCCTCGCGAAGCACCAGATTCTTGGCAGCCCGTTTGAGATTACGCACGCGTGAGAGCTTGTCCTGGGTCTGATGCGCTTCCGTCACTTCGGTCTGAATCGTGCGATCGAGTTCATTGAGGCGCTCCACCATCGCCGCTTCGGCTTGCGCCCGGTTCATGCCTGCCAGAGCATAGTACTGTCGCGTCTTTTGGTCAAACCAGGTATCCAGAACCTGCACATTTTCGAGGACCTTGTCGGTCGTCACACGGGTGACGTTATCCAAGGTGAGGCGACGCTCCGTGCTCGTCTGCCCGCGGGACTCCACCACCAGGTACGATTCCCAGTCTTTCGCCTGCGCCGTGATCTCAGCTTTAAAAATTCTGGAAACGGCGGCATAGGCCTGCTCCGTTGCCTGCGGTCGCGAATCGGCCTGGCCCACTCCGACGAGATACTGCGCTGATGGAAACTGAGGACTTCCTCCATCGATCCACGGCGGACGGGCCGTCCCGCCGAACCATCCGCAGCCGGCCAGCACAAACAGCAGTGCGGAAAGAACGATTCCTCGCCTTCGACCCGTGCCCAGTTTCATAACACCACCCGTTCGATCAGGAAGACGGTGTGCCCGGCGCGAAGCACCAGCGGATGAGACACCCCGGCTTGGGGAGCTCCGCCGTGTCGAAGTACCGGTTGAATCCGACTCTCGTATTCGCCGGCCGGGACCCACAGGCGGGAAATCTGAATTTCATCCGGCAGGGTCCGCCAACTCCGCGTATCGGCGACTTCGGACGCCACCGCCAGACCATGCGTGAGCAACCCCACCAAGAGCCCGACCCACGCCGCATCTCCCTTGTTCACGGCATGTTGGGATCCACGGGTCGCCGCTTCGGCTGCGGTGAATTTCACGGCTGCGCGCGCAAGGGCTTTCGTGGTGATTCCGGGCATGCGGTCCGACAGGGATTTTTCCGCCAATGCCGTACCGTTATACATCAGCTGCGATTGTCCGGTGATCGGCTCTCCGTTTCGCGGCACCAGCGTGATGGATTCGTGCGAGACCTGCGTTTTTTGAGGCACCAACCGGGGCAGGGCCACCCGCACCACACGCCCGTTCAAACCGTACAACACACTGTCCGCCACGCGCCGTTCCTGACGATTGGACGCGTGAATCACGCCTCGATTCAGCAGGACCAGTTGCAGCGCGCTCAGGCTGATCGGAATATCGAGATGCACCTCTTCCTTGCGCGGCGCGCGGCCATTATAGCCGATCACCACCACCTGAGCGAGATCGGATGGCCCCTGCAACGACACCCATCCTGTGTCTGGAAACTGCCGACGATACTCCTCGAACTCAGCCGTCATGTGCAGGGCATCGGTGGTGCGAAGCAGATCTGCGCGAAGCATCGGCGGCATAGGCGTCCGTGCCCATGCACGCGTGGATTCATAAATGTCGTAGGCTTTCCGGTAGGCGATGAACGCATTGTTGAGATCGCCCGTCGCCTCGTATAAGACGCCAGTCAGGTAGCGGGCAAACGCATCCTCCCGATACCCGTCTTTTTCTTTGGCGCTGTCCGACAGCACGTTCAAGCGATGGTCGATCTGCCGCGCCTCAACGACCGCCTCCATCAACTGCCCCATCGCGGCGTAGTTGAGCGCCTTGACGACGTTGATCATCACGTGCTCGTAGGGGTCGCCTTCATAGGGCAGCATGGTGTCGTTGGTCAGGAATGCGGCGGTTTCCGTGCGGATGGTCCTGGTATACAACCGTTCCACTTCGAGCGAAGCCTGTTCCAGCAGGCTGTTACTCTGCGCATAGTCCCCGGCCAGATGGAGCGTCATCCCGCGATCCATGTCGTACAGCAGACGATTCCGCGAGCCGTATTCGGATTCGGCTTGCGCCATGATGGCGTCCGCCCGCCGGGGGTCATTCGCCAACAAACTCTGGTCGATGAGGAGATAATGATTGGCGGAGAACCCGCACCCGGACAGGGTCCACAACAGACCCAGGACGACCACGCGCATCCACGGGAGAGAAATGAAACGGCCTCCCTGAAGGGAGGCCGTGGTCGATGAGGAGTGGCGTCTCAACAGAATACGTCAGGCTAAAAAATCGTTCGTTTCTTCTCGACGACTTTCTTGATTTTTTTCTGCCCGAACCAGGCCTTTACGTTGTTCTCCATATCCACCATTTCCAGGTCTATCTGATAGAACACCGCTTTGGCCCCATCCTGCTCATCCAGAATAGTGGAGATGCTCCCGCGCATCATGTAGTCCGCGCCGATTTCTTTGCCCGGAGCTTTCTGCGTGTCTTCACGGGCGTGCACGGCCTGCTCGCGCCGCTCCTCGCGCACCTCTTCCCGCTCGCCCTTGCCGGCGACGAACGTCACTTTTTGCGAGTTCGTCAGTTCACGCTCCAGGTCACTGATGAAGGTCTGCACGTTGATGTGTTCATGGCTCTTGTTGAGGACGGTTCCGACGATGACGACCGGCTGGCGATTCTTGCCCTTGGTGAAATTGCCGAGCCAGGGATTGCCCAGGGCTTCTCGCACCATGGCTTCAGCCACCATTTGTGAATCGGTGTCGTTCCAGCGCCCGCTGAGGTCCGTGACGATGCCGGTATCGACGCGCGTCACTTTTGTTTCATGCCCACATCCGCCCGCCGCCGCAGCCACAACAAGCAACGCTGCGGTCGCGAAGCTCCGGCCCACTGAACGATCCCGCCACTCGATCATGCTCTCTCCTCCTGGTCAGCGCGCACCGGCACGTCCGGTTACTTCGTCGCCCGCTTGTCTTCTTCCTTCTCCAGACGATCGAACAACCGGTCGGCATTCTTTCGCACAAAGTCGCGGACCTGGCCGTTCAACTCCTTCGCTTGCTCCAGATTGTTCTTCATGTCTTCGAGACTCAGCTTGGTGAGGACGTAGTAGGTGCCGGACTTCTCATCTTTGTACCGATCCATCGGCTTCACACCGTTCAGGGTGACTGCCGAGAAGGTCTTCACCGCCCGTTCGATGTTCTGTTCTTCACTGTTGCGGGAAAAATCGCCGGCCGTCGTTGAGGCCGCATAGTCGCGCATGAGATAGGCCGTGTAGGTCTCGAAGGTTTTCGCGATTTCCGCGCGGCTGCGGTTCTCAGCGGTGTCCCAGGCTAAGGGCTCGTTCCGCACGCCCACCACCGACCCGACACCATAAAAAGACTTATCGCTCTTTTCGTTGAACGCGCCGGATCCCTTCTTGACCCAGTTCGGAGGACCGCCGCACGCAGTCAGCCCGATGAGGAGTACGAGCGCCAACGCGCTGCCGGTGAACTTGGAAAAAGCCCCCTCTACTCTGCGCATACGATTCCTCCTTGGTGTAACACAGATGAACGCTGACGGCTTCGTGGTGTGTGGCAAACTGATGGGAGAGAGACGTGTGTGGCTCACTGTCACCCGACACAGTTGGGCGAAAAAAGCAGATTTTATGCTAACATGCACCCCCAACACTGTCAACGCGCAACGACTGTTCCGGTTGACGGCGGACTCGATCCATCTACCTAGACACAGGTTTTACGGAGGAGACAGACACATGGCTGACGTGCAGATTGAAGACGGCATTATTAAAGTGGTTCAACTCGATATCCAGGATCCCAAAGCCGCCGCCGTGTTGGCGGAATACCCCCAGGTCCGCTGGCCGGAAATTACTCGTCGGGCGTTGAAGATCGGATTGGGTTATCTCAAAGGCGGGGGAAAGGATTAAGGAACAGGCTTTTCAGCCGGAGCTTCATTGGCTTGAACGGCGCGGATCGCACGTTCACTTTGTCCTCCCAACTCCAGATATCGACGGAACGCGTCGACGGACTTCTGCGGTTCATTCAAATGGTCGGCGTAGAGCGCGCCGAGCGAGAAATAGACATCCCCGTAGGCAGGATTCACCACTAATGCCTGCTGCATGGCCTGCTCGGCTTCCTGGTACTGTCCCTTCCTTTCGAGGGCCAGTGCCAGGGAGTAGTGGGAATCGGGGTTCTGCGGCGCATGTTGCACCGCCGCGCGGGCGGCAAGCAGGGACTCCTCCAGATTCGGCAGCACTTCCAATCGGATGTAACTCTTCAACACGTAGGCATCGCCGAAGGACGGATCGTAGCCGATCGCGCGGTTGAGCCGTTCCAACGCCTCTTCCGCCGACTTCTGCTGCTGCAGCAATGCAAAGGCCTGTTCGTATTGAATGCGGGCCTCCCTCATCCGGTCCGACTCACTCGTCGGTTCCTTCCCGGCCTGGAAGGCGCCTTTTCGCCCTTCAATCAGGATCACGTCCCCGTCGCCCTCCAACTGCACGAACTGCGGGTGCTGGGCCCCCTTGGTCGCCGCCTCCACGTCCTGCCTGACCTGCGCTGCCAGTTCACTGGCCATGAGCCAGCCGTTCTTGTTGAGATCGCCAGCCCCCTTCAAACCGGCCACCAATGCCGTGACGAACACACTCTGCCCCGCAGCCCGTCCGATCGCCTCCTCTTTCTCGGCCGCTGTCAGAACCTGAACGGCTCGTTTTTCCGTCTCATCTTCGGGCGACAAACGGCCTTCGAGTGAAAGCGGCTGCGGCGCAGTCACCTCCCATCCCCGGATGTTCGCGTCGAACAACATCAACATGTGTTTGGAAGCGGACCGCCGGCTGAATTCCTTGAGCTGCTCGAACGTGATGGCTTTGGCGGGATTGTTCAATTGCGCATCCCAGGGAACCAGATAGCCCAATTCTTTGGATTGAGAGTCCTGGGTAATCCCGGCATGCCCGGCAAAAAAGAACAGCACGCGATCCTGCCGCCCGACCTTGCGAGGCAAATAATCGTTGAAAATCTGGAGCAGATGTTTGGAACTGGCCTCTTTGTCCTGCAGCTCGATCACTTCATCGAACCCGAGCCCCCGCAATGCCGCCGCCACCGCATGCGCACTCTCCAACGCGCCGGGCACCTTCGGAGCCACGAGGTAGTTTTCGATACCGACCACGACCGCCCAGGACTTGTAATAGAGGCCTTCCGGCTTTCCGACCTGCGCGTGGGCAATGGAGAGCATCCCAACCGTTCCAGCTGCGCATATGGCCACCAGACATACGAACTTCCGACGAAGATGGGGGAATGTGGACGAGCTCATGAAGGGGTTAATCCAGTGAGGTGCAACGCGTTCAGCGTACCCTCGTCTCCTCCTGACTGTCAAGAAAGGAGGCGTGCTCCGGCCTTGCGCCATGCGGTCTTCGCCTGCGTCGGCGATCGGCTCACAAAAGCGCTGAGGGTTGCAGTTCTTTTCCCCCGTCCGCATAATGCCGGTGATATGTGACCCGCGCGCCGGACAGGCCCGCGCTTTGTGGAGGCATGGCACCGATGGACGAGAAGATCGATACCCTACTGAAAGAAGGACGTGTCATTCAGCCGACCGCCAAGACCAAGGCGGCCGCTCATATTCAGGACTATGACCAGGCCTACAAAGCCTCCATCGCCGATCCGGAAGCGTTCTGGGGCGGTGTGGCCAAGGAACTGGATTGGTTTTCGCCGTGGAGCAAGGTGCTCGACTGGAACTACCCCTGGGCGAAATGGTTCGTCGGCGCGACGTGCAATATCGCCCATAACTGCCTGGATCGCCACGCGAACACGTGGCGGCGCAACAAGGTCGCCATCATCTGGGTCGGCGAGAACGGCGAGGAGCGCATCTTCACCTATGGAGAGCTGTTGCGCCAGGTCAATCGCTGCGCCAATGCTCTCAAGGCGCTTGGCCTGCAAAAGGGCGATCGCGTCACCATCTATCTGCCGAAAATCCCGGAGCAAGTCGTCGCCATGCTGGCCTGCGCGCGCATCGGCGTCATCCACAGTGTGGTCTATTCCGGCTTCAGCGCCCCGGCCCTTGCCAGCCGCATCCAGGACGCCGAAGCGCGCGTCGTCATCACGGCGGATGTCGGGTACGATCGCGGGAAAACCATCAACCTCAAGGGCGTCGTCGACGATGCCGTGCGAACCAGCCCTTCCGTCGAAAAAGTAGTGGTCGTGCGACGCGAATCTCCAGGCGTCGCCCTCGCGGCTCCCAAAGAAATCGATTGGGTCGAGTGGCTGCAAACACAGAGCGCCGTCTGCCAGGCAGAAGCGCTCGATGCGGAAACTCCGCTCTACATTCTCTATACCTCAGGCACCACCGGTAAGCCCAAAGGCGTCGTGCATGTGCATGGCGGCTATATGGTCGGCACCTACATCACGACCAAATATGTGTTCGATCTCAAGGAGGAAGACGTCTACTTCTGCGTGGCCGACCCGGGCTGGGTCACCGGCCACAGTTACATCGTCTATGGTCCGCTGCTGAACGGCGCGACGATCCTCATGGCCGAGGGCAAACCCGACTATCCGAACCCCGGCCGCTGGTGGGATCTCATCGCCCGCTACGGCGTTTCGATTTTCTACACCACGCCGACGGCGGTCCGGCTCCTGATGAAGTACGGCGAGGACTGGCCCAGGAAATACGATCTCTCCACCTTGCGCATCCTCGGCAGCGTCGGCGAACCCATTAACCCGGAAGCCTGGGAATGGTTTTACCGCGTGACCGGCAGCGACAAGCCCATCATGGATACCTGGTGGCAGACCGAAACCGGCTCCATCCTGGTCACGCCCCTGCCGTCCGTGCCACTGAAACCGGGATCGGCCACCCGACCGTTTCTCGGCATCGAGGCCGACGTGGTGGACAAGGAGGGGAACAGCCTGCCGAACAATGCCGGCGGCTTTGCCGTCATCAAGAAGCCTTGGCCGTCGATGATGCGGACGATCTACAAAGACCCCGATCGCTACAAGGTCTACTGGAGCACCATCCCCAATTGTTATACGGCAGGTGATGTCTGCCGGAAAGACAACGACGGATACATGTGGTTCATGGGTCGCGCAGACGATGTGATCAAAGTCGCCGGCAACCGCATCGGCACGGCGGAAGTCGAAAGCGCGCTGGTCAGCCACGAGGCCGTGGCCGAAGCGGCGGTCATCGGCAAACCGCATCGCACCGCAGGCGAAGCGATCAAGGCCTTCGTCATCCTGAAACAGGGCTATCAGGACTCGAAAGAATTGGTGCAGTCGCTCAAAGACCATGTATTGAAGGAATTGGGGAAAATCGCGGTGCCGCAGGAAATCGACATCGTGCCGTCGTTGCCGAAGACCAGGTCGGGCAAGATCATGCGGCGGGTCCTCAAGGCCAAGGAACTGGGACAGGACGTGGGCGACATTTCGACGATCGAAGACTGAGACGACTCGTCTTCAGTCAATGCATCATCTTGTATTGTGCGCATGGAGGCCGGTCATGCAGAGGCAGAGCGAAAAACAGAGTGTGGTGTGGTCGACGGTCATGGGATTTGTGCTGCTGGGAGGGGTCATCCCCGCCGCGGCCGCCGAAGACACCAGAAAACCGGCTGAACAGGCCGCACCAGCAGCAAAGAAGACTCCCGAGAAAAAGGCGACCGCAAAGAGCGGAAATCAGAAGGCGAAGCCGGCGGCCACCGCCAAAGGCCAGGCCCCCACGTACACTTCGGCAGAAACGGCAGCCAAGGCGCAAGCCTGCTTCGGAGAAGCACCGAAGATCCAATCGGTCACGCCGGATGAAGCCAAAGCAGGCGAGAAAGTCACGATCTCGGGCAGAGGATTCGGTCCTGCCGAGTGCTTGCGCTCACTATCCTTCGGTCCCGGGTATCCCGCCGCATTCACATTCGTCAACGATACCCAGATCACCGCGACCGTGCCGTCCGGCAGACGCAGAGGCATGGCCATGATGACCGTGACGACCGCGTCCGGTGAAGATTCCAAAGCGTTTCTGGTGAAGTGAGCGAGCGCTACGGCAGGGGAAGGAATCGTGGCATCGACAAGCGGCTAGATCAATCCCCGTCTTTTTAGATAATCCGTATCGATAACCGGGCTTGGTTTGGGCGGCAGGATACCGCGCTCCTGGAGCAGGCGCTCGACATATTTGCCGATCAGGTCTGATTCCAAATTGAGCTTGTCGCCCACCTGCTTCAGTCCGAGTGTGGTGACTTTTGCAGTGTGGGGAATGATCGAGACGACAAACGAGCGTTCGGTCACCTCATTGATGGTGAGACTGATGCCGTCGACCGTGATCGATCCCTTCGGGACACAGAGACGCACAATCTCCTTCGGCGCCTCAATCTCCAAAATCAGTGCATTCCCGTCCTGATGCCGGCTGCGGATAGCGCCGATCCCGTCCACGTGGCCGGACACCATGTGGCCGCCGATGCGCTCATTCAACTTCATGGCGCGTTCCAGATTCACGGGCGAACCGGACGTGAGACCACCGAGCGTCGTCACCGCGAGGGTTTCAGGGGAGACATCGACCGAGAAGTCGTGGTCGGTTCTGGAGACTGCCGTCAGGCAGGTCCCATTGACGCTCACGCTGGCGCCGATGGTGAGATCGCTCATGATCGTCGAGGCGATGATGGTCAGACGCGTGCCGGCCAGCCCCTTATTCAGAATGGAGACCGCGCCCATCTCTTCCACGATGCCGCTGAACATGGCTTACGCTCCCTTGCGAGTCTTCAAGAGATACAGACAAAACCCCAGTAGTCCAATGCCGCCCACCACGGCAATGCCGCGCTGCAGCGTTTCGATAAAATCCGTGTCCATCCTTCTATGCTTCCTTTTGAAAAATGTGGCCGTCCCCGGGCGAAAAGCGGCGGCATTATAGCACTACCGCGAGAGAGTTCTCATCGTGGCCCAAAAGGCGATGGCCGCAAGGATCTGAAGCCCGGCAATCACGGCAAAGGCTCCCTGATAACTCACATGGGCGATCAGCAGACCGGCCAGCAGGGGCCCGCTGGCATGGCCGATATCCATCACCGTCCCCTGCATACCCATCCCCGCCCCCAGCCGCTTGAATTCGGAACTGTCTGCCACCAACGCAGCGGACGAGGAAGAGACCACCGCCTCCCCGAACCCGAACCCCGACGACAGCACCAGCAGCAGAGCGAACGACCCCACATGGGGCATCGAAATGAAGGTCATGGCACAAATGACCAGACCGAGCACGATCAACGGTTGCCGTCCAATCCGGTCCGATACGCGCCCCATCACAGGCTTCGAGAAAAACGACGTGAACGCCTGCACAGTGAACAGCAGGCCTACTTGACCGGCATTCAGTCCCATGGAGAGTCCGTAGAGGGGCAGGAATGCCATCAGCGCACCGTTGGCAATCATCTTGGCGGCATCCGTGGAGCTGGTGATCAACACCTTTCTATTACGCGCAACGGCGAGAAAGCCCTTCCCCATCTCCGCCATGACCGGCGCCAGGCCTTTCTCACGCACGCGTGGAGGCGGCTCATCCAGATGAAGGCTAAAAAAGATCAGGATCGCGATACAGCCGAACACCCCGGCCGTCAGAAAGGCCGTGGGAAATCCTGCCGTATAAGCCAACCAGCCACCCAGGAACGGGCCGAGCAGCGAACCGGACTGGGTGCAGGCCGTGTAGGTCCCCAGCGCTGCGCCGCGCCGTTCCTTGTAGAGATCGGCCACGGTGGCCAGGGCACTCGGTGCGAAGATCGCGGTAGCCAGGCCGTGCACAAACCGCAGCGCCGTGAGCGCGTTGAGGTCCGAGATGAACGGGTATACAAACGGCGGCAATCCGAAGGCCACAACGCCGATACGCAGCAGCATCTTGCGTCCGTAAATGTCGGAGAGGGCGCCGGAGGGCAATTTCAACAACACGCCGGTGATCGTCGAAACCGACACGATCAAACCGATCCGCTCAGGGCCGGCCCCCAGCGATTCCGCAAAGAGGGACAAGACCGGCATGCGGACGAGGTTGTAACTGATGAAGCAGAACACGCCGAGGGTGCAGAGATAGAAGAAGCTGCGCGAGGTCGTCATGATGGTCTCATTGCGACGCAGGCTGGGGCGCCCGGGGTGGATTGTGCAGCGCGGCGATGGCAGCTTTCAAGAAGGCGACTTCAGCGTCCGGCAAGCCCGGAGGATCCGTCGCTTCGAAGAGGACCTGCCCGGGATGTTCCCGCATCGCGCCCCCCAGCCGTCGTGCGGCATCGAAGGCTTTCAGAAGCTGACGATTCACCACATTCCCGATCAGCGGACGGAGCAGCGACAGCATCCCCGACAAGAAGCGATTGTCGAGTCGCAGGTAAGTGACCATCGTACTGTCGATCGATTCGACTCCCCGGTTGTCGGTCACAGGATGCAGCCTCAACAGGACCACCGCCTTGCCGCTCACCCGCGGCAGAAACCGTCCGTCATGGCTTCCTTCCACGTAGTAGATCCGCGTCGCAGGATCCCGAAACAGGGGATGCACGATCCCTTCCGTGCCTTCCCCGTCGGTAGCCCAGAATTCTCCCTGCTCCCGCTGCTCGGCCTTATACAGGCCGAGATCGAGGCGGTTGACCAACATGGCGGCCATCACCGGATGATCCAGGAGATAGAGGAAAACCGGATGTGGCAAGGGCGTACGCTGCGGCCCGACCTTATTGGCGGTGGTGTAATGCGTGACGATCGGCTCAAGTCGGCAAGCCCACGCCACCTCGACTTGATCCAGCGGAAAGACCACACCGGCATGGTGTACGGGAAGGGAGCACCGGTCCGATTCAGTTCGCCCGACGGGCACAAGGGCCGCCAGCCCGGTTGTGAGCACGACCCCGAGCAGGCCGGCTCGTCGCGCCACCGGCCTGAACCCGCTCATGAAGGCCGTTGCGGCACTGAGAGCGTGAGATGAGCGGGATAGAGTTGCCCGGGGTCCTGCCTGAGCCGCGCCTGCCGCAGCAGCGTGTCGACCTGCGGCGTGATGATGCCCTCGAAAGAAACCTGCCCATCGGTGGTGATGACGACCGGCTTCGACAGATCGACGAGGTCTTCGTTCAGGAAGAGCGTGTATTGTCGGACACGATCGGTCTTGACCTCAATCCGATTCGGTCCGGTCACCTGTGCGATCAACCTGGCATAGGTGCGCTGCCGGATACTGTCGTCGCGCTTATCGACTAAATCCTCTGAAAAGGATGCGATCTGGTCCGTCGCATCGATCCGCACCCAACCGAAGGGCAACAAATGGCTCGCGTCACGCACCACCGTCAGCGCCTTCGGAACAGGAGTCCGCCGCTGATTGTCGAACCACTTCACCAGATCGGGAAGTTCTTCACGCGGGAAAAAGTGGCCTCCGGCCATCGCGTGGGTGCGATCATGCTCGCGATAGATGTAGGGGTATCCCAGGTTTTTCAGTTCTTCCGCCAGCTTCCGGCTCAACTCCACCGGCATCACCTGATCCTGTGATCCATGAATGATATAGGTCGGCGTCGTGCGGAGGTTTTCCAGAAACGGAAACAACACGTCATCGATCCCGCTGGCCATCGGCGCAAGCCCGGCGAACAGGGGCGCATGATGCATGCCGATCAGCCAGGCGCCGATCCCGCCGTTCGACATGCCGCTGAGGAAGATCCGGTTGGGATCGATTCGATACCGCTGCTGCACGGCCTGCACGGTCGCCAGCACGAGATCTTCCGCGCGCCGGGTAAACCAGGCGCCGGCAGGATAGGTCGGACAGGCCAGGATGTAGCCTTCGCCCAAGCGGGATTTCCAGCGATCTAGGTAGGCCTCGCCGGTGAATCCCGCGCCATGGAGACAGACAATCAGGGCATAGTCTCTGGTGGGTTCATAACTCTGAGGGATGGACAGGCTCAACCGATACGGTCGTTCGCGGACGACAATCTGCTCATCCGGCAAGAGTCCTACGGGCTGCAACCCGTGTGGCGGACCTTTACGCAACAGGTCCTGCACGGCCTGCACCGTGGCGTCCGGCCGCTGCACAATCGATGCGAGCATGGTGCTCTGCTGTTCGGCATTCTGGGTCGTGAGATATTGCCAGACCTGCGCGGCCAGGTCGGTCGAGGCCCCCCCCTCCGCGGCCTGGGTGGCCGAAGTCGAAAGGCCCGCCCACAGCAAGCACGAGAAAAGAAATGGAAGCAGGAAAAGTCTGCGTTGATGAAATCGATCGAAGGGCCGGAAAGAATGTCGCACGACGCTCCTAATGAGTCTCGAAGTCAGCCTGTATCAACATATCACGCCCGACCGGCTCGATGCGCACATTCTTCAGGGGCACGACACTCCGTAGTCGGCGCGGGGACCGTCCACCGAAGAGTCCTTTTGCATCCTGCCCGCCGAGCAGCAACGGAGCGACATAACACATCAATCGCTGGGGCAATCCCGCCTGCAGCACCGCCGCGTTCAGGTCGCTGCCGCCTTCGACCAGGACCGTGGTGACGCCGAGCTGACCAAGACGCGCCCACAACACCGGCAGGTTCACATGGCCACCGGCTTTCGGTAACACCAACACATCGATCCCCCTCTTCCTCAAGCGCTCAACTTTGCGCTCTGAAGCTGCCGCTGTCGTAGCAATCAACGTGTGAGCCGTGTGCTGGTCCTGCAGCACCTTGGCCTTCAGGGGAATACGCAATCGACTATCGACCACGATGCGCAACGGCTGCCGCCCGGTCGTTCGTGGCGGGTCGTCGGTCACTCTGGCGGTCAACTGTGGATTGTCGCGTAACACCGTACCGATCCCGACCAGGATCGCGTCTACATCGGCCCGCAAGCGATGAGCCTGCTGTCTGGAGGCCTCATCCGTAATCCATTGCGACTCGCCGCTCGCCGTCGCGATCTGCCCATCCAGCGTCATCCCGGCTTTTAGGATGGTAAATGGGCGGCCGGTCTTGACCCAATGGAGATAGGCTTGATTGAGCTGCGTCGCCTCGGCCTCGCAGCATCCCACATCGACGCGAATTCCTGCCCGCGTCAGCTGCGCAACCCCATTCCCCTTCACCTGCGGGTTGGGATCGACCATGGCCACCACGACGCGGCGGACTCCGGAGGCCATGACCAGCGGAACACAGGGAGGCGTGCGTTTTTTGAGATGACTGCAGGGTTCGAGGGTGACGTAGAGGGTGCCGCCCTTGGCCCGTGAGCCGGCCTGGCTCAGGGCAATGACTTCTGCATGGGGACCGCCGGCTTTGCGATGGGAGCCCTGACCGACGATCCGGCCGCGGGTCACCACCAATGCGCCGACCATGGGATTCGGACTGGTGGAGCCCCGGCCCTTCGCCGCGAGGCGGAGAGCCAGGGTCATGTATTCACGATCGCGGGAAGACAACCTCACCGTTTCGTACGCTTGGGGCGACGGACCACGCGCTTGGCCGCAGGTCGTTTCTTCGCCGGCGCAGGCGTCGCGGCCTTCTTGACCGGTTTGGATTTCGCCACCCGCTTGCTGCTCGGTTGGACTTTCTTCGGCTTGGCTTTTTCCGTTTCTTCCTGCGCCAAAGCGGCCTGCGCCGCAGCCAACCGCGCGATGCCAACCCGGTAGGGTGAGCAACTCACATAGTCCAGGCCCAGTTGATGACAGAATTCAACGGAGCTGGGATCGCCGCCGTGTTCGCCGCAGATGCCCAACTTGATCGTGGGACGGGTTTTGCGCCCGCCGGTGATGGCCGTGCGCATCAGTGAACCGACACCTTCCCGGTCCAGCACCGCAAACGGATCGCTGTCGAGAATATTGGCTGTCTTATAGAAATCGATGAACTTCGCGGCATCGTCGCGGGAGAACCCGAAGGTCGTCTGCGTCAAATCGTTCGTACCGAAAGAGAAGAACTCGGCCTCTTCCGCGATACGATCGGCGGTCACGGCGGCACGCGGCAACTCGATCATGGTGCCGACGAGATAGGACAACTTCACGCCGTAGCGCTTCATCGTGTCCGTGGCGACTTCGCGGACGAGATCCTTCTGCGCCTTCATTTCCGAGACCATGCCGACCAAGGGAATCATGATCTCCGGCACAATCTTCGTGCCTTCTTTCGCCAACTCGCAGGCCGCTTCGATGATCGCGCGCGCCTGCATCTTGGTAATTTCCGGCATCGTAATCCCGAGACGGCAGCCGCGCAGACCCAGCATGGGGTTAAACTCATGCAGCTCTTCCACACGAGCCAGCAACCGTTTCTTTTCCTCCAACACCGTCGGCGCGCCGCTGGTCAGTTCAAGCTGGGCGATTTCGACCATCAGGTCTTCACGCTTGGGCAGGAACTCGTGCAGGGGCGGATCGAGCAGACGAATCGTAACGGGATAACCTTTCATCTCACGGTAAAGGCCGATGAAATCCTGCTTCTGGAGCGGCAGGAGCTGATCCAGATACATTTCCCGCTCTTCGCGCTTCCTGGCCAGAATCATCTTCTGCATGATCTGGATACGGTCTTCGGCAAAGAACATATGTTCCGTGCGGCAGAGGCCGATACCTTCAGCGCCGAAGCTTCGGGCGATGCGGGCCTGATCCGGCACATCCGCATTCGCCCGGACCTTCAGTTTGCGCACGCCGTCGGCCCACTTCAGCACCGACTCGAACAATTGGTACTTCTCGGAGGCCGAGGCTTCCATCTTACCCTGCAGCACCTGGATGACTTCGGACTCCACGACGGGAATGTCGCCGCCATACACGTTGCCGGTCGAACCGTTGACCGACAGGTATTCGCCTTCGCGAAACACCTGGGTCCCGATCCGCACCGATTGACTATCCAACACCTCGATGGCTTCACAGCCGGCCACGCAAACTTTGCCCATCTGCCGGGCCACGACGGCCGCGTGTGACGTCATGCCGCCACGCGCAGTCAGAAAACCTAACGCGGCGTTCATGCCGTGAATATCGTCCGGGCTGGTTTCCTGCCGGACAAGGACCACGCGATTGCCCGCGGCTTTCATCTCAACCGCACGATCCGCCGTCAACGCGAGTTTTCCGGCGGCAGCACCGGGACCGGCCGGCAATCCCTTACCGAGCGGCGTGCAGCGTGATTCTTCCTTCGCGTCGAAAATCGGATAGAGATACTGGGCCAATTGATCGGGCCCGATGCGCTGGAGCGCCTCTTTTTTGGTAATGAGGCCTTCCTTCACCATATCCACCGCAATCCGGACGGCCGCCACACCCGTGCGTTTCCCGACGCGGGTCTGCAACATATAGAGCTTGCCTTCCTGGATCGTGAACTCCAGGTCGAGCATGTCGCGGTAATGGCGCTCGAGTTTTTTGTAGGTCGTTTCGAGATCCCGATACGCCTGCGGCATGAACTTTTCGAGTTCCTTGACGGGCAGCGGGGTCCGGATACCGGCGACGACGTCTTCGCCTTGCGCGTTCGTCAAACACTCGCCGAAGAAATTCCGCTGTCCGGTCGCGGGATCGCGCGTAAACGCCACGCCGGTGCCGCTGGTTTCGCCCATGTTGCCGAACACCATGGCGACCACGTTGACCGCGGTGCCCCAGGTTTCGGGAATGTTGTACAGCCGGCGATACGTAACGGCGCGCGCACCGTACCAGGAGGAAAACACGGCGTTGATTGCCATCCGCAGCTGTTCGAGCGGATCATCGGGAAAATCCCGCTTGGTTTCTTCTTTCACCAACTCCTTGAAGCTGACGACGAGTTCCTTGAGCGCCTTGGCATCGAGGTGCGTGTCCTGCGTGACCCCGAGATCCCGTTTCTTATGCTTGAGGATGTCCTCGAAATGCTCGCGATTGACCCCCATCACAATGCTGCCGAACATGCCGATGAAACGGCGGTAACTGTCCTGCGCAAACCGCTCATTCTTCGTCTTGAGGGCCAGGCCGTGCACGGTCTTGGTCGTCAAGCCGACGTTCAACACGGTATCCATCATCCCGGGCATGGACGCGCGGGCGCCGGAGCGCACGGACACCAGCAAGGGATTGTCCGGATCGCCGAAGCCGGCCTTCATCGACCGTTCGATCCGCTTCAGGGCGTGCAGTGCTTCGTCCATCATGCCGGGGGGATAGGCCTTGCCGCGTTTGTAGTATTCGACGCAGGCCTCGGTGGAGATCGTAAAGCCGGGGGGAACGGACACTTTCAAGTTCGTCATCTCGGCCAGTCCGGCGCCTTTGCCGCCGAGCAGTTCCTTCATGTTGCCGGTGCCTTCGGCTTTCCCATCTCCGAAATAATAGACGTATTTCTTGGCCACGCGACGCTCTCCTTGTGCTATGAGGTCAATGAGTCGGAACCGAATGGCGGGCGGCGGCTTCCAATCGCATGCGGTAGCGGTTCACCACGTGCCTGGTCACCCGAATGCCGCACACGATGATCCCCACCACGAACGCGCCGACCGCAAACAGTCGGTAGTCCACGAACGGTCCATAATCGAAATAGAATTTTCCGTCTGCGCCCTGTTTGAGTTGTGCGTCTTTTTGAAACGTATGGGTCTTCCCGGTGGGATCGGCGAGATTGAGCCACTCCGAGCAGAACTGCACCGGGTTCTCCGAACCGGGGACATGTTGGTAGGCCAGTCGCAAGCAAATGTCTTGTCTGGAGTCATAGATATCTGGTGTCCGCACCAGCCGTTCGAAGTTGACGCCGGTCACCCAGATGCCGAAGAGGAACACCGCGTTGCACACCACCATCATGACGACGCTGATGCCGGACGCAAACCGCCGGACCTTGGTCGCCCTCAGTTGGGCCGCGGCACTCGCCTCGGGTGACTCAGGGAGGCTCTCTGACGTAGAGTCCAAACGCTCACCATCCGCTATGTCCCTTGTACCATAATCTGGGAGAAATCAGCGAATGACATGAACAAATAGTCGACGCTCTTCAACAGCGAGAGCCGGTTCCCGCGCACCGCCGGGTCCTCGGCGTTCACCATCACCGCATTGAAGAAGTCGTCGATCGGACCCTTCATGCGAACCAGCACATCGAGTGCCTCCCCGTACTTCCCGCCGCCCATCGCCGCCGCATACTCCTGATGACTATTCTGCACGGTCTGATGCAAGGCGGGCTCGGCGGCCTCTCGAAACAGACCGGACTCCACCGGCTTGCGGTCCCACTGTTCCTTCTCGGTCAACCGGTGAGCGCGTTTGAATCCGACGATCAGCGGATCGAACTCCGCCCGCACGGTGATCTGCTGCAGCGCCTTCATCTTGTCGAAGAGGTCGGTCAGGTCGATGGTCTGGCGGTCGGCCGACTTCAGCACGGCTTCCATCACATCGTCCCGTAATTGATGCGCGCTCTTTCCGTAGAAACGCACGCGTTCGAACAGAAAACCGATGACATCGGGAGCCCCGGCTTTGCCTGACTGGGGCGCCGCTGCCACATTCTGGCCGCTCAGCACGTCCTGCGCCGCCCGCACCGCCTGGGCGAGATTCAGCCGCAGCTTGCTCTCGATCACGATGCGCACAATGGCCGTGGCATGACGCCTGAGGGCAAAGGGATCTTCGGATCCGCTCGGGACCAGGCCCACGAGAAAAAATCCCGCGATGCTGTCCAATCGGTCCGCCAACGACAGTACTTTTCCCGCGAGCGACTCAGGCAGCTCCCCTTCCATGGCGCGAGGCATGTACTGCTCACGGATCGCCGCGCTGACCACCGGAGATTCGCCGTCATGTTTGGCATATTCCCCGCCCATGAGCCCCTGCAGAGTCGGAAACTCCCCGACGATCCCGGTCAAGAGATCGGCCTTGCTGAGTTCGGCCGCGCGCCGGCAATCCTGAACCAGTCGCTCGTCGCCGAGTTGCCCGGCCACATGAGCCGCCATCGCCACCACGCGCTGCGTTTTCTGATGCAGGCTGCCGAGCTTCTGGTGGAACGTCACCGCCAGCTGTTTCGCTACGCGATCGATCAACGAGGTCTTGCGATCTTCGTCGAAGAAGAACTTGGCATCGGCCAGCCGCGCCGCCAGGACCCTCTCGTTCCCTTCACGGATCAGCTGCATGTTCGACAACTTCATGTTGGTGACGGCGAGGAAATTCGGCAGCAGCGCGCCCTTCTGATCGACCAGGGAGAAATAGCCTTGATGCTCCTTCATGGAAGTCATGAGGATTTCTTTCGGGAGCGAAAGATAATGCGGCTTGAAGGAACCTAGAATCGTCAGCGGAGACTCCACCATGTAGACGGCCTGCTCCAGCAAATCGTCGTCCTGGTGCAGATGCCCGCGAGCCGACTTGGCGAGCGAGGCCAACTGGTCGAGGATCATCGTGCGCCGCCGCTCCTGATCCACAATCACCCCATGCCGTTCGGTCTCCTTCAGATAGTGCGCAATCGACTTCACCGCGAAGCCCTTCGGGCTGGACACCTTGGCGCCCAGCACCCGATGGCCGTGACTCAGATTGCCGGCCTTGATCGTGGCGAACTGAATCGGGAGCACCTTCCCGCCGCACAACGCCACCAGCCAGCGCACCGGCCTCGCAAAGCGCACCCCGGTCTGGTTCCAATGCATGGCTTTGGGAAACGACAGTTTTCCCAACAGTTGCGGCAAGGCCTGCGTCAGGACTGCCGCCACCGCCAGTCCCTTTTCCTGCTTCACTGCAAAGAGGTACTCGCCCTTGGGCGTCTGCCGCACCTGCAGATTTTCAACGGGAATGCCCTGACCGGCGGCAAAACCGACGGCCGCTCTGGTGGGTTGCCCATTTTGGTCGAACGCCACCGACTTGGAAGGCCCCATGGCTTCTTTGACCGCCGAGGCCTGCTGCCGGGCCAGTCCTTCGATCAACAGCACCAGCCGCCGCGGGGTGCCCATCGTGCGGACGGCGCCGTAGGTGAGGCGCAGGTCTTTTAGCAGGGTCTCAGTCGATTGCTGCAGCGCACGCATGGCCGGAGCGACGAACTGATAGGGCAATTCTTCCGTTCCAATTTCCAACAGCAATTCTGTGGTCACCGGAGCCTTAGCGGATTTGGCAACCTTGGAGCGTGAGGCAGTTTTGGTCATGGTCTTTTTGGATGACATCGTCAGGTACTGCCTGCGGATTACTTGGTTGGAACGGGTGAATGAACGCCGGTACGCTTGCCGGTCTGAGCCGATTGCTTGATCAAGGGATGTCCCATGGCTTCGCGATCGGCCAGGTACGATTCGGCGCAACGACGCGCCAGCGCCCGCACGCGGGCAATGTACGAGGTCCGTTCGGTGACGCTGATCGCCCCGCGGGCATCCAGCAGATTGAACATGTGCGAGGTCTTGATGCAGTAGTCGTAGGCCGGCAGCGTCAGCTTCTTGTCCAGCAACCGCTGGCATTCGCCCTCGAACGCCTGGAAGGTGGCCATGAGCATGGGAACCTCCCCCTCTTCGAAGTTGTAGCGCGAGAACTCGACTTCGCTGCGGTGATGCACATCGCCGTAGCTCACCCCGTCGGTCCAGGCCAGGTCATAGACGTTATCGACCTGCTGCAGGTACATCGCAATACGTTCGGTGCCATAGGTGATTTCGCCGGTGATGGGATTGAGCGGAATCCCGCCGATCTCCTGAAAATAGGTGAACTGGGTAATCTCCATGCCGTCGAGCCGGACTTCCCAGCCCAACCCCCAGGCGCCGAGCGTGGGGGACTCCCAGTCGTCCTGTACAAACCGGATGTCGTGTTTCTTCGGGTCAATGCCCAGCTGTTTCAGGCTCTCCAGATAGAGGCCCTGAATATTGTCGGGGGCCGGTTTCAGCACCACCTGATATTGGTAGTAGTGCTGCATGCGGTTAGGATTTTCGCCGTATCGCCCATCGGTCGGCCGTCGACAGGCTTGCGGATAGGCGGCTCGCCAGGGCTCCGGACCGAGCGAACGGAGGAACGTGGCGGGGTGGAAAGTTCCCGCGCCCATTTCCAAATCATAGGGTTGGTGAACGACACACCCGCGGTCGGCCCAAAAACGATGCAGGGTCAAAATGAGGTCTTGGAAATTCACCGGGTATCCAGATCTAGCAGCAGGCTGCTGGTGGTGGCTGATGAAAAACAGGCTGAAGCTAGCAAGAACGGTTACAGGGTGTCAAGAAACTGAAGCTCCGATTTCAATGAGTTGCGCAGGCGATGCTGCCACAAGGGCAGGCGGTTCGATTCTGTGGCCTCCGCCACAAGGCGCTTGAATCACGAGGGACAAATGGTGTCAGGAATCAATTGGCGGCGGGCGTTCTTGGACGCTCGGGTGAACGCACCATGGCCTGTATGCTCCATTCAGCCACCATCCACATCACCCATGCTTCGGTCCCATAGGGCCGTCCCGTCCCTATAACCGCACGTCGATGGATGCACGTCCCCTGCTCGTCTGCTTCCGTATCCTCTACCCATTGCAAGCCAATCACGTTGAGTCCTCGCATCCGTAACGGTATTATGCCTGTCTGCACAGCACGCTGCCCTGCGTGGGGCATAGAGCTGATAAGGCCTATGTCCAACATATGAGTTGTGCGAAGGCTGGCACGCAAACCGCGTACGATGCCAGTCAGAATATTCAATAGTTAGGGCTCAACCCGTGGCTAATCCGATATCTGAAAACATGGCCATAGGCACGATCGGAGAGCTGCTTGTGCAGACCCGCCTGCTTCAATATGGGGTACAAGCCGCTGCTCCAATAAAAGACAGCGGCAATGATCTAATCGCGCTCAAGGGTTACGCGGTCAAAACGATCCAGGTCAAGACCTGCACAAACCGGTTTGATACTCCGCTCGATCTTCCAGAAAAGTATCATCTAGTGGCACTCGTCAAGCTGCACCGACACGACACTGAGCTGCTGCTAGACCAAACCAAAGTGTACTTGGTCGCAAGAGACCAACTTGTCGGACTCCGCGTCAACTGTGAGACTGCCATGGCACCGTTCGTCATCTCACAGAAGCTCGTTGATGGGCTGTTTGTTGAGCCTTAACAATTCATTCAAGCCGACGCTGCTTCGCGGCGCGACTGAGTTCAAGCGTTAGACCTTTATGAACTTATTCGAGTTCATCCTCGATCCGACCGACATGGTGCTGCCAAGAACGCCACGAGAACTGTGCGCTTGGATCGAGGGGAAGACATCTACGCTCAGTCAAAGGGCAGAAGCGACAGCATACGCGCGATCCGGGGCAACGCTACCGAAAAAGCTTTGGGAAGAGATCCGCCCATCTATGATGGACGGCAGCGAGTACGGCATCACTTGTCTCGGTCAGGCGTTCCTCCAGGAAGCTCGTAGTCGAAAGGACTACTACAGCATGCTGTTAAGCGGTGGTGGCTAACCCCTCCATCGAGCGGACATGACGCACGTTAGGATTTAAATGGATGCGACCACCGACAATTTGGCTTTTTCGCCAAACCCCATTGATGCCGTTGATGCCGTCGGCCTGAGAGCGGGTGAAGGGCCCGCGGTACAAATTGCAATGGCGATTGTCCAGAGAACTACTGCATTGCGAGCTTACAACGCCTTCTCAAGTGGTCACGATTGGATAGAAAAACTGTCGAGCGCTTACGTTGTTGCACTCGCCACGCGTTCGGCGGACACCTATCTGATGCGGCAGATTCAAAGTTGTATCGTCGAGGATCCAGCAATTCCCTGCGAGAAGTGTCGAGAGGCAACCTTGGGCACTAACGTAATCCGCTCACGATTGTTTCCTGAGTTGGCAGCGCTGCGGAAACACGCAAACGCGCTTATCCATCACTTGGATCACCCCAAAAACCGAGGCATCGCCGAGCTAAACGTTCAGGGTGTTTTCGATTATTCCTACCATCTTTTTCAAGAGAACGCTGAACTGTTGTTCGGTCGCGTTCCAGAAAGTTCATTTCCGTATACGAAATGCAAAAAATGCGGAGCGAAGGACGCGGACTGTCAATGAAAGTATTTGTTCCAGCCTACCTCATGGTCAATCGAACCGCTGGCTCGCTCGCCGAGACCGATCACCGGGGAGGATAGGTAAAGGGATTTGAATCTGTTTGGTGCTGAGGTATACTGACTTATGTCGTTCAACCTCCCGCTTAAAGCCATGAGCCTTCAAGAGAAGCTTGCTGCGATGGAGTCTCTATGGGAAGACCTCGCCCGTACCCCAGAAGCTATTGAGTCTCCTGCCTGGCACAAGGACATCCTCGATGAACGCCGCCAGCGGCTCGCCGAGGGGCAATCTCGATTCATTGATTGGGAGACCGCCAAAACGGACATCCGAAACAAGCTCTCGTGAGAATTGAGCTTCTGGACGAAGCCCAGGAGGATTTGATCCAGGGTTTCCACTTTTATGAAGGCCGGGAAGCCGGTCTTGGGACCTACTTCCTAGACTGCTTGTTCTCAGACATTGATTCCCTTCTCGTTTACGCCGGAATTCATCAAGTCATCTACGGTCATCGCCGTTGCCTCTCCAAGCGTTTCCCCTTTGCAATCTATTACAGTGTGGAGGGAAATACTGTGGTTCGTGTGCATGCCGTATTGGATTGCCGCAGGAATCCATTATGGATCAGGAAACGGTTGAAGGGAGATGGTTAACCAGTTGTTCCAGCCGCCCCCCTGAAGCGGCGGCTGAGCTGCGTCGTTGGGACTGATGAAGAACGCCGCTCTCTCCTCACTGACACTTCCACGCGATTGTCCACAGCCTGATTCCACGCCAACTCCGCGCACTCCACCTCAGCGAGATCCTGGTTCAATAGATCGGTCACTGTAAGCCGGGCTTCGACCGTGCGCCGCAGAGAATTCATCAATGTATTCTTGAGTCGCTCCAACTCGCCTTGTGCTGCAACGACCGGCTGCTGTTCATCGGCCTGTTCATCCTGGACTAAATGGCTAAGCGGAGACACTTCGCCACAAGGCGCTTGAATCAGGATATCCGCAAGGTTTATTCTGCAAAATCTTGAGTAACTCACTAGACAACTACGCACGCCATGAAGTTCTCCAAGAAGAGTGAATACGGGCTCCGCGCACTGCTCGAACTGTGCGAGACCTATGGCGGGCGCGTCCTCCAGCGCCATGAAATTGCAGAACGGCAGAATATCCCGGTGGAATTCCTGGAGCAGATCCTCCTCGCGCTGAAACGCGCCGGCCTGCTGGCCAGTCGTCGAGGAGTCCGGGGCGGCTATTCCCTCATTAAATCACCGGAAGACATCACGCTCGGCCAGGTCATCCGTATTCTGGATGGCCCCCTCGCCCCGATCAGCTGCGTCAGCAAGACCGCCTACCAGAAGTGTGCGGACTGCCCCTACGCAGCTAAACCTTCGTGCCCGCTCCAACAGGCCATGGGTGAGGTGCGGGATGCCATCGCGAACATTCTCGACCATTACACATTGAGTCGATTCGCCCATTCGAAATAGGTGGAAGGAGCCGCGACCCGCTATGACTCGTCAGACACACACCATTTTGGGCCTTGCACTCGGCGCCTGCTTGACCATGCTCCTTCCGGCCACTGCCCCGGTGCAGGCCGCCGAAACCCGTGATCTCATCCTGGCCGCCTACAGCGTGCCGAAAGAAGCCTACGAACGACACATCATCCCGGCCTTTCAACGACATTGGAAACAAAAAACCGGGCAGGACGTGCGTGTGCGTAGCTCGTATGGAGCCTCGGGCGCCCAGGCTAGGGCTATCATCGGAGGGTTCGATGCCGATGTCGCCGTGCTCTCGTTGGAAGGTGATGTCGATCAGATCGTCAAGGCCGGATTGATTACCCATGATTGGCGAAAGGCTCCCCACGGGGGCATGATCTCCGCGTCGGTCGTGGCCCTCGGTGTCCGCAAGGGTAATCCCAAGGGCATCAAGGGATGGGACGATGCCGCGCGCCCCGGCGTGGAAGTGCTCTACCCGAATCCCAAGACATCCGGCGGCGCGATGTGGGATGTGATCGCGATTTACGGCGCCGGGCTGAAACTGGCGGAGCAACGCGCAGGCGGGAAGCCGATCGCCCCGGATGCGGCGGCCTCGCAGGCCGTGGACCTACTGACCCGTGTCCAACGCAACGTCAAGGTGATGGACAAGAGCGGACGGGAATCGGTGACCACGTTCGAACGCGGGGTCGGCGATGTCATCGTGACTTACGAAAACGAATTGTTGCCGCGTGTGAGGAGCGGCCGGCCCTATGAAATCATCGTGCCGGCCGAAACCGTCTGGATCGAAAACCCGGCGGCGGTCGTCGACACCTATGCCGATCGCCACAAGGCCAGGGATCTCGCAGACGCGTTCGTCGCATTCCTCCACGGACCGGAGGCACAGGCTGCCTTCGTTGAATTGGGATTTCGCCCGTTGGACAAGCATGCCGGTACCCCGGCCGCCACACTCCCGCAACCGGCTCGACTCTTCACGATTGCAGAGCTCGGCGGCTGGGATCAGGTGAGCAACAAGCTGTTCGGCGCGCAAGGTCTCTGGACGAAGATCGTCGAGGACGTGACAAAGAAATAGCAGCCTCCTGAGAAAATGATTCCTGAAGAATCATCACGACCAACGATAGGAATGGTGCCTGTCGAACAGGCGTGACCGTAACCAGTAAGGTAGAACGCTCGTATGACCGCCCATCTCTTGCTCAGCCTGGCCTTACGATCTGCCGCAGTCGGCTATGTGCTCGTGCTGATTTTCTTGCCCCTTGCGGCGCTGGCGCATCAATCGTTCGCGGCCGGATGGGACCGGTTCATCCAGGATCTGTCGGCTCCTCAAGCTGCGGCAGCGCTGTGGCTCACCGTGGAAACCGCCGCCATTGCGACTGCCATCAATGCCCTGTTCGGCACCTTGTCGGCGCTGGTGCTGGTACGCTACGAATTCCCTGGCCGGTGGCTCCTTAATGCGCTCGTTGATTTGCCCTTTGCCATTCCGACCCTGGTTGCCGGCCTCATGATCGCCGCAATCTATGGACCGACCAGCCTGCTGGGCACCTGGCTTCAACAGGGCGGGATGGCGGTGCTCTACAACCAGCCCGGGATCATCCTGGCGATGGTGTTTGTGACCATGCCGTTTACCATCCGCTCTCTGCAACCGGTGCTGATGGGCCTCGAACGCGATCAGGAAGAAGCAGCCTTCACGTTGGGAGCCAGCCCCTGGATCACCTTCTGGAAAGTCACGGTCCCGTCGATCCTGCCCGGTCTGCTGACCGGCGTCTTCCTCACCTTCGTGCGGGCGCTCGGCGAATTCGGGTCCATCGTGATCGTGGCGGGCAATATTCCGATGAAGACGCAGGTCGCTTCCGTCTATGTGTATGGGGAGATCGAGAGCTACAACCCGCAGGCGGCTACCTCCGTCTCGGTGCTGATTTTACTGATCTCCTTTCTGGTTCTCCTGCTCTTGGAACGGTTGACCCGTCGTCCCGGGGAACGGTTGCCAAGATTGTTTCAATGGACCCGGCAGAAGGATCCTCGCGACTCCGAGTCAGTGGTGCCGACCGCGGCAATCTGAGACGATGAATCCGGCAGAGCCGGGCATGGTTGAGATGGGAGCACGTGCATGCGTTGGTTGTTGATCGGGATCGTCTGGCTCTACTTCCTCGTCCTGCTGGTGGGACCGATCCTCTATATGGCGAGCCAAAGCTTCAGCGAGGGGCTGACGGCATTCTGGATCGAAATCTCGAGGCCGGAGGCGTTGCACGGCTTCGCGCTTACGGCAGAAATCACCCTGATCGTGCTGGTGCTGAACGTGATCTTCGGCACCATGACGGCGATGGTGCTGGCGAGGCAGAAGTTTTGGGGCCGCAGCCTCGTGAGCGGCGTGATCGACCTGCCGTTTGCGGTCTCCCCCGTCATCGCGGGCTTCATGCTCATATTGCTGTTCGGCCCGGACACCGTGCTGGGCACGATTTTCGGGCAGGCACAGATCAAGGTGTTGTTTGCCCTGCCGGCCATGATTCTGGCGACTCTGTTCGTCACTTTTCCATTTATGGTGCGTGAACTGACACCGTTGCTGCAAACACTCGGGACCGAAGAAGAGGAAGCGGCACGAACGTTGGGGGCCGGTGAATGGCAGGTATTTCTCAAGGTCACCCTGCCGGCTCTCCGATGGGGCCTGGTCTATGGAGCGACCCTCACCGTGGCGCGGGCGATCGGCGAATTCGGCGCCGTCCTCGTGGTTTCGGGGAATATTTTGTTGCTCACGCAGACCGCCACGTTGCACATTTATCAAAGCTACGTCGATTTCAACTATGTGGCGGCAAACGCTGTCGCATTGACCCTGTTGGCCGTCTCCTTTGCGATCTTGACCGTGCTAGAGATCGCCAAGGCACGCGCTGAAACGACGGTAGCGGAAGCGGGAGCGCAGTAAGCCAGTGAAAATCGAAGTACGCGGGCTCACGAAGACGTTCGGTTCAGCCACGGCAGTGGGAGGCGTCTCGTTCGTCGTCAACGAAGGTGAATTGCTCGGTCTGCTCGGACCAAGCGGCAGCGGAAAAACGACCGTGCTGCGATTGATCGCCGGCCTGGAAGTTCCGACCGCCGGCGATATCTTCATCGACGGCAAGCGGGTGAACGACCTCACCGTGCAGGAACGCAACATCGGCTTCGTCTTCCAGCACTACGCGCTGTTCAAACATCTGACCGTCTTCGACAACATTGCTTTCGGTCTCAAAATCAAAAAGTGGAACCGGCGTGATATCGACCAGCGCATCACGGAACTGCTCGCGCTCATGAGCCTCGAAGGACTGGGTGGTCGGTATCCGCACCAACTATCCGGCGGCCAACGACAGCGTGTCGCCATCGCCCGCGCGCTGGCCCCGCGTCCGTCGGTGCTGTTGATGGACGAACCGTTCGGGGCCGTCGATGCAAAGGTGCGGCAGGAGTTGCGTGAGTGGCTCATCCGCCTGCATACGGACCTGAACGTCACCAGCCTGTTCGTGACACACGATCAGGAAGAGGCGATGGAGGTGTCCGGCCGCATCATCGTGTTCTCCAAAGGCAAATTGGAGCAGGCCGGATCCCCTGCTGATGTCTACGAAGAACCCGCCACTGAGTTCGTCGCCCGCTTCATCGGTTCGATGAATATCGTGGCCGGCGTCGTACGGCGGGGGCAGGTCCAGGTCGGCTCGCTCGAATTCCCTGCCCCGGGCTTTTCCGACGGTCAGACGCTCCAAGTCGGATTTCGTCCCTATTACGTGAAGGTGGCGGAAGATCCCGCGCGGTACCGTCAGCAGGCGAAACTACGGCACATCTACTTTCTCGGCGTGGCGTACCGGCTTGAAATTGAAACCCCGGACGGGTTGATTCTCCGGTCACGCATGAACAAGGAAGAATTTCGTCGCTGCCATTTTACCGTGGGGCAGGCCGTCTCCTTCGCCGTGACTCATTTCCGCATCCTGCCGCAAGAAGGCGCTGGGCCCTCGATCGAGGCTAAACCCGGCAGCCCCATCGCGGGGCCGCTGACGCCTTAACGGAGCGCAGCGGCTCAACCCTGACGCGCCAAACCAGCGTCAGTTGGTGGGAGTTTCCTGCCGGACTCGCTTCTCACCTTTCAGCTAAGGAGGAATGCCAATGCCTGGCCAATGTCTTGAAGCTCGCCTCCACCTAATCAAGCACTATGTACGTCGAACGATTCCCATCTCTTCTACAGTTCTTGTCGCTGTACTGGCGTTGTCTCTCTCGAAGGTTCACGGTTCTGAATGGGGAGACGTGCCCGCATTGAAAAACCTTGACTTTTCGAACGTCGAAGTCTCCTCACTCATCGCTGTTCAAACCCGCGATGGTCGTCAGGACAATGATCACCTGATGCATCACATGTTTACGCGGCTTGCAGAGCACAAGTTAGTAGGGATTTCGTCAGGTACGAAGGAGCCCCAACCACTGAAGAACCCACGGCTTATCGTTACGTTGCTGGCCAAGGAAATACCCGACTGTCCCGACAAACTCTTGTACGTCAGAAGCTTTGAGCTGCGAGAACGAGCCATTCGAGAGCGGGAGCCGAAGGTTTATACGGATGGGATCAGTTTTGGTGGAATGGACCTGTTTCCTGAGGTCATCGATGCAAGCACAGCCACCAGGGAACGATTCGAAAAGGACCTTGATCGGATGATCGATCGGTTTGCCCGGGACTACTGGGAGCACAATAGCCTGCCCACACGCTGATCTCCGCCAGGATCGTCTCAGGCTCAACACGGACGTTCGTAATCCTGAACCGGACCAGTCGCCCGACAGCACGAAATGCGGCATTCTCTTCTTGTTCGATATTGCCGATTCACGGAGCCCCTGCGTAACCGAGTTTCCTATCGAACAGCACGGACGGGATTCACGGCCGGCACAGGGAACGACCCAAGGGGCTGCTCAGGCTAAAATCAAGTTGACGCCAATCGGCACACCTGATATCCAATTTCTGCCTTCTCCTATCAGAGGGATATCGCGCGCATTCTGAAGGCACACTCACCACAACGTATCAGCTCTCACGATTGAAATTTGGAGTGGGGTTTCATCGGATCATTCGATCAGCGCGAGATTGACTCGTATGCCCAACGAACACCATGCGCGGGTGCAACTCGGCATGTTGCCGGATCTACCGCCGAAATCACGTCGCAACGGAGCGACGCTCTCGATCTGTGCTCATGAGACTGGGCAAACGCAGTTCTTCACGCTGTCCGTGACGGAGGGTGCATGACCGCAGCGGCAATTCGTCAGATTGTAAAATGGTATGCCAAGCGAAACATCCGCGAGCATTGTCCTTCGAAGATCGCGGATCGGTTGCTGGGTCCACGAGGCCCCATTCATCAGGAATGGTCCATCGGGATCGTGACCGGGGCATCGCCCTTGCGACTTCGCCATGCTCAAGGCACCTCCAATCCGGTCCTGACCCGGTACTCGGTTTCTGACGTGAGGGCGTTGTTCGTCGCGGATCCTTTCCTGATTCGCGTCGGCGATCTCTGGCACATGTTTTTCGAAGTCTATAACTTCGATAGCGACCGGGGAGAAATCGCCTGGGCCACGAGCCAGGACGGTTTCGCCTGGACCTATCAGAAGATCGTGCTGCGAGAGTCTTTTCATCTCTCGTACCCGTATGTCTTTGAATGGCAGGGGCGATACTACATGATTCCTGAAACCCACCAAGCGGAGAGCGTGCGCCTCTACGAAGCGACGACGTTTCCGACGGATTGGGTGTGCACCGACATCTTGATCCAAGGGTATCGATTTGCCGACAGCTCGATCTTCAGGAGCGACGATCGCTGGTGGTTATTCACCGAAACCAATCCCGCCCTCGCCCACGACACGCTTCGGCTCTACCAGGCCCCTGCCCTTCGAGGGCCCTGGGAGGAGCATCCGCTGTCCCCGATTATCCAGGCGAACCCGCATATTGCGAGACCGGCCGGCCGAGTGGTGCGAGACGGGCATCGCCTCCTCCGATTTGCGCAAGACTGCTTCCCGGTCTATGGAACCAGGGTGCGCGCCTTCGAGATTACGGAGCTGACGCCTTCAACCTATCGTGAGCGTCCCGCGACCTTCGGACCGCTGTTCGGCCCAAGCTGGAGACTCTGGACTCAAGGCGGCATGCATCATGTCGATGCCCAGCGGCTGAACTCGCACCAGTGGATTGCCGCCGTCGACGGGTGGCGACAAGTCGGATGGCCGATCCCCGAGGGATGGCAGAGGGACCGGGGCTGACACGAGCACGGCGCTCTCTTCAACGCTTTCAATCGGTGCTCTGGTGCCGTGAAGCGATCATGGCCGTTCTCGGTGTGGGGCGAACGTTCCGCGGCGGCGGCGTCTCCTTGCGCACCGCAGGGACCGCAAAGGGAAATGTCCTCATCTCCTATAACAATGAGGGCTTCTTGTTCAAACGGCGTGGTGAGCCCGTTCCCATCAGCCACCCGAGCTACTATAAAGGCATGGTGATGGCTCAAACCTTCCTCGATCTTGACCCGCCCCGCGAATGTAGGCCAGATGCAACTTGAGGATTAGGCCTGCATGTGATCAGGTGAAGCCGCTGATGCGGCGATGCAGCCCTCGCATAGCTCACGTGACGGTCCCCAATAATTCAGGGGGCGCGCCAGTGGTATCGTTGGCCATGGCCCACTCCGCCGAAAAGGCTGCCGGAGCCTGATCCTGCAGCGCACTGTGCGGGCATCGGAGATTGTCGTCTGCTTGCCACTGCGCCAACGTCTCCCATGCATCGTCAAGCGTGAAGTACACCTCGACGCTCAGGCACTCATCGCGAAGCCGCCCATTAACACTCTCGATGAACCTATTCTCGACCGGCTTGCCTGGTCGAATGAAGTCGCGCTGAATCCCATGGCAATGGGCCCAGGCGTCCATGACACGACCGGCAAATTCACTGCCGTTGTCAACGGTGATCGAGCGCGGGGTGCCACACTGCCCCACAACCAGTTCTAACGCGTGCGCCACCTTCCCACCCGTGAGCGATTGGTCGGGCAGCAGACAGAGACATTCACCGGTGAACGGATCGACGACAGTCAGAATTCTGAACCACCGCCCGTCCGCCACGCATTCACTCATGAAGTCCCTGCTCCACCGCTGCTTCGGGGCCATGGCCACGGTCTGCGGCACGTGGGCTCGGCCGGCGGCTTTCGTGCGGCGCTTCGTGCTCATGGTCAGACCTTCTTCCGTGTACAGCCGATAAATCCGTTTGGCATTCACCGGCCACCCATCCCGTCGCACCAACACCGTCACGCGTCGATACCCAAAGCGGACCCGTGCCGCGGCCAACCCGCGCAACCGTATCCGCAACGCCTCCTGCGGATCACGATGTCCCTGGTACCGCAACGAAGCTCGCGCCATCGGCAACAGCCTCGAAACCCGGCGCTCACTGACCGGATAGGTCATTTTCGCCCAGCGGGCCTGCACCCGCCGGTCCCGAGGCCTTAGAGCTTTTTTCGGACAATCTCCTGCAACATATGGCGATCGAGCGAGAGATCCGCCACCAGCCGTTTTAGCTTGGCATGTTCTTCACGCAACTGCCGGAGCTCACGCAGTTCGCTCAACCCGAGCCCGCGTATTTGCGCTTCCACACGTAGAACGTCTGCTCGCTGATGCCCACCGCGCGACAAATTTCTGCGACCGTCGTTCCACTCTCGGCCTGGCGCGAGGCGGCCAGAATCTGCGCCTCCATATGTCCGCGTCGTCGTGCCATCGCCAGGACATCTTTGGGGTGAAGGAGACCACGCCGCCGACCGTTCCTCAGCGGCCCTTGGTCTACCTTTCGGGGTTTGGGTCATAGAGATCCGCTACATTTCCGAGCAGCCGACAAATAAACTTCGGCCTGAACTGAACCGACCCCACTCCGGGGCTCCGACCCCACATCGGTACGTCATAAAAATATTGGCCGGCCGCTTTTTTGAAGCTCCGGCCATAGCGGCGCCGCCTACCCCATCCGTTGACTTCGGCATTCCATCAACGCACCAGCTACAAAGATCATCCGAGGCGCTCATGGTCCTATGATATGGCGAACATTTTCAGCCGTGGGACTGCGGCGTCGTCATGCACCACTTACCTCTTCGAACCTGTCGCACCACCGGCACAGAACTCATTTCTCCGGATTCACTCCGTAGCATCCGTTTACTTTTTCTTTCTCCCGCCGTCTTACTCCATGACAGGTTGATTGGAGCGTGCCGTCGGATGAGAGAGCCGGAGCGGCGCCCTTCAAAAACAACCACCCATCGCACCAGCACCACACTCTCTCACAGAAGGAGGAGATATGATGAATCACTCGATGCTGAAAGCAGGATTGATCGCCGGCCTGGTTGTAGCCGTCACGGCACCGGCGGTGATCCCGTCGATCGCACTTGCGCAACTCGACATTCGGCAGGAAGACCGCCGCGCCGATCGGCAGCAAGACCGGCAAAACGATCGCCGGGAAGACCGGCAACAGGATCGACGAGCCGATCGACAGCAGGATCGGCAAATGGATCGACAGCAGGATCGCCGGGCGGATCACCAGCTGGACAGACAGCATGTCCGCCAAGAAGACCGCCGCGCCGATCGGGGTGCCCGCTTCCGCTAAGTCTTTACTCCCACCAGCACAGACGGCGTCAGGAGCTCAGTCCTGACGCCGTTTTCTTATGCGCAATACCACGCACGCAAGCCAACCCGCCCGAGATTCCCACCGTGAGGAGCGACGGTCAGCGCCTGAACAACACCGCGAGAGGCCCTAAACAAGCAGGGCCACTCCTTTCGGAGCAGCCCCTGACTCGTTCAGTTCCTGTTTCGTCCGCTAATGATCCCGTCCGCCGTGGCCGCCCCCACTCCGCTCAGAGCGCCCCCCGCGATCGTCTCTTACGCGCTCGCCATGATCGGCATTTCCTCCACGGTCCCCGTGATCGCCGCCGCCGGAATCGCCATGCTCATTTCGAAACAATCGATCTCCCCGGTCACCACGACGCACCCGCTCCTGGAGCGACCGGATATTGACTCGCCCCTCCCGAAACTCACCCCCACGCCGTTTGACTTCGCGGCTCAGATCGAGCAACTCCGAAGGCTTGTACCCTTGGCGCATCCCTTCGCCGACCAAGGCCACGCCCTCTTTCGAGGCAATCTTTCCTTCTTTCATGACCGCCAGACTCTTGGCTGCTGCCGCCAACGATTCTTGGGTCACCTTCTGCTTTCCATCCCGCGACAGGCGCGTGAGCTCTCGCACTTCTTCGGCCGTGGCGCCACGGGAAAAGGCTTCCGCCAAGGTTTCGACGGCAACCCGACGATTCCCTTCGGCCACCCCGCGCGTGCCGGCCTCCCGCAACACCTCCTGCGCCGATTCAAAATGGGTCACCATTTGCCGTAGGACCGGATCGATGCGCTTAGGGTCGACCCCTTTTGCCAATCCTTCTTTCACCTTATTCGCCAGCGGCTCAACGGGAAGGCCTCGTTCTCCGGCCTTGTTCACCTGTTCGAGCAACGGGCTCGTCTCTTCTGCTGCGAACCCACGCGCTGATCGCAGCCTCGCGATTTCATCACGGTCCTGGGCCGAGATCGAATCCGCCCAGGCCGGATCGACTGCGCTGAGACACACCGCCGCTAGGATAATGCCCTTGACCCGGATTCGCATCAGACCATCCCTATGGGACCGTCACTATACCGTTGGTGTTCCCGAAACCGTCCGTCACAAAATCTTCCGCCGCCGGAGGTACCACCCACGTCGTTCCATCGACCAGATACATAAACGCATGTTCGCCGCTCGGCAAAGACACGACCGCCGACCAGAAGCCCTTCGATCCCACCCGAGTCATGATATGGGCCGTGGGCGACCACCCGTTGAACGACCCCACGACCGCGACTGTTTCGGTCGCCGAAACAGACACCACAAACCGCACGCCTCCCGGCACCGGTATGGGAACCTCCTGAACACGCGTCGCCGCACAGCCCGTCAACCAGATCAAGGTCGTCAGACTTACGATTGCTCGCATCACCATCAGCATCGTACGGAGAGTAGCGAAGCGCTGAGAGTGATGCAAGCGTTTGGAACAGGTCCCTAGAGGGTCGTGCCGACATCAAGTACCGCATTCTTCGAGCCGAACCCGTCACCCGTATCTTCCGCCGCGAGCGGATCCGCCAGCCATCGTTTCCCATCTATCACGAACATGTACTGATACCGCCCCGGCTTTAATCGAATCGTCGTCGTCCAGACTCCGCCGTCGGACCGCTTCATGTTCGTGCGGTCCGGATTCCAGCCGTTGAAATCCCCGGCGACCGAGACGGAACTTGCCCCGGGCTGCACCAACACCATTCGCACATACGTGGTCGACGCCGACTCGAGCGAGACCGGCTGAGCCGACGGACTGCTGAACGGCACTTCCACGAGCCGCGCAGGTACCCACTGCATCAACCCCGCGACTGCCAGAATCGCTACAACAGCCACCGCCATGGCGCCGCCCACGTTCCATTGTAAGGTCCGAGGAACAGTCATCCACCCCACGAGCCGGTCGAGGAAACTCTTCGATTCAGGATCAAGAGCCGCCAGCACACGCGTCGTAAAGTGCGGCGACGGGGCAATCCGCGGAAGACGCTCGGTTTCAGCAACCACCATCTCAAGATTCAGCCACGCACGACGCATTCTTGGGTCGGCATCCACCTGTTCAAGAAACTGCACGCGCTCATCGGGCGTCAGATCCTGATCGAGAAACCGCTGGATCAACACGTCCTGCTCATCCATGATCACCTCGGTATGGGCGACTGCCTGTCATTCCATTCCGACAACTCGCGGCTCAACTGCACTCGCCCCTTGTAGACCCGCATTTTCAACGTATCGGCATTCACGCCGAGCAATTCCTGCATGTCTTCGTAACTCAGCCCCTCGACATGCTTCAGCACAAAGGCCTCTCGATAAAGCGGAGGAAGGCGCTGGATGGCCCCATCCAGATGTTGCGCCACTTGCTGCTGAGACAGAAGCCGTTCCGGAGTATGCATCTCGACCACCTGAGCCACAACGGCCTCCTGCTCATCCAAACCCACGGGGTCCACGTGTTTGGCCCGCAGCCAATCCTTGCACTTGTTCGCAGCGATCCGATAGAGCCAGGTCGAAAACTTGGAATCGGCACGAAACATCGGCAATGCCTTGAACGCCGCTAGGAACGCATCTTGCGCCAGATCCTCCGCATCGGCGCGATTCCCCACCATTCGATATGCGAGGTTGACGATCACCCCGGCATATCGATCGACCAGTTGGCCGAAGGCCTCATGATCCTGCTGCTGACTTCGAGCAATGAGTCTCGCCTCATCGCATCCCGCCTGTGGCTCAACCGGCATGTCCACCGTTTCGTGTCAACCCGGCCGCCATCCCTGAGTCATGCTACCCACTCTGACGAGCTGCCAGGCACATTCGTACACAGACACCGGCCCCGCTCAAAAGCGGTAACTGGCGCCGACGGAAAAGGCATAATCCGGAGCTCCATTGGAGACCCCGACGGTCACGCCGCTGTTCAATCGCCAGGCGGAAGAGACCGTATAGTTCGTGGCAAAAAAGACGTCGCGTGCATTCACAAACCCGGGCACAATGGCTCGATACTCCTCGAAATACGCGCTGACCAGGAAATCCTTGGTCACGAAGTATCCCGCGCCCACATCGTACCAATGCTGATTCTGAAACGGGAGGCCGTCCGGATCGCCGATGATGTTGTATCCGGCATCCAGGAAGCCAATCCAGTTTTCCCCGAACATCTTGGAGAGCTCAACACCGAATCCATAGTCCAATGCGCCGGTCCCCAGCCCAAGTTGCTCATTAGCGGTCGGCAGTTTGACCCGGGCCGTCAGGGCAATCAGGGGCATCGCATCCCCCTCCTCCGCGACATAATAGCGCCCCTTAATGATCACGTCGCCGAGCCCGGATGTCGTGACTTTTTGGCCAGGCCCTCGGGTGGTCAAACCACAGACCCGGTCCTTCCCCGATCCCGATTGCCCTTTGCCACTGCATCCGCCGTCGTCATCGGAGCCGCTTCCACTCGATCCGCTCTTTGAACTGTCATCCACCCGCGTGGCAGATCCACCGACGATCGTCGTCCGACCGTCAGTGGTCGACGTAACAAACGGAACGATCACCGTCATGTCGCCGTCCTTAAAGAGACGACGCATGGATAAGGGTGCATAGAGAAAGCTGCTGGTCGAGCTGGTGCCGAAATTTCCGGTGGCGTAACTCGGTGTGAATCCAATCTGCCAGTTCCGACTTGGCGGCTGAGGGCTTTGATCCGTGGTTTCCACAGCAAGTCCGATCGTCGCGGCCCCGAAACAACACAAGACACCCCCCGCTACACCACGGCCCCACAAGCCCATCCCTGTGCCTCCACTTTCTGCCGGAGCTCCCCTCCGACTCGGTCGACCTACGTATTCTGGTTTCAAAGTACAGCGGCACAACCTAACCGACCGCCCTCATTCCTTCAAGCCTTCAGCCGACGAGGAACATGCGTCGCGCGATGCGAGCGAGAAGCCCGCACCTCCCCACACTCGATCAATTCACAGTGTGATACGTTCTCCTCGATGATGGCCGTTAGTTCCGGCCCGATCGCTCAGGCCGTTCGGGGCGTCGCGAATGGTCGGGCAGCTCGACTCGCTCGATACGACTCCCCCGGTCGAGTTGGACTGCACGAGCAGTGTCACGGCCCCGTTGGCCGTGGTCATCCGCCACGTGGTTGGCCCGATCAAGCCCTCGAAGCTCGCCGCCGCTGTTGGCCAGACGATTCTCGCGATGATCCAGCCGCCTGTCTTCCTGACGATTGTCACGCCGGTCCAGCTGACGATCCTCCTGGCGATCTTCCTGCCTCACATCTCCGACCCGAATCCCCCTCGAATCATCTCCGCCCCGCCGGCCATGACCGCCGCTATTCCCCGGTCCACTATTGAACGAGCCGGAGCCGCTATTCGGCACGCCAGACCCGCGGCGGTTGCCGCTGTGCCGATCATCGTATCCATCATCGCCCCGCCGCGAACGGTCCCGGGACTGCGGGTCTTCAGCCCCCTGCCGCTCCGACACCAACCGCAAACGCGTAGTCGTGTCGACAATCTCGCTGCTCGTTCGGGAGTTTCCCTCCCCTCCCATCGACGCCTCAAGCGTTCCCACCACAAACATTCCTGCCAATATCGCTATCCGAACGCTATGTGCCACGCTGGTCATACACTCACTCCTAGTTACTGATGTTGCCGCCCCGGTATACCTCGCAGTAAAACCCGCTTACAGCTTTCGCCCGCCTGCAGACGCCTCGTGCATCGCCCCAGCGGAGTTCGGGCTCTCAGGTAGGAGATCCGCTGTCCACGAAATGTGCGACGGGCAACATTGCCAGACACCCAAGGTCACAATCCGAGTGAGACCAGCCGGAATGCAGGCTGCTCGACTGACCGAAACCTCCCGATTCACAACCCGGGTACTATCACCGCATCGACCGAGATAGGGCTCGCTGCTGATCTTGTTGAGATCAAAATGCGGCACAAAGAATGCCACCACCGGAACCGGCAGCACCGCAACCGACGAGTTATCCGCCCATTCGCTTCCTGCGCAATGTCGTTCTGTCGCCACAGGCCGCTTCACCTCGTCATGAATCAACGTCGTCGTACAGCCTGACAGCCCCAGGACCAGGGCCAACAACAGAGACATGGTTTTTGATTGTGACATCGGCATCCCCCCTTCATTGATCGTCTGTGGGTTAGACGCGGAGGGGGCGAAAAAGTAAACGCCCAGGAATTCGCCGAAGTCCGGGGGATTCGACTGGTCACGAGGTTGGAGCGGCCGACCACCGCCGGCGGGAAACAACCGACACCGGGTTGGAGCAGAGGTCTAGCAGGATGCGGAAAAAGTCCGCCAGCGGCATTCTCGCATCGCTCAGAGGCTCACCGTACGGCACGAGTACGATTCGCCTCTTCGTTCGCTGCGGCCTTGCTGGACGGCCTTTTTGCGCATCCTGCGGGCGATTCTGACGCGAGACAGCCCGTGTGCGAAATGCGACGTATGACGCAATCGTCGAGTTTTTCCGCAGCCTGCTAGACATCCCCATTGCAAGGGGACAGTCGACCGACCGCTCTCAGCTTGCGACGGACGCATACCGACATACGTCCCGGCGGCAATATGTCTCTGCGCGAGAGCTGGTTGAAATGGGCTAGGGCCGTGTCTTGAGATGGAGCAGTGTCGCGCATGGAAACGGCACAGTGACCAGTCTCCCCCTCCATGAAGAGGTTCAACGCGGATTGCTCTGTGCGCCTCCACGTCGATCCACTCTGCCGAGAACGACTCACCCGTTCCGTTGAGGTTGAGCGTCACAGGGCGGGCCTCGCTGTCATTGATTGATGGAGCTGAAGAGCCACAGGCAGGGATCGAGACAAGAGACTCCCGCCTCGGCTCTGCAAGACCATACCCGCTCGAAGCCACATCGCGGCGTGGAATGGCACGCCGCAGATCCAGTGTTGTTGCCCAACGACTGGCCTCCCCCATGGCGATCCGATTTTCGGAGTCCGCACAGTATCAGACGTTGTCGCTGGATATCCGGAGTGGTCCGCGGGTCGTAATCGGCGCAGGGTCATCCCCGTCCCGGACCTCGCGTCCGCCAACGATCCAGGCCGACATGATGGCCATGAAAGCAGTCAGCAGGGAGAACCGGCTAGGACATCGCCTACGCAAAGAATGGTGATGGGAATCAGTAGTACAAAATGTTCCGCTCGCGAACGTGGGACGCCTTGAGCGTCTCGCGGCCATCGGTGACCTCCCACCACTGCAGCGTTTCCTTAGTCCAGTTTCCGACGGCATCATATTCGTAGCCGTAGACTTTTCGTTCGGTGACCTGCCCGTTGGTATTGACGATGCGCTCTTCGACCTGAGTGCCGTGTTCGTCGTATTGAAACTCCGAACGACCTTGTCGGCGGCCGCGGAGATCGGACACAATCTTTTCGCGTACCTGCCCCCGCTCATCATAGACGATGGCGACTTCATACCCGGTGTCGAACCGATCGGTCATGACAACCTGAGCCCCGGCTGCATTGTAGTGATAGTTTCGTTCGAACCGCTCACGCACCAGCCGTCCGGCAGGGTCGAAGGCATACAGATTTCGATTGATCACCCGCACGCCATTAAAGTGAAGCCCTCTGACTCGTCGATGCTCGTCGTCGTATTCATACAGGGAGACATTCTCAAACGTGCCGTCGCCCCAGGCGGCGAGTTCGGCGGAACGATTCCCGCGGTCGTCGTAGACCGAGCGCGTCTCTTTCACCACAGCACCCCGCGCATCCTGCACAACCTCGGCAGTCCGTCTTCCTGCCTGGTCGTAGATATAAACGAATCGAAGCGGCCATAATCCCTGAGAGGTCTCCACGCCGCTCTGAACGCGCTCGATGAGGCGACCGACCGGATCGTACCGATCGGTTTGCACCAGCAGGCTCTCTCTGGTTTCGATGGACAGGACGTCACCCAGCAACCCGTCCTCCTCGCGATCGGAGAGATCGGCAGAGAAGGAGGGTATGGCCAGGCCAAGGGTGAGAAGAACAATGAAGAGGGTCAAGAAGAACGAGCCGAGAAACCCCAGCCTAGGCCGCGTGATGAGATCGGCTCGATCAGGCACGGCCTGCGACAAGAACTGTGGGGACATCCCCCAGGGCTTCTTAATCGACGGAAGCCAATGACCCCAGAATATGATAACCCCCATCGACGTAGATCACCTCTCCGGTGATACCGCGCCCCAACGGACTCACGAGGAACAAGGCCGTATCGCCGACCTCACCCTGCTCCGTCGCTCGACGCAATGGAGCGAACGCGCGATGATGATCGACCATCTTGCTGATACCGGACACGCCACGCGCCGCCAGCGTCTTGATCGGACCGGCAGAAACGGCGTTCACCCGGATATTCTTCGGGCCCAAGTCGTGAGCCAAGTACCGCACCGTCGCTTCAAGCGCCGCCTTTGCCACGCCCATGACATTGTAGTGCGGCACGACCCGCTCGCTGCCGAGGTAGGTCAGCGTCACGACCGATCCGCCTTCCGTCATCAACGGCATCGCCGCCCGCGTGACGGCCACGAGGGAATAGGCGCTGACATCAAGGGCCGTCGCAAATCCCTGGCGGGTGGTATTGACGAATTCTCCGGTAAGCTCTTCCCGAGGAGCAAAGGCCAGAGAATGCACCACAAAATCCAACCGCCCCAGCTTCTCGGCAGCCTGTTTCATCATCGCATCGATCTGACTGTCGTCTCCGACATCGCACACGCAGGCCGACGCTCCCGGCAGGGTCTGCACCAACTCCTCGACGTTTTCACGCAATCGTTCGTTCTGATAACTGAACAGCATCTGCGCGCCTTCTCGCGCCGCAGCCTGCGCGATCGCCCAGGCGATGCTGTGCTTGTTGGCGACACCGATGATCAGACCCTTTTTCCCTTCTAACAACATACCGGCTCCTGCTCCTTCAATGAAATAGCACTATGTCGGGCGCTGAACATACCATGATTCGCCCCGGGAGTGAATCGCCCTCTCGCCATGAATGCTGGCGATACCTTCTCGCTCACGCTCACAGGCCGCGTGCAAATCAAACACCCCTGCGACGCTCGAGCGCGCTCACGTTCTCCGACACCCCTCACAACTTCTTTCTGACGTCTTTCCACTCTTTCGCCGCCTTGGCCTTTCTCGGCATCTCGCCTTTGGGCAACTCCGGGACCACCACCACCTCGAATCGATGCTGCAGCAGCGTTTCTGCCGACGACCGCGTGCGGACAATGCCGGTTTTCATAGCCTCCCAGCCGGCCTGCTTGAAAGTATCCAGCGTGGCGCCCAGTGCTTCTGACGCCGATGCCACGAAACCCGGCGGAAATTTATGAGAGGCCAACCATCGACGGACATTCCCGCTCGCGGCAATCTCCGCCGGCAGCTGTTCGCCGCCCGTCACATAGACCACGTTGTAGTAATACTGCGTGAGTCGCGACAATTCGTCGGCGGCATCGGACAGGGGCTGCAAGGATGAATCAGCCGTCGTTCCCGTCGAGGCGGAAGCTACCGGCTGGATGAGGGCGGCCAGTTCGACGAGAATGATCGGACGCCGGCGCTCCCACACACAGAGCGTCGCGTCAGTATGGTCCGCCGCAACGGACGCCGCGTCATCGACCGATACCGCAATAGTGTACGTGCCCCGCATCTTCGCAAGGTAATCAAACGAGGCGTGTCCGCTGTCGTTCGTCTTCGCCGTCGCTACCGGCTTGCCGTCGATAGACAGGTGCAAGCCAACGCCTCCCCACAGGAAACTTCCCCCTGGAGCCTTCCCGCCGAGTTGGGCCTCGATACGAACCGGGTGATTCGGCAACGTCAACACATCCTGTACGGTCAGGATGCCCTGCACCTTCTCGGCAGCCTCGCCGGTGCCCGCCGTCGTCCAGCCGAAGAGCAGCAGCAGGAGGAACATGCGTGACCCGAGACGAACCCATTCTGCCATGATACGGTCCACGTTCCTTTTCTGAGAACGATCGGCTTGGTCAGGCGAGGAGACCGCGATCGCGGCTGACGGTGAGATAGGTATCTCCCACACAAAACAGCACCAGCCCGATCAACGGCACGAGAGCGAACGAGAACAGCGCCATCCAGAGGACGATCAGCAGCACTCCGGCCAGGAGCAGAGGACCGCCGCGCTTTTCCCCGATGTAGAGATGTCCCAGCCCCGGCACGAGAGAAAGCGCGGCGGCACGGCAGGCATGAGAGGTTTTTTCCAGCGGATCCATGTCATTCAACCAAGCAGTCGACCGGTATGGTGGATCACGACTAGGCCTTCAGCGCCGCCAGCACTTCATCGACATGGCCGGGTACCTTCACCTTCCGGAACAGGGCCTTGATCCGACCCGTGGCATCGATCACAAACGTGCTTCGCTCGATGCCCAGGTACTTCCGGCCGTACATGCTCTTCTCTTTATACACTCCGTAGGCCTTACAGACCTCGGCCTCTTCGTCGCTCAACAACGCGAAGGGCAAACCGTACTTGGCGATAAACTTCTGATGCGAGGCTTTCCCGTCCTTACTGACTCCGAGCACCACCGCCCCGGCCTTTTTGATCGGCGCGAGGGAGTCTCGGAAGTCGCAGGCCTCTTTCGTACAACCCGAGGTGTCGTCCTTAGGATAAAAATAGAGCACCACCTGCTTGCCTTTGAGGCCTTTCAGCGTCACGGTGCTGCCGTCCTGGTCCGGCAAGGAGAAATCCGGCGCCTTCGCCCCCACGTCTAATTCATCTGCCATGTCTCAATCCTCTCCAATACAACTCTGCGTGTCACCCGATCAGCGCGGTCCGCTGCCGATCACCGGACGCTGTGTCCCATAGGGGTGTTCCCTTGCCGGCCCCTTTTGTGCCTGGGGGCTGCCGAAGGGGCGTAACGCGGGAGAATCCCAGATCACCTTATCTCCGGGAGCTAAATTTGCGGCCTCAATAAACTCCAGACGGGCCTGGTCCGTTTGCCCCAACGCGTTCAGAGCGAGCGCGTAATTGTAATGGGCCTGGCCGGAATCCGGCGCCGCCTTGATGGCCTGGCCGAAGAAATTCTTGGCTTCCGCAACCTGTCCGGTCAGATAGGCTTGCATCCCCTGATTGTTCAAAGCGATGGCGTCACCCTTGACCCCATAGGCCAATTCCAATGGAACCAGCGGCTGCGGTTTGGAATGAGTACAGGCGGGCAACGACACCGCCATCACGAAAAACACTGCCCATACAGCAACTCTCATCGCGCAACCTCGTCGAAATCGCTCGCCATACCGGATCAGGGCTTGGCGCGCTTTTTTTGTTCTTCCTCAGCTGTTTTCCGGTACATCACGTCCCACTCCGGACTCCCCTCCACGATTTGTCGTGAGTAGGACGCCAGTTTGGCCCGTACTTTCTTATCGATCTCGCCTTCCAACAACAACTCTGCGGCCACCACCCGTTTGATTTCGCGCAGCACCTTCCCATCATCCTCAGTAAACCGGCAAGAGAGGCTCTTTTTCAAGGCGCCGAGAGCGAGGTGGGCAAGATGGCTGGCTTTATCGTCGCTGATCATGATGTGGACTCCGGTTCTGAGTGGCGGGATTCTGCGCGTTCATATGACGAAGATTCACACACCGGGCAGCACCTAGAGAATGATGCCCCGTTCACGCACCAGCTTTTGCTTGATCATCGTGAACATCTTCTGGTAATCGACCTGTCCCTGCTCGATCTGCCGCTCATAGGGTTGCATCATCCGGCGCACTTCGGCATTGAGGCGATCTTCGACTGCGAGCTCTTCCGTCATCGTCTGTTCCAACGAATCCCGAAGCGCCTTTCGATCCCCGGTGACCTCCAGGTAGCCCAGCTCGTGGAGCCGTGCAATCACTGATTCCGCCATATGATGGACCCGCTCTTTTGCCAGCCTCATCCCAGAAATCTCCCCGTCGACACCCCAGTGCCGTTCACCGGATCCATCCTCATGAGCCTATCCGATCGACGGTCCCTGTTCAATCCGTTCGACCCGGATTGTGCTGGCATTCATCGCCTGCCGCAGCGCCGCCGCGTCCCCCACGACACGACCCACCACATTGACCCGGTCGGCCGGAACGGGATCGGCCCCCATACTCATCGGCGTACGCCCGAAGAAAATGGCCAACACCTGGCCGGCACCCCAGAAGGCTACGTCACCGACCTTGACCTGCGTGGTCGCTGTTTCGCGATGGTCCTTCACCCCGGGAATCTTAAAATAGAACTCTTCGCCCCAGACATTCAATGGTCCTTCAGCGGGCAGCGCCCGGTAGAGTTCTTCAGCCGTTCTCGTGCCTTTTAACTCCGCCTCCAACTGTATCCCGCCGACCTTGATTCGAATACGTTTCGCCGATCCATTCGTGGTCATGTTCCCTCATCTACACCGTGCTACACTGCACAACTCAAGCACACGAAACTCCGCACCAGTCGCGGACTCTAACTTGTTTATCCCTTGAAATCAAGGCTACAATCCCGGCGGAGGGAGATCGCGACCCGCATTATGTTGACCTCGACATTCGTCCATCTGAAAGGCATCGGCCCATCCACGGAGCGGCGACTCTGGGAAAGCGGTATCGCCGATTGGACGACCTTTCTCCGTGAGCCGAACCTCCCCGGCATCTCACCCTCACGCAAAGTCCTGTACGATGTCGACCTCGCGGCGGCGCAGGAGCAACTCGACCGCCACAACGCCCGGTACTTTGCCGACTGCCTGCATACCCGGGATCACTGGCGACTGTTCCCGACTTTCGGCCCACGGGCGCTCTATCTCGACATCGAAACGACCGGGCTGTCCGCCCGCGATGGGCAGGTGACCCTCGTCGGGCTCTATCGTCAGGGGCGTATGCGCACCCTGATCAACGGTGACGATCTGTCGCGTGACGTCATCCAGGAAGAACTCGACCAAGCCGACTTGCTGATCACGTTTTTCGGCAGCGTCTTCGATATCCCCTACCTCCAAGCCTGCTTCAAGGGCCTGCGGGTGTCGATTCCTCACTTCGATCTGTGTTTCGCCGCGAGACGCGTGGGCCTGCAGGGAGGCCTCAAGCACATCGAGCGCGAGCTGGACATCGCGCGGGACTCCGATCTGCTGACTCTCGACGGGATGGAAGCGGTTCGTCTCTGGCACCAATATCACGCAGGCGACGAGGCGGCGCTCGATCAACTCGTCCGTTACAACGCTGCCGATACCAGAAATCTTGAACCATTGGCGGATTGGCTCTATGACCGGCTCTCCCTGCGCTATGGTCCCCCGTCATTGACACCGGCCGTATAGCGTGAGCACACAGCAGACCAGATGGGCATGGACCGCGTTCGGGCAGACCGACCGCGGGTTGGTCCGTCCCACAAATCAGGACACCTACCTCGTCGAGAATCGACATCGCCTCTGGGCGGTGGCCGACGGAATGGGAGGCCACCCGGGGGGAGATGTGGCCAGCCGTCTCGTGATGGACTCCCTCGCCGAACTGTCGCTGACTCTCGAGGGAACTGCAACTGCCCCGGGCCGTGACGCAGAAGAGCACGCAACCTCCCGTCTTACTACCATGGCAGAGCAGGCCCATGCCTCCGTTCTCGCCCATGCCGCTCAGCACCCGCCGCTACACGGCATGGGCACGACACTCGTGATGGCCCATCTCCTGCCGCTACCCAAGCCACGCTTACTTGTTTTGAACGTCGGCGATAGCCGGGCCTATCTGGTCAGAGCCGGCACCCTCACGCAACTGACTCGGGACCATACCCTGATTGATGAGTACGTCCGTGACGGACGCCTCACGCCTGCGCAGGCCGCGCGCCACCCGAACCGCCATGTGCTCACCCGCGCCATGGGCCTTGCCCCTCACTTGGAACGCGACCTGTTCGTCTTCGATCTTCTCGATGGAGACCTCCTACTGCTCTGCTCAGACGGCCTCACAAAAATGTTGACCGACGAACGCGTGCTGCAGACCGTGAGGCCTCATCAGCATCTCCCTTCTCTTGCCACCCAGGCACTGATTCAAACAGCGCTCGATGCGGGGGGAATCGACAACGTCACGGTGGTGGCGTGCACCATTACTGAGATACCCGATCAGACAAATATCCATTGACACCAACTTGAGGCACCAGGTAGCCTCGCAAAATCGTCGCCTCGTAAAATCACGAGGCATTCGTCCACATATTTCCCTATACCTCTATGCACTTTCAGCCCATTGAACGTCGATCCCGCCTCGCTTCGTTGCGGCACTGCCTCCTCATCTGTTCCCTCGTGAGCATCCTGGGGGGCTCCCTTGCAGCGGCCAAGGAGCCGCTCGATGCAGAAGCCACTCTGCGCCTCATCGTGCAAGCAAACGCCGATCGTGATCTGCCCACCATGTCGAAGTATATGTCTCACGACGCCGATGCCGTCGGCTACACGATCGACGGACACAAATACGTAGGATGGACGGCTTTGGCCGCCGACATGCACACCGAGTTTACCTCGGTCGCCAAACTGGAACTTCCCATCACCTACCTGCAATTCTGGCGCAAGGGTGATATCGCCTGGTTCGCGATGGAACTCGACTACATCCGGTATCTCAACGCAACGGACCTGACCCAACGCATGGTGCTTCCACTGCGTGAGACAGGGGTGATGGAACGACGGGATGGCACCTGGATCCTCGTGACCTGGCACGAATCCACCAGACAGCCCGATACCGGAATGGGGATCGCACTGGCTGCCCCCGGCACCCTAGTGCGTCGCGTGGCCGACCATCCGGCGCCGGGGCCGAATGGCGCGGACTTGAGCGGCGAATGGGAAGTCACTGAAGTCGAAGACAACAAGAAATACGTCGCCACTTTGGACGCGCAGGGCAACGGTCCTTACACCTGGCAAGGGGGACAGTTCGCCACCACCAGCTTCAACGACCGGCGCTGGCAGGGGACCTGGAAACAGACCGGTAACGACCGCGAAGGCGCGTTTGAAGTCGTGATTTCGGAGGACGGCACCGAAGCCAAGGGAATCTGGTGGTACGTGCGTGTCGGCACCAGAGACAATATTCCGCCCCGGCAACATGGCGGTACGTACCTGTGGAAACGACTGACCCCGCCACCGACGGCTCCCTAACGGGTGGGCCTATTTCCCGACATTCTCTCATACACACTCACGGACGGCCGGTCTGTAATAACGAGGAGGGGCTATGAATCGTGTGCTGCAATTGATGGTTATGCTGCTGATGGTCACTAGTACGGTCTATGCCGACGGTGGCCACGATCACCATGCCATTCCTACCATGCCGAGTTTAGGCGATACGAAGATTGCCATCGATGATCACACGGTCACGCTCACGTTCGGACCGGTCGATTTGCCGACCGGCCATGACGGCGATCTGGCGTCCAGCATGCCCAAGAAGGTCTTCCAGTTGCCGGACGATACCTACATGATCGGCTATAAGTCCGAGGTCTTCACGAAGGACGGCCAGCCGCTGCCCAAGAACTACCTCCATCATATTCTCATGCTGAACAACGACAAGCCGAGCGTGTCATGCGACGGCGAGCCGCTGTTCTTCGCTGGTGCCGGGTTGGAAATGACGGAAGCACGTTTTCCGGACGGGTACGGAGTCAAGCTGGGAAAAGGGCAAAACCTCATGTCCGTTGTGGCGTTCTACCACAAAGCTCCGCCGACAAAAGACGTGATGGCCCGTTTCACGATGTATGTCGCGCCGAAAGGCACGAAGGTGCAGGAAATGGATGTCTACCAGGTGGGCGTCAACATTGTCTGCTACAGCAAGTTCGGCCAGCGTGGCGCGGACCAGACCGACGAAGGCATCGAAATCAAGCCCGGGGTCTCGGTCCTCTCAGCGCCCCTGAAATTCAATATGGACGGCTGCGTCAAATTCGCCTACCCCCACGGCCACGATGAGTTGCTGATGGTTGCCCTGGAGAATAAAACCTCGCAAGAAACTCTCCTGCGAACGGTGCCCGAAGTGGATGCGGACGGCACGTTTCGTGATTTTCGCCCCCATCAGGTATACCGGAATGACAAAGGGTTCACGGTGACCAAACGCGATGACTATGAAATGGTGATGGTTCACCACCACCCGCTTCAAAACCCGAATATTCAGCATGGAATGGGAAATTACCTGCTGTATATGACCCCTGGCGTTTGCCCCCAATCTGCCAACACCGCCTCAGCCCGCTAGACATAGGGGAGTTTCCCGCCCACCGCGGTCCAACGATTGCGGTGGGCATCCCGTTCGATTCCGAAGCTTCCGGCGCATCACCCGACCGGCAAACCCCTCGCTCCGAATCCCCTCCCCAACGACAATTGCGCCGTATTCGCGGAGCGTGATCACTTTTGCCCACTCCGAACAGCACACTCCCCTACTGAAGTAAACGCGCCCCCTCAGGCAGCGGGCTGGGATTCTCAACAAGGTGTATGATATTGAACCAACCATGCACTCCAACCGACTACCTGAGGACACAATCGTCCCTTTGACAGCGAGCGCATGTTCATCTCTGTGCGGTGGTGAAGTCCCAGGCGTACCCCCGGCGGCATCGAGGCAGAACGATCATACCCCTGCATAGGAACCATGAAATCCTCCATGTCGCCCGTTGAACCGTCCCTCAATATCCTCCTCATCAACGAACAACCGGATGAAATCAAACTGGTGACCTCCAGCCTGAGAGGGTTTTTTCCCGGCTGCCGGATCGAAGCGGGCTACTCATCCGAAGAAGCCCTGACATTCAGCCATCAGGGCGAATGGCACATCATCCTCATCGATCACGACTTACGCCCTGAACGCGGTCTCGATATTCTTTCCCGCCTTCGTCGGAATGCTCCCTATGCAGCCATCCTCCTCCAAACGAATGAGAGCGATTCCCAAACCGCCGTCCAGGCGCTGCAAAACGGCGCTGACTTCCTCCTGTTCAAACGGTCCCCCGCCTTTATCACCGAGTTGTTATTTTCCGTCCAGGAAGCGGTTGAAAAGCGCGACCTCCAAATGAAACTGGACCACACCTTTCAACGGCACCAGCGGTTCATCGAAACACTGAGCGACTTGGTGTACGAGCTCGATCGGGACGGTCGTTTTGTCTACGTGGGCACCGCTGTGACCGCCATGCTCGGCTATACTCCCGAGGAGCTTGCCGGACAACACTATTCGCTTCTACTCCCTCCCCTACAGGAGGCGGCAGGACGCTTTCGCTTGAACGAACGACGGGCCGGCAGCCGCTCCATACGCAGGCTTGAGCTTACGCTTCATCGGAAAGCCCTACCCGATGCACCTCCCGCATCGATCGCCGTCGACGTAACGGCCAAGGGGCTCTTCGATTCGGCCAATCGTTACCTCGGCACGATCGGGGTCCTGCGAGACCTTTCACAACAGAAGGCGCAACAGGACCGCCTCACCGAGTTGGAGTCGCGCCTCCAGGAAACCACCCGTCAACTCACGCTTTCCCGGGAGGCAGCCCGGGTATCCCGCCAGCTCCAACAGCCGCTCACCACGCTCTTGCAAGATTCACAACGATTGCTCAGCTCTATACAGCACAGCAAGATCGAGCAACATGTCGAAACGATGGTCGAACAGGCGTCGCAGGCCAGCCAACTTGGTCATCAACTGGCTCAAGCCATCCATGCTCCGCCTTTGGAATTTGCCCCCGTCGATCTCCACCATCTTCTTGAGACCGTGGTGCAATCGATCCGGCATGAGACAGAAGGCTCGGGGCTCCTCGTGACCACGCACTTGGCTCAACACCTTCCGCTCATTCAGGGCTCACCGGGCGCGCTGGAGGATCTCGTGAGAATCCTCCTCAATTATGCACACCAATACACGTCCCGGCCTGACGCCCCCTCTCATCTTCTGCTCCAGACGGCTCCGCCGGCCGGAGACGCCCCTTCACTCGTTTCACGCACGCTTCCGCTGCATTCGAGCACCTCGCGCGAGTATGTGAGCGTCACCATCAAGGAAAGCACCGGGCGCACCGCTATTCCCGTCGGCGAACAGACCGATTTCCATATTTCTCCCGAGCAATTCTTCCGCGCTCACCAAATTGTCCGGGCACATGGTGGCGCCATCGAAATTGAACATGCACCAGACGGCGGTCTCACCATCACAGTACGAATTCCTGTTCCCGCTCATCTGTTCTCAGACGAAGGCGCTGAATCGCCCACAGCCCCGCCTGCCACACCCGACCTCGCTCGAGGTCAATCGCAGCCCATCGCAGGACAACGACCCGACCGACGGCGTTCAGAGCGCAAGCTGTTCGCACTCCCCGTGCAACTATCCATCGGAGGCGCAACCCTTCGAGGCGTCTTACGAAACATGAGTACGGGCGGCGCCCTTCTCACCATCCATGACCTATCGGCCTCCATTCATCTGCAACCAGCCTACGTGGTGATCAAGACACCCGTGAGCTTCCTGGAACTTCAAGGCGTCGTGCATGAACGACCGGCTGCACTTACGGATCTGCCTCTCACTGCCATCAAGAACTTCGTGATTTCCTTTTCATCGAGCGGAGAGCGCGACCGCAATGTCCTCCGTTCACTACTCGACGGGCTGCAAGACGGTTCAACAATCGTCACGTTCGAAGGATTGATCCTTCCTTTTTTCACAACCGCCGAACACAACCCTGACGCCCCTCGCCCCTCCATCGCAATGCCGACAGAAAGGCGTGAGGCCGCACGGCTACAGGTCCCATGCCCGATTCGACTGCTCGGCTCACCTGTCACGCCAACCCGTCCGCTCGGAGTGACGGTCAACCTGAGCCTGGAGGGGGCCTGCATCGAAGTGCCGGGAGGCTACGACTTCCCTGTTGGCCGGCAGATCCTTCACTTGGCACCTGTCGAGCCAAACACTTCGTCAATCGGCGCCGCCTTGCCTGAGGGTTCTGAAAACCCTTGGCCGGCTCGGATTGTCTGGACAAGTCAGCCTCGGACCAGGCCAACCTTGAATCTTCCACAGACAGAAGGCCTACGCCGCTTCGGGGTGCGCTTTGAAGGCTTATCGCCCGCGCAGGAGCAGAAACTGCGAGCCCTCATCTCGTCGAGGATCGCTACTTCGCAAGATCTCGCCGAACCGCTGTCAGACTCGCCTGTCCTCACCGCTTCACACAATCTACGCAATCGTGAGGGCCTCACGATTGCACTGTGTCACGATGTTCCGACACGAACAGACGGCACACAGTACCCGCTGGTGCTGCTCTGTCCCGGGTACGGGACAACTCAACAGGCCTATGTCGTCCTCTCCTACACACTGGCTGCGTGCGGGCTGCAAATCCTGCGTTATGATCACAGCCGTCACATCGGGCTGAGCGACGGCGACCCTACGCAAACCACGCTCACATCCCTGGAAGACGACCTCGATACCGTACTGAGCTTTGCGCAGAAAGAGTTCCCCGGAATCCCCCTCACCGTGCTGGCACCGGACCTGCTCGGCCGCATCGCATTGCGGCGCCAGGACTGGCACAGGCGGGTCAACAGGCTCTTACTGCTCAACCCGGCACTCGACATCCGAAACTGCCTGACGAGCCTTCATCAGCGGGATCTGGTCGGTGAACATCTGGCAGGAACCCGGCTCGGGCTGGGCAACCTCATGGGGATTCCACTGGACATCGATCATTTCGTGGCAGACGCCGTGACCGGTCGATATACAGAGAACACCGCGCTTCAGGAAGACCTCTCGCATTGCGGAACCGACGTCGTGTTTCTAACGACCGGTCCAGGCACCGCTGAATACCCGACTCCCTCTCCGGCACCGGCACTCGTGGAGGATGCGCTGCATCGGCTCGGATCAAGAGGCAGTCGCGTCATGCTACAAGCTCCCCTTCTACCTGCCGATGCTGTCGCACCAACGGCACTGATCGCAAGCTGGCAACGGATCGCTCAGCTCTGCCTTGCTTCGGATCGCTTTCCCCACCCCACCGTCCCGGCTCTCCTAGACCTCTCACGCATAACCTCTACCCGCGCACGATTCGAACGCGATCGACTCCGCATCAAATATGCCGCCGGAACGGCAGGCCGCGAGCGCCTCTGGGCCGCACAGACCGACCTCACACGAAGTTTGGATGAACTCCCCGCGCATTGGCAATATATCGACCAGCTGTATCAACTCCTCCAACCGCTCGATGGAGGCATGGCCCTGCTCGATGTCGGATGTGGCATTCATTCATTCGCCAGACTCCTGCTCTTAAACCTTTCCTACCGTCTCCGCGCTCAAACCTGGAATCAGAATCAACCGCTTCGATACATCGGGATAGACTTCTCAGTGGCTGCGCTGCATGCCGCGCAGGACGCGACGAATGATGCCTTGAAACACGTGGATCGGCTGTTCTCCGGACGCATCTCCGGGCCGACACCCGTCAGTCAGCAGTGGGTACTGGGTCGATCCGTAGAAACGCTTCCCTTCGCGGACCATTCGTTCGATCGCGTCCTGGCGAATCTCTCTCTCAGCTTTTCACGATCTCCTCTCCATGCGCTTCGTGAACTGTTCCGCGTGCTTCGCCCTGGCGGAAAACTCATCGTGAGTGCCGTCACCCCCTTGGCAGACATGGCCATCCCCTATCGCCCGTCCTTGCAGGAACTCGGCGTCGATGCCTTCTCGGGAGACGCCCGCCTTGCGCTCAATCGTATGGCTCAGTGTTGCGTCGCCCTGCGCGTCGGTCAACTACACGCATTCCAGGAAGAGGGCCTCAGCACCGCCCTCGCCCAAGTCACCTCGGCTCCGGTAAGGCTCGTGCGTATGTTCTCCGGACAGATTCTGGTCGCCCTCGCCGAAAAACCTGATTCCGCTGGCTGAAAAAATACCTCGCATATATACTTCAGTCACTAACACACGACATGCGGCGCGGTGGACGACACCACGTGCACGGTGGTGTCCGGGTGGATATTTTCTGCGCAGAACTATGGCACTCCACGAGCACATTCGGCACACCCCTATTCTTTCCACTTCCGAAGCTCCCATCAGAATGATCGGCGCGTTTGCCGAATCGGTGGGGCAGGCCACCGGCCTCCCGCAAGTCGGCGAGTGCATCTTGAGGGTCCTCAGCGAGCAGTTGCGCTTGCCGGAAGCCGCCATCTGGATACGAGATGCAGACGGTCAATACCATCTCCTTGCTTCTCTGGGACACAGCACGCGTGCGGCATTGCCGGCCAGCCTGCCGGATAACCACGCCCTTGTCACGAGTCTTTCCGATCGGCTACGCCTGCTCCGATACGACCAGACCTCATCTTCGCCCGCCGGCTCAGCCATGATGTCGATACAGGCAGCGGTATGCCTTCCTCTCCGGAACAAGACGCAGCTCCTCGGACTCTGCACCCTTGGGCCGATCGGCACAAACTGTCACCCGGACGAAGAAACCGTGATCATTGCAGAGACCGTCGCACGTATCGCCTGCAATACCTTGGAGCATCACCTGGCGCAGGACGACCTTCGTCGTTCCTCCACCTTAATGAGGCGCACCGATCGATTACGCTCGCTGGAAATCATGGCGGGCGGGTTTGCGCATGAAATCCGCAACCCCCTCACCTCGATCAAGACCTTTATTCAATTAGCTCCGCAACGCCAACAGGACCCGGTGTTCATTCGTGAATTCAGCCAAGTCGCCATTGAGGACGTCCATCGCATCGAGCGGTTGCTGCACGAAATCCTCGACTATGCGAGTTACATGACCCCCCAGCCGAGCGACGTGGACCTGAACGAACTGGTCACCTCTTGCCTTGGATTTGTCTCGTCCACCGCGTCTCACCGAGGAATTCGTCTGCGCACGACACTCGCCCCTCAACTGCCTACGCTCTCGCTCGACCGCCAGCAAATCAAGCAGGTACTTTTGAACCTGCTCTTGAATGCGCTCGATGCCATGCCCAACGGAAACGGCGTGATTCAAATCCGCACGCGCATGCTGCCGCTAGCCGGTCGTACACCCTGGGTGCAACTGGAGGTCGAGGACGAGGGATGCGGCATTGCCCCGGACCATCTGGAGCATATTTTCGATCCGTTTTTTACGACCAAACATACTAATAGCGCGAGCGATGGGTCCGGCCTTGGCCTGACCACCGCGCATCAAATCGTCCGCGAACATGGCGGCACGCTATTGGTGGAAAGTCGGGTCGGCGCAGGTTCGACGTTTTCCGTGAATCTTCCAGCACCGGATGCACGCACCACAGTTTCAGCCGCACGGGAGTAATATGAAAAAACGGGTACTACTTGTCGATGACGAGCCGCGTGTCCGCGCCTCGCTGAGAACAGTGCTGGAACCGACCTATGAGATTCTTGAAGCGGCGGATGCCGCGGAAGGCCTCAAGAGTTTCAAACACGATACGCCGGATCTGGTCCTGCTGGACGTGATCCTCCCGGGAACGGACGGTCTGGCGGCGCTCCAGACAATGCGCACCGAGAATCGTACCGTACCGGTGATCATGCTGACCGGAACCAAATCGGTCAAGACGGCCGTCGATGCCATGAAACTGGGGGCAGCCGACTATCTCTCCAAGCCATTCGATGTCGAAGAGCTGCAAATCGTCATCGAGCGCACGCTGGGCAAACAGGAATTGGAACAAGAGGTTCGTCAACTACGCGCACAGGTCGTGCAACGGTATGCCTTTCACAATCTGATCGGCAAAAGCCCGGCGATGCAGGAAATCTATGCGAAGATCGAGCAAGTGGCCGACAGTCGCACCACCGTCCTGGTAACCGGCGAGAGCGGAACCGGAAAAGAACTGGTCGCCAAGGCCATTCATTACAACAGTGCGCGTCGCGAACGCCCGTTTGTGGCGCTCAATTGCGCGGCTCTTCCCGAAACCCTGATCGAAAGCGAATTGTTCGGCCACGAAAAAGGCTCCTTTACCGATGCTACGGCGCGGCGCGTGGGCCAGTTCGAATTGGCACATACCGGCACGCTCTTTCTCGATGAAATCGGGGACCTCAGTCCGGCGACCCAGGCCAAACTCCTTCGCGTGCTGCAGGAACGTGAGTTCACCCGTGTGGGCGGAGTGCAGTCCATTAAGGTGGATGTCCGAATCGTCGCCGCCACCAATAAAAACCTCGATGAGATGGTCCGGAAAAACCAGTTCCGCGAGGACCTGTATTACCGCATCAACGTCATCGCGTTGTATCTACCGCCCCTGCGCGAGCGTGGCGAGGACATCGCCCTCCTGGCCAAACACTTTCTGGCAAAACGTATCGAAGAAGAGAAACGTCCTCCTCAGGAATTCACCAAAGACTCGCTGGAGTTGATCTCGCACTATCCCTGGCCCGGAAACGTCCGCGAGATGGAGAACATCATCGAGCAGGCGTTTATCTGGTCGAAAGGCTCCGGCACCATCACACCGGAGCATTTACCGAATATCCTGCGAACCGATACGCGCTCCACCTCACTCCGGGACGACACCCTGGCGGGGCGATTGTCGCTCGAAAAGGCCGTCATGGAATTCGAGCGTGAAATCATCCTGGACGCACTCAAGCGAACAACGTACGTACAGACCCATGCGGCCGCCATGCTGGGAATCAGCCGCCGTATGCTGAAGTACCGCATGGATTCCCTGGGCATCGGCCGGCCCGATAACGGGGTGAATCCCGAGCCTCCACTGACTCAAGAATGACACAGGTTGGCGCAACATGTCCCGCCCCCTGCCTCATTGCATCAAAAGGTGGAAACACCTACATCAAATATCTAGTGGCCTGAATATGCGGGACCTGCTATATATTGGCCGATCAGCACAAGCAGGAGCGGTATAGGTTTTGCGTTTGTCCTTCAGTAACGCCTGCAATGCACCCGGGAGCGCTCTGGATGGGGACCCATACATCACCTGAATACGTAGGCACCAAACCGTCGGTACTGGTCGTCGATGATGAGACAGGCCCACGGGACGCGCTCAAAGTCATTCTTCGCCCGTTCTTCACCATCCACTCCGCCGACAACGCTAAATCAGCCCTGCGGGTCCTCAAAGATCAGCATATCGACCTCATCACCCTCGATCAAAAACTACCCGACCGCCAGGGAATCGATCTGCTGCAAGACATCAAGCAAGACTATGCCGACATCGAAGTCATCATCATTACCGGCTATGGCAGTTTGAAGTCTGCGATGGAAGGCATCCGTCACGGCGCGGCGGGATATCTGCTCAAACCATTCAACGTGACCGAACTGATTACCCTCATCAACCAAACACTCGAAAAAAAGCAGCGGCTGGACTACCTGCGCTCGTTTCTCAAAACATCGACCGCCTTGTGGGGCACGGAACAGGAAGCAGGCCAGGCGTGGAGAGATCTGCAAGCCAACTATTTCGCCATCGGCAAATCCGCCCCCGAGCTTTCCGCCAATCCAGGCGATGTCACCGCGCTGATCCCCCTGTTATCCGACCTCCTCGAAGCGAAGGATCGCCAACTCCTCAACCACTGCAGCCGCGTCAGCTTTTATGCCTCGCTCCTTGCCAACCAGCTCAATCTCTCCCTTCCCGATCAGAAGGCCCTTGCGCTGGGCGCGTTTCTCCACGATATCGGGAAAATCAGTATTCCCAACTATAAGTATGCAGCGGACGATGACGACAGTATCAAGAACGGGGCCCTCGCCAAAGCATACTCCGAAGCCGGCGCACGGATGCTGTTACCGCTTGAATTTCAGGCCGAGGTGGGACAGATCGTGGCCTATCACCATGAACGATTCGACGGACTGGGCAATCCACACGGGCTGGAGGGCGAAGGCATTCCGCTCCTGGCACGCATCGTCGCTATCGCCCAAGCCTTCGATAACCTAACGGTTGATATGCCGGGGCACCTCCCGATGTCCATCGACGACGCCATCCGCAAGATCGTACTCCAAGCGGATACTCACTTCGATCCGAAACTGACGAAGCTGTTTGCCCAAGTCGTGCAGGAATGCAAATCTTCCCTGCCCGCCCTCGCGATCGCAAAAACCTCACCGACGACCTAGTCCGGTCGCGCCCGTCGTTCCTTCGCGCCGCCGATCATTTCAGCCGCCGCCGCGCGCGCACGGTCGGTCACCGTGACCCCGGCTAACATCCGCGCCACTTCCTCTTCACGTTCGCGCTCCGTCAGCAACCGGACTTGCGTCATGGTGCGCTGCTGGCGCACCTGCTTTTCAACCAGGTAATGCGCATGAGCTTGGGACCCGACCTGCGGGAGATGCGTCACACAGAGCACCTGGTGGTGTCGACTGAGATCCCGGAGACGTGTCCCCATCACCTCAGCCACGGCCCCGCCGACGCCGGCATCGACTTCGTCAAAAATCAGCACGGGAACTCGATCGCTCTCGGCCAAAATGGTTTTCAACGCCAACATGACACGGGAGAGCTCACCCCCGGAAGCCACTTTGGCAAGCGGCTTGAGTGGTTCACCAGGATTGGCCGAAAACACGAACTCCACAGCATCGTGCCCCATCTGGCCGTAGGACGCCTCGCCGGGCAGCGGAAGCACCTCCACCGCGAAGCGGGTTCGCTCCATCCGGAGCGCGTTCAACTCTTTCGTCACCTGCGTCGTGAGTTTCTTGGCCGCCTCGATTCGCTTGCGGGAAAGGCGACCGGCGAGTTCAGCCACGCGACGCGCGGCATCCTCTACGGAAGAGGCCAGGTCCTGCAGCCTGGTTTCCGCTGTGTCCAATTGTGCCAACTGAACGCGTAAAGAATCCTGCAACACCAGCATGGCATCCACCGACCCGCCGTATTTCTTGCTCAGCCGATGCAAGCGATCCAGGCGCTGCTCGATTTCCATCAATCGTGCCGGGTTGGCTTCCACTTGATCACGATAATGCCGGATCTGGTCGGCCAGGTCCCTCAGCGGAACGATGGCGTCCTCTACCACCCGCGTCCATTCGACGGCCGTCTGATCGATCGACACCATCTTCGCGAGCAGTTTTCGCGCGGAAGCCAACAGGCTCAGCACGCCCTGATCACCCGCGTACAGCAATTCGTGGAGTTGGTCGGAAAGGTCCCCTAGTTGTTGACTATGCATCAGGCGCGGACGTTCCTGTTCAAGTCGGGCGTCCTCCCCCGCCTCCACTGCGGCATCGGAGATTTCCTGAAATTGAAACCGCAGCAGATCCTCTCGCTCCCGGCGTTGGGCGATGTGCGCAGTCAGCGTCTCACGTTCAGCCACCCGCTCCTGCCACGACCGATACGCGGCCTGGTAGTCCTGACGAAGCGCATGAAGTCGGCCGAAGGCATCCAAGGCCTCCAGCTGAGCCCCGGAGGACAACAGCGACTGTTGCTCGTGCTGACCATGTACATCCACCAACGCGCCGCCCAGTTCTTCCAGAAGATGAACCGGACAGAGATTGCCGTTGAGATAAGTCCGGTTACGCCCCGTCCTGGAAATCACCCGACGGATGACAATGTCCGTTTCACCCGGACGGGCGAATTCCTTGGTCCGTAGAAGATGGAGAATGGGATGGTCGGACGGCAACACAAACGCCGCTTCGAGATCGGCTTCATCGGATTGGGCACGGATCTGATCGGTCGAGGCACGCCCCCCGACCAGGAGAGTGACCGCATCGATGAGGAGAGATTTGCCGGCTCCGGTTTCACCGGTAAACACGATGAAGCCGGAGCCGAAACGGACGGCCAGCTGCTCGATCACGCCGAAATTCGAGATGCGCAGCTCGGTCAGCATGCCGCTGAGGATTAGGCGCTAGGCAGCGCCGGAATGTTGTGCGAGAAGCGAATCGATGATTTCTTTGAACTGGCGCTTCGGGCGCGCCCCCACCAGCCGCTCGACCGCTTGACCGTTCTTGAAAAAGAGAATGGTCGGAATGCTCATCACCTGGTAGCGACCGGCGATTTCCGGGTTCTCATCGGTATTAAGCTTACGGACCTTGACCTTGCCAGCATATTCTGTTGCTAATTCATCGACGATCGGCGCGACCATCTGACAAGGCCCGCACCAGACCGCCCAAAAATCCACCATCACTAATTCGGATGCCTTCATGACATCCTCATCCCACGTCGCATCAGTCGCCTTCAACGCATCGCCTGCCACAGTGTCCTCCTTCGCTCGACCTGCCATGTCATCGCTTTTCGATGTGCTGAAGCGGTTCCACACACCGTTCGTCATCCTATAACACGGTTTTGCAGAGAGTCAAATCACGGCCTGTCCCAGTGCCACTCAGCCGGCGCACCCGACCACCAGTCCGTCGGCCTGGCGCGTCGCCACGCATCCTGCTCCTGCCAGAGCTGCTTCACGAGGGCCTCATCCAGGCGAGCCGCCATCGCCGCAGTGACGTCAGACTGTCGCTGCACCGCCTGCTGGATCACTTCTTTTGCGATCCGCGCAAGCACATCCGGCGGATCAATCAAATCATCACTCCGTCCCGTCGCGAGATTCAGGTAGAGCTGTTCCACGCGAACCCATTGATCGGTGGTCGCCAGGTGCTCAAGGTAGCCATCGAGCGCGTGATACACATACGTAAGAAAGACATAGGTTCGAGCCGAGGGGGTCTCCCGCACCGCCGCCTGACAGGCCTCTACCGCCTGACGGTAGTCAGCGGCCTTGAGAAATAATGCCGCGCGTTGAAGATGCGATGGCCGCTCCGCCGCGGCCAGCTGAGCCGGAACCGCCCCCTGAACCGCAACCCACAAGCACAACCCGATCAACAAGAAGAGCTGGTGTCGTCGCACGAGGATGCGCCTCCCTCACCGTCTCCGCTTCGCGTTCCTGGCCGCTCAATCTCGACCCGTCAGGCGAGCGTTCGCGGATCAATACCGACCCATCGGCATCGACTGCACCGGCAGCGGATTCAGGGTTCGTCCGTAGGGGCCGCCTGGCGCGGCCCAAGGTAAGCCGCGATCCCCGACCAGCAATGGACCCAGAATCGTGCGCGCCACAATCGTACCGAAGTTCTCTGTCCAGCCGATGCCCGTCATGCTCAGCATAAAGGAGTAACTCTGGCGATCCGGGAACTGCAGATAGTACAACCCGAGCGACCAGCACTTGCACGGATTCTGATAAAGGGCGACCACATCATACTCCGGACTGCGTCCACCTTTGACATCGTAATAGCCCTTGGCGCCGACGGTCCAGCCCCAGGGTGTTCGGAATCCACCGCCTGCGGTGACGAACTGGATTTCCTCGGTGGGAGCATAGACTTCATTGAACGAGACCGGATTCCAAATATCGCCGCGCCGGACCCGGTTGCCGTCACGACTGAACCGTTGCCCGACCTCCACGTACCAGTAGTTGGATTGCTGCACGCGAAGATCGGTATTCCACTGGCTGAACGTCCCCCGGTACGGATCGAGAAAGGCATCGACCGTCAGATAGGAATTCGTCGGAGGCAACATCTGTCCGCCGGTCACGTTCTTTCCGAGCGCTTCGTTGACACCGGGTGGACGAAAGAATTCCGGCGCGGTATTGCCGATCACCGCCCGTAGCCACAAGTCGGACAGTTTTCGCCCCTGCACCTCCACCGTCGCCGGCTGCAAGGGCTGCGTGAGAGATCCCAGGAACGGTAACACACCGGGAGTAAACTCCCGCGCACGGGTCTGCACCCCGCCCACGTGATAACTCTGTGCCAGGGTCAAGTCGAGCCAGTTGAACGATTGGCCGTTCACCTGTTGTTCAAGCAACTTGGTCCGGAGTGAATAGGTCAATAAATTCTTCTTCGGGATGTCATCGACTTGATCGATCTGAGCGATCTGAGACTGGTTACTCCCCGGCACGTATTCATACATCACGCTCGGTTCGATTGTGTGCAGGAAACTCCCGCCGTCCCCCCCGGTATATCGACGGCTCAGCCTGGAAGACGCATCCATGGCCGCCCAGAACGTTTCGCGATGGAGCGGACTCGCCTCCTGAATGCCGCGCGTATAGTAGACTTCCTTGAACTTAAAATGCGGCGTCAACCCGATCACATGCCCGACATCGATCACATCGGTAGTGACCCCGGGCATAAAATCCATGCGATTCACCGCGAATCCCTGCTCGCGATAAAAATTCACAAAGTTACTGTCGAGGTTCATGAGCAGCGGCAGCCCGAACGCCGACGTATTCGGCAACACATAGCCGACCTCCGGGAGGCGCTGGAACGTGTCGGGACCGCCGGAGTTCAACGGCTGGAGATACTGGCCCAGGAAATAGGCGCTGCCGTAGGGCAGGCGTTGCGTGGCCAGCAATGTGGATTCGCCGCTGGGAGAGGCCCGTTGCGCGCCTGAGTTGCTCAACTGTTGGAGATACTGCCGATCTGACACAAACGACGCCTGGCCTCGCACCAGCAGTGTGTCCGTGACCTGTTGCACGTGCTGGCCGCTGATCAAGCCTCGCAAGCGCCGCTCATCCGAGGCGGTCTGATCGACGCCCGACACATTCGGCAGCTTCGTCTGCTGCAGAAAGCTGGCAAACCACTGCCCGCTCGACCGACGGTCCAGATAATAGCGATAGGTAAAATCGCTTCCGTACCCGAGATCCGAATAATACGAAGGTGCGATCGTCAGGTCCTGGCTGGGGTTAATGGCCCAGAAATACCCCTGTTGGTAATGCAGCCCGAAGCGGTTGTCGTAGCCGGGCGTGGGAATGAGGAACCCGCTGTGACGATTGCTGAGCGGATAGGTCAGGGTCGGCACCGGGATGATGGGCGTATCCCGCATGCAGAGCCATGCCCGCTTCATCCCGATACTTTCGCCCGTGTTCACATCAAGATCGTCGAACTTGAATCGCCACGCCGGCACTTCGCCGTCTTTGGCGTCGCAATTCGTGAACGTGCCCTCCTTGATGCGATAGTGATCCTCGGACAGCCTCCGGATGCTGCGACCGGTAAAAAACGAGTTGCTTGGCCGGATATACATCGACCCATGGGTGATGACTCCGGCTTCGGTATTCACGTTCAACTCCAGCCGCTCCGACTTCAGATCGGAACTCGGGTCGAAGAAATGCACATGCCCGGTCGCCACTAAGGTACCCGGCAGCGAATTGATCGTGACATGATCGGCCGTGAGTCGAAACGAGCCTTGCGTCACCACCACCGACCCATCCGCTTCGTATACCTCCTGCTCCTGCAGATGGTCGATGCGTTCGGCCGTCACCGTGAGAGGCTGGTTGCTGGGTGAGGCGGTGGTCACCGTTGATTGCGCCGAGGCGGATTCGACCAGCAGCAACCAACTGAGGAGAAGAGTCAGGAGGATCATCGGGAACGGACAACCAGTCGCCCGCCGCCGTATCGAAGCCGAGTAGCGGTCTGGCCCCATCTCAACCACGAACAGGTGAGAGGGAACACCCTCGGAGAAGGGCCTTGATCTCGCCGATCAGCATCAAGGAGCCCGTGACACAAATCAGATCGGACGGAGCGGCGGATCGCTTCGCAGCAGTCAGCGCATCGGCGGGGGTGGCCGCCACCTGGGCGGTAGGTGCACAGTCTTGCAGGAGCGTTCGCAATTCCGAGCCGGTAGACGCACGCGGCAGATCCGCCTGAGTCAGGATCAACGTATCGGCCTGGGACAATAACGGCGCAAGGAATTCGCGTGGATGTTTGTCGCGCATCATTCCGACGATCAGGCTGATCCGCGCTCCGGGCCGGCCACGCCGCCAATCGGCGAGATACCCGGCCAGCACAGCCGCGGCAGCAGGATTGTGGGCCCCATCCACCATGATCGTCGGGGACTCGGCAACAATTTCCAGCCGGCCTTCCCATAGGACATGCTGCAGTCCGCTCCGCACCGCCGGCTCAGACACACCGAGCCCGCGCTCGCGGGCGAGTTCGATCAAGGCCAGCGAACAGGCGATATTGTCCAGTTGAAACCGTCCCTGGAGCGGGCAGGAGAGATGATCGTAGTGCGAAGACCTACCGACATACCGGCAATCAGCCGTTGAAGGGCCGTCGCACTGAAACTCGCGCCCCAAACAATACAAGGGAGCCGCCACCTCCGACGCGCGCTGTTCAATCACCCGGCGAGTCGAAGACTCGATGCGACCCAGCACGACCGGCACAGCCGGTTTCACAATGCCCGCCTTCTCGAATGCAATCGCCTCCAGCGTGGACCCGAGATAGGCCTCATGGTCCAGGCCGATCGTCGTAATGGCGCAAGCCAGCGGCTCCACCACATTGGTGGCGTCGAACCGTCCGCCCAACCCGACTTCAAGCACCGCCACATCCACCTGACAGTCCGCAAAATACTGGAACGCCAGTGCCGTCGTGAACTCAAAAAAAGTCGGTGCAAGATCGGGCGCAGCGGCACTCCGTAAGGTCTCGACCAGTCTACTGACAGTGTCCTCCGGAATCATCGCACCGTTGATACGAATACGTTCACGGAAGTCGATCAGATGCGGCGACGTGTAGAGCCCCACTCGATATCCGGCGGCCTGCAAGATGGCGGCAGTCATCGCCGCGGTGGAACCTTTCCCGTTCGTCCCGCCGATGTGAAGCACCGGATAGCAACGGTGCGGCTCCCCCATCCTGGTAAGCAGGGCACGGACGGTCTCCAGTCCCAACTTGATGCCGTGCTGCTGCAGGCCGTAGAGAAATTGGACGGTGGCGGAATAGGTCATTGTGGTCATGCGTGAGAACTCGCCTGCGCTAGAAGACTGCGGGAAAATCCCCTGTGCACCAGACACCACGATCAGGTCACGTAGCATGCTGGAAGTGGAATTACCAGCAGGATGCGCAAAAAGGTCGTCCCCACCGTCCGTCGTTCGTCTCTCGTCCGCAGAAAAGGGCCCATGGCATAGGGCTCATGTCGTATGGCCAGCCATCGAGCATGGGCGTCTTTGCTCTCAGCCATCAGCCATACGATCTTGCCCGCAAGGAGATACGCTTCACGCAGGGCGAGAACGCCGCTGGCGGACTTTTTCCGCATCCTGTCAGAAGTGGCCGACCAGGGTGCTGACCGCTTCCTTCAACTGTTTTCGTTCGACGATCATGTCGATCATGCCGTGATCCAGTAAGAACTCGGCCCGCTGAAACTGATCCGGCAATTGCTGTTTGATGGTTTGCTCGATGACGCGCGGACCGGCAAACCCGATCAGAGCCTTCGGCTCGGCAATAATGACGTCTCCCAGCATCGCGATGCTCGCGGTCACTCCGCCGAACGTCGGGTCCGCCAAGATGGAGATGAACGGCACCTTCGCCTCTCCCAACTTCGCGACCGCTGCGGACGTCTTGGCCATCTGCATGAGCGACAGGATGCCCTCCTGCATGCGGGCGCCGCCCGACGCCGTCACGAGGATCAACGGCATGCGCCCTTCCAATGCCCGATCGACGGCGCGGCAGATCTTTTCACCGACGACCGACCCCATACTGCCGCCCATGAACCCGAAATCGAAGACGCACAGGGCCACCTTGCGCCCGTTGATCGCCCCCTGGCCGATGACCATGGCGTCTTTACGGCCGGTCTTTTCCTGTTGCGCCTTAGTCCGGTCTTTATACGTACGGGTATCCTGAAACTGGAGCGGGTCTTGCGGCTCCAGCTCGGCATCCCACTCTTTGAAGGTCCCGAGGTCGACCAGGAGATTGATGCGTTCAATCACCGAAATGGGAAAGTGATAGTCGCACTTCGGACAGACCTTATTGTTCCGGTCCACCTCCTTGCGATACACGATCTCCCGGCAGTGATTACACTTGAGCCACATCCCCTCTGCCACTTTGGAGCGTTTGGGGGGCTCTGCCTCCTCGGTTTTACCTTTTTTAAACCATGCCATCTGTGCTCACCTATAGTACAAGGGTTTGACCCTCTTCAAGCGCGGTCAAATGAAGAATACCCAGTTGCCCGAGCTCCTGCCGGATCTGTTCGCGAAACCGCGGTTTGAGATGGTAGGCGTAGACCGGCAACTCCGGCTGCGCCATCTTGGCAAATTCCTGTGCCAGCAGCGCCGGAGTCAGATGTTTCGCCACACGTGCCAACTCATCCATCTCATTGGGAAACGAACTCTCGATAAACGCCGCCCGCAAGCCGGTTACTTCCTTGGCTACCTGCCAGAGTGCGTCCGTTTGATAGGTATCGCCGCTATAGAGCACGGTATGTGCGCCCTCGCGAAGCAGAAATCCCACGGTCGGCACGACATGGTTGACGCGAATCGGCGTCACGCCCATCCCGCACAGCAGGTCCTCTCGTCCCTCTCGCAACTCATACGGGACGAACACCGACCTGGCGGAATCGGGCAACCGGAAGAAATCAGGGTACACCGTTCCGTTAAAAATATGCGCGCGTAGCCCATCCAACACTTCAGGAATAGCCGCGATGACCACCGGCTCGTCGATCTCACCGACCAGGTTGTCGGCCAGCGTCGGCAATTCACGAATATGGTCGAAGTGCAGGTGGGTCAGCAGAACCACCCGGATTCGCCGCTGCTCTTCGAGGAAGAGGCGCGACCCGATCGTTCCGGCATCCACGAGCAACCGGTCATTGACCAGGAATCCGCAGGTACCGCACTGGATCGGACCGTTCGTTCCCGGAACCAACTGTCCGGACCCATGACAACCCAGCACGCGGACATTCATGGCTCCGGATTCCCGGAACGTCCCCCGAACTCCGTCGCTCCCTCAGAAGCTTGTGGATGAGTCCTCCGCACTGCGCGGCAGAATAGCATACCTCTCGAAAAGGCGCACACAGATTTGCACGGCCCGCTCCGGGAAGACCTCACATAACATGGGCGGGAGTGACGCGGCATGAGCCCATCATGCAGGCACTTAAGACCAGCCGCCGCCCAGCCCGATCCGGACCATCATCAACAATCCCAAGCCGATACTCGCCAGACAAGCCAAGCCCTGCACCATCCAATAGGCGCGCGGGCCGACTGTGACAGAATAGACCACCGGCAGACTCAGTATCGCCCCGACACCGACCATGCCAAGAATCGATCCGACGCCGAACACCATGATATAGCCGATGCCTTGGCCGATCCCCGTCACCGTTGAGAGCACGATCAACATCAGCGCCGCCGATCCTGCCAGCCCGTGAGCCATCCCGATCAAGAGCGGCCGCAGCGATCCCTGGTACCAATGTCCGTGCGCGTGATCCGCCTTCAAATGATGGCTATGTAGATGCACGTGCGGTTGTCCATCGTGCTCGTGCGTATGGAGATGCCATTGCTCCCGGTAGATCCGGCGTGCCAGCGAGAGGCCGAGAACCACCAGCATCACCCCGACGGCAAACTCGAACAGACTGGCAAGAGTTTCAGGAATCGTGAGGTTCAACGCCAACAGTAGGCCCCCGACACACAGCAACATCAGCGTGTGCCCGAGACCCCAAAAAAAACCAATGGCGGTGGACGCCTGCACGGTCGGCCGCTCCGCCAGCACCGTGGAGAGCGCAGCAAGATGATCCGCGTCCAGGGCATGACGCAGCCCCAGCACGAATCCAAGACTCAGGATGGTCAGGGTATGAGGATCGAACATTCACTGCTCCGGGAGAGGTGCCTCGACTGCCCCGGTAACAGGAACAGCATGAACTGACGGTCAGCCCCCTCGCGCATGCATTTCCAGGTGGGGATCTTCGCGTAGACGGTTGATTTCGATGAGTCGTTGTTCACGCAGGCCTAGCGCTTCGAGCGCCTTGCGCTCTTCGGCGCCTCGATCCGCCCGCCCTTCCCAGGCAGCGGTGATCAACGATTTGATCTCGTCGCGGGAGCGGCCCTGGCGCAAGGGCGCCCGCAGGTCGAGGCCGTCCTTCGCATACAGACAGAGATACCACATGCCGTCGGCCGTGAGGCGGCTCCGATCGCATGAGCGGCAAAAGGGCGTCGTGGTGGACGGAATGATGCCGAAGCTGGTGCCGTCCGGTAACCGGAATCGTTCCGCCGGCGCGACACTGTTCTCGACGATCGGTTGTACCCCGCCGTAGTGTCGGCCGATGTGCTCCAGCATCTCCGCCCGCGACAGTACCTGATTCATGGACCAGTCCGTGGCCCCTCCCACATCCATGTACTCAATGAACCGGACCTCGCCGCCCACTGTTTTTCCGTACTCAATCAAATCGATGAGTTCGTCGTCGTTGTACCCTTTGATAATGACCGTGTCGAATTTCAACGAGGGAAACCCGGCCTGCACCACCGCCTTGATGCCGTCGAACACCTGATGATGGAGATCACGCTTGGTCAACGTGCGGAACCGGTCGGCCCGCAGGGTATCCAGGCTGATCGTGACGCGATTCAACCCGGCGAACGACAAGTCGGCAGCCTGGTCCGCCATGAGCACGCCGTTGCTCGTGAGGGCGATCTCCGTAATACGGCGATTCTCGGATAGCTGCCGGACAAACCGTGGCAGGTCCCGACGCAGCAGCGGCTCCCCGCCCGTCAACCGGACCTTGTCCACCCCCAGCTCCGTGAAAATCGCCGTGAGTTCGGCCATCTCCTCAAAGGTCAGGATGGTGTCGCGCGGCAACCAGGCATAGTCGTCTTCGGGCATACAATACTTGCACCGAAGGTTGCAGCGGTCGGTCACAGACAGGCGCAGACTCCGGAGCGGGCGCCCTAGGCGGTCGAAAATTGTGGGAGCGGGTGTATCGAGCGTGCGATGGTCCATGGTGACTCGAAGGCGCGGGCCTCTCCCCCCTGACTGCTCGCCCCTGACAGGGCTACGGGTGCTCCTCGACCCACACCTCTCCTTCGGGGGTGTGCTCGAGTTTCCAAATCGGCGTAATTTGCTTCAGTTCGTCGATCGCCCACTGACAGGCACGGAAGGCCTCGGCGCGATGCTCAGCCGCGGCGATGATCAGCACAATATTCTCTCCGATGGCGATCTCACCGTACCGGTGCAGGACCAGCACCTCGATCACCCCGAACTCCCTGATGGCACGCTCGCGAATCTCGCGGAGCTTCTTCTGCGCCATGCCCTCGTAATGCTCGAAGGTGATGCCATCCACATCCTTCCCCTTCGAGCGGTCACGGGCCGTGCCCAGAAACATGGCAATGCCGCCGATCCGTTTGGAGCGCCGGCGTACCCGCTTGAGTTCCTCGTCGATCGAGAAGTCTTCCCGTTGCACACGGACCAGCATCGCGTCATCGTCGGTCGCGGGCTGATCGGCTTTGGTGGCCTGTTCGAGACTCATTGTTCGGTCCTCTTCTAGTCTGCCCAGTGACGCGCATCCCCAAGGATGCTCACACAGCCTGCTCAGCAAGGCCGCAGCGAGCACGAAAATGAGGCGTACCCTGTGGGTACGTTGAGCCGACGCCCACAGCGAGAACGACGCCGGCAGCCTGTTTCAGCATCCTTCACTTCCGCCCGCAAAGGGCGGGAGCAAGGCAATTTCGTCCCCATCTTTCACTTCAAGATCCTCGTGTGCGATCTCTTGATTGACCGACACCAGCACCTTTTTCTTCTGCAACAATTCGCCGATCTTCGGATAGGCTGCATCGATCACCGACACCAGGTCCTTAACCCGTTTCCCGTCGTGCAGCGACAGCGACAGCGTCCCTTGGTTACCGGCCAACATCTTGGTCATGCCGAACAGGTGGATCGTGACCATCTCAGCCGGCCTTTCTGGTATAGAGGCCGGACTTCCCGCCGGATTTCGTCAACAGACAGATGTCGCCGAAGCTCATGCCCCGGTCCACCGCCTTGCACATATCGTAGATCGTCAACGCGGCCACCGATGCGGCGGTCATGGCTTCCATTTCCACGCCGGTCGGACCGGTGGTCTTGGCCGTGGCGGTAATCGTGATCGCGCAACGCCCTTCCTGGTCGGGCTCGGCTGTTTCGGTGAAAGAAATATCGACGCTGGTCAGAAGGATGGGATGGCACATGGGGATCAAATCCGGGGTCTTCTTCGCCCCCATCACCCCGGCGACCTGGGCAACGGCCAGCACATCCCCCTTGGCGATCTTCCCCTGCTGGATCTTTTCGAGGGTCTCGGGCCGAAGGAATACCGTGGCTTGCGCCGTCGCGAGACGCTCGGTGGAGGCCTTCGCCCCGACATCGACCATCCGTGCCCGCCCCGACTCGTTGAAATGCGTAAACTCGGCCATTCTCTACGCCAAATCAGCTGGTTGCCGCGTGTGAACCGCCGAATTATAGGAGCCGGTGAAAATGGGAGTCAAGAAGGGAAGCGCGCGGATCCAGGCAACAGAATGCCGGAGTTTCTTCCGCTCTCACACTGAACATCCGTCTTCGCTGTCACCTGGGCCTGCTTTGTGCCCTCTCACCCGTTCACTCTGCAACGAGGCTTGCGCGCAAGTCGGCCTGTCGGAAATGATTCGGCAGCAGCATAATGCAGTTCGGGTTGAACCCTTGCGCCTTCAACGTGTCGATACTCCCCAGCACCGTCCCGCCTTTGGCCAGATCAATCACGGTGATGGACCCGTCGCTCATGCCTTCCAGGTTGAGGAGGCTGTTTTGAACAAAGAGGTACCGTTCATCGGGCGACAGCACGCTATGATGCGCGCCCTGGGCCGCGGGAATGGCCTGGAGAAACCGCGGGTGACCGGGGTCGGAATTGTCGTACACGTTCACAAATCCCGGCTTCGCCGTCGTGACGAACAATCGGTCCCCCTTCGCATTGTAGAGCATCTCCAACGGCATACCCTGTTGCCGGGGCCCATAGTCGTCCACCTGCTGAAACGAAAACGACTGACTCGCCGCATCCCAGGTGCCGGTCCACAAGGTTCCCTCCAACATGTTCGTGATCTGCACCACCGGCGGGTTCGAAAAGGGCACGAACATCACCTCGACCGGAGCCGCCTTGGCCGGTGACGGTTTGGACGACACTTTGTGCGTCGAGAGCACCGCACCGGTACTCGCCTGCAGCACCGTCACCGAGTCGCCTGCATCCGACATATCGGGCTTCACCGTGCTCGTAATCAACACACGGTCGATCCCGTTGTGAATCGCGATGCCATGGGGATAGAGCACGGACGCGCCCCCGCCGTCCGGCGTACGGATGGTCTTGACCGGCTTGTCCTTCACGGCATCGCCCATGATGACGGCGCTCGAACCCATACAGGTCAGGTACCAGGTCCGGTTGTCGTCCGACACCACTAGATCTTCCAACACCTGGCAGTCGGGCACCTCGATGGCGTGGAGCCGGAAGGGAAACCGTGTGAGGTCCACAACGTGGAGGACGCTTTTGCCTAAGGCCGTGATGTAGGCTTTCGTCCGGTCGCGGTTGAAGAAAATATGGTGCGCGACAAGGTCCGGCGGAAGCGGAATCTCCATCAAGACCTTTCCGAAGTCCGACGACTCGGGATCGATGTCCATAATCGCGATCCCTTCGCGTCTGACCGATTGCTCTGGTTTGCTCTCATAATTGAGCAGAGCCAGCAGCTCCGCCAAGGCCGGCGCCGAACAGGAAAGAAGCAGCCCGAGGGTCAAGGAGAGGAGTCGGAAGCGTCTCATGATAGCCTCCTTCTGTGAGGTAGGGATGCGTAAGAAAATACTCCTTTCACAGGATCCTCGCAATGGGCAGGGCCGGAGCTGATCTCCTGCGCCTGGTTTCGGACCCACTCCGTTAGGCCCCGACCAGGATTGTTCACCTGGTTGTCCCCAGGAGTTCAAGACTGAAGCCCCCGGATCGAAAGGAGCCGAGGACTGAGGAGGGCCCCCTGAAGAGTCCGGGCTAGCCTTTCTCTCCACCCGGATGTTATCCAGTGAAGAAACCGGTATTGTTCCGCCTCCACTAGAGATCGTTATGAAGCCGACGCATCGCTGGATCCCGCTGCCGCTCTACACACAAGTGCTCATTGCCGTGATCTGCGGCGGGCTGCTGGGCGCCCTCTTCGGACAGGAGCCCTATTGGGGCGGTCTGCGCAATGCGCAGCTGGGAAAACTCGGGCTCTTCGTCGTCACCCTGCTCAAGACACTCGCCATTCCGTTGATCTTTTTCGCGATCCTCGATGCCCTCATCCGCACCACCATTCCGCTGCGTCAGGGCGGTAAACTCCTGCTGATCTGCCTCGTAAACGTCTCCGTCGCCATGGCCATCGGCCTCGCCATCATGAACACCTGGCAGCCGGGCCTGGCCTGGCAAGGCCGCGTCGATGCCCTGCTCCAACTGGTGCCGGGAACCAAGCCCTCCGCAACCGTGCTGGCCAATGTGCAAGCCGGATCCCAAAGCCCGATCGAGTACCTCGCCTCCTATATTCCCCGCACCATCACGGACCCGTTTTCGAGCAACAACATCATCGGCGTCGTCCTCCTCGCGCTGGTGCTCGGCGCCACCCTGCGGATGGTCCGGAGCGAAAAGGACCAGACCACCGGGCTGGTCAATGCCCTCGTGCGCGGCATCGAGTGGGTCTATGTCTGGCTGGTGCAGATACTCGAATGGATCATCCTGGTGGTGCCGCTCGCCGTCTTCGGCGTCGTCGCGCAGGTCGTGGGCAAGGCCGGCATCGGCGTCTTTTCCGTGCTCTGGATCTTCCTCGTCGCCATGCTCGCAGGACTCGCAGCCCACGCGCTCATCTATTATCCGCTCCTCGCCTGGCTGGTGGGAAAGAAATCGCCCAAGGTCTACCTGGGCCAGGGGGCCGACGCCATCCTGACCGCCGTGTCCTGCAACAGCAGCCTCGCGACCGTTCCGGTGACGCTCCAGTGCCTCCATCGCATGAACGTCTCGCCGCAATCGTCCCGCCTCGCGGCCTGTGTCGGCACGAACCTCAACAACGACGGCATTACCCTCTATGAAGCCATGGCCGCGCTCTTTCTCGCGCAGGCGCTGGGCTTCGACCTGCCGATGATCAAACAGGTGCTGATCGTGCTCGCCTCCATCATCGCGGGGGCCGGGGTGGCAGGCATTCCCGAAGCCGGACTGATTGTCCTGCCGCTGGTGCTGGCCGCCGCAGGCCTGCCGGACCACGTCATCATCGCGGCCATTCCGCTCATCATGACGGTGGATTGGATCATCGCCCGCGCCCGCTCCGGTGTGAACGTCATGAGCGATATGCTCGTCGCCATCCTCCTCGATGCCGGGCAGGTCGCGCCCGCCGCCGAACCGGCCACCATTCCTCGCTCGTCCGATACCACTCGTCCCACGGAGCCCCAGATTTCCTCATAAGCGCGGGCAATGAGCGCAAGGCCACCTTGAGCATGCTCCAACGCTGGATCGAGTCTGGACGCGCATTCAGCGTCTCGGAGCGAGCGCCGCACCGACGAAGGTGACGTTGCGACCACGGCAAGCGCAGTTGCTGCAATTGTTGAAGGACCGCCGGTCAAGGCCCCCCAAGGAGATTCGCGAGAGCGTCCGGGGCTCCAAGCACGGAACCATGGATCGATTCAACGCGCTCCTCGAAGCAGGACTGATACCACGCAGCGGCACCCAGAAAGCCGGCCGCTACACCGTAGCGTAATCGCTCCACCCACTTCCGGACCTCTCACATCTCGCGCCATGCGCACGCGACAAAAGCCGCCTTCCCTGCCGGCCCACAAAGTAGGCCCACGCTTCGCGATGGCAACGCTCCCTCGGTTTACCGCCCCCCGATCAACAGCGCCAGGGCATGCAGGAGCAATCCCACCAGGCCGCCGACGATCGTTCCGTTGATGCGAATGTACTGCAGGTCATTGCCGACTTCCCGCTCGATGGTCTCCACCATCTGGGTCGGCGACCATTCCCTGACCGTGTTGGCCACCAACTCCCCGATCTTGTCGCTGTGCCTGACGGCGAGTGCCTTAACCAGACACTGCACCCCATCATGCAACATGGCGCGCAATACGGCGTCTTTCTGCAAGGTGCGCCCGGCATCGGCCAGGGCGGCATCGAGATAGGCCCGGATATCGGACGGATCCTGGCTTAAGTCGTCCAGTATCCATTGCTTGAGCTGGTGCCATGAATCATCAAGGAACTGCAACAACGTGTCGTAACCCAGCAGCTTTTCTTTGAGCGACGCCTCCCGCCTCAACGCCTCGTCGGACTGCATGAGCCACTCGGACAATTCATGGAGCCGATCAATCGCCTTCCACCGCATCGGATCGTGCGGATCGTCCCGCATCGTGCAGAGCGTGTCGTAGACGGAGTCCAGGACTTTGTGTGAGACGGAGTAATCCAATTTCACAAAACTGAGCACCCGCGACCAGGGAAGCTTTTCAGCCACCGTCCTGCCCAACGCGTCTCTGTTGGCGTCCACGTACTCGAGCACCGCAGACAGGATGTCGTTCAAGAGGCGATCCCGTTGGTGGCTCCCGAGAAAGCCGGCCAGCATCTGACCGGCAAGGGGGGCGACACTCACACCTCGAATAATCTTGGTGGCAATCTCGCGAAGCATCCGCTGCATCGCGGCATCTTCCGACGCGTTCAGCGCTCGAACGAGCAGTTGCGCGCATTCATCACGCAGGGCACGCCTGCGTTCGGGAGCGAGGAGCGCCTCGATCAATTCTTCAGGGATGTGCCAGGAACCAACCAATCGGGCGATCCCCTCTGGCGTGACCAATTTCCGTTGAGTAAGGCTGCCGATATTGGAGGCAATGCGCTCGGTATTCCCGGGGATGATGGCCGTATGCGGGATCGGCAAGCCGAGGGGATGCCTGAACAACGCCGTCACCGCATACCAGTCCGCAAGTGCGCCCACCATGGCGGCCTCGGAGAAGGCCCGGAGCCATGCAAAGAAGGGATGCGCCTCCTGTTGAACGAGCGCGACGACAAACAGCAGCGCCATGAGCAACAGAAGCCCGGTCGCCAAGGCCCTCATGCGAACATAGTCCTCACCATTCGTCGGCAGGGTCTGATCTGTAACCCTCACAGCGTTTCTCCTCTCACACCTTGCACAATGGGATCAGGTCCTCTCATCGCCACACAGGCGCCGAAACACCTCGCGGCGGCATTCACGAATGATCCAGGCTAGTTGATCCCTCTGGCTCGCGCAACCGGAAGACGTCCATGCCCTGGCTGCTTCCTGTTGCCTTCATCCTTCCACTTTCCTATAGTGGAGAAACAAGCTCTCCGCGTTTGAGCTGTGCGACGCCTTCCTGGTACGAACCACGAATGGGGAGTACTCCATGGCAAGTCGAGACGAAGCAGGGGCACCCGACACCGCGCATCAGGCCGGTGCATCTCCGCGAGACCAATCCCCTTCGGCTCAAGGGAACGGCAGTCCAGGCCTGCCGCCGCCCCGGTTACCCTCCGATAGCGCGAACAAGCAATTCCGGCTGAAAATGATGATGTTCTGGGGCGTGGTGATCGCGGCGATTGTGGCGGCCTTTGCGACCGGCTATCCCAGTTGGGAGAACTATATCGTTCAAGAGGCGGCGAAACGCCAACTGCGCGCCTACATCGATGTGCGGCCCCAGGGGATGAGCGCGATCGAGGAGGGGCTGGTGCCTCGTGTCCACGACAGCTTCCACAATATCGGGCGGACCCCCGCGTATGACAACGGGTCGTTTTCAAGAATTCTGGTGAGGGAATACCCGCTGACGCGCACACTGGTCAACGACGAGTGTCGCTATGTCGCACCGGACCCGAAGGCGGGGAAGTGGTTCATCGGAACGCCCAAGCGCCCCGGAATCGCACGGGAAAACCCCCTCACGGCGGATGAGGTCGGAGCCATCAAGGGCGGCAATTCTGCGATCTACTTTCACGGCCGGGTCTGTTACCGGGACATTTTTAACGAGCCGCACCGCACCGACTTTTGCCTCTATTGGAAATGGGATGCCGGCCGGATCAGCCCAAGCCTCTCCTGCCCCCAGGGAAACAGCGCCGGTTGAAGTCCGTCGTTCGTAAAATGTCGTTCGTCTCCCGTCGGCAGACAAGAGCCTCTGGCCGGCAGGCGAGAGCGGGCGTCTTTGCTACACCCTACGAGCCAGAGGCTCTTATTTCTCCCTGGCCGCGTTTCACGATTGACGTTGTACGTTTCACTAGGCCGCCTGATCCGATAGCGTGAACCGAATGAACCCAAGTTGCTGACCCGCCGACATCAACCTCGAAACGGGCAGTTTCATGAACTCGCGTGCCGACAGGGGCCAGATTTCCTGTTTTCCATCATCAGCCCGTCGGCTCTTGCTCCGATGAACCGGACGTTCGAGTTGCTTTCGCATGGTGGCTCCCTCCCTTTCCTGATCGGGGCATATCCGTTTTGGTTTGGATTGACTCTCCACTTTTACACATCCCTGCTTTATGTCTATCCTGCGACGCTGAGTTCCGGGACTGGATGAACCCCTGGACTCTCCAGGTCTTGGCCCTGGAGACTTGTCAGCCGGTGGACGTGAACCGGTTGTCGAGTCCTCCGGTTCGCCCTTCCCTTCAGCTTTTACCCCGATGCAATCGCCACCAAGGATCGAGTAGAGTGTTGCGTAGTACATCGGTGCCCGATGACCTGGAGGAATAATGGCGAGATCGAGACGACCGGAATTGGAAAAAGATAACCCGACAGCCCCGCAGCTCTATGTCGGGCCTCGGAGAAGAAGCGCCCTGTCCCGCAGGGCCTCGGCATCACAGACGCCTGCGCCGAACGGAATGGCCGCGGCGATGCATACCTTGATGACGGCAGCGGAAGAGTTCGTGAACGGCGTGCCCTACGTGCAAGAGCTCGACAAGGAACGAAACGCCCTGCTGGATGCGATCACACAGGCGCAGACCCTGCTGTCGGCCGGGGATGTGGCGGTGACACGACCGGCGAAGGGGAGAAAGAAACGGCAGACGGGTTAGGTCGATGGATGGCCTTCAGGAGCGCGGCCAAGGGGCAAGCGGATCGTAAATTCTGCCCCTTTTCCAGGCTGAGTATCGACGGCGACCGTGCCCCCGTGCGCCTCGACAATACCCTTTACAATAGCCAGCCCTAAGCCTGTCCCTCCGGACTCCCGTGCCCTGGCCTTGTCCGCCCGATAGAACCGATCGAAGAGGAACGGCACATGTTCCGCCTCGATTCCTGGGCCTGTGTCCCGGACCGCAATCTCAAGCGATCCATCGGAACGGCGAAGACGAACCGTGACCGAGCCGCCGGGCGGCGTATACTTCAGACTATTATCCAGCAGATTGATCAGCGCCTGTTTCAACCACTGCGCGTCCGCCGAAATCGTAGGCACGGGCACCACCTCGAGGGCGAGTGAGATCCGGCGGTCATCGGCCAGTAGCTTCAGCTCGATGATCAGCTCCTGAAGCAGGGGTTCCAGTTCGACGGGAGCGAGGTGCAGCGGAGGCCGATCGCCCGTCACCTTCGTGAGCGTGAGCAGCGACCGGGCCAGTGCGATCAGCTTCTCTACCTGTTCCAGGTTCCCGATGAGCGCCTCACGATATTCCTCCGTGGATCTGGCCTTTTGAAGCGTGACTTCCAAGTTTCCCTGCAACACGGTCAGCGGCGTCTGCATTTCGTGGGCGGCGTAATCGACAAACCGACGCTGGCTCTCGCAGCTTTTCTGGAACCGGTCCATCATGGCGTTAAAGGTGTGTGTCAACCGGTGGAACTCTTGAAACGGAGAATCGAGAGACAATCGCTCGCCGAGGTCTGCTTCCGACATGGTTTCCGCCCGCCGGCTCAAGAGACCGATCGGCGTCAGAACCGTTCGCGCGATCCATGCGCTGCCGGCCCAGGCCACGACGATGACAAGGCCCGACCCGAGCGCCAGCAGAATCGCAAGCCCCTTGAGGGTTTCCTTCGAAAAGTGAAGCGACTCTTCCGCCTGCAACATATACCGGACCTGGCCGCGCCTGGGCACAGGGATCGAGACGCGCCGCACAGGGGAGCCCTCGCGCAGCTGCACCATATCGAAGACGGTCTGGCCCTGCTTGACCTGTTCGAGGAGGGAGGCCGACACGGGAGGCCGAGGAACCACATCGGACCCCTTCCACAGCAGTTGTCCGTCGATCGACAAGATCCGGACGCTATGCGCGGCCTCCCGGAGTTCATGTTGCTCTTCCTGGCTGCGGCCCTTCTCTCCCAAGACGACCAGCTCGTCAGCCGCCCCGCGAATCACATCCGGACGCTGTTCGATAATGCGGCCCAATGTTTCCGCAAGTTCAAGCAGACGCCCATCGACATAGCGGCTCAACAGCGTGTCGCCGCCGACATAGATCAGCGCCGAAAACCCGAGGAGCAGCCCGCCCATCAGGATCAGCGCCGTCCGGCGGATCAGACGTCCCAGCGAATTCACCGTCCGGCTTCCTCGTCTTCCAGCATATAGCCGGCCCCCCGCACAGTGGTGATCAACGCGGGGGAAAAGTCGCGATCCATCTTCGCCCGCAACGACCGGATGTGCGCATCCACGATATTCGTCATGGGGTCATAACTGATATCCCACACGTGCTCGATGATGGCGGTCCTGGTCAGCACACGATTCTTGTTCCGCAAGAGAAATTCGAGCAACGCGTACTCCTTGTTCGTCAGTGCGATTTCATTGCCGCCCCTGCACACCCGGTGAGTCGCCGGATCCAGCTCCAGGTCGGCAGCCGTCAGCCGGGCCTGCAGTTGAGGCCCGCCCCGCCGCAACAGGGCTCTCGCCCTCGCGAGGAGTTCTGCGAAGGCAAACGGCTTTGTCAAATAATCATCGGCCCCCAAGTCCAAGCCCGACACCTTGTCCTGCACCGTATCGCGCGCGGTCAACAGCAAGACCGGCGCCGTCACGCCTGTGCTGCGCAAACGACGACAAAGTGAAAGGCCATCGAGGATTGGCAGCATGATGTCCAGGATGATGAGATCGTACGGATTCGCGATGCCGAGCTCGAACCCCTGCTCGCCGTTGGACGCGACATCCACCGCATAGCGCTCTTCCTTCAAGCCCTTTCGGATGAATTGCGCCAGGTCAGCATCATCTTCTACGAGAAGGATGCGCATACCGATACATGCTCCATCGAACGATCGAAGGGTGAAGAAATCAGGAGCCTGCGATGTTCCCGTGGCCGGGCCTATCGTCATCATACTAATACATTAGCCCGCCTCGATTCGATCAGCGAGGGGGGAGAGAAAGAGGAGACGCGCGGACGCGTGAACGGGCTTCAGGAAGCTGGAATCGGGAACGCAGATGTTACTGACGGACCGATGAGAGTTCAGCGGCTCATCGGCCCGATGTCATCAATAGGGCGACGCGGCGATAGAGCGCTCCTGAGTAGCGTTGGCCTTCGCGCTCGTGACCAACCGCAAGTGCGGAGCGACGCGTTCGGGGAGCCCCATCCCGATCGTACTCCATTCGTAGACCGTCTCGTGCGCGCGCACGATCTTTTCCACAGCCTGCGGCTCCTGCGGCCACCGCAGCAGGTCCACGCAGGGAATGACCGCTTGCCAATTCAAGTCAGGCACCTGTGTGAGTTGCTCTGCGCACGTGGCGATCAAGGCCAACTCTTTAAATTCACGATAGACCCTGATCACTTCGGGAGCGTCCAGAGCATCGTACACGGTCGCGACGATCGGAATCGGGCTACGACGCATCAGGGGCAAACACGACAATCCTGAGTGAAGATGGATGAGGTCGAAAGACGGCAATGCGGCGAACGCTTTCTCCAATGCCAGCATGGCCAAGGCTTCGGCAAGATGGCGTTTCGGCGCAGGATAGGATCGCATGGCGAGGGGAGCCACGGGGACCAACTCACAAGCCGTTCTGCTGTCCCCACTGGCAAAGACCCTCACGTCATGTCCCAGCCGGGTCAAGTGCTTCGTCAGATGGAAAATCGTCCTGCCCTGCGGGTCCTGACTCTCGGATGAAACCTGTTCCAGAAACGGGCTGATATGAGCAATCCGCATGGTCTTCTTCCCTTTGTCCGGTCCAGCGTGAGACGTGCCCTTCAGGCTCGCGTCCGGCGGCGGAGGCGAGCGATCGACAGGGCAGCGAGGGTCGCTGTGACGACTGTATGCTGTGGGGGAGCCTTGCAGGCAGCCGAATCAGCCGCCCACTCCACGTTCAAAGAGAAGGTACAACGGCAATCATGAAAATTCGCCGAAGAAGAGGTGAAGTCATTATGAAGCGACCCCGCAACGCCGAACACGTGGAGGTCGTGCGATCGGACCAGCAAGCGGTGCGGCAGGAAATAGAACGGGGGCAGCCACCCGCGTGACCGCCCCCGTATCCAACTCTCTCACGCGGTCCCCACCGGGGACCGCTCGACCGAATCTTACGCGACCTGCTGAATCGCAGACAACAACCACTTGCCGTGTTGATAGCGCATAAAGGTCCAGACTTCGGTCGTCTCGATCGGCTTCTCTGCACTACCCTCGATGAGATACCCGGCATCGCCCGGTGCCTTCGACAAGGAAACGGTATAGTCCCGGGCGCTCCAATGCAGGCTCACCGTCGCATACTGCACCGTATTTTCAACCCACGACTCCCGAACTTCAGCTTGGAGCAGCAGCACATCCTCCACACGGTTCGCCTGATCCTGGCTGGTCAGTTCGGCCAGGCCGGTACTGAAATACTCCAGCATCTCCGGCGTCACCAGTCGACGCAATGCGGACAGATCCTGCCGGCCCCAGGCGGTTTGGATGTCAGTCAGCGATTGCTGAAAGGCCGCCTTGTCGGCTGAGGTAATCTCGCTATCGATCGTGGCCGTTCGGAGCGTCGACACGGGCGAGTCTGCCAACAGTGAGCCACTCACCGCGCGGCTCCGCGTGATGCCTGAGAAATCAGGCGCCACCGCAGGCTTACGCGAGCGCAGATAGAAAAACAGAGCCCCCGCTCCCATGAGCAACAGCAACATGAACATCCCGCTCGGACCGGACGCTCCGCCCTGACCGTTGTCCCCGACCTGTTCCCCCGCCTCGTTCGTGCGCGCGCTGCTGTCGGTCGCCCCGAATAGCATGTGACCGATCCATGATCCGGCCAGACCGCCGGCGATACCTGCCAGCAGGGGATTGCGCTGAATCCACGAAGGCTGCGCGGCAGGCGCGGGCCGAGCCGCCGGCCCCGACGCAACAGAAGAGAGTGGCGCCGTGGACGGCCGCGCGGTCGTCGACTGTTCGATCGGCTTGGCTCCATTGTCCTGATACGTGCGCGAGCCGCGACTGCCCATGCTGCCTGAGGAACTACTGCCGCGTGAACCGCTGGAGAACCCTCCCCCCGATCCACCCCGCGCCTTCGCGAAGGAAACAGTCGGCACCCCGATCAGAGATAACACGAGACATGCGGCCATGACTTTAGTTGTATTCAAGCTGGGTATCCTTTCTCTCGATGACAGAATGAATCGGGAACGTCCTATCATCCTACCAGCAATGCTCGAAGAAAACCTAAGATTCATCCTATAGCCGGGGCGGATCGCATGGTGGCTGGTTTCCTGTAAGATAGCCCGGCACATTCGTGCCATTCTCTCGCATCCGAAACCAGCCGGACTTCGTCTTGAAAGGAGGCGTCGTGAAACAGGGCTATCGTTTGATCGTGGTGGATAGAGACGGTGTGTTGGTGTCTGAATTCCAACTGACGGAGCAGGCGTTGGCCGCGCCGGAAGCGTTTGTCGCAGCGCTCAAAGAATCGGTCGAAGCCATTGAAGAAGCGGAGCCGTGAGGGTTGCGGCAGCGCGATCGTCTGACGATACGAACCTCGATCATTCTCCCGAACGCCTCATCCCACCCTTACAACCCTCCCCACCGGCCTGCCCCCGGTGGCTCTAGGTACCTGTTCGCCACTCGCGCGGGGGACACCTCGAACACAAGCCGCATCATGCCGTCCGCCTCGCTGGACCGGGCGCGATAGTAAACTATAATTTCCATGATCGCTTATAGCGCCAAATTGTGGTCCACTATATTTTACCAATTGATATAATCGCAGATCCTGGTAAACTATAACTTACCATGGCGAACCTTCTCTGGGGCAATGTCTATTATCAAGATCGCTTCGCGGGCGTGCTGCGCCAGGAACCGGGCGAACGGATTTCGTTTACCTACGATGAACATTATCTGGCGGGGCGCCACCCCTCCATAGCCCATACGCTGCCCTTGAGGACGGACACCATGGTCAGCCAGTCCGGACTGCCGCCGTTTTTTGACAATCTGGTGGCCGAGGGCTGGCTCGAGGAAGCACAGACGCGGCTGTTGGGAAAACGTCGGGTCTCGCGCTTCGAGCTGCTGCTGGCCTTCGGCCAGGATTGCGCGGGCGCTGTCTCCATCATCGATCCCGATCCAGAACGCCGGGACGCCGCCCGACCGGACGATCCGATGGATATCGCCGTCATGTCGGGGAGAGCGTCGCTCTCCGGCATTCAGCCGAAACTGGCCCTGGTCCGCCGGGACGGACAATTCCGTCCCGCGCGAACGGATGAACTCAGCACCCATATCGCCAAGTTTCCCTCGTCGCGGCACGGCGACCTGACGGCCAACGAATATCTGACCACGAAGGCGCTGCAGGCGTTGCTGCCCGGTGACGACATTGTCGATCTGCGCATGGGCCACGTTGCCGGATTCGAAGAGCCGGCCCTGATCATCACACGCTTCGACCGAACCGACGACGGACAACGCATTCATTTCGAGGAATTCAATCAGCTGCTCGGCTATCCGTCCCACGCCAAATACGAAGGCAGTCACAAAAGCATGCCGGATTTCATCAGGCAGACGCCCGGTTGCCTGCCGGCCGAGATCTACCGGCTCTACTTGCGCATTCTTGCCGGCATTCTCCTTGGGAATACCGATATGCACCTGAAAAATTTCGCGATGTTTCACACCGAGACCGGACTGCGCCTGACACCAGCCTATGACGCGGTATCGGCGACGTTATACGGGTACAACACCATCGCGTTATCCATAGGCGGCAGCGCACACATTCCAATCGGTGAGATGAAGCCACGAACGCTCATCCGTTTGGGTGAAGAGTTCGGGTTATCGAAGCAGGCCATTGCCATGGCCGCCGGCCAACTTGAAAAGCGGCAGACAGCGGCCAGGAACGCCATTGCCGAAAGCACAACGGGCACCGCGGAATTACGGGATGCCATCATTACCTTCATGGGAAAAAGATGGAACGGAACCTTCGCCTTGATTGGCAAAGCCTTGTCGAAGAAGCCGTAAAGCGGCGCAAGGAACAGAAATTGACGCAAAAGACATTGGCCGTCCTCGCGGGCGTCAGCGGGCCGACCGTGAATGCGTTTGAGCAGCAACGAACGAGCATTACGCTGGAATCGGCATTGAAGATTTTCAGATGCCTCGGAATGGCCTAGCGGAGCAGAGCGCGCAGGCCGCGTGGAGATCGCCCAAGCGGTCTGGTAGAGAATCACGCCTATCGCCAGCAAATGGGAGACCCATATGGAATACCTCATCGTCATCGAACCAGACTTCGAAGCCGGAGGGTATGTCGTCTCCTGTCCGACCTTAAAAGGCTGTGTCTCTCAAGGCAAGACCGAAGAAGAAGCGCTGGAGAACATCGAAGATGCCATCAAGACCTATCTTCAAAGCATCGAGGATCTGAAACGCCTCAAGAAATTACGCACCGTCGAAGTCAACGCATAACGAAGCTGCCGCTGGTCTCCCACGAACAGCTTTCCGGCTGTTCCGACTACCCCTTTTGCAAATGGCTCCTCATAGTCAACGATAGATTTCCCCGCGAAGGTTTCAATCCTCGCTCTTCCCGAAGGAAGAGCGCTACTGGCAAGGCCCCATCACCCCGAACGAGGAGGCGTGTTTCAATCCTCGCCCTTCCCGAAGGAAGGGCGCTACCAGAGATGCCGATGCTTCAGGACGTACCGGCGCTCGTTTCAATCCTCGCCCTTCCCGAAGGAAGGGCGCTACTGAAGCCGGTGGGGATTTCGGTGATTTCCCATGGTTTCAATCCTCGCCCTTCCCGAAGGAAGGGCGCTACGGCGACTGGTTGATTCCTGCACCGGGCAGCCGGCTGTTTCAATCCTCGCCCTTCCCGAAGGAAGGGCGCTACTCAGGCTGCCCAGCACATCCGGCCAACCCTTCGAGTTTCAATCCTCGCCCTTCCCGAAGGAAGGGCGCTACATTGGATCGACAACGTCCTGGTGGGGGATTACCAGTTTCAATCCTCGCCCTTCCCGAAGGAAGGGCGCTACTACCCGCGAGGAGTATGACAGGAGGGCATGATGAGGTTTCAATCCTCGCCCTTCCCGAAGGAAGGGCGCTACCCTAACCATATAATACATAGGAGATTGCACCATGTCGTTTCAATCCTCGCCCTTCCCGAAGGAAGGGCGCTACACTGCGAGGCGCGGATCTGTGTGTTGATCGGCCCTGTTTCAATCCTCGCCCTTCCCGAAGGAAGGGCGCTACGTCATATCCGGCCGTGCATGCAGCCAGGACCGTTTGTTTCAATCCTCGCCCTTCCCGAAGGAAGGGCGCTACGCACGGGTCAGGTCAATCCCGACGCCGCCAGACTGTTTCAATCCTCGCCCTTCCCGAAGGAAGGGCGCTACGGGCGAGGTCCGCCTCGTTGAACTCGGGCAATTCGTTTCAATCCTCGCCCTTCCCGAAGGAAGGGCGCTACTCGGCAACGCGGCGAGTTCGGTGCCGACCATCTGTTTCAATCCTCGCCCTTCCCGAAGGAAGGGCGCTACAAATACGGGCGCGTCCTGGGAGATTTTTTGCCGTTTCAATCCTCGCCCTTCCCGAAGGAAGGGCGCTACGCTCAAAAAAGAATTTGACG